>ENA-ORXU01000012-ORXU01000012.1-marine-metagenome-genome-assembly--contig:-NODE-12-length-217573-cov-5.956179_pt1 | contig 217573 bp, 209 predicted proteins | sample MGYA00237869_ERZ511484 | MGnify/ENA metagenome assembly ERZ511484 | reverse complement strand
CAAGACCTTTATCGATCGCTTCTTGTACGCTTCCTACCGTCAACTTAACACCGAGCTTTTCTATAAGGCGATCACGAAACTCGATCGTCTCCGGGAAATTATGGCCGGTGTCTACATGAAGTAATGGAAATGGAATTTTGGCAGGGTGAAAGGCCTTGGCGGCCAAATAGGTCATCAAGATAGAATCTTTACCGCCAGAAAACATGAGCACCGGATTTTCAAATCTCGCTGCGACTTCTCTGATAATAAATATCGACTCTGACTCGAGTTCCTTTAAGTGATTAAGTGAATAATTATAAGACATATATACTTATGTAATTTTCGATGTTTCTTTGATGATAGCAGTGAGCTCTACAGCGCACTGGTCTACTGTATTTATTTCTGTATCGAGCTTGATCAATGGTGATGATGGTACATCAAATGGTGAATCAAGTCCTGTAAAGTTTTTTATCTCTCCGGCTAGAGCCTTAGCATACAAACCCTTGACATCGCGTGATGCACAAGTCTCAAAGCTTGCATGTACATATATTTCTGAAAAGTCATCACTGCCTATAATATGTCTCGCATTATCTCTTATCTCCTGCGTAGGACTGATAAATGATACGATGACTATAAAGCCCGCAGAGACAAATAGCTTAGTAACTTCTGCGACTCGTCTGATATTCTCCTCTCGATCCGTAGTAGAAAAGCCCAAGTTGCTATTAATCCCAGATCTGATATTGTCTCCATCGAGTACGATGACTCTATGACCATCACTAAATAGTCTGCGCTCTACACGCTTAGCAATCGTGCTCTTACCCGATCCAGATAAACCACACATCCAGTAAGCATGAGCGCGCTGAGATGCAAGAGTCTCTCGCTCTTCTCGAGATACTAACTGATCATGCATCGGAAATATGTTGTCTGGAGCACTCATATCTTTGTCCACTTATCATCAGCAACTACCCCATGAGCGAATCCATACACAAAGAGTCCCACGTCCGCAGTATCCTCAAAGGTCTGACCTGGCGCGTGGTAGCCACTACAACGATTATAATCATAGCCTACTTTGTCAACGGCAGCATCGAGGAAGCTCTGAAGATAGGATTCATCGAGTTTTTCATCAAGCTTGCACTGTACTACTTGCACGAGCGCGCCTGGCAGGTCATTCCAAGAGGAAAAGTCCGATCGGCCTTTAAGCAGAAGAGCTGAGTTATGTCTCACTGAGTGTCTAGACATCTTCTCTACCTATGCTCATATATGAAAATCCCAATTCACGCATACGATCGAGATCATACAGATTGCGACCATCAAAGATGACTGGAGTTTTCATGGTCGACTTGATCTTCTCAAAGTCCGGATTTCTAAATGATCCCCATTCTGTGACGATAGCAAGTGCATCAGCATCTTGTACCGCAGTGTAGACATCATCTGCATAGTCAATTTTGTCTCCTATGAGATCTCGGACATTATCCATTGCCTCAGGGTCATATGCTACGACTCGTGCACCCGTCTCTAGCAACTCATCTATAATTTCTAGCGCAGGTGCTTCTCGTATATCATCCGTATTAGGCTTAAAAGCAAGTCCCCAGATAGCAATCCTTTTGCCCGAAAGGGCCCCAAAATGAGCCTTCATCTTCTGTACGAGTCTACGCTTCTGTAGTGCATTTACTTCTAGGACGCTATTAAGGATTTTGAAGTCGTAGTCATTTTGATTGGCCATCATCACTAGGGCGTTGACATCCTTAGGGAAGCAGCTTCCGCCAAAGCCGACACCTGGAAAGAGAAATCTCTTACCGATTCTGGTATCGCTACCCATTCCTGCTCGCACCTTATCTACATCTGCTCCAAGCTTCTCTGAGAGATTTGCTATCTCATTCATGAAACTGATACGAGCTGCCAAGTAACTGTTGGCCGCATACTTGGTCATCTCAGCACTACGCTCATCCATGAAGAGTACAGGATTTCCCTGTCTCACATAGGGTGCGTAGAGTCGATTCATCTTTTCTACGACCCGATCTGATCGAGTACCTACGACGATACGATCTGGTTTCATGAAGTCATCTACGGCGACGCCTTCGCGCAGAAACTCAGGATTGCTCGCCACGTCAAATAGATCCGTAGACAGACCGGCTGCCAATACATCATGTACTTTCTGAGCAGTACCCACTGGCACAGTACTCTTATTCACGACGACGGTATACTTCTCGATGATCTCCGTCAAGTCTTGAGCTACTTGCAGCACATATCGCAGATCAGCAGCTCCATCCTCACCAGGTGGCGTAGGTAGTGCGAGAAAGACCATCTCACTTGCTTGTACTGCAGACTTGAGATCCGTGGTAAAGCTGATACGATTATTCTCGATATTCCTCTCAAAGAGAACTTCTAGACCCGGCTCGTAGATAGGTATCTCGCCGCGCTTCATCTGAGCCACTTTATTAGCATCTATATCTACACAGATGACGTGATTTCCTGTCTCGGCGAAGCATGTTCCCGATACAAGTCCTACATATCCTGTGCCTACTACGGCTATATTCATGTTGTGTGTTTTATATGCGTCCGTACTACTCGTAGTCGCAATCTGTGTATAACCCAGATCTCATACCTCGAATTATCTGGCGCAATGGTTTTCTTCTAGCTCGTACTTTACTTGCTGCGTATGTCCTGCTGATGGCTCATCGCATCTTGACTATCAAGTGGATAAGTCACCCGCAAGGCTACTGTATATATGTAATAAAATGAAGATGCAAAGTTAGCACGATCTCTACTCTTCACCGCATCGGCTCATCATACCATAGATCGCTGTGGGTCTATAGCGCAAGAGAGCGATACCAGAGGCGAACCAGCAAGATCATCAAGCAGAGAAATCCTCCGAGAAAAGCACCGATAGGCACCCACTTGACCCACCATGGTTTGATGACTTCTAGGGGGCGTGAGCTACTGTCTACTACTTGGAAGTAGGGCGTGGTATTCTGCAGAATGAACTGCGCCAACTGCACATTCTCTGTGACAGCTCCTAGAGCGCTACTACTGATGAGTACCTCGCGTGATAGCTGGTCTCGCTTATAACTTTCTGTCGGGGACCATACGTTGCGATTACGAGAGTCATAAGCGGCAAGGCGTGCTTCCGCCGAGGCTAGTGCTGACCTGATCGAGTCTTGGACAGATGTCAGAGTGGAGAGCGTCTGGATAGGTTTTTCTAAGACTTTCTCTGTATAGAAAGAGCTAAGTGCTCCATAGATACCTTGAGACATCTCTAAGGAGAGGTCTTCATCCAGACTTCGGACCTTGACGTCCATGAGTCCCGACTTGAGATCGTGGAGGAATGCATAGCTGAAGTGATCTATGTCGTCTCGCTTGACAGCTCGCACGAGTGTGGCAAGTAGTGCTGCGTCTTTGTCACGATCTCCGACAAGTCTACTCGATGGCATACGTGAAAGCTGCCGAGACCACTCAGCTTCTAGATCATACAGCGCTATGAGATGATTCCCCACATAGTCCTGCTTATCTCGGCAGGTAATCTTGCTCAGCATTAATTCTCTGAGCAGGCTTTCAGAGCGCGCTATGATCTTGATCTTTTCGATTTTTTGCTCCTCATCAGAGTAATTGAGGCCCACAGCACCTAGGACATTCTGCAGATCACCGCCTACGGGTGAGTCATCACTGTTAATAAAGAAGCGCTCTTGAGCTTGGTACAGCGCTGGACGAGACTTACATAAAGCATAGGCTATCACGCCACCGATGATAGCAGCAAGTACGATCCACAACCACGAGCGCAGAAGATATTTGATAGTATCTATGACGACATGGCCAGGCTGTCTAGGAGGTTCTACATCACTCATCTCACTAGCTAAGATACGGCCTCACTAGATCCTCGCACTCTTCCACAGTGATGCCTCGCCGATTTGCATAGTCTGCAATCTGATCCGCCAGCACCCTCGTAATACCAAAATAGCGGCTATCGGGATGACTAAAATACCAGCCACTCACACTACTTGCAGGATGCATGGCGTAGCTCTCTGTAAGCTTTACTCCTATGGACTCCGCGTCAAGCATCTGGAAAAGCTTGGCCTTCTCAGAGTGTTCAGGGCAAGCTGGGTATCCTGGCGCTGGGCGGATGCCCTGATAGTTCTCTTTGATCAGCTCCGCTTGGCTCATGTCCTCAGCAGTGGCATAGCCCCAGTCTTGTTTCCTTATGCGCGCATGGAGATACTCTGCGTAGGCTTCTGCGAGACGGTCTGCCAGCGACTTGAGCATGATGGACGAGTAGTCGTCTCCTTCTTTCTCAAACTCCGCTGCTCGCTCATCTGCACCTAGACCAGTCGTAACCACGAATGCCCCAATGTGATCTGTCTTACCAGATGCTCCTGGGGCTATGAAATCTGCTAGACTATACTGCGGATTCCCTCTAGCTTTCTCTGTCTGTTGGCGTAAGCACTCTAGGCGATAGCCAGTGCCATCAGCTTCTGTGACGATGGTGTCGTGATCTTCTGTATGAGCAGGAAAGATTCCCCAAACTGCACGTGCAGTGAGCCACTTTTCTGCGACAATCTGATCAAGCATAATCGTGGCATCATGGAATAGCTTGGTAGCTTCTGTACCGTAGGTAGCACTGTCTAGGATCGCAGGATATTTGCCCTTGAGGCCCCACGTCCAGAAAAATGGTGACCAATCTATAAAGGGAATCAGCTCTGCAATAGACATATCATCTTCTCGCTGTCTGCCCAGTCTAGCAGGTACGGGTGGAGTATAGTTAGTCCAGTTTATCGCAAAGCGTCGCTTGCGCGCATCCTCCAGGCTGAGAAATTTCTTGTGTTCTTGGCGATTCATGTAGGAAGTATGGAGCTGATCATACTCTTCCTGTAGGGCATTCACATAGTCATCTCGGGTGCCTTCTGTCTCGCTCAATAGAGAGCTCGTGACCGCCACACTCTTACTAGCATCCAGCACGTGGACAACTGGGTGACTATACTCTGGCCTAATCTTGACCACCGTGTGTATACGAGATGTGGTAGCTCCGCCGATGAGCAGAGGCAAGTCCATGCCGCGCTTCTCCATTTCTCTTGCTACATTGACCATGTGATCTAGACTCGGTGTGATCAGACCGCTGAGACCGATAGCGTCTACCTTTTCGGCGACAGCCGTATCCAGTATCTTCTCTGTAGGCACCATGACGCCGAGATCAATGATCTCATAGTTATTACATGCTAGGACTACGCCTACAATGTTCTTCCCTATATCATGGACATCACCCTTGACAGTTGCCATGAGTATCTTGCCCTTCGCACTGGACGTACCATCTTTCTCAGCCTCGATGAAAGGTGTGAGATGTGCTACGGCGCGCTTCATTACACGAGCACTCTTGACCACTTGGGGCAGAAACATCTTGCCTTGCCCAAATAGCTCACCTACAATATTCATCCCATCCATGAGCGGTCCTTCTATTACCTGGATTGGGCGGTCGTGTGCTAACCTAGATTGCTCTATATCCTCATCTATATATTTCGTTATACCCTTGCGCAGAGAGTAGGCAATACGCTCGCTGAGTGGAAGTTCGCGCCACTCCTCCGTCGTCTCCTCCGTCTTCCCTGTGCCCTTGAGCTGCTCGGCTATCTCTATAAGTCGCTCTGTTGCATCTTCGCGACGATTAAAAAACACATCTTCGACGCGCTCCTTGAGCTCTGGCTTGATATCTTCATAGACTTCTATAAGTCCAGCATTGACGATTCCCATATCCATACCTGCGTTGATCGCGTGGTAGAGAAATATCGAGTGCATCGCCTCACGGACCACATTGTTGCCTCTGAAGGAGAAGGACACATTACTTACACCGCCGCTGATCTTGGCATGCGGGCAGTCAGCCTTGATCTGCTTGGTCGCATCGATGAAGTGCATGGCGTACTCATTGTGCTCTTCTATACCCGTTGCTACAGCGAATATGTTGGGGTCGAAGATGATGTCTTGGGGTGGAAAATCGACTTCTTCCACTAGGATCTTGTAGGCGCGCTTACAGATCTCCACCTTACGCTCCATCGTATCTGCCTGACCTACTTCATCAAATGCCATGACCACGGTAGCCGCACCATATTGCTTGAGTAGTGTGGCTTGTCTGACAAATTCCTCCTTGCCTTCCTTGAGCGATATCGAATTGACGATCGGCTTTCCTTGTACACACTTTAAGCCCGCTTCGATCACCTCAAACTTCGATGAGTCGATCATGATGGGCACACGCGAGATGTCTGGTTCGGCGGCAATAAGGAAGAGGAAATCTTGCATGGCTTGTTGGGAATCGAGCATGCCTTCATCCATATTGACATCGATGATCTGCGCACCATTATTGACTTGCTCGAGTGCTACGCTGAGTGCCTCCTCATATTCATTATTCTTGATAAGTCGAGCAAACTTGCGGGAGCCAGTGACATTGGTCCGTTCGCCAATATTGACGAAGTTGAGCTCTGGGCGCATGATCATCGGCTCCAGTCCGGAGAAGCTACTCATGTCATGCACCTCTGGTATAGAGCGTGCTGGCGAGTCAGCTGTCAGCTTCACCATCGCTTCTATATGATCGGGTGTGGTACCGCAGCAGCCACCGAGTATATTAATCCAGCCAGCATCTGTAAATTCTTTGAGGATCGAAGCCATCTCTTGTGACTCGAGATCATACTCGCCAAATTCATTGGGCAAGCCAGCATTGGGATAGAGGCTCACATAGCAGTCGGCTATGCGGGATAGGCTCTGTACATACGGACGCATCTCCTCAGGGCCTAAGGCGCAGTTGATCCCCACACTAAATGGTCGCGCATGTGCCACCGATATATAAAATGCCTCGAGCGTCTGACCCGACAGGGTGCGACCACTCGCATCTGTGATGGTGACCGAGATCATTACAGGTATATCGAGATCGCGCTCCTCCTTAGCTTGTGCTATCGCAAACAGCGCAGCTTTAGCGTTGAGCGTATCAAATATTGTCTCTACCAGAAGCAAGTCAACTCCACCATCGATCAGGGCATCCACTTGCTCCCGATAGGCAGCCACGAGTTCATCGAAGAGCACTGCCCGATATCCTGGCCGATTTACATCAGGCGAGAGGCTCGCGGTCTTATTCATAGGTCCGATAGCTCCAGCGACATAGGTCTGTTGGGCGCTTTCGCGCAAATGCGTCTGTACCGCCTCCCGTGCACACTTAGCACTGGCTAAATTCATCGCTCGAGCGTGATCCTGTAAATTGTAGTCCTCTTGAGCTATGCTTGTGCTGGAAAATGTATTGGTCTCAATGATGTCAGCACCTGAACGCAGGTAATCTAGATGAATCTGTGTGATTACATCTGGTCTGGTGATGGACAGAAGATCATTATTACCTTGCAGATCAGAACCGTGATTAGTATACTCTGAGCCACGGAAGTCATCCTCCGCCAACTTGTATCTCTGTATCATAGTTCCCATTGCCCCATCGAGATAGGCAATGCGCGATGCGAGTAGCTCTTGGATCTGAGATTTTGTAGCAGTTGGCTTCATGTCGCAAATTTACGGAATGGTTCGCCTTCGTGCGTCTATCAAGTCACATACGTATTCCCTCTACGATTCTCATTGAATCAGAGAATAATAGTTGCCGCAGATACAACGACTTTGGCGGCAGACCGTGCCGTCTGCTCAAGCAAAGAGCGTAGTACTTTTGCGACTATGTCTAGATATTACAAAGCAAACTTCACCATCCTAGTAGCCAGTTTTTGCTTATTACTTAGTTGTACAAGTGATGCACCAGAAAACCCTGAGGTATCCGAGCCACTAGGCAAGGAAAATCTCGCCTATAGGTGGGGAGCGCTAGCTCTAGAAGCTCAAGCGAGAGATACTGATCGCTTTAAACCAAGACCTACGATTACTTCAAGATACCTCGGCCTTATATCCGTAGCCATATTTGATGCATGGTCTCGCTATGACGATACTGCCGTACCTGTCTATCTCGAGGGAGCTCCTCGTACACCTACAGATGAGCACACCCTACGAAACAAGGAAATTGCTATCAGCTATGCTGCCTATCGAGCGATGAGCGAGTACTACTATACTGACACAAGCCTCTTCATCCAGTTTATGCAAGATCTCGGGATGGATCCGCAAGACAAGTCCATGGATCCTTCTACACCTGTAGGTATAGGAAATCTTGCAGCACAGGCTGTCATCAAAGCAAGAAAAGGTGATGGTGCTAATCAATATGGCGAGGAGCAAGGCTCAGATGGGACTCCCTATCACGACTATACAGGCTATACACCTATCAATAATGCTGATGAAAGCAGCGATCCTAATCGCTGGCAACCCAAATATTTCTCTGATGGAAAAGGTGGCAGATATGCTCCTAGCTGTCTCACGCCATTTTGGGATAAAGTAGAGCCAATAGCTCTTACATCAGGAGATCAATTCAGACCGGGCCCACCACCTATGATAGGATCAGAACAACTAGAGAGAGAAGTAAAAGAAGTCATAGATATGCAGGTAGAGCTTACCGATTATCAAAAGGCACTTGTAGAATTTATGCGCGATGGACCAAAGTCCGTACAGCAGGCTGGACATTGGCTCAAATTTGCACAAGACGTTTCTCGTAGAGATCAGCATACACTAGATCAAGATGTGAAGATGTACTTCTACAATCAGGTGGTAGCCATGGACGCATTTATCGCTTCTTGGGATTCCAAGATGTACTATGATTATGCTCGTCCATTTGCTCTTGTACATGAGTACTACAGCGATCAAAAAATAAAAGCTTGGGGTGGAGAAGGAAAGGGAATCCTGGAAATGGATGGTAGCCAGTGGAGACCTTACTCACCGGAGACTTTTCTATGTCCTCCTTTTCCGAGTTATACTTCTGGTCATAGCACGATCAGTGGTGGCTGTGCAGAAGCACTGAGACTATGGACAGGAAGTGACACATTTGGCTCTAGAGATACGCTCATCGCAGGTGCTCTTACAGAACCAGACAATCTAGGGGACACCATCATACTTGAGTTTCCCACCTTTACCGAGACTGCTGAAATGGCGGGTATATCTCGTGTTCTTGGTGGTTATCACATTCAAGCTGACAATGTCGCTGGTCTGGAACTAGGCAAAGATGTAGCGCACGAGGCTTGGGAGTTTTATCATGAGCACATCGGTGAGCCACTTGAGGACTAGTTGCAGTCAACTGCTCTTAGAAAGCTAGAACGTCAATTTAAGAAGTGCGTGATCCACACAAATCATGCTTACTATGCTTTAGGATATTCGAAAATTAAGAAAAGTGCTTTCTCGCTCATCTCAAAAGACTGCTCGAGATCTATGTGTCCGTATCGAGGATCGAATAAATCATAAGCATGTAACAAAGAATACTATTATCGATTATAATTGTACGAACGTGATGAACTCATAACCAACACCGTTAGCTCAATATCCAAATATGTCATGTGTAAACTGAAAAAAGTATTATATTTGCTTTAACCCATTTCGTGCATTAGGCTTCGTAGCGAGAGCCGCTGGTGCGATAAGATGAGGTGCTTCTCTGACGAGGCATAGCGAGCTATGGCGAGGAGGATAAGCGCCTGATCTTGAAGCAGATGTGTCTCGCAGTAGAAGCAAAGCACAATGGTCATATCACACCACTCACTTCAAGCCAAATGGACGAGATTTCCCCGTAACAAAAACTTACGCCAACGTTTCTCATGATATATCACCTATAGTCCTGACTGAGCGTCAGTTACATCGCTGAAAAACATTTACCAAAAATCCTAATGCACGAATTGGGTTTAATCAAATACTATTCGCCAATGTATAATGTCGTATCAAATCATATCAGAATATTACATCAAAATAAGAGGCGCCTTTACTTATTGACCTTTATATTGGCCATATCGGTAAATATTTCCTTTGCTCAGTTTACGGTTCATTATAATGAGTTAACTAATTCGATTCAAGTACTATATGATGAATGTGCAAATACTTGCATCTATCCTCCTAGTGAAGAGGCGAATTGTAGATGTGTTCCAAACTGCTCCTCCAATGAAACTGACTTCTTTGACGACTATATGGAATGTTTGGACGTATGCTCTGAAGATCACTTACAGCAAGACTATAATGCTGCTCTTTATGATCTTTGTGTACAACAGTGCGAGCAAACGTATGATGCTGACGTGGCCTCATGTGAGAATAGTTGCACCGCTTCAACACCTATTGGCACTGTTACGTCGTATGCATATTTCCTAATAGCTGCTTGGGCAGAAATACCTAATGATCCAAGAACTGGATCTAATTGGAATACTGGCTCACAAGTCATTAGAAATTCATCAGATATACAAATTCAAGACAGGCAGCTTCCAGAATCATGGAGAAATATTTATGGCAAGAAAAACACTTGTTATGGAATAACAATTTCCTTTACTATACAGTTGCCCGATGGATCTCAGGTCTTTTGTCATCGCGATGAATGGTACTGCGATTTCGTTGGATAATTTCTTAAAATCTACAGATTATGAAAAAGATACTTTTTTGCCTCATAGCATTTCTTCTGGTAGTTTCTTGTCAGGAAGATTCGTTGATGGATCCTATTGACCCCGAATTTGGGCAAGCTTCTAATTTGAAAATAGATAATATATTAGAGTTTCTGCCTTCTCATCTCAAAGAAGAAAATTCTTTGATATATGTAAATGAACTGGGAAATAAAAAGAAATTCCTTGCCGTAAGTGCTATTGTGAATGAAGAATATAGTGATGGCAGTGGAACTTACACGGCTCAACAAATCGACATTTCTCTTATTGAACAAGACGCTCCCTACCCATTTACTCTTGCTTTGACTGGAAGTGCAGGATACGATGGAGATATACCAGGATGGTCGCTACATGCCTTTGTCTATCAATTTCTTACGCAAGAAAAAACATGGCTGAGCCTTATCTTCACCGAATCAGGTGAAATTACAACGTTTGGTGCGGCTAAGTATGACGGTACTATTACCTTGCTGGGCAGAGAGTTTAATGACGTATATAGCAAGGTGGGAGCCGATAATGAAGGACAGGCCTATAACAGCTTTTCTGAGATAATGATAAACTCAGATATTGGAATTGTTGCTTTTAGAGATCGTGAAAATGAGCTATGGGTTTTTGACAGTGTTGAATAGCACATTGTTTTTCTCATATAGAGTTTCAGATAGTTCAACTAACGTTCTGCACCATGTATAGAGTGACCAAAAATAACATTACATTAGATCTGAATAAATCAGTCTTCGGCTCTTTGACTACATCGTATAAAAACTAAAGTCATCACGCTCCAATCAAATCTCGCCACAGATAGATTATCTCTACGCAAGCCAAAACCTTCTGACTGGCCTGTCGTCTCCTATCTCAGATCTGACACAGCAGTCAATCAATATGTAAAGCGAGCAAGTGCTGAAACCGAAGAACAAGCGCTTGACTTCATCAACAAGACTCTGGTCAAAATAGCTAATAAGGAAATTTACTATTGGGTGATCACTGAGCTTAATCAAGACTCTATGATTGGTAGCATATGTCTGTGGAATTTCTCTAAAGACCGTTATACTGGCGAGTTGGGTTATGATCTGCATCCAGACCATCATGGTCTCGGAATCATGTCTGAAAGTATAAAAGGGATTCTTCGCTACGCCAAGGATGAGTTACACTTATCTAGAATGGTCGCCTATACACAGAGAAACAATATCGCCTCATGCAAACTACTGGAAAAGAATGGCTTTTCTATAGTGAAAGATATGCGCGATCCAGAAAATGACTTGAATATCATATATGCACAAGAACTTGCATAGATATAATTAAAAAGGCAGCGATAATCTTATAAGCCAATTGGCGCGTCAGCCTTCGTAGCGAGAGCTTCATATACAATACATCGGTTGATCCGCCGACCAATCGTAACGTGCTATGTGCATCTCGACAGTTGCTCGATGAACGATTCACTACCTAGCTGTCTGTGATAAAATACGAACACAAAAAATATGGACAACTAACAATACTCGGATAAAGCCATTTCGTGCATTAGGATTTATAACCGGGCTCTTCTTTTACATAGCAACCCTATTTACAGTGACTTATGGAGATTTAGAATAATTTTCGTCTGTAAGTTTTTGTTACGTAAACACTGAAGCTAAAACACGGGCTCTATCCGTGAAGTTAACTCTCGTCAGCTGACTTCGCGCCTAGCGTCTATCTGCTTCAGTCTCAGGCACCTATCAGAGGTAGGCAAGCTTCACTTGCCCGCCTTACGCAGTGAAGATGAGCCTGCTGAACCGTTCATCGAGCGGTTGACCATCGAGCGGTAGCCTAGATGCACATAGCACGCTTTGACTCGTCGGCGGAGCACCTGACGCCATTGCAGATAGCCACTATCAATCGAAGCCTAATGCACGAATTGGGTATAAGCCAATTAGCACATCAGGCTTCGAAGCGAGAGCCACAGGTGCGATAAGATGAAGTGCTTTTCTAACGAGGCATAGCAGGCTATGGCTTGTCGCCAGAGCACCTGACGCTATTGCATATAGCCACTATACATCGAAGCCAAATGCACAAATGGGCTTAACAATTATTTATTTTTAAAATTTTAAAACGTGATGGACGAACTACATCCACCGCCCCCAGTCTCTCCAGAAGGAGGCTGAATGCAGTCACACTGCTGACTTACGCATTTTTCAATTATAGTCTGTTTACAAGATGGACACGCCCAGGCGCTAGCGCACTTCATTTTACAGCCGTCGTCAACTGATACTCCCCATCTTGTATGCTTAGAGGTATTGTTATAGTCTCGCGAGTATTATCCTTTTGCAAGATGGTAGATCGTATAGCCATAAATGCTTCCCCTTTCTGCGGAAAGACCTTTTCAACACTGGCTGTAAGTCCCTTTGCCGATGCGGGCTCATCTTTCAGCACCAAACTCAATAAATCCTTTACGCTATCAGTACTGTAGGACTCTCCTTCGTGAGATATTATCTGTACCTCCGAGATTTTTAGCGTAGTGCTTTCAGAACACGCTAGCAGGAGCAAGCCTGAACAAGCTAAGAGAAAAAAATGTTTTAATCGTTGCATACTACAATATTTAGTAGATGAAATAAAGCTCTAATATACGGTTTTTCAATGAATTTCGGCAGAATTTAACTTTAAATCTTCATTATTTTCTATAGAAGCCTACAGACATGTGTTGATGTATGATGCTTTTTCAGAGGCTTGAGTACATAAGATAGAACCTTGATTGGACAGCCGCGACCACAAGCAGTACTATGACGTCTCTCTTAATTTGTGATCAGGTACGCCGCATCACCTTACCGTTGCACTCGCGAATCTTACACCACATCTACTCAGAAACCCCACGTCTCTATGACCAACCATTTCTTGAGCAACTCAGCCTTCAAAGCACTAACTACGGCACGTCTACAGGGCGTGAGCATTTGCCCGAAAGGGCTTACATAGAGCTACTCTCCTGTGGACGGCAAACTCATTAGCAAGGTTAGCACCACTACGCTTGATGACTATGAGGCTATCATCATGAAGGCTCATGAAGCCTTTAAAGTATGGAGAATGGTGCCTGCACCTAAGCGTGGTGAGATCGTGCGCCAGTATGGTGACGCGCTGCGCGAAAACAAAGAAGCGCTGGGTAAATTGGTGTTCTACGAGATGGGAAAGAGCTACCAAGAAGGACTCGGAGATGAGTAAGAGATGATAGACATCTGCGACTTCGCATCCTTAAGGGGCCTCCGCGCCATAGCGCGCTATGACTCGTCGGCGGAGCACCTGACGCTCTTGCAGCTAGTCACTATCCATCGAAGCCTAATGCAATAATTGGGTTAAACAGATTACCTATCCTTCACTCCAGCGCTTTACTACATCAGCTTTTCGCCGAAAGGCAAGAGGGATATCCTCACCACTTCGCATCCTTAAGGGGCCTCCGCGCCCTGCTCCCACCTCCAGGATTTCTGCGAGATTTACCCAGTGCTTTCTATGTGATTTTATAAATCTATAATCAAGAAATTTTTGAATTGTCTTCATCGCTGTAGTACTTAGAAATTGCTGACCTGATACCAATCTCACCTGGCATAGACCATCTAGTATCTCTATAGAGGAAATCTGATGGAGATAAATCTTTCTCTCCATATGTACACCCTTGAGGATGACGTGAGGATTTTCCTTGTTTCGTAGTTCTACACGCTGTATATATCTCTGATATGCTTCCATGAGATCTAAGTGATCTATCGGCTTGAGCACATAGTCCACTGCTGAGACACGAAGTGCATCGATGGCATATTTACTATAGCCAGTGACAAATATGACCTCCATCTCCGCACTATCAATACCGCGAAGAACGTCAAACCCTGTACCGCCTAGAATCTCTACATCTAGAAATATCAGATCAGGCTTCAGTTGCTGAATCTGATTGATAGCTTCATGCACGGACTGAATAGCGCAAAGCATTTCAACCTCCGGTAAGTAGCGAGCTATCATTCCCCGCATGAGAGTCTGGAGTGGAATCTCATCGTCGATAATTATGGCTCGGGTGATCATAGATAAGGGATGGTAAGATGAAATCTGCTTCCCGTCTCATCACTTTCCCAACGCACTTTATACTCTTCTCGCCCCGTCTCATGCCTCAGCATCTCTATCCTATCTAAGACTAGCTGGAGACCCTTGGACTTAGACTTATCTATATCTATATGCTTGAAGCCCGATCCATTATCCGAGAGTGCGCAATGTATGATTCGAGTCTGTGCGTCTACCCTATATTGCAAGCTGATCATTCCAGAATCGTCAGGCGAAAAAGCATGCTTGATGGAATTTTCAACGAGCGGCTGCACGAGAAGAGGATGAATCTGCGGCGACCCGTCTGCAGTAGATGAAAGTAGCTCTACTTGATAATCAAATTGCTGGCCGCGGATGTCTTTCTCTATTTCCATATATTTCCTCATGAATGCCATTTCCTCTTCGAGGCTGATAGTTTTCTGATCACTGTACGACAGGCTGCTACGAAGTAGCTGAGAGAACTTCACGAGATATTCATTGGCCAGGTCAGTGTCCTTACTCAGTATAGTATTTTGTATAGAACCAAGGACATTGAATGTGAAGTGCGGGTCAAACTGTGATCTCAAGACCCTTTCCTTGAGCTCTGCCTCCACGCGGGATCTACGTAGCCGCTGAAACTGCTGATAGACATAGGCAGATCCCAGTAGGAAAATCACAAGAGCACTCAAGCCTATGATCCATAGAAGCTGACTACTATTTTTGAGTGCGAGTGATGTCTTGTCTCGCTCTAGGCGCAGGATACTTCGATCGCGCTCAGAGATGTCGTACTTAGCTCTTAGGTTTTCTAAAGAGTTGAGCATTTTGCGCTGATCTGCTGCTTGCAAGAGATCTTGATAATCGGTATAGTGCCGCAAGGAGGCCACTGCGTCATCACGAGTGATGCTATACCGATAGAGACTGAGATGTATGTCAACAAATTCATCACGCGGAGTCAGAGATTGTACTAGCGAATCTAAGTACAGGTAACTTATATAAGCCCGTGATGAGTGACCTGCCAAGATGTGATACTTAAGCTCGTAGTGACGTAAAATCAGCTCGCGATATGGGTTCTTGACAGTCGCTTGCAGGGTCTGACACTCGCGCACCGTCTTTTCTAATAGACTTATATCTTCTTGGTCAATTGCGAGATCCATGAGTCCCTATAAGGCTTGAAAGTGACTATATTCACTGCTGTGCTTGGCAGCGATATCACGTGCTTGTCGATAGCTCTGGAGTGCGAGATCTTCACGACCTGTAGAGACATAGTGGTCTCCATACTTGCTCAGTGCATAGCTATGTCGTGTGATGTACTTGGGATTATCACTATCAGCTGTAAGTGATAGCAATGTGTCTAGGCTATGTCGCAACTCACTCTCGTAATACGCTCGTCTGTCACCATCTATAGAGATCACACTGTCTTGCAAGGCGCTGCTATAGATATCGACAAATGAGATCTGCGCCTCAATGATGGAAAAGTCTTCTCCCGTTACCCGCGCCTGCTCCCTAAGTAGAACACTAGCCTCTAGAGCGGCCTCATAGTCAAAGAGATATAGCAGAGCAGTACTTGTCCTAGATAGCATCCTCGATTTCATGATCAGGTCCTTCTGGGTGAGCGTGTCGCTTAGCTCTGCTTGATCGAGGTAGTCAATACTCCGTCGAAGAAGTCGAAGTGCTCTACGAGTCTGATTAAAGTTGATCGCACGGGAAGCTTGATAGTAGGAATACCTAGACGCGAGCGCAGGCCACATTTGCGCGACAGCGCGCTGCTCTGCCAACTCCATGTACTGGAAGTAACGAGCTGTATCCTTACGGAAAAATGAAATAGCATGGAGACCGATGAGATCGATGTAAATACTGTCTTGATTCATGTCGTCCGCCATCGTATAACCCATAAGGCTATAGATTCTCAGAGAGTCATGATTCTTAGTCGATCCCGTATAGAAAAGTCTGCATAATTCCTGCAGCCTATCAAGCGAGTCTAAGGATGACTGACTCTGGGCAAGACTTGTACGAATGCTATCCAGGCTTGACTGAGCTGACAAGCTAGCCCAGGCAAATGATGCCACGAAAAGAGCTATGCAGTACAGTGATTTCATGACCATAAGTATGGATGGTGTCGAGGAACATGTCGCACTCGCTAGCTCATCTGACGCAGTCGCCAGACACGAGCTTAGCGAGAGCACTGGCAGAGCCTTACTGCCGGTACATTAGACATAAGCTAAAGATAATGCTATGAAAATTATAAAAAATTTCCTCCTCTGCTTTTGCCTTTTATCGAGTTGTCTACTCTCAGCTCAGTATGACCTGCAACTCGATGTCCAAGGGGATAGCAAGGTACGTGGATATCTAAATCTGGCGCATGATATAGACAGCAACTCCATGTACATAGGTCCACGAGTGGGCTTACTCATTAACCACTCCTCTAATCGCTACAACACCGTGATCGGATGCGAAGCTGGGACTAGTCTCAGTACTGCCCGATTTAATGTGCTACTAGGCTATCACGCTGGTAATCATCTCAGCTCTGGAACCTCTAATACAGCCATAGGCTATCAAGCTGGTGAGAACAACACGGATGGTGTCAATAATACGATGGTCGGATATCGCGCTGGACATCTATGTGACGGCGAAAATTATAACACCTACATAGGCCATACTGCTGGAGAGAAGCAAACTGGAAGAAATAATACCATGCTCGGCTATGCATCTGGCCGGGGAGCTGGTACGGGTAGTGACAACACTTGCCTAGGTTATCAGTCAGGTCTATATCTCACATCTGGAGATGGAAATCTGGTAGCTGGCTCACAAGCGGGTTTCAGTATGACAACGGCGGAGGATAATGTAGTCCTAGGGTCTAATGCTGGAATACTGCTCTCCACGGGTGATCACAATGTGATCGTGGGAAGATCAGCAGGAAGCAATATGAAGACGGCAGAGGAAAATATCACCATAGGGCAAAGCTCCCTGAGACTCAGTGAAGACGCAAGCAGAACTACTGCAATAGGATACCAGACACTCTACTCACTTACTAGTGGTCATGATGACAACACTGCTGTGGGGCATGAAGCGGGAAGATCACTCACGGACGGTTCTGGAAATGTGTTTGTGGGTTATGAGGCGGCCAGGTCTATTACCGAACTCTACGATTGCACCATCATCGGATCTAGCGCAACAGCAGATCCTCCACCGCCATTTCCAGGCGGAGGAATCAGTAGAGCAATTGCCATAGGTCATGAGGCCAATGTATACTGTGATGACTGCGCTGTCATAGGCGGGACTGGCGCCAATGCTGTTAACGTAGGCATAGGCTTGAACGAGCCTACCCATCAGCTACAATTATCTACTTCCGATGCAGCAAAGCCTGGTGGCGGCCCCTGGATGGCTGACTCCGACATACGACTCAAAGAAAATATCACAGAGTACCACGATGGGCTACGTATGCTGCTGCGCATACGTCCCGTCCGATACAATTACAAAACTGCCTATGGCTTTGACTCGAGTGAATCATATGTAGGAATCATAGCGCAAGAAATGCAAGACATTGCCCCCTATACCGTGAGCACTGCTCCTAAGCGTAATCACCATGGAGTGAGTGATGACTACCTGGTCTTTGATCCCAATGCTCTCACCTATATGCTGATCAATGCAGTCCAGGAACAGCATGTAATCATCACAGATCTCAAAGACGAGGTCAAGGCAGCACATGACTCTCAGCAGTCTCTACTCAGTACAGTCGAGCAATTAGAAGCTAGGCTACAAGCTCTCGAGCTCACACTCGTATCTCAACAATAATTATCCACATCAAAAAATATCTGCTATGCAACAGATCTACGCACTCATAGTATTCTTCGCTATCACCATACTTTGTCTACCACTACATGCCCAGACATATGAAGGCTCTGTGCAATTAAGTTCTCAAGACGAGATCGATGCATTCGGAGCGGAAGGATATAAAGTAATCATAGGTGATGTACTCATAGGAGAGACAAGCACAACTAATCTCATATCAGATGTATCACCCCTAGAGTCTATAGAAGAAATAAGACAAGCGGATGTAAACGACAATCTTCAGATACGCAAACTCACAGGAATCAATGGTGAGCTGAATATCTTTCCTAAGCTTCAACTCGTAGAAGGAGACATCACAATCGATGCAGAAAATGCTGGTTACTCAGATCTGGCTGGATTCGATCGACTTGAGACAATAGGTGGAGATCTCAATCTGAGGGATATAGCAGGGTTGACTGATATCTCTGGCTTTGCGACGCTAGAAGCAATAGGTGGATTCTTTTTCCTAGCAGAAAATCCTACTCTGACGCAGGTGACTGGATTTACTAGTCTGCGGGAAGTCGGTGAAGAATTAGCAATATTTTCCAATGCGAATCTGACAGATCTTAGTGGATTTACTGCACTTGAAATACTCAGACAACTCAGTATAAGCGAAAATCAAGATTTATCTTCTATCCAAGGATTTGACAAGCTCAGTGAGGTAAGTGAAAACATCAATATATCCGCATGTCCCAGTCTCACATCTATCAATGGATTTAATGAACTAGATTCCCTGTACGGGTCACTCGTGCTCACAGATCTCTCCTTGCTTGAGTCCATCACAGGATTTACAGGATGGGTACATCAAGCTGTAGGAGATCTATCAGATCCTGAGCGCAGCTCTACCATACTTATCAGTGAATGTCCCAGGCTCATCACCATTGTAGGACTGAGAAACCTGAGACGTATCACAGCTATGAACATCCTAGGTAGCAATCGGCTGGAAACTCTCTCTGGCTTATGCTCTATCGAGGAAATAACTGGATTACCGAGCGTCACACCACTTATTAACATCACAGCATCGCGTAGTCTCACGGATTGCTATGCCCTCTGCCCCTTTACTCCCTTTACAGAGTACATCCTCACTGGTGGCAGCGGCGACTGCTCTGATGCACTCACACTAGATGCTGCTTGTGACGATGATCCAAGCCTAAATAATTGCGAAACAGTCCTAGGTCAACAATTCTTAGATAAATCACAATTTACTATATCTCCTAATCCTACATCTAGCGACTGGAATCTCAGTCAGTCTGGACTAGAATATACCTACACACTATATGATCTCATGGGTACGACTCACTACCGTGCTCAGACTACAGGTGATATGATGATACCTGGAAGTAAGTTAGCACCAGGAACCTATGTGCTTCAAATACAGAATGCAGTGAATGGGAAGTCTGCGAATCTGCTACTGGTCAAGGCTGAGTAGAATATCAAATACTTACATCACGAAGAGTCCACTAAAATAAGAAAAACACATACAAGGCGTTAATTTTTACTCATAATTATATATCCAAATTTTGCCTGTATTTGGATACGGCAATTCTTCCCACTCGTAGCAGAATTGCTGTAGCTTTAACTCATGATTATCTCAAATCAGAGACGAGCTATGGAGATAGCGGCTTCTGTACTTACAGGACTGGGTAAAATTCTATTTGTCGACATCTTGGAGATGAAATTTGCCTTTATACTTGCGGCCTGTCTATTTTGGATCGGCTACATTATTTTTCGCTATCGACAAGATCCTCTGATCATGAGTTACTGGGGCCTAACCAGGAAGAATTTCTCTGAGGTATTTCGTATGTTTTTGCCTTATGCACTAGGCTGTGTAATTCTCTTTGTGACCTACGGGCTTATAAGTGACACCCTCATAGTAAATTGGCACATCGTACCGATCATGCTTTTATATCCACTGTGGGGTGTGATACAACAATATCTCGTAGTTGGACTCGTAGCAGGTAATCTCGATGACTATGGTAAAAGAAAAATACCCAAGTGGCTCATCGTAATTCTGACCGCTATACTGTTCTCAGTTGTCCACTTCCCATCACCATTATTAATTGGTGGCACATTTCTCCTAGCACTCGTATACACGATAGTCTATCTCAAGAAAAGAAATTTGTTAGTCCTTGGACTTTATCATGGCTGGCTTGGCGGACTATTCTATTTTTTCGTTCTGAATCGCGATCCTTTTGAAGAAGTATTTATGCAGATTACTGGTTGAGTTACTCCATTAATTCACGTAGTTGATAAAATCGAACCCTTAAAGATCAAAGCCCTTCAAGAGTACGAGGCGGCAGATCGATATACTCTCACCTCTATCTTAATAAACAATTAGATATACCATCCATCTAAATAAGTCTACCCATACCCTACTCCATTTCTTCCAGCAACTCTCTCGCCTCTCTGTGCAGGCTCTGGGCATGCCTATTGGGCTTGGAATCTAGGCACTCCTCCGCGCAGAGTCTTGCATGCTCTTGGTCGTCCATCGTCATGTAGAGCTCTGCGAGAGCAATCAGTGCGGCACTACGATAGTACTCTCTTGATGTATGATAGTCATCTACAAATGCCGTGAGATGCAACAGCGCCTGAGCTGTGTCTCCAGCTTTCTGATAAGCACGGGCAAGGCGATAGGCATGCTCTTCTGTATACTCACTAGTGAGTAGACTCGTGTCTATCTGTGTTAAGATAGTGATGGATTGATCATATCTGCCAGCATCTTGTGCGAGTCTCCCTCGTAGAATCTGCGGATGAGGATCTGCACTTCGCAGCTCGTCCAGTGCGGCAAGGTCTGCATCGATCACATAGTCACCTGACAGATCTGGTCTCTCGGGTGGATCTGCTGTCGTCAAGAGCTGTAGCCAATACTGATAAAGCGCCACCTGCGCTTCAAGATGAGGTCCTTGATTGAGCTGAGTTGATCTTATGAAATGCTCGTGCGCCGAGTCATAGTTCTCCGTATATAGATCTGCCTTACCGTGCAGAAAGTACCACTTGGATAGATCCATAGTGTATCGATCAAGTAAGGTGATGGCATCTGCTGGGCGGCCATGTTGCAGGTCGACTCCTGCGCGTATGAGTGCGATCAGACCTCCCTGAATCGGTAAGCCATCGAGGGCTTCTTCGGCCATGATGGGGTCTTCCGCTGCGTAGATGAGACACAGAGCTATGGAGGCTTCCATACCCATGACATCGGCTTGCTCGGTGGCTCGCACTAGTCTACTGATAGCTACTTCTCGATCTCCGTCTAGACTTGTAAGCCGCTTGACCCAGCGCTGCTGGCTCGGAGTCATCTGCGAGACGAGCCATTCTATGACACCGAGAGACTTTTGCACGTCAAGTGCCTGTGGGTTATCTATCTCTAGGTCTATCAGCGCATCATAGACACGATGTAATTTGCGTAATCCAGACCATCTGCGGTCTCGCAATAGATCTATAACCGCATCATGCAGCAGGAGATCTGCCAGAAGATACTGCGACTGCGCAGTGTCGTCATGAGATAGTTCTGCACGTGCTGACTTGAGGCTGGTCTTGTAGTCATCAAGCTGCGACCACTGATCCTTCACGACCAATTCTAGCCACAGAGCATAGCTGTCTACAAAGAAACTCAGTGGATCCGTATCACCCGTAGATTTGAAAGCCTCACAAGCATAGAGGCTGAGCATATCTGTCTCCGCGCTTTCTGTCCAACTGACCAGGCTTGCCTGTCCATGCAGGCTATAGGGTGATACTAGGTAGGAGCTAAGCCAGAGACCTAAGAGTAAGATCCTAGACGTTGCTCTCCAGGATGTTTTCATCGACAAGGACTCTACCACAGTGCTCACAAGCTACGACCTTCTTACGCAGGCCGATCTCTATCTGAATCTGTGGTGGTATCTTACTGAAGCATCCACCGCAAGCATCACGCTCTACGTGGACTACTGCAAGACCATTTCTGTAAGACTCTCGGATACGGTCGTAGGCACTGAGTAGGCGATCTTCTATCAGTTTGCGCTGCTTTTCGCTCTTTTTCCGGAGCTTGTCCTCTTCCTTCTCGGTCTTGACGATAATCTTCTCCAGCTCTTCCTTCTTGGTATCGAGGGCTTCTTTCTTTTCAGTGAATCTCGCTGTAGCACTGGTCAGGACCTCTGACTTGGCCTCACGGTCTTTCTCTATACCACCGATTTTCTTCTCGCTGAGTTGGATCTCAAGCTTCTGCAATTCGATCTCTTTGGAGAGGGCATCGTATTCACGATTATTCTTCACATCGTCGAGCTGCTTCGTATAGCGCTCTATGAGGATGTTACTCTCTTGGATGTTGGTATTGTGATTGGCGGCTTCTGTGTTCAGCTTGTCCAGTCCTTCTGTCAACTTATCTATGCGTGTCTGCAGACCAGCTAGTTCATCTTCTAGATCACTTACCTCTATGGGTAGTTCACCTTTGAGGATCTTGATATCATCCAGCTCAGAATCAATGAGTTGGAGGCGATATAGTTCTTTCTGCTTGTCTTCTACGGAGAGCTCTTTTGTAGCCATATTATAGGTAGTAGTCTATTGGATTAGTATCCAGATTTGTGCAATGGGCTGCAAAGTTATCAAATTTATCATGGATCAGCCTTTGTAAGAGCGTAATCACATGGCGCTCACTCTCATAGTGACCTATATCTAGGATCACTATCCTGCCATCTGCATCAAAAAACTGATGGTACTTATAGTCAGATGTGATGAACGCGTCAGCACCATGGCGAAGTGCGTCTTCTAGTAGAAAGCTGCCACTTCCTCCACAGATAGCCACTCTGCGGATCTTGCGACTGATGGGTGCCGTATGCTTGATCACTGGGAGCTGCAGACGGGTCTTGACATAGCCGAGGAAGTCCTTGTGATCCATTTCCTCTCCTAGGGTTCCTATCAGTCCAGCGCCCACTTCTCGCTGAGAATCGTCTACAGAAGCATTTGGTCGTAAGACCTCTCCATTACCTAGCCCAAGCATCTCTGCCAGAGCGCTATTTACGCCACCGGGATGCACACTATCTAGATTAGTATGCACGGCGATGATGGCAATATGATGACGGATCGCTTCTATGATGGTCCGCTCGATGTAAGTAGCTCCTGTCAGAGATTTTAAGCCCGAGAATACAATAGGATGATGCGCCACAATGACATTACATCCGCGATCTACTGCCTCATAGACGGTGTCTTCTATGCTATCCAGTGTACAGAGTACCCCAGTGATTTCCTGATCAGGACTACCTGTGATGAGTCGAGCATTGTCATAGTCCGCTTGATAGCGGAACGGTGCATGCGCCTCAAGATGCTGTAGTAAATCGCGTACTGAGCTCATGTGCGTATCTGTGATATGATGTCGGTAGTGCTGTGCCCTGGAGAAAATGGTATGACCTCCACCTTTCCGCCCCAGCCACAGACTTCTGTTGCACCCACGATAGCAGCAGGTGCATAGTCGCCACCTTTGACCAATAGATCTGGACGCAATGCTACGATGAGATCGATCGGTGTATCCTCGTCAAATAGCACGATCGCATCCACACTCGCTAGTCCTGCGAGGACGATACTCCGCGCATGTTCATCTTGAATCGGTCGATCCTGTCCCTTGAGTTTACGGACACTCCTATCAGTATTGAGCCCTACGACAAGTAAGTTGCCTCGAGAGGACGCCTCATCTAAGTAGAGCACGTGTCCTGGATGGAGTATGTCGAAGCATCCGTTAGTAAATACAAGCCGCTGATCCTGAGGGCGCTTTCGCGCAAATGCTACCGCCTCTTCCTGCGTCATCAACTTAGACAATAGGCTCATCGATGGTCTTTTTCTTGCCATTGTAAAGAGGGAGCATAATCAAGGCCATGATGCCAAAGAGGATATTACCAAAGATCTGTACCGTGAAGAATATCAGATTAGCATAGCTAAATCCATCGTACTCTGTCACTCCATAGAGCGCTAGTCCTGCCATGAGCATAGCGTGATAGCTACCCATACCACCAGGAGAAGGTATGATCATACCTATAGCTCCCATCACAAAGATCACCAGTCCCTCTTGCCAACCCAAAAACGCCGTAGGCTCATAGGCAAAGAAGCACAAGTAGGTCATCAGATAATAGCATACCCAGATGGCAATCGTGTGGAAGATGAAGGCAAAGGGACTATCCAGCTTGCGCACGGTCCCTATTCCTTCTACAAAGCCTATAAATAGTTTCTCTAGTTTCTTATATAGTGTGTAGTGCGACAGCCGCTCGCGCAGACGCCACACGATGTAGATCCCTCCTACTAGTACGGCGGCTATGATCCCAAGCTTGATACCCTTAGAACTGGCGCCATCTGTCATACCTCCTAGGTAGCCTGAGATGAGCTCTCGCTCAAATATCAGCGCCAATACAATAATCACGGCCAGACAAATAAAGTCCATAATACGATCTACCACGATGGTGCCCATAGATTTCTCAAAAGCTACATCTTCATAAGCTGCAAGCGTGCTTCCTCGGACAAATTCGCCCGCTCTAGGCAGACCGAGATTGGCGAAGTATCCCAGCATGATGGCAAAGAAAGAATTGAGAAATTTCACCTTGTGGCCTAGTGGCTTGAAGAGCATCTGCCAGCGGATAGCGCGTGAGACATTACTCAACATAAACACCAGCACGATCGCGGCCAGCCACCAGTAGTTGGCTTCCTGAAAGTCCAGCCATATCTTGTCAATAAGCTTGCAATCTGCCGCTATGTTCCCTTGGGCAAGGCAGTCCTCCATGTAACTCTTGCTCACACTTCGGAATACCAGATAGAGTATCACTGACCCAAAGGACAGGAACCCAATGGCCTTGGCAATATTGATCCATGTTTTCTTCACAGCACTAGCTAGATTTCTGGGACGCGGTTGTTCTCGTCTGGAAACACAGACTGAGCCTTGAAAGTCTTGGCTTCCTCAGGGGTCATCCAGCCATAGGAGATAATGATCACCACGTCTCCCACCTCTACCTTACGCGCTGCGGCACCATTGAGGCAGATGACTCCAGTGCCTCGCTCGCCCTTGATGACATAGGTCTCGAGTCGTTCACCATTGTTGTTATTGACAATCTGCACTCGCTCGCCCTCGTAGATGCCTGAAGCATCTAATAGGTCTTCATCGATCGTGATACTTCCGACATAGTTCAGATTAGCCTCCGTCACCGTCGCTCGGTGGATCTTGGACTTGAAGATTTGTAGTAACATAGTATAAAGGTAGGTGTAGCCATAGAGATGCGCCGCTTATCACTGCAGGCGGGCAACTCGATTGTATGATAGCTTAACGCTGGATGAGGTAGAAAGTGCATGGTGTAAGTGAATGATTCAAGAAACAATCGAATCTATTCGCTTGCGTCAGCGTTCTTTAACTTATAAGTCTCACATTCGATGGAGGGTCGAAAATTGTGGGTAAACACTTTTAATCATGCTTATCATAAATTCAATGAGCTTTTTTGCTGAGCGACAAGGCAAATCACCTCACCCTTCTGTAACTTCTAAATCGAATCTTTTTGGTTATAGTAACAACTGTGCCTAAAGGACGATTTACGCAAAACTTACTTAATAGCGGCTCGATTAATGGGGCCTCATCTGATTGAGACCATGAAGAAAATTTTAGTATTTCTCCTGATATTTTCTAGCTGCGCTTCTGAAAAGTTAGAGGATAATCAAATTCTTAAAGAGTACTCTGATCAACTAGCATATTCCGAATGCTGGCTAGTAGTGCAGATGGATAGTCTTGGCAATACCATAGACACTGTTTCCATATCCAAAAAGAAATTTGACGACGATGGAGACCTAAGATTCCAACAAAGTTACACTTGGCACAAAAATCAAGCATATATATCGAAAAGGTACTATTGGAAAGACGGTACTGATTATTTATCGACCACAGAATCGGCAAGCTCAGATTTTAAGAGTCACACAGAAGTGCAGAGAAGCAACAAAGGAGAACTAATAAATCTCATATCCATTGCTGAATTTGACGGCATCTCTGACACTCTGCAACTCGTATACCAGTACCGATATTCTTTAACTAGGAAACTAGTAGAACTGAGAATGGAAAACACTTCGGATGATGGCGACATGTATATAATGAAATACAATTGTGATGAAATAATCGCATCTAAGGTGGTGATGAATGAAAAGGACACTCTTGAGAAATCCACCTACGACGCAGAAGGGAATCTTAAATCAGAGCAAATCAATAAGTTCGGAGATACGCTGGTGACCATAAGCTACTACAGCGTTAATAATGAATTAGACTCGTCACTAACATATGTAGCCTCTAAAGGCATGAGAATTCTAGCAGAAAGAGTAGATAGACATCGAGATGCACTTACAAAAGAAGAAAGAATTATAGAGACTAACTTAAAAAGTGGCTCTCACAAAGAGTTTCTGAGAAATAAGATCCCTTGTCAATGAATTATGTCTTTATGATAGCCAGATGATCATCCACGTGATGTAGCATAGTCACCCAAGAGCTAGTGTGTGCTAATGCTGAGTGTCTACCACTCTCACATAACTCCCACACCAGTAACCTGCAACTCAAGAATACCCAGTTCAAATGATCTCCTGATCATGCCTGCAGTGTTTTTCACCTTGAGCTTGGCCAAGATGTTCTTGCGGTGAGTGGCGACTGTGTTCTCGCTGATGTACAGCTCTTGAGAGATGTCAGTGCGCGTGTACTCATGAGCAATGAGCTGGATGATTTGGTTTTCTCTAGGGGTGATGCGGATCTGGCAATTCATGCTCGTGTGGGTTTTATCTCTGACTGCGTGATTATAGGAACAAAGAAAGCCCTTCAGCTAAGGCCATTTCCCACATGATCATGTAGTATTTGGGTCTTGGGGCAGTCATAGAGCAAGGTAAGTACGCTCTACCTTCATCCTACGTAGCCAGAGTCAGCTTATGAACCATCACTACCCTCTGTAGCTTATCCCTATATGATCTTACTGATGATACTTAGCAGCATGATGATGAATGACGGAATGATAGACTTCAAGACCGATGGCCCAGGAGAGGACTGGCGTGTGGTTGTAGATGGCGTGATGGGTGGTTTGTCCACAGCTACACTTGAGTTAACAGATGAGAGTCTTATTCTAGATGGGACCGTGAGCCTGGAGAACAACGGTGGCTTCGCCTCCGTCCGATCGCCCTATGGCGACTTTGCACTGGGGGCTTACACTAGTGTGACCGTCCGCTACCGAGCGACTGGCCAGTCCTTTTATCTTAGTACTGACATCCATAAGCAGTGGTGGTTACCGAGTTACCGTCTTCACTTTCCCCAGAGTGAAGAGTGGTCAGAAGTCAGCCATGATCTTGCTGATATGGTCGAGACACGTGTAGGCGAGTCTACGGGCAAGACGATCACAGTTGATCAGCTTGATCAGATCATCCAGATGGGCTTCATCACTGGAGATAAAAGAAGTGGACCCTTTCGTATTGAGATAGACTTCATCAAGTTTCACTAAGATGGCGAGCTACATCAATCGCGCAAGTCGCTATCTGCAGCTTATTAAGTCACAGGAGTCCATTCATGACATCCGCGCTGAGCTCAAGGAGGGCACGCTTGACCTCCTTCATCAGGAGCTTCACACAGATGAGCGCAAGCAAGCATTCTGGATCAATATCTACAATGCCGCCTTCATAGACATGCGCCGCACGGGTATCACTAAACCCGCGGTCTACAAGAAGCGGCTCATCCCGATTGCAGATTTCCGAATTTCTCTAGACGAGATTGAGCATGGTATTTTGCGACGCTTTCGCTCAAAAGCGTCCCTTGGATACCTCCCACAATTATTTCCGCGAAAAATTATAAAGAAACTCGCAGTACATCAGCTCGATCCGCGCATTCACTTTGCTCTTAATTGTGGAGCTGCGAGCTGTCCACCGATTCATTACTATCAGCTAAAGAAAATTGACCAGCAGCTCTCACTAGCAGAGCGTTCTTTCATCGAGTCCGACTCGCTTGTCCGAGACAAGAAAAAACAAATCGAGGTCAGCAAAATCTTTCTTTGGTACCAAGGAGACTTCGGTGGAAAAGCTGGTATCAAGCGACTCCACAGCAAAGTCCTCAAGCGCAATCTCCATAACTACAAACTCTCTTACAGCAACTATGACTGGACAGAGGATCTCGATAATTGGGGATGATGGTTGCCGTGGAGTGAGTGGTGCTTTCCGCCACTTCACCTCGGCTATCGCTCGATGAGCAGATTGATTCAATGTTCTTAGCTCGCAACAAAACCTACCTCGCTTGCCGCTGGGCATACTGACTAGACCCTAGTTCTGTTTCCAAATTAAGTCATCGAATACCCTCCGATAATGTTGTGATCACCAGTCATATCAGCAAAAGCCTCGCTGATTAGAAGCACATCACTACTCGGCTAACAGTATGAGCTTTTCAACACTAGTTTCACCATTACTTCTCTGAAATACAACTATATATAAACCCTCTCTCATAACATCAGGTAACTGAATTGTTTTTGATGTTTCTATCAATAAAGTTTGCTCGAACACGTTAGCTCCACTGGGCGTGAAAAAATTCACTTTGCCTGACCAACCGTCTAGTTTGTTATAAATAAGATGTACCAGACGACTACTAGGATTTGGCGCAATGGTTAATGCTTGTATATTATCTGAATCGGCTTTGTTACTAATAATCTCAGAACGTAAGCCAACTAAACCGTCCTCTTCTAAACAGGTCCTACCAAGGTCATCTATGCAAAGTTCATATTCGCAGTAGTGAGAACAATTATTACTAAGGCGCACATTAAAACATTCACCTGTATATACCAACGGAACTTCTTGGTAGAGATGAACTGGGCCATTATTAGGTAAAGCGGCTGGGATGGTCAAATTATACACAAGACTACCTGAATAGTCTTCTACCCTTAAAGTATAATCAGATACTTGACAATCATCACAAGACGGATAAAACAAATCTGTCGAGAAGTTGACACGAACTACTTCATCCACAATATAGTTACCCGGGTGGGGCTCATAATCCTCTTCATGTATACAATTTACGAAATCACATAATATCCCATTTGCCGGACAAACATGTGGGAATGCAAGAGTAAAATCTACTGAGCAAGCAAATCCTTCTTCAGAGTTGCACAGCATTACGGTTCCTATAAGTTGATCATTTTCCTCATAAACCATAAAGTCATACAGATTCAGAATTCCTGCAAAAACAACATATTCTTGGCCATTTTCATCTTGATGCTCAATAATATTAAACTCAGATTGTGCACCCTCTATTGAGGGCAAAATGTGGCAGTAGTCATAGCCGTCGGGTACTAAAAGGGTGAAAAGTAGCTCGAAAATTGCCTCCGTCTCACAATCAGGATCATAGAACAATAGGTCAGAGGACGCGAGTACGGCACTTGTCGAAAAATTCGTTGGACAACAGAAGATGACTTCACCATCTTCTAAATAGATGTCATTGTCCATATCTCGTACACCATTCTCCTTAAGCGTTAACGACCTGATATCAACCGCTTGCAAGTTAGTATTGAGAAGTCGCGACACTATATAAATATCAAATGAGCCATTTAAACCCTCTAAGTCCGATTCCGCACTCATTAGCTCATAACAGAAATCTCCTGTCACAGGATCATATTGATCACTGATATCTAGCGTGCGAATTTCCTCTCCGTCTTGCCATAATTGAACTTCTAGAGATTGAAACGTAAATCCATCACACAAATCTAGATTGCCACAGATGTCATACACTCCACTACATTCTTCTTCGCGCAATTCCACTATTAAGTTATTATTTGAACAGCATTCCTCGCATATATCTGACACGTACGCATAGCCGAAGTGCGCTAACAATCTACAGTCTGATGCTATAAATTCGATCGTCATATGCTTTTGCTGATATTCCTTTAAATCAAAAGATGCACACTGCCAAGGAATGTAAACTATAGGAACAAGTCCGTTTCCATCGGGATGCTCAACTATATTTTGACCAATATCATTCTGATTTGCAATTATGCACAACTCATCTACAACTGTGCCTTGATGAAGCAATCGAGCACTAAAATATGGGTTCAGCGGTGCACCATGATCTGGATCCTCCATTACTATAGCATAGCTGAAAGTATACTCCTCTTTGTCCTCATTATAGAAATTTCTGGAGAGCTTATTAATATGACCAAAGTCAGATAAGCGGTCATTATCATTACCAATCTTCATCGATCGAGAGCCAGACGGTGGTGTTGGACTGAGTAATTCTGGTATAATTATATCGCTATCACCATACTCGTATAAATTAAAAGAGTGATAATTAGCACTAGGGCGCTCAGGAGACGGTAATTGCCGTACATTTTTGTGGTCATGATCGTCAAAATTGAATCGAAAATCCGGATCTAACGTATTTGGGAACTGATTGCTAGAAACCTCCATATTTATAAATGCTAGATCATCTTTGTTGCAATCATGCAAAAAACCGCCAGTGAAGGCATCCCAAAAGTTCCAATAGAGAGAACTATTATCCCACTTCTCTTGATTCTGCAAGTACTGATCTTGGCAGACATAGCAGTGATACGCGGGTATGTCGCCTCCCCAGAGACATACTTGATCGTTTAACACACTACATGTAGTCTCCCACTCATTGATGTAGTGATAATAAACTTTGGAGTGAGACAACTCTTTCATAGAGTTAGAGTCATTTAGCTCAGTAGGATGCAAAAGCATCGCTTCATACATGTCCAGTCCTTGTAAACTACTAACTTTAGCATCAGCATAGGAACGTCCGTCAGAAAAATCACAAGGATTCTGTGCTGATAGAGTAGTGAAAAGATAAAATGAAATGAAGGTAAAACTATGACAGAGTCTGATACTGTTCTTGAATGCTGTGTCTTTCATATCCTATAATAAGTTAACTCTATTTGTCGTGCAAGATATGAATTTATTGCTGAAAACTATCCAAATCACGCTAAGTATATTTCTCTTGTGCTTCATGAATAACTTACACTTGAGCGCACAGTACCACGAGATCTATATTGACAATATTTTCAACGGAGGTGATTTTTACACTTTTGATCCAGAGACCAGAGACACTAACAGGCACAAGAACATCCTAGGAGACAGGTGGACTGATATCGCCATGAGCCGTGAAGGCAGACTGTATTCTCTGTCATATGATAATGTTGGGGCATCTGGTGATTCGACTTTCATCTTCGAATTAGATGATAATCGTGGATTTCGTTATATCTCTGCCTTTCCTCATCTCGAAAGTACTGGGATGACCATAGATCATCGTGGGCGCATCTTTGGTTCTGGTCAGATATTTCTTAGCTATTCTGGGCCCACTGATCAATTCGAGCCAATAGATCAGTGTGTTTTTCACTATGATACTCTCTCCAGACAGGGCACGATGTACGCCAAAGTGATTCCAGCTGCATTCTATCTGGCACATCCAGGAGTTTACATAAACGATATCAGTTTCTACGATGGTGATCTCTATGCTGTTGGTAGTTATTATCGTGAATCCAATGGAATGCAGGGATGTCTATTTAAAGTCGATACTAGCAATTCTGCCGAGCACGAAATACTATTTTATGGTGAATTTTTTGGTTCTGTGTCGCTTGCGACCGTCGCAGATAGTTGTGGTTCTCAATTTATGATGAGTGAATCAGCTGGACAATTTTGGTACTTCAAACCAGATCGCGACAGCGTGTGGCGCCACGAATCATTTGGGATAGGTGCCTCTGGCGCCACTTCCAAGTCGTCGCACCTAGGCTCTATCCCTGGTTTAAGAATTGTTGATGTGCAATTAGATTATACTGATTGCGAAGACAATCATCCTGACGTCATTGTACAGATCAGAGAAGGCAGACCGCCTGCAGTACGCTACTCTATAGACGGTAGGAACTTCCAGACTTCGCCTCTATTCTCAGACGTAGCTCCTGGTAGCTATCAAGTCACCATCGAGGATGATTGGGGATGTAGTGATATGTCAGATCTCTTCTCGATTGTAGAGCATAGCGCACTGATCGACTCCGCATATCATCTCACCGCTTCATGTGCAGATGATGCAATTCTACTTGAGCTACAGGCCATTGATACACTCATAGAATTCTCGATCGACGGTGTACAGTTCTTTGCCCAAGATAGCAGCTTGCAATTGAGTGTAGCTCGTGATACAACTCTCTACTTCAGGTACAGAGACAGCTGTATCACAACACGGCAACTGGACATACCTCAGATAGCTTTACCGATACTCGATTCTGTACAAGTGCAGCGCACTTACTGCGATCAATCAACTGGTAGTGTGCAAGCATTTTCTAGTACTACGGGCCCAAGATATTTTCGCTTAGGAAACGGTCAAGAATCAACCACTGGGCGTTTCGACAGTCTCTCCGCTGGTAGTTATCGCCTGTACCTAGTCGATAGCATCCATCTATGTCAAGACAGCATGGACTTTGAGATCATAGAAGTAGATGCACCACAGATTGATTCTGTACAGACTACGGCGGTGCACTGTAATCTGTCTGATGGCTCGGCTCGGGCTTATTGGTCCTCGGTAGATCCTATATACTTTACTCTGGGAGATGGGCGTACTTCTACTTCTGGTGAGTTCTATGACTTAGATGCTGGATCATATAAAATCTATATTATTGATAGCTTGAGCCAATGTATGGATAGCATGTCATTTGTACTGATGGATGCCGCGATACCTATGATTGACTCTATGACTATATCGCCTGATACTTGTGGCCAGCAGACAGGTACTCTACGAGTTGTCGATGTGTCATCCCAATCACCAGTGATGTACTCTATTGACGGTAGCACATATCAGGCAGATAGCCTCTTCTCAGATCTTGGCGCAGGCGACTATGAAGTAAGTATTAGAGATTCTTTCGGTTGTATATCGGACTACAGCGTGTCGGTGCCATTGTATCATTTAACACCGAGCTTTTCTCTTGATTTTCTCTATGCCGAAGACTGTCGAGATGCTGCTGCGCGCATCATCATCACTTCTTCTGAGAGTGATCTACTCGTACTTCTAGATGCTAGACTCATTGAGCTACCTTATGACAATCCTATCGAAGACGGCGAGCACATACTAAGTGTCTCATCAGTAGAATCATGTACAGTGGATAGCCTCTTCACTGTTGTAGCTCAACAGCCACAAAATTGTGGCTACTTTATGCCCAATGTTTTTTCACCAAATGCTGATGGCATCAATGATAGCTACAGAGCCTACGGCGATGCATCCACAATTAGCTACGATCTTGCTATTTATGATCGTTGGGGAGCTGAGGTATATCGCGAGACAGGCACAGATGCTATCATGATGCTAGGTTGGAACGGTGAATATAAAGGGAGTCAAGCTCCCATAGGCGTATACGTGTACCGCTTTAGCTATTTCAGATCTGATACAGAAATGATGGAGGTAATCGCTGGTGATATGACGCTGGTGAGATAGTGGGAGGTGCGATTTCCGCCACTTCATCTCACATCGGCTATCGCTCGGTGACTGGTCTGCTCGGTGAGCGTTCATGTGGTGGGGAAATAAAATTTACTGGTCACCGAGCGGCAGGCCTGCTTGCTCTGTTGGCACAGCCAAGCAGACAGGCGAGGTGGCCATAATCAGATAAAATTCCTACCTTCCCACATGCCCCAGTCCCACATGTACATACTTCTATGCAAGGATGGCTCCTACTACACCGGAAGCACCAAAGATCTAAAACGAAGATTACAGCAACATCAATGCGGGGAAGGAGCCCTATACACACAGCGCAGACTTCCCGTGGAGTTAGTCTATTGTGAGGCATTTGATAGGGTAGCTGATGCTTTTCTACGGGAGAAACAAGTGCAGAACTGGACACACGCTAAGAAAACTGCTCTCATAGCAGGTGATGAACGAGCCCTGCACTTCCTCGCTATGTGTAAGAATGATACAAGTTCTAAGCATCTCACAAAAAAGCTTAGCGAGAGATAAAGACCCCACCTCGGCTGCCGCTCGGTGTCCGGACTGTTAAGAATATTTGCTATTGTGACGGTCATTGAGCTACTCTCACGACTCCGCCACTTCACCTCGGCTATCGCTCGGTGAGCGTTCCTGTGGTGGGGAAATTGAATTTACCGATCACCGATCTCACCGGTCACCGAGCGGCAGCAACAAACCGGTCACCGAGCGATAGCCGAGGTGAGGTGAGCACCATCGTATCTATCAATCGCACCTCTCCCATCCAAGCCGCCAGACAAGCTACTGCAGGACTATCATGATCTTCAGCTCCCAGCTCTTGAAGACTACCAGCCTCTACGATACTGAAATACTCAGGTCGCAGGCCGGCATCCGCGATGCGTTTCATAGCGGCTGATTCTATGCCTTGAGGCTCTTCCTTTGATCGGAGCTGCTGCTGAGCCCACTGGAGCGTCTCATATAATACGGTGGCCGTATCGCGCTGCTTTTCAGTTAATCGGCGATTGCGAGAGCTCATTGCCAGACCGCTATCCTCTCTGATGATAGGGCACATGACCACGTCTACATTCTTGTGCCGCTCGCTAGCCATATGCTTGACAAGAGCGTATTGTTGGTAGTCTTTCTGGCCCATGTAGATACCGTCGGGCTTGACTACTTCGAGGAGGCGACTGACTACCTGCAGCATTCCGTCAAAGTGTCCTGGCCTAAAATGCCCTTCCATAGTCTTGTCCAGTCCAGCAAGATCCATGATCACACGTGTATCAAGACCGGGAGGATAGATGCTATCTACCTCTGGGATAAAGACCACATCGCAGTCATGCTGCTCTAGGAGCGTCAGGTCTTCTCTGAGTACACGCGGATATTTATCTAGATCGGCTTGCTGATTAAATTGGGTAGGATTGACAAATATGCTGCAGACAGAAACCTGATCCGCCTGATGAATCTGCTCTATCAGCGAAATATGTCCTGTGTGTAGAGCTCCCATCGTGGGAGCAAATCCTATCCCAAATCCTTCCCCTCGAAGATAATCGAGGTAGGCTTGCATCTTATCTATATCGGCAAATACTTGCATGTGTGTAGCTTAGTGGATGAAGATGATTGGCAAACGAGAATGTCGATCATCGAGCGGAGCCGAGACGAATCCAAACATCAATACAATAAAGATATATGTCAAAGAATCGAATGAACATCTTTGTCGCCGCCACAGGCCAGCATGTGGGGAAGACCACGACGACTCTGGGACTCACAGCAGCCTTTCAGAATCAAGGACTTGATGTAGGATACTGTAAGCCTGTCGGCCAAAAATCACTCGATGTAAAAACTTTTCGAGTGGATAAGGATGCCGTACTCTTCTCAGACCTACTTGGTCTAGAGCTCGACCCAGATGTACATAGCCCTGTCATACTAGGCAAAGGAGCTACAGCAAAATATCTGGATAATCCCGATCAGATCGACCTATCTGGTATGATAGCTATAGCTGCAGAGACTCTTGCGTCTCGCCATGAGCTCACTATCTATGAAGGCACAGGCCATCCTGGTGTGGGCAGCGTGGCAGATGTCAGCAATGCTGATGTGGCCAAGACCATAGGCGCTGGGGTCATCATGGTGGTAGAAGGCGGCATAGGAAACTGCATTGATCGACTCAATATGAGCCTTGCACTATTCCGTGAGCAGAATGTACCCATCCTGGGAGTCATCATCAATAAGATCCGCGAGGATAAGATGGATAAGATCGTAAACTATGTAGGCAAGAAGCTGGAGCGGATGCAGCTCCCGATTCTTGGAGCAGTTCCCTATGACCAAGTACTCGCCTACCCTGTAGCACGCACGATTGCACATGCTCTCAATGGAACCGTATCACACAATGATCACCGCCTAGACAATATCGTTGTAGATATCTTACCAGGATCTCTCATGGATGTAGAGGAACTTGGTGACTTGACTAATCTTCTCCTCATCGTGAGTCCTCGTCAGATAGAGCGCGCCATCAACAGGATCGATAGTCTGGTGCGCATCTTTAATATCAAAGATTTTCCGCTATCAGCTATCGTGTGCACAGGCAATGATAAGCTCTCAGATTCTACGCAGCAGTACATAGAGACGCACGAGATTCCCGTCATCCGCACACACCTAGATACCTATGGCTCCTATCTCAAAATCAAGCGAATCGAAGTAAAGATCAATCGCAGCACTCCATGGAAAGTCGCTAGAGCCATCCAGCTGATCGAGGAAAATGTAGATATGGAGATTATCGAAGAGCGATGCAAGGTGTTGGGGGTGTGAGACTAAAATACTTTCGTAAAATAAAGCGCGGTACTGACGCCCAGGTCGATTGAATCTGTAGCATCAAAAAAGTCAATCACCCAGACAAGCTCATCAGCCCCAATAGTAAATTCGTGCTGTACTGCCAATCGGTCTAGCACGTGTTCTTCTGGCTCGCAATCAAACCAAACTGGATAGAATGTATCCCCCATACTATGGGCACGTAATCTATTGAACGTATCTCTTGTAATGGCATAGCGACTAGGAGATCGGCTGGTGTAATACAATGAAAACTCAATCTTTGTGGGCTGTGCTATAGACTCTTCAATAAAAAGTGCCTCGATACCTTCCCAGCAATCCAAGAATCCTTCACCGCGTACAAAACGGAAGAGACTATCACTAGGTGCCAAGCATAAGTCTGGACGTGACTCGATGCCCTTACAGATACACCCGTCATTGTCAGCATTAGCTTCAAACCCATTCTCACAATTAGGCAAATCAATTTCTATAGGGCAACACGCTACTGCTATCAGTAGAATTATAAGGAAAGCAAAGATTTTCATAAAGCACGTTCAAAGGTCAGGATTGTTTCTTTCTCCAAGTCTATCTGAGCATTCCATGCAAAATAGCTTATGGTCAATATTACTTCAGTGTCTACGATGCACAGCGTAACATTAGAGCTATGAGGCTGTACAGCCTCACGGTCAGGGTTGCATCCAATATCATAAGGAAATGTATAATCTGTAGGAATATGATAACAACTGTCAGAAGTGAACCTACTTGAGTCAAAAACGTAGGCATAATTTCGTGAAGGCTGTATGAAAAGATCAAGTCTTAAACGATCTCCAGGCTGCGTATAGGAAGAATCAATTCTCAATCCTTCTATCTTATCAGGGCAATCATATCCTTCCACGCCACTCAGTAAATATAAAAAACTAGTTGCCGTCTCACAATATCCAAAGTCCATCTGCAACCCAACACACACACACTCCTGACCATTCCAAGTATCACCATTAGAGCATCTCGACGTCAATTCTTCTTCAGAAGGTGTCGATATATCACAGCATGATACCGAAAGCACCATTATAGTTAATAAGAGATAGCTACTTTTAAGTTTTAATCTAATCATCTAAATAGTTTATAGGTACTGCGAGTGCCATCATGGCTTATCACTTGAATGATGTAAATGCTAGGAGTCCCTCTTGCGATCACACCATCGATAAGAGAATAAAGATCGTTTCCAATCATCGAATCAATCTCTACCGTATGGTACAATTCCTTTCCAGATAAGTTATATATGGTCAAAGCTCGTATACTATGCAAGTCACTCCAAATCTCATCATCATCTTGCCACAGCCCACCTAAACATAATCGATCGTCCCATAATGTTCCAACCGAAGTTAAGTCGTGTGACCTCTACCATTACCTTGGTGATCCTCTTTGAAACCTGAATCCCTAGATAATTCGTTCGTTTATCAGATATATATTGGTAACTTTTTAATTCAATATCGGCCTCCGTGGCATCATTGCTGACATTTGACTGGCTTGACAGCAGCGATATCTGCAGACAAGAAATCAATATGAGCAAAACTCTTGCAAAATAGTAAGTCAAGTCTTCATCGAAGATCGAACAGATCGTTTGTTCAAGTTGCATTAAATATAGTCCCCACCACTGTCCTTATTAGTCACATCGAAGACAATAAATGGTGGTTTTTAGGTATAAATGTTGTGTGTGCCAGCACGCCCCAGAAAGTCGCTCACGCCATCTGGCTCATCGAGAAGAGTGTCGATATTTGGATGGTCGAAGAGCGGTGCACGGAGCACGCAAAAGATGGACGGTAGGAGTCGATCAGAGCTGAGAGGAATGGCAATAGAGTGGCTTCGTTATGATCTGCACTTGTTCATCTCTTGCCAGCTGTAAGCCATTTGTCACTAGTGAGCGAAATTTATGGGCCTCCAGCGGCGTTATAGCCTCATCTGCAGTCCCGTGGTAGAAGTTTTTAGTTAAAAACAAAGTGAGAGTTATCCGGGACTGCTTTTTTATGACATCCCAGGACTTCATCTCTGAGTCCTCTCCATATACACTCCATGATCAGATACGTCGCCAGTTTCCTTCTCCTTATCTCCTTCGCCTCGGCTGATGCTCAGTGCATCAAAGGTGACTGCGAGAATGGCAAGGGCACCTTCACGATGGGTGGAGGCATGAAATACGTGGGTGACTTTGTCAAAGGAAAGCAAGAGGGACTTGGGATCTTATTCTTTGACAATGGCGATCACTATGTAGGCGAGTGGCAAGCTGGTATACGCAAAGGACGTGGCAAGTTTCACTTCTCTAGTGGTACCACCTACTTCGGACAGTTTGACAATAATAAATTTCACGGCCAGGGAGAGATGACCTATGCTCGTGGAGATGTATTCAGCGGTGAATTTGTGGACGGCGTGCCGCAAGGTGAAGGTGTCTTCACCTTTGTGGATGGCTCCGAGTACGTAGGGCACCTACGCCGAGGGAAATTTGATGGATATGGTGTGATGGTCTATGAGGATCGTAGCGTCTATGACGGTCACTGGGAAGCTGGAAAGTGGCATGGTACCGGCGTCTACACTAATGAGCACGGCGAAAGCTGGACGGGTCAGTGGAAACAAGGCATAGCCGTGCGAGATGAACTCACAGAATCCGGGGTTGATACAGAAGAGCTGGCAAGTACAGCGGCACATTTGGCTGACAAGCCCCAGCACGAACTCTATGCGAGAGATACAGATAGCATCACATTTGACGATGGATCGCTCTATACGGGCGAGGTAAAAAATGGTATTCCCTACGGGCGAGGTATGGTCAACTACTCCAGCGGCAACCGATATGAAGGCTACTGGCGCGACAATGCTCCTCATGGCGAAGGCACCATGTACTACACAAGTGGTCGTGTTATATCAGCTGTGTGGAACCGTGGCGAACCCATCCGTGATCTACAGAGCCTAGATCAACTCTCGCTAGAGAGTATCATCGTCCCTGAGGTCAGTGACGAGGTGAAGATCTGGGCTATGATTGTAGGCATAAGTACGTACGAGAATCTACCAGGTCTCAAATATGCTGACGACGACGCCTATCAAGTGTATGCATTTCTAAAGAGTCCAGAAGGAGGCGCCTTGCCCGATGAGCAGATCAGGCTGGTCATAGATGAGAGCGCAACCATACCCAATATCCTGTCGCAGATGCAAGCGCTGTTCTACAAAGCTGACGAGAATGATGTGGTACTGATGTTCTACAGCGGTCACGGGCTCGATGGGTCGTTTGTCCCTATCGATTACAATGGGCGAAATGATCTCCTAGATCACTCCAAGCTCAAGGAAGTATTTGAGAAGAGCAGCGCCCGTCACAAAATTTGCATCGCCGATGCCTGTTACAGCGGAAGCCTCGCGGTGGATAAAAAGATTAATGCTGAGTTCCTCCAAGCATTCTACTCTGAGTATGACGAGACAGATCCAGGTATGGCTTTTCTGCTATCGAGCAAGGAGCAAGAGGTGAGCCTAGAGGACAAGGGTCTTAAGCAGGGCATCTTCAGCCACTTCCTTATCCGTGGGATCAAAGGTGAAGCCGACGAAAATGAAAACGGTATCGTCACCATAGGCGAGCTATTTAGCTTTCTCTACGAGAGCGTCAGTCACTACACAGGTGGTCAGCAGACACCGATCCTCAGTGGAGAATTTGACGATAATATGCCGCTAGGTATGAAGCGAAGTTATCTGGATTACTAGGGGCATTAGAATCAAGTTAACAATCACTAAGCTCCGTCAAGATATACCTCGCACGACTCACTTCGCTGTGTGCAGTCCCCTATCTTAGCCCTACATCAACCAAGACCATCTCATGCGCAGTCAACTCACACTATCTCTCGTACTACTCCTGAGTGCTTTCACTGCATCAGCCCAGACAAGCCACACACCTGTGCATTACCAAGTAGATGTTCTTCATCCTGCGCTATCTATAGATCGGGCACAGCTGCATGCAGCCACAGATGTCAAGGGTCTCAATCAGCACTTTGATGAAGCTTGGGTCGCCAAGTACAAGTCTATGGATATCACTGTGATAGTGGATGGGAAGGAAGAGATGGCTTTCGCCAAAAACGATCAACTTACTCAGCCACAATTGGCACTGCTGCGCAAGGCAGATCCGCATACTAAGATCAAAGTATCCGTGCACTACCTTCCAGATAATACGCTATCGCACAATGATGTCAAGACCTTCAGTTTCAACTTTGAAGTGCAGCCAGATCAAGCCGCAGAGTTTCTAGGTGGCTCAGAAGCCCTCGATAATTACCTAGAAGGAATGCTCGCACGTCATATAGAAGCAACTGATCTTGACCAGTATGTCTTAGCCTCAGCCGTGTTTACCATCGATGAGCAGGGCAAAGTCACAGACACCGAGCTTTTTAACTCTTCAAGAGAAGAAGACATCGATGCCATCCTCATGGATGCCATACACTCCATGCCCGCATGGACACCAGCTCGATATGCAGATGGCACCGTGGTGGCTCAGACGATTGCTGTGAGTATCGGCGATCCAGAGAGTTGCTCAGCCAATCTGCTGCGCATGCGCTAAGGCAATAATATAAGGGCTCGCTGACTCAGCGATGTCCCCGTTGAGGGCGAAAGCCGCACGAAGTAAGGCAGTCTACGTCCCACAAGTTCAACCATCTCTATACATCTAAGCCTATATTACGCCCCTACAGGGCTTGAAACTCACTGTTATGCTAAGGGTGGAATGCTTCCACCCCTTTTAGATGTCGTCCTTTCAGGACTACGTATTACATTGATAAAGCCTTCTTGCATACATCTCATAATATATGATGGATTAAGACTACAGACAACACCATGTCCCCCTTGAGGGGGATAGCCGCACGCAGTAAGGCGGGGGTGTGTCTACATCCTATAAGCAGCGGGGGTCTTCAGTAAGGCGGGGGTCTGTCTACATCCTATAAGCAGTAAGGCGGAGCTGTGTCTACACCGCACAAGTACCACCAAGCTAGTGAAAGCCGGCCTGAATCAACACTCTGCAAAAAATCACCATAAAAAATCTTACCTTTGCCGCCCTAATTTTTTGTAACACGTGCTCGTCGCATTCGCAATACAGGCGGCGGGCTACATTTAAAACACTGTATCCATGCGAAATTACGAAGTGACCTACATCGTAGATCCAGTCCTATCTGACGGTGAGCTCAAGAACATCTCTGAGATGTACCAAGGCCTCATCAAGACAGAAGGATCGAAGATCGTCAATGTAGAAAAGATGGGCCTGAAGCAATTGGCCTACCAGATCAACAAGCGCACGACTGGTATCTATGAGTGCGTAGAATTCCAAAACGAGACAGGAGATGTCATCAACAAGCTGGAGCTCGCTCTACGCAGAGATGAGCGCATCATGCGTTTCCTTACGGTCAGCCTCGACAAATTTGGCGTTAAGTACAATGAGGACAAGCGCAATGGCCTCATAGGTAAGAAACGTAAAGACGACGAGGCTGCGAAAGAAGCTGAAGAAGCAAAGAAAGCTCTCGCTAAAGACGAGGCACGCGCCGCTACAGCAGCAGCCAAAAAAGAAGAAGAATAATCTCCCCACTCATCACATTAGAATCATACCACTATGGCAAGTAGAGACGATATAAAATTTCTCAGTAACCCAAACATTGGCAAAGAGAGAAAAAAGTACTGCCGCTTCAAGAAGTACGGCATCAAATACATCGATTATAAGGATCCTGACTTTCTCCTGCAGTTTATCAACGAGCAGGGAAAAGTACTTCCTCGTAGAATCACAGGTAACTCCCTCAAGTATCAGCGCAAGATGGCTACAGCTATCAAGAGAGCTCGTATCCTTGCTTTGTTACCATTTGTCACTGACCAACTCAAATAAGAATACATCATGGAATTAATACTGCTCAAAGACGTAACCACACTTGGTAGCAAGCATGATGTGGTCACAGTGAAAAACGGCTACGGCCGCAATTACCTCATCCCTAAAGGTATCGGCGTGATCGCTAATGCGATAAATATGACACGCTTAGAGAAAATCAAGGAAGAGGAAAATACTCGCATGGCTGAAATCGTAGCAGAGTACCAAGCCACTGCTGAGAAGATCCAAGCAAAGACAATCAAGATCAAAGCAAAAGCTGGTACAAGCGGCAAGATCTTTGGATCTGTCACTAATCTACAGATTGCTCAAGCACTGGAAGAACAACTACAAGTATCCGTAGATCGTAAAAAGATTGAAATCGAAGACGATGTCAAGGAACTTGGTAGCTACAAAGCTGTAGTTCACCTACACCCACAAGTAGATGCTAATGTAGCATTTGATGTGGAGCAGGACTAGAACTCTGTCCACCTAGTAAGACAATTCAAAGCCATTCACTCCTATGAGTGAATGGCTTTTTACATTTATAGCTTCAGTAAAGCAATTATGACCGAAACTTCCCACATCTGCCCGCAGTGCAATTCTCCCCATGGATATCCATCTAGCGACACACTCCTTAGTTGTCCTGAATGCGGACATGACTGGGATCCCATCATCACTGCCAAGGAGGATGCTCTGATCGTCTTAGACGCTAATGGTAATCAACTAGCTGATGGCGACTCTGTCACCGTCATCAAAAATCTGCCAGTAAAAGGTCAACCCAAACCCATCAAAGCTGGAACCAAAGTGAAAAACATACGACTGCGAGATGGCGATCATAATATTGATTGTAAAATCGATGGCTTTGGCTCTATGGGATTAAAATCGGAATTTGTGAAAAAGGCGTAAGCGTAGCTCACGCTTAGGGCATAGATGGAGAGCACTGCTCATCACTTCATCCTAAGTCAGCGACAGTCTTGGTACCATCTTTTAAAACTCACAGAGACTACCTTGCTCCTCAAGCCATGCTGTATGCTCACGCCAGTCAGGATCCGCTTGTTCGACCCAAGCCCAGAATTTCTTGCTGTGATTCATCTCTTTGAGATGTGCTAGCTCGTGGATGATGACATAGTCGAGCACTTCATCAGGTACGAGGAGCAGTCGGGTGCTAAGATTTATGTTTTTATTGGTAGAGCAGCTGCCCCAGTTGCTCCTATTATATTTGAGATACACGTCTTTGATCTCCTCTTGAAAATGTAGTTGATTGAGCTTCTGGACTCGGCGAGCAATCTCAGGCTTATAATACGCCGCCAGCGTCCGACTGATTAGTTTCCTGATCATATCGTCACGTTCTATCGGCAGCACATCAAGTGGCAACTGAAGATGTAGATGTCCCGTCATGGTGACCTTTCCTGACCCTGTGCGTCGATCTTTCTGTACGATGCTGACGCGCCAGTCCTGACCGCGCACGGTGATGTGATCACCATCTTGGTAGCTGCGTCGATCATAGCGTGCAAGGAGTGCTGGCTTACTATCAAATGTCTGAAGAGCCCACTGCTTAGCCTTGCGGATTTCCACTTGCTGACTTCGCTGAGAAAGCCACGCAGGCATCCTGAGTAACACGGCATCTTGACCCATAGCTACTCGTATACTGCGACGCCGCTCAAGATATATGCGCAGAGGTATCTCCACCTCACCGTAGGCTATGTACTCGATCCAGGTCTTAGGCATTCTGCGCCTCGTAGTCCTTCATAAGTTGGACGAGGTGATGCACACTCTCTGGCTTGAGGGCATTGTAAATGCTTGCACGGAGCCCACCTACTGATCTGTGACCCTTGAGCCCTACAGCATCATGATCAGTAGCATACTTCAAGAATCCAGCCTCGTGATTAGGATCAGTGAGGGAGAAGTTGACATTCATCAGTGATCGATCTTGCTCACGCGCGACTCCCTGGAAGAGCGGATTGCGATCAATCTCAGCGTAGAGCACCTTAGCTTTAGCTTCATTGCGCGCTTGCATGACTTTGACGCCTCCGTTGGCCTTGAGCCAGCGTAGAGATAACATGCACACATAGATCGGGAATACTGGCGGAGTATTGAAACTACTGCCCTTGGCGATATGTGTCTTGTAATCGAGCATCGTCGGTATCTGACGATCTACTTGACCAAGCCAGTCTTTGCGCACAATGACGAGCGTAGTTCCAGCTGGACCCAAATTTTTCTGAGCGCCTGCGTAGATGAGTCCATACTGATTGATATCACCTATGTCTCTGCTAAATATATCTGAGGACATATCGACCACAAGCGGCGTATCTGTCTCTGGCCACTTATGATATTGAGTACCGTAGATGGTATTATTACTAGTAAGATGCAAGTAGCGTAGCCCTGATGGTACTGTCGCATCTGGGATATGCTTATAGTTGTCTTCCTTGCTGCTGGCAAGCACATTGACATTTCCAAAGAGCTTGGCCTCCTTGATAGCCTTCGACGACCATGTTCCTGTATCTACGTAACCTGCCGTCTGATCACTCGCGAGAATATTCATCGGTGTCATAAAGAATTGCGAACTCGCACCTCCCGTGAGAAAAAGAACCGCATAGTCGTCTGTCACATGGAGTAGCTCTCTGATGAGCGACTCTGCCTCTTCCATCACTGCTACAAATTGCTTGCTACGATGTGATATTTCAAGGATAGATAACCCCATGTCCTGAAAACTACCGACAGCTCCGGCTGCCTCATCCATGACTGTACGATCCAATACGGCTGGACCTGCGCTAAAGTTGTGCTTCATAGTAAGGTAAAGGTACAATGGCTATCGGGCTCTACTTATTAAGATCAGGATATTTAGAAAAACTTGCTTCACCACCTGACATAAGCATATGCCTACAGGGATAACCATATGCAGCAGGCCAGGGGTATATATCACATCCGCAAGCAGCATCACAGCAAACATCCATCTACGCATTTGACCTATACAGGAACATGAAATCCATGGTCGTTCTGACAGAATACTATGTCCCCCATTAGGGCGAAGGGGTGTGTCTACATCGCACAAGCAACAGAAACTCTGCTCGATCACTCAACATGTCCCCCTTGAGGGCAAAGGGGTGTATCTATATCTCACCAAAAACAGAAACTCTGCTCGCTCACTCAACATGTCCCCCTTGAGGGGGATGGGGGTGTGTCTACATCGCACAAGCAACAGAAACTCTGCTCGCTCACTAAACATGTCCCCCTTGAGGGCAAGGGTGTTTCTACATCGCACAAGCAACAGAAACTCTGCTCGCTCACTCAACATGTCCCCCTTGAGGGGGAAGGGGGTGTGTCTACATCGCATAAGCAACAGAAACAGAAACAGAAACTCTGCTCGCTCACTCGCCCTCCACGGAAAAGTCGCACGCAGTAAGTCGGGGGAGATCTAGCTCTAGCAATAGCATAAAAACACCGAATACCACATTTGGACGAAAGTCCACCCAACATATCCCACTCGAGATGCAGTCTACCCTTACATAGACAAGAATAATCATAAAACCACTAAAATGATGCACACAAAACACCTCTGCCTTGCCCTCCTAGCGATCGTACTATCACTCGGTCTACAGTCATGCCTAGAAGACGAATGCACGGCAACACAGACATATACTATATGGAATCCTGTACTAGTAACATTGGATGAATTACGTTCCGAGATTCAGTCCTCAGCACCTAGAGAATTGGTAAATCCTGGAAAATTCTTCTACTACAATGGTTACCTACTAGTAAATGAACTCAATGAAGGCATACATGTCATCGATAATCGAGACCCTAAGAATCCTCAGCCCGTATCATTCCTAGAGATTCCAGGAAATGTAGACATGGCTGTACGTGATGATGTACTCTATGCAGACATGTACATAGACGTACTATCCATAGATATCAGCGATCCTACAGCTATCTCAGTAATCGACCGAGAAGAAGATGTATTTGCTAATGTATTTCCTATCAATGCTAACAATGAAATCATCACTGAATGGGTAGAAACCGAGGAAACAATAGAAGTAGCCTGCACCGACAATCGATGGAATCGTGGATGGTTTAGCCGCGACTTTGACCTCGCCATTAGTAATGTAAGTGCAGAATCAAGCGTACTCCGCGGTGGCGGGACCAGCTCTTCACCTAATATCAGCGTAGCAGGCTCTCTAGCTAGATTCAGCGCACTCGGTGACTATCTCTACGTACTAGATAGAAACAACGTAGTGACACTAGACGTGACAGCAAGTCTAGAAGTGACGAGCACACAAGAGGTGGGATGGAATATTGAGACCATCTTCCCATATGACAATAATCTATTTATAGGATCAGATCAGGGCATGTTTATCTACAGCCTAGAAGACCCAGCCACCCCGACATTCCGCAGTGCATTTGCTCATGCAAGGGCTTGTGATCCAGTATTTGTCCAAGATGAAATAGCCTACATCACTCTGCGTAGTGGTAGTCCATGCCGAGGATTTACTAATCAACTTGACATCGTAGATGTGACGGATATAGAGTCACCCGAGCTGCTACGCACGCACCAGATGGAAAATCCTCACGGTCTATCTGTTCAGGGCGACAGACTATATCTCTGCGAGGGTGAGCATGGACTGAAGGTACTTGATATCAGCAACGCTATCACAGGAAATGTAGACCTACTAGATCAGATCAATAGTGTACATGCCTATGACGTCATAGTGCTTCCACAAATAAATCTGGCTATGCTCGTAGGTGAAGACGGCATCTATCAATATGACACCACAGACCCTGCAAGTATCCAAGAAATTAGCGTCATTACTGTCAACCGTCCGTAAATATGAAAATCGTCACTACAGTCATATGCACACTGCTTTGCTTGTGCACACTTCAAATAATCAGCGCACAAGAAACCTCTACCTGCTCTGAAGAGAAGGTCTACGAGGCCGTCTATCTTGAGAGCGGAAGCAAAATCATCGGCAGGATCCTAGAGTGGGATCCTGACCCCGATGGCCTGTTTAAGTTTGAGTTTCAGGATGGAAGACAGATCACTCTATTCACCAAGTCTGTCCGACGCGTACGCAGTCTCACTAGTATCAAGATCGAGAAGCCCTATAGATTTAAGGAGCAAGGCCTCTATCAACGCATGACCTTAGGTGTATCATCAGGACCAGTAGCGGGCCAGACACTGACACATAGCGTCGGCTACCGCTGGAATAAAATGCTCGGGGTGGGAATAGGCGCAGGCTACGCCAACTACCGCAATGGTGAAGGGCAAAGACTGATCCCAGTATTTGCAGAGATCCAAGGCTTTCTCCTAGAGAAAAATATAAGCCCTTACTACTCTTTCCGTGCGGGATACGCTTGGGCCAGTGGTAGAGAAGACTATGGATGGAGTGATCAATCTCGTGGCGGAATCTTAGTGAACCCAGAGATAGGATATCGCATGAGTGCAGGAGAGGATGTTAATTTTATGATCGGTATAGGAGTCAAGCTCCAAAAGGCAAACTTTGTCAAAGCCGATCCAGTCAAAATCTGGTATGATGAAGACTATACGGTAAAGCGATATGAGCTTTCGCTAGCAATGATATTCTAGCCCCAAGAATAAAAGAAACTAAGGATCCTCGTGAGGACGTCCAGAAAGAAGTCACATAGCGAAGCCGATCTGATCATAGGCTGTATCAATAATGATCGCCGATGTCAAGAGGCGCTGTATCGTCATCACATAGCTGTGATGATGAGTATGGTCATGCGCTACGCCAAGGACGAGGAAGAAGGACTCACTATCGTGAATGACGGATTTCTCAAGGTATTCCAAAAGATCTCTACCTACAAGTCGCAAGGCTCACTTCAGGGATGGATACGGAGGATCATCTACCACAGTCTATCAGATCATTTTTCGCGGACACGCAGATATAGAGAGACCATCATCCTAGAAGAGTACGATCACACATCTGCGCACAAGCAGTCTGCCCTAGGCAGTCTCTACTATGAGGATATCGTCAAATTACTCGACGAGATTCCACCCAAAAGTGCTGAGGTCTTCCAAGCATTTGTCATAGAAGGCTACAGCCACAAAGAAATATCAGGATCTCTCGGTATCTCCGAGGGCACATCAAGATGGCATGTAGCAGAGGCCAAGTCAAGACTGCGCACGCTCATCACTAACAACGAAACATCTTATGGATAATAATTACACATCAGCAAAGTGGCAAGACAAAGCCTGGGATGAAATGGCGAGCTCGCTTGATCAGCATATGCCTGAAAAAAAGCGACGCTATGCGATCTACTGGTGGATACTTGCAGGAGTACTCCTGCTCGCCGTGGGCACGGTAGCAATTGTACAATGGCAGGCTGGAGCTCAGGATGCGAGCTCACAGACAAGTACCTCATCAGATATCGCCACGAGAGATGAAGCCACAGATGCCATATCAGATAAGACGAGCCCTGAGAATGCTTCGACTGCTACGCCCACAACTTCTGATCAATCCTCTACAGCAACTGAATCTCTAGACACGGATACTACGATTGAGACACAGCTATCATCAAGGTCTGATAATACTCTGACGCCATCAAGCGATACTGATACTCGTAGCTCGACGAGTACTGAATCTGTGGAGACCACCCGTCTCTCTACCGCTGCGTATGATGAGGCTGATAAGGTCATCGCTTCTACTACTCAGTCTCTGCAAGGCAGCGAAATGCTATATAAAGCTCCGAGGGAACTAAGTGAAGATACACCACAAGGTACTGATACAGATCAGCTCCTAGTGGACAATGATCTATCTGAGAGCGCCTCAACTGAAAATTCGAGGCCTACAGCTCTAGATAAAGTGAGTACCGAGCGGGTCGCAGACGTAAAAAGCCAAACGGTGATGGAGCGTGTGCGAAACAGTGTAAGCCCCATAGAAGTACTTGCTTATAATGAGCTAGTGCCTACTGCCAAGGCTACTCGCATCATGCTTCTAGAAAGATCTCTCGAGCAATCAATCGTCAGAGACATCAAAGTAGCCCGCAGGCCTGGACCATGGATCATAGCAGCTCAAGCACAGGCTCACACTACTGACTTTAGGAAAGCTTACCAGCTAGGTATAGCTAGGACAATGCATCAATCAGCAAAGTGGTCTGTGGATCTTGGATTACACTATCAATTTCTCCAAGCTTCTAGATCAGCTGCCGACGCATCCGCGCTCTTCAATTCCTCACGTACTTCCGATGTGACTATCAACACTGGTAGTACTCCAGCTGAAGGCAATAGAGAGGCCGCAAGTCCATTACTCAATATCGTGCTCCACACACACTATCTCCAATCTGAGATGAGGGTAAATAGAGCGTTGTCAGATCGCTTGTCCGTCTTTGCTTCTGCAGGAGTGGCGCGAGTTCTCAGTGTGAGAGCACCCTTCGAACTGGCTATGACAGATTTGGCCACCGATCCAGATGAGGAGCAACTGCAATTCACATTCAATAATCGGACTAACTATCAAGTGGATGAAGAACTGGATGCCCTAAATCACTGGGATGTCCAGCTCTCTAGTGGATTGACATACAAGCTTTCTCCTCGTCTATCAGTCGATGCCTCGTATCACCATGGTCTCGTGCCACTGATTAATGCCGAGTACGATCCTAATCGCGGTAGTCTACGGAGATCTATAGGTCTAGGCCTGCGCTGCAAGATCTGAGCGCTATAGATCTGTACACTACTCATAGGTATGATGCTTCCGCCAAAGGCGTGCTAGCCGAGCTCTACAATAAATCCTAAAAAGATTTGATAATGTCCTACCAAAGATTCTAACTTTGCAGGCCTCTATAACACATAGAGGAGGCAGCGATGCCTGACAGGACCTGAACGCAGGACAAAGTCCCATAGCTCAGTTGGTTAGAGCGCTACACTGATAATGTAGAGGTCGGCAGTTCAAATCTGCCTGGGACTACTGCTCTCATCATCAGTATGGGACACACTATATGGGGGATTAGCTCAGCTGGCTAGAGCACTTGATTTGCATTCAAGAGGTCATCGGTTCGACTCCGATATCCTCCACACCAAAGCAACTAAGGAGATTTGTCTACGGATGGATCTCCTTTTTTTTGTGTCTGCTATCAACTATATCATCGCAGCTCGTCATATGCTCCATAAGATGTGGACAAGTGAGCACCTAAGATTTACAGAGAAGTCCTATTATCTTCTATGCGCCACTTCTTACAGATAAGCTACGACGGAGGTCGCTACCACGGCTGGCAATACCAACCAGGCTATGTCACTGTACAGGGCACACTAGAAGCGGTGCTCAGTAAAAGACTCCAGCGAGACGTGAAAGTGCATGCCTGTGGACGTACCGATGCTGGAGTACATGCCACGAGATTCTATGTACATATGGACTTCCTCGAGGGTGAAGATGTACTTGCTTTTCAGCAAGCTGTTGCTCGTATGTTGCCTCCAGATATAGCTCTCAAGGACATCATCGCTGTGAACCCTAGAGCGAATGTACAGCGTGATGCCATCAGGCGTCAATACATCTATCGCATACATACGAGACGCAACCCCTTTCTAGAAGATTACAGTTGGCTCGTGCAAGATCCGCTGGATCATATCGATGATATGATGTCTCTCTTGCCTGAGCTGAGTTGCAAAGGTGACTTTAGAGCATTTTGCCGAAAGGCTGATCAACATGCTTCTACCATAGTACGCATGGAATCTGTAGAACTGCACCAGGTCTCTGAGCATAAGCACCAATTTGTCTTTACCGCAGATCGATACCTGCGCAGTATGATCCGTATGCTTATGCATGGTCTCATCAGCGTAGCGTCTGGCGATATGACTCAGGCAGTTTTCCTATCATCACTGCGTCAACAGACGCCACTAGATAGGCCAAAACAAGCTCCCCCGCAAGGTCTCTATCTCGAAGAAGTGTGGTACCCTGACCACATCTATGCTAGCGTATAATCTTGCGCGTACCCTTGCCTACTACATGGATGAAGTACAGGCCTACGGCGGTCTGCGGCATGAGTAAAGTGATGGTCCGGTTTCCGCTTGTCAACCTAGCCGTCGCTACCACCCGCCCACAGAGGTCGTAGACGACAATATGCTCATCAACCATGACTGGGTCACTCCAAAGTATCTGCAAGTCATTCAGTCCGGAAATGATGGTCAACTCCTGTAGGGAGTGATCAGTAGTAGACACCGTACACGTAGGTAATTCATAGCGCTCTATATACTCACAGATCTCGCCATCTGGAGTGGTCAAGACGAGCACCACTGTCACAATCTGACCTACAGCAATTATAGGTCTGGAAATAAAAGGAAATTCATCATCCGCCAGTGTGCCTTGTAATTCTTCATCAATAAATACTTCATAATTACCTTCACTAAGCAGCCCTTCGCCTACAATGATGAGCTGTACCTCTCGATCTTCACACTGCCCTACAGATATGATAAAATCTTGATCAGGGCAGGGATTTGCAAGACAATCCGGTGTAGGAAATTCAATTTCTACACTGCAGTCATCATCACGGAACACACCTAGGAACTGATCGTCAGAGTCTCGCGGAGTGACACCCCTGAGCCGTATAGGAAAATCTGAAAGTAAATATGTACCTAGGTCCTCGCGAAAATTACCAAGTATTGTCACAGAAGTTCCTCCTGGTTCTGAGTGGACGACATCTACAGTGAAGATCAATAGACCATTGCTGTCGCACTCCACATCAGTCACTGTGAGGCTTTCTACTTCGCAACCGCGACAGGGATTAGGGACCGATCTATTACTCACGCAGGTGTCACCAGTAGTGGACCAGTACGATGCTGTGAAGTCAATAGAAGTACCTGTATAGTCAGTAAGTCGCAGAGATATCAACACGGTTGTGTCAGAGCAAGTGCCCGTAATCATCAGCTCATCAAACTCACCATACACGATGGAATAACTATACAAGGTATCCTCACAGTCGAGTTGCACTAAAACAAAGGCGTCATCCCCATCACAGGTGGTCGATATGATCGTGATATTCTCTTCACAGGAATCTCTAGGACATCCCTCCCACTCGACTTCTGTAAATTCTGTACAGTACTCAAAGATCTGGTCTGTCACAACTATGCGTAGCTCCTCTGCTCCACGATCTGGAAATGGACCCAAAGTAAATGGCCTGTCATCATAGGCAAATGTGCCGATGATATCATCACCAATCTGTATGATGCAACTATCAGAACCCACGTCCTCAGAGATAAGATCTATATCGATGAGATATTCATCATCCGTACAGCCGTATGGTTCCGCAACGAGATCTCTGAGATCGCAAAACCCATTAACGCAAGCATTGGTCACGGTGACAACTTCTCTACACGCGGTATCTGATAAACTTTGTACGACGATATGCGCAAATAGATCTGAACCAGGAAATATAGGCCCTAGATCTATAAATCCAACGTCACAACTGTAGACGCCTTGGTCTACTCCGCCAAAAGTAACAGCGAATGAATCGGCCATTCCCACACATGATACGAAAATCCTCGACGTCAAATTAGTCGAATCACATGCTATAGATGCGATTTCAATATCATAGCTACAATTGAATACACAAAGCGGCGCTATAGTGATTCCTCTCGATCTACAACTCGAGTTATCATTATCTGCAACGATGACACTAAAAAAGCCTGGTCCCGGATACGTAAAATCTTCTACTGTCAGCGGTACTGCATCGTACCTACCAGTGAAGACTACATCTCCGCTTTCATCGATGATATCAAAAAAGTCACTGCTCACATCAGCAAAGAAAAAATCTATCTGAAAATTAATGGTTGTATCGGATGTACAGACTATATCTGTAATCTCCACTTCAGAAATAACACATGTCTCTGGACATTCTATACTGTCAAGAGCGAAGATATCTTCACAGTCCATCATACTTGGGTCTGACAGGAAAAAAGTATAGCTCTCCACTTCTTGACACTCCAGGCAAACAATTATCTCAGACTCGTCCACTACAACTGTCGTATCTAGTTCACCACCCTCAAGGATAAGTCTAACACTATCTAGTTCGCTCGACTCATATTCTACCACAAAGCAAATTAACTCTGCACGGGGTACGGCAGTGATATTAAGTATCTCGACATCACAAGTCTGAGCGGAAAGAAACTGAAAGGCTAGTAAAAACAGACAACTCGTATAATAGCGCATAGTATAAATGTTATGCATAGAATGATTCACAAATCCTGAGGAGCGCTGCCTGCCTCTATTGATCATGATATTAATAGACAAACTTGATTGCTCGTCCTGGTACGCCCGTCACAAAATAGACACCGCTAGGTATATCTGACATGTCAAACTCAACTTGCGTACTGGATGATGGCACTATGACCTCGTCGAAGCTCTGACCAATTATACTCATCAGTGCTAATTCATATCTCAGCTCTGTAGGTTTATCAAATTGAATTCTGACAATGTCTCCTTCGCGGTGAATCTTCGCTCCAGAAAATACCTGCTCATCCGCTGTCGAAGTCGTACAAAAGCTGATTCTATGTGTAAATGGATTGTTACACTCTTGGCTCGAGGTGCCTGTATGAACTACATCAATAGCAATGTTCTGGCCTATTGCTCTGATGGGATCTGTAAGTACTGGAAATCCTGAGTCTGATACGCGAGCAAGAAATACATCATCAATAAATACATCGTAATCTCCCTCAAGTAGCTCATCCGCTGGTGCTATAGCCAGCTGAATATTTCCATCGTCGCACTGAAACTCCGTGACATCAAATTCTTGAGCATTGCAAGGTAGAGTAACGCAGTCAGGGCTAGGATATCGCTCACCAAAACCGCATTCATCATCGATAGGTACGATTAAGAACTGCTCTTCGCCTGGCGTCGGGACCACACCATGTATAGTCACGGGAAACTCCCACACCTGCCACTTTCCTAAATACTGACCTATTCTGTTTGTCAATAGTAGCGACTGGCCTAAAAATGGATGTTCCATATCTACTGTCAATGACATCGTACTATCATCATTGCAACTGACCTCAGACACGGTCATAATACCTTCGGTACAAGACAAGCAGGGAACGCTTGGAGTAAACACTTGTATACACGTATCAGGTCCGCCTGGAGTCCAGTGCCACAGTTCCCAATTAAAAAATCGAGGACTTGCACTTGGCACTCCAAAACGAAATGAGACAATTGTGTCTGTAAATTCGCCTTCGACAAAGTTGAAACCGTCATTCGAAGCAATGCGATAGGCGTAGGTCGTATCGGTACAGTCTAGTGAAAATGATATAAAGGAGTTATAACCTTCACAACTGGTACCCGTCATGACAAATTGATCTGAACAATCCAGCGGTTCACACCAAGAAAGAAATTCACCAAAGGTCTTGCAAGATGGATCGTTCTGATCCGAGGCGAGCAGGCCTTGAGACCCAGCAGTAATTCGTGGTATAGGTCCTAAGATCACAGGTAAATCGTCATATGCTACGACTTGGCTAAATATGTTATCATCAGATGTGAAAATACAATTACCTGATAAACCTTCACCAACTTCTAGATCTACATTGACAAACACATCTCCGTCAATGCAATACAAATACTCCACACTCATATCGCTCAATCCACAAGTATCATCACTACAAGGAAGAGGTATGACTACCTCCTCGTCACAATCAGAAATCTCGATAGCACGATAAGTTAGGGACTTATACAAATCACCGTTGACAGGTAGTGAATCCACCCTATGAAGAGTTGTAGAACATAGTAGAGTATCCAAGACATCCTCCTCTGATCGTATCTCAATCAATGTAGTATCTCGGCATGTAATACGCGTAGTAATAATGGCTAGGTCCGCAGTGCATTCCACTCCGCGCACATCTATATCGATTTCACAATCTTGCGCATAAGATGGTATAATAGCGAGACAAACAAACGCCAGCACATACATATATTTCATCTACAAGAATTTACGGGAATATACATAAATAATTTAACTAGAGAATGACCTATGTTATTACCCATGTGCTCACCTTAGAAAAACCTTAGATTCTTCAAAATTATTCACATTTTAATTAATGCAAATTCGCGCGAAAAATTTTACTCGATTTGCCCTACGTACATATTAAAGAGCGTTCATTCACACTAACAATGTACACAAATGTAGTTTATTGATTCAATCTTATAGTTCCTGCAGTTTATTGACACACGGAAAGTACGTGATACTCTATATATTTATCAATATTTGCCACGTCGGCGCTGGGAAGATGATAGATCGTAGATTCAGCTAACGTGAGAGAGCTGATCCAAATCCATGAGATTGGCGGGGTGTCACATACGCTGCCTGTATGTGGAGTTATATATACGTAATAACTGATCTGCCTCAGTGCTTTACTTACTCACTAGTTCTTACCTTCACCGAAAGATATCATTCATGCAAAAGATACGTGTCGGCGGAGTACCAGAGCATTTTAATCTACCATGGCATCAGGCTACAGAGTCAGATGCATTTGCCCGACAGGGCATCGACCTAGAATGGATCACCTACAGAGGTGGTACTGGTCAGATGACCAAAGCTCTAGAGGATGGAGACTGCGACTTGTGTGTGCTCCTCACAGAGGGCGTCATACAAGCAATAGCTAAGGGTAATAAGTCCAAGATCATAAGTGTCTATGTGAATACACCTCTTTGCTGGGGTGTACACACTGGTGCAAACAACGATCTCAAGCACTATGAGGATGTCTATGATCAGCGCTATGCGATAAGTCGCTATGGCTCAGGATCACACCTCATGGCTATCGTCGATGCCGAAGAGCAAGGAAAAGTGATAGCAGATGATCAGTGGCGTGTCATCAAGAATATTGACGGCGCGCTGGAGTCGCTGAGCGCTCAGGAAAGCGATGTGTTCTACTGGGAGAAGTATACGACAAAGCCATATGTAGACTCTGGAAAGCTGCGTCGCCTCGGTGAATACTACACGCCATGGCCCTGCTTTGTCATTGCAGCACGCAATGAAATACTAGAGAAGCATCCTCTATCTGTCACCAGACTGCTGAGGACGATTCATGAATATTGCGATCGCTTTATGCAAGATGATAGCAACATCCTCGAGGTCAGCAAGCGCTACCATCAAAAGCCCAGAGACGTGGCTCGATGGTATCACAGCACAGAGTGGGCCATCCACGGATGGGTCAGCAATAAGATGATCCAGGGTGTAGTCTATCATCTACGACAAGCTGGAATCCTGCCAGAAGATCAGGTCTTACCTGAACTCATCTGGAAGCGTGACGTATAATTCACTGGAGTTATACCACATATGTTAACAGCAGGTCTAAATCGTAAAGAAGGCTCAATGAAAAAAGGCGCTTTCCATAGAGATGGAAAGCGCCTTTTTACTATATCAGTAATGGCTTATGCCTAGTCCATCAAGAAGATCTTGATGCTCTGACTTTGCTCGCCTTGCAGTATTCTTACTACATAGATACCAGAGGTCTGTAGATCATCTTTGTTAATCGTAATCTGCTGTGTTCCTTTTACGCCTTCTAGTAAGCGCATAAATACAACATCACCTGTCATATCATAAGCTTCCACAGTGTACTCACCATTCTGAGGTAATACATAGTCGATGATAGTGCTCTCCGTAAACGGATTTGGCCTTGCTTGAGATGTAGTCAAGGTCGTAGCCTCTGAGGAATACTTCAGATCATATCTCTGACTCGTACCATTCATGTTGATAGCACGTCCTGGTCTGGCAGTTAAGCCAGTACTCAGCGCTATCTGTGAACTAGCCTTTACAGTGACCTCTAGTAGATCTCCAGCTAGAGGTACATCGGTAGCGATACCCATGACGCGTAGTTGACCGTCAGTATCACTCACTATGACGTCCTCAGAGAGAATATTGACGCTTACTATTTCTAGTGCAGCCAGGTCAAGTGTCATATCGATAGCCTTGTAGCTCTCTCCAGCAGATACAGACAAAGTGATAGTCTTAAGCGTACCAGCTTCTAGTATCTCATCAGCAAGCAGTATGCCTGTGTTATCAGCTCGTAGACCTACATTGATGTCCTGCTCACCTAGGCCCGTGAGGGCATAGCTATAGTCAAGATCACCAATCTTGATGGCAACGAAGTTTTCATTGTGACGGCTTCTCTCCAACTCTGTGAAGGTCTTCGTCTCACGGAAGTCCCATGGACTCGTTGGATCAGCAAACACATATCTGTCATCAATAAATCTCCAACTCTTCTGATTAGAAAAGTCTGAGAAGTGAGCATAGTCTCCTACGATCAATCCTCTCAGTAGGAGGAAATCCTGGAGATCAATCTCAGAACTGTTATCTACATCAGCAGCGATAAGCGTGTAGCTATTTGTCAGTTCCTTCTCACCGAAGAGGTGCTCACTGAGCACTACGAGATCTTCCATATCTACACCATTGAGAGGATCATCATCCTTCTCAGCAGTAATCGTGTACCCCTCATCAGCATGAAGGGATGACATACTCCACATTCCCTCATCATCAGTCACGACGCTCTCCTCAGTATCCATGTCTTTTACTAGAGCGGCTGCTACCATCTCTCCAGCATAGGTGTGTACATTGCCATTGAGTGTGAGGCTGTCACTTGGTGGGCACATGCCCATATTATCTTGTACAATCACAAATGTGTTACAGAACTCCACATTTCCTGAAGCATCCTCTACATAGAGCCTTACCTCTGTCTCGCCTAGATCAGCACAAGTAAATGTGTCTGGCTCTACCCAAAACTTCAGGTCTTTCTTCGCTGTACAGTTGTCAAAGCTTCCTTTGTTAAGTATATGTGGCATACAGACACGATAGTATCCATCATAGTGGATACCTAGAGTCATCACGATCCCGCTATAGCAGATCGGTGTAGGCTTCTTATTATCCTTTACAGTGATCCACGTACAGCAGACGTCCTTGTTGCCACAGCCATCTACAGCCGTGTAGCATACATTAGTCTTACCTACAGGATATTCTCCGCTCGCATCAGCACCATTGTTAAAGGCAAATGGAGAGTCGTTAGTGATGACTACGCCTTCCGCGCACTCACCCATTACCTCCACTTTAGCGACATTGATTCTAGCTACGCAATTAGCACCAGCATCATAGATTTCTTCTTCTGGACATGACAGCTTGAAGTCCTTTCCACCCTTGATCTTGATCAATTGTGTATGCTCCCATATGCCCTTTGGGTGATAATCATTGGGATCATAGTGGCACCAGTCGATGACTTTCCACTTTCTCAATATCTTACCACAGCTTCCTCCACCTGGCGGAGTGAATACCCAGTCCTTGTAGCTATAGAAGATCTGAGCGCAGTCCTCCTCATGAAACTTAGGTCTGTTAAAACCATGAGGTAGATCTTCTGGATCAGTATTCGCAAAACAACCGTCTAGCCAATAGTCATGCGGCCACTTGATGTCATGCTCATTGAATGTACCACCAGAACCTACATAGATGTGCTGAAAACACTTATGCCACTTGCCCCAAGCATCAGATACTTGCCACTTACGCTTGATGTATCCACTACCACAATCATCTAGATGGTAATGCACCTCAGGATCTGGAGCATTATAGTGATCGTGATCTTCAGTAATAGTAGCTATACCATAGTAATCAAGATCATAGATCTGATCAGTGCAATCGATATGTACATCTGGGGGACAGTGGAGCTCAAATTTATAGAGCTCATCTGCAAGTAGATTTTGACTCATAAGTAGACTCGCTACTACAAATATCAAAGTGGGTAAAAGTTGCTTGTTCATGAATGTCTGGTTTGTAATCAATCCTCTAAGTTATTTTCTTCTGACGGCCTTTGCCGTACTCGCGTCACTAAATAATGAATATATTAAGCTGCCTTGTATTAATACCTGATTGTAAATGTATTATAAATAAGAGAAATCATGTATGTGTATGACTCTCATATGACATCTACCAGTCATAGGCGACCTGGAGTGCCCATACACGCAGCTTCCTGCTAGTACGTAGTGAGGGACCTTTCGGTCAAAATGATGCATACCTCAGAGCCACATCCACTACCATAAAGAGTCCAGATCAGATGAAGATCAAGAGTGCTCTTCGCTACCAGTAATTGTATTGATACAGAGTTGCTTGCCTAGCTCATGAGTGCTACCGAGCGGATCTCAATGCTCCATCCACTTTACAGTAAAGTAACACTTTGTAGATAGCTAAGCTATTAGTCTCATGCGCGATGGCACATTGAATTGCACGCGTAAGTAGTTGGAAATGCGCCAGGCTGCTAACACTGTACTGGGAACCATTGCATCGCGCAAGCGCACACTTTACAGTAAAGTCTCGCATTGATTCTGGAGCTGTATGAGCATATACTTTACAGTAAAGTATCGTACTGGTCCCCCATCATCCGATTCCCGTCTACACTTGTAGCCCCATGCAGCTGCAGCTCGCATACTACATATCTGGCACCGCTACCAGCACGTTCAGCCCGTATCAGATTAGCCTAATTCAGCGTCAAGCGCACTGTCAGTCCGCCTTGTACCGTAGTAATCGGGAAACTCAGAGATGTCTTCGGCTCCGTCTTGCTATAATCAAAGAAGAGTCGCAGATTGACATTTTCATTCATCTGGTAATCTACAGCCGGTGACCATCGTATGGATCGTAGTCCACGTGTCGGTACGGGCTCGATACCATCAATAAGCTGATGATTGAGCGTGATATCATCTCTGATACCAAGATCAAATGTGATATTCAAGTCATTACCTTGAGGATTGATATCATCAGGCGTAGCATTGCGATCCGTACGACCTGCGCGACCACGTTTTTTCTTCTTTGATCCTGTCAAGAAGCCTATGTCAACATTCTTGATCAGATAACCAAAGCCAAAGGTCAACTCACTGTTGCGCGTCTCACGTAAGAATAGATCCGTACCAAGACTCAAGTCAAGCGCTCTACCTCTATTGACGTTCAGGTTGAAGGTCATGTCATTTAAGGTCGTGATATCTACTGCTATAAGTGGATTGAATGCTTCTGTAATCGTGACATTCTCCATGCGGAACTGGTGGTAATAATCTTGATCGTCGTCAAGTACAAATGGCGATGACGGTCTGAAGTCCAAGTTGTTTTGATATTGATTGATCTGGATATCAGAGTTGTAACTATGTGACAAGGTCACGCGCTGGAAGACATTTTTAAACAGTCCGATTTTACTCAAGCCGTCATAGTTGACTGTCCAGTTGGGTTTCGGTAGAGTCCGCGGCCTACTATCAAATAGCTTGTTCTCTACCTCATCGATCGACTTCCCGGTATATGCAGCCACAAAAGCTGGTAATAAAACCTCTCGCTGCTGAGGGCCGTAACCCTTCGTATAGCCTTCTTCTGTAGCGTGCGGTCCAGGGTTCGGCTCATTAGGTAGGGCTGCAGATGCATCCTCTCGCAAGGTCTTGAAAGTCTCAAAGAGTTCTATAAGTTGATCCTCATCATCTTGAAACAGATTATGCAAGGCGAGGAAGGATGCATTGTACGATCCGAGTTGACGAGGTGTCCTTGTCTCAAAAATCACCAAGTCACGGGTCAATGTACTATCGATGTTCTTATAGATGAGACTGGTATTCTGCGTAAAGGAGCTGCGTGCAGTTACATCTATACGGAAGTCATTAATTGGCTCTATCGATACCTTGAAATCATAGTTCTGTGTGTAATTCTGAATGACTTCTTGATTTTGGAAAAAATCATCTGTTATCCATCCACCTTTACCTCCAACTTCATCCAGCCAGTAATCGCTACTCTGAGGATCTAGATTGGGTTGAAAGCCAGCTACAAAGCCAAGACCTGGAGCGTTAAATCCTTGATCCATTCCAAAGAACTTGGTCGTAGGCATAAATCCTGGCACGGTCGTGCCCAGTTGTTCACTCCAGTTAAAGCGAACTGATCTCAAGGCCATTACTGGCCGCAAGAGACCCTTCACACCTTTACCCTTCTTCTCTTTTTTGCCTTTCTTTCGATCCGCTGTTTCCTCCTCTTCACCTTCTTTCCCTTTAGCGTCTCTCGCAGCGCCTCTTGTACGCGGACTGGACCGCCGTGAAGATGCTCTCGATGGCCGATCGATTTCTTTGAGAAACTTGGACTTGCTGTAGAGCTTCTGGAAATTCATGTCGATAGACGCTTGTCTACCTTGAGAATTCTGTATCACATTGCCCAATTGTCGCACTTTCAAGGATGCAGCATTCCAATTGTAGGTGCTATTGTAAGATCCGCGCACTGTGATCCAATCAAGTGCCGGGATGTATTTTAACGGTAAGGTGTAATTGACATCAATAGCGTGATTGTAATTTAATACACGACCAAGATCTTTCAGATTTGTACGTACACTATCACGTCGATCCTCCTTGGTAGTTCTTATAAGTTCGCTTCTATCCTCATATCCATCTGGTTCATCTACAATACTATTAGCGGTGGCTCTGAAATCAAATTTGAGTGACTTGGTAAGATCCCAACTGACATTATACCTTCTATCCCAGAGAAATCTCCTATCAAAAAATGTCTTATAGATAGGATCCGCAAATCTGTGCGTCGTTTCACCTAGCTGTCGGTCCATCGTGGTGCTGAAACCGATACGATTAGGAATCGGATTAAAATTGATATTGGTGAACAGTCCTAGCCAGTCACTCTCCGATACTTTTTTAAGCGGCTCGATGTATTTGGGTCGCAAGGAATAATTATAATCCAGTGTTCCCTTATATCTCTTAATCTGTTCACTTTCTATCAGCGGGTCTCTCCTTTCTGTATTACTATAAGCATATGTTGCACTGAAATTAGATACACTCAGCGGATTTTGCTTTCTTTCAGGGTTAGGCTCTATACGTACATTGGTAAAGTTTACGGCCTCCACAGTCGTTACCGTCTGAGATATATCCTTGATACTGTCCTTATCCGCTTGACTGATGTCAGAATTGAGCTTTTCTTTCAGCGTGATGTCTCTATCGTAGGGATCGTACTGCGGGTTGCTCGTACTATTAGATACTTGAGCATAGAATGGCACGCGTACTCTAGTCTCGCCAGGAATAAACTTGCTCAATTCAAGATTTGTGCTTACATCATATTCTATGATCTCGTCACGGCTTCTCTCATTAATTTTCTGATCCAATGCACCGAATCCAAAACCGCTATAATTACCTGAAAGCGTCAGGTTACCAAGATCGGCCAACTCCATATTGATCCGGGCGAGGGCTGCGACACCTCCGCGCTCATCGAGACCTACAAGTCTAAATTCATTGAACCATACATTGACACAGGCACCATCAGGCAATCCATCTGGTTCAGGATCATCACGGAGATTTTGTATACCTAGGTAGGAGGTTTCTACTTCGGCAAAGTTTGGTCTACCCCTGACCGATATTCTAAAAGGTATGCGATCTGGCATATCAGGATCAGGAATGTACTCTTCCGAGTAAAAGGCTATCGGGTCTATACCTTGCTCATCCCTACGAATCTTTAGTTGTCGCAGCACATCAAGAGGCACGTCGACAAAGTTTTCGTCCTTCCAGATTTCTTGGATATCGGTAGGGTCACCTCCACGAGATAGCTCAAGCGGAATCGCTATTTCATAATAGTTCAGCGTCATATCACTACCGAGTCGTATCACTGCGGCAAACTCACCATCATCTACTCCAACGTCCTCAGATTCTGCATGGAGAAACAGCTGTATTCTATCATAGAACCGCATATCAAGACCAAGACGCTTGTAGGCAGATTTGGAGCAACCGTCAGGAACATTGCACGCTGTTAATGAAAGCGATTGCTCGTTCTGTAATACATTATTGAACTGACCTACTTGATTTTCTCTCTGGATTCCAGGTGGTACCGTGTAATTCCATGGGGTGCGCTCAGAGTTTTCTTCAATGTTTACAGCGTCGATACCAAACTCAGCATCACCCAGATCACTATCACCAGGACAAGTATCGTCTGACGTAAATTCCCTCCACTGGCTTCTTACTAATTCTAATGAAGCAAAGCGAAGAGTAGTCTTTTTATCAAAACCCTTGAGATACATTCTCATAAATCGGATAGACCTAAAATCCTGAATGCCTCCAACCTTACTCGTAGGCTTTCTTATCGGAACTCTAAATCTATACCACGTCCGATCAGCACGATTATCATCTGGCACCTCAAGTACATCTGTGATAAATTCATTAAGTTCAATCTTATTGTCTGGTGTGCGTACGAGCGGAATGCGATACTCAAAGTATGACTCTGACTCTGACAGCGAATTATCACCATCAATATCCTCCGCATCAGGAATATTAGTCCCAGCTTCTACAAGATTGTTGCCTGTACTTGGTGAGCGTGAATTTCCCTGAGTATTATTAAAGTCAAGGTATCTATCAAATATCGAACTAGTCGCAGTAAAGTCTGGATTTCTAAACCAGCGGTAATTATCATTGGAAACGTCACGTAATATCTCAGCCTGCACATCGGCTGAGAGGGGAGAATTCTGTATGTCTTCCACATACTCTTGATATAGCGCACGCTCGCCACCATCATCTACACCGTCGAGACCTACATCTTGTACATCACGATCTGCCTCTATATTTGAAAATGCGTCAATCACATTGGTGACAATAGGAATTCTACTCCAAGTGGTGGTATCTGTGCGACTCGTTCCCTCTGCTCTAGGTAGGCCATTCTCAAAGAACATACGCGAATCGCGCAGGATATCCTCTGATACGTTTCCTAAGTTAAAATACAGCTCACCCGAGCTGGGTACTACATCTTCTCCATCCACATCGATAAATGGATTGAGCATCCAAAATTCTACAAATTCAAAGTTGGCACGTAGAAAATTATTCTGATCCATACGACGCATGATGCCCGCCCATCTAGTTGATGGATCCGCCAACTTACCTTGATCCGTAAGTCCCTCTGTATAGTCATCTATACCACCAGGTACGTCAAAATTATATGGACCACGCTCATCAGGATAGTAGGTGAGATCAAATGTCTGTATATCACTGAACTGGCCAGGAATTCTTGCACGATTAGGAAAGACTTCTTCTTGGTCGATCGCCATGGTATAGGGATTATTTCTATCTCCTAGAGCACCTTCGTTACTATTTCTTATGATGCGATCAATTCTATACCAATTGAGCAAAGCACGATTAGCACCATAGGCGCGATCTGCAATTAACTCCGCCTCACGCCACGGCGATTCAGATGCACGGGCTGCATTTCTTGGCGTACTGGCAAGTACCCAACGATTAGCTGGTACGCGCAGATCTAAACTACTCACTGCTCCCTCAAAGTCGTCTATTAACACCGCACCACCTTTCTCCTCCCCCACATTAATCGCGCGGCTATGACCAGGCTTAAGGGCCGCAACCTCTGCTTCTACGCTGATACTACTAGGAGCGTTAGTAGATACACCAGGAAGTCCATCGACCAGTCTTGTAAGCCAAGGCGCTTCCTTAGAATAATTAAGATCTAGACCATAGATATTATTATTGATAGGATCATCTCCCAGATTTACCTTTTGGGTGAAAGGCCGCTCAAACAACTTCAGGAAAGTACCCCCAATTACGAGGTGTTTGTTTACGTCAAAGTCAGCTCGCACACCGAGCATCGTCTTCCGCTGCAAACTGAACAAGGTATTATCCTCAAAGCTGATTCGGATATTAGACCCTGGCTGTAGGTAAGCGTCATTGAGTATTCTTACTCTACCTATACCGTAATCTACCTCGTAGTCTATATTTTCTCGCAGCACTTGTCCACCTGCTCTTACACGTACACTTCCTTGCGGCAGATTAAATGTATTAAGCGATATCTCTGATCCAGTACCACCCGACTTGTACTGTCCGCGCATGGTAAATCGATTCTCATCAAACTGCTCACGGGCATAGACAAGGGTAGAATCATATAACTCTGTAAATATCAATTCGTCTGGTGCGGTAGGTATGCGCTCTTGTAAAAAAGAACCAAAAGGCTCCAATACAGGATACATCATTCTACCGGTACGCGGATATATGGTAAGTCCCGGTACAAAATCAAATATTCCGTCAGGCCTTGGATCGTTCTGACGGTTCAGTGTATCCAACTTAAATATGGTCAGTAGAGGAACATTGTCCGCACCTATACCAGGAATAAATCGCTTATTTCCTTCACCAGGATCATCATAATAAATGTCCAATTTAAAGTCTTCCTGATCTATCTGAAAAGCTCCCAGGGCATAGATGTTTTTCATCATCAGGTCCCACTCTGGTTGATCTACGCGCTGCGTTGTACTCTTGAGCATCTTAAGATAAAGAACACTTAGAGTATCATTCTGGAAACCATCTTCTTCATCTGCAAATTCACCTACTTTATATACCCTTCCATTGTAGGTGTACTCATACGCCACACCAAGTATCTGATCTGGTCGCAGCTGTTGATTAAGGCTGACAAATCCAAGTTTCGGATGGAAAGTATATTCATTGGCATTTAGCTTGCGCGCTTGCACTTTTTCAAAGTCCTTGGATTGTAAAAAATTAAAGGGCGCTGAGGTCAATGATCGTACAGCATTATCTATAGATCTTGCGCCTGACTCATTGAGTATATCTCTGAACAGAGTATTGACACCATTGTAGGGCAGCGCTCTACCTTCCGTATCCACCACAGGCGGTCCAGCACCCAAGGTGAATCTCTCCGGGTCATCCGCAGTAAATCGATCAAAGGCGCCTATATCGGCAATAGGTACTACATCACGGATGCTATTACTATTACGACCATCATTAGTCACCCATACTTCTATACGTGTGATATTAAATAGGCTATTGACAAATGGTAAGCAGCTCAGCGCTGGCTCAAAATTCTCTCGATTGTAATGAGATAAAAAGAAGTGACGATTCTCATCGTACTGATCTACTGGCACCTCAAATTCACTGATCAAGCTACCGCCCTCTATCACGATATCTTGCTGCTCCGTATTCTGCTGAGAGACAACAGAGGTAAGACGCAGTCTACCAAATTGAAAATCTGTGCGTATTCCAAAAAGACTTTGATTTCCTTGTATCAAAGAAGTCTTGAGTGGCAAGCTGACATTACCCGCTTCTATATTCTTGATGATATCATCTTCGCTAAACTGCTCCGAATCGTAGGCGAGCTTCAGTTGATTCTCAAAATCAAATGTCGCTTGAGTATTGTAGTTGAATCCAAGATTCATCTTTTCTCCAATCTGACCATTGACTGACATCTGGATGCTCATGTCAAAGTCAAAGTTTTGATTGACTTGGTTTCTCAATGTAAGTACAGGATTCTCTACCTTCTGATAATCATAGCCAAATGTGACATCGATGTTACCCTGAGGCTTGATCGTAATCTCGCTTCCACCAAAGAGCCGATCTGCCACATCCGTATTGACATCGATAGACGCCATAGGATCAAGCTGACCGCTTACACTCTTAAACTCAGACTGCACACCAGCGAGCTGGCGGAAGTAGTTAGTCTCCTGCTGCGCAGCTCGCCATTCCATATACTCTCTGAAGGTCATATAACTAGGCGCTCGATAGTACTCATCACCAATCTTCTCGGTGATCAGATAGAGCCCCGTCTGAGGGTCGTACTCTACATTCTTCTCTACGATCTTGGGATCTTCAAGATCAAATGGATTACTCGTAGGATCGTATATAAAGTCACCGAATCTCGGCTTGATAGTATCAGAGACAGACTCTGTTACTATCGGCTCTGGACCTCGAGAGGCGCTAGCGGGTAGCGCTAGACACAAGAGCAGTAGAGTACTCAGGACAAACAATATGTTCTTCATAGGGAAAATAGCAGCGTATGATATGCGCGGGGGAGCCTGTTCTAATTTAACATCTAGTTAACGGCCTCACTATGAACACAGTATATAGCGGATTTAATTTTTTTGCCCACTGAGCACTTGAAGGGCCGTCCTGATGAGCTCTTCTGTAGTAGGAGGGCTCGCTGCAGACTTGATCAGTTGGTTGATCGTCTTAGTTGCTTCACCCCTAGAAAAACCTAGTGAAGCCAGTGCACTGAGGGCCTCAGTCTTCTGATCAGCGCTAGGGCCAGTCGCACTAGAGTTCTGTGCTATCGCTGGATCTATCTTATCTCTGAGATCAAGGATAATCCGCTTGGCAGTCTTTGGCCCGATCCCTTTGATCCGCTTAAATGTCGCCTCATCAGCATTAATAATCGCCTCAGCAAGGTCACTTGCAGGTATAGACGAGAGCGCCACCCTAGCCGTTGCTGGCCCTACACCCGATATGGATATCAGCTGCCTAAACATCACACGCTCATCCTTCTCCATGAATCCATACAGGGTATGACTGTCTTCTTTCACTTGGAGATGAGTAAAGATTCTGATTTGCTTAGTCTCACCTATCTTTTCATAGCTCTGAAATGAGATCAGCACCATGTACGCTATGCCGTTTACATCAATCACCACGTGATCCGCGCGTAATTCGGCAATATTTCCTTGCAAGTATTCTATCATATCGCTTGCAAAGATAGACGAGCACTAGTGATGAATCCACGTCTTTAAAGATTCGTAAGGATCACCCTGTGCTAGACGTGAGCTCTGTCAGCTACGTACCTTTGAGCATCCATAGATCAGCTCGCCTGTAGACCACAGTTTATTACCCTCAAGTCCTCATCATGATTGTACTGCTACTCGGAAATGGAGGAAGAGAGCACGCGCTAGCGTGGAAACTCTTACAAAGTCCCCTTCTCACATCTCTTCACATAGCTCCTGGCAATGCTGGAACCAAAGATCTTGGGATCAATGTCCCACTCGATCTGACGGACTTTAATGCTATTGCTAGCTATAGCCTAGCCCAGAAGGTAGATATGATCTTAGTCGGACCCGAGCAGCCGCTGGTGGACGGCATATGGGACCACTTTACCTCACATGACGAGCTGAAGCATATCAAGGTCATAGGCCCTAGTGCACAAGCAGCTCAGCTAGAAGGAAGTAAAGACTTTGCTAAGCAATTCATGGCTCGCCAGGGCATACCTACAGCAAGTTACCGTAGTTTTCTTCAAGTAGAACTAGAAGAAGCAAAGCAATACATCGCCGCGCATAGTCTGCCCATCGTGCTTAAGGCCGACGGTCTGGCCGCAGGTAAAGGCGTGGTCATATGTCAGAGCCATTCCGAAGCTTTAGAGACGATAGAAACCATGCTCAGTGGCCAATTTGGTGAAGCGAGCAAGACAGTTGTCGTAGAGGAATTCCTCGACGGTGTAGAGTTTTCTGTCTTTGCGCTTACGGATGGTAAGCACGCCAAGATCTTGCCTACCGCCAAGGACTATAAGCGTATAGGAGAAGGAGACACAGGCCCCAACACGGGCGGTATGGGATCGGTAAGTCCAGTAAATTTCTTGACGGGAGACATTTGGACGAAAGTCCGCAACTCCATCATAGACCCTACTATCAAGGGACTCCAGGAAGAACAGATGCCCTATCATGGCTTCGTATTCTTTGGCTTGATTCTGGTCAGTGGCGAGCCCTACGTCATAGAGTACAATTGCCGTATGGGTGATCCAGAGACGCAGAGTGTCATGCTTCGCCTCGAGTCCGATCTGCTAGAGCTTCTCAGCGCGATCGGCACCGATACGTATAAGGATCTCGATGTACGTATAGATGAGCGTGCTGTGGCGACAGTGGTCCTCGTGAGTAAAGGCTATCCTGCGTCCTATCCTAAGGGCCTAGCCATCACAGATATAGTCGCTGATAGTCCTGATCGCATCGTCTTCCATGCCGGGACGAGCCTCGTAGAAGGCCAACTGTGTACGAGTGGCGGTAGAGTACTCGCAGCCAGCTCCTATGGCGACACACTAGAGCAAGCACTTTCTAGCTCCTACGCCGCTGCTCAAGCGATCCAGTACGAGGGCAAAAACTATCGAAAAGACATCGGCCAAGACATCCTTTGACGCTATGAAATTGTCACTCGATCAGCTATCTAGCGTATGGGGATCACCACGATCACTAGCGCACTCGCCCAGTCGTATCTATCGCAGAATCTGCTTCGATACACGACGTGTGATCAATCCTTCTCGATCGATATTTGTGGCCCTTTCGGGCAAATACCATGACGGTCATGACCATATCTCTGATGCTCTCAAGCAAGGCGTGCAGGTCTACCTCGTGTCTGATGCAGATCAAGCTACTCGGCTATCAGGTCTGACGGTCTACCTTGTGCCTGATGTGCTCGACGCGCTGCAAAGTCTCGCGGCAGCTCATCGCGCCATTCACCATATACCGATCGTCGCTGTCTCTGGATCCAATGGTAAAACCATCATCAAGGATTGGCTCACTCAGCTCTTATCACCCCACTATCATCTGTGCACGAGTCCCGGTAGCTACAACTCTCAACTCGGAGTGGCCCTGTCGCTCCTGGAGCTCGAGCCCGAGCACGAGCTAGGGATCTTTGAGGCGGGTATCTCTACGACTGGTGAAATGCAACGACTTGCCACGATGATCGACCCTATGATTACCATACTGAGTAATATAGGCGACGCACATGACGCAGGATTCAGCTCTAGAGTTCAGAAATTAAAAGAGAAACTTCTACTGGCACCCGCTGGCTCCCTACTTATTTACAGTTGTGATCATAAAGAAATACACGCTGCCGCTCAGGAAAGAACAGACCTAGCCACACGGTGCTGGACACTAGATGCGCACAGGGATGCAGATATCAGCTTTCTCCTCGAAGATGGGCGTCTACACATGACGATTGATAAGGTAGCCTACGAGTATGAGCTATGTCTACTCGATGCTGCCTCCATAGAAAATCTATGTCATTGCCTTGCCGTCATCAGTCAAGTCAATCCTAAGCTTCTCGACGGCCAAGTCGGGACAGCCTCTCTGCGCATGGCTGAGAACCGCTTACAGATCCACTCACTACCCGGTGAGTCGGTCATCATCGATGACAGTTACAACAATGATCTAGCCGGTCTAGAGTCAGCACTGGGAGTTCTCCAAGCACACAGCTCGCAGCGAGACAAGCTACTGGTCATCAGCAGACTGCAGCAACAGCGGGATAATGCTCAGATGATTCCTGCCCTTGTCCAGCTCATCAGCTATGCTCAGCCAGATGTCCTCTTGACAATCGACCTGCCTGACTTGACCGCGTGTCTGGAGCAGCGAGAAGGTATAGAGCACCGCAACTTTACTACAATAGAGTCTCTAGAAGAGCACCTGCTCTCGCTAGATCTCCATCATAAGGCCATACTCGTCAAGGGTAGTCGCGATCTGGCTATGGAGCACCTAGTAGAAAGACTGCAATATGCGGTGCATCGGACGCATCTCAGGATAGATCTTGCCGCCGTATCACACAACCTAGGCGTAATCAGCAGTTTTCTGGATCCGAGTACTCAGATCATGGCCGTCATCAAGGCCAGTGCCTATGGGAGCGGTGCACAGATCGCTCAGCATCTCAGTCATATGCAAGTCGATCGATTTGCCGTCGCCTACATCGGTGAAGCCGTCGAATTGCGCAATGCTGGAATCTCAAGACCTATCATGGTCATGTACACAGAAGCTAGTCAGTACCACATCGCTGTAAGCGAGCAACTAGAGCTACAGATCAATAATATAGCAGAGCTACAAGCGCTCTGCAACTATGCCGACCACGCGCAGCTACAGCGCAGTATTTATATACATCTGCATATCGATACCGGTATGAATCGCCTAGGAATCGACCTGGGTGAGTGCCCACAGGCCATTGAGCTACTGCGCGGGCAACCAGATGTCAAGCTCACTGGCGTGATGACCCATCTCGCTGCAGCGGGCGATCCAGATCAAGATGCCTTTACAGAGACACAGATAGATCAGTGCCTCGAAGGAGCTGACATCCTACGAGAAGGACTCGCCAGAGTTCCCCTCGTCCATGTACTCAATAGTGAGGGAATTCTGCGACACAGTGAGCTCCAGCAAGATATGGTACGTGCAGGACTAGTACTGTATGGATATGGTCAGCATCCTGATCTCCTTCCCGCACACAGCCTCCGATCACGGATCGTCCATGTACAGCACTTGAGTCTAGGCGAGACCGTGTCCTACGATCGTAGCTATGTCATCAAGAAGCCGAGCATCATCGCGACCGTATGCTGCGGCTACGCTGATGGTCTACCGAGAAATATCGATAGCTCCCAGCACCATCTGATCGTGCGAGGTGTTCCTGTACCTATCGTGGGTCTGATCTGTATGGACTTCTGTATGATCGATGTCACCCAAGTAGTAGATGTCACTGTGGGCGACGAAGTCACTATTTTTGGGGCTGAAAACTCACTGGTCAGTCTTGCCAGTGCTTGTCAGACCATCCCCTACGAGATCCTATGTAAAATATCCACTAGGGTAAAACGTATATATCATTATGACAGTCAGTAAAGCTTACCAGACCGTGATCCTTCTCCTGCTGAGTTGTATGATCTCTATCAGTATCTCAGCTCAGCAAGATGAGCGAGTGCTATTTACCGTAGATGGTCATCCTGTGACCGTAGGAGAATTTAGCTACATCTACGAGAAAAACAACTCAGATGAGGCCAATTACTCTCGCACATCTGTGGAGGAATACTTTGAGCTCTACAAGAAATTTAAGCTCAAAGTAGCCGCTGCCAAGGACGCCAATATGGACGAGATCCCTGAGCTGCAGCAAGAACTCGAGGGCTACAGAAAACAACTGGCCAACAGCTATCTCGTAGACAGGCAAGTAGAAGAAAACCTCATCGTAGAGGCATATAAGCGGTCTCAGGAAGATCGCGAGATCGCTCACATCCTTATCCAGCGTCCCAAGAAGCGCACAGAAACAGCCGAGGAAGAAACACGTCAGAAAGCCTTGAAGATCAAGGAGCTCCTCGATAAGGGTCAATCATGGGAAGAAGTCGTGCGCCAGCACAGCCAAGACAAGGCAAGTAACAAGAGCGATGGCTATCTTGGATGGTTCAGCGCCATGCTTCCTGCAGGGTTCTACGAACTAGAAAATGCGACGTACGACACGGAAGTCGGTGATATCAGTGATCCTGTACCCAGCAGGCTCGGCTATCACGTAGTCAAAGTCCTCGACAAGCGTCCAGCACGCGGGCAAGTGGAAGTAGCTCACATCTTGATCAAGAAGCAAGATGATATGAGACCCGTGAAGCTGCTGGCAGATAGCGTCTACAGCAGGCTACAAGCTGGTGGATCATTTGACGAGATGGCCAAGCTGGTAAGTGGTGACAAGAATTCGTCTGGTAATGGAGGCAGGATCGGCTATGTGAAGATCAATCAATATGAGAAGACCTTTGAGGATGCCGTATTTGGACTAGAGTCCGATGGAGAATTCACTCCTCCCGTACTTAGCTCTGCAGGCTATCATATCATCAAGCGCTTGAGAGCTCGAGACATAGCTGATTATGAGAAGGCCTCTCGCCGGTTTAAAGCTGAGCTCGCTACCAATCCTCGCAGAGACATCGCTCGCAGCAAGATGATCGCCGATATCAAGTCCACCAGTGGGTACAAGGAGCACCAAGCCAATATCTCTACGTACAAGATGGCCCTAGGACCTGACTTCCTCACCTATGCATGGAAAGGGCCTAAGCTCAAGGACAAGAAGATCATCACCTTCTCTGGTGGTATGAAATTTACGACTGAGGAACTCACAGAGTATCTCAGAAGCAACATCCGCGAGCGCATCAAGTACAAGGATCGCAAGAGTGCTCAGGAGGTTTTTGACCTGTTATTTGTAAAATTTGCTGATCAGTGCGTGGTGAAATACGAGGAAGAAAATCTAGAAAACAAATACCCGGATTTTAAGAATCTCATGCGTGAGTACAGTGAAGGGATATTGCTCTTTGAAATCACTAAGGAGCATGTGTGGGACAAAGCATCTACGGATACCGCAGGGCTCAAGCGCTACTTCAACCAGCACCGAGAAGATTATCAGTGGGGCCCAAGAGCACGCATCAAAGAGGTGCGCTTAAGCGGAGACTCACCCAAGCTCGCTCAGAAATTCTACAAGCAGACGCAGAAGAAAGGGCTCATGGCAAGCGTGGAGAAGTATAGCGACACAGAAGGTCTCGCAGATGTGCGTACACGTATCAAGACACCAGAAGACCTGCCAGACGGCCTTGCCATGGAGCGCGGGGCGATGACAGAGCTCGCTGAAATAGAAGATGGCTACATGTTCACCGTGGTCGATATGCTATTGCCTAAGTCCCTCAAGTCGCTGAGCGAGTCGAGAGGATTTGTGATTGCTGACTACCAGAGCGTACTCGAAGATGAGTGGGTCAAAGAATTGGCCGCCAAGTACACAATCACGCGCAATGAGGAAGTATTTGACTCGATCATACAGTGATCTGATCGGTGTAGCTTATGTGATCCTGATCGCATCCCTCCTATCGTCCTGCCAGTACTTGCAGCCGCGATCGCAAGCGACGGAGACTGTCCTGTGCGAGGTGTATGGCAAGAAGCTCCTCTATCGGGAGGTGCAGTCAGTCATACCATCATTTGACAGTAAGACAGACAGTATCCTATTCGTCAAGAACTACGTCAACCGATGGATCAAAGACGCACTGCTCATCCGACAAGCGGAGCTCAATGTCTCTGAAAATCTCGACGTGCAGAAACTCGTCGAAGACTACCGCTCTAGCCTACTCCTCGTCAACTACGAGCAAGAGCTCTACACAGATCTTCTCGACTCCGTCATTACCGTGGCTGACCTAGAAGAACACTACGCCACGCACAAGGACGATTACCTCCTACAAGAGGACATCGTCAAGTGCGCACTCTATAAGCCCGCCGTCAAGAATAGTGAATCCAAGAAGCTATGGCGGCAGGCACTCAGTACCAACTGGGATGTCATCGCTGAGGTCTGCGCTGTCGATGAAGCCTATTGCTTTCTTGATACCACCCAGTGGCTGACCCGTACGGATCTAGAGACACTACTACCGCAAGTCCCTACAGCAAGCAATTGGCTCAAGGTCGGAGATATCAATGCCTCGCAGATACACCTCCGTATCTTTGACCTAGCATCCTCTGGAGAGGAAGCGCCTATGGAAGCTGTCAATCAAGAACTGCGACGGAGCATCCTCTTTGAGCGCAGGTCCGAGTTACTCCAGATAAAACGCAATGAACTCTATGATATAGAGTTAGATAAGTCCAATGTCAAGAACTATGTCCAAGAATAAGATCCGCACCCTGGCTACACCTACTGTCTTCACGCTACTGGGCTTACTATTCCCTGTACTGAGCGGGCTGAGCGCCCAAATGCGTGTAGTAGACAAAATCGTGGCTCAAGTAGGTAATGAGATCGCCCTCCTATCTGAGTTAGAGACACAGTATCAATACGAGACGCGTAGAGGACCCGTATCTGACGAGCGAGCACTGAAATGCAAAGTCCTAGAGTCTCTCCTCGTAGAGCGACTCCTACTCACACATGCCGAGCTCGATAGTGTCATCGTCTCCGATGTACAAGTAGAAGCACAACTGGACGCCCGCATGTCTCGTATCCTGCAGATGATGAATGGAGACGAAGAGCGCTTACAGTCCTTCTACGGTGAGAGCGCAGCCCAGCTCAAGAATCGCGTGCGACAAGACATGAAAGATCAGCTCATGATCCAGACAAAGCAGCAAGACGTGATCGCCAGCGTAGATATCACGCCTAATGAAGTCATAGAATTCTTCAACCAGATACCCGTAGATAGTCTACCACTCTTTAACAGTGAAGTAGAAATCGCCGAGATCCTCGTCAGCCCTGCGATGAATGAAGAAGAAAAGAAAAAAGCCAAGGACAAACTCGAAGGCATCAAGCAACGCATCAATGATGGCGAAGAATTCGCCGAACTCGCGCGTATCTATAGTGATGACCCCGGTAGCGCGCGCCAAGGCGGTCAACTAGGTATGCTCAGTCGAGGCATGCTGGTACCCGAGTACGAGGCAGCCGTATTTGCCCTTGAGGCCGGTCAGATGTCTCCCATCGTAGAAAGCGTCTATGGCTATCACCTGATAGAGTTGATCGAGCGCCGTGGTAACAATTTTAATTCTCGCCATATCCTCATCAAGCCTGAGATCACACCAGCTGATCTAGAACTAGCGCAAGCTAAGCTGTCAGAAGCACGTGAGTTGATCACAAGCGATAGCATCACATTTGGCCAAGCGGTCAAAGAGTATAGTGATGAGCAAGCTGCCAGCTTCAATAATGGAGGCCGCATCACCAACCCTCAGACGGGCACTACATTCTTTGAAGCTAATGAAATAGATCCTGACATCTTCTTTGCCATAGATCGGATGGAAGTAGGCGACGTGAGCGAACCCATAGAGTTCAGAGAGCCAAGTGGTGATCGATATTACCGCATCGTACAACTCCAAGGACGTACAGACCCTCACCGTGCCAGTCTGAGCAAAGACTATAACAAAATCCGTCAGATCGCCCGCGCCAATAAGAAAAATGAGGCCCTCGCCGATTGGATCGAAAGCAAGATAGATGAGACCTTTATTGAGGTCGATCCACGATTTATCGGTTGTCCCAATCTAGAGTCTTGGGGCGTGAAGCCTAGTCGGCCTTAGGTGCTGATGTAATAAGTCCGTTGGAGCATTTACCCGGGTGTTTGACTAAGTGGTTGTTGTACGCACATCTGTGCGTACACTGTAGACATACAATTTTTAAGACAGTCCATAGGTCAAATAATTCTCTTCTTATCACCCCACATAGGGCATAAGCCCTATGTGGGGTGTTTCATTTTCCATACTCTTTTGGACTCCTCCCTTCTAAGGATTGGTGTGGATGATTGTTGTAATAGTCTTCCATGATATCATCTGATATCTGCTGATATCATGTAGACTTCTCTCCCTAAGCTTAGCATTGAGGATGCCTTAGTGATCTGACTTGACTACTGAGTCGTGCGGATCCACACGGCGGTCTAGGACAAAAAAAGGAGGTCAACCATCGCCCGATGATTGACCTCACGCCCAAACTTAAATTCGCCTGATCAACTATTTGCAGAAATCGTGCCAATCTTGCATTTGAGCGAAAGCTCCTAAAGACAAAATGTCACCTCCCATGTACTACAAGTGCTGTGGCACGCACTTTGACTATCTACACACATCACTTAACTACAAAGACAGACCTCATGCGAGAAGGTAAGATATCCGTACAGACAGAGAATATATTTCCGATTATCAAACAGTTCCTGTACTCTGATCAGGAGATATTCCTCAGAGAGCTGGTTTCCAATGCAGTAGATGCGACCCAGAAGCTCAAGACACTAAGCAGCAAAGGCGAATACAAGGGTGCGCTGGGTGATCTCAAGGTCGAGATAAACGTAAATAAAGACGCTAAGACTCTCGCCATAAAGGACTACGGCATAGGTCTGACTGTAGAAGAGGCAGAGAAGTATCTCAATCAAGTAGCATTTTCTAGTGCTCAGGAGTTCATAGAGAAGTATCAGGCTGACAATGCCATCATCGGGCACTTTGGGCTAGGGTTCTACAGCGCTTTTATGGTAGCGGACAAGGTGGTCGTAGAGTCGCTCTCCCGTGATGGTGGCCCTGCAGTGCGATGGACCTGTGATGGAAATCCTGAGTACACAATCGAGGAAATAGAAAAGGAAGATCGTGGTACGGTCGTGACACTTCACATCTCAGATGATGCTGTAGAATACCTAGAAGATTCTAAGATCAGCGAGCTATTAGAAAAATACTGCAAGTTCCTCCCTGTGGCCATCGAATTTGGTACGGAAGAGATACCTGTAGAAGGAGAAGATGATAAAACTGAATCTCAGCCACGTATCATCAACAATCCTGATCCACTGTGGAAGAAGTCTCCAGCTGATCTGACGGATGAAGATTATAAATCATTCTACCAAGAGCTATACCCATACAGTCAGCCACCACTCTTCTGGATTCATCTAAATATTGATTACCCTTTCAATCTCACGGGTGTACTATACTTCCCTAAGCTCGTCAATAATATCGAGCTCCAAAAAAATAAAATTCACCTCTACAGTAATCAAGTCTTTGTCACTGATGAGGTAAAAGAGATCGTACCTGAGTTTCTTACCCTTCTCCACGGTGTGATCGACTCTCCTGATATACCACTCAACGTTTCTCGCTCTTATCTGCAAGCCGATAGCAACGTAAAGAAAATCAGCTCTTACATAAGTAAGAAAGTCTCTGAAAAACTCAAGAGCCTATTTAAAGAGGATCGAGCAGCCTATGAAGAAAAATGGTCACAAGTAGGTACCCTCGTCAAGTACGGTATGATTACTGATGAGAAATTCTATGATCGGGCAAGTGAATATCTGATCTTTAAAAACACGGAAGAAGAGCACTTCACTATAGAAGAATATAGAGAAAAGGTAAAAGATCAACAAACTAATAAGCACGATAAAAAAGTAGTGATCTATACTCCTGATGCCGCTTCTCATCACAGCTACATCTCGAGTGTGCGAGACAAAGGCTATGACGTCATCATCAGCGATAGTCCACTCGATAATCACCTCTACCAACAACTCGAGACCAAGGAATCAGATTTCTTGTTTGTCCGTGTCGATAGTGCCACCCCAGACCAGCTTATAGATAAAGATGAAAAAGCTGAGAGCGTGCTCTCGGAAAAAGAAGAAAAAAAGATTAAATCAATCTTTGAGAAAGGTCTAGAAAGCTATAAGGACAAGTTGCAATTACAAGCGCTCTCTCCTTCTGATCATCCTGTGATTATCACTAAGCCAGAATTTATGCGTCGCATGCAAGAAATGCAAGCCATGCAGGGAATGGACATGGGAATGAATCAGATGGAATTCTTTGATATAATCGTCAATACAAATCACCCACTGATTGCTCAGAAGATGACCAAGATGCGAGGTGCGGAGAAAAAACAGGATTTTGCGAAGTATTTATTTGATCTGGCTCGCCTCAATCAAAAGATGCTGACGGGTAATGATCTTACAGAGTTTATTCAACGCAGTCTGCAATTTATGGAAGAGTAGGGCAATGAATTGTCTATTTTAATCCATGACTATTTTATCTGCACTGCCCACAAGGAGTCTGACCTGTCTACTCACGGTCATCCTAGTGGGTAGTGCTGTGGTATCTAGCAATAGCACGCGATGTGCTATCAAAGAAACCGTATCGCGTGATATGGCTAGCATAGATGGACTATACTGGTCTAAGTATGAAGTGACGAGTGCAGAATACGCTGTAAGTACTTGTCACGGGTGCATCTCTCCCATTTGTCATAAAGTGAGTGGAGTGATATGACCATTGTGCTTTGCTTCTGCTGATCAGCTTGTATACAATATAGTGAGTAGTCTATTAATTTTTAACCAGTCTAATAGTCCTGTATCCCTTTTGAGATTCAATCAATGCGTAATAGAGTCCTGCAACCAAATTTGTAGCGTCAATTTCAAGATGATGAGCGTTAGGTGATAGCTCTAGAAACAACTCACCCTCGACGTCAAATATTTTCACTGAACTAATTATTTCTTCAGAAGAATTTATATTCCAGATGTCTAGTGTTGGATTAGGAAAAACCTCCACGGCTATGTCGAAATGCTCAGAAATTCCTGTTGATATGCCATCAGCTAGCTTTAGGCCTTCCCATGAGATATTATCGATGTAACTCACATTATCAGCTGCTCTGGGCTCCTGCCAATCAGTAAAGACAACGATCTGATCAATAGCACGATTTTCACTACTCATAACTGCGCTTGATATGTCATAGCTCAGCGTCTCCCATTCGTTTATTAGCGTATTTGCTTGTAAAAGCTCAAAGACTGTTCCTGAAGTCGTATTAACCATTTTAATTCCTACATCGCTAATGACACTTTTATATACATCTATGGTAATTGTAGTTGTAGTTTCATTTAAAACCCATTCCCAGATCGTGCCGTGCTGTGTTTCGCATCCGGCAAAGGGGGCACCTTCAATTAATGTAGTCAATTTCCCAACAGTGGCGCTCGTGTTTGCACCCGTCACACTGGGATTCGCTACTACCTCAAAAGGAGGATTTGAAGCATTCTCAAATACATTCCATGCATCAGCATTACTACCCACTGTACCCGATTCAAAGGTCAGATCAAATGTTTGATTCACAGGGACAATCTCAAGGGTGAAATTGATTACGTATGTTCTCATATCTACTCCATTCTGTGCTGTCACTATGATAGTAGTAGTACCAGGTAGTGATGAGGCATCTGACAGCTCAGCCGAGGCTGCTGCCTGGGAGGTGATCGCCCCTACCGTCGGGACATCTGTTGTCCCCATGGGTAATTCGACAGTATAAATTAAGACGTTCGACGAGAAACCAGCAACCGTACTACCATTAATGGTGAGATCACTCAATGTTGCTATAGTCGCTGGATCAACCGCTTCGTAAACTTCAAATTCCCATAAACTGTATCCATAGATCGTGCCTCTCACAGTGCCGTACATTCTTACATATCTACCCGTCTGACTGACATCAATTTCATCAATGCCCCCGTCTCCAGATGTTGTAGAGTAGGCCGTGGTAAAGCTGGTGAATGTTGGATCATCGCTCACTTGTATCTCATACGCGCTAGCATAAGCTCCTTCCCAGTTAAGTACAACTTGACCAATATCATAACTCGCTCCTAGGTCGATAGAAATCCATTGTGGATCAGAGAATTGTGATTCCCAGCGCGTTCCCGCATTTCCATCAATGGCATTGCTAGCAGCTTGTAGAGCATTACCAGATGCGGTGGCTGTGGCAGATAAGGCAAGATTCTGAGCGAGGCCTGCTGTGCAAAAGCTTACAGCGACGAGTAAAAGGATATATTGCTTCATTACAGAATCAGATTAAAGGTTTAAAGTAAGAAAGAGGTGTTGTCACCAACTAGAGCTGCTAGAATCGCCAAATAACGCTGCTAGGCTACTATGCTCGTCCTTCACTGGTGACGATACGATAGCTACCTGAAGAAGCTAGCAAGTTAATAAAATTCTTACCGCAGCGCTATCAAATACATGTAACACCACCCTATCCTAAAAGAATGATAAGGTGCTTCGAATACGTAAGACTCTGGATGTATCGATGGTCAGGTCTTTAGGGTAAGACTACATACCTTTCACCAACTGCGCGTTCTTCACTATGTACTCGAGCATCTGCATGTGGTCTCGTTTCATTTCTCCTGGCGCTACGATGAAGGCATCGATCATGATGATCTCCTGACTATCTTCATCTAGGATAAGCCAGTTGAAATAGGGACCACCCATAAAATCCTTAGTCATCTCCCACACACCCCTAGTCTCTAGGGTATAATGGCCGCCTATATCTGTCACATAATCATAGACAGGTAAGTCCTCATCATTAATGGTCATGTAGGAGCCCACTGTCTCAGTAGTGATATACTGCTCTCCTAGTTGATTTCTCAGGGCAATTGCTGCCTCTAAAGTCATCTGCGACTGATCAGTATAGGGAATCGTATAAAACATAAGATTATAGGTGGCGTCGTCACCATTCTTAGCTATCCATGTGAATCCGTCTTGAGTAATGGCTTCCAGGTAACCCTGCGGCACTTTCATCTTTACGCCATAGTTCTCTACTATGCGGTCGCTGATGCCGTGATGCACTCCTTCTAGGTAGGTCCTAGCATCGATCTGCTTCCTATCATGCTCATTGATTCTAGCAGCTACATTGGCGTAGTTTTCTTTTATGCTAGCTATGATTCCATCTGCCCCATCACCTATCAAATAAGTGACTAGTTGATTCTGAGCCCACTTATTTCTGCCAATCTTGGCTGTAGGCCCTTGATCAAGTTCTCTGTATCGTCGGAAGGTCTCTTTACCGATATCGCCCTCCGCCATTACCGTAGTGCTTGCGTTAAGATTGTTATAGTCTGTGAGTACAATGTAAGTGCGCAGTCTTTGACGGCTCTCGTCACCATAGAAATAGTCTGGTGTGAAGTGGCGCAAATCAAATATTGGCTCAGGTGAGGGCATGATCGGATAGGCAGCTCCAAAATAATAGCGCATGGTATCCCCTACCGCACTTTCCCAAACAGCATCGTCAGCGATGACGACTATCTCATTAGTCTTACCTATAGCAGTCGTAGTAGGCGGTCGAGAATTGTCTGTGACATCAGCGAGACAACTCGTCAGCAGACAAGCCAGGCTGATCGTCACCAGTAAATAGAGTAATCGTAAAGATTTCATAGAGTCAGACATGCTATTACACTTATAAAGATGCGCACTATCGAGACAGTGACGCGTGGAGCCCGATATCTTCCTGATCTATATGCCAGTAAATGACCTTTTTACAGCAGCGTCTCTATCAACTTGGTCTCTGTAATACCTTCAGCCTCAGCTTTATAGTTACGTACAATTCTATGTCGTAAGACATATGCCGCTATAGCTTTGACATCCGCAATATCAGGACTGTACTTTCCATGAATCGCTGCATGACACTTAGCGCCAAGGACTAGATACTGGCTGGCTCTCGGACCAGCACCCCAACTCAGGTATTGATTGACTTCTGCAGTAGCTTTCTCTGTACCAGGACGAGTCTTGCTCGCTAGAGAGACAGCATATTCAAGCACATTGTCGGAGATAGGAATTTTCCGCACGAGCTGTTGGAAAAATAGGATTTCCTCTGCACTCAAGACTTGACCAGCACTCGTACGTGTACCTGCGGTCGTATTTTTTACTACCTGGAGCTCTTCCTCGTAGCTCGGGTAGTCCAGTGTGATGTTAAACATAAATCGGTCGAGCTGTGCCTCGGGTAGCGGATAGGTTCCCTCCTGTTCTATCGGATTCTGCGTGGCGAGCACGAGAAATGGCGAAGGAAGCTGGTGCCTTGTACCACTCGCAGTTACGCTTCGTTCTTGCATAGCTTCGAGTAGTGCGGCTTGCGTTTTAGGCGGAGTCCGATTGATCTCATCAGCTAGTACGATATTGGCAAAGACTGGGCCTGGATTAAATTGAAACTTCCGACTTTCATCAAGGATCTCACTTCCCATGATATCACTAGGCATGAGGTCAGGAGTAAACTGTATCCTCTTGAAGTCAAGATCAAGTACATCGGATATCGTGCTTACTAGAAGTGTCTTTGCTAGACCAGGCACACCTACTAGAAGCGTATGGCCATTAGCAAAGAGGGATATTAGTACGCCCTGCACTACGTCGTGCTGGCCTACGATGACCTTGGATATTTCATCTCTCAGGCGCTGATAAGAAGATGCCAGGCCGTCTACTGCCTCTACATCGCTGGCATATTGTGTCATAGAATGGTGGTGTGTGTTTCGATTATGTCTTCTTGAGACCATAGACTAACGACGCCCTGAGATCTTTGTTTTTAAGCTTGGTCACTATTCTCACTCAGACTTCGTAGCCTACCAGGTCTAGAAATTCTGCTTCCGTCAGGATCCGCACCGTTCCCAGTGCTGTAGCCTTGGTCAATTTACTGCCAGCCTTACTGCCTGCTACTAGGATGTCGAGTTTGGAGCTCACGGCACTGATGTTCTTAGCTCCAGATCGTGCAGCAAGCTCCTGAGCTTGCTTACGACTCATGTGCTCTAGGGACCCTGTAAAGAGGATGCTCTGATCCGCAAGCGGAGCATCATCTGCTACTCGTATAGGGCGGTCCTCATCCGTAGGTCGTACATTGACTCCATACGATTCGAGACGCTCTAGCATGGCGATATTGCTAGCTTGCTGAAACCACTCTGTTACATTCTGTGCTACTACCGGCCCTATGTCTTTGATGGCTACCATTTGCTCCTCTGTCCAGTCGCGCAAGTCTAGCACATGCTCTATACGCTCGGCAAGGAGCTTTGATGATCTGGCACCTAGATGATGGATACTTAGACTATGAAGCAGGCGGTGTATCGGGTTTTTCTTAGCTCGGTTGATGGCTATACGCAATTTTGAAGCACTCTTCTCTCCCATCCCATCCAGCTCAGCTATAGCGCTATAGTCCAGATTGTAGATATCTGAGATTTCTTGAAGCCAACCCATATCGTAGAAGCGCTCGATCAAGCTCTTACCGAGACCATCGATGTCCATAGCTACCCGCGATACATGGAAGATCATCCGCTGTAGATCTTGACGACCACAGATACACTCAGGACATCGCCAAGCCGACTCATCCTCTTCTCGCAGTAGCTGTACTTCTCCATCGCTATAGGGACAGCTTTGTGGAAACTCTACCTGCGTTTCTGAGCCATCTCGCATCTCTGGAAATGCCTTGACGATGTAGGGTATCACGTCCCCTGCCCGTTCTACGAGTACCGTATCACCTAGGTGTAGATCTCGAGCTGTGATAAAATCCTCATTGTGTAGAGATACAGAGCTCACTGTCACACCTGCGAGGTGTACCGGGTCTAGTTTGGCTACAGGAGTGATGGATCCTATTTTCCCCACTTGATACTCTATGTCTAGCAGCTTGGTGGTAGCTTGCTTTGCTTTAAACTTGTAGGCAATCGCCCACCTCGGATGATGTGACGTGTTGCCGGCTTGCTCCTGGTGCTCTATCTTGTCTGCCTTGATCACCATGCCGTCTATCTCATAGGGGTAGCTCTCTCGCTTTGCGCTCCACTCTTCACATATGCCGATGACTTCTTCGATATCCTTGCATAGGCGCCTCTCCTCTCTAGGGGTTTTAAACCCTAGATCATCTAGAAGAGCGAGTGCCTCTGTATGGCTTTTGGGCGAAAGCCCTCCCTCCAGATACGATACCTGAAAGACAAACATCTCCAGCCCACGTGCCTCGGCTTCTCTTGGGTCCTTCATACGTAGGCCACCTGTGGAGGCATTGCGAGGATTAGCAAATGGAGCTTGCTCTTGCTCGATACGCTGCTGATTGAGTTGGGCAAATTGGTTCTTGCTCATCAGCGCCTCGCCTCTTAGCTCCACCGTACCCCAGCCTAATTGACTGACATCGATTGCCATAGGTATAGACCGCATAGTTCTCACATTATTACTGATATCATCACCACTCTGACCATTGCCCCTCGTGGCAGCTCTCGTAAAGATGCCGTCTTGGTATACTAGCACAACCGTGCCTCCATCATACTTGGGTTCTACGCAGTACGGGAGCTCATCTTCTGGTGAAAATCCTAATTGCTTACGGAGTCGCTTATCATAGTCTCTGAGGTCTTCGGCACTGTGCGCATTGTCCAGAGAGAGCATGGGTGTAAAGTGCTTCTGTGTCTGGAAGTCCTCCGTGAGATCACTAGCCACTCGTTGACTAGGAGAGCTCGGCATGACCCATGCCGGATGATCACTTTCTACTCGCAGGAGTAGGCGATAGAGCTGATCATATTCGCTGTCGCTCAGGAGTGGATCATTCTGTACATAGTAGCGCCACTCGTGAAACCTCAGTGTCTCCACGAGCTCTGCATACTCAGAACTCGTCTCTACCTTGGCCGCAGCTAGTAGTACCTTGCTATGCTCGTAGAGCTCCGTCTGTCTCCCAGCACTATACACGGGCTATTGCTTGATGATGCGACGCGTCAGCCTATCACCATTCATGGATTCTATAAGAACTATATAGAGTCCCGGTACCAGAGATGATACGTCAATTGATGATCTGTTGTCATCTACAGCATAGCTCACATCAGCACCTTGGTGGCTGACCATCCTGACTGATCTGAGCGCAATGTCGCTTTGGATATTGATGTACTGATCTGCTACAGTAGGGAATATGCGGATCGCACCAGCGAGCTCTGTAGTTGCAGAGGAGGCCTCGTCCTCTCCGAGTGTCAGGCTTGCCGTAGCTGCACCGTCTCCGCCTGTACTTCCATTGCCGTTCACACCATTACCAGCTGTGTAAAACGTCACATCTCCAGTCCCGAGATCTGGTGCAACCCAGTCCACCTCAAAGTAGTTAGTATCACGATTAGGTCTCGGCTGCTCAGCATATTGCCTACCCGTGCTCATAGGTGTGACCAGAACAGTATTAGCGTCAGGATTGCTAAAGGCTGCGAGATCTGAATCGTCAGAGTCTCTGAGTGCCACCATCTGGAAACCGTACGCCTGTGGCTGATCACCACTTATATAATCTATGGTCGTACGCACGCGATAGCGAGTCCCGGGGATATAGCTCGTGATAGCATCTCCTTCATCGTCCATCACTGTGATTCTTGGCTCTACTTCTATAGTCGACTGACCATGACAGGTGATGCAAGTGATAGCTGCATCTCCAGGGGCACCTGTATTACCAGCATTGGCAGTACTGCCACGTCCTCGTGAGTTAGCCATCATGAGTACGCTGCCGAGCAGGATGATAAATAGATAGTAAGGTGATGATTTCATAGATGATGACTTGTGTGATGGTGAGTAAGAACTATACATTATAGATTGTCTGATCTGGGTATTTGGCCCTTGCGGTCAAAAACGTCTCCGCCATCCACGCTAGCGTTTCCTCTAGAGAGATATCGCTGATATCCTTGGGTGGGCTAAAGTCGAGCGTTTTGGTGGCATAGTCGATCTTGCACAAGATTAATGGAATGCCGGCCTGCTTGGCGATATAGTAAAAGCCTGTCTTGATCTTCTCGGTGTAAGAGCGCGTACCCTCAGGTGCGATGCACAGACCAAATAGATCTGCGGCTTGGATTTTTTCGGCAATCTGATCAGTCATACGGCTGCGCTGTGAGCGGTCTACACTGACACCGCCGAGCCATCTGAAGATCCATCCAAGCGGAGGCTTGAATAAGCTAGATTTACCAAGCCACTTGATGGGTATGCGCCACCTGAACTTAGACAAGATCCCTAGTGGAAAATCCCAGTTGCTTGTATGCGGTGCTGCCACCATGATGTATTTCGGCGTATCCGCAGGATTGGGACCGCTCAGAGTCCATCCCCATATCTTCAATATCAAGCCTGCTAGCCATCGCATCATAGGAGTACAAATGTACTCCCCTCAGTCCTAGCATAGACCGTTCTCCTTAGCGTAGTGTTACTCGAGCGACTAGGAACTAGCTTTATGATTTATCTAGATTAAACCCATTTCGTGTAGTAGGCTTCGATGGATAGTGATTATCTGCAAGAGCGTCAGGTGTTCCGCCGACGAGTCATAGCGGGCTATGTGCATCTCGGCTGTCGCTCGATGAACGGTTCAGCAGGATAAGCTTGCCTACCTCTGGTAGGTGCCTGATCTTGAAGCAGATGTGGCTCGGAGTAGAAGCAAACCACAATGGTCATTTTACTCCACTCACTTCATGACAATTGGGCGAAATCCACCTGTAACAAAAACTTACACTAGCAAAACTTGCGATATATGGCCTATCGTCCTGACTGAGAGTAAGTTACATTGCTAAGAAACATTTACCAAAAATCCTAATGCACGAAATGGGTTAAACCTCCTGGTCGCAGAAACATCCAATAGGCAGCGTAGCATGAAAGTGACAGCGGAGACAGAGACAGATATACTTCACCAGATTCAGCAACCAGATACCAAGGATGCTGGCTACAGGAAACTGTTGAGCAATTATCAGGAGCAAGTATACTGGCAGATACGGCGTATGGTGCATGACCATGCTACAGCTGATGATGTATGCCAAGAGGTGTTTATTAAGGTGTATCGGCACATTGATCGATTTGCTAGAAAGTCCTCTCTAGCGACTTGGATCTATCGCATAGCTCACAATGAAGCTTTGTCTCACCTGCGGAAGCTGAAGCGACGACAGCTTGAAGATATATCAGATCACAGCGAACGGCTGGAGCTTATGTCTGAGGATCCATACTTCGATGCAGAGGGAGCACTAGCAGCACTACATGTAGCCATACAAGGGCTGCCAGTAAGACAAAAGCAGGTCTTCAGCATGAGATACTTTGATGAGATGAGTTACGCTCAGATAGCAGAAGTGCTCGAAGTATCCGTAGGCGCTCTCAAAGCATCCTACCATCACGCAAGTAAAAAAATAGAATCCTCACTACGAGAATAAATAGCATGAAACAACCCGCCGATCTACTCGATCAACTCCGTAAGCACAAGCAAGGCGACAAGTCTTACAGGCTACCGCCCGGCTATATGGATGGTCTGACGCAGAAGCTTATAGACCAGACTAGCGCCCAGCCTGTCGCGTCTGTTGCTACACGCCAGCGCTATAGACCGTACTGGATCTATATCGGTCTATGTGTCCTCATAGTTGCCGTGATGGTCTTCCGTCAGCTTGGTAGTCAAGGTGATGCCTCGACTCCAGCCATGGCAGACATCACAGTCGAGATGGTAGAAGACTACCTAGTGGAACACTCGGACTGGATCGACATATCTGAATTCTATACCTACGCAGATGAAGAATTACCCTATCTAGAAGATCTAGACCTTTCTACAGAGGATCTACTCGACATCATTTATTGAAGCACATATCCACACAGTTATGAAACATATCATCCTTACCACCGTACTAGTCATTACTTGTATCGCTACCTACGCACAGAGACCAGATCTCGCAGAACGTCGTGAACGCATGCAAGCTCACAAGGTCGCTTACATCACAGACGAGCTTGACCTCACCGTGCAAGAGGCAGAAAAATTCTGGCCCATCTATAATGATTATCAAAAAGAAGAAAGAGAAATAAGACAGAGCCTCCGTGAAAATCTCAAGGCTCCCTCTACCATGAGTGATATAGAAGCTCTTGCTCTTCTCCACAAGCAACTTGACAGAGAATTACAAAAACTTACCCTACAGCGTGAGTATGTGAGCAAGCTTGAAGACGTCATATCAGGGAAGAAAATCCTCCTGCTTTTCAAGGCCGAAAAAGACTTTGTACGACGCATGCTTCGAGAATATCGAGGCAAAAGAGAGTAAGCTAGAGCTCAATTAAAGTGCAAATCGCGCTTTTGAGCGCAAGCTCAGTGGTAAGTCGTCACTTTTTTGGCAGTCATGCCTCACTTCATGTTTATGCATAGGCACATGAGCGACAGAGACTTAGGTCTGCGGGGTTTTTTGTATGAATCATTGATGATTTTATCATTACACTGATAATCAGACACTTACGCCCAGATTACAACTATTTGTAATGCTTAAAATACCTGTACCTTTTTTCACTTCAGGGACCAATTGCCGCTGGTAACATTGTCTATATTTACGCTCCGAACGGCGCCAATCCCTGAACGCTCATGTCGAAAGAACAGAAACGAAAACACAATCTAGCGCTTGCGTACAATATAGATAAGCTTCACGACCTACAACTCTCTGGACGTCTCACCGATACGGGACTTCTAGAAATCTTGCACGATCTACGAACATCTTATCACATTGACCAAGCAATCGAAGTAGCCACACTTGCTGTCGAGCTATACCCCTACCAAGGAGATTTCTATCTCTATCTGGCAGGCCTCCATATTAATGATAACCAACCGCAGAAAGCCTATCATCTTCTAGAAAAGGCGCTATGCCTCAATCCAGGCATGGTCGAACTCGAAGTGCTGATGGTAAGAGTCCTAGCACAGCTGGGCGATCATGAGGAAGCGCACGAGATTCTAGACGCACTCAGCGAGCGTGTCTATCAAGCAGACTGGGGACTATTATACATAGCGCAAGCTTATCTCTATCAGAGCACACAGAATTACTACGGTATGTATACCGCAGCTAAGAATGCTGTGACCTACTGCCCAGAGTCTGAAGAAGCTTACTCACTTTACAGCCGAGCTGTAGAGCTGACCAAGGAGTTTCAAGATGCCGTAACCTTTTACAATGAAATCTTGGATGAGGATCCATACGCTCATCTAGCGTGGTATCATCTCGCTCAAGCTTACGCCGCACTTTGCAATTACGACAGAGCCGTACTCGCTTATGAGTACGCTTTCATAGCCAATCCTGATTTTCAGCAGGCTTACACTGACTGCGCTGAGCTTTGCTCGGAGTTAGGTTATTGGCGTCGATCACTATTTGTCAATCTTGATATTGTAGAGCGATTTGCCGAGACTACTGATACACTGGTACAGATGGCTAGAGGCTATCTCCACCTAGGCATGGTAGATCCAGCACACAAGTGCTTAGTCAAACTAGCACGACTTGATCGCGATCACGACGAGCTATTCTTTCTGTTGGGAGATTGCTTCTTTGTACAAAAGCAGTGGGGAAAGGCTATCCTAGCTTACGACAAGGCGCTGCTTACAGATGAGGATAATGATGAGTACATCTTCCGCATGGCCCGTGCCAAAGCCAAATTAGGAAAGCGAAATGAAGCAGCAGGTCTGTTTCAGATGGCCATAGATTTAGGCCCTGAGCAAGATCAGTACTGGTTTGGCTATGCCAAGTTTCTCATCAAAGGCGACCACCTCCAAGCAGCACTCGAGTTGCTAGCCGAGAGTGAAGAGTATACTGTATCGCCTAAGCTTGACTATCTCCGTAGCATCGCGCTACTTAGGAGTAATAAGCGTCAAGAAGGACTATTTTTCCTCAGTGCAGCACTGGAAGAAGATCAGGGGCAACTCAGACTCTTCTACAAGTATGTTCCTGAGGCTAAGAAGGATCAGCAGATCCAGTCCATCATCAACTACTTCTGCTAGTTAAGAGTTAGTCCTTGTAGTACTGCTATAGAGAACTTTCACTGACCCATACACCTTATTGTACTATAGAGTCACAGGGCATACTCTGAGCCACCGCGTTCAGCGTCTACCTTTGACCACATTACTCACAGGTATAAACTACATCTATGATCACTCTACGCTCCCTCTCAGCTACTGCTATTTGTCTTATGGTTTTTTGTGGTGGCGCTTTCGCGCAAAAGCTAGATATCATCCCCAAGCATCCTCAGCAAGATGACAGAATACAAATCATCTATCATCCTGCTGATGGGCCACTAGAGGGCAAAGAGTTTACTACAACAGCTTATCTACTTGAGCCCTATGAGGAACCAGTAGCAATAGATGTGGTGATGACCAGAGATGGCGATAGTTATACGGGTGAGTTCCAATCTAGCAGCGAGGCCACTGCAGCGCTCGTCAGCTTCGACGCGGTGGGTGAGCGACTATCAGATAATAATAAGGACTCTGGCTACATCATGTACATGCATAAGCGTGATGCACCCCTCAAGGGTAGCGGACTAGCCCTAGCAGAAGTTTTCATGGGCAACTACGGCCGCGGTATGGGCATTCCTCGTACACCTATAGCTGCTAAAGAATACCTAGCTACAGAGTTTTTGCTTAATAAGAAGCGAGCCAAAGACATACGTATACTCCCCCTTCAAGCTCGTATCGCAGCAGCCATGCAGGATGAAGCAGCTACGGAAAAGATCCGTGCCACCATCCATAGCAAATTGGCGAAAGGAAAATATAGTGAGGAAGAGTACCTGGCTATGGGCCAAGCCGCTACAGCCATCAAAGACGAGAAACTTCTAGCTCAGATCAAGGCAAAGACCGTTGCCAAGTATCCCGAGGGCGTCGCAGCAGGAAGGGTGCTCGTAGACTCTTTCTATCAAGTAACGGATGCAGAAGCCAAAGCAGAAATATTTGCTTCCTTGACTAAAATGGTCCGCAATAACAAGGATCTACAGCCACAAGCCGAGCTGATCGCACGTAGATTAGCCATGGGCGCCGCTCAAGATGAAGATCGATCAGAATTTGAACGCTATATGCGCTTCATCACAGATCCAACCATGAAAGCCGGTATGTACAATAGCATAGCCTGGGACTTCAGTGGTGGAAGTATAGACGGTGAGGGAAAAGATCTGAAATATGGAGAGAAGCTCAGCAAAGAGTCCATCGACCTCACTACAGAAGAAATGAAGACAATGGCGCACAAGCCAGCGTCCATGAGTAGCAATAGATACAGGGAGCAGATGAGCTATACACATGCTATGTACAGCGACACCTACGCTCTACTTGCCTACAAGAACGGAGACGCTAAGGAAGCTGCGACCTACCAAGCGATCGCTGTAGAAAAGTCGGACTTCGCGGACGCAGTCATGAATGGTCGTCATGCCATCTACCTAGAAGAATCTGGTCAAGCCGATGAAGCACTAGATTTCCTCAAGGATCGTATAGCTGAGGGAAATGCTGACGGGGCTATGAAAGATCACTTCAAGAAACTACACCAGAGTCAGTGGTCTGCTGAGAAGGCTGCAGACATGTATGTACAGCTCCTAGAGAAGGAGGCCAAGATGAAGAAAAGACAGGAGATCATCGATAAGCTCACCACTGGGAACATCGTGGATATGACTCTCACGGATATGGACGGTAACGAGGTACAGACAGCAGACCTTAAGGGCAAGATCACTGTGCTTGACTTCTGGGCTACTTGGTGTGGTCCATGCATCCAGTCCTTTCCCGCTATGCAGACAGCGGTAGACGAACTCAGCTCGGATGACGTACAGTTTTACTTCGTCAATACATGGGAAAATGTAGAAGATAAGACAGCTCACGTAGCTGACTTCATAGAGAAGGGTGAGTACAGATTTGATGTGCTTATGGATAAGGAAAGCAAGGTGGTCGTCGACTACGGTGTAGAAGGCATCCCTACCAAGTTTGTTTTGGACCAAGAGGGTCGTATACGCTTCACGAGTGTAGGCTTCAACGGTAACAATGAGGAGCTTGTAGAGGAGATACGTACCGTCATAGAGCTGCTATCTGCTAAGAAATCATAGATAGTCATAGAGTTCCATTTGCTCCGTGCACGTCATGTACGCACTACTAGTCGAACCTTTGATACCAGATGAGGCTAGATAAGTGTTACTACGACTACATGATCATACGACTCACTTTTATTGCACTTCTTACAGTACCCTGTCTGTGTCTTTCGGCACAGCAGTTGTCATTCTCTATACTCAAAGGTGACAAGCGTATCGGTGTGCAGCGGATCACGCAGACACAGACTGGCTCGGAGACTCACTATAGGCTCAAGGGCGATGCATCCTTCTGGGCGATGGGTAAGAAAAAGCTCTCTTTTATTTCCACATGCGTAGTGGAAGACGATATGGTGAAGCGTGCAGAAGTCAAGGAGATTGTCAATGATAAAATCAGATCTCACACAGTCATAGAGTGCGACGGCAATTCTGCCACCTTTATCTCAGAGTCAGATGATGAGACATCACAGGTATCCCGCAGCATACCAGCTATCACAATTTCTCTTCTCATGGAGGAACCCGTGGGTGTGGATGAAATCTTCTCAGAGCGATATGGAGAGTTTCTTAAATTGGAGTCTATGGGCAGCGGTCAGTACGCTCTGCACATGCCCAATGGCCGCACCAATATCTACTCTTACAACGATGATGGCTGCCAATCAGTGGCCGTAGATCACTGGTTTGCCAATATCGAGTTTGTCAGAAACTGAAGCGATCAGGATCTAGCAAAACTGCTACGCAGAAATCGCCAGTCAGACCCTACTACCACTACCGTAAACATGATCAGAGCTGATATGCGCCAGAACATTCCCGTCATATCAGTCTCCGGTACCAAGTATTCCAGTGCATAGTAGGTGCCAAGTGCTAGCACGGGGTAAGCAAGTAATCTTGCATACGGATAAGGTACAGGGAATCTACGCTGTCCCCATAGTAGACACAGTAGACTCATACTAGCATACGCTCCGAGCGCTGCCACTACGGATGCCACTACACCCCATCGCGGTAAAAAGATGATACTCACAAGGATAGAGACCACAGCACCGACTCCAGAGAGTATCGCACCCGCGCGGGTCGTGTCTGTGAGCTTAAACCAGATAGAGAAGTTATAGTACAGTCCCAGCAGATAGAAGCCTATGAGCATAGGAGGCACTATAAATAGTCCCTCCCAGTAGCCTTCATCAATGATATGGCGCAGCCATGGCAAAAGCAAGAGCGACCCAGCCACTATAAGGCTTGCCACCAGCGCGTAAGCTCTCGTAGCATCCGCATAGATCTGTCGATCGTCAGAGCTCGATCGCTGCTGAAAGAAAAACGGCTCTGCAGCAAAATTGTAAGCGGTCGTCATGAGATTGAGCAGGATAGCGAGTTTGAGACAGGCAGCATAGACACCTACCCAGTACAAGTTGCCATCAAGATCACCTGGCAAAAAGCTTTTCTGCAAGGGTACTGAGACACTCTGATTGATCACTCCTGCTACAGCCACGATGATCAGTGGCCATGCATATCGGAGCATCTTCTTCCACAGTGCACTGTCCCATCCTTTGATAAATTTAAATCCAGGAAATAGGATGATGGCAATGATACCACTAGAAAGTACATTGGACAAAAAGACATAATCAAGTCGGTAAGCGTCCCTCAGCCAACTTGCCTCAGGAAACAATCGCGGGGCTACTTCAAAAAAGAATGCGAAGCTGACGATGAGGATCAGTACATTGGTAATATTTAGCACAGCAAATTTCTTGGCTTTTCCCTCGAGCCTCAGCCGTGCCATGGGTATCGCTATGATAGCGTCGCTCATGAGAATCAGACAGAAGTACCATATATATCGCTCGCTACCATCGTAGCCCATAGCCTCAGCCAGTGACGGAGCGAAGATGGCCAGACCTATGGTAATCACTGACGCAACAGAAAGCACAGACCACAGAGCGGTATGATAGGCGCTTTGCCTCTGCGATACCTCCGTACCATAGCGGAATAGTGTAGTCTCCATCCTATGAGTAAATAGGATGTACAGCACCGCGGTCCAGAAGTAGAAATCGCTGTAGATAGCAAATAGATCCTGCTCATCAGAGAAGACCCACGTGAGATAGGATGCCACTACTACAAAGTGGAGGACCTTGCTCAGTATACGACCCAGACCATAGATGACCGTGTCTCCTGCTAGCTGTCTCATAAGTGACATAGTCACAAAGATCACATCCTCTGCCATGGCAAAGAGTAAAAAGCTTCTCAGAGCGTACTTTCGTTCCACACCTAGTACCGTACAAGATGAATATACAGCTCCTCAGAGAAATATGCGCGATCCCGGGCGCTCCGGGATTTGAAAATAAAGTACGTAAGTCAATTGTCAGGAACCTTGATGGTCTCATAGATGATTATAGCGTGGATGCTATGGGTAATCTGATAGCCATACGACGAGGTAAAAGCGATAAGAAGCTCGCTATCGCCGCACACATGGACGAGATCAGCTTCATCGTGAAGCATATAGACGACGATGGCTTCATCCGGTTTCATCCTCTCGGGGGATTTGACCCAAAGACACTCACTGCTCAGCGTGTAATCATCCACGGAAGTAAGGATATCATGGGTGTGATGGGATGCAAGCCCATACACATCATGACCCCAGAAGAAAAAAAGAAATTGCCAACTCTTGGCGATTACTTCATCGACACAGGCATGAAGAAGTCCGAGCTGATCAAGTATGTGCAAGTCGGTGACAGTATCACCCGTGAGCGTGAGCTGATCGAGATGGGTGACTGCGTGAATAGCAAGTCGCTAGATAATCGCGTCTCCGTCTTCATCCTCATAGAAGCACTGCGTAAGATAAAAGACACTGAGCCCGGCTGCGATATCTACGCCCTCTTCACCGTACAAGAAGAGGTAGGCCTGCGCGGAGCTATCACGGCTAGCCAACAAGTAGATCCTGACTACGGGCTTGCCCTAGACGTGACCATAGCTAATGATATACCTGGCGCTCAGCCACACGAGGCTATCACAAAGCTCGGAGAAGGCGCTGCAATTAAGATCATGGACGGTAGGACCATCTGTGACCCTAGGATGATCCGCTACCTCAAGGAGCGTGCAGACCACGCTTCCATCACTTGGCAAGCAGAGGTGCTCACAGGAGGCGGCACTGATACAGCTGCGCTGCAGAGATCAGGAAAGCACGGAAGTATAGCAGGCGCGCTATCTATACCGAGTCGCTACATCCATCAGCACATAGAGATGTGCCACAAGGACGATATACAAGGATGCATAGACCTGCTCGCGGAGGCGTGCCTACACATACACAAACAAGACTGGAAGCATGACTAAGCACTGGAAAGAAGAAGATGACAAACTCAAGGCGACTTTTAAGTTTGACGATTTTATACAAGCATGGGGCTTCATGAGCTCCGTAGCGATGACCGCTGAGAAGCAAAATCATCACCCTACTTGGACCAATACATATAATGAAGTCAATATAGAACTCAGCACGCACGATGCTGGTAATATCGTGACCGACAAAGACCATAAGCTGGCTCAGTCCATATCTGATATTTACGACGCTTGAGCATACGACTACAATCCAAGCTGCCGCATACGCAGCAGAGCATCTTCACAGTGATGGCTCAGTTGAGTAAAAACTATGATACGGTCAATCTCGGTCAAGGGTTTCCAGAGCGCAATCCAGATTCACGATTGACGGCGCTCGTGGAGGATGAGATGCGATCTGATAAGCATCAGTATGCTCCTATGCCTGGTCTGCCGCACTTGAGATCTGTCATTGCAGATCAGCTCAAGCAGAGATACAAGGCAGATCTCTCGATGGCTGATATCACCATCTGCACCGGGGCCACACAGGGCCTATACACTGCAATCGCAGCTACTGTGCATGCTGGCGACGAGGTGATTATCATAGAACCGGCTTACGATAGCTATGCTCCATCTGTACGTAGCTGCGGCGGCAAGGTAGTTCCAGTAGCACTGCAAGGCCATGATTTTTCTATGGACTGGGACGCCCTCAGGCTTGCCGTCACCTCTCGCACTAGGATGATCGTGATGAACAGTCCGCACAATCCCACAGGCAAGATTCTCTATACCACAGCTTTTTTCAACAAGCTCCGTGAGATTGTTTCTGGTACGGACATCATCCTACTGAGTGATGAGGTCTATGAGCTCATGACCTATGGTGATAGTAAGCACCTAAGTGTGCTTAGTGATCCTGAGCTTTCGGCTCGTGCCTATGTGGTCTACTCCTACGGTAAATCTCTTCACTGTACTGGCTGGAAGATGGGCTACGTGGTAGCTCCGCCTCCTCTTATGCACGAGTTTCATAAACTACATCAGTTCATCGTCTTCTCGGTAAATCACCCTTTGCAGCGAGCTATAGCAAGATATCTCGAGTCCGACTTTGAAGATATGTCTGTCGCGGACTCATTTGCGCGAAAGCGCTCCCTCCTCAGTGACTCTCTGTCTAGTGCTCGATGTACATGGATGGGTAGTGAAGGAAGCTACTTCGGCGTGCTGGACTATAGTGCGGTCAGTGATCTAGATGATGTGGCTTTCGCCAAATTGCTTGTACGCGAGCATGGAGTGACGACAATTCCCCTATCACCATTTTATACAAAAGGGTCTACTTATAAGCACCTGCGATTGTGTTATGCTAAGTCGGATGAAACCATCAAGGCAGGAGCTGCCATCATATCTGCCCTGTAATCAGTAGGCTCTCACCTCGCGCTTCTCCATAAAATTGATGAAAGCTCGATGAACTACCTTGTTGCCACCCGGTGTAGGGTAATTGCCGCTGAAGTACCAGTCGCCAAGATGATCAGGGCAAGCCTCATTGAGCGCATCTACTTTCTGATAGATGATCTTAAGCTCACACTCTAGACTATCAGGGCTCAGCATAGCAGAGATCCGATCAGAGATTTCCTCATCAGTGAATTCAGCATATAGTCGTTGCACGTGGTTGACCTTGACCGCTTTGTCTTGATCTCGCTTACAGTCTTGATAGACTTGCTCTAGGAGGTCTTCTTGGTTTCTCTCTTGAAGCAGCGATATCATCGCTTGGAAAGCGACGAATCTACTCATGATGGACATATCGATTCCGTAGCAGTCGGGATATCGGATCTGCGGGGCGCTGGAGAGTACGATGATCTTGCGAGGTCTAAGTCGGGCTACCATCTCCACGATACTGTCTCGTAGAGTGGTCCCGCGTACGATGCTATCATCAATAAGGACGATGGTATCCTTCTCATTTTCTATGATGCCATAGGTGACGTCATAGACGTGACTCACTAGGGTATTTCTTACGAGCTCATCAGCGATAAAGGTGCGCATCTTGGCGTCCTTTACCACCAGCTTCTCTACTCGGACTTTCTGGTCCCACACAGCATCAAGCTTACCATTTTGCGCGGGCTCCGCTGCTAAGATTGTCGCTTTGCGACGCTTGTCCAGTATACGCTGACACTCTTCTATCAGGCCTATATGCGCTGTCTCTGCAGTATTGGGAATAAATGAAAATACTGTATGGTCAAAATCATAGTCCGCTTCCTCCAGTACCCTAGGCGCTAGCGCAGCACCAAGTGCCTTGCGCTCCCTGTAGATATCTCTATCATTGCCACGGGAAAAGTAGATTCTCTCAAAGGAGCAACTCTGCTTATCACCGCGACCCTGAAAGGCATGCTCCTCTAATCGCCCGTCTTTGCGGATAGTGAGCACATGACCTGGTTGCACCTCCTTGATGTCATGATGAAGTATGTCAAAGGCTGTCTGTATCGCAGGGCGCTCTGAAGCGACTACGACTATTTCATCATTTTCATAGTAGAATGCTGGGCGAATACCATTGGGGTCTCGGATCACAAAAGCATCGCCATGACCTATCATACCTGTCATCACATAACCACCGTCAAATCTCTTGCACGTGCGCGTGACAATCCGCTGGATATCAATATTCTTGACGATGAGCTCATTAATCTCTTGATTGCTATATCCATCGGACTTAAACCAGTTAAACAATCGCTGCACCTCATCATCAAGGAAGTGACCCATCTTCTCTAGCATGGTGACGGCCTCGGACCGCTCCTTGGGAAATTGACCTAGATCAAGCAGCTCTTGGAAGAGTGTATCTACATTGGTCAAATTAAAATTGCCCGCTAGGACAAGTGAGCGATTCATCCAGTTATTCTTTCTGAGAAATGGATGACAGCTCTCTATGTTATTGAGACCGTGCGTTCCGTAGCGCAGGTGGCCAAGGAGCAATTCGCCCGTGTAGGGCTTATTAAGTTTAAGCCACTCAGCATCTTGCATCTGCTCATCACTCAAGCCATCAAATGACTTATACACCGTCTTGAACAGCTTCTGCAAGTAGTTAGCACCTATAGCGCGCTTGCGGCTGATGTATCTGTAGCCGGGCGGCATATCGTGCTTGATCACAGCGATACCGGCACCGTCTTGACCGCGATTCCGCTGCTTCTGCATCATGAGCTGTAGCTTGCTCAGACCATACAGGGCCGTGCCGTATTTCTCTTGATAGAAGGAAAGTGGCTTGCGCAGTCTGATAAGGACAATACCACACTCGTGCTGAATATTTTCACTCATAGGAAGTCAGGCTTAGTAGAGTCTTTTCACGCCATAGAGGTCGCACAGGAGCATCTACAGTACAAAAGTAGCTCGATCTACTAGAGTCTCAAGGATTTTCATCAAATTTGCTAGCTATGGCCCTTCGATTTGGAAAAAACATACAGCCACGACAGTTTAATTATCAAGCAAGATGGTATGATGCTGAGAAAGAAGAACTCGAGCGCCGTCTAGCTAAGGTAGATGCATCAAAAGAAAAAGGGGTAGAAGCTATGAAGCTGCGCATCAGTGACGGTATGCGCAATACGAGCATGGTTAATAAGGAGTGGAAGAAGAAACTTACACGACAGAGCAACTATCGCCTGATCATCGTACTCATGATTCTTCTTATCATCACCTGTGTACTATTCTTTATGTACTACCCGCTGATCCTTTCACTCGCAGAATAGCCTTAGTCTATGCCTGACATCATCCAGCTCTTGCCGGATCACATCGCTAATCGTATCGCTGCCGGAGAGGTAGTGCAGCGTCCCGCGTCTGTGGTCAAAGAGCTCATGGAAAATGCTCTAGATGCGGACGCGACCATGATCCGTCTGGTATTGCGTCAAGCGGGTAAAGCTCTTATCCAGGTGACCGATGACGGCGTGGGGATGACTGATACAGACGCCCGTATGTGCTTTGAGCGACACGCAACTAGTAAGCTCAAGACAGTGGATGAGCTCTATGCCATCCGCACCATGGGATTTCGTGGAGAAGCGCTGGCAAGTATTGCCTCCGTAGCACGCGTAGAACTCCAGACTAAGCGGGCTGATGACCTCGCTGGCACGAGAATCGTTATAGAAGATTCCGATATAAAGACCATAGAGCCCTGCGCGTGCTTAGATGGTACCGTGGTGACAGTCAAGCAACTCTTCTACCATACACCCGCTAGGCAAAAATTTTTAAAGTCTGACGCTGTAGAAATGCGACATGCACAGGACGAGTTCCTACGTGTAGCCATGGCTCATCCTGGGATAGGATTCAGCCTCAGTCACAATGATCGAGAAATCTTTCACCTTCCTGCTGGCTCGCTCAAGTCTCGTATCATCCACGCACTAGGCAAGAATCTTGATGACAAGCTCATTCCACTATCTGAGGACACCGAGCTCGTCAAGATTACTGGTATGATAGGTGCTCCGGCTTCCGCCAAAAAACGACGTGGTGAGCAGTATTTCTTCATCAATCAGCGCTTCATCAAGTCACCCTATCTCCATCACGCCGTACGCTCCGCCTACGGTGAATTGATTGAGTCTACCAGCCATCCACTTTACATTCTCTTCCTAGAGATGGATCCGTCGCGTGTAGATGTCAATGTACACCCCAGCAAGCAGGAGGTAAAGTTTGAGGATGAGCGCATCCTATACAATTATCTGCGCGTCAGCTGCAAGCACGCACTCGGAAAATCTTACGCGATACCAAGTCTTGACTTTGAAAGGACGAGCACAGGAAGCTTTGACGCTCGCCAAGGCATGACGAGTGGCGGAGGCTATCAAGCTACTCCACTCACAGAAAGACAGCAAAACAACAAGGATAACTGGCGTCAGCTCTATGAGCAGCACGAGGCATCAGCAGAAGAACTCGCAGACACCAGTCCTGCCGTGGCTATCGGTGGTAGCTCGCGTAGAGCATTTGACTTGACCAAAGGGTACCTCTGCATAGAAGACACAGATGGACTGCTCCTTATCGATCATAGAGCAGCGCTGGCCAAACTCTATCACAGTCAATTACTCACACAGTGGGAAACACAGGAGCAAGTCGCTAGCCAAAAAGAAATATTCCCCTCTACCATACACTTGTCACCTTCCGACTGTGCACTCATGCCACAGATCATGCCTCAGCTCAATCGTATGGGTTTTAGGGTGGAGGAATTTGGTCAGGAGAGCTATATCAACTACGCAGTACCAGCCCTAGGTGTATCAGATATTTCTCTGTCAGAGCTGCTCGAGGAGATCCTCTCAGCCTACAAAGATGATCGACCCACTAGCTCGAGCCTCAGCCACTTTGTAGCAAGTAAAATCGCCCTACAGTGGTCGCGTAGAAAACTTCCAGAAAGCTCCGAGACAAGCATACTACGTCTCTATGATCAGCTCAGCGATATCGCCGATACGAGTCCTGGGCCCACTGGTCGAAAACACATCCTGCGCCTCTCTCTCCCAGAACTAAAGGCACTCTTCACTAGTTAATGTGAGAGAATGCAAAGGACAGAATGAATAGACTTACAGACGTAGTCAAGCACCTACTTGCGATCAATGTGGTCGTATACCTGATCGCAGTGGTTTTCTTTGAACTTGAGCAGTCCAGAGATTTCTTGGCGCTCTACTTTCCGACGAGTGACTTCTTTCAGGGCCACCAGCTTATCACGCACATGTTTATGCATGGTAATACAGCTCACCTCTTCTTTAATATGCTGCTGCTCTACTTTCTTGGGCCTCATGTCGAGCAGGCGCTAGGACACAAGAAGTTTCTTTTTTTATATCTATTTTCTGGTGTCGGAGCCTTCCTAGTCCACTTCGCGATGACCATGGTCATGAGTAGTATGGGAGTAGACGGCGGTGTCGTAGGAGCCTCTGGTGCTCTCTATGGCGTCCTCATCTGCTTCGCCTTACTATATCCTAATGCTAAGCTCATGCTTCTCATACCTCCTATACCTGTCAAGGCTAAGATCTTGGTTCCGATATTGATCGCGATTGATCTCTTTGGAGGCTTCGGTGTGGCCTCGTCACCCATCGCTCACTTTGCGCATCTGGGTGGTGCCTTATTTGGTTTTTTGGCTTTTTCATACTGGCGCATGCGCTCAGCAAGTTAAGTAGCTATGTTTGATTCTATCTGGCAAGATCTTAAGAGAGAGTACCGCATGGGCAACATGGTCACGCGGATCATTCTTGTCTGTGCTGCGATATTCATCTCCGTAGCACTCATCCGCATCATCACCAAGGGTGCTAATGTGAGCAATAGTGCTGCTTACACAGCGATGATCCACTATCTCTCCATCGCGGGAGATCCTATCCAGTTGATTATGCAGCCGTGGAGCATCCTCACCCATATGTTTCTCCATGAGGGCTTCTGGCATCTCGTGTGGAATATGCTGTGGCTTTACATATTTGGTAGAATCGTAGGGGATCTATTGGGTGATCAGCGGGTCTTACCTCTCTACATACTAGGCGGATTGGCTGGGGCAGCCTTCTTTCTTATCTATTCCATGGCATTTGGCCTCAAGGGCTATGCTCTGGGAGCTTCTGCCGCAGTTAGCGCTGTCGTATTTGCTGCCGCCTTTACTTCACCCGACTACATGATACGTCTGATTCTGCTTGGCAATGTCCCGATCAAGTACATCGCCGCCTTTCATCTTGTGATGGATATCATATCGCTTGGGTCTGGAAATACAGGAGGACATGTGGCTCACCTGGGTGGTGCAGCACTGGGAGCAATATTTGTCATACAACTGCGCAAAGGACAAGACATGACCGCCCCTTTACAGGCCGCAGTACTTTGGTGGAAATCTCTCTGGAGTCAGTCAGATACGACTCGGCGAAAAGCGTCCAGCTATCGAGAGAGCCAAAGTCGCAGAAGCATCAAAATCGTCCATAGCCAGAAGAAACGAAGCACATCAACCAAGGCAAGTGCTCCAGCACCAGATGACATGCAAACACGCATGGATAAGATCTTGGACAAGATCAATGCCAAAGGAATGAACAGTCTCACAGATGAGGAGAGAGACTTTTTACAGAGCTTTGGAAAGTAATGAGACAGCTCACAAGACTAGTACTTCTCGCTGCTGGCATCAGCTTAGTTCTGAGTAGCCTATGCCCACTGGTAAATCCTCAGGATTTTGCACTACTGAGTGCATTTGGAGTCATCCACCCTTTCCTCGTCGTACTGCAGATCATCCTACTTATCATCTTACTGCTCATCTCATCCCGTCTCGCGTGGATACCTGCTCTTGCGCTGCTATGTGCCATACCATCTCTACCTAGATACTTCAGTTGGGCGAGTGTGAACGATGATATAGATGCGACACACGACATTCTCAGTTATAATGTAGGAGCACTAGATGCCCGATCCGCATCCACGGTGGCAGGCCTCCGAGCAGATCTCGATAGTCTATCACCCGATGTAGTAGCATTTCAAGAGTGTATCTCGGCTGTAGCAGCTATCATGGCAGAGCTGCCGGACTATCCCTATCACTATAGCCACCCCTTACCAGGGCCAGCCATCTACAGCAAATATCCTATCAGAGCTACAGGTGAAATTCCCTTTTTCTCTCGTGTCAATGCCTGCATATGGGCAGACATTGATCTTCCCTCTGAGCCCATACGACTATACAATCTGCATCTGAGAAGTTCACACATATCGCAAGCAGCCGATGAGCTAATTGATGGTAGCACACTGACCAATAAAGAAGCCATGAACAAAGGAGAAATGATCTTGCGTCGCTTTATAGGCAGCAGTAAAGTACGTGCTGGTGAAGCTCAGCGAGTTCTTGATCACAGCCATGCTGCCACTCGACCAAGTATCATCTGCGGCGACTTCAATGAGACTCCCCAGTCATATACTTATAGCATCCTTGCGGAGAATCGCATGGATAGTTATGTAGAACAAGGTCGCGGTCTAGGAATCAGCTACCAAGGAAGAATCCCCTGGCTAAGAATAGACTATGTCCTTCTTCCCGATAGCTTCAGCGTACATCATCATCGACTACAATCCTGGCCTTACTCCGATCATGCTCCCGTGCATGTAGGCTTCCATCTGCCTAAGCAAGAGCAGTAACTTTGCCCATTCTTATCATCTACTATCCATGAGCACCACACGCACCCTATCAGTCTATAATAGTCTCACGAGAAATAAAGAAGTCTTCAAGCCACTCGTAGACGGCCAAGTAAGCATGTACGTCTGTGGACCCACGGTCTACAGCGATGTGCATATCGGTAATGTGAGGACTTTCATCAGCTTTGATGTTATTTATCGAACCCTACTCTACCTGGGATACAAGGTCCGCTACGTGCGCAATATTACAGACGTGGGTCACCTACTCGATGACGGTGAAGATCGCATCTCTAAGGGCGCGCGTAAGCTTCAGCTCGAGCCGATGGAGGTCGTACAGAAATATACCAATGGATTTCATGACGTCATGCGCACATTCGGTACTTTGCCTCCGAGCATAGAGCCGAGAGCAACAGGACACATCATCGAGCAAATCGAGATGGTACAAGCCATTATTGACAATGGCTATGGTTATGAGAGCAATGGATCGGTCTACTTTGATACAGCCAAGTACATTGCTGATCAGCCTGAGCTCTACGGGATGCTCAGTGGTCGTAAAGTAGAAGATCTGCTCACAGAAACACGCAGCGAACTTAAAAATCAAAGCGACAAAAAACATCCCTCAGACTTTGCCATCTGGATGAAAGCGAGTGAAGATCATATCATGAGATGGAACAGTCCATGGTCTGAAGGTTTCCCTGGTTGGCATCTAGAATGCAGCGTTATGAGTACCAAGTATCTCGGTGACACATTTGACATTCATGGCGGTGGGAATGATCTAAAATTCCCACATCACGAAAACGAGATAGCGCAGAATATGGGAGCCTGTGGCTGCCAGCCATCGCGCTACTGGCTACATACCAATATGCTCCTCATGAACGGTCGCAAGATGTCTAAGAGTGAGGACAACAGCATATCTCCAGAGGAATTGCTTACCGGTGATAGCAAGCACATCTCCCAAGCGTACCACCCCATGGCGATCAAGTTCTTTATGCTGCAGTCGCACTATAGCAGTACGCTCGATATCTCGGATGACGCGCTCAAAGGCGCTGAGAAAGGATACAAACGGCTCTGTGAAGGACTTAAGACTCTTGCTTCCCTTGAGGGCGCTTCCGCGCAAATGTGTCCGCGAGATGCAGAACTACTCGAGCTACTCGATGCCATCGATGCGGAGCTCTGTGATGACTTTAATACACCGAAGGCTATAGCCAAGATGTTTGAAATCCTGCCAATCATTAACGGCTATAAAGGCGGTACCATCGATGCAGATCAGCTATCATCCGATGCTCTTAAAAAGACAAGCGATAAGCTACAACGCATCTTCACAGAAGTACTCGGCCTGAGCTCTGTGCTAGAAGATTCTTCTGGAGGTGCGCAGGCTCTTGATCACGTGATGGAGCTTGTCCTCGACATGCGCCAGAGCGCACGTCAAAACAAAGACTGGACTACATCTGATAAAATACGTGATGGTCTCGCCACTGCTGGTATCACCGTCAAAGACGCCAAAGAAGGAAGTTCTTGGACCATCAATTAATGACGCAAATCTTCTGATCTATGAAGCGTTCCTATCTACTTTGCCTCCTCGTACTCCTCGGTTCACTAGCCAGTTGCAAAAAAGATCCCTCAGAGGACGGATCGCCGAGTGAATCTCGCTCTGCGACTAAATACTGTAAGGGCATGCCAGAGTTTCAGCGTGACAGCGCTTACGCATATGTTGAGAAGCAAGTGAGCTTTGGTCCACGAGTCCCTGGTACAGAAGCGCATGCGCAGTGCGCGGACTGGATGCGTCGTACCCTTGTGCGACATGGCGCCGAAGTGAAAGTACAGAGCTTCCTAGCCGAAGTCTATACCGGCGAGAAATTTACCGGTAAGAATATCATAGGAGCCATCAAGCCGCGTGAGCGAGATCGCATACTGCTCTGTGCTCACTGGGACTCTAGGCCATTTTCTGATCATGACCCCGACCCTTCTAAGCATGACCAGCCAGTCATCGCAGCTAATGATGGCGCTAGCGGAGTGGGTGTATTGCTTGAGCTTGCACGAGTGTTTGCACAGTCTGACATACCTATCGGTGTGGACATCATACTATTTGACTTAGAAGACTACGGTGATGCTGATGGAAATGATGCTACTACATGGGGCCTCGGCAGCCAGCACTGGAGCCGCACTCGCCATGAGCCTGGCTACAGAGCAGAGTACGGTATCTTACTCGATATGGTGGGCGCTAAAGGCGCTGTATTTCCTAAGGAACTGTTCAGTCAGCGCTATGCTGGCAAACAACTTGACAATGTCTGGAATATCGCACATCTGCTTGGGTACAATGACCTTTTCAGCATGGAAGACGGTGGCGCAGTCACAGATGATCACTACTTTATCAACACCATTGCGGGCATTCCCACCATTGACATCATCCATCTTGATAAAAATAGCACCAATAAAACCTTCTTTTCACATTGGCACACCACTACAGATGACATGTCGCATATAGATAAGCGTACACTCGGTGCTGTAGGTGATGTACTCATGAATGTGCTATGTCGAGAAGCGGCTGAGTAAGCTATCTCCTCCTTATGAAGTGTCGTGACGTACATAAGGGGCACAGATCACTGAACTGCGCCCTTTATAAGAATACTGCTAATAATGACTAGCGCAGTTCGTAGCGCACTTGACAGCTCTCTGATGGAAAACTATCAGCCATAGCTTGTTTAACCAAATTTGCATGAGCTACGAATGCTCTATCCTCAAATACACCTGTCAGGAACAGTAGTCTCGGAGATATGCTTCCGTCTTCATGTCTATAGGGTTGACCCTGCGTGCTATAATAGAACGAGTCACCTCTGATACTATCTCGTCTCATTGGAAATATGATCATCTCATTGAGCACAAAATCATTATCGGGAACTCCTGGAAAATGACGTACATACAATAGGTTGAATAAATTGCTATCTACAAGGATGTCATTGCGCTCCGACATACCACAGATACTCTCGGATCGATAAACGTCAGAAACACAACCATACTCATTATATACGAATGCACCGTCTTTGCACAAGCAGGTGCCACGATCACACTCCTCGTTCACACCTTCACAATCTACACAGGGCAGTGGGACCGGATCACAGGAAATTGTAAGCACGAAGATCAAACTCGCTATTACAGAATATAAAGCCTTACATCGCCGAGTCATTACTCTACATTTTGAAGAATAAGATCACACTCCGCAGCAACACGAGTAGTTCCGATGAGTATCCAGCGTAAATTCAACGGGATGCTGCCATCTGAAAGTAGCTCACCATGTGCATGCATCACTGTCGCAGTGTCTCTGATGAAATCATCTAAAATGGTGAAGCGAAATTCGTTCTCTTGCCAACGAACCCCTTCTTGTACCGGTATTTGCACGATTCCATAGGAGGTAGAGGAGTCGCCCCATGTGATTAAAGCTTCGGAATTGTCTTTTAAGACTGCCAAGCCCATGCCATCATACTCACGACAAGACTCTTCTGACACATACCAGAACTCACCCGTAAGACATCTCGTTCCTACCCGCTCTCCTTCTATGCACTCGCAAGCATCATCTACGCAAGCAAACTCCTCATCTCCCTCACACCACCGACAACCCTCAGGTATTACTTCTGGGTCGTCTTTGCAGCCGAAGAGTAGCAAAGAGCAACAGAATATTAAATATATATACTTCATAATTTTACAATTTTGATAGTATCTGGTGGTTCATACCTGTCAAATATAAGAAAATATTATGCTCCAGGGCTTTTTGAAGACACATCAAGTCATAAGCTCTTTGATTCAACGCATTAACTTCAGCAGGCCACCATATCGTAACCAATCATATCCACCTTAAATAGCTCATGCGATTCGCTAACCAAATTTGGATCATAAGCAGATCTAACTTCATTTTCTGTGAATGAATACGTAACACTATCAGAATGTACGTCTGCTCTTGTAATTTTTACAATAATCACACCAGACAGAGAAAAATCTTGGAGTGCATCATGCATTTATTACTTATCGTTGTCTATTAGACACTTCTCATATATTAGAACCGTCTACAAATCAACTAACTATAGACTGCTATGAAGAAATCAAAGCCTGCATGCCCGCAGGCAGATTTACCGAGAGTCAGATCATCACGACTCTCATACACATATAAGCCTGTCGAATTGTAGATTCTCACAACTGAACATCCTCGAGTTTTTAATTCTTCTGATAATTGAATAGTAATTCCTTCAGAGTGCCTAAAATATGTGGGCATGTGGTTGGGCAATCATTTGGAGAGTCTGCATATTCACTTGGAGTTTAATCAGTTGCAATACCACATCCCTCTGAGTCAGCCAAGATCGCTTGAATTCGAGGCAGCAAGACTGATCTCCTGACACCAAGAGGGGGAGTCTTAGGCCATGTGTCTTCAAAATCAAAGTCATGATTTTTTCTAAAATACCTTTTAATGTTGAGATGACCTGTAAAATCACGGAAAACTTCCAGAACGGTGTAGTTTAGTGAATATGCCACCTCTAAATAGCTATCGATTGTATCAATTAGACCTCCATAAAAAAAAGACTCGAGGGTGGTTTCCTCAGTACCAAACAACTTTATCAGTGAATCTAAAAATGGTTTGAATTCAACAATCGGAAATTCTTGTTGCACAGTACAAAGCGCACGTAAGTGATTAGATTTTTCTGAATGACTGAGAGAATTAAATTCACCTTTAGTTAACCTAAGATTATAGTCGCCTCGACCAGCACCCATGAAAGCATATTGTTCGCCAATTCTTAACCTTAAAGAGTCCGCACTATCTAAGAAATATGACCAAGGTTCATCAGAATAAGGCGCTACTGCATCTATGCCATAGGACAAATTTCCTGAATTCCTCATCACGTAATAGTCTATAGGCTGATCACCGAACTGAGTCCTATCACCGATGCCCGTCAAAAAAGCACTTGAATAGTAATATGGTCTCTGCGCTCTAGAGTGTCCTAGAGTGCTACAAATCAGTAGAATTGTAAGCCATATTTTCATACTGATTATTTTAAGCCTGAAGGATCAGAAAAGCTAAGTGAAAGAGTGTGTATTTTACCCTAAGCACGGTCATGTATAGCTTATGTCCATCACAAAAAACCTTTATGTAAAACGTATAGTGATATGTGGTGTCAAGATGTAGGAGTGATTCCATCGTTATCTATGGTCAATTTCTCACATCTCATTCGCTCACGTATAGTAAGTTCTCTCTTCTATACTAAATCAAGTCGTTCTTCTAAAAGCTCTACATTGAAATTAACTTTTGCGTTAAGTGCCTTAAAGACCTTTAATATCGTTTCCAATCTTACGTCTGTCAAACTGTTCTCTAGTTTCGATATTTGAGATTTCTTTACACCTACAAGTTCTCCTAGCTGTGTTTGTGTCAGTTTCCGCTCTTTTCTCGCATGCTTGATCGCATGACCAATCAGCTCAGCCTTTAACTCTGAATCAAAGGCATCTCTATCTGGCGTTCCTTTTTGACCGACCATTTCGTCCGTCATTTCCTCAAGTGTGTACGTCTTCATTCTTACTTGTTCTTTGATTCAAAATATTTAGTTCTTGCTCGTTCTGCCTTTTTGATATCAGACTTTGGAATTTTTGAGGTTGTTTTGAAGATTCCATGAGTTCCTACAACCAATGTATCACTTTTATTTTCTTTATCCCAAAATGCGAATAATCTAATGTACTTCTTGTTTAGCCGAGTTCTGAACTCATAAATGTTGCCGTCTAAGTGTTTAAAAAGCTCTTTATCAACCATGCTTTTACTTTTCCATATATTGTACATGACCTTCTTACGAGTTTTCTTATTCATGCTGCTAAGGAAATCTTTTGCATCCTGAAGAGCTATGAAGTTAAACCGTTCAACCCAATTCGTGCATTAGGCTTCGATGGATAGCGGCTAGCTGCAAGAGCGTCAGGTGCTCCGCCGACGAGTCATAGCGTGCTATGGCGAAGAGGTGAAGTGCCTGAGGCTGAAGCAGATAGACGCTAGGCGCGAAGTCAGGCGACAAGAGTTGATTTCACGGATAGAGCCCTTGTTTTAAATGCAGTTTGTCCGTAACAAAAGCTTACACATGTAAGCCGTCTTAAATCTTTATAAGTCACTGTAAACATGGATGTTATATAGAAAGAGGAGCCAATTAATAAATCCTAATGCACGAATTGGGTTGAACCCAATTCGTGCATTAGGCTTCGTAGCGAGAGCCGCAAGTGCGATAAGATGAGGTGCTTTTCTGACAAGGCATAGCGGGCTATGGCGAGGAGGATAAGTGCCTGATCTTGAATCAGATGTGGCTCGGAGTAGAAGCAAGACAGAATCGTCATATCACTCGTCTCATTTAATGACAATTGAGCGAGATCCACCCGTAACAAATTCTTACGCCAACGATACTCGTGATATATGGCCTATAATCCTGATTGATCGTCAGTTACATCGCTGAGAAACATCTACCTAAAATCCTAATGCACGAATTGGGTTCAACCATAAATCAAATATAATAGTTTCCATACAACGAAACTGCTTTTACGTGTACAAATTTTCAACCTTGGTGAAGTCTAGCAGTCCAATAACACACATAGAAAACAATGGAATGAAATTCGCGACTACCATAGAATGCTCGCGCGAGAGCTGCATTTCACGTGTAATAGCTAAAATTTCCGAAAGTATGCCCCGTGGCTAATGCAATACCGTCACATCACCCGCTATCACCCCATCTACTCTATCCGCTAGCCTGACTTTGTATACATACACACCACTAGCTGTCTCTTCTGATGGTTGCCATCCTTGTGTGAAGTCATTGCTCCACAGATTTCTCCCCTCATAGATCTTATTTCCCCAGCGGTCATAGATACTCATGTCATACAGAATCGGTGATCTTGACTGTAGGTACAGGCTTTGGTTTTCTATCCATTGACTAGTAGTGCTCAGTAGATTAGCTAGATAATACTCTTCTTTCTGGAAAGTAACTTGCACCTGTGTCGTAAATGTGCAGCCACTTGATGTTGTAGCAGTCACTGTGTAAGCTGCATCCTGTCCACTACGTACATAGGGTGCAGCGCAGTTGTCACAGCTCAGACCGGCTGATGGACTCCAACTATAGGTCAATCCACTGGTATCGCCTTGTGGCAAGAGACGTAGGTCATCACTGAATACTATATCTAGTTGGTCACCATACATAAGATCAGGACTAGCTGTCTCGGTAATCACTACGAGTTCTTGAAGAGTACAGCCGTCTAGACTCTGTCCTTCAAGGAGGTACTCTCCAGCTTCTATCACCGTGATGAGCGTCCCTGTAGGCTCGCCATTCCATTTCCATCCATCTCCTAAAGTGAGAATTTCCAGTATGGTACTAGCACCTGCACAGAAACTGGTATCTCCAGAGAGCACTAGCTCCTCCGCACTAGAAACTTGGAGCGTTAACGTATAGCGTATACTGTCACATCCTAGAGAGCTTTGCACGGTATCTCCATATATCCCTGGTTCACTCAGCATCCTTCCAGCGAACGCATGTTCTTCACCTTCACAGATCTGTACGGACTCGTCTATCTGCATCGCTGGTTCACCAATCGTGAGCATGAAGCTCTCTTCACGAGCACAATCCGTTCCCACACCTACTGATAGGCTATAGTCACCCGACTCAGTCAGCACCCGCAGGGTATTCGTCGATCCATCCGACCACATCACTGAACCCGATATATCTCTCAGATCAACAACCAATGAATCTCCTGCACACAGACGAGTATCGCTAAATTCTGGAGCTCCTGCTCCATCTCTTACATCTAGGATCCAGCGACTCGTATCGCTGCAGCCTCCACTGGTCACGGTATAGTAAATCGTATCTTGTCGAGCCTCTGATAAATGCCATACGATGGAGCTACGCGGTTCTTGTCGTGAATCCAGAAATCGGCCGCCACGATCTGTAGTTGCGTCATCTATTAGTCTAGTTAATTGAAGAAAACTATCTTGCTCGCAGTAATTAAATATCTGATCGGGACCCGCTTGCGGAAGCTGATCTGGCAGATCAATGGTAGCTGTTGCGACGATGCCTGCCTTTCCGTCATACCATGGAACTACAGTGATCTCCACATCATCACGCCCTGCACTACCATAGTAAGAGTATCGTAGATCTCGTAGAGCTGACAACAACTCTGTATTGCTTGTACTCGTCTCAGAAATAATTGTCAAGGTGAGGGCCTCACCTTGGCGTATAGTATAATCGCCTGCTGTAAGGTCGAGTGCATCATCAATCAGTGGAGAGTTCACAGATACCACGATACTGTCTAGAGCTTCCTCATTTTTTAAGATGACATCATCATCCGCAATTGGCAGATCAACTAGTGAGCACTGAGAAGAGAAATAAAAGTCTTCCTCTAGGGCTGTATCATCATCCTCATCTAAATCAATATAATTAGCACAGAAACCCCAAGGGAGGGCTGGGTAGTGCTTGATTTCGGTGGGTCTTCTAAAACCAGATAAAAGAAATACCTCCTTTCGTAGCTCCTGTTCACCTGTGCTCAAATCCACGCTACTCCACCATCGCACATCGTCAACTATTACTTCAATCCATAACTCACTACTGTCGCATTCTGGTCTATATTCAAAGAGCGGTGCATCCGCAAATGAAATTGTATCTGGCCTCACCAGGTACTGTGAAGAATTAGGATCTTCCATATTAAAGCTTAACAAGTTGCCATAATGACTTAAGGGAATCAACTCTCCGCGATAATAAGTCATAGATCTAATCGCAGTACTGTCTGCAGTATTCTGAACTACCGAGTCATACTGTCGAAGAATTAAGCTTTCTCCTGTACACACATTATAAGTAGCGCACAAATTTCCGGTTAAGAGAAGAGTACAAGAATCAATGAAGTCAATAGCGTTTATACCTGCATAAGATCTGTAACCCAGGCCTAAGTCTTGGGTAGATACATCTATCAAAAATTCTAATGTACCTGAAACTATGTCATACTTAAAAATTTCTCCATAATATTCCATAAAGTAAATTATAGATCGATCAGGTGAAAATTCTATATCAATGATATTTATAACCCTTCCCGTTGATTCAGGATGTGTAAAATCACTTTTAGTTAAATCAACAATTACCACACCGGTTACAGCCTCCAGATCGACAGACGCCACGACCACTCTATTCGAGGCTCCATCTGAATAAGCATGAAGCTGATAGGTTTCCTGACAAACACAATAATTCGAAAACAAAGAGCCTATTATAGCCAAAGCAAATGTGTAGAAATACTGTCGCATCATTCTATGAAAACTTTATGAGTGGCAACTTGATCACTTCCATTGCTGAGAAGCACTATATAAATTCCAGAGGCCGTCTGCAGATGTCTCAAATCAATATTGTTGCTAGTAATACTCTCGCTATACACCGAGGTGCCGTTCAGGTTTATTACCTCACACCACTGATAGCTCGCGCATCTTGAACTCAGCTGAAGGTTCTGTGAATTTGTATGTAGGTAAAGCCTAGATTGCGGATTGGAATTTCTCTGATACGTTTCAAGAGGCTTGTAGATACCCTCATTCGTACCTATTACTGTATTGCCGCTTGACAAGTCAATACTTATATCGCGACTGCTCACATTATTAATGCGCGCAACTTCTATTTTATCTTTCATAGATATTCCATCGCCTTTCTCCGATAGATCAAACCAGTTTATTATGACGCCATATGGTGTACGGGTGATGTGCTTGGTAGGTAACCTATCGTCACATACGGAGCCTAGTTCTCCCTTAGGAAAGTCTATGTCAAGAGACATACTATGCAGGTATTCATTACTAGAAGTCAAATATATTGACACACCACTTTCATCCTCTTCCATGACTATTGGATAATCACCTATGCCATCACCATGTACGCAATCACCACAGCTACCGTCAATATCGCCTAAGCTCACTCTTGTAAAATCATTATCTCCTGCCACCATGTTGTCGCTCGTGACACATTGATCAAGTACTGTCCCGAGATTTGCAATGGTTACCTCTCCTTGAGGATAAAACTTGCACCAACTATCGGGGAATGAATTACTTGATGCACCGTTAATCCAAGCACTCATCACGCCGAGGTCAAATGTTGTGAAATTTCCATCTTCATTGACATCTCCCACGTACTCAGTAAGATATCCTGTAGCGCTACCCCCAGCTAGCAGGTACTGACGGCCCATAGTCACATCCATGGCGGTAAGGATAAGCAGGAGTCGTAATTATGTGGTTTATACATACAGAGCTTTCAATGAGAGTAAGGGGGTGCTAATATATGATTTTTGGCTTAAAATTCCAAAACAAGTGCGTAAATAGTTAAAGACTAGCCCTGAGGGGGTTCACCATGGCGCGGGCCTTTGGTGGCATAGCATATATCTATATGTCGTATCGCTTATCAGTTTGTTTTGGCCGAAAGGCTACATCATATCACATCGCCTTCCTCACCTATAAGCTCACAACTCATCAATAAAAATGGCGAGCTCTCTTACGAGAACCCGCCATTTGCATCATAAAGATGTGGTGTCTAGATTAGTTCTGTGATATCATGTTCACATCCATCTGTGGATGAGGTATTTTAATTCCAGCTGCATCGAGACCTTTTTTTACATGCTCTTGCATGTAAAATAGTGCATCCCAATAGTCTTCACTCTTACAGAAAGGACGAGAGTTGAGCTGTACGCCGTGCTCCTTGATTTCTGCTACCACTACTCCTTGGGCAGGAGCATCGAGGATATAAGGACTATTTTTGCCAACGCTCAGAATTACCTCTCTCGCTTTATCAATACTCTCATTGAGTCCAATGACATACGAGAGCTCTACACCCACGATTCCTTGACCGCTGATGTTAGTAATATCATTTCCGGTCACATTGCTATTAGCAATAATGATACGCTTATTGTCTAGCGTTTCCAGAGTTGTATTAAAGGCATTAATAGCCTCGACTGTACCATTTTGTCCACCACCTATCGTGACAAGATCACCGACTTTGAATGGCTTAAATATCATAAGCATTACTCCTGAGGCAAAGTGACCGATCGTACCATTAAGTGCCATACCCACACCTACCATCAGTGCACCAAATATGGCTATGAAAGATGTAGTCTCTATACCAAACATTCCTAAAGCTGCGAGGATCAACATGATCTTAAGAAACGCTCCGAGTACAGACGTTAAAAATTTGCGGAGAGATACATCCATACCGCGCTGATCCATGACTTTGTCAAGGACTTTCACTACTCGGCTGATGATCCAGAAGCCGATGATGAGGAGGAGTATACCACCTACCAGTTTTGGCACATAGGCCATGAGTACTTCTTGAATCTTGTCTACATTCAGATTAGTTTCCATAGTTGTTTAGTTGATTTTGTGTTATCGTAATTGTGATCAGATGCATGTATGACGACGCTTTCGCTAAAATGTAACGTGTTCTGTTATAAAAACTTCAATCTCCTTACCATAACTGCAGACGAGGTCGTCAAGGTAAGCTTCTCGTTAGCCTCGTCAAAAAAAATTGCGAGCCCTACTATGAGGACTCGCCATGGATAGCTTAAGAGTGTATGGTAGCTCTGATCAGTTTTGCGGAATCATGTTGACATCCAGCTGAGCAAACGGTATAGATATACCTGCTGCGTCAAGAGCTAATTTGACATTCTCCTGCATGTAGAACTTGGTATCCCAGTAGTGCTCACTCTTACAGAATGGTCTAGAATTGAGCTGTATGGCACTGTCCTTGAGTTCGGCGACAACCACTCCCTGAGCAGGATCATCTAGTATGTAAGGACACTCAGAGCCCACGCGCAGGATCACCTCGCGAGCCTTTGCTATGTTATCCGTGTAGCCAATATCGTAAGCTAGTTCTACTCCTACGATGCCTTGACCGCTGATATTGATGATATCATTACCCGTAACATTGCTATTAGCTATGATGATGCGCTTATTGTCTAGCGTAGCTAGTGTAGTGTTAAAAGCATTAATAGCCTCTACCGTGCCGGTCTGACCTCCACCTATCGTAACCAAGTCACCTGCAATGAAAGGCTTGAAAATCATCAACATCACTCCTGAGGCAAAGTGCCCTATGGTGCCATTGAGCGCCATACCCACACCCACCATCAGCGCACCGAAGATTGCAATAAAGGAGGTAGTCTCTATGCCAAACATCCCAAGCGCTGCTAAGAATAACATGATCTTGAGAAAGGCGCCGAGTACAGAAGACAGGAATTTTCTTAAAGAAAGATCCATCCCACGCTGCTCCATCATCTTATCCAGCACCTTTACGACTTTCTTGATTACCCAAAGCCCTATGATAAGCAACAGTATGCCGCCTACCACCTTGGGAAGATAAGCCAGTAGTATTTCTTGAAATTTGTCGATGTTAAGGTTAGTCTCCATAGTAGAATTTTTTAGTGTTTGATTACGTATCGTAGTATCGGCTTGGCCGATAAATCGTTGCGGTCACTGGCAGCCGTTTTGCTTTTACCAGTTGCTTACCTCGCACCTCCTACAGTCAACAATAGACCAGCCCAAGCTCACTACTCAAAGGTAGCAGCTCCGTGAGATTTACCACCAGTAAGACTTCCCTACTTTTGACCTGATGAAGCGCCTATCTGAGTGGACTATATACCTGGAGATCAATGATGATCCGCACCTCGCTCGATGGGCTGCCATAGTGCTATCATGTGTCATTGCTATCGTACTCGTCATCATATCCATCACACACCCTACTACAGGGGACACGGGCGATAGTATCAGCCATTACTTGTACGCTAGACATGCTTGGTCTCGACCAGAGTATTTCTTCAACCTCTGGGCTAAGCCTGTCTTTACCTTCCTTAGCAGTTTCTTCGCTCAAGCCGGGATGACAGGGATGAAGATCTATAACTCGCTCGTCGTAGCTGGTGTTATCTATCTCAGTAGTCGCTTGGCAATAGATATGAGGCTTCGCTATTGGTACTTCGTACCAGCCATGATCTTGTTCTCACCTTTTTACGGAGTGCACATATTCTCTGGCTTGACGGAGTTTACCTATAGCCTCATCCTAGTGGGAGCCATCTATGCTTGCTACAAGGAAAAGTATGTCCTTGCCTGTGTACTGACGGCTTTCTTGCCATTTGCTAGAAATGAAGGCGTACTACCCATCATGCTCATGGCGATCTATCTACTCTTCAGCAAGCAGTGGCGCTACATCCCATGGCTTGCGACTGGTCATGTAGTTGTAGGATTGCTGGGCTGGATCGTGACAGATCTTCCGATACATTGGACGCTTACCACGGAGACCTATGATCCTGACGGTAGCCCGTATGCGGCTGGAGAGTTTATGACATTCATCAAGCACCTGCGCTTCGTCATGGACTGGCCCAATGTCATACTCGTCATCACAGGTCTCATCGCCATGATCGGTGTGATCGTCAAGTACTTCCAGAAGGATCGTGTAGCCACTCTTTGGCTCATCCTCTTCTACGGCAATTTTCTAGGATTCTATCTGGGGCATGCGATCTTGCATGAGCTCGGCCGCTACGGCAGCATGGGACTTCCACGTGTGCTTCACGCTGTGGTTCCACTAGCAGCGCTTATCGGAGTCTACGGATGGAGTCAGCTCTTTGCTCCTCACCGCAGATGGGTGAGGCTTTTGGCAGTCATGCCCCTTATAATTATCATGATCTATCCTTTCACTCCTAGAGATAAGTCCTACATCTGGAGCCTTAGTGCTCTTGACATTCCTGAAAATGATCTGGTGGATAGCGACATCACACCGATCATAGATAGTCTTGGCGTAGATCAAGATCTGCTATTTTTCAATGCTCCCTACTATGCCGTCGCTACTGGAAAAAATGTACTGGATCAGCTTGATGGTACTCCCTATATGAATCCCGATAAGCTACGTCGCACGCCTGCTGGGAGTATATATCTCTGGGACCACTGGTATAGTGTGATGGAAGGTAAAATTACAAAGGACCTACTTGTCTCTCAAGGCTATAATGAGATTGACTGTACGCACGTCACTTACTGGAAAGGAACCTTTGAGTTCTGTGCATATCTCAAAGAATAGTAGATGAAACTAGCGATTAATACTAGGTTTCTCCTGGGAGGTAAGATGGAGGGAATCGGATCTTACACCTACCAGATCCTCAAGCGACTCATCGTGAATCATACGGAGCATGAGTTTCATCTCTTATTTGATAGAAGGAATCATGACGCCACATTGCTACATCATGATCATGTGCATGCGCACGTCATAGGACCACAAGCAAGGCATCCGATACTCTGGTATCTCTGGTTTGAGAGGTCTGTGGCTCGATGGATTGACAAGGAGAAGCCAGATGTATTCCTATCGATGGATGGGCACATGAGCCTATCTGCTACTTGTCCCACAGTAATGGTCTGCCATGACATCGCATGGAAACATGACCGCACAGCTGTCTCTTGGATGGTACAGAAATACTATGAACACTACGTCCCTAAGTTCCTCGAGAGGAGTGATACCGTCATAGCCGTGTCCGAGACTACCAAGGCCGACATTACAGTGCTCCACCCTTCTCTCTCTGAGATCCCAGTAGCTCCCAATGGTGTGCGGGAAATCTTCTGTCCACAGTCAGAGACCGTGGTGCAACAGGTAAGGGATAGATATACCGCCGGTAAAGCCTATTTTCTTTTTGTGGGCGCCTTGCATCCTCGGAAGAATATTGCTCGACTTATACGTGCGTATGATGCTTACTCTAGCTCTTCAGACAGCTCCACACGACTACTGATAGTTGGACAGGCGAGTTGGAAAACTGCCGAGATGAAGGCCGCCTATGATAGTAGCCCCTATCGCGATCGGATCATCTTTACCGGCTATGTGGATGACACGGAGCTCGTCCGTATCGTAGGGTCGGCACTTTGCCTATGCTATGTATCTCTGTATGAAGGGTTTGGTGTGCCGATACTCGAGGCTATGGCTTGCGATGTACCTGTCATCACCAGCGACCGCAGTAGCATGCCGGAAGTGGCAGGAGATGCAGCAGTACTAGTCAATCCAGAGTCTGTACCCGAGCTTGCTGCAGCGATGCTGCGCATGGAGAAAGATGCGGAGCTACGTGATCGTCTCGTGACACTAGGTCGTCAGCGGGTGAACTACTACAGTTGGGATCGCAGCGCCCAGATTATATGGGCAGAGATCTTACGCCTACAGACTCCTTAGTACATCTATAATCATGCCTGTTCACCAAACTTTCACAGCATCTTCGTGCTATGGCAACTGTAAATAGAACCCATTATGACCATATTCGAAGCCATCAGGAAAGATCATGACATCCAGCGAGAGCTCTGTGATAAACTCGTAGAGACCTCTGGTGACACTAAGACGCGCTACTCCATCTACCATAAGCTCAAGGATGAGCTCAAAGTACACGCCGATGCTGAAGAACGCTACTTCTACGTGCCTCTTATCGATCACGACATGACTCAGAAGCATGCTCGCCATGGTGTAGCTGAGCATCATGAGATGGACGAGCTCATGGAAAAGCTCGATGATAAAGAAATGAGTAGCTCCGCATGGCTCGTCTTCGCTAAGCAACTACGCGAGAAAGTCTACCATCATCTAGAAGATGAGGAACGGACTATTTTCCAACTTGCTGGCAAGGTATTAACAGAAGAACAGAAATCTAGCCTAGAAAGCCCCTATCGCAAGCACATGACGAGCGAGGGGGTGGGAATAGCTGGAGAAAATTACAAGAACTCTTAGCGCTGCTTAACCGCAGGGATAGATGTCATCAGACCCGCTTCTGTGATCTCGCAGAGATCTACTTGAACTAACTGATTAGGCTGATGATGCTGCTTATCAAGTAAGACACGGATATAATTGTCCGTGTAGCCCTCCCAGTGTCGCTCATCTGAGGACTTCGCCTCACAGAGTACCGACCTGGTAGTTTTCTCATGTCGCTGATAAAACTCCATCCTCTTATCATGTGATAGTGCGCGCAAGATGGAGTTTCTCTGTCGACGCAGATGCATAGGCACGGAATCTGCCATCACTTCAGCCGGCGTACCGGCTCGCTCTGAGTAGGTAAATACATGTAAGTAGTCTATTGGCAGATCGGCAAGGTAGCGCTGCGTGTCCGCAAAATGTGCATCCGTCTCTCCCGGATATCCCACTATCACATCTACACCTAAGCAAGCATGAGGCATCACGCTCTTAATTTTCTGTACTCGATCAGTATATACATCACGAGTATAACGTCGTCGCATACTCCGTAGCATCTCTGGACTACCAGACTGTAGAGGCATATGGAAGTGTGGCATGAATCGCTCCGATCTTGCTACAAAATCAATGACCTCATCATCGCACAGATTGGGCTCTATACTCGATATCCTGAATCTCGGAATGATGGACTGCGCATCGATGGCCTTTACCAAATCAATAAAGTGCATTTCTCTTCGTAGCTTCCCTGCTTCATCGGGAAATATACCATAGTCGCCAAGATTAATTCCCGTGAGCACGATCTCTTGTACATCGCTTTCATTCTCTAAGTAGCTGATCTGCGTCAGGACCTGATCTAATGGCATAGACCTACTGACTCCCCTAGCCTGAGGAATCGTACAGAAGCTACACTTATAGTCGCAACCATCTTGTACTTTAAGAAAAGTCCGGGTGCGATCCTTGACAGAAAATGAGCCAGAGAATTCTACATGATCCGCTATATCTCCACAGTGGACCATGCCCGTCATCGGCGTATGAGCTAGTTCGTCGATGTAGTCTGTCATGCGCCACTTCTCTGCTGCACCTAGTACGAGATTGACACCGTCTATCTCAGCGATCTCCTCGGGCTTGAGCTGAGCGTAACAACCAGTCACTATCACTAGGCCGTCCGGATTGGCCCGGCGAGCATCGCGGATGGCTTTGCGGCATTTTCTATCAGCAAAGTCTGTGACTGAGCAGGTGTTGATGACATAGACATCTGCATTTGCCCGAAAGGGCACAAGGCCATAACCCTTAGCCTCGAGCTGACGCCCTAGCTGGGAAGATTCACTATAGTTGAGCTTGCAACCAAGTGTATGCAAGGCTACCGTACGCGGAGTTGCCATCAGCCAAGCTCATTTCTCATAGTGACAGCCTCCTGATAAAATTTTGCTTCTTTGTCTGCATTTTCCCACATCTTAAACACATGATCCAGAGCTTCACGGGCCTTGTCCTTCTGGCGAAGAGCCATGTACGCTCGCGCCATATATACATATACAGCGGGCACATTGACGTAGATATGCTCTGGTGTATCTTCTAGTTCCTGAATCACCGCTTTATGCTTACCTGCAGCATCATAGACGAGCATCATTTGTAGTGTTTCTATCACTTCAGGTAGTCCAGATACTTCTATAAACTCCTTCATATATCTTTCAGAGGCATCGTAATCTTCTTCGCCGAGTGATTTGAATAGATTCATCATAGAGACGGCACGCTCACCATCCATTGCTAGGAGCACTTGCTGGCATCGATCAAAATCATCATTGACTCGCTGGTATTCTTGATAGCCAACTGCCCTCCAGACATTAAAGATGCAGCCCAGATCTACGACTGAATTTGGGCCACCGTAGTTCTTCTCTAGCTCATCATGGGCTGCTTCGAGCTCAGCACGTCGACTTAGCTGATCATAGAGCACTACCTTGTCCATTCCGTAGGTTCTGAGATCAGCTGAGATGGGCGGTATGAACTTACGATAGATATCTCTAGTCTTTAGCGACAGGTCGATCGCTTCTGCATACCTGCCCTGATTCCCCAAGAAAACACCGAAAGCTTCCATATAGGTGGTAGAATCCTGAACTGTTTTTGAATAAGCGATAGCTTCCTGATACATCTTATCCGCTTTATCGTATTCACCTTGCTTCTCGGCTACTTCAGCAATCTTCTTAGTGAGAGCTGGCTTACCAGGAGAGAAGATTGCTTTCTGTTCTAGAAGTTTCTGCGCTTCATCAAGTCGGCCAGACTCCATCAATATGTCGCTGGCATCATCGAGCTCCTTGGCTTTTTCTGGAAACTCTTTAGAAAAATTCTTAAAATACTTGAGTGCTAAGTCTGTATCACCAGTACTCCTGTATAATCTGGAGAGAGTCAGAAGATTCTTACCACCATGGCCTCTCTCCTCCGCCTTTAGGGCGATTTTAAGAGCCTTATCTGTCGCATAGAACTGGCTGTGATACCTTATAAGCTCCTCATATGCTTGATAATCATTGGGATACAACTCGATATAGTAAGCTAGGACGTCAGCTATTTTGCCATAGTCAGCAGGCATATAATAAAGCTTTCTTAACCTTAGTTCTTGTCGCTCTGGCAGACCCTGCGATAAATCAAGCGCCCTTTGTACGTGTACTCCTTTGAGATCGCCTTGATTAAGGTTGATGTATGTCGCTCCTAGCTGACCGTGAAGTTCTGCGGAGTTGGGGTCTAGTTCTAGTGCTCTTTGAAGTAGTGGTACAGCCTCTTGGTAAGAGTTATTATCGATAGAAACCCTCTGCGCTTCTGTATAGAGTCGTAGGGCCTCCAAGTCGCTTGTAAGGAGGTCTCGAGCGGGTAGATCCTTGTAATTCTTGATGCCCAGTATAGCATTATCCGTAAGTAGAGATTTTCTAAAATCCTTACTTACCTGATCTACGAGCGAGTAGATATCTGCTGCCTTATACTCCGTACGGCTGTACTCATTACCATCTTCTGCGGTGTAGACAGATATAAGTGCTGATAACTCACCATCATCAAGCTGAGTGATGCGACCTGTCATGAAGTAATTACTGTACTGAGATGCCGCAATCTGTCGCTGCTGCGCAAGACTCAGGCGAGTAGGGTCGTCTATGTTTAGCTCCTTCGCTTCTCTGAGGATGCTTCGATAACTATGAGCATATATGCTACGGTCTTGCTCGAGGTCTCGCGTAAGTAATGCACTGAAAGCATCATTATACCAGTCCACGCTATCACCCTCGATGGTGAGTGCAAAGACCGTCAAGTCTTTGACAAAATTCGCTGTCGGCACGATCCTCTCTTCCTCTTGCCCCTCCTCATCTACGACTGTGATCGTCTGCTGAGACTTTCCCAAGTCCTTACCTCTCAATCCCAAGATTACCAGCGCCACAGCAATTACCACATTGAGCGGCAGAGCCCACTTCTCATAGGGCTTCCATGTGTCAGGACCTGGAGCACCGTGATTATATATAAATACTACAACCCCGGGTAAGAGAAGCACGAGAAATAAAAAGATCGCATCGGTCCAATAAGGTGAAAAACCATAGCGCACGCAGATCCACTCTGTCAACTGTATAATTGTAAAGCCACCTAAGATATAAGAGAACAAAAAAGGAAAAAACCTTCTATGCTTCAGATTTGAAAAAAAATCGTCCTCTGATATATCTGCTTGTAAATCTGCCATAGTGATAAGTAGTCACGGTAAAGGTCTCACTTTTTCGATGCATGGTCTAAGTGGACCAAGTGGTCTACTTAGATTTCAATTGCTTGCGTAGAGCAAAGAGCTCATCACGGTACTGCGCTGCACTGATGAAGTCTAAATCCTTGGCGGCAGCCTGCATCTTTTTCTCTGTAGCTTTCATAGAAGCTTCCAGCTGATCGCGACTCATATACTGCACGATCGGATCAGCGGCTATAGAGGTTTCAGCAGGCTCCACATAGGCCTTACCCTTAGGACCTCTTCTGATATCTAGGATGCTCTGCTTAGCCAAGATCTCCTCCTTAGACCTGTGTATGGTCTGTGGTGTAATTCCGTGCTCTTGGTTGTAAGCTTTTTGCTTTACCCTGCGACGATTGGTTTCATCTATTGTCTCCTGCATACTCTCTGTGACCTTATCGGCATAGAAAATCACAAGTCCCTCAGCATTTCGTGCTGCTCGTCCTGCTGTCTGTGTGAGAGACCGCGTGTTCCTCAGAAAACCTTCTTTATCAGCATCCAATATAGCGACCAGTGACGCCTCGGGAATATCTAGTCCTTCTCTGAGTAGATTCACTCCTATAAGGACATCATACTCTCCTAGTCGCAGATCGCGGATGATCTCTACACGATCCAGTGTATCTACTTCACTGTGTATGTATCTACACTTGATGTCGAGCTGGGTCAAGTACTTTGCTAGTTCCTCCGCCATGCGCTTAGTCAAGGTGGTGACGAGTACACGCTGATCCTTGGCTGATCTTGCCGTGATCTCCTCAAGCAGGTCATCAATCTGATTGATGCTTGGTCGCACGTCGATCGGCGGGTCTAGCAGTCCAGTAGGACGCACGACTTGCTCTACCACAAGCCCCTGTGTTTTCTCCAGTTCATAGTCACCAGGAGTTGCACTCACATATAACACTTGATGAATCATCTGATCAAATTCTGTAAAGCTCAGCGGACGATTGTCCAGTGCACTTGGCAATCGAAAACCGTAGTTTACCAGATTCATCTTGCGTGCCCTGTCACCTCCCCACATTCCTCGCACCTGCGGCACAGTTACATGACTCTCATCGATCACCATCAAGTAATCATCAGGAAAATAGTCAAGCAGACAAAAGGGTCGCGACCCAGGCGTCCTTCCATCAAAGAATCTGGAATAATTCTCCACTCCGTTGCAATATCCCAACTCGCGCATCATCTCTAGGTCAAAGCTCGTGCGCTCTTTGAGCCGCTTCGCCTCTAGAAAACGCCGCTCTTCCTCGAAGTAGGTGACTTGGCCATGCATTTCATCTTCTATGCTGCGCAGGATTCCATTCAGTTTGTCACGTGGAGCCACATAGAGATTAGCTGGAAAAATCGCCACATGGTCTAGATCCTCCATGCGCCGACCGGTATCTGGATTGAGCATGCTGATGGTGTCGATCTCATCTCCAAAAAACTGGAATCGATATCCATAGTCCACATAGGGAAGATTTATATCTATAGTATCCCCCTTTACTCTAAATTTTCCTCTAGTCAACTCCGTTTCCGTGCGACTATATAGGCTCTCTACAAGCTTGTACAGAAAACTATTCATAGTGATAGCCTGCCCCTTCTGGAAACGGTGTATGCTGTCAGCATAGTCCTGAGGATTTCCCATGCCATAGATACAAGAGACAGATGCTACGATGATGATGTCACGACGACCGGATAAGAGCGACGAAGTAGCGCGCAGTCGCAGTTTATCGATCTCTTCATTGATAGACAGATCTTTCTCTATGTAGGTGTCAGACACAGACATATAAGCCTCTGGCTGATAATAGTCGTAGTAGGATACAAAGTACTCGACAGCATTCTCCGGAAAAAATTCTTTGAACTCAGCATACAGCTGCGCTGTCAGGGTCTTATTGTGCGTGATGACAAGCGTGGGGCGATTGAGTTCCTTGATGACATTAGCCACAGTAAATGTCTTACCGCTACCCGTCACTCCTAGGAGTACTTGACCGCGCTCACCCTCATGTATGCCTTGGATGAGCGACTCTATAGCTTCTGGCTGGTCACCTGTAGGTTGGAATTTTGATTCGAGTTGAAACATGGGCTGAGATCAGTCTAAGTGATACAAAAATTGCCGCTAGTGGGTTCTATGATCTATAGCAATTGTCAGAGAATCTCTTCACGGCGTCTACTAGTCCCGGCTAGAGTAGTTCCTCTACATCAGCGAGTAGTTGCTCGACCTCTGACTGTTCGTCTGCGTACATCTCATCAAGATCTAGACCACGGAGGTGCTCAGCGATCTGCTCCCACATAGGACGTAGCTCAAGCCATAAGTCCTCATGTACACGCGTCATGAGTTTACAGAGCTTGCGCGATCGTGCATAGCAGTACTCACTGACCTTGCGCATGGAGAAGTGGTCTATGCCGCCGCGTCCATACGCTGGGACCTTGACCGTCTGCGACTTGATGCCATCCAGTTGAGCGAGACACCGTGTGATCATGAGCAGATTGAGATAGACTTCTCCATAGACATCCTTGGTCACCTGGGAGTGCCAGCTGATCTTGCCGCTCATACCGCGCAGGTATCCGAGCCACCAACTCAGTGGCTTACTATCGTCCACGTAGATCTCTTGCATGACTTCCTCGAGTTGCTCTTGGACATCTTCCCTACGGAGCTCTTGGGTTTCTTGCATTTCTACGTACTGATACTGGATCTGATCTACCAGTTTAGGCTCTTTACGCACGAGGCGGTGGAGCAGCTGAATCTTTTTCTTATCAGGTAATAATCTGATGGCCTCTTTCTGCTCGTCTGTCAGTGTGACACTTCTTCGCTTAGGCATGTTCTAGGACTCTTGGTCAAAGTAGAGTTTGTAAAATTTGCGTCCCGTCTCATCGGTACCTTTCTGTATCTGATTTCTATCACCATGGACGTATACATGGAAGTTGCGGTCAAGCTTGATTACGGATCTGAAATACTTAGCACTTCGCTTTACGGCTGCTGGGTGTATGGCAAATGCTTCCTTGACAGGAACTTCCATCTCTTGCTCATAGTCGTCACGATACTCTTGAAACTGCTCCGCTATCTCCGTCGTCTCAAATACGTCTGCGGCATAAGTGTCCGCATCATACTGATGTCTTGACTCTAGATATCGACGTGAACGATCCATGATATGCGCCTCATCCGTCTTATCCATATCATAGGTAGGTTTGAGGTGGCTGTGGACAAACTGTCGCGTTGCATCTATGATACCTTCTGTACGATAGTAGGTATCCGACCGACGCTGTATGCCGAGGAAGTCCTGCATCCAAAACTTTGCCTCTGTACCGCGACTTGATTTGTCCTGAGCATAGACCATATAGCCATCCTCCTTCTCCGTGCCTAGCACTACGCAGCCTTTATCGATCGTGCGCGGATCAAAGCCGTAGAGCAACTGAAGACTAGTGCTCCCTCTGCGATGATCTATCTGCATGAAGTCACGCTGACTTTCCATCTTAATCATCGCCATGGCAGAGACCATTTCATCATCTATCATCACCTGATCTATCCTCGCCACGAGTAGCTCACCTGACTTGATCTTGGGATGATTGCTATGTCTACTGAGAAACTGCGTGAGGCGCTGAGTTGCATCTATAAATCCACTTTCTCCAGCGAGTAAGCTATCGACTATCTCATGCGTCTCATGACTGCCCATATCGCGATTAAGCTGATAGATCTCTGGACTCTGGACCATCTGAAAGATATATCGCAGGAGGACTTTCTCCAGCGATGCGTCCACAGAGACAAGATGATCATAGACAACCGTCTCGTCTTCAAGAGCTGGATTACCTGCGTGATGTATTGCAAGCTCAGTGATGCGCGCTTGCTGGTGTATAATATTCATAGAGGGGGCTTTCGCCCAAAAGTACTCTTAGACCTGCCCTCAGACCTATGATTCTCACGAAAAGCTACTCGAGCAAGCTAGTTAGGACAAGAAACCTCGGTAGTACTCAGCATGCCATCATCGTCTACAGTCACTCGGAAGCACGTCCCATCAGGAGAGCTGAGAATGACACCATAGAGACTACTCGTTACCACCACATCTCCTTCGTCCGCAGCGACCTGGCTGATCGGTAAAGGTGATGTGAGCTCTAGTGCCAATTGGTCCCGGAGTTCACCTCCGCCATATACGGAGCTATGAAGATTGATGTAAACGTTTCCTGCTATCAGATTTGCTTCGTCTGACTGATTGATAGAGTACGTACCCGCTATAGTACCATTATTAGATCCGGTAGTAGGGTTAAGATTACGTATCACAGGTCCATTGCTACCCGTCGGGGCTCTATGCAAGTGAGACGCCGTCAAGTTCCCTTCCATTCCACTATAGCTGGCTGTAAGAGTAATTTGGTTGGTCGTAGCGTCGTAAGTACCCACAAGAGTTCCTGTACCAGGGCTTGAGTTAGATGGCACTTCATTGGCACCACTGAGAGTTGTCGATGTGACAGCATATGTCTGTGCAGACATGCACCCGATACTCATGAGGAGCATCGAGAAAATTAGTGTTGATTTCATCTTGTTCTTTTTATTCTTTATTAAGTACGAGGAGAAGCACTGCCACGGATTTATGATGACATCATTTCTATGATCATGTGGAGCACAACTATGTTGATTATGCTTTCAAGGTAAATAGTGTTCTATGTATGCTGGAAGCACAGAAGCGCAGAAGTAGGGCAAGTTTATTAGCGTAAAGCTTTTGCCTTTCCTCGTTTTCAGAATTTCCTCGTGATATTTATTATCTAATAGCCTGAAGGCATATGTATGGTCAAGTCGATCTTGACACTCCATGAGCGAGCGCAGTCGACCACTCGCTCCAGACTTGATTTCTATAGGGACAGCACTGTTTCCATGCTGCAATAGTAGATCTACTTCAGCATTCGAATTAGAATTTTCTCGAACCCAAAATCGTGGTAAATAGTCTATTCTGTTATTCTGAGCTATGAGCTCCTGATTGACAATATGATTGATAGCATACCCTCTATAAGTATCACTCATGTCTACAATACGTAGCAGGTGACTCTGCATTCCCGCGGCATAGTTAAGCAAGCCCGTGTCTAATAATTGTACTCTAGGTCTACGACGTAATGATGGGACAAGGGGAGGGTGCAGAGAAGTGGTAGGGTGAATAAGCCTCATCAGTCTGGATCTATGAAGCGTTTCCATCGCTTCGGAGATTTCTCGTGACTTGTAGTCAGACCGACCAAATTTCTCAAAACTGATTCGATCCTTGACATGCGGTATATGTTCAGTCACATGTCTAAGTACTTTTCTTTCTTTTTCTGAACTTGCATGCTTACTGATGTCATCTAGACACGACTGCCATAGAGATCCATATAGTGGCTCTAAAGGGGCTAATTGTTTATTTAAGCTAATGTAAGTTGATACAATCTCTGGCATACCTCCAATCAGCATGTATTCGTGAAAGCTATGGATCAGAGGTGCATACGCTACTGGATCCAGCGGTATACTTTGCAACTCTTCTAATAGATGCGCCGATGAGGTAGCTTCAAGAAATTCAGAAAAATCGACTGGGTGCAACACCACTTGCTCTACTCGACCCACAGGTATATGGCCAGTTTCTGCCAATGCGAAGTCTAGTAATGAACCTGCAGCGATCACACGCAGATCAGATAGCTCCTCGTAGAAGTATCGCAACATTGCAATTGCCTCTGGAGCTTCTTGTATCTCATCTATAAAGAGTAGCGTCTCAGTCAGCTCCGCACTAGCGCCAGTGGTCAATCTTATGGATCGCAATACATCGTAGACGTTATCACCAAAATCAGTAAAGTGTCTTCTATCATCAGCCTTTTCCAAGTTGAGATATAAAAATGACTGGTAGGACTTTCCGTGCTCTTTCACAAGCGTGGTTTTGCCGACTTGTCTAGCGCCTCGGATCAGTAGTGGTTTCCTAGTGTCCCTCTTTCGCCATAGATCTAGGTATTCACTGAGTCTTCTCTTAATCATATACTTCTTACCATTTACGTGCCTACAATCAGCCACTCCAACTATTTGCTTACACCGAAGAGCACAAATAAGAGGTTAAATATAGACAAAACATACACAAATAAGGGGTTATTCATAGCATTTCTTTGCACAAATAAGGGGTTATGTGTGCATTTATAACCCTCCTCCTCAGGAATTATTCCCCTCGAAGGCCAAGATTTTCTGCCATCTGCAGGAAATCTCTGGCTGGTCTAGCTTCAATAGAAATGGTGCCACTGGAGCTTTTGGACCATGGAAAACTCAATCGCTCCGCATGTAAGTACATCCGGTAACTATCATAGTGCTTTATCATGAGTCGATTCTGCTCCGAGCACCCGTGAGGACGATCTCCAATTATCGGATGGTCCAGTCGATTGAGGTGCCTACGGATCTGATGATAGCGACCCGTATAAGGTATGGCACGCACAAGTGAATATCGACTCCGTGGATATTTCTTTGTAGGGACAGGAGCTTCACCATGACGGATTAGAGAAAACCTCGTATGAGCGGTTTTCTCATGACCATTATCATCAAGAAGCGCTCGCAGGCAGTCTACTTCTACTGGAAAGTGTCCCCGTACAATGGCTACATATCGCTTGTCTACCAGCCGCTCTGCAAAGATTCCTTGTATCTCTTGCGCCACGTCTCTCCGCTTACCGAATAGGAGTACCCCAGATGTCTTTCTGTCAAGTCGATGTAGCGTGTAGCACTTGTGCCCTTGATAACTCTCGATTTGCTCGAGCGCAGTGGTGTCGGCGTCACGTGCTATGGGGCTCGGGTGTACCAGTAGACCAGCCGCTTTGTACACAGCAACGAAGTCGTCATCTTCATAGATTACATCGGGTACCTTCGTGGCCATGGCGCCAAAAGTATCTATCCTTATGCCCGTACGCAATGCCATGCCCTACCTCACCGAGTGCATCGACAGCATCATTGCACAAGATCTATCAGATTGGGAGCTCATAGCGATCGACGACAACTCTACAGATAATAGCGGGGCTACACTACTAGAATACTCGCAAATAGATGACAGAGTCCGCACGATCAAGAATCCTGATAGTGGCATTATCAGTGCGCTACGGCTGGCCCATAGTCTCTCACAAGGACAGATGATCACTCGTATGGATGCTGATGATATCATGCTACCCGAGCGCCTTACCATTATGACAGCTAGTCTGGAGAATCACGGCCAAGGACACGTGGCGGTGGGTCAGGTAGAATATTTCCGTGCAGGCGGCATCTTAGGCGGCTATGCACGCTATGCCGTGTGGCTCAATCAACTGATCGCGACGGGCACATGCTTTCGAGAAATCTTCCGTGAGTGCGTGATACCATCGCCTTGCTGGATGCTTCACAGAGCAGATCTAGAATCTTGTGGGGCCTTTCGGCCAAATGTGTATCCTGAAGACTATGATCTCTGTTTCCGTATGGATCTTGCAGGTCTACTACAGATCCCTTGTGATACTGTACTACACCGATGGCGAGATCACACTGGCCGCGCCTCACGCAATGACGATCACTACAAGGACGAGAAGTTTCTGGATATCAAGTGTCACTACTATTGGCATCATTATCGACAGGATGATCGACCCACCATTCTCTTTGGTGCAGGCAAAAAGGCCAAGGCTATTGCACGTGATGCCGTAGCGAGAGGCAAGCACTTCATCTGGCTCACAGATAATGTAAAGAAGATCGGAAAGACCATCTACGGCGTCACATTGGAAGACACGCAAGATTATCTACAGCCACAATCAGATGATACAGTATCAGATCCAGTAGAGCGTAGATGTGCATCTGACTATCAGTGGATATTGGCTGTCTCCTCACCTACAGATCAAGCGCGTATCATCTCAGCTCTTGAGACCTATGGTAGTGAGGTAAGAAAAGACTGGGACCTATTCTTCTAGCTATTTATGTGTAGTCATCTATTCTTGGGTGACTAAGATGCTCTTTTGGGCGAAAGCCTCAAGCACCTGGAAGAAGTTTACTATGTCCTCCTCGGTAATGCTAGTATTAATCGTGACAAGTCTCACGAACACATCCTCTCCGAATTGACCGTAACCTATCATCATCTCAGAGGCTTCATAGAGGCCATTGCACAATACATCCGCAGGGATGTCACGATAGTTGAAGCATACGCTCACACTATCATCATGCGAGTATAGCTGGTAGCCCTCATGGGTGCGGATGTACTCTCTCGCTATGTCTGCCAGCTTAAACTGATGCTCCACTAAGCTACCTAGCCCTGATGTGCCGATCGACTTCCATAGACACCACAGCTTCAAGGCATCATTTCTACGACCACATTGTAAGCTGACCTTCCCTGGATTGAACTCATCATCGTGAGTCTGATAGAGGTAGCTAGCATCCGTATCAAGGCTGTGATAAAGATGTTTCTTTTCTTTTACGAGTATGAGTGAGCAGCTGAGAGGTGTGCCAAGCATCTTGTGAGCATTGAGCGTAAAACTGTCAGCTCGCTCTACACCTTGAAGTAGATGCTTGTACTTTTCGCTGAAGATTACACTCCCGCAGTAGGCACCATCTACGTGAAGCCAGATACTGTGTTTCTCACAGATATCTGCTATCTCAGTCACGGCATCAAATGCACCAAGTACCGTAGTTCCTGCGGTAGCATTGACAAAGAATGGTCGGTGGCCTTTGGCTATATCGTTCTCCATCTCATGCTGGAGGAGATCAGTGCGTAGTCGCCCTTTCTTATCTGTAGGTATAAGCCTCACCTGATCTTTACCGATTCCAAGTATGGAGGCGTTTTTCTGTATCGAGTAGTGACAGGCAGCGCTAGTATAAGCTGTGAGTGTGCCTGTGAGACCTGCGGAGCGGGCCTCCGGTAGTGCGACGTCCCGTGCCATCTGCATACCCATAAGATTAGTCATAGATCCACCAGGTGCCAGCGTTCCACTAGAGTCGTCTCCCCAGCCCAGCATGCAGCGGACTTGTGCAAGTATTTCTTGCTCTACGAGTATCTGTGGCCCTCCTGCCTTGTAGGTATACATACTGTTATTGAGCAACACAGCGATAAGCTCACCCAACATAGCCTTGCTTTGTCTGCCACCAAACAGCTGATTAAAAAATCTCGTCGTAGACGTCTTGGGCGTAGCGGCCATAAGCTCTCGTAGAGCACCGATCATCTCCTCATCATCTACACCTTCAGCACCTAGGCTCAGCTCTAATCGTGATAGCCACTCTTCAGGATCGCGATAAGTGCTTATAGGGTGAGTCTGTTCATTCTGCAGATGCTCCATGGCCAGTTCATAAAAGGCATCTAAGTCTTTTACAGCATCTTGATAAGCACGTGGTGTGTTCATATGGCGTATAACGACAGCTAGCTGGTCAAAGTTTGTACTTGATTCAATGGAGACCAGTTGATGTCGCCTAGGGCGACAGGTACGGACTCGTAATAGATCATATGAGCAATGGCGATATATACAATGAGCTCAGATACAAGAAGTCCCATCAAGCTATCGGGTCTTACGCATGAGATCCATTGTAGATTTTTGAATAGTCCTTCTTTGACACGATGCGATAATTAGACTGTTTTTCAGACAGTTACAAAAGATGAAATGTTAAAAAACCGGGCACACAGTCGTTTTTGGTTGAGGAGAATCTTACCTTTGCACTCGCTTTTGTAAAAAGGGCGAACTTAAATATCAAATATCGTGAATACACTAAGTTACAAGACGCAGTCACGCAGACCACAAGACGTAGAGCGTAAGTGGTACATCGTAGACGCTAGCAATCAAGTCCTAGGACGCCTCGGCACACGTGTTGCTGATGTACTCCGCGGCAAAGACAAGCCTGACTATACACCTCACGTGGATACGGGCGATTATGTCATCGTCATCAATGCTGATAAAGTAAAGTTGACGGGTAACAAAATGAAGAACAAGATCTACGATCACTACACGGGATATCCTGGTGGTCGTAAAGAAAAGACTGCTGAGCAGTTGATGGCCTACAAGCCTCACTTCATCATAGAGAAAGCTGTCAAGGGTATGATTCCTAAAAACAAGCTTGGCTCCGCTGTCTACAGAAAACTATACGTATACGCTGGTGCTGAGCATCCGCACGGCGCACAAAATCCAGAACCACTCAAACTTTCCTAATGGAACAAATCAATGCAACAGGAAGACGTAAAGCTTCCATCGCCCGAGTGTACTTCCGTGAAGGGAAAGGCACCATCACCGTTAACGGTAAAGACTACAAAGAGTATTTTCCACTAGAATATCTTCGCTACAACCTTACAGATCCGCTTGCGACTGTAGAGGCTCAGGACAAGTATGATATCTTTATCAATCTTACTGGTGGCGGATTCAAAGGTCAGGCAGAGGCCGCTAAGCTGGGTATTACCAGAGCTTTAGAGAAGATCGATGCCGATAATCGCCCTCCGCTCAAAGAGAAAGGATACTTTACGCGTGATGCGCGTGTCGTGGAGCGTAAAAAATACGGTAAGCCTAAGGCCCGTAAGAGCTTCCAGTTCTCTAAGCGTTAATCTCTATCTATCACAGCCAATTAAGTATACTATGGATACTCCCTCATACGAAACTCTTCTCAAAGCAGGTTGTCACTTTGGCCACCTCAAGCGCAAGTGGAATCCTTACATGAAGCCACACATCTTCATGGAGAAAAAAGGAATCCACATCATCGACCTCAACAGTACTACCAATAATCTGGAGAAAGCTGGAGCAGCGATGAAAGCTATAGCTAAATCTGGAAAGAAAATTATGTTCGTTGCTACTAAAAAGCAAGCTCGCCAGACGGTAAGCCGCGCTGCTCTCAGCGTAGGTATGCCCTTTGTCACAGAGAGATGGCTCGGTGGTATGATGACCAACTTCGCTACGATCAGAAGATCCGTAAAGAAAATGGACAACATCGATCGCATGCTTGCGGATGGTTCACTCACGAGTGTAACTAAAAAAGAACGACTAACTCTGACACGTGAACGTAATAAGCTCGAGCGCATCATCGGTGGTGTTGCTAAGCTGAATCGTGTACCAGGCGCCGTCTTCATAGTGGATATCCACCATGAGCACATAGCTCTTGCAGAAGCTAAGAAACTAGGACTCAAGACATTTGCTATGGTTGATACCAATAGTAATCCTGAGCTTGTAGACTACGCTATCCCAGCTAATGATGATTCATCTAAGTCGATCAGTGTCATTACTGACTACCTCGTAGGATGTATCAAGGAAGGTCTTACCGAAAAGGATAAGAGCAACCAAGAAACTGCTGCTGTCGCTGCAAAGGCTTAGACGACCTTTTGGCCATAGCCTACATGCTTATCTAATCACTACACACACTTTAAAATAGACTATACACCATGGGTGCTATATCCGCAAAAGATGTCAAGAAACTACGCGAGACTACTGGCGTAGGTATGATGGACTGTAAAAAAGCTCTGACAGACGCCGACGGCGACTTTGACAAAGCCATAGAACTACTCCGCAAGAAAGGAGAAAAATTATCTGCCAAGCGTGCAGACCGTGTGGCTAAAGAAGGCTGCATCATAGCAGCTGTTAATGATGATAACACTAAAGGTGTAATCATCAAGCTCAGCAGTGAAACTGACTTCGTATCTAAGAATGAAGAGTTCATCGCTGCTACTAGAGCAATTGCTCAAAAAGCACTAGAGGCTTGGCCTGAAGATCTTGACGCTCTCATGAATGTCGCAATAGAGGGAAAGACTGTAGGTGATAAAGTCACTGATATCGTGGCTACTTTCCAAGAGAAGATTGTCCTCACTGACTACACTCGAGTATCAGCTGCAGGTGTTGCTTCATATATTCATATGGGTAACAAAGCCGCTGTACTAGTAGGACTCTCTGAGAACTCCGACGCGGTTATCGCGGCTGGTCGTGACGTGGCTATGCAAGTAGCTGCCATGAAGCCTATCGCTCTCAATAAAGACAGCGTAGATCAAAGCGTCATCGATAAAGAGGTGGAAATCGGCAAAGAGCTCGCTCGCAATGAGGGTAAGCCAGAAGCAATCATAGAAAAAATCGCTATGGGAAAGCTGGCTAAATTCTTCAAAGAGAATACGCTCATGAGTCAAGTATATGTCAAGGATAGTTCACAGACGGTGAGCGAGTACTTGAACTCCGTATCCAAAGGACTGACTGCTACGGACTTTAAGCATGTCTACCTTGGGTAGTATATAGAAGAATATTGAAGGCGAATCCAGTGGGTTCGCCTTTTTTTTGCCCCTACTTCCCATCATACTCGTCATCTTTACTTCATGACTCTTACCTACAAGCGTGTCCTACTCAAACTCAGCGGAGAGTCCCTCATGGGGCCACGCGGATTTGGAATTGATTCTAGTCGTTTACAACACTACGCCGCTGAGATCCAGAGTCTCGTGGGTCTAGGAGTCGAGGTGGCCGTTGTCATCGGTGGAGGCAATATCTATCGCGGTCTACAGGCTGAAGAGTCTGGCATAGAGCGTGTACAAGGTGACTATATGGGCATGCTTGCGACCATCATCAATGGTATAGCTCTCCAAGGTGCTCTAGAAAAGGTAGGCGCATATGTGAGGTTGATCTCAGCCATAGAGATGAAAGAAGTGGCTGAGCCGTATATCAGACGTAGATCTATCCGCCATCTAGAGAAAGGACGCGTAGTCATCTTTTCTGGTGGCACAGGAAGTCCTTACTTCACCACAGATACCACAGCAGCACTCAGAGCCAATGAAATCGGTGCCGACATCCTCCTCAAGGGTACACGCGTGGATGGTATTTACTCTGCTGATCCAGAAAGAGACCCTTCTGCTACCAAGTACGACAAGCTGAGTTTCCGCAGCGTCATATCTGAAGATCTCAATGTGATGGACATGACGGCTTTCACCCTATGCAAAGAAAATGACGTGCCTATCATCGTATTTGATATTAATGAAAGTGGAAATCTAGCGAAGATCGTACAGGGTGAGGAACTTGGTACTCTAGTCAGCTAGTTTGTCATAGTAGACACCACGGATTACCACCACTAGTAATAATATCGCGTGTAGATTCACGTTTCAATGGCTGGATATAAACCCTCAGATAGAAAATTCTATGAAATACATACTTTCTCTCTCACTCTTGCTATTCACCGCCATCAACTGTATGGCTCAGCTTACAGATGCCAACGTACGTGATTGCTTTGATCAGTACAAGGCTGCCATCGTACAAGACAGGCCAGATGATGCTGTGCAGTACCTTGATGCTTCTACTGTGGCTTACTTTGAGGAGATCGTAGCACTTGCTCAATCAGCGTCTGGAAGTGACCTCTCTGCACACTCAATGGTAGATCAGATGATGGTCTTGTCTGTTCGTTCTACTACACCCAAAGAGATCATCCTAGCGGATGATAGTCAGGCCATCATGAGCTATATGGTCAGCAGTGGCCTCATAGGTAAGAAGACGATCGACAAGACAACTATAGGAGATGTAAATCTTACCGGAGACAAGGCAACAGCTGTCCTCCATACTGGTGGGACTTCGCTTGGTCTCGCGCTCAATTTTACACAAGAGAAGGGCTTGACTAAGCTTGGCTTGAGTTCACTCTTTCCCAGTCTTCAGCAGACTATGACAGCACTGCATAGAGCAAGTGGCCTTCAAGAAAGTGCTTATGTACTTTTTGCTATGCAAACTCTGCTTGGCATAAAAGCCGATGAGTCAGCTTGGGAGCCGATCTTACGCTAATCTCTCCCCATAGCTATCGTCGCCATACTTATCTGTACGTGCGGATATTTCTCTTTGATTGCGAGAGCGCAGGCTTCGAGTGTTGATCCCGTAGTCAGTACATCATCCACTAGCAGTATATGCTTGTACGATCGATCTCCACGGCCATCCACGGTGAATGCGTCACCTATATTAACCATGCGCTGATGACGAGTCATTTTAGTCTGTGTGCGTGTGTACCGCTTTCGACTTAGCCAGCTCGTATCTACTGGTACACCCCAAGTCAGAGAAATGCCCCGTGCCCACAGTTCCGCCTGATTATATCCACGTTGCCTCAGTTTCTTAGGATGTAGCGGCACAGGCAGGATGCAATTTATATCTTCATAGAGAGGCGATGCTGCTAGTCGCTTACCATACCACTGTCCGAGGTGATCAGCTGTCTGTCGCCCGTCCTTGTACTTAATCTCATGTACGATCCTCAGCGCCTTCTCATCAGAGTCTAGGTACATCATCGCGCTACCAGTACGTACAGGCACTCTACCGTAGAAGTGCTCTGTAAAGTCGTTGTCCTCAAGCATATACTGATCTGTGATGGCAAGTTCACTCAGACACTTCAGACATACGATATGATCATCTAGTGGAACTGTAAGCTCACAGCCAAGACAAACACGCGGATAGATGAGATCCAAGAAGCCGATCGTGGTATCCTTCCATAGTTCTCTGATGTAATCTCTTGCTGACATAGACACTTATCTATGTCAGCAAAGCCCAGGACGTGACCTTATATAAAAAAATCCGCCCTGAAACAATCAGGGCGGACTAACCAAAACAAAACGAAAAACCAACTTTATCTATATCTTATCAGTACTGTCTCGGTAATAGACGTACAGGTATTTTAATTTTTTCTCCAAATCGATTGATTGTAAATAGCACTTCATCACCCGCCTGTCGATCCTGAAGGGTCTGCTGGAGTTCTGATACCGTGCGTACGTTTTCACCATTTACTTGTAGAATGACATCAAGTGGTCTGATACCCGCTGTAGTTGCAGCGCCACCGCGCTGTGTATCATATATGTATACACCTCTAGACACTCCCAAGTTGAGCTGTCGCTGCACTTGATCGTCAACTTCAGCGATTGTGACACCTAAGTAGCCTTTGCCGCTTGTTCCTTTCTCTAGTATCTCATCATAGACTTGACCTACTATTTCTACTGGTATTGCAAAAGAGTAGCCGACATAGCCACCATTCCTAGTGAATATGGCCGTATTGATTCCTATGAGAGCACCTTCTTGATTCACGAGTGCTCCACCACTGTTTCCGCTATTCACAGCTGCGTCCGTCTGTATAAATGCGGAGATTCCATCACCGCCACGCTGTAGACCTATATCTCGACCTTTAGCCGAAATAATCCCTGCAGTAGCCGTATTAGTCAATTCAAATGGGTTTCCTATTGCTAAGACCCATTCGCCTACTTCTGCACGATCACTACTGCCTATAGAGATAGGATCTAGGTCATCCGCATTGATCTTGAGTACTGCTATGTCTGCATCTGTGCTGCGTCCGACTAGGACACCTTCGTATTCTCGACCATCATTGAGTGTGACCAGAAACTCATCCGCAAAATCAATCACGTGATTATTTGTCACTATGTAGCCATCATCAGACATGATGACTCCGCTCCCACTACCTACTCGTGGACCGTAGTTCATGTCTCCAAAGTCGAAAAATCTACTGAATGGATTACTCGAGTATTGATCTCTGTATCTTTCTTGCGCTTGTAAGGCGCTCTCCTTAGCTTTGATAAGTACTACACTAGGAGAGGCTTCTCTCGCAGCTATTCTGAAATCTACTGGAGCGACATTCGTCATGCCTGTAGATCGAGTAGGTTGTGCTTCCTGCTCTACGATGACGATTTTCTCTTGCGGGTAAAACTGGATGAACACCACAAGACCTAGCAATACCACAAGGCCACCTAGCAGCCCTGAGAAGAGTATGGGTTTGATGTTTTTCATGGTACCTCTATTGAATTGGTACGCAGAAAACGTCTGAGATTTTCAGCTTGTTACTACTTGTAACTTTCTTTAACAACTCATTAACGAGAGCTGTCTTCAACCCAATTCGTGCATTAGGCTTCGTAGCGAGAGCCGCTGGTGCGATAAGATGAGGTGTTTCTCTGACGAGGCATAGCGTGCTATGGCGAGGAGGATAAGCGCCTGATCTTGAAGCAAATGTGGCTCGCAGTAGAAGCAAAGCACAATGGTCATATCACACCTCTCACTTCATGACAAATGGGCGAGATCCACCCGTAACAAATACTTACGCCAACGACGCTCATGAAATATCGCCTATCGCCTTGACTGAGAGTCAGCTACATCGCTGAGAAACATTTACCGAAAATCCTAATGCATGAAATGGGTATAACCCAATTCGTGCATTAGGCTTCGTAGCGAGAGCCGCAGGTGCGATAAGATGAGGTGTTTCTCTGACGAGGCATAGCGTGCTATGTGCATCTCGGCTCATCTCGACTGCCGCTCGATGGCCAGCCGCTCGATGAACGGCTCTGGTGGCTCGTCTTCACTTCGTAAGGCGAGCAAGCTTGTGTTCACTACGTAAGTCGAGCAGGTGAAACATGTCTACCTCTGGTAGGTGCCTGAGGCTGAAGCAGATAGACGCTAGGCGCGAAGTCATCTGACGAGTATTAACATATGGAGTAGAAGCCCGGTTGGAGAGTCATTTTTCTGTAAGAAAAACTTACACAGGCAAAGTGTCCTAAATCTTCATACGTCACTATAAACATGAATGTTATATAAAAAAAGCCAACAAAAAAACCCAATACACGAAATGGGTTCTACCTATTAGTAAAAATGTTTATACAAGGCGTGCTTGCGATTTGCCTCGAGCTGTGTGAGCTCCTCCGAGAACGTATATGCGTCTATATCTTGAATCGTGGCACGTAGATCATCATACTTCTCTATCTGCTTAGTCTTTGCATAAAAGTAGAGCGTCTGCAACTTAGCTAAATCAACATATGTGGGATCTTGCATGGCCTCAAGATAAAGAGCTTCTGCCGCTTGCTCATTTCCTTTATTCCAGCGGGTCTTCGCTAAAAGAAGTAGCATTTCTGACCGGCGCTCATAAGCTTGTGGAAGTAGATTGATATGTTCTGTCATTGATTTCACATCTCCTTGGGATTCTGCTGCGAGTATCGCTTGGATGGACTCCTCTACTGTGCCTCGTACAGCAAAGTCTGCAGGCTCAACATAAGCGTACTCATACAGTCCTTGATCATGCAACGCATGGATCTGTCGCTGCAGCACCGCACCTGTAAGCAGTATGACAGTCATTCCTATCAGGCCCCATAGCAAGCCACGTGGTCGCTTTCGCAAGGGTACTTCTGCTATTGCTGCTCGTACACGTGCACGTGTCTCTTTCGCTATATCAGCTTCTACAAGCGCCTGCACATCTCTCTGGATGCTCAGCTCTTGACGTAAATCCGGGTCTTCAGCGAGCTTTCGCTCAAATGCCTCCTTGGCATCTGGTTCTAGTCTGTGCTGTAAGTAGTCTTTTATATCTCGTGCGTGTTCCATGATAATCTATAGTGCTGCAGCTACTTGCTGCTTTAGTTCTTTGAGGCATAAATATTTCTTTCTTCTTGTGACATCTAGGCTGGTCAGCTCCATGGTGTCCATCATTTCTTCTGTAGAGTAATCGAGCATCCAGTATTTGAGTATTGTGCGGCATTTGGGCGAAAGCCCCTCAAAGTGCTTCATGACTACTCTCAATTGCTCATCTCTGTACTCTGTATCTGGCTTGTCTATAATGCTATCGGCTTCCACCACAGATATCATATCATCTCTATAGTCTACATTTTTGTCTTTTCTGAATCGATTCCTCCAGATGTTTTTTACCGTAGTGTTCATATATCCCTTGAGCGAACCAGTATGTGTGAACTTTCCCGCTCTGATGTTTCTGTCCATCGTGATCACTGCTTCTGAAAACACATCTTCTACATCTTGCTCGTTTCCCTTGTATCTGCTTATATATGATCGCGCTTGTCTGATAATGTCATGCCAAGACAGAATCTCGCTTAGAGCTTTCTCTCGCAATCTACCTCCCTGACGTATGTAAGTAATTATCTCGGTCTCTGAAAGAGCCATGTTCTATCCTTTTATGTCTTGTCCCTTAGAATTGTGACCCAAAACATACACATTTTTCATTACATCGTGCGCGATGTCCACAGGTCTCGAGACTCAATCTCTATCGATTTTCCAAAAAACATCTCGGCGCTCTGCTGAAATCCTCGTGTAGTATCTGACAGATAAAATAGTGAACGCTGCTCAGCTGACTTACTGAGTAAATCTCGGTCTCTGAGTTTATCGTACAGCTGTCGTGCTGCTGGTGTGGCTGAATCGATCGTGCGTATAGTCCGACCTGATAGTAACTCTATGATTTGCTCTTCGATGAGTGGATAGTGAGTGCAAGCGAGTGCCAGTGCGTCGATATCATCAAGGGGTAACTCTGAGAGATAGCTGGCTATGATCTGACTACTCACCTCGCGCTTGTGGAAGTGATCTTCTACCATGGGGGCTAATAGAGGTGTAGGAAGGGCACTGACCTTGAGATGGGGTGACTGCTTGTGCAGTTTGCGCTGATAGGTGCCTGACTCTATGGTAGCGCGCGTACCTATGATACCTACATGACCCCGTGAATTGCTGATGATGTCTGAGACCAGTGGGTCAACTGCATTCACGATGATCATATCCTCTGAGAAAAATTCACTCAGCACATCGTAGGCAACAGCGCTAGCACTATTGCAAGCTATGACTACGGCCTTGCAGCCTTGGTCTCTCAGAAACTTAGTGATGACAAGGGTATAGTATCTGATCGCATCAGGAGACTTATCGCCATAGGGTAGATGGGCTGTATCTCCATAGTAGATAAGCGACTCCTGTGGCATCAAATGAGAAATGGCATTAGCGATCGTAAGACCACCAATGCCACTATCAAATATTCCTATAGGAGACTCTGATCTCACTAGCTCTACATACCGAGCTTAGCCTTGACCTGAGTCGTGATATCTGTACTCTCATCAGCGTAGAGAATAATTCCTGATGCTGCATCAAATACATATGTCATGTCATTCTCTTCTGCCACCGTGTTGATCGCCGTATTGACTTTGTCAAGGATAGGCTGCATCTCTTCTTGCTGACGCTTGACTAGATCTTGCTGGATCTCTTGCTCATACTGCAGCAGCTTATTTTGCTCTGTCTGCAAGCGAGTGGTCTCCTGCTCTTGTTGTACTGGCGATAATTCGCCTTGCTCAGCCTTTCTTGCTACTGCTTGATAGTCAACTTTGAGTAGCTCAGCCTTTTGCTCCAGTTTTTTCTGAAGTTGGGTGCGATAATTTTCAAAGTTTGCCTCAGCATTTTTATAGTCTGGAAGCTCTTGGAGTAGGACCTGTGAATTCACGTATCCAATCTTTTGCGCGACAGCGCTAGTAAGTCCTACAGAGAGGACTAGTGCGGTAAGTAGAAGTATTCTTTTCATGATGGATTATCTTCTTGTTGAAAATAGATTTGGTAAATGTCTTATTTGAGTGTTGCGAAGTTATTACTTGATCTTGAGCTTAGCTATGATCTGATCTGTAACGTCAAATTCAGGATTGGCAAAAATGATGCTCACTGATCCACCCTTGTCAAAAATGAAGTCAAATCCACGCTGATTGGCATGATCTTCTATTGCTGCATAGAGCCTGTCTTGAACTGGTGATACCAGCTCTTGACGCATACTGAAAAGCTCGCCATCTGCGCCAAACTTCTGCTTCTGCATCTCTCGTACGACGCGCTCTTTCTCTACGATCATATCTTCTTTTTCTGTCTTCTCTGCATCGCTGAGAAGCACTTGTTCTGCTTGGTACTTATTATAAAGCCCCTTGATCTCATCATAGCGCTGTGCAATCTCCTGTCTCCAGATGGCTGCTTGCTGGTCGAGCTTGGTCTGTGCTTGCTCATACTCTGGCATACGGTTGAGAACATACTCTATATCCACTACAGCAAATCGCTGTGCATCCATAGAGACAAGTGTAGTAACGAGAAAGGCTGTGAGGAGTAGTATCTTTTTCATGTCTTTGCTTTTAAGGCATTTTCGGTTAACTGATAGACACGTAAAAGTACTGCTGTCCATCATGATTATCAGCCACAGAACGGGCCTTCTAGTTGAGACCTTCGCTCAGAATGCTGATTTAACCCGGTTTTAACGATACTACAGCTCTTTAAGAAAAGATTATGCAAGTTTGTCCAGCATAAGCACCAGATGAAAGAAACACAACACATCCTTACCGATCAGGCATGGACAATCGCGGAGGTCAGTTCAATAGTGCAATCCGGTGGTTCCATCAAGCTATCGGCTGAGGCAGAAAGCAAGATATCCCGTTGTCGGACGTATCTCGACGATACCCTGCGCGACGGTAGTCGTGCGATCTATGGTGTAAACACTGGCTTTGGATCTCTGTGTAATCACATCATTGACATAGACGACTTGTCTGCTCATCAGCATAGGCTCATCTTATCTCATAGTGCTGGTAGTGGAGATCTGATTCCCGTAGATGTCGCAAGGATCGTGCTCTTGCTTAAGATTAAGAGCTTCTGTATAGGTCATAGCGGGGTGCGCTTGGAATTGGTAGAGCGTCTCGTACAGCAATATAATTCCGGTGCCTTTCCTGTAATGTATCACTACGGAAGCCTGGGCGCCTCTGGAGACTTAGCGCCATTAGCACATCTTGCGCTACCTCTTATAGGTATGGGCGAATTACTAGTAGGCAGCAAACAAGTAGCTAGCGACTCGTGGCTCACGTCACACGATCTATCCGCTCTACATCTGCAAGCTAAAGAAGGACTGGCCCTTATCAATGGAACTCAACTATCTACAGGCCTTCTATTGCACAATTACTTACAGGCTCAGAAGCTCAGCGCTGCATCCTTACACACAAGCGCTGCGAGTCTTGTCGCATATTCCTGTTCCATGCAGCCATATGATGATGATATCAACCGGGTCCGGAAGCAAGCAGGACAGATACATGTGGCTCGGACTATCAGGACACTATTGAGTAATTATGTCCAGAAAGATATCTATGACGTGCAAGATCCCTATAGTTTCAGGTGCATACCGCAGGTACATGGTGCTGTGATAGATAGCTTAGCTCACTGCGAGCAGATACTCAGTGCAGAGATCAATGCGGTCACGGATAATCCCCTCATATTTCCAGATCAAGACAAGATTGTCAGCGGTGGAAATTTCCATGCTGAACCCATAGCCCTCGCAGCAGATCAACTTGCGGTAAGCCTCACAGAACTGATGAATATCAGTGAGAGGCGCCTGTTCTGTATGCTCTCCGGCCAGCGCGGTCTCACGCCGTACTTAGCCGTGGATGCCGGCAGGCACAGTGGATACATGATAGCACAGTACACTATAGCGTCCATCGTCGCTCGATCAAGACTTATCTCTGGACCCGCAAGCGCTCATACGCTGGTATCTTGCAATGGCCAAGAGGATCATGTGAGCCTCGCTACCACTGCGGCTTGGCGAAACTTGGAGCTTGTAGATAACCTGCGACGTGTAATCTCCACGGAGTTCTTGATAGCGTGTCAAGCTATGGATCTGCGCCCAGACAATCAATTTCCACATTCACTCAGCACTGCACAGCAGCGATTGCGTGAGCATGTGCCATTTCTAGACGGAGATCGTCAAGTCTCTAAAGATATGGAGGCAAGCTACTCTGTCTATGAGTCCCTCTGGTCTATGACAAATGACTAATTGTCTTCCTTGCGTGGCACTATTGTAGTTATAAATACGTCTATAGATGTACAACGATCTAAGCCACCTTTTCATGAAAAACATCCTATTCTTCTTGCTCCTTTGTGTTTTAAGTAGCTGTAAGACTACCGAAAACCTCACTGATACTGTCCCTGTAGAAGAAGAAAAAATAGATCGTTTAGCTCAGAAGCTATCTGATCAATATGAGCAAAAAATCTGGGAGGATGCAGGTGCGTTCCCGCTTTTAGATCAAGGTACATACGTGGGTATGTATAAGCATATAGAGAGTGTGCTATCTATGACGCTCCCTGCTGAGATGATACCAGAGGATCAAGAAATCTGGATCGTCGGGCATGATGATCAATACCACGCATGGCTGCTTCCGGATGGTGATTTTTACATCACCTCTGGTCTGCTGAAGCTGATCAAAACGGAAAATGATCTTGCCATCGTAGCTGCTTGGGCTTATGCAGCTGAAGAGACCTGTCCGCAGTGGCAAGCACAGGTGGATATGTATACCAGAGATGTACTTAAGAAGTGCTGTGCGGACCGTGAGGAGCTCAATACACTACTAGTAGACTACGTGTATAGTCCTCGCTCTTGTATAGCCGACTCGCTGTTGACGGTAAGTGATCAGCTTCTATGTGCCTCCGTGTATGGCAACAACTACAGCGTTCTCCGCGATCGCTTGACCAAGCTTAGGTCTGATTTCAGTACGAGCTACCCTATCACAGGCGTCAATACAAGAACCTGCGAGGCAAGCCGTGAAAAGGAACGCTACAGCTATGCACGAGGTTTTCTCAATCGCCGCCCCTATAGAATCTGTAATGGTGCAGGCAGCCAAACCATTATCCCTGAAGAGCTTGATCGAGGGCAGCTACGACACAGTTCATCCACGCCGCGGGGATAGTTACCAGATGGCCTTGTAGCTTGAGTTACTCATCCACTGTGACCACTTCCGATTGTACGTGTGTACATCTGTGGTAGATCCATCTGCACTGATCAGTGGATAGCCTCGATTAGCCCATTCAAATATGCTACCGTAAAGATTCTTGACATTGCTATAGCCTTTCTTCTGTAGCTGGTAGGCTACTCTTTCAGATCTATAGCCAACGCTACAGTAAACTACGATCTCTGCGTCCTTAGAAATGTCTTGGATGACGTCATGCTGGAGCTTGTTGTATCCCACGTGGATAGCACCTTCTATGTGACTGGTCTCATATTCTGGCAATTCTCTGCTATCTAATATGATATACTTGTCGGGGTCTGCATGTAGCTCATCTACATCCATGTGGTCCACCTTCATCTGCAAGAGCCTCTGGAGCATCTTCTGAAAATCGGGGTCGTTCACTTCTGCTTCTGTTTGTGACTGTGCTGTAATACACTGACTAGCTAGTAGGCAGAACATCAGGACGTAATATTTGAGATGCTTCATTTTCGGATAGTTTTTTCGCTCCTAGACCTACTCTGTCTCGGATGGCGAATTGATACAATGGTCGCAAGACTTCTTCTCGCCATTCACTGACACGTGTCTCCTCAGTGTGTGGGTAGAGCATATGGATATTGGGACCAGCATCCAGCGTGAAATAGACTGGTATCTGGTTTTCTTTTCTGAAAGATCGTATCTCGCTGATAATCGCAAGAGTGTTGGGCTCTAACAGGACATAACTTGAAGGAGAATTCATCATGAGGCCATGGAGTGTCAGAGCTTCATTTTCCATAATTTCACCGAAAGCTTCGATATCACCGGCACGCAAGATCTCCTGCATCCACTGCATATGCACCGCTGCTTGCTCATAGCGTATCGCTGCATAAGGATGGCCCTCCATCAGAGCATGGCCGGCACTGCTAGATACAGCCTTCTCTGCTGATGATACGATCAAGATGTCGTCATGATAGGTTTCAAATACTGCATGCACATCACCCCAAGCAATAGCATAGTCGTCGCTACTACCACTATAAGCAGCGTGCTCGCCCCACATGGCTACACTTGGGTATATAGACCTGCACGCACTTCCAGAACCTAACCGTGAGAGATAAGACACTCGTTGCATAGCAGCTGCGTCATCTGTTGACAGGCCACCAGGTGATAATACGTCTGAGATTCCAAGTGCGAGACTTGACATGAAGCTTGCGCTAGAGGCGATTCCACTGCTGTGTGGAAAGCTATTGTATGAGTTGATCTTAAGATGCTGTGATCGTAGACCCGGAAGTTCCTTCTCTGACCACTGCTGCAATATACGCTCCACTCTACCTGCAAATTCTGGTTTCTCTTGGCCTTGATAGAGATAAGACACGGTCAATCTATCGGCCGGAACCGCACTTATCTGTGTGGTTGTAGCAGCTTGAGATAGTGTGAGGCTTATGGAGGCATTGCGCGGATACTGCTGACCATGCTTTCCCCAATATTTTACTATGGCGATATTGGACGGGGACTGCCATGCTGCTGATGTTGTTTTCTTCATTCTGTGCCCAAAGAAATGTCAAAATCATCTAACACGATATCTAGAAGTGGATCTTGTCCTCTGGCATATTTCTCTTTGAGGTCGTAGCCAAAGAGTTTTCCCTTACTCTGCCAAGTGCCGGCAGCAAATCCTCCTCGCGTAGTTTTCAATAGATCAAACATGGATTGATCCAACTCTTTTTCAATCATTTCTATGAGTATCCTACCTTGTGTCTTGGTGAGATTCTTCATAGGGTCTTTGAAGTTCTCTTTCAGCTCCTTACTCAGGTTTTTACTATACTTTTTCTTTTTACGTCGGCTAAGATTTTCTGTGTCCTGCTCATACCTTGCCAAGATGCGGATAGCTTCACTGGCATAAGGATAGACCACTCCTGCATAGCGCTTGTATCGTTTGTATATGCGATAGTCCTCGCGACTATCAAACTCTCGTGGACTACTGACTGTGACACGATCCAGATCCGCAATGAGAAATGTATCCCCATCCACTATCAGTGCTGTAACTAAGCGATCATCCAGTGTGATCTCTTGCACAGACTCTTGTCCACACAGACTCGCTATGATGGTACTTGATAAAAAAACTATGTACAATATGCTTCGCATCGCATGGACAATAACGAAGGTGATTTTCCTTTGGTTCATGTATTATGAGTATGATAATTGACATGATCTTGTACCTCCATGTAGGTATGTGTTGATACCAATAGCTAGGAGTCACTCAATCAGGTAGCTTATTTCTGTAAGTACAACAGTCTATCATGAACGACAACTCTACCCTAGTCCTTATACCATAAGCATGCGAGATTAAGTCTTGCACAGTCGCTTCTTCACAATCATCTGTCTGCGGTTGACCTTCTAGAACAGGATATGTAGACCTTTACTCTTCTATTCCTACGTTTGTGACCCGACTTGCCCTTATTATCAGTTACATCTTTCACCCTGTATTCATCTTTGGAATGAGTGCTGGTGTGCTATACATGGCGAATCCGTTTATCTTCTCGGCAAATCCTGGGCTGGCAGTAGTATTCACAGTGATTTATACGATGTTCTATCCTATAGTCATCTTGCTTCTACTCCGTGGTACTGGTCTCGTCAAGAGCATAGCCATGCCTGACAAAAAGCAGCGGATCATACCCTACTTAGCCACATCCATCTTTTATCTATGGTTCTATGTCAATGTGCGTGGAAATCCTGATTTTCCTCCTGAGTTTGTCGTATTGCTGATGAGTGGTATAGTCTGTCTATTCATGTGCTTTTTCATCAACATCTGGGACAAAATCAGTTTACATGCAGCTGGCACCATGGCGCTTGTGGTGAACTGTGCACTCATCACGATTGTCTTCTCTGATGGATACTTTGATGTAATCTTAGGCCAACTCAGGTATGAGGTAAGCATGCTCATCATCATCATTGTAGCACTTATCATCTGTGGCGCCGTCTCTGCTTCCAGACTCTTGCTTAGATCTCACACTCCTATGCAGATATATACTGGATGGCTTGTGGGAGTTTTATCACCTATCATCGCACTACGCATTACCAACTATGAATTTTGACCTTACTGCTACTCGTGCTCTCATAGAAAGCGCTTGGGACAATCGCGAGTTGCTCAGCACAACTCAGCACCAAGATGCCATACATACGATTATCAAAGCTCTAGATCAAGGCGAGCTACGTATCGCAGAGCCTACAGCTGATGACTGGACTGTCCACGAATGGATCAAGAAGGCGGTGGTCCTTTATTTCCCAATAGCCAAGATGGAGACGATCGAGTCTGGTCCGTTTGAATGGCACGATAAGATTCCTCTCAAGAAAGAATTTGCCCGAAAGGGCGTACGCGTAGTCCCACATGCTATCGCCAGGTACGGGAGCTTCCTAGAGCCCGGTGTGATCATGATGCCGTCTTATGTGAACATAGGTGCCTATGTAGGTAGCGGTACCATGGTGGATACATGGGCTACGGTAGGAAGCTGCGCTCAGATAGGTGCACGTGTCCATCTGAGTGGCGGTGTAGGAATCGGCGGTGTGCTAGAACCTCTGCAGGCCACTCCTACCATAGTGGAAGACGACTGCTTTATCGGTTCTCGCTGTATCCTCGTAGAAGGTGTCCGCGTGCGTAAAGAGGCTGTACTTGGAGCCGGCGTCACCATCACTGGCTCTACGCACATCATTGATGTCACAGGCTCCGAGCCGGTCATACTCCGTGGTGAAGTACCCGAACGATCCGTGGTGATACCTGGCACATATCCTAAAAAGTTTGCAGCCGGTACCTACCATGTACCCTGCGCACTCATCATAGGTAAAAGAAAAGAAAGTACTAATAAAAAGACATCACTCAATGAAGCACTTCGCGATCATAACGTGGCGGTTTAGCGCCCTCATAGCTCTACTACTTGCGGGCTACTCCTGTACGCCTAAGTACTCTGCTGACCTAGGAGAAACTGAATATGAAATTCTAGATACACTTGTGGTGAGCGCAACCGCTGAGGTGGTATCTCAAGCACCTCATAGGGCGTCTCATCCAAAAAGTTGGGATCTCGAGCATGTACAACTTGTGATCACGCCAGATCCTGCCAGTAAGTCGATCAGTGGTACGGCTCAGCTACGACTGACTCCATACTTCTACTCGCAGTTGCAGCTTCAGCTTGACGCTAAGGACATGGAGATACATCGCGTGCGTGCCAATAATGAAAATCTTGTGCATACGTATGACGGCAAGCACATCACTATATCTCTGCCGCAGGCTATAGAGAAGGGCGATCAGCTGCTCGTGACGATACAGTACACAGCTCATCCATATGCTAGTGATAGTATTGCTGCCGACGCGCACGGTTTCTTCTTTGTGGATGATGACACCGACTGGGGACAGGTATGGACTCAAGGAGAGACAGAGTATAACAGTCGATGGTTTCCCAGTATAGACAAACCTAATGAGCGATGTACACAAGACATCTATGTGCGCGTGCCTGAAGGCATTCAATGCTTGAGCAATGGAGATTTTGTAGGTACCAAGAACGTTGATGGCGGGCTTGTAGAATATAATTATCGCATGGATCAGCCTCATGCCCCGTACTTATTTCTCGTGGCTGCAGGGAAGTTTGGTATCGAGGAAGAGATGTGGAATGATGTAGAGCTGGCCTACTGGGTAGATCCTGCTTATCAAGACTATGCTTCTGAAATCTTCCGTCATACGCCGGAGATGTTGACGTTTTTCTCCGAGATCTATGGTTATGATTTTCCATGGCCGAGTTACCGACAGATCGTGATCAAAGAGTTTGTAAGCGGTGCGATGGAGAATACCACGGCCGTGACCTTTGGAGAGTTTGTCCAGAAAGTACCTGGTGAGCTGATTGATGATCACAATGATGACATCGTTGCGCATGAGATGGCGCACCACTGGTTTGGTGATTTAGCTACCTGTGAAAGCTGGGCCAATCTTACGCTCAATGAGGGCTTTGCCAACTATGCCGAATATCTCTGGCGCGAGCACAAGTATGGTGTAGAAGAGGCAGAAGCTCACCGTCGCAGAGAATATGCTGGTTACATGAGCGAGTACTACTCAGGTCGGTCGCATCCACTGATTTACTACAGATATGACGACAAGGAGGAGATGTTTGATGCTCATAGTTATAACAAAGGTGGTCTGGTCCTGCACATGCTGCGCAAGATGCTTGGAGACGAGGCTTTCTTTGCTTCCCTATCCTATTATCTAAATCAGCACGCCTATCAGTCCGTGGAGGTCGAAGACCTGCGCTTGGCCTTTGAGCACATCACGGGACTAGATCTGCGCATCTACTTTGATCAGTGGTACCTTACAGAGGGACACCCTGTGATAGAGACAGAGATTACCTATGCGGATGGTAATTTTTCTATAGGCTTTCGCCAAAATACCAAGACGGTCTACACACTACCTATTGAGATATGGCTAGAGAGCCGTGCAGGGAAATTCACAAGACACACGGTGCTACTGACTAAGGATCGTCAAAGTTTTGATTTCAGCGATGTAGCGAGCGATACGCGTGTGTGGATAGATCCGCAAAGAACTCTCCTCGCAGAGTGGCAAGGAGAGCAGAGCGGTACCACGGTAGTATCTATGATAGGATTGGCATCCGATAGATATCAAGCAGATCTTCCTCTGTGGACAAGGACTGATGTCGCTGAGGAGTTGCTTGGTCAAGAAGGTGTCGCTCTCTCGGAAATTACTAAGCTCATATCTGATACACACTCTGAGATCAAACAAATGGCCCTAGTCTATGCTGACGAGTTCAGCTTATCCGTAGCTCCAGAAAAGTTGAAATCACTCGCAATGACTGATGATAATTCTATAGTCCGTAGTCTCGCGGTCTATCAGCTAGGTGGTGTACTTGGCAAGGATTTTCTCATGGAGCGCATTAGCTCTGACAGTAGCTATGAAGTGCTTCACTCTGCTCTCATCAGCTTAGCAGAAACTTCTCCAGAGGACGCCCGCAAGCAAGCGGATGCTTACGTAAAACTACCGGGCACAGCTCTTAAGCTCAGCGCGGCCGGTGTGTACGCTGCTGAAGGCAGAGCAACGGATGAGCAGTTCTTCCAGACACTCGCTGATGATCTGAGCAGTCAAGACTATCTAGACTTTTCAGGAATCTATGCAGACTATCTCATCGCCGCTGGTCCTCAGCTACAACAGCGTCTAAGCCCGACTTTGCTTGATCAGGGAACAAATGATGCAGATCTGTACAGGCGATTGGGTGCCGGGATCATCGTCTATAGCTTGTACAGATCATCTGGTGATGAAAGCTACGGTGCGATGTTTAAGCAAATTTCTACTGCGGAGAAGCATCCAGCACTGCGGGGTGTGTATGAGGGGTTTGAGTAAGCGTAGCTAATCGCGGAATAATATATCTTAGACACGCTGATTTGTTAGCAGGAGTATTCAGCCAATGATTACGATTTGACTAATTTTTCTCATAAAATAACCTTTAGGGCCATGGACCATAAGTCTACTCGAGGCACAGAGCAGAAACGCTATTCCCGTAGTAACACTATCAGGTAATTAGTCTGAAATAATCCTAAAGTTTATTGCCGTGTGCGGTCTAAAGTGGATCTTATGTATTTAGTTGTTTCGAACTTATTCGCGAACAAATTCTGTTACATATTTGTACGTCTCGCTGTCTTTTTCTACTTTTATCTCGCTTAGAAGAGTATTCTCATGAATTTGCAGAATTAGGGCAACTGAAGAATCAACTTTAGGACTATTTTCACCGCGAAACCCATGTTTTCGAAGACTATCACTAACCCAATCTGCGGAAGTTCTGACTATAAATATTGAATCACCAGACCGTGTCCAGCTACCATATGTGATTACGGCACATGAAGCAAGTCGGCAATTTCCATTGGACTCAAGTTGCAGAGAGTTTCCTGGTGCAGATGTCACAATGTTTTTATATCTCAATACTAGCCGCTCCAACGACGAATACCCCTTTGACACATAACTACCACTGATCTCTTCCGTTTCAACATATGTTGAGCAATTTGTAATGGAGACAACTCCCAGTATCGCCAAAACAATTACTAAGGTTCTACCCAAAATTGACATAGTAAAATATTGCAGATTGGATTTCAGCTAACGACATCTCTTCTAAAAAATGACCCAATTCATCAGATCATTTAATATTTCTTCACTTACAGCATTACTACTTTGATTTTCAGACTTCACAGAATTGATAAATATAGTAATTTCTTGAGACTTATCCTGATCGTATAGAATTGAGGTCGGTTTACTGGAGAGGTCGTTTAGTATGGCGATATATCCCATTTTTTCAAATGGTGTAGGTGGTGATTTCTAAAACGCTACTCGTTGTATATTGAATTTCTTTATTTGCGTGTAAATCACTTGGACCATAATAAGCATTTATTAGCTTATCACAGATCGATACATCATATATGTTAGCTCTAAATAGAGGCCTATGTGTTGAAGCTGCGGTTCGATCTGTTCTAATTTTTGGACCAAGCATTGCCATGGCTCAGGCGCAATGCCGGAACGTGCAAATGTGTAGAGTGGATCATCTTCACCATCCTACGAGTTTCCTAGAAGGCTTGTAGACGAGCATTTTGAGCCCCTAGAGTAGGCTATATTTTCAAGCAGGTGAGGAAGCTCAGCATGCTACATGGTTCGACAAGGCTGTGGTGTATCCTATTGGATATGAGAATGCATAGTAACGCTATCCAAGCAGCCATGGCTAGTAAACAGATAAATATATCATTGACATTCGTGCTTATTAACACTGTAAGTGGATCACTTTGACTGTATTTTGCGTTAGGGTGTATTGTAGAAGTATATAGAGAGAAGAATATGAAAAGATCAAATTACACAGAGCTAATAGCAAGGCTGGATACATTTATACGTAAGTATTACCTACATAGAATGATCAAAGGCGCATTGCTTGCTCTTGGTCTTGTGCTTCTTTACTTCTTTATTATTACCATACTTGAAACACAGTTTTACTTCGGTACAACTGGTCGTAAAGTGCTGTTTTTCAGCTTTTTAGCTACGGGTATCGCCTGTATTTTCTATTGGGTTCTCATACCTCTAAGTAAGTGGCTTAGACTAGGTAAGACGATCAGTCACGCTGAAGCAGCTACCATCATAGGCAAGCACTTCCAAGATGTGGATGATAAGCTGCTCAATATCCTTCAACTCAAAGAAAATAGTAGTGCAGATGATCTCCTTGCCCAAGCAAGTATAGATCAGAAGACTAGCGATATCGGCTTGGTTCCCTTTCAGGGCGCTATAGATCTACGCAGTAACAAGAAGTATCTTAAGTACACAGCCGTGCCGCTAGTACTACTTATAGCCTTCATTACTCTCGCACCATCGGATCTCAAGGATTCTACTGGCCGACTTATCAATAATGGTCAAGAGTATAAGCGCAAAGCGCCATTTGATCTTAATCTGGCGCAACCCTCTCTGGAAGTCATGCAATATGAGGACTACGTCCTTGAAATCAACGCTGCGGGTGATGTGATTCCTGATGAAGTATACGTACAGACAGAAGGATTGACCTATAGAATGAAAAAAGTACGTGCAGGTGTTTTCAGCTATACGTTTCAGAATGTACAGAAGGATGTTAAATTCTCTGTATCCTCAGGGCCTGTACAGAGCCAAGACTACAATCTCAAAGTACTTTATAAGCCAGTCATATCGAGCTTTGAGGTAGTGCTAGATCATCCTGCTTACACAGGCATACCTGATGAGATACTCCTCAATGATGGAGACTTCATAGTTCCTCAAGGGACCAAGGTAAGCTGGTCTCTATTGACTGATTATACAGAGGAAGCATCACTCACCCTCCTCGATCCCGCTGAGTCGCTTGAAGCTACTCGTAACACAGAGAGCGAATACGGATTTAGCAACCGTATCATGCGTAATACGGAGTATCGTATCAAGTTAAGCAACGAGCACACCACGACTCCAGATAGCATCAGTTATAGTATAAGTGTCATACCTGACAATCATCCAGATATAACGGCGGAGGAGTTTGTGGATAGTCTGCAGACTGATTTGCGCTATTTTGCTGGGCAGGCGAAAGACGACTACGGCCTACGCAGTCTAGCTTTTCACTATCAGATCGTACGTCCGGACGGGCGCAATGGTGAGAAACTTAGTATTCCGCTCGCTCTCTCAGGAAAACAGAGTAGCCAGTTCAGCTACACTTTTGATTTGGCAACACTTGATTTAAAAGCCGGTGAGCAAGTCAATTACTACTTTGAAGTCTATGATAATGATGGAATCAATGGATCTAAGTCGACTCGCACAAGCATCTATCAGCACAAGAAGGCCAGCGAGGAAGAACTTGAAGCAGAGATTGAAGAAAATGATAAGCAGATCAAAAGTGATCTCTCTGAAAACAAGGAAGAGTCTAAGAAGCTAAAAGATGAGTTTAAGAAGCTTCGAGAAGACATCCTGCAAGAAAAAGAGCTTGATTGGCAGAAGAAGAAGGATCTTGAAAAACTGATGAATAAGCAGAAAGAGCTTATGAACAAGTTTCAACAAGCGCAGGAGAACTTTGAAGAAAATCTAAATAAAAAGGAAGAACTCCAAGAAAAATCTGAAGAACTCCAAGAAAAAGCAGAAAAGGTTCAGGAGCTATTTGATGAAGCGAAGAACAAAGAACTCGAAGAGCTCATGGAAAAAGTCCAAGAGCTCATGGATGAGATGAAGAAGGAAGAAGCACTTGAAAAACTTCAAGAGCTAGAGCAAAGCGCTGAGGAAATGGAGTTTGATATGGAGCGAGCGCTTGAGATGTACAAGCAACTAGAGGTGGAGCTCGAAATGGAGAAACAAATCGAGGAATTGAAAGAGCTCGCGGAGGAGCAGAAGGAGCTAGGTAAAGACACTGAGAGCAAAGAAGAAAATAGCTCCAATGAAGAAAATCAGAAAGAGCAAGAAGAGATCAACGAGAAATTTGAGAAAATCAAGGAGGAGATAGAGAAAACCAAAGAGAAAAACGAAGAACTCAAAGCGCCAAAGGATATCCCTGAACAGCAAGAAAAGACTGACGAAATCCAAAAGCAACAGCAGGGAAGTATGCAGGATATGAAGCAGCAGCAGAACCAGAAAGCTGGTGAGAAGCAGCAAAAGGCGGGTGAAGAGATGGATGAAATGGCGGAGGAGATGCAATCAGCCATGCAACAGGGTGAGCAAGACCAACAGATGGAAGACATGGAAATGCTGCGTCAGCTGTTAGAGAATCTGCTTACCTTGTCTTTTGAGGAAGAGACCCTCATATCTGCATTTAGAAAGGCAAGTACTAATACTCCTCGCTACACCTATCTCACACAAAGCCAAAAGAACATCAAAGACGATTTTAAGATCGTCGAAGACACCCTGCGTGAGCTCAGTACTCGCGTATACGAGCTAGAGAGCTTCATCACTGAGAAAGTGAGTGACATCAATCTCAATCTGGATAAGTCGCTTACCGACTTAGAAGAACGTCAAAAACTACAAGCGAGCGAGCATCAACAAAAAGCGATGACGTATCTCAACGATCTCGCGCTCATGCTCAATGAAAGCCTCGAGAAGATGCAGCAACAGATGGCTCAGGGTCAACCGAGCGCTCAATGCAATAAGCCTGGGAATAAACCTGGAGGTCAAGGGTCTATTCCCATGGACAAGATGACCAAGGCCCAGCAGGAACTCAACGGTAAGATGAAACAACAGGGTAAGAAAAAACCTGGTGGTGAAGGTGGTAGTGAAGGTGAGGACGGTCGATCGGCTAAAGACTTTGCTGAAATGGCTGCTCAGCAAGCTGCGATCAGAAAAGCGCTAGAGGCAAAGCGTAAAGCCAATGCAGAACAGGGCAAAGGGCAGAGCGAAGAGCTAAATGGTATCATCGATGATATGGACAAGGTCGAGATTGATCTGGTGAATAAGCGCTTGACTAATGAGATGATCCAGCGACAGGAACATATATTGACCCGTCTTTTGGAAGCCGAGAAAGCTGAGCGTGAAAGAGATTTTGATAATAAGAGGCAAGCTGAGAAGGGTCAGGATATCGAGCGACAGAGACCTGCTGCTCTAGAGAAGTATCTCAAGGAGCGAGAAGCAGAGATCGACGTCTATCGCACGGTGAGCCCTGAGCTCCGTAGCTATTACAAATCACTTGTAGAGAAGTACTATAAAGAGCTTAAGCAATAAAATTGCACCTTTAGACGGTGAGATCCGAGACTGACCTACTCTATCATGAAGAATTAGCTTCCGATGAAGCTAGTATCAAGACTGTAGAAGATATACTCCTATCACTCTCCGATAGATTCTCTCTATCTGAAGAATGCTCCGCTAAAATTCTTGTTTGTGTCAGCGAAGCGGTACACAATGCAATCGTTCACGGCAATCGATGCTCTACTGATAAAACGGTATCACTAAAAATACAGGAGTACCAACAAGGCTTCAGAATTCAGATAAGCGATCAAGGAAAGGGTTTTGACCCATCACTTCTGCCCGATCCTACCACTGAGTCAAATCGCCAATGCTGTGGTGGGCGCGGTGTATTCATCATAAAGACTCTTGCCGATCAGTGTAAGTTCTCCGATCAAGGTCGCACAGTAGAACTCGTTTTTCAGCGTTGATTGAATTCCATTGGCATGAGCTTGACACTCAGTTCTCACCGGAGCAAGAACGAGTCATACATAAGTGGCTCGTGTCGCTAATCCATCATTACGGTCACGTGCTAGATTCCTTATCGTACGTGTTCTGTAGTGATGACTATCTTCTGTCGCTCAATCAGAGACACCTTCAGCACGATGATCTGACGGATGTCATCAGTTTTCCCTACGCAACCACGCCAAACACTATCGAGGGAGAAATATTCATTTCGGTCGATCGCGTAAGGGAAAACGCTAAAGAGTATCAACAGTCGTCACAGCGCGAGCTCTTACGAGTCATGGCGCATGGTTTACTTCATTTTCTTGGGCATAAGGATAAAAGCTATGATGAAGAAGAGGCGATGCGTCAGGCTGAAGATGAAGCACTCAGAAAGCTTCCCAAAGCATTAATCCTGTAACTCCACAATTTATGTTTCACGTGAAACACTGCCACTAACTATTTGATTGTTTCACGTGAAACAATTCTCTTTACTCATCTTAACAATACGCTCACAAACTCATAATAAGACAGCTCGTACTTTAGCAGATCACAAAACCTTTGTCAATGAAATACATAAGCTTATTCTTTGCGTTATTCCTATCAAGTATATGCCTACAAGCGCAAGAAAACTCCAACAACAATCCATTCAGACAACTCGGTGCTGAGTTGCCCACGCCCAATACTTATAGAACAGCAAGCGGAGCACCAGGACACGAATACTGGCAGACACGCGCGGATTATGAGATGGACATCCGCATAGATGACGATAATCAACGCATCTATGGTGAAGAAACCATCACCTACCACAACCTGTCCCCAGATGATATGAGATATCTCTGGCTACAACTCGATCAAAATGTAAGAGCTAAAGACTCTGACTCACATCACATCCGTCAGGATAATGTAAGTGAACGTATGGATGTCGCCGGACTCGTACGAATGGAAGCAGAGTTTGATGGCGGTTTTAAGATCGATCACGTTAAGAACGGTTCCGGTACAGATCTTAACTATACCATTAATAAAACCATGCTCCGTATTGATCTGGAGCAAACTCTCAAAGCAGGAGAATCTTACTCCTTCAATATTAAGTGGTGGTACAATATCAACGATCGTATGAAGATCGGTGGACGATCAGGCTACGAGCACTTCGAAGAGAATGATAACTACCTCTATACCATCGCTCAGTTCTTCCCACGTATGTGCTCCTACAATGATATAGAAGGATGGCAAAACAAGCAGTTTCTCGGACGAGGTGAGTTTACATTAATATTCGGAGACTACGATGTCAAGATCACAGCACCTGCTGATCATCTCGTAGCAAGTACGGGTGAACTCATCAATGCCAAGGACATCCTCAGTAAAACTCAACTCAATCGGTGGGACGAGGCCACTACGTCATATGAGGAACCCGTGATCATCGTGACGCAAAACGAAGCTGAGAAAGCTGAAAAGGGTAAAGTCAAGAATGAAAAAACCTGGCATTATAAAGCCGAGAACGTTAGAGATTTTGCTTTCGCTAGCAGCCGCAAGTTTATCTGGGACGCAATGGCAGTCAAGTTTGGTGATCGCACGGTGATGGCTATGTCTATGTATCCCAAGGAAGGTAATCCCCTCTGGGAACAATTCAGTACAAAGGCAGTAGCACACACGCTCAAGTGGTACAGTCACTATACATTCGACTATCCGTATCCAGTAGCATGGTCTATACATGCAGCTCGCATCGGTATGGAGTATCCTATGATCTGTTTCAACTTTGGTAGACCAGAAGAGGATGGCACATACAGTGCACGTACCAAGTACGGTATGATCGGTGTGATCATACATGAAGTAGGGCATAACTACTTCCCTATGATTGTGAATAGTGATGAGCGACAGTGGACTTGGATGGATGAGGGACTGAATTCCTTCTTAGAATACCTTACAGCTCAGCAATGGGAGAGAGACTATCCATCGCGACGTGGTCCAGCGCCCAATATCACAGGATACATGGGTGGTGATAAGTCTAAGATCAGTCCTATCATGACCAATTCAGAAAGTATCTACCAGTTTGGTAATAACGCTTATGGCAAACCAGCAACTGCACTCAATATATTACGAGAAACAGTAATGGGTAGAGAAGTATTTGATCATGCGTTTAAAGAATATAGTCGTCGATGGATGTTCAAGCAACCTTACCCAGCTGATTTCTTCCGATCCATGGAAGATGCTAGTGCTGTAGACTTGGATTGGTTCTGGAGAGGATGGTTCTATACTAATGATCACTCAGACTTCAGCATAGCATCTGTAGAGAGTATGCAGTATAACCCTAAAGATCCAGCTCAACTGTCGAGCATGAAGAAGAAGGAACGTGACGAATCTCTTAAAAACATCTCATCTATCCGCAACCGTGAAGAGATAGAAAAGACACAGGACGAAATCGATCCAAGCATACGAGATTTCTATACAGACTACGACGAACTAGAATACGACGCCATCGACCAAGAGAACTACGATAAGTTCTTAGAATCACTCAGCGACGAGGAGAAAGCCAAACTTGGTGAAAACAAGTACTATCACAAGATTGAAATCAAAAAAGAAGGTGGTCTCGTCATGCCAGTTATTCTCAAACTAGTTTATACAGATGGAACGGACGAAGTCATCCGCATACCTGCTGAAATATGGAAAATGGATAACCAAACGGCGACCAAAGTATATCCAAGATCTAAAGATCTAAAGGAAGTAATACTAGATCCATTCCTAGAAACAGCTGATATCAACATGGACGATAACTTTTTCCCTAGACGCGAGTCAACTGATAGATTTGATGTGATCAAACGACAGTCACGCAATGGTGGAGAAAACCCTATGCAGCGTCAAAAGCGCGCCGCTAAGAAATCATAATAGCACACTCAGCTCTATGTAATTGGAAAGGCGCGCCATACGGTGCGCCTTTTTTATGCTATATACTCATCTCTAGACCACCAGCTTATCTAGCGCCTGGCGCCCAATCTGAGCCCTAACTCTTGCGCTACTTCTGCCTTAGTACCAGCGTTACTGTACAGTATATCGAGTTGTGCCTTTGTTTCTCGTACGTAACTACTTCGGCTTGTCAGCCAAAAATTCTGCGAGAAACCTGTTGAAATCATCTGGTCTCTCCATCATGGGCGCATGGCCGCACTTATCCATCATGATGAGCCTGCTATCAGGAATGAGATCATGAAACTGTTCACCTACCAGCGGAGGTGTGATGGTGTCATCTTTTCCCCATATGAGTAGAACGGGAGCTTTCAACGAACCTAATTGATCACTTAGATTGTGCCTGATCGCTGATTTTGCAGTAGTGATCACTCTGATTGCCTTCGAGCGGTTATTGACAGTTTCAAATATATCATCTACCAGCTCCTTAGTAGCGATTGTAGGATCATAGAATGTCTGCTGTGTACGTCGCTTGATGAACTCATAGTCTTCACGTTTTGGAAAGCCATTGCCAAAAGCATTTTCGTAGAGACCAGAGCTTCCTGTAAGTGTGATAGATTTTACATCTTCCTGATAATCAAGGGAATGCAACAATGCAAGATGTCCTCCTAGACTATTTCCGATGAGATGTATATCCTTTTCACCTTTAAAGGCTAAAAACTTAGCAAAATACTCTTTCAGACCCGTGAGCGTCGCTCTTTTGAGCGGAAGCTCGAAGATCGGAAGCAAAGGAATAAGTACTCGGTGTGTCTTCTGAAATTCTCTGATTACTCCACTGAAATTACTGAGACCACCCATCAGCCCGTGTACAAGCACAAGAGGAATATCTCCCTCCCCGTATTCCCCGTACCTAAATCCGCCTTCTTCTTTAATCTCGTAGTCTGTCATGTGCGTGCTGATGTTGATGATGAGTGACGCGCCGCAAAAAACAAAAATACAACTATGGAAAGCAACAGGATAGCAACCATCTGGTGCGCAGAGCCTAGTCCTACTGGTATGCTACCTATACTCTGTACTAGAGTACTGATTCCAAGCAGGACTTGAAGTACCAGTAGAGCTATCATCACAGCACCTGCATGTCGTATGATCTTTCTGCTATGTCTCATCAACTTGGTTATCCACCACCAGACGATTACCAATGTTAATAAGTATGCAAGCATCCTATGACTAAACTGTACCAGCGCTGGCATAAAAACAGCAAGACCGTCGTAGTCTATAACATTACTCCATTTCCATGCTTCAGGATTCTTAAGTGCATCTGGTAGGAACTTACCATTCATATCTGGCCAACTAGGATAAAGAAGCGCTGCCTTCATACCGCTCATCCATCCACCAAGTAGTATCTGAACTGATAGACCTAGTAAGACTGCTCTTGACCATATAGTAAGACTTCTTCTATCCTCACGATCTACCAGGCTTACAGACCACCACCGCTCTCGCATCCATGTCCATAGGATGATGCAATACAGTATCAAGGCGAGACCAAGATGCACAGACAACTTGTAAGCATTGACCCATGGTCTATCTTTCAATCCACTAGCCACCATGATCCAACCAAATACAGCTACGATAGCCGCCCCTAAGAACATCGCTACAAGATTAGGTACAAGCCGCCTAGGAATCCATCCCCTGACCATAAAGAAGAGTAATGGAAATAAAAACACAAATCCCATCATCCTTGCCCAGAGTCTATGGAAGTACTCCCAGAAGTAGATAAACTTAAATTCGGACATGGTCATGCCATCGTTAATCTTCACATACTGAGGAGTCTGCTTATATTCATCGAGCGCATCACTCCATGCTTCTGCAGTCATAGGTGGTAGGGTACCTTCTACAATTTCCCACTCGGTAATACTCAGGCCAGATTCTGTCAATCGTGTAACTCCTCCGATAAAAATCTGGAACCAAACCAAAATCGCGCCCAGCAAAAGCCAGTTTCTCACAACAGGTTTAATATTCATTATCTATTTTTCAATTTACAGATCATTACTATTATACAGCTAAGGACGTTGATAACCAATCGTACTTGCTAAAATAAATACTTATATAACTGATATTCAGATACTTATATACATATTTATTTCTATGTGTTATTGTTGATAAGTGTGTGGGTAAGTGCATCCATGACCTTAGCTACTCAGAGCTATAAGAAATTTCTGAGGTTTTGTTCAAGCATTCACTGCTTATCCACAGTGAATCCACACTATATTGACAGAGTATATATAATTCAGAGTAGAGTAGTACGTCACAATATGATTTCTTTTGTAGTATGCGAGTTTTCCTACAGAGAGTAAGTACCGCTAGTGTGAAGGTAGACGGATCTATCACAGGATCGATAAATCAAGGCTTATTAGTGCTCTGTGGTTTTTGCGCAGATGATGACCAAGTAGATTTAGATTACATCTTACGTAAGACTTTACAGATGCGGATATTCTCAGACAATGATGGTAAGATGAATTTGTCCGTTAAGGATGTGGGCGGATCACTTCTGCTTGTGAGTCAATTTACTTTGTACGCAAGTACTAAAAAAGGTAACCGTCCTAGTTTCATAAACTCAGCACCGGCAGATAAGGCACAAGAGCTGTATGATGAGTTTGTGAGCTTAGTGGCCTCTCATATTGCGTGTGAGACTGGTGTATTTGGTGCAGATATGCAAGTACAGCTCATCAATGATGGTCCAGTAAGTATATACCTAGATAGCAAAGACAGACAATGATATGGATCTAAAGGGCTGGCAGAAAGAAGTAGATAAGTGGATCAAGACACATGGAGTGCGCTACTTTGATGTCAAGACTAATGGGCTGATACTCATGGAAGAAGTCGGAGAACTAGCGAGGCATATAGCGAGATTACATGGAGAGCAGAGCTACAAAAATCCAGAAGATCTTCAATCCGCTCAGCACCACATTGAGGAAGAGATGTCAGACGTACTATTTGTCCTCATGTGCCTTGCCAATCAGATGGATATAGATCTGAGCAAATCACTTCAAGCGTCGTTGGACAAAAAGACCAGACGAGATAGTACACGACATCAGTCTAATCATAAGTTGAGGAGACCAGATCTTTCCGATTGATGAGTTGGTATACGCGCATCATCACAGTACTGCTTTGCAGTATTATCCTTGCGGCCATATGCGCAGATTTCCTTGCCAGTGACACCTCGCAACATGCTAATGAACAGTTTATTAACACCGCCAATGCTCCACTAGCTTATAGGACACAAGTACTACACTACACAGTAGCAGGTCAAGAGATATCCAAGACAGTCGATTGGTATGAGCATAAGGACGAGTTACTCTATCTTGTAGAAGATATGATTCCACTGTATAGATATCCAGGCTGGAGAGATACCATGATCATATCAGATGCTAGTCTAGTGAGAGCAGACAATCGTCGCTTCTATTTAGGCACAGATGCTTTTGGAAGGAGCTTGTACAGTCGCATCCTATACGGTCTCAGAATTTCTCTCATTGTCGGTCTTATAAGCGTGATAGTAAGTGCTGTGGTTGGTCTTATTATGGGCCTGTTGGCTGGTCTAGGAGGCAGATGGGTAGATGAAATCGTGATGTTTTTAGTTAATTCTGTCTGGTCCATACCTACTCTTTTACTTGTATTTGTAGTTCTCATTGCTGTAGGCAGAGGCTTATGGAATGTCATATTTGCGATTGGTATCACGATGTGGGTAGAGGTCGCTCGAGTAGTGCGAGGCCAGATTCTTTCGCTCAAGCAAGAGAACTTTGTGGCTTTCGCCAAAATGTCTGGCATCTCCACCTGGCGAACTGTCAGATACCATATATTGCCTAATATATTGGGACCACTTTTAGTAATCCTTACTGCCAATTTTGCCATGGCCATTCTACTCGAGGCAGGTTTGAGTTTTCTTGGTTTTGGCGTTCAGCCACCAGCTCCGAGTTTAGGTAATATATTGAGTGAAAATTACGGGCTCGCCTTATCTGGTAGAGTGGGAATAGCCCTTGTGCCTGCATTGATCATTATGCTCTTGGTATTCTGTATAAATGTAATTGGTAATCACCTGAGAGACGTAAATGATGTGCGCTACTGATGAATAGACAATTAGAAATCTTACAGAAACTCGAGAAAGACCTAAATCTCAAGCAACTCCAGATCAAGAGTTTACTCAATATCACTCAGGCTATCAATGAGAATCTTTCAGCTCAGGGGTTGTACTCTATGTATGAGTCGTTCTTAGGATGGGAGATGGGAGTGGGTAAGATGGCACTGCTCGTCAATGAAGACGACGTATGGCAATGCAAGGCTCAGATCCTTACAGACGGCGAGCAATTGCTAGACAGAGGTGTCATCTCTGAAGCTTTACAGATTAAGCGCCTCACCACAGTTAAGAACAAGGGCTACGATGTGCTCAGTGATTTTGATATCGTTGTACCTGTCTATCATAAGGAACTGCCCTTATCATTTGCGCTTATAGGAGGCATGAAAGACAACGAGGATCTATACGATAAGCTACAATTCATCACCACGATCACTAATATCGTGACAGTAGCTATCGAAAATAAGAGACTCTTTAACACACAGCTCGAGCAAGAAAAATATAAAAAGGAAATAGAACTGGCCAGTGAAGTACAGAAGATGCTCATCCCAGAAGGAATGCCACAAGTAGACTATTGTGAAATTGCCAGTATATATCAACCCCATTACAATGTCGGCGGCGACTATATTGACGTCATCAAGCTGCGCGATGGTAATCTACTTCTATGTATTGCTGATATTTCCGGGAAGGGTGTATCTGCCGCCTTACTCATGGCAAACTTCCAAGCGCTTATCCATACGCTGATCCATAAGCATACAGACTTGGAGGCGCTTGTCCGAGATATCAATGCTTCTGTCAATAAAATTACCAAGGGTGACAAGTATCTCACCTTCTTTATAGCCATGATTCAGAAGGATGCTATGCAGATGCAATATATCAATGCAGGACACTTTCCCCCCTTTCTCGTAGATGGTGATACGCAGCAGCGTCTAGAACTAGGTACTACCGTCATAGGTGCTTTTGATGAGTTGCCATTTGTAGAGCTTGGTAAGACAGCACTGGATAGTGGCATGGTTCTGCTAGCCTTTACTGATGGTCTCACAGATATCACCAATGATGAGGGCGAGTACTTCTCTGATGCATATGTGTCAGAATTTCTAACTGATTGTAAGTCTGATGATGCATCTGAAATGACGAGAAAACTACAGATACGCATGGAAGAATTTAAGGGATCTTCTGGATATCCTGACGACATCGCCGTGCTTACTTGTAAGTTTGACTTTAATAGTATCTATGAAGGATAAGACTACAGCAGGACTACTTGCAATTTTCGGTGGCGTATTTGGTGTGCATCGTTTCTACCTAGGACAACCCATCCTAGGGATACTTTATCTACTCGTTTTTTGGACAGGTATCAGTGCTCTACTTGGAATATTGGACGGCATCATCTTTCTCGCGCAGGACGATCAGAAGTTTGATTATAAGTACAATAAGCATCGCTATGAATATCAAGGAAAGAATCGTGATCGTCGCCAGCGACCTCAGCGTCGTTCCAATGCTCCCGTGCGTCAACGCACAGCAAAGTCCCCAGCACCGCGCAGGACAGCTACTTCAAAGAAGAATCCATTCTTTGAAACTGGGATGAAGAAGTACGAAGACTTTGACATGCGTGGCGCTATAGCGGATTTTACTAAGGCGCTAGAGATCTCGCCACACCATGTGCACACACACTTTCGACTTGCTTGCGCTTACAGCCTCATGGAGAATAAGAAGAAAGGTTTTTACCACTTAAGTAAAGCCGTAGAAAATGGCATGACAAAGCTGGACAAGATCAAGTCTACAGATGAGCTAGCCTTCCTTCGCATCCAAGACGAGTATACCGATTTTGAAAAGAACAACTTTCGGCTAGCACCATCTGTACAGCCACCTGCTGATATCAAAGGACTAGATGAGGACATACTCCTACGTCAACTTAATAAGCTCAAGGACCTACGAGATCGAGGCATCCTTACAGAAGCTGAGTTTGTCCAAGAAAAAAGAAAACTGAGCCGATGATAGCCAAGGAGCTTATATCAGAGACGCTGATACCAGTGCGCACGAGCGACACGGGAAACAGTGCGCTACTGGTCATGCAAGATTTCAATGTACATCACCTTCCTGTAGTCAATCATCAGGAGCTGCTCGGAGTCATATCAGAGGAAGTCATACTCAATCATCCTCTAGTGGATGATATAGGAAGCATGGAAATCATTGACGGCATCGCTTATGCTCAGGAAGAGGATCATCTCTTTGAAGTGATGCGCCTACTCGTACGTCAGCGTCTATCTACGATTCCCATCGTAGATGCAGAGCAGAAGTACTTGGGAACCATCCATCACATGGACCTGCTATTTTACTTTGCCGAGACGTACTCTCTATCAGAGACAGGTGCTATCATACTCATGAGTATGAAGAAGTCAGATTACAGCCTCGCAGACATCACCCGTATCATAGAAGCTGAAGGCGGACGAGTGCTCTGTACCTTTGTCCATACAGACGACGAGCATGATAGTATCAAGCTTAGCGTCAAGCTTAGCAGTGATGATACCGATCGGATCATCGAGACGCTTACACGCATGGGATATGAGATCGAGGGAAACTATAGCAAGGAGCAAGAGTACCTGGGTCTTTACCAGGATCGCTACGATTCCTTCCTGCACTATCTCAATATGTAGAGTAAGGCAGATAACCACCACGCTGTACGTACTGTTCCTTATGACAGCACTGCCTGCACAAGACAGTGTGAGCATAAGCGACTATGACATCATAGGAACCACACGCACGTCTGCAGAAGCTATTCACTCCTGGCTCGACCTGTATCCTCAGCGTATAGCCATAGCAGATGTGGACGCGACCTTAGCTGCTATGGCTACAGATCTCGATAGACAGCCAGGCATATTGGGAGCTCAGATCAATATCTCAGAGTGGACCATAGATCAACTTCAGCTAGAAGTAGACATCACAGAACAGATCCCCTTCTTTATCATTCCTTATCTCGAGCTCGCTGATAGAAACTTTAATGAATGGTGGACACAGTACGATCGAGACCTCACTAGGATCAATCTCGGTGTAGATCTGCAACTCTTGCAGCTCACTGACCGCCTTGACCCCTTGAGATTGCAGCTACAGGTGGGCTTTGTAGATGAGATCGTGATGGAGTATACCCTACCGTTTTTCAAGAAGAAATCTCCTCTAGGTATAGAAATTGAGACACGTCTGGCTCGAGCAGATCGCATACATCACAGCACAGTGGATAATCGCAGAGTCTTCAGTACGCTAGAAGATGAGCTGGTAGAGACGTGGGTTCATCAGCGAGTAGGACTTACCTATAGGAAACGACCTAGATGGACACATCGCATAGATCTAGGCTATCAGTCACGAGCCATCACCTCAGGTAGCATAGCAGATTTTAATCCGCAGTACTTTAGGCATCCAGCCACTACTCAGCAGTATGCGAGCCTGAGCTACACGATTGACTATGACAGTCGTGATCTACGAGTCTATCCATCTGAGGGTCTGAGAGTGCAGGGCGCTGTCGCGCAAATGGGCCTCGGCCTATGGGGCGATATATCCTTCACACAACTAACTTCTTCTATAGACAAAGCCAAGTCTTGGTCTCGATGGCGACTCTACCTGCGGGCGGCAGGTCAGAAGACAATTGCAGGAAAGGTAGATCAAGTTCATAATCGCGCATTAGGCTACCGACAAGATATCGTACGGGGCTACCAGCAATATGTGGTGGATGGTGAAGATTATCTCTATGCCAAAGCTGATATGAAGTACAAGCTGCTCAGTACTTCTCTCACCTTAGGATCACTTATGCCTGTGCGCACCTGGCGTGAGATGCCCATATCATTACTGATTGGACCGCACATAGATACAGGTGCTGTGCGCAATCGATTTTCTGCTGAGCAGAATGATCTTGCCGCAGAGTTACTCATAGGTTATGGACTTGGAATAGATATTGTACTCTATGAGAACTTCGTCTTTTCCTTGGAGTTATCTAGGAACATACTAGGAGAGACAGGGTTATTCCTTGGGGCTCCTACGTACTAGCTCCATTACGAGATAAGCTAGCACCTATAGATACTCGATCACAAGATCATCATGAAACTACTCGTCTACGGAAAGCACTACGCTGAGAATAATCAGCCAGAGCTCGAGCAGATCGCTCGGTTGCTCAAGCAGCATGGTGTGACTGTGGCCATATACGGCCCCTATGAGCGACAGCTACCTCAGGAGGTAGTAGAGCAATTGGCCGTAGTCGAGACAGTGGACAACCGTATACAGTTGAGCGAGTGGTCTCCTGAGATGATCTTGTCACTTGGCGGCGATGGCACCATCTTATCAGCAGCCTTGCTAGTCAAAGATCTCGGCATACCGATTCTAGGTATCAATATGGGTCGACTTGGATTCCTTGCCAGTGTCGAGAAGATCAAGATCGAGCAGGCAGTACACCACATCGTCAATGGTAGCTATACCACAGAGCAGAGGACGATGCTACATCTAGAGACTAATTTGCCGTTATTTGGCGGCGACCGATTTGCGCTCAATGACTTTACACTCCTTAAGCGTGATCTAAGCGCTATGATCACCATCCATACCTATGTCAATGGGGAGTATCTCACCAGCTACTGGGGCGATGGAGTCATCTTAGCTACTCCTACGGGCAGTACTGCCTATAGCCTGAGCTGTGGCGGCCCTATCATATTTCCTGGCAGTGGCAACTTCGTGATTACACCTGTAGCTCCGCACAATCTTTCTATGAGACCCATTATCATCAGCGATGATAGTGTAGTATCATTTGAGATAGAGGGAAGGGCTGATACGTATCTGACCACGCTTGATTCACGATTTGAGACCATCACAGCCTCACACCAGCTGGCAGTGAGAAAATGTGATTATTCCACTGTACTTGTCCACTTGCCAGATTACAGCTTCCAGCAGACAATGAGAAACAAACTCACATGGGGACGAGACCAGCGCAATTGATAGCACAGTGGACTCTGGACGATGAGCAGTATCGTACAGATCTATCTCAAGGGATAGACCTCACGAGGTACTTACATCTCAGTGGACCGCAGGCAAGGTGCTTTGCCGCCGCTCCTGCGACGGCCACACCACAGATGTGGAACGGCAAGCCTCTACTACTAGAACACGGCAGTCCTGTGCAGTCCATGATTTTTCAGACCACTATTCATGGTAATGGCACGCATACAGAGAGTTCAAGGCACGTCACTGCTCAGGGGCCGCTGATAGGAGATATAGCTCCCACGGGCATGATCTCCTGTCTAGTATTGCACATGCCACATATGGGAGCGATAGCGATAGGAATTGAGGTGCTTGCACGAGCTATGGAAGCGTATCCTTCAACTGAGGCACTAGTGTTGCGCTGTCTACATGATGGTATTCCTGAGCACCCAGATTTTGGTGGTGTTGATATTCCTTATATCACGCCCGATGCGATGCTCTATCTGGCAGACCGCGGTATACAGCACTTTCTTACAGACCTCCCGAGTGTAGATCCTGAGCAAGACGATGGAGCTCTTGCAGCACACCATGCTTACTGGAGCGAGGATAGTGAGACAGACCGCGGACATAGCACTATCACAGAGTTACTCAGCATATCGCCAGATCAGGCAGAGGGCATATATTTGGTCCAGATAGCTCCACTGCGACTAGATCTAGATGCGGCGCCGAGTCGTGTGATCATCTATCATACTGAGAAACTATGAGTCCATCATCATTCAGAGATGACATCGTCCTACAGAGATATCAGGAAATCCCTGAGACAGACTTTCATGGTCTTATTTCCTACTTTGAGCAGTACGAGCAGCAGATCAGACAATTAGAAGAGGACCACTACAATCTTATCTATCAGGACTATCTGGCAGCACTAGATCAAGCAGGTCACTATCAGAAGTACTACGATCGCATAGATGAGCAAATCGCTAGGAGCCTGCAAGAGGACGGCTGGAATAAGCAGGAGTTTTCTAAGCTTATCTACAAGAAAGCTTATGCCTCCCATTATTTACTTCAGTGGGAAGACGCACGAGTGATTATCAAGCAGTATCTGCATATGATGCCAGATTGCAAACAAGGGCGCCGTCTCTTCATCTTAAATGAGAAGCGAGACATGAAGCGCACCCATAGATGGGTATATGCACTGAGTGTCATCCTTCTACTAGGTATGAGTGCCGTACTCCTCACGGAGATTCTCGTCATAGATGCCTTTCTGGAAGAGTTTACTCACAAGGTATTCTGGTTGCGTACAGGACTCCTCGCCAGTGCGCTGACACTCCTGCTGGGATTTGAGTTGTACAGTTATCTCGTGGCGTGTAAGCGATACGGACAAGTACGCTCTCGGCGCACCTCTACTGCACACTAGGCAGACACGGAGGATCATAACCATAAATCTGCCTAAACTCTGTAGGCGTATGTATAGCACTGAGTCTCAGTGCGGTCATCGCTACACCGTCACGATACTTTGTGAATGATATGAGCCCGGTATCGCGTGCGTAGAGCTCGGTAAATTCATTTTTTACAGTGATGTAACCTTGGTCGTATAGCTCAAATAGTTCATGGCCATTTACCTGTACATGATTTCTACTAGCTAGCTTGGCATACTGTCGATTCTTAGTAATCTCAGTAAATGCACTGGTATCCGCGGTATTATATATGCGTATACGCTGGACGAGCGCAGATCCAGCCGGCAGCTCCACAAGTGGATAGATGTCATCTTCATAGATGCGCGCGGGAGTGAAGCTAAGGCCGGCCGAATCTACTATACGAAAGGCTTGCGATGCCATATGCACTCCCGAGCTAGAGATTTCATACTGTACTTCTTGGCTCTCGCCGGTGTGTGAGAAGAACTGACAGCTGCGTACAGTGGTAGGATCTTCTAATGACAAGAGCCAGTATTCTTCTTGATTGGCTAATACGGAATCTTCATACACATATATGAGCGGTCCTTGCGTTAGGTCAGAGAAAAACATGGATGCTTGACGGACGGGCACTTCCTGACTATCTGATTGGTAAGGATCGCTAGACGGGCTGTGGTCGCTTTTGCACGAAAGTGCGCAAAGGCTCAACAGTAAGAAGAGACAAATCTGGCAGGATAATCTCCAACTTTTAGACAGAATGGCGGATAATGTGGTCATGGGCGGGTATGGTATGGATTGTGATCTGCTAGGGTAACTAACTTTGACCCACGTACGGTGTCGTAATGATCCGCTAAAAATAGACAATGAGCATTTTTGGAAAGACTATAAAGAAAATCTTCGGTTCGAAGTATGACAGAGATGTCAAGAAATATCAGCCCTATGTAGAAGAGATCAACGGCTATTATGAGCAGTATCGGTCTCTCTCCGCGGATGCCTTGCGGCAAAAAACCATAGACTTCCGTGAGCGCATCGCAGAGCACCTACAAGGTATAGACGAAGATATAGCGACGGTAAGAAAGCAAGCTGAGGAAGAAAAAGATCTTCAGCAAAAAGAAGATTTTTTTAATGAACTAGACAAGTTTAAGAAAGATCGCGATGAAGCATTAGAAGAGATCCTGTGGGAGATTCTACCTGAAGCGTTTGCCGTGGTCAAGGAGACTGCTAGAAGATTTACAGAGAATAGCGAGATACAAGTCACGGCCACGGAGCACGATCGAGAGATTGCTGCTAAGGGCGGGAACTACCTAGCCATCAATGGTGACAGTGCCACATGGAAAAACCAATGGACCGCCGCGGGCGGTGAGATCCAGTGGGGCATGGTACACTATGATGTGCAGCTGATAGGTGGTATGGTGTTGCATGATGGCAAAGTCGCTGAGATGATGACGGGTGAGGGAAAGACACTAGTCGCCACACTGCCCGCTTACCTTAATGGTCTGAGCAGCCAGGGTGTGCATGTCATCACGGTGAATGATTATCTAGCACGACGGGATGCAGAGTGGGTGGGACCCATATTTGAGTTTCTATTTCTTACCATCGACTGTATAGACAAGCACAAGCCACACTCACCGGGACGCATCGCAGCTTATGACTGTGATATCACCTATGGTACCAATAATGAGTTTGGCTTTGACTATCTACGAGACAATATGACGAGATCAGTAGATGATCTGGTTCAGGGCAAGCATCACTTTGCCATGATAGATGAAGTGGATAGCGTATTGATAGATGAGGCGCGGACTCCCCTCATCATCAGTGGTCCTGTAGGTAAAGACTCAGAGGAGCAAGAATATATCGAGCTCAAGCCCTTCGTAGAGCGTCTTGTGGCAGAGCAGAAGAAACTCGCCACCAAGTATCTCGCGGAGGCTAAGACTCTCATGAAAGACGGCAAACTAGGTAATAATGAAGGCGAGATGGGAATGGCTCTTCTACGAGCACATCGCGCTATGCCCAAGTATAGACCGCTGATCAAGTTTCTCAGTGAAGACGGTGTGAGGAATAATATGCAGAAGGCCGAAAACTTCTACATGCAGGAGCAAAGCAAGAACATGCACCTAGTGGATGATCCGCTCTTCTATGTTATCGACGAGAAGAACAGATCCGTTGAGCTCATGGAGCAAGGATCTGAGTATCTCGCCAAGGGAAGAGAGAACAGTGACTTCTTTATCATGCCAGATATAGGAATGGAGCTATCAGAGATTGACAGAAATGAGGAGATGAACGAAGAGCAAAAAGCTGAGACGCGACAAGAAGTCATCAGCGATTTTGCTACCAAGTCAAAGCGACTACACACCATCAATCAACTCCTGAAGGCTTACAGCCTATTTGAAAAAGATGAGGAGTACGTGGTGATGGATGAGCAAGTGAAAATCGTAGATGAGCAGACTGGCCGCATGATGGAAGGTCGACGATACTCAGACGGTCTCCACCAAGCTCTAGAAGCTAAGGAGAATGTCAAGGTGGGAAATCTCACGCAGACATATGCCACCATCACGCTGCAAAATTATTTCCGCATGTACCACAAGCTCTGTGGTATGACAGGTACAGCAGAGACTGAAGCGGGAGAGCTATGGGAAATCTACAAGCTCGATGTAGTCGTAGTGCCTACTAATCGACCTATCCAGCGCGCAGATCATGAGGACTTGGTCTTCCGCACATCTCGCGAAAAATACAACGCGGTCATAGAGGAAATCGACGCACTTACTCAAGCGGGCAGACCAGTCCTAGTAGGTACTACGAGTGTAGATATATCTGAGACGCTCAGCCGCATATTGGAACAGAGAAATATCTCACACAATGTACTTAATGCTAAGCAGCACCAGCGAGAAGCAGAGATCGTAGCTGAAGCGGGTTTACCAGGCAAAGTGACGATCGCCACCAACATGGCTGGTCGTGGTACAGATATCAAGATATCAGATGAGGTCAAAGCTGCAGGTGGTCTGGCTATCATAGGCACAGAAAGACATGACAGTCGACGCGTTGATAGACAGTTGCGCGGTAGAGCGGGTAGACAGGGAGATCCTGGCAGTTCACAGTTCTACGTATCACTGGAAGATAAGCTGATGAGGCTCTTCCGGTCAGAGCGCATCTCTAAGCTCATGGATCGTATGGGCTATAAGGAAGGCGAAGTGATACAGCACAGTATGGTCACAAAGAGCATCGAGAATGCTCAGAAGAAAGTAGAAGAAAACAACTTCGGCATCAGGAAGCGTCTCCTCGAGTATGATGATGTCATGAATATCCAGAGAGAGGCGATCTATAAGAAGAGAAATAGTGCACTCACTGGTGAGCGACTTTCACTTGAGATCAGCAACACCTTCTTCAGCCTTATCCAAGGGCTGGTCTATCAACATAGAGGTGAAGGCGGTGACTATAAGAGCTTCCGCACAGCTTCTATGGCCACACTGGGCTATGATCCAGAGATCGACGAAGCAAGCTTCATGGAAGCTTCTGCTGAGGATCTGACCCAAGAGATGATGGATCGCTTTATGCAGCACTACAGAGAGAAAGGTGACAAAATCGCTACCCTTCTTATGCCCGAGATCAGACATGCCTACGAGAACGAAAGCCACAAGTACAAGCGCATCTTGCTTCCCTATGGCGATGGGCGGAGTCGCAAGATGGCCATCACAGCTGATCTCAAGACGGCTGTCGACACTCAGGGTGAATCCATCATGACAGACATAGAAAAGACGGCGAGCCTGGCATTTATCGATCAGAACTGGAAGGAGCATCTCCGATCCATGGATGAGCTTAAGGATAGTGTCCAAGCAGCGAGTTTTGAGCAGAAAGACCCTCTAGTAGTCTATAAAATCGAGGCTTACGAACTGTTTGAGCAATTGATGAACGAAGTGGGTGAAGACACAGGAACTTTCCTTGCTCAGGGCCGACTTGCCTTCAGAGAAGGTAGTGCTGTACAAGAAGCTCGACAAGCCAAGAGTGACTTCAGCAAGATGAGCACAAATAAACAAGAGAAGACAGCAGCACAGCGGGCAGGTATGCGAGCTGGACAGGGCAGGCAAAAAGTGGAAACTGTGCGGCGCTCTGAGAAGAAAGTAGGTCGTAATGATCCATGTCCTTGCGGAAGTGGAAAGAAATACAAGCAATGCCATGGTAGCTAGATTGATATTTACCACAGGACTATGTCTATGCCTATCTACATTTCTAGAAGCGCAGATATCTGCTCCTAGAAGTCTTGATGCAGCGATGCAGCGCTATGAGCAGTATCGTAAGGACAAGGAAGAATACCCAGTCTATCGGATCACAGTAGTACTGACCAGAGACAGAAGAGAGATGGAGTCTGAGCGTAGTCGATTTCGTACGCGGTTTCCTAAGGACGAGCTTAAGTGGAGCTATGACCAACCGTACTACTCTCTCAAGACAGGTTATTACCTCCTCGAGAGGGAGTCATGGGCTGACCTGCTGCGTATACGCCGCGTGTATCCCAATGCTATACTGAGTATAGACCGGATGTCAGCTGAAGAATACCTCGCTGGTCGAGGCACATGATATGAGCCGGTCACGCACTTATACACGTAGTACGAGTGTATCCGCAGTACTGCCAGCCATCTATCTTATCCTCACTGCTATCGGAGCAGTGACGGTCTACAGTAGTATGATAGATCAGTCTATGACAGACACAGGTGTCATCATGCCTCCTGGTTACAATACTTATCTCATCCAGATCGTGATAGGAGTAGTGCTCTTCTTTCTTGTGGGTGTGATTCAGCAAAAGTTCTGGCATATCATACACGCCCCGGCCTATATAGGTGGCCTATTGCTGCTGATTGCGGTAGCAATATTTGGTCATGAAGTACATGGTGCTAGATCATGGTTTAGACTTCCGGGGGGGATAAGTATACAAGTCGCAGAATTGGTCAAGCTGAGTACAGCACTGAGCCTTGCAGCTCTTCTCAGCCACTATCGTACAGACTTGCAGATTCTGCGCTATCAAGCAATCAGTCTCGCGGTCATCTTAGCACCAGTGCTACTCGTGCTATTACAGCCTGATGCTGGTACCGCAGGCGTATTCTTGAGCCTTACGCTGGTGCTGTTCCTTGCAGGATTCCCATCATGGGTCTATCTGATCAGTATAAGCACACTCAGTTTATTTATTATTTCAGAGGTGTTCAGCTTGTCTATGGCCATCACGATATTGCTTGGTGTACTGGGTATACTATACACTCCTTGGGATAGGCGACGACTGACAAGAAATCTGCCTTATGCACTAGTTTTCCTTACGGCACTGCTCACGGGAATCTATATGTCGCTCATGGCGTCGATCATTGTCCTATCGAGCTATTTGGTCTATCAGGCGGTACGCGACGTGATCAAGAAGCGATTTGCCAAGCCGATACGCTATGTAGCAGTGGGAACCATAGTCCTGTTGATTACAGTCTCACTGTACTATGTGGTGAATAGCGTACTACAACCGCACCAGCGAGATCGCATAGATGTGTGGCTAAGTCCAGGACAGAGCAATCCTCAGGGGAGTCTGTACAACCTCATTCAAAGCAAGATGGCCATCAGTAGCGGTGGTATCACGGGTAAGGGCTTTCTCCAAGGCTATATGACGCGTCTAGACTACGTGCCAGAGCAGAGCACGGACTTTATATTCACAGTCATCGGTGAGGAGCAGGGTTTCCTTGGTGCAGCATCAGTAATTATACTCTTTGGCATCTTGATCTTCTATTTACTTCATATGGCACAGCAGCAGCGCCAGCAATTCAATAAGTACTTTATCCTCTGTGTCGCGAGTTACATTACCGTACACGTCATCATCAATATAGGTATGACTCTTGGACTCATGCCAGTCGTGGGGATACCTCTTCCCTTGATCAGTAGAGGAGGAAGTGCATTTATCGCATTTTCTCTTATGCTCGGAATCATACAATCATACAATTATCACAGGGATGCCTAGAGAGAACTTTAACTACACTATAGATGCCACTGACTCAGACACCTCTGCAAGAGCAGGCCACTATCATACAGATCACGGTACGATAGAGACACCCGTGTTTATGCCAGTGGGCACGCTCGCTACGGTTAAGACACTCAGTGCACCAGACCTCAAGGACGCGGCACAGGCGCAGATCATTCTCGGCAACACGTATCATTTATACCTGCGACCTGGCCTGGAAGTCATGGAGCATGCTGGAGGTTTGCATCGATTCTCAGGCTGGGATGGCCCCATGCTTACAGATAGTGGCGGGTACCAAGTATTTAGCCTAGCACATAGACGGAAAATTACAGAAGAGGGCGTCATATTTGCTTCGCACATAGATGGCAGCAAGCACCACTTTACCCCAGAGTATACCATGGATATTCAGCGGATTATAGGGGCTGACCTGATCATGGTATTAGACGAGTGCACACCCTATCCTTGTGAGCGCACTTACGTGCAAAAGTCAATCGGCCTTACAGACAGATGGATGAAACGATGCTTTGCCCGATTCCAGGAGACTAACGATCGCTATGGACATGAGCAAGTATTGCTACCCATCGTACAGGGAAGCACCTATACGGACTATCGACGTGAAAGCGCTAAGATGGTAACCGACCAAGATGCTAAGCTCAATGCTATAGGTGGACTAAGCGTAGGTGAACCAGAGGAATTAATGTACGAGATGTGTGAAGTAGTCAACGACGTACTACCTGTAGAGAAACCGCGATATCTCATGGGTGTAGGCACACCGTGGAACCTACTGAACTGCATAGCGCGCGGCATAGATATGTTTGACTGCGTGCTTCCTACGCGCAATGCACGTCATGGCCTACTTTACACTTGGGACGGAGTGATCAACATGAAGAATGCTAAGTGGAAGGACGTTCACACAGCTGTGGATGCAAAGTCGACAAGTGAACTTAGCAGAGTACATACTCGAGCCTACCTGCGACATCTCATCCATAGTGGAGAGATGCTAGGAGCGAGGATAGCAAGTCTACACAACATTGCCTTCTTTCAGGAGCTCATGCGCACAGCGCGCGAGCACATCATTTCGGGAGATTTCGGGAGTTGGTATCTGAAGACAGACGCAGAACTCCGTAGGAGACTATGAAGCAACTAGATAGGTACATCATCGCCAAGTATCTGAAGACATTTCTCTTCACGGCTTTGCTATTTACGATCATAGCTGTGGCCATTGATTACAGTGACAAGATCTCCAAGGTCATCGAGCACGATCTCACATTTATCGAAGTGCTCCGATTCCGATACTTCAGCTATATACCATGGATTAATGGTGAACTATGGCCACTCTTCGCTCTCATAGCAGTGATTTTCGTGGCCTCACGCTTAGCCGGGAATAGTGAAGTAATCGCCATCTTAGGCAGTGGCGTTAGCTTCAGCAGATACTTGCAACCATTTCTGGTCTCGGCTCTGCTGCTCAGCGTTACCTATGGCATAGCACGGCATCTTATCCTACCCAAGAGTAATCAAACCTATCGCTACTATGAGGCCAAGTACTTCTGGCCGCGTGAAGAAAAAGTCATGAACAATGACATTCACATCTTTCTTGACCCAGACTCTAAGATCTATGTGAGATCATTCCGCAAATCAGATACCACTCTGCTCAATGTGCGCCTAGAGACGATACAGGATAAGAAACTAGTACAGCTCATCAAGTCTAAGAAAGCAACTTGGATCGGTGAGCCCAATCGCTGGAGATTACAAGATCCCTCCTATCGCGAGATTGTAGAGGGAAAGGAGAGTATCAGATTTGCCAAGACAAAGCTTGATACAGCATTTAATCTGCACCCCAAGGACTTTGTCAAGTACAATAGTCAGCGAGAGATGATGACCACTCCTGAGCTACTAGACTATATTGACTACGAGGAAGCCAAGGGCGTGGGTAACACCCGCAGTTTTAAGATAGAGATCTATCGCCGCACATCTGATCCATTTACTATGATTATCCTTACCATCATAGGTACATGCATAGCTAGCCGAAAGAAGCGCGGAGGGATAGGCGTGAATCTTGCCATAGGTGTCAGCCTAGGGGCGATGTATATAGTCCTGTCCAAGTTCAGCCAGACATTCGCCAGCAATTCTTCCTTACACCCCATATTGGGCGTGTGGCTGCCCAATGCCATATTCAGTGTAGTTGCTCTGATAAGCTACCTGACGGCACAGAAGTAGTGTGAATTAGCTTTACTGTTAACAATTTAAGGTAAAACAGAAATAAAAAAGAAAGATGCACATTTCTTAAACAACTACATGTCAGACACTTAAGAAGGTTTAGATATGTATAACAATAAAATTTGTGTTACACTCTTATTGTGTTTGTTTAACCTTCCGTTCGTTTTTGTTGAATTCTAGGGTTATATTTGAATCAACAAAATTCACAAAGTCATGTCTACAGTCGAATTTGATGTTAAGCTAAACCAGCTTTCGAGTCTTCTACACTCATTTGCTTATAATCTCACTAAGAATGGTGAGGAAGCAAAGGATTTGTATCAGGAGACAGCTTTCAGAGCACTTACTAATCGTGATAAGTTTCGCCCAGGGACCAACTTCAAGGCGTGGCTCTTCACGATCATGAAGAATATTTTCATCAATAACTATCGTAAAAAGGTCAAAGCGAATACGCTTTTTGACTCTACGGACAATATGTACTATCTCAACTCTGGTAGTGCAGTTATATCTAATAGCGCCGAGTCCGGTATACTGATGACTGAGCTGAAACAGATGTTATCTGATCTTGATGATAATATCCGCGTACCATTCCAGATGCACTACGAGGGATTTAAGTATCAGGAGATTGCTGATCACTTGAGCTTACCTCTAGGCACAGTGAAAAGTAGAATCTTCTTTGCCCGCAAGGCGCTCAAGGAGAGTATACGCGCACGCTACGGCGATGAGAACATAGCGCGCTACCGCTCATAAGTAAGCTTGAGGCACGAGACATTTTCTGAGAGGTGCACCGTACGTACGGTGCACCTCTTTTTCTTTGCAGTAGGATGGATTCACTATGACAGATAAGCAACTGAGAAGGCTAGTATTCAACTGGTATGACAAGCACCGTGACGATTGGCCGTGGAATCTTACGAGCGACCCCTACGCAATATGGTTATCAGAGACCATCCTACAGCAGACGCGCATAGCTACGGGAATTGCTTACTATGATAAGTTTTTAATCAGGTTTCCTACCTTGACATCCTTGGCTTCAGCAGCGTCAGATGACGTCCTCGCGGAGTGGCAGGGGCTGGGCTACTACAGTCGTGCTCGTAGATTGCATGCCGCCGCACAGATCATGATGGATCAGCATGGGGGTAAAGTACCTGATACGCTGGATGATCTGAGAGCTTTGCCAGGAGTTGGTCCCTACACTGCATCTGCAGTAGGTGCATTTGCTTATGGGATACCTTCTACAGCAATTGACGGAAATATCCACCGTGTCCTCTCTCGATTCTTTTATCTCCGACTCGATCTGACACGAGCTAAGGAGCGTAGAGAGCTCCAGACGCTTGCTGATGAACTGATCTGTACAGAGCGTCCGGGCGATTGGAATCGAGCTCTCATGAAAATTGGCAGCACTATATGTACACCTAGAAAACCGTCCTGTCCATTATGTCCACTACGGGAGAGATGTCAAGCACACCTAGAGCAGGATACACAGAAGTACCCTGTGGCTAAGAAAAAAGCCAAGTTGACGCACCGCTGGTTTCACTATCTGTATGCAATGGATGATCAGGATAGAATATACATCCAGCAACGAGCTGATGGAGATATATGGCAAGGTATGTATGAGTTACCGCTCATCGAGGCAATGGATGAGAAGTATGTCCCTCAATCTATAGAGGATTGGGGACATGAGTTCACGGTGTCAGACGATACGGCTAGACCACGCATCAGTGGCTCAGACACTCGCCTGCTTAGTCATCAAAGACTCTACATCAGCTACTATGAAGTGATTCGATCTGCTGATGGACAGGGCGATGCTATTGCTAGGGTGAAACACAAGGAAGAGAATGCTACAGCATCTGATGGAAGAAATACAGGGTTGATTGTAGTACCAAGTACACATTTGGCTGACAAGCCCTTCCCCGTATCTCTCCGCCGATATATTGACCTCCAGATAGACCAGCAGAAAACATCATAATTTTGACACGATGATTAACAAAGTCATACTGATAGGAAACCTCGGCCAAGACCCTGAGGACAGGACACTTCAAGATGGGACCAGCTTGGCTCGATTCTCTGTAGCTACTAATGAAAACTACAAGGATAAAAATGATGAGTGGCAGCAACTGACCGAGTGGCACAATATCGTATGCTGGCGAGCCACGGCCGATAGAGTCTTGTCTACGCTGAAGAAAGGTACCATGGTGTATCTCGAGGGCAAGCTCACGAGCAGCAACTGGAAGGATGATCAAGGAGCAGACCGCCGTACCACAGAGGTAGAGATGCTAAGCTTCCGCGTGCTTCAGCGACCTGATCAGATCCAATCACCAAGCCAGTAATACGTGGACACAGAACCTCCTCCCTCGGGCCAGCGTCTACTTGCAGCTAGTCTTCTATTCTTCCCGCTGATAGGATGGGATATACCGATATCCATAGTCGTACTCATACTATTACTACTCTCTAGCGCCATGATCAGCGGATCAGAGGTGGCCTTCTTTTCTTTATCTCAGAAGCAACTCATAGAGATCGCTGAAAATCAAGAAAGATGGTCCTCGCGAGCACTAGACCTACTGCAAAATCCACGCAATCTGCTTGCCACCATCCTAGTAGCTAATAACTTGATCAATATCGCTCTGGTACTTGTCAGTGATTTTCTGCTACAGAAGACGCTTGGCATCACCGTCTGCCGACAGGCTGCGCAGAGCTTACAGGAGTGGCTGCCCAGTGTAGTGAGTGACGCGGATGCTTGGGCACGAGGATTCAACTTTCTGGTGACAGTGATACTTGTGACCTTTCTTCTGGTACTATTTGGCGAGGTAGCTCCTAAGATCTACAGTAATACGCATAGTGTCAAGATGACTAAGTATATGAGTGGCACTCTCACTATCCTGAGTCGCGTGCTGTATCCTATCACGCGGGTGATGGAGCGTGGTAGCTGGGTTCTAGAGCGCTCTATGCTACAGACGGCCATCATGCCAGGTAAGCAGATGGCTGAGCTAGATAAGGCTATAGAGCTCACTACAGATCAAGCAGATGTCAAGAGTATGCGCCAGCAAGACATCCTCAAGGGATTACTAGCATTTAACGAGGTCACGATCAAGGAAGTCATGAAATCTCGTATGGATATGGTCGCTGTAGACCTAGCCACTACCTATGATGAGCTCCTGAGTGTAGTACGAGACAGTGGCTACAGTCGCATCCCCGTCTACAGAGAAGAACTAGATCAGATAGCAGGTATACTGTATGTGAAGGATCTCATCAGCAAGCTAGATCGTGGGCCTAGCTACGCATGGCAGAGTCAGCTCCATACAGACGTACTCTATGCACCAGAGTCTAAGAAGATCAGCGATCTGCTGGTTGACTTTCAAGAGAGCCGTAGGCATATGGCAATTGTCGTGGATGAGTACGGTGGCACTGCAGGACTGATTACCCTAGAGGATGTGATAGAAGAAGTGGTGGGAGAGATTAAGGATGAGTTCGATCTTCACCAAGAGGTAGAGTTCGAGAAGATCAACGATGAGAAGTACGTCTTTGAAGGCAAGACGCTGCTCAAAGACGTGTGTCGAGTGGTGGAAATGGACGAAGAACACTTTGAGCCCTACCGCGGTGACAGCGACTCTATTGCTGGACTCTATCTAGAGGTTAATGGGCGCTTACCGCGAAAATTCCAAGAGATGAACTTTGGGACGTTTACACTCAAGGCGATATCTGTAAGTCGTCGTCGCATAGAAAAAGTGATGATTACTTTGAAATGATCTGATTACAAATTCGTTTTCGGAGAATACCCACGACAACCATGAAACATACTCTTCTATATGTACTATGCGTAGTGATAGCTCTGGCCAGCTGTCAAAAGCCTGTGCCTATACCGCTGCCACGTGCCTATCCTCGTATAGAGTTTCCTGAGCGCAGCTACGAGAGGATTGCTCCAGAGAATTGCCCGTTCAGCATGGAGGTTCCGAGTTATCTGACTCTGCGTCAGAGGACAGAAACTCTCGGTGAGCCCATAGAAAGCGATTGCTGGTATGACCTACACAGCCAGACACTCAATGCGGATATACACTGTAGCTACAGTAGAATCATCAATAAAGCAGACTACGAGAAGCGTGTAGACGATGCCTTTGAGCTATCCCGCAAGCATGTGAAGCGCGCAGACTTTATAGACGAGTTAGCATTTACTAATGAGCATGGAGTCAGCGGAGTACTATTTCTACTGGATGGTCCATCAGCAACTCCAGCGCAATTCTTTGTGTCAGATACCACAAACCACTTCTTCAGAGGTAGCTTATACCTATCTAGTCAAGTCAATCCCGACAGCACCGCACCGGTCTACGAGTTTCTTCTGCAAGACCTAGATAGACTTGTCGCTAGTTTTCGCTGGGAGGAGTAGGCGTATCCTCGCCTGTCTTAAGCTGTAGGCCAGTCAGGTTGGAATAGCGCGCATGAGGATATCTGTTACCATTAAATACAAGATCTCGACGCTGTTGTTTTTTCTCAGATTCCGTGAGCACATTGAAGTCCCTGCACAAGGAAGAACAGCAATTGTCAAACTTCTCCGCGCAGGCCTTGCACTGGATGAAGAGTAGATGACAGGCGTCATTGGAGCAGTTAGTATGCTGATCACAAGGGTCTCCGCACTGGTGACACTCAGCTAGCACGTCTTCGGTGATTCGCTCTCCTAGTCTTTCGTCGAATACAAAATTTTTACCAACAAACCGATTTTCAAGGTTCTGCTTGTCCACGGTATGTGCATAGTTAATGATGCCACCGTCTAGCTGGTAGATGTCATCATGGCCAAGGCTCTTGAAGTACGCACTAGCTTTCTCACAGCGTATACCGCCTGTACAATACATGAGTACTTGCTTAGGCTTTTGGGCAGCAATGACCTCGGCGATAATCGGTAGCGACTCGCGAAAGGTAGCAACGGAGGGCCTCAGTGCCCCCTGAAAATGGCCGACCTCGCTCTCGTAGTGATTCCTCATGTCTATGAGTAAAGTATCCGGATCTTTTGCCAGATCATTAAAGCGCTGCGCATCTACATGCTCACCTCGCTGAGAGAAATCGATAGCCCGATCATCTAAGCCGTCAGCGACTATCTTGGTGCGTTGACGTACAATGAGCTTGACGAAAGAGAGATCATCAGACTGCACAGCAATATTGAGGCGCAAGTCTGCGAAATGAACATGATCGTCAAGATAGTCCTTGAGCTCGGATAGCCGAGTAGAGGGCACGGTAATCTGTCCATTGATGCCCTCTGTGGCTATATAGATTCTTCCCAGCACGCCTATACCATCCAGTCCATGATACAGTTCATCGCGCACAGTATCTAGTCTATCGATAGAGACATATTTATAAAACGAAAGCGTCGTACGATCAGCGGCCTCTACAGAGAGTTTTTCTCTCAGGACTTCCTTGCTGTGGATGTTATATAATCTCTTCTTGGGCACGATAGAGTGATAAAATGCTGTTACTGACAGTGAATAATGACGCGAAAAGGCAAAATTACGTAGGAAGCGTCAGTCCAAGGAATTGCACGGAAGTGTCGCATTATCAATGGATGGAGTATGTCAACAGTAGTCACCCATCCATGGTATATGATTGAGTAAGGCAAGCCAAAGACTTAAAGGACTGAACTAAAACCGTAATTTTGCACCACATTTCTGGAATAGCCTACTAACACACTAGATATGCAACAAACAAAGACTCGATATAGCGATACAGAGCTCGCAGAATTTGATGAGATCATAACTGTCAAGTTAGATGAAGCGCAGAAGCAATTGGATTATTGCTTAGCTGAGCTTAAAGCCACGGCTGATAATGATGATGCCAAGCTCAAGGGCTTGGATGATGGTGTGAGTGGTAGAGAAGTAGAGCGCTTAAGCGCACTCTCTGCCAGAGTGAAGAAGCACATACAGCATCTGCAAAATGCTAAAATTAGAATACAGAACAAAGTCTACGGTGTATGCCGTGAGACAGGGGAGCTCATCTCCAAGGAGCGACTCAAGGTAGTACCACATGCTACTCTCAGTATTGCAGCTAAGCAAGGTAAGCGCTAGTAGTGAAGAAGTCACATCTCGTCATCCTCGTAGTAGTGGGCGTGGTCTTGATAGACCAGATCCTCAAGGTATACATCAAGACAACATTTGCCTACGAAGAAGAGCATCTTATACTTGGTCTGGAATGGGCTCGCCTAAAATTCATCGAAAACCCAGGTATGGCTTTTGGGATGAATTTTGGAGGAGAGATCGGAAAGTTGATTCTAAGCCTCTTCCGTATCCTTGCTGTGATACTGCTAGGATTTATCCTGCGCAGCATGATCAAAGACGGAGTGCGTACTGGTGTACTGGTATGCTTTGCCCTTATACTTGCTGGAGCACTGGGAAATTCTATAGATGGAGCGATCTACGGCATGATATTTTCTGGAAGTTACCACGGCGTAGCTGAGCTCTTCCCAGAAGGAGGTGGCTATGCGCCATTCCTGAAGGGTAGAGTAGTAGACATGTTTTACTTCCCTATGATAGATACGTACTTCCCAGATGGCTTACCGCTAGTAGGCGGCAACCGCTTCCAGTTTTTCAGACCCATCTTTAATGTAGCGGATGTCTCCATCTCTACAGGTGTGATAGCTCTGATAGTATTGTACCGATCTTTTTTTAGAAGTGGTGCAAGCAAGGGCACACAAGTGCCTGGCAATCAACAATCTATATCTTAGGCCATAGCCCGAGAAGAACTCTCGCTAGCAGCAAATTTGCTTACCGCTTTGCTTGCTCGTTCTAGGCAGTCATAGTCCAGAGAGTATTTCATGAACTTACCATCACGTGATGCTGTGACCACGCCAGCAAGGCGTAAGATCTTCAGATGCTGCGATGTGATAGACTGCTCTATCTTAAGCGTGTTGTAAATCTTATTGACTTGTATCGCGTCGTAGCGGTCAATAAATGCGATGATCCTCAGTCTGAGAGGATGGGCCAGTGCACGCATCAGTTCTGATGCATAGTCCAGCCGGTCGCTGTCAAATGTAACCTTAGTCTTAGCCATTTGTAGTTTTCGTTTCTTGTAGTAGTAGTTTTCCTTCGAGAAGGCAAATATGATAACTTTTTATAATATATCGGTTGATATATGAAAAAAATATATCATTTAATTTTACAAGTGAAAACAGTCAAGTGCCTGTAAACTAATGATTTAAGGGTTATTTGCTAGAAAAAACTTCAGCCAGCAAGGTCTTCAACCAATACTGCAATCTGAGAAAGTCGGTCTCTATCAAGGCTATAATAGATAAACTTTCCTTGCCTCTCGGTGATGACTACGCCAGCTCTACGCAAGATGGCGAGATGCTGAGAAGCTACAGATTGCTCGAGTCGAAGCTTGATATAGATGTCCGTAACGGTCATCGTATCGTTCGTCTCTAGCAGATCTATGATCTTCTGGCGGAGCTTGTGATTGACAGCTCGTAGTACGAGTACAGCCTTTCTTAAATTGCCGTAGTCTAGAGGTAGATTAGTATCTCCCTTCTTCACTACTACTGATTCGTTTTTGTTTTTTTTCATCTCGGTTGTGTTGCGTCGTGACAACAGCAATTTTGCAAAGACCGTACCAAAGTCAGGTTTGCGGCGAGGGCAGTTTTACATAGAGAGGCTTCTCTCATATGTAACTCTATGACTATAATGCTCTTAGGAGATAAGAGGTTTCTTCCTTATTGTAATGTTTGGTGGAAGGACATAGAGCGGACCCAAACTGGATATAGCTGAAAGTCGATGGAAGAACTCATCGGACGTTGGTTCCAGAGGAGCTTGATGATCAGCTCTAAGTGGCACATGTATGGCTGGTCGAGTAGAATACTGTTCTAGTAATGGTGCTATGAGAGCCTCATTATTACTTACTAGCGGCTGGCCGAGTTGCCATATGTCATCATTGTGCAGTCGCTTGATCTCTAGCGCTTGATCTCTCAGCGCGCCTGGGTTATGGTAGTAGTTATATCCTTTGTGAGCATCAATAGCTACGCCATAGGAGTCGTCCGCTACAGAGCGAAGAATCCTGATACCTGAATAAGCGTGAATCGGTATGTCTTTGACATAGGCTATGGCCTTGGCTGCACTGAGAGCTACTCTCAGACCCGTGTAGGAGCCGGGACCTATGTTAGTGGATACAGCTTTGAGATCAGTCATGGAGATATCAGCCCTACTGAGGCAATCACGGATAAGCTTCTGGCAATGTGATACGTGTGTACGCATCTTAGCATTCTCTACGGAGAAGAGGACTTGACCATTATCTAGGACAGCCACGGACGCTACAGAGGTACTGAAATCAAGCGCCAATACAGGTCCAGAGGGCATGATAGCTGCATTTTCCACGGTGCTTACTTGATCGCTAGGATCTGATTATAGCGCTCTTTGTCCTTTAGGACTTGGACTGCCGCAGTGACTTCATCATCATTACGCAATTTTACGGCTACACGCCCTGTCTCAAAGTGGTATCGACTTACTAGCTCTTCTTCTAAGATATCTGTGATCGTTTCTTGTGAAGAGTTAAGGAGCGACTTTTTATACTCCTCTACAGCTGCTAGTGCGTCTTTGAGTTCGATTTTCTGTGTATCGTTGACAGATTCTTCCACCATAGTGCGGAGCATCTTCTCGTGACTGTGAGTGTAGCTGAAGCCTTCTGATTGGAGAAACTTTAGGAAATCCTCATATTCCGTATAGTTCCATTCCTCATAGTCTACGATACTATCTCGAGTTGCTACATAGGTATTGGCATATTTCAAGAACATGTGCTGATCTGTAAGAGCTTGCACGAGTTCGTTGTTTTCTTTCTTTACGAGCTCGATATCAGGCTGTACGCCACCACCATCTAGTACAGTCCTTCCATTCTCTGTAGTATACTGGCTCCGCAGCGAGTCAGGTATGTCCACAGGTTTACCATTGTCATACGCCACGCCTTGAATGCATCTGTTGCTCGGAATGTAGTACTTGGATATGGTCACTTTGAGTCGAGAGTTATACCCGATCTCACGTGTATTTTGCACAAGGCCTTTACCAAAGCTCTGCTGGCCCAGTAGTACACCGCGGTCGTAGTCTTGTATCACACCACTTACGATTTCGGATGCGCTTGCGGAGCGCCCATTGATCAGTACGGCCAGTGGAATCTCGGGGTCTAGAGCGCTTCCACGAGTTTTGAAGATTTGATCCTTGTCTTTAAGCTTCCCCTTGGTACTTACCACGAGCTTGCCTTCAGGAATAAACAAGTTACAGATATTCACAGCTTCATTGAGCAGACCACCACCATTGTATCTCAGATCCAGGATAACTCCCTTGACCTCGGGGTTTTCCTTTTTCATATCGTTGATCGCCTTCTTGATGTTTCCACTTGCATTCCTGGTGAATGTAGTAAGAATCACATAGCCTATGTCACCGTCGATCACCTTGTAGTAGGGGACATTGTTGACCTCTACTTCTCCTTTCTGCAGAGCGCGCACTATAGGTGCTGATTCTCCCACACGAGAGACTGTGAGTCTCACGGTCTCGCCGCCATAGGTACGTAGCAGCCCCATAAATTGACTGATAGGTATACCCACTACGTCTTCATCTTCTACTTTAAGAATCTTGTCTCCGGCCTTGAGTCCACTTTGACTGAGAGGGGATTTGGCGACGGTCTCTGTAATCGTGATATGACCATCTACGATCGCGAGGTCACCACCTATACCGTTATACTTTCCTTCTTGCAGATAGCGGTACTTCTCTATCTGACTCTCTGAGTAGTAGACCGTATAGGGATCAAGTGAATTTACCATAGCATCCAGTCCGATCTTCATCAGACTATTGGGATCTACATCTTCAGCGTAGTTAGCATTGAGTTCCTTGTAGACTTTGGTGAAGATTTCGATATTCTTTACGATATCAAAGTAGTTGTCATTCCATACTAGCCCAAATCCCATGAGACCACAGGATACAGGAATAATCAGAAGAGCTAAGAGTCTTTTTTTCATAATAGTATACTTACGTACGAGCTAAGAACGCACTTATGTGGCGTTTCAGTTCGTCAGGTTGATCAGCATGCACCCAGTGTCCGGCGTTTGCGATATGAATAAGTTCTGCTTGAGGGAAGTGGACTTGCAATTTCTCCAAGCTATCCGTGGGCACATAGTCAGAATCGGCGCCTGCTAGAAATAGGGTGGAGTAGGTATAAGCCCTTTCGGGCAAATCTAAACTAGCAACGATCTCACCATAGTTAGCGAGTAGACTATCGATATTCATCTTCCACTTATAAGAGTCTCCTTCACGCCCTATATTCTTCATCAGAAAATACCTCAAGCCAGGTTCGGTAAAATGATGAGATAGGGCTTCGTCAATTTCAGATCTTGATTTATATCCTGAGATATCACTTTCAGCAAGGATACGTAAGATCGTATCATGAGACTTCTTAAATGACCAGGGCACGCTATCCACAACCACGAGACGAGAGACACGCTCGGGATGATCGGATGCCAGCTGCATGGCTACTTTGGCTCCCATGCTGTGTCCTACGAGCACACAATCCTCTATGGCTAGATGATCAAGGAGCGCGACCACATCACCAGCCATCTGTGAGTAGCTCATGTCTTCTCGGTGAAATGACCTTCCATGATTTCTCAAGTCAGGCAAGAGGACCTGGTACTGATCCATGTAGTTCTTAGCTATGCTATTCCAGTTATCACCGCTGCCCAATAGACCGTGTAAGATAACCAGCGCTGGACCAGTGCCAGATGATTTATAATGAAGGATACTAGTGTCGCCGGTCATATTACTCACTGTAACGCATAAAAAAAGGTCCTGCTCAAAGAGCAAGACCTTTTATAGATAATTTATGATGAAGTACCGCGGCTTAAGACTTCTTCTTTGACTTGCAGCAGGCTTTGCCTGAAGCGCAAGACTTCTTGCCTTTAGTAGCTTTCTTCATACCATTCTGTGAGTACATGACCACTGAAGTAGACATGACCTCATCTCCACGCTGTACGCTTAGCTGTACATCGGAATCTTCCATGCTCATCAGCATCACTTCATTGAGCGTTTCTACTGATGTAAGGTTCGTTTCATTGGCGCTGGTGATGACATCACCAGACTTAAGACCGGCAGTAGCGGCAGGGCTGTCTTCCTTGACATCTACGATGACGAGTTTTCCATCCATATCTTTTACTGTAGCGCCTAGGCACATCTCAGGATTACAGGACTTAGACTTGCTGCATGATTGCTTAGAGCTTTCTAAGGTAGTGGCTGTCTGAGCTTGTACGCCGAGCACACCTAGAAGTAGTAGGGCAGAGAAAATGATCTTTTTCATGTGTAGTTATTTTAGTTAAAGATACGTGGACAAGGGCTACAACGGGGAGTTATCTCATAGAAGTACCGTAGGATAAGACTACTTAACACTTTGACTAGATCTGTACGATGGACTGTAGTAGTCTTGTTTCTGATATGAATCAGCTCTATAATGATCGCATGAAGTACGCTCTACAGCTCTTCTTTGAGGTATTTGGCCGTAAGGCTCTCCTTCACCTTAGCGACCTGCTCTGGAGTTCCTTGTGCGACGATCATGCCTCCACCCTTGCCACCTTCTGGTCCTATATCTACGATGTGATCTGCTACTTTGATCACGTCGAGATTATGCTCTATAATAAGGACGGTATTACCCTTATCTACGAGCTTTTGTAGCACATTGAGAAGCATCTGTATATCTCTGAAGTGGAGACCTGTAGTTGGCTCATCGAGAATATAGAATGTGCTTCCCGTGGCGCGCTTGGATAGCTCTTCACTGAGCTTAACCCGCTGCGCCTCGCCTCCACTCAGTGTGGTAGCTTGCTGACCAAGGGTGATGTAGCCGAGCCCCACACTATCGAGTACGCTGAGCTTGCGGTAGATATTGGGAATCTTATCAAAGAATCTTACAGCTTCTGATACGCTCATGTCTAGCACGTCACTGATACTCTTTCCTTTAAATATGACCTCGAGCGTCTCCCGATTGTAGCGCTTACCATGACACTCTTCACAGTCGACGTGTACATCTGGCAGGAAGTTCATCTCTATGACTCGCCTACCGCTTCCCTGACAGGTCTCGCATCGGCCACCTTTCACATTGAAAGAGAAGCGACCAATCTTGTATCCTCGAATCTTTGCTTCTGGTACCTTGACAAATAGTTTACGGATATCTGTAAACACACCAGTATAGGTAGCGGGATTGCTTCTTGGGGTTCGCCCTATGGGAGACTGGTCTATTTCGATCACCTTGTCGATGTGTTGAGCGCCAGTAAGCGTACCATATGGAAGGGGCTGTACATGACTTCCATAGACTTCTCGCTTCAGCACTGGAAATAGGGTCTCGGCTATGAGGCTTGACTTTCCACTGCCGCTTACACCTGATACACAGATCATGGTTCCTAGTGGCAATTTTAGATTAACACTTTTGAGGTTGTGGCCAGTTGCTTTCTTGAGGATGATATTTTTTCCAGTACCCTTGCGACGTTTCTCTGGTACGGCAATTTTCTTGTCATTTTTCAGATAGTCTACGGTAAGACTATCAGCCTTGAGGATTTCCTTGGGAGTTCCCTCCGCCACGATCTCTCCACCATATTCACCAGCACCAGGACCTAGATCTATGATGTAATCGCTGGCGAGCATGATATCCTTGTCGTGTTCTACCACGAGGACGCTGTTGCCCACATCGACTAGATCTCTGAGCGCACTGATAAGGCGCTGATTGTCCCGCTGATGAAGACCTATGCTAGGCTCATCAAGTATGTAAGTGATCCCTGTCAGCTTGGAGCCGATCTGTGTGGCGAGTCGAGTACGCTGACTCTCACCACCACTCAGTGATCGAGCCGGTCTGTGTAGATGTAAGTAATTGAGACCTACGTCGAGCAAAAACTGCACGCGCATACGCAATTCCTTAGTTACATCACGCGCTATGAGCAATTGACGAGGTGTAAGGTGATCGTCGAGGGGTTCTAACCAAGCGGCGAGTTCGTCAAGGTCCATCACGGATAGTTCGGCGATGTTCTTACCAGCTATCTTGAAATAGAGAGACTCCTTGCGCAGACGCGCTCCTTCGCAGTCTGGACAGGACGTCATGGTCATGAACCCCTCGGCCCATCTACGTATTTTCTCCGAGCTTGTGTCATTGTACCACCGCTTTACTATCTTGATGATACCGTGGTAAGGAAGATTGTAGCTGAGCTCATTTTTACTGTATTTCAAGTCTACATGGATGCTGTCATCGCCACCATGCAAGATAGTTTTAAGAGCTTTGCTCGGAAGCTGACCGACAGGAGTACTTAAAGAGAACTTGTATTTCTTGGCCATCTTCTGCAGTTGCTTGAAGATCATGTTTTCTCGTCGTTCGCCTATGGCTGTTACTCCACCTTGATTGAGGCTAATACTATCATCGGGGATGAGCTTATCCATGTCTACCTCGTGCACGATCCCCAGTCCTTTGCAGCGCTTACAAGCTCCCTGAGGACTGTTAAAAGAGAAGGTGTGCGGACTGGGCTCAGGATAGCTGATTCCGGACTCTGGATCCATGAGTCTTTTGCTGTACACTTTCGTGATGCCTTCAGATTTTTCGGGCTTCTTAGAACGTGTTTTTTTATTTGTCGACGCGTCAGATGGCATGTGGGTATAAAGTACTCCACCACCTTTTTTGAGCGCAAGCTGTATACTCGAGCGCAGGCGATCTTCCTTCTCAGGAGATACGATGATGCGGTCTACAACTAGGTCTATGGTATGGGTCTTGTACCGAGCTAGTTGCATATCGGGTTCGAGATCCATGATCACTCCGTCGACCATAGCCTTGGTATATCCCTGCTTGCGGATTTGGTCAAACAGCTCTCGGTAGTGTCCCTTGCGTCCATCGACCAATCTTGCTAGGAGCATGATCTTCTGGCCAGCGTGATCATCGAGGATACTGGCGATGATGCGCTCTTCCGTAAAGCGCTGCATCTTCTTGCCAGTTACATAGCTGAATGCTTCTCCAGCGCGAGCATAGAGCAATCGCAGAAAATCATAGATCTCCGTAGTCGTGCCTACAGTAGATCGAGGATTCCAACCAGTGGTTTTCTGCTCTATGGATATCACAGGACTGAGACCGTCCACCTTCTCCACATCTGGCCGCTCCATCTTACCGATAAACTGCCTTGCGTAAGCACTGAAGGTCTCTAGATAGCGTCTCTGTCCCTCTGCATAGATCGTATCAAATGCGAGGGAGCTCTTACCACTACCGCTCACTCCAGTGATGACTACGAGTTCATTTTTTGGAATATCGAGGCTAATCGCTTTAAGATTGTTCTCGCTTGCGCCATAGATATGGATGTATTTCTTCTTGGCTTTACGACTTTTCTTGCGAGCGGGTGCAGTGACGGTATGGGAGTCTTTCTTGATAGATGCTTACTTAGCGATGTGAATGGATGACCATAAAACTACGAGCAGGTGGAAGTGTTCCCTGCTGCGACAAAAGAATAGTGCAACTCAGTTAAACCCAATTCGTGCATTAGGATTTTATTATTGGCTCTTCTTTTTGTATAACATTCATGTTTACAGTGACTTATGAAGATTTAGAATTTTTTGCGTGTGTAAGTTTTTGTTACGGAAACACTGCAACTAAAAGAAGGGCTCTATGCATCAAACCGACTCTTGTCAAATTACTTCGCGCCTAGCGTCTATCTGCTTCAGCCTCAGGCCATTCACCTCCTCGCCATAGCAGGCTATGACTCGTCAGCGGAACACCTGGCGCTCTTGCAGCTAGTCACTATCCATCGAAGCCTAATATACTCATTGGGTTAAATACTGGCAATAATCCAATTTACTTAGGATTGGGAAATCTGTGCTACGAGATGATCTATGATCTTATAGACATCAGCTCGGTGATCTTGAGCAATCTGAAGGACGGATTCAATACTGGTAGGCTCAGGGCTTTCATGGAAGCACTCATTGGACACGAGCGATACTACATTGCACTTCATGCCATACGATGCCGCTACGATGACCTCTGGGACGGTGCTCATGCCTACGAGATCGGCGCCGAGGACACTTGCCATCTTATACTCCTGAGGTGTCTCTAGGCTGGGTCCAGCAAATGCGGCATACACGGCTTCTTTCAAGGGAGCTTTGGTCTTTAACTCTGAGGACCCAGATAGCTGATGTACATATGCGCTCAGTTCGTCATGATACTCACGAGCATAGGCGTTTCTCATTTCGGGAAAGGCGATAGCTCCATCTGCCCCACGGAGACCGCGAAGTGGATTGACCCCCATGAGGTTGATATGATCTTTTATCACTGCAATAGAGCCTTGAGGCATCTCGGGATTGATGCTACCGCTCACATTGCTCATGATGATGTGCTTGATTCCTAGAGCATGCATGAGATGTATAGGAAAGCCACAGTCCTGTATAGAGTGACCTTCATAGTAGTGTAGTCTTCCGCTGAAGATTGCTGTACGGTGGGTACCATTATTGCGGATGACCAGCTCACCACTGTGGCCACGCACTACTGTGGCTGGGAAGTGCGGGATACCGCGATAGGGCAACCTCTCCTCTATTTCTTTACCGTCAGTGGGGGTTCCTAGACCCGTGCCGGTGAGTACAGCGATCGATGGCATATCATTGATACGCTCTGATACGTACTGCGCTGCTTGTGTATATATATCTGTCATGGTGATGCGTGTAGTGAGATGTAAAAGTAGGGTGCAAAGCGGTGCCTGAGTCTACGCTACTTGGCGTCTTTGAGACGGTCTACCTCAGGTCAATACGTGTGATGATTATTGTCAACTAATGGCTGAGAAGACTCTACTCGTCTGAAATTGAGGAGGATACCCTATATTTGCACTCTTTTGGAGAGGGAGCGAGATAATCGTTCCCTCTTTTTTTACCCATATGTTGACCATTCAAGCATATATCGAAGACGTCCTAGAAGGAGACGATTACCAGGATCATTACCTAGTAGAGCTGGTGGAGAGAGACAATCTCTTACAGGTGTTTTGGGATAGTGACTCAGGTGTATCGCTAGCGGAGTGTCAGCGCATGAGTAGATTGATCGAGGCGCATATAGAGGAGCATGGATTGATGCCTGACAAGTATAAGATTGACGTATCGTCACCGGGGCTGTCAAGACCGCTCAAGTTGAAAAGACAATACGTGAAGAATGTAGGGCGCACGCTTTCTATTCTACATGAGGGTGAAAAGATTAAGGGACGACTCCTAGAAGTGACAGATACAGGAATCGTGATTGATTTAGTAAAGACAAAGAAAGAGACTGTAAGCACGCCATTCTCATGGAATGAGATAGAGGAAGCCAAGGTCGTACCAGAGTTTAAATAGTATCATAAATGAATAGACAATGAATCTAGTAGACACTTTTTCGGAGTTTAAAGCTGGCAAAAACATCGACCGCCCTACCATGGTGCGAGTCCTAGAGGATGTATTTCGCACACTGATCAAGAAGAAGTATGGCAGCGACGAAAATTTCGATGTCATCGTCAATACGCAGAAAGGTGACTTGGAGCTATGGAGAGTGCGAGAGATCGTGCCAGATGGTGAAGTCACAGACGATCTGCGACAGATATCCATATCCCAAGCTAAAGAGATCGAAGATGACTATGAGACGGGAGAGGAGTGCTATCAGCAGTTGTTTTTAGCTGATTTTGGCCGTAGAGCCATCATGGCTGCACGCCAGACGCTCATGAGTCGTATCATGGAGCTTGAGAAAGACGAGATCTATAAGAAGTACAAGGATCGCGTGGGTGAAATCGTACTCTCAGAGGTACATCAGATACTCAAGCGAGAATTCCTTATTGTCGATGACGCTACTGGCAATGAACTCATACTTCCTAGATCAGAAGCCATCCGTGGTGACTTTTTCCGAAAGGGAGACATGGTCAAAGGGATCATCAGCCGCGTGGACATGAAAAATAATAATCCAGTCGTCGTAGTATCTCGCACAGATAATCGCTTCCTAGAGAAACTCATGGAGCAAGAAGTTCCAGAGATCGAGGATGGACTCATCACGATCAAGAAGATCGTACGCCTCCCAGGTGAGCGAGCTAAAGTGGCGGTGGAGTCCTATGATGATCGTATAGATCCAGTAGGCGCGTGTGTAGGGATGAAAGGATCGAGAATCCACGGAATCGTAAGAGAGTTGAAAAACGAAAACATAGACATCGTCAACTGGACGAGCAATATATCGCTGCTCATACAGCGCTCGCTCACCCCAGCAAAAGTGACATCAATAGAGCTCAATCACGAGACCAAGAATGCCAATGTATTCCTGAAGCCCGACCAAGTATCACTGGCGATAGGTAAAGGTGGAGCTAACATAAAGCTGGCTTCTCAGCTGAGTGAGTACACGATTGATGTTTACAGAGATACGGACACATTTGAAGAGATGGACGATGTCGATCTCGAAGAGTTTAGCGATGAGATCGAAGATTGGGTGATCGTAGCATTCAAGAGCATAGGATGCGACACAGCACGTAGCGTGTTGAGTCTGAGCATGGAAGAGCTTACGCGACGCACAGATCTTGAAGAAGAGACAATAAATAATGTCAGAAAGGTTCTGGCATCTGAATTTGAAGAAGAAGCAAAGTCCGAGTAGCGACGGGGCTTGCGATATAATCATACTTTTGCACCATAATTTGAAGACCACTGAATGGCGAAGCGTCTAGTCAAAGTAGCATCAGAACTTAATGTAGGAACGGCAACGATCGTGGAACATCTCGTAGCAAAAGGCTTTGAGATAGAAAACCGCCCGACCGCTAAAGTGAGTGATGATATGTACACCGAGTTGCTGAATGAGTTTCAAAACTCCATGGCAGTCAAAAATCAGGCTGATCAGCTCGTCATAGGACCGCAGAACAAACCTGCAGCTCCTCAGGCACCTACCGTGGTGGCACCTCCACCACCTCCAGAGCCCACACCAGAGCCGGAGCCGGAGGTGAAGACACCTGAGCCGGAAGCAGCTCCAGTCGCTGAGAAGAAGGATGATGGTCTGATCAAGGCAGAGTTAACCGAAGATCAGAAGCCTAAAGTCAAGGTAGTCGGAAAAATTGATCTCGACGCACAAAAGAAAAAGCCGACTAAGGCTAAAACAAAGAAAGTAAAGGAAGAAGAAGCTGCGCCAGCTGAAGAGCCCGCTGCAGATACGGAAGCTAAACCTTCCGAATCTGAAGAGGCGAAGCCAGAGGCTGAACCAAAGAAAGCTGATGAGGTCATTCGAGCCAAGACTCCGCAACTGCAAGGTCTGAAGATCTTAGGTAAGATCGATACGAAACAGTTTGAAAAGAAGAAGAAGGAGCCCAAGGCGACTGATGCTGACAACAAGCGAAAGCGAAAGCGTACTCGCCGCAAAGTGAGTACAGCTGATGTGATCCGAGAACAACGCAATCGTGGTGCCCGCGGTGGTCGTGGTGGTGGAAGATCTGATGAAGTCCGAGAAGTCTCGCAAAAAGAGATCGAGGATAAAATCAAAGCAACCATGGCCCGAATCAAGGGTGGTGGAAAGAATAAAAGACAAAAAATACGACGAGATAATCGTGCTGAAAAGCGTGAGAAGCAAGAACAGATCGATCTAGAACAGTCATCAGACGTAATCGAACTCACTGAGTTTATTTCTGTGTCTGAGCTCGCTAGTCTCATGGGTATATCTGCTACGGATGTGATCATGACTTGTATGAATCTCGGAGTGATCGTATCGATCAATCAACGTCTAGATGCAGAGGTCATAGAGCTGCTCGCAGAAGAGTACGACAAGGAAATCAAGTTTGTCGATGCGGAAGAGACAATAGAAGAGGAGGAAGAAGAAGATGCACCAGAAGATCTAGAGCCACGCGCACCTATCGTCACGGTCATGGGTCACGTAGATCACGGTAAGACATCGCTACTTGATTATATCAGAAGTGCAACGGTAGCCACGGGCGAGGCCGGAGGTATCACACAGCATATCGGTGCCTATGAGGTGGATGTAAACGGTAAGAAGATTACTTTCCTGGATACACCGGGTCATGAAGCATTTACCGCGATGAGAGCTCGTGGTGCTAAGGTTACAGACGTCGTAGTCATCATCATCGCAGCAGATGATAATATCATGCCACAGACCAAGGAGGCAATCAGCCACGCCCAAGCTGCTGGTGTGCCGATGGTCTTTGCCATCAACAAAGTAGATAAAGACGGCGCCAACCCCGAGAAGATCAAGCAAGAACTAGCTTCTATGAATCTTCAAGTCGAGGACTGGGGCGGAAAGTATCAATCCCAAGATATATCGGCTAAGACAGGCCTCAACATCGATCTACTTTTAGAGAAGATTGTGCTAGAGGCCGAGCTCCTAGAGCTAAAAGCTAATCCTAACCGTGAAGCAGTAGGTACTACGATAGAAGCATCTCTTGACAAGGGTAGAGGATATGTCACTAAGATTCTAGTGACGAATGGTACCATGAGAATAGGCGATAGCCTCGCAGCTGGTGAATACAGCGGTAAGGTGAAGGCGATGTTCAATGATCGCGGCAAGAAGATAAAAGTAGCAGGTCCTGCTACCCCTGTACTGGTCCTTGGACTCAATGGAGCGCCGCAAGCCGGTGAAAAGGTCAAGGTATATGAAAGCGAGCAAGAAGCTCGAGATATAGCTACGCGTAGATCAGTCATATCACGAGAGCAGAGTAACCGTGCCGCTAAGCGTATCAGTCTCGATGAGATCGGTAGACGATTAGCTCTCGGATCATTCAAAGAGCTCAATCTCATCGTGAAAGGTGATGTGGATGGATCTGTAGAGGCACTCAGTGACTCACTTATCAAGCTGTCGCAAGAGAGCGTACAAGTCAATGTCATCCACAAGGCTGTAGGTCAGATTATCGAATCCGATGTACTGCTTGCTTCCGCCTCTGACGCAATTGTAATAGGCTTTCAAGTAAGACCATCCCTAGGTGCTCGTAAGATCGCAGAGAAGGAAGGCGTGGAAATCAAGACGTATAGCATTATCTATGAGGCTATCGATGAGGTTACCAAGGCTATCGAAGGTCTACTAGAAAAGGTCAAGGAAGAGAAGATCGTAGCTCAAGTAGAGGTGCAAGAAGTCTACAAGATCAGTCGCGTAGGTACAGTAGCCGGGTGCATCGTACGAGAAGGTACTATCACTAGGAATACTAAGGTCAGAGTCATACGCGATGGTATCGTAGTCTATCCGACCAAGCCTGGTGTAGAAGCAGAACTAGCATCCCTGAAGCGATTCAAAGACGATGCACGTGAGGTCAAGAACGGTCTCGAGTGTGGACTCTCAGTGAAAAACTTCAACGACATCAAGGTAGGCGACTTCATAGAGGGCTATGTCATCGAAGAGATCGCTCAGACACTCAACTAGACCGCCAGTCTACGGCTACAATATCGCTATGTGCAGAACTTGTCATATATTGGTATGACATAAAACACCAAGTAAATGAAAGCAATCGCCTTAGTTCTATTTAGTATCCTTGGAGCCATGGTACCGGCAAGTGAGCAGAGTGAATCCCTAGATCAAGTGGCATACTTTGACTATACCGCTTTCTTCTATGACGCTGATGGGGAAATATTCTATTTCATCGAATACAACACTCCGCCAAGCGAGCAACTCAGCAAGGTAATGATCAAGTCGTATGACGCTACTAGTGGAGTACTTATCGTGCAGGATCTACTAGCTGATGCAACAGTCAAGTACACTTTGGATGAGAGCATACATGGCATAGGAAGCATAAAAAGCGAGTATGCAAAGTCAGTGTTACTGAAAGAAGTCGATGGACAAGTGAAGCTAGTCTCACGATACGATCTACGCGATTACCAGAACCTGAAGTGCTCTTGTCAGATTATCAATTCTGATGGGCTAGATAAGTGCCAATCAGGAGGTAGAGGCTCTACATCAGCTAGCCTCGGCGAGTCTTCACACGAAGTGGCTAAAAGATCTATCAGCATCGTATGTGGGCCTAAGCACTATCCCTGCTGTAACTAGCCATATAGACAGATCTGACTGAATGATTGAGCAAGATCTGTTTTTTGATTCTCAGGCAGACATGCGTAGATTTCTCGATCGTGTGGTCGATCAAGTCAATAGACCAGAGTTTGTAGCAGATGACCCCATCGGCATACCCAAGCGATTTTCGAAGCTTCAAGATATAGAGATTACTGCCTTTTGGACGGCAGTCCTCGCATGGGGTCAGCGCAAGACCATCATCAATAAGGCAACAGAGCTCTACGCTCTCATGGATGACGCGCCCTATGATTTCATCATGCAACATGAGCCAAGAGATCTCAAGCGATTTGAGGGATTTAAGCATCGCACTTTTCAGTATACGGATACGCTTTACTTCATCCATTGGTTACGACACCACTATCAGCACCATGATAGTCTAGAGACGGCATTCAGTCGACATATAGGTGAAAATGACCCTACAGTAGAGCCGGCGCTCAATGGATTTGCCAGTGACTTCTTCTCATTAGCAGAGGCTCCTGACCGTACACGTAAGCACGTTTCATGTCCAGCTCGCAAGTCACGTTGCAAGCGGATCTTAATGTTTCTCCGGTGGATGGTCCGTTGTGATGACGCAGGTGTGGACTTTGGGCTGTGGAAATCCATATCTCCCAGTCAGCTCTTACTTCCTCTCGATGTACATGTAGAGAAGAGCGCCCGAAGGATGGGACTCCTTGCGGATCGCAATGTCTCATGGCGTCATGTCCATGAGCTTACTGATCACATGCGCGCCCTAGATCCTCAGGATCCAGTACGCTATGACTTTGCCTTGTTTGGTATGGGTGTACTGGGGCTATAGCGCTTTTTCAAAGCGTAGCTCCTTAATTAGCAGTCCACCATCACTAGCAGACTCCGTATAGACGAATACACGATACTTCTTATCGGCAGTGACAAGGTTGCCCACAAAGTAGTTGCTCTTGTTGCCATCTGATCCACCATTGTGACGGAGCTCAAAGCTCTTTATAGGGCGCGATTCAAAGAAATTAGCAAGTTTAGTCTTAGCTACCTGTCTGCTTACGATATCTTCATCGTCATAGAAACACAGAGCGAGCTCCTTAGCAGCATAGGAGCTTAAAGCTGCAGCATCCGCTGACTTGATAGCATTGATGATGTCTGATCGGCTACTAGCCTGAGCAGATAGGGATAGCCCAAGGGCCAGAAATAATATAGTTGATAGCAATCGCATGATTGTCGTGATTTGCCATAGTAACGGTCAAGTGTGGCTCGGTAGTTCACCAGAGACATCGCCGCCAAGTAGGATGACGGCAAGTGGTCAGTTATCTTTGGGCGCATGATAGACCCTACAAGTGATGATCGACACCGCGCCCTACTGGTGATACTTGATGGCTGGGGAATCCACGATGATGCCGCCGTGAGCGCCATACGCGCTGCTCATACGCCTGTCATGGATCATCTAGTCCATACATGCCCACATGCTACACTTATCACCTATGGTGAGGACGTGGGGCTGCCTGCCGGCCAAATGGGAAACAGTGAAGTAGGACACCTTAATATTGGCTCAGGCCGGGTGGTGTATCAGAACCTTACCCGAATCGACAGAGACATAAGAGAAGATCGCTTAGGCGAAAATGCTACTTTGAAAGAACTCTTAGCTCATGCTAAGAAAAGAGACCGATTACATCTCATGGGTCTAGTATCTGATGGCGGGGTGCACTCTCATATCCAGCACCTCAAGGCTCTTGTTACCATCGCTGTTGCGGAGGGTATATCGCAGATCTATATCCATGCATTTCTTGATGGACGCGATACAGCTCCTACTTCAGGACTCGACTTTCTCCTAGAGTTGCAAGATCATATCAGTGAATCGTCAGCGCAAATTGCATCTGTAATAGGTCGGTACTACGCCATGGATCGTGATCAGCGTTGGGAGCGTACAGCTCTTGCTTTTAATTTACTTGTACATGGTGAGGGAGAGATAGTTGATGATGTCATCAGCGCTGTCGCGCAAAAATATACAGAAGACCTCACGGACGAATTTATGCCTGCACTGCTATCTGGTGATGCTGAGAGCAGGATAAAAGAAGGTGATACGCTTTTATTTTTTAATTTCCGCACGGATAGGCCACGGCAATTGACGGAAGTACTTACTCAATCTAAGAAAGTCTATAAGTTAAAGGACCATACGGAGGAGCGTATCATGAACCCTCTGACGACTTTGCACTTTGCTACTATGACTTCCTACGACAGTGAATTTAAAGGACTGAATGTATTATATAATAATGATGATTTACAGCAGACACTAGGAGAGACAATTTCCGCAGCTGGCGGTACACAACTCAGGATTGCTGAGACAGAAAAGTATCCGCATGTTACGTATTTCTTTAATGGTGGTCGTGAAGAGCCCTATCAGGGAGAAGCGCGTATCGTAGTACCAAGTCCCGCCGTGGCGACCTACGATTTACAACCAGAAATGAGCGCCCCAGAAGTTGCCGCTAAACTCATGGCTCACATGCGCGCAGAAGCACCAGACTTTATTGCACTTAATTTTGCCAATACTGATATGGTAGGACATACGGGCGATTTCCAGGCAGCGGTAAAAGCAGCTGAGACCGTGGATGCACTTCTCGGTACTATATTATCGCTTGCAGAAGAGATGGACTATGAAGCCATCGTTATCGCTGATCATGGCAATGCCGACATCATGATAAATCCAGACGGATCGGCGCACACAGCGCACACGACTAATCTGGTACCTATAGTATATAAGGGCACTAAGTCTGCCAATCTGCGAGATGGACGTCTAGCAGATATAGCGCCGACCATACTGGACCTGATGCAAATTTCTCAACCCGATCTTATGACAGGATCTAGCTTACTAGACACATGAAATATATATTATTTTTAAGCACTTTATTTCTTGTTGCGTGTACAAATGAGACGAGCTCAGAAACTATCAATGGTGAAGGGTTTTTCTCTTCCGATGAATTAATAGATAATCTATCAGAGTATTTTGGCGAAAGCCAGGCCGTAGAAAAGACACTAAAAGTTAATGATAACTCAAGCACAGAAATTAAGGAGAACTATTCTATTTCATCTGATCTAACTCGACTAGTAAAACCATATGATTTATCTGGTCCTTCCAATGCGGATAAGTTTAAAAAATCTACAAGCACGACGAGCGGCTTAAGAGTGGTAAACTATACTGCTCTAGATAGTCTACACGACATCAGATCTGTAGTAATCAGTTACAGGGGAAATAAAATAGAGAGTTTTAGAGGTGAGCGGGCTTCTGAAAGCTTTATTACTGATGACAGTGAAATTTTGGAAATTGAGATGGGCGAATCTTATCTTCTACAAAGCCGCAGAAAAAGTAAAGGAAAAGAGGCCAGCACAATGTCGCTCGAGGTCTCAGTACGTAAATAATTAAGTTGAAAAAAATGATAAGAAAATTAGCCACCATTCTACTTACATCCCTGAGCTTCTACATGGTTGGCCAGAACATGGATGATATAGAAATCACCGTGGAGCAAATTACGCCCGATTACTACGTACTGAAAGGTGCAGGTGGCAACATAGGACTACTAGTGAGCGCAGGTGAAGCACTCATGATCGATGCACAGTTTGCACCCTTAAGTGTAAGGCTATTGGACGCCATAGATCATATATCGCCTACGCTTCCCAGTTTTTTAGTGAATACGCACTGGCATGGTGACCACACTGGAGGTAATGGTAATTTCTCTGATGCGGGCATACAGATCGTAGCGCAAGAGGAAGTAAAGACCCGCTTGAGTGAGAAGCAGTTTATCAGGGCATTTAGCAGAGAAGTACCGCCGAGTCCAGAAAATTATTGGCCTACGGTCACATTTGCTGATTCTATGACATTGACTGTTGGATCAGAAATGGTGATGCTCCTACATCCTACGGATAGCGGGCACACTGATGGTGATGGGATCATCTACTGCGTAGAGAATGATGTACTGCATATGGGAGACTTATACTTTCAAGGCAGATATCCCTATGTGGATTTGAGCACTGGCGGATCGGTCGATGGATTGATCGCAGGCGTGAAGGAAGCGCTTCTTCTAGTAGGAGAGACGACAAGAGTCGTGCCCGGTCACGGTAATGTGACGGGAAGAGCAGGGCTAGAAGACTACTTAGAGGTAGTCCAGACGTGTCGTGATATCGTGAGTGTGCTCATGAAAGAAGGGCTGAGCCTAGATCAGATTAAAGCTGCCAAGCCACTGGCAAAGTATGATGATCAGTACGGTACTGGATTTATCAAACCAGACGCGTGGATAGACACCATCTATACTGATCTGAGTCGATCATGACATGACTATGTAAATCAGGGGAAGGTGCTAGTAAAAACGTATGCAGGTGCAGTATCAGGAGTAGACTCGACTACGCTGACTATAGAAGTAAATAGCGGTGGTAATGTACCAGCAGGTTACACGGGATACCACCTCGTAGGTCTACCAGACAATGCTGTCCGCGAAGGATATCAGCGCATTGAGGCAGCTCTTAAGAACAGTGGCTACAACATGCCTAGAATCAAGCTAGTCGTCAATATGGCGCCAGCAGATATACGCAAAGAGGGAACGTCCTATGATTTCCCCATCGCTATAGGTATACTAGCGAGTACAGATCAGATAGCTACGGACAGACTAGCTGAATACTTGATCATGGGTGAGCTCTCACTGGATGGAACTCTGCGCCCTATCAAGGGAGCACTACCAGTGGCGATCCAGGCGAGGAAGGAAGGATACAAAGGCTTCTTATTACCCAAGGAGAACAGCCGAGAGGCAGCGATAGTGGATCAGCTCGATGTCTATGGTATTACACACATCAGTGAAGCAGTAGAATTTCTCAATGGCGATCGAGAGCTGGACCCAGTATTTGTAGATACGCGATCAGAGTTTGAGGAAGATACAGGGATCTATAGCGTTGACTTCAATGATGTGAAAGGTCAGGAAAATATTAAGCGAGCTCTGGAGATCTCTGCGGCAGGTGGACACAATGTCATACTCATAGGCCCGCCTGGAGCTGGCAAGACTATGCTTTCTCGTAGACTACCTACTATACTTCCACCTATGAGTCTCCATGAGGCCTTGGAGACAACAAAAATACACAGTGTCACAGGACGACTGCCATCTGGCAGTGCACTTGTGTCACAGAGACCTTTTCGGTCACCACACCATACAATCAGTGACGTGGCCCTCGTCGGTGGAGGCAGCAATCCTATGCCAGGTGAGATAAGTCTAGCGCACAACGGAGTACTATTCTTGGACGAGTTGCCCGAGTTCCAGAGAACAGTGCTGGAAGTGCTCCGTCAGCCGATGGAAAACCGTATGGTAACCATCTCGCGAGCGCGACTGAGCGTAGACTATCCAGCGAGTTTTATGCTTATTGCAAGTATGAATCCATGTCCCTGTGGGTTTTATAATCATCCAGAGAAAGAGTGCGTCTGCGGCCCAGGCGTCGTCAAGAAATACCTCAATAAGATCTCTGGACCGCTCATGGATAGGATTGATCTTCACGTCGAGGTGACGCCGGTGAGCTATGATGAGCTCTCTGTACATGAGTACGCAGGCGAATCGAGCTCAGAGATACGCGCCCGTGTCATAGAGGCGCGAAAGATTCAGCAAGAGAGATTTAAGGATCATCCTGGACTACACAGCAATGCTCAGATGCCCAGCCGTATGGTCCGCGAGCTATGTCAGCTCAATCAAGCCGGGATCACACTACTTAAGACCGCCATGAAGAAACTTCAATTATCGGCTCGTGCCTACGATCGCATCCTAAAAGTAGCACGTACGGCGGCTGATCTACACCAGAGCCCAGACATCAAGATCGAGCACCTCGCCGAAGCGATCCAATATCGAAGTCTCGATAGGGAGGAATGGTCTGGGTAGTCACCCGTACATGCTATATAAGATGTCTATTAAATAAGGTATGTCCCTGCAGTGTCTCTTGTGTTGCTGATTAATTTTTCTGTGAGTACTTTCAGGACTTAGTACAAGCACATGGAAAAATATATCCTAGCCTTGGATCAAGGCACCACCAGCTCTAGAGCGGTTCTAGTAGATCACGAGGGAGACATCGTCTCCGTGGCTCAGAAAGAATTTACGCAGATATTTCCTAAGCCGGGCTGGGTAGAGCACGATCCAGTAGAAATCTGGTCTACACAAGCAGGCATGGCTGCAGAGGCTGTCTCTAAGCGTGGTGTAGATGCTGCTAACATAGCGGCAATCGGTATTACAAATCAGCGCGAGACAGCCGTAGTCTGGGATCGAGAGACGGGCGAGCCCGTTTACAATGCCATCGTATGGCAAGACAAGCGCACGGCAGACTATTGTGATAAGCTGAAGTCTCAGGGAAGAGCAGACATGATCCGAGAGAAGACGGGCCTTGTGCTCGACTCATACTTCTCAGCGACAAAGGTCAAGTGGATCCTTGATAATGTAGACGGAGCGCGCAAGCGCGCTGAAGAAGGTAAGCTCGCCTGGGGTACGATTGACTCATGGCTCATATGGAAAATGACGCAGGGGAAGTTGCATATCACTGATGTGACCAATGCCTCGAGGTCTCTGATATTTAATATCAATAGTATGCAATGGGATGAAGAGCTCCTCGAGCTGTTTGATATACCCAAAAGCATGCTTCCTGAGGTCAGACAGTCTTCGGAGGTATATGGTGAGACTAGTCCCAATTTTTTCGCGAGTAGTATTCCTATTGCGGGCATCGCTGGTGATCAGCAAGCGGCGCTTTTTGGTCAGATGTGTACGAAGAAAGGTATGGTAAAAAACACCTATGGCACGGGCTGTTTTATGCTTATGAATATCGGAGACAAGCCTATCTTGTCCAAGAACAATTTGCTTACTACTGTTGCTTGGAAAATCAATGGCCAGACCACTTATGCTCTAGAGGGAAGCATATTTATCGCTGGTGCAGTGGTGCAGTGGCTGCGGGATAGCCTCAAGATCATCACCAAATCGGAAGAAGTAGAAAAGTTAGCCGACTCGGTTGACAGCTCAGATGGCGTCTACGTGGTGCCCGCATTTGCTGGACTTGGCGCACCCCACTGGAATCAGCAAGCACAGGGTACGATATTCGGATTGACTCGTGGAAGCACCGATGCCCATATAGCTCGTGCAGCGATAGAGTCGATCGCCTATCAGACGATGGATGTGCTCAAGGCAATGGAGGCAGACTCCGAGATTTTCATCAAAGAACTACGCGTAGATGGAGGTGCCACAGTTAATGATATGCTCATGCAATTCCAAGCAGATGTACTGGATACAATTACAGTAAGACCAAGGGTAGTAGAAACCACTGTAATGGGTGCCGCATTTCTGGCTGGTCTCGCGGTTGGCTACTGGAAGAGCCCTAAAGAAATACAAGAAAAGTGGGATGCCGATGTAAAATTTGAGCCAAAGGAAGATCGATCAGAGATTGATAAAGGTATCAAAGGTTGGTACCGTGCTATTGACGCTCTCGAGCACTGGTCTAAAAATGGATAATTACTGCCATTATAATTCACATAATTAATACCTTGATGATGACGCCATTCATTGCAGAGATTATAGGAACGTTTTTACTCATACTGCTCGGCCTAGGTGTCAATGCCAATGTATCTCTCAAGAATACATACGGCAACGGTAGCGGCTGGATGGTCATCACCACAGGATGGGCTATGGCGGTATATATAGGTGTTGTTGTAGCTGGTCCATATAGCGGAGCGCATATTAATCCCGCTGTATCCATAGGACTCGCTGTGACGGGTAAGTTTGCTTGGGCTCAAGTACCCATATATATTTTAGGTCAATTTATTGGAGCCATGCTGGCGTCAGTATGTGTGTGGATGGCTAATAAATCGCATTTTGATGCCACAGAGGATGGAGACACTAAGCGCGGAGTGTTCTGTACGGGTCCTGCTATTCCGAATGTAATCCAGAATTTTTTCAATGAGATGCTGGGCACATTTGTGCTGATGTTTACAGTGCTTTATTTTACTGATGCTGTGATGAATGAATCAGACATCATAGGGCTGGGATCACTAGGAGCGCTTCCAGTAGCACTATTGGTCTGGGCTATTGGATTATCGCTTGGCGGAACTACAGGCTATGCTATTAACCCAGCGCGTGACTTAGGTCCAAGAATTATCCATGCTTTACTCCCGTTAAAAGACAAAGGGAGCAATAACTGGGATTACGCTTGGATACCAGTAGTGGCACCTGTGGTGGGAGCTGTGGTAGCCGCAGTGCTTGTGATCGGCTTGAGTTAGTGATCTATACGTCCGCAAGGTCTATTCTAGCCATTTTGCCTATTGGCTCTGCAGTTTTACTTTAATTGTTCAAGAGAACAAGTAGCAGATAATCCCATGATTATAGTGATTAAATCAAGAATAATGAGATTACTGATCAGACTATTTATCATCAGCTTGACCTTGATTGGCTTCTTCTCCTGTGATACACGATCAGAGCCGCTCATCGATAGTAGTGAGGTATCTCCTTGGTGCATTATAGGATTTGATGCACTGGATAGAACTCCTGAGCAGAGAATTAATATGTTGAAGGAGCTGGGGATAAAGCGCTATGGCTATAATAGAGGTAAGGGAGATTTCAGCCTTATGACAGAAGAGTTTCGTCTAGCTCAGAATAATGATATAGAAATCACCTCTATCTTTCTATGGCTCAACGCCACCAGAGATAGTATTGGTAATCTGAGGGAATCTAATCAGGAGCTACTCGATAATCTCAGTAAGGTAAAACCCAATTAGTGCATTAGGATTTTAGGTAAATGTTTTTCGGCGATGTAACTGACACTCAGTCAGGACTATAGGCGATATATCATGAGTGTCGTTGGCGTAAGTATTTGTTACGGGTGGATATCGCCCAAGTGTCTTGAAGTGAGTGGTGTGATATTACCATTGTGCTTTGCTTCTACTGCGAGCCACATCTGCTTCAAGATGAGGCGCTTATCCTCCTCGCCATAGCACGCTATGACTCGTCAGAGAAGCACCTCATCTTATCGTACCTGCGGCTCTCGCTACGAAGCCTAATGCACGAATTGAGTAGAACCCAATTAGTGCATTAGGATTTTAGGTAAATGTTTTTCGGCGATGTAACTGACACTCAGTCAGGACTATAGGCGATATATCATGAGTGTCGTTGGCGTAAGTATTTGTTACGGGTGGATATCGCCCAAGTGTCTTGAAGTGAGTGGTGTGATATTACCATTGTGCTTTGCTTCTACTGCGAGCCACATCTGCTTCAAGATGAGGCGCTTATCCTCCTCGCCATAGCACGCTATGACTCGTCAGAGAAGCACCTCATCTTATCGTACCTGCGGCTCTCGCTACGAAGCCTAATGCGCGAATTGGGTAGAACAGAAGCTAGCGATTTGGTTAAGCTTTAGTAATAACTTTTTCGCCGATCTAAGTCAAGAGGAATCCTATGAGCTTTCTGTAAAGATGATCCGATATATCAAAACCCTAGCGGATCAAATAGGCTGTGAAATAGCTTTGTATAATCATCACGGGTGGTTTGGAAATCCACACCATCAGGTGAAAATTATGGAGCTATTGCAAGATAGCTCCATCACGATGGTCTATAATTTTCATCATGCACATGAATTTATTGATATCTTTGCCGAAGTTGCTGAAATGATTCAGCCCTATTTATTTTACGTCAACTTAAATGGCATGAAGAAGGGCGGCCCGCAAATTTTGGCCCTTGGACAAGGGGATCATGAGTTGGAAATGATTAAAGCCCTTAAGAAGGTGGGCTATGACGGGCCTTGGGGAATATTGGGACATATTAAAACCGGTGATGTGGAAATAGTTTTACGGGAAAATCTTGCAGGAATAGAATTGCTGAATGCACAAGCCAATCAGTAAGCTGCGATATAGAATTATGTCAGAATTAACGCATGATTTTAAATAGTCTTAATGCTTCAATTGATTCTGCTGTTTCAAAGTATGAGATCACATTGTTTTATAGTACTAGTATTTTTTGTAACTCAGGGTTGCCAGTCCTCTAAGTGCACTTGTCCAATCACTTCCTGTCAACAGAACGAAATTAATAGTGCATTACGTAAATTAGATGAGGTTCTTAGTTACGAGTGGAGAGAGAAATTTAGTGGTTTCAAAGAGCGCAGACTAAATGTGGAGATAAGTAGTGTTTTCTCAAGGTATAAGAAAACTTATGAGCTAATTCCCCATTCTGATCAGTCCTATCTTAGAATTGAGTTGATAGAAAAATTCACGGATAATAAGGTGATTAGGCTCCAAAGTTTACATGCGGAATTATATACTCTCAGCACCGAGCAAGTTGGTGATATCTATAACGCAATAGATAAAAGCTGTTTATTGACACGACCAGTCAATATCATAGCAGATTCTAGCAGTACTGATATTTTTACCTATGTTGTCGAAAGTTATTTGCCAGAAGGGTGTGCATGCACTAATAATCAATACCACATGGTGAGGAGAAGCTCGCAGACGAACCAGGATATTGCAAATGTGTTGCAGGTTTTATTCTTAATTGAGCCCGCGAGTGATATTGAATCGATGATCACTCAAGAGCTCAGATAACTATGCATTAATTATCTGTGGATAGTTTGGTCTCATGACAGTTATATTCATAGAGTATGGGAATATTTTAGGGGGTATATCAGGATTATCAGTAGAGTAACTCACGGTTGCTCACCGAGCAAGTGATTAAATCAAGTGTTATGGGGAATATAGCTGGTTGTTGTTGAATTACTTGACCAGTATGCGCAAGAAAGCTCTGAATTCCTTAAGCAGTAAGCTAGCGGGCATAGAGCTAAATTCAAGATTCTCGCGTAGCTCTACAGGAAGACTGGTAATCTTGAGTCCAGCTTTATGAACGTCTTTGACCAGTTCTAGATCAAATAGATAACTGTCCGTCTTGAGTTGTCGCAAGAGATCTCGCGCGGCTGGACTCAATGCTTTGAGTCCTCCCTGTGTATCCGTAGTAGGTATGCGGACGAAAGTCTTGATAAGGGTCTTTAGTACACTGGAGATTGCTCTGCGTGCTGGAGGAGTCATCGAGAAGTATTTCTCATCGCGGTGGCAGAGAACTAGATCAGCATTCCCATCAGTGACAGCCCCGTAAAATTCGGGAATGTGCTTCATCTCATATGGTAGATCGTGATCTGTATAGATCAATATGTCAGCCTCACTATGAAGCGCCCCATGTCGCACGGCCTTTCCTTTTCCACCATTGTTTTCATATCGTAGATAGCGGACGGAAGCGGTTAACTGAGCCCAGCGGGCTTGGGCTTTCTCTGATTGAGGGCTGGCGCTTCCGTCATCAACTATAAGGTAGCAGATAGTTACATCAGACATCTCACGCGCCCAATAAGCATCTGCTAGGATTAACTGCTCAAACCAGTCATCGCTGGGTTGATAAATAGGTAGTATGATATCAAGCGAAGGTCGCATGCGAGGGCGAAGATAGGACTGTGCACACATACCACCAGTCTAGTCGGATTTCTCTCACCCTATCACGGTATTTTGAATTGAAATATGATATATGCTGATGATTTGTCATAGAACGCCCTTGAACTTTACAGTAATCACAATAAGCCTTACGTATTTATGAAAATCTTACAAACACTATTCTTACTACTTGTCCTCGTATTTGTTTCCTGCGGTGACGATTCTACAGAAGATCCTATGATGGAGGTTCAGTGCTCTGCGCTGTGGACGATCCAGTATGCTGATGAGTTTGACGCTCTCAATGTGGCCGTGATGAACTACTCTGTTAGTCCCACTACAGAGAACTGCACAGCACTCACACAGGCCTATACCGGCTACGTGAATGTCCTGAGAAACTGGGAAGACTGTGCACGGGAGAACGGCGTCTTGGTAGACTGGCAGGAGGCCGTCTCAGAGGCTGAGCGGTCCCTTATGGATGGCCCATGCTAGTCTAAATGGTAGATCTGTCCCAAGACATAGAAAAGGCCGAGGATCCTAAAATCCTCGGCCTTTATCTATTAGTTTGGCGCATGGAGATGCGTGCAAGTGGAGTCGTACTGCTCCTTATTCTTCCACAGTTGCCTTCTCTTTGCTTTCATCAGCGCTTTCGCCAGCGAGATTGGGCAAGAACTCTGCTTTGATTTTCTTCTCTAGCTCTAGAGCAACTTCTGGATTATCTTCAAGGAAGATCTTAGCAGCGTCGCGGCCTTGAGCAATCTTAGTGTTATTATAGCTGTACCATGAGCCACTCTTCTTTACTAGTTCTAGGTCGACAGCGAGATCGAGGATTTCTCCATCCTTAGAGATACCCTTACCGTACATGATATCAAACTCGGCGATGCGGAATGGTGGTGCCACCTTGTTCTTTACCACTTTGACTTTCACGTGATTACCTACTACATTGCCCTCTTTATCCTTAAGTGGTGATCCAGAACGGCGTATGTCAAGACGCTGAGATGCATAAAACTTCAGTGCATTACCACCCGTGGTGGTCTCGGGATTACCAAACATCACACCGATCTTTTCACGCAGCTGATTGATAAAGATGCAGCAGCAGCCTGTACGGCCGATGGTGCCTGTAAGTTTTCTCATGGCTTGTGACATCAGGCGTGCTTGTAAGCCCATCTTGCTATCGCCCATCTCTCCCTCGAGCTCACTGCGCGGTACGAGTGCAGCTACAGAATCAATTACGATGATATCAATCGCTCCAGAGCGTATCAGATTCTCAGTAATCTCAAGTGCTTGCTCACCGCTGTCTGGCTGAGAGATCAATAGATTTTCTATGTCCACACCGAGCGCTCCGGCATAGGTTCTATCAAAGGCATGCTCTGCATCGATAAATGCAGCAATACCACCCTGCTTCTGACATTCTGCAATCGCATGGATAGCGAGAGTCGTCTTACCAGACGATTCTGGTCCGTAGATCTCTACGACACGGCCACGAGGAAATCCAGCTACGCCGAGAGCGATATCTAGGCCAAGGGACCCAGTGGGTATGGTGTCTACATCAAGGACCTGCTGGTCTCCGAGCTTCATCACGGCGCCTTTGCCGTAGGTCTTCTCTAATCTATCGAGTGTCTGGTCTAGTGCCTTGAGCTTCTGTGCTTTCTCCTTGTCTGTCATATGTGCAATAATTATATAAAATATAAAGGTAATATATACGGCTTCTGTTCACACAGAAAAAGCCTCTTATCTATGTGGAGATAAGAGGCTTTGTGACCATGCTATGGTCATATAGTCTTGTAAGTCAGCTAGGACCTGTGATCAGGCCTGTACAGCGACACTGGTACCTAGGCTATAGCCTATGATGGCTTGTATAGCGCTTTCTGGTGGGCTCATGCGTAGCTGAGGCAGTGCTTCTGCAGCGGCTCTAAGCTCCATGAATTCTTCTCTGAGGCGATAGTCTTCACTGATGAGGCGCTCGGTGGCGCGATGCTTCAGCTGATTGCCTTCTCTGTAGATTGTACGTAGGAATAAATTGTTGAGTAGCGTTTGCTTCATATGTGTAATTGATGATCAGGGTGATTGTTACGGATCTATTAACGCCACCTTAACGCAAACTATTGTATATGAGCACTTCAAGCTCCGCGACCTACACCGCCGTACAGTAAGCCGAGCGACTGTCCACAAAGGCTGATGCAATCTGATCAAACATTGCACGCGCTACAGCCTGATTCGCAATCTTGCGGCCATCGATCTCACGGATGGGTGTGAGCTCGCCCATGGTTCCAGTAGCCCATACCAGATCAGCTGTATATAGCTCCGTAAGAGATATATCTTTCTCCTGGCATGGGATGCCTAGCTTGTGGCAGATCTCTATGACTCGTCCTCGTGTGATTCCGGGCAAACAGTGATGCGCATAGGGCGTGTACACGATTCCATCACGGATCATGAAGAGATTGGTGCCATTGAGCTCGGAGGCAAATCCTCGGTTGTCCAACATCAGTGCTGCATCACAGCCAGCATAGTTGGCCTGTGTCTTAGCGAGTATGTTATTGAGCAGATTATTGTGATGAATCTTAGAGTCGAGATATTCTGGCCCATTGCGACGTATACTGCTTGTAAATACTGTGATACCGCTCTCATTATCATAGACAGGTGGCTTCCACTCAGCTAAGATGATCAGTCCACAACCTTGATCACACAGACGTGGATCCATGCCACTGGTGAGTTTTTCTCCTCTTGTCAGGGTCAGACGGACGTGGACATCAGAGACCATACCATTTGACCGAAAGGTCTCTCCTAAAGCTCCCACTATGCTCTCCACACTCGGAATCTGCTGAAAATCTAAGGCGTGAGCGCTATCCATCAGTCTACGCATGTGACGGTCGAGGCAGTAGACACCTTCCTTATACAGGCGCAGTCCTTCCCACACTGCATCCCCGCCTTGTACTACGCTATCAAGGACAGATATGCGAGCTTCTTCACGAGGTAGGATCGCACCATTGACGTAGACGAGAAGATTAGCGTTTCTTGAGTCAAATTTTTGTAGCATCAGATAAGATTATGTGATAATGAGGTATAGGGAATCATGCAAGTTTCGTAGAGTTCTCGCCAGCCTTGAGACACTTTTATATCTAGTGGTGTAGAGGTAGACCAGCCTGTGCTTGCGTGTACACTATGATACCAGTACCTCGCCCAAGGTCCGTCTTCAGGGCGCGGTCCAGCAGTCCAGTGCAGCATCTTATCGTCAAAGGCTATTTCTAGACGATCACACAGCCTAGCGAGATAGGTAGGTGGATCTTGCAGTAGATCTAGGCTGCTGATGACTAAGGGAGACTTGCCATGATCACACAGGTACTGGTATAGCTCTAGCTGCTGATGTAATCCTATGTCGTCTACAGTGGGATCTGTGACGTGCTTACGGAAGCTAGGAATCGATAGACCAGGATGTCTGATAAGAAATACATTGACGCAGTCGAGCAGGTAGGCCCATGAGATTCCTTGGTGATGGCTCGCCATATTCTTGAGGAATACGTGGGTGGACTGGGTCTGCGCTCGCTCAATCCATTGATGTACTTCTTTTAGGTCTTTCGGTCCGAAGACTCTCGCGAGTCATCGAGACTCGCGGACCCAAATGCGCATAGTTTCCTCTCTACTAGGTCTGTAGGCATCGCTTTGTCGGAGGAATACTCCAAAGAGCGGCTCATCGATGACCGTCGTATCACTGCGCTGAGCAAAACTGTACATAAGAGATGTGCTGAGACTACGTGGAGTGGCGATGAGATTTATGACCATATCAGTCCAGCGCTTCTGGATGCCAGTAGTGCTGCTCAAAATTGACGATACGATCATCCTGCACTTCTACACCCTCCTCTTCTAGCAGCTCTTGCATGAGGGTAGGTAGCATGAAGTGATGCCGGCCACTGAGCTCTCCCTTGCGATTGACCACGCGGTGGGCAGGTACATCCATAGCGGCGCCGTGGCACTGATTGAGCGCCCAGCCCACCATCCTGGCACTGCCAAGGGCAAGATAATCGGCTATGGAGCCATAGGTACTCACGCGGCCAGATGGAATCTGACATACGATATCGTAGACTTGATCGTAGTAGCTTGTTGATTTTGGCACAGTACAAGATTAAGGATTTGCCTCATCTTTGCACGATATGATTCCAGAGTATATACGAGTGAAGGCGGGCGTCTTGTAATCCCCGCTCTAATGGACAATGAGGGCGGCATACTCAGAAAGACTATCTAAATGCTATCAAAAAAGAGGTGAAATTTGGATAGTAAAGACAAATATCCTACCTTATAATCTTGATCTATGTCTGTCTCTTTTATTTATGTCTATACATAAACATACCTTGCTATTGAACTCAAGACGACTTATCGTGCTCGGAGAAAGTTTGTAAAATAGATAATGTCAGTTCTTGTCTTTTATAATTAACGAGCTAAGACCACTCGGGTATTTTACTTGAGATGTCGAGAAAAGTGTGACAGCACCATTAAAAACTATCAATATAGATATATTTTAGTCGACCACATGGCTTTAATACCTATATTGGTACCTGCTCTGCACGAGATGAAGAAAGAGTAATAGAACTCAAACAAAGAGTCCCAAAATTTAAGAAATGCTGAGAAATATTGCCATAACACTCCTACTTTTTTCTGCCATTCCTTTACATAGCCAAGATTTTTTCTCTGTAGATCAATCATGGACTTATAGAATGGCCTCCATTGGATCGCGTGATTATCTACGCATGACGGTAGACAGAGATACCATCATTACAGATCAGCTGTGTCATGTAATTACTTCAAAAGTCTATCGATTTTTTGTTGACATTGATACCGGTGAGCGTTTTTTCGCTGACCAGTATGATGTAGATGTTGATTTAATTGTAAGGGATAGCATGTCTTATATCAGCCATAGGTACAATGATACTTGGGTTCCGATGTATTGGCTTGATGCCGTCGTGGGTGAGTCGATCACTGTGGGAGGCGTGGACTCTTTTCGATGTCGAAACCAAATTACGGGAGCTTATGAGATATCTAATGAAAGTGTCGTTGAAGTCATCGATATAAATGTGGTAGAAGTGGATGATATCCCATTAACCTTCATCAACACAAGCCCAACGATGAGCTGGTCTTATCCCAACAATGAAATTATAAAAGAGCTTGGATCACTCTACAGCTTTCTTCCCCGTCCCACCTGCAATGGTGATGATTTATATGAGAGTATCAGTATATTTAGCATCAGTGATAACTTGGTTTGTTATTCTGATAATGATCTAAGCCTTGTGCTGGAAGTGACGGCATGTACAGACATTGATCTACTGCTCTCATCCGACGGGATAAGCCACAATGAAAGTGCAGAGATCATGCTTTTTCCTAATCCAGCAAGAGATTTTGTGAATTTAAGCTATGGTGATCAAAACCCTGGCACGTTCCATATTTATGACTTGGATGGTCAGTTGTTGTTATCTGAGAACGTTCACCCCGAATATAAGCTGGACCTAAGTGGCTTATCTGCAGGATTGTACATAGCCAGTCTACAAACGTCATCACGTCGATATCCAGCTCAAAAGTTGATAGTGGCAGAGTAGAGAAGCCTGGTTGAATAGGTATTTTATATTTTGCTCCTAGGATTATTGATATTGAACATTACTCAATATTTCCTGTAATTTAATTTCTTCAAATTTTGAAGAGTGTGACACTTGTTCAGTCCAGACTAGAGCTGCTGAATGTCAGTAGTGCAGGTCAAAATTGATGCGGTAATATTTCATTCGAAGACCTTGCTTCCAACCAGCATGTTCTTTGTATAGTCCAAGAATAGGTTTTTGCCTCATCTTTGCATGATATGATTCCTGAGCACATACGAGTCAAGGCGGGCGCCATCACACATCTCACGGATGCACGCTACTTCGCAGCCATGGGTGTCTACTGGCTAGGCATAGATATTGACTCGCTGGCACACCCTGTGCAGGAGTACCAGGAGATCAAGGACTGGGTAGAAGGACCCGTCATTCTACCAGAGAGCACTCAGTACAGTCAGTCAGACTGGGAGGAGTTTCTCGGATTTGTACCTTGTGAGCTCATCCAGTGTAGCACGTCGATGGCTATTCCGACTCCGCAGATCGTGACTTCATCACATCCGTCGGAATCTAGAGCTCATACCCTTGTATCTGTTCCAGATATATCTACCCTAGACGCATGGCGAGCATCTCCCTCGGCGTCCCATATGATTGTTGATATCACAGCACTTCCACTTCATCTGCTCACGGTAGATCAGATTACCGGCTGGGCTGGAATACAGATCTGCGGTAGTGACGAGGAGAAGCTCGGTTACAAGAGCTATGATGAGTTAGATGATTTTTTTGAGAGACTGGAGGAGTAGGCTTATTACTCACACAGCTCTTATTTTTATCCCATGATCTGGATCATTCTCATACTTGGCGGAGTACTTGGTTTCATGGCGGTTCTCGGTAGGAATAAGCGTGCCAACAGCGATAGGTCTAAATTTAGCCGAGGCAGAAGATTTGATAGGTAAGTACGCGTATACATTCTTAAAAGTCTCTTAATAACCCAGCATAAGAGTCTTGGCTTCAGGTCTATCCTCATGAATCAAAAAATACGATTAACATGAAGAACTTACTGTACATCTTAGCCCTCAACACTCTGTTCCTAGTATCCTGTAATGAAGAGGACGACCTTACTGGCACTTATCTCTACGTAGAGACGCAGTGTGCTGATGCATGGACACCAGATGGTGACTCGGTAGAGGATTACGCCTCGGCTGTGCAATCCTATCTCGTGACCCAACATAGTATCTATAGCGCACTTGAAGAAGTGAAACTCGCAGATGTATATTCCTACCAAGCTGACCCCCCAATTCCTACAAGCTGACCCCCCTAGATAAATCATAGCCAAAGAGTGGAA
>ENA-ORXU01000011-ORXU01000011.1-marine-metagenome-genome-assembly--contig:-NODE-11-length-222425-cov-5.258050_pt1 | contig 222425 bp, 211 predicted proteins | sample MGYA00237869_ERZ511484 | MGnify/ENA metagenome assembly ERZ511484 | reverse complement strand
GGTGACGGTAATGCCATGGGACTTGGCGGCGGTGACGTCGATATGGTTCGTACCTGCGCCAAAATTCGCGATATGGGTCAATGTGTCCTTGCACGCCCCGATCACGGAGGCGTCGATGGTGTCGGTGACGGTGGGGACGAGGATCTGCGCGCCGCGGGCGGCGTGGGCGAGCTCTTGCGGGGTGAGCGGAGAGCCGGTGAGGTTGATGGTCGTGTCGAAGAAGTCGTGCATCCGTGCCTCGATCGGGTCGGGCAGGCGGGCAGTGACGAAGACTTTTGTTCGTTCGGCTGTTCTTTCGACTTTTGGCGTGGACGACATGGGGAGCGTTTGCGCCTGTGCGGGGCTTAGAGCAAGAGGCCTGCCGCGAAGAAGGCGAAGAAGCCGCCGACGAGATAGATTGCGACGGAGACCCAGAGGATGATGCCGCTGATGCGCCGCAGGCGGGTGCAGGCCCGCGCCGCGACGGGATCGATCGGGCAGGGGGCATTGCGCGCGCGCCAGCGGACAAACAGGGCGAGAGCGAGCATAAGCCCGGAGAGAATGAAGAGTGCGATTTTCTGCTCGGTCAGCCAGATATACCCCGGCACGTTGGAGGCGATACCCGCCATGACCGCGCCTGCGCCGATCGTGACCAAAAGGGCAGGGAGCGCGCAGCAGAGTAGGGTCGAGGTGCTGGCAAAAAGCGAAAGTGTCGGCGCGAACAGGCTGCGCCGACCGATGGGTTGGAGCCCGGACATCGGCCTAGCCCGCGTTTGGAAGGTCGGGGCTGCGGGCGATGGAGTCGACCTTGTAGCCGGCTTTCTTGACGAGCTTTCGTATGCGGTCGTCATCCATGGTCGCGCCGGGTGCCAATACGAGATTGAGCGTCTTGGCATCGAGATCGACATAGACGGCGGCGACATCGTCATAGCGGCCGAACATCTTGTTCATGGCGGTCGCGCAGAAATCGCAGACCGCGCCGAGGACTTTCGCGACGATGGGCTCGCCGCCCGCAGATAGGGCGGTCGCTATGTCAGGTGTGTCGGCGAGGGTGAGGATTGTTCCCTCAGCCGTGATCATGACCGGAGCGGCGTAATCACTCTGGGCGGCAGCCGGGATGGAGAGGATGAGTGCGGAGGTGAGCAAAAGTGTTCGGAGCATGGGATGTCCTTAAAAGCGGTATTGAAGATTGAGAAGCGGTTGATCGTCGGCAAGACTCCAGCCCGCCTCGAAGAGAGCCGGGCCGTAGAAAAAGCGTAGCAGCGGCGTGACCCCGAGCGGCTCAAGATTGTCGGGGCGATGATCGACCTCGATCATGAGCCAGGTGTGGAGGTCGCCCGTATCGCCTTCATAGGGCGCGAACCCCACACGCGCGGCCTGCATGACAGAGGCGTCGAGCTTGCCAAAGTCGCGTGCGCTGGCGCGGTAGGAGAGAAAGAGCCGCCGTGTTTCCCAGTCGGTCATGATGCCAAGCTGCACACCCGGCTCGGTCAGGGAGGGGGAATCGCTGACACCCTTGCCCACGTCCTGGGCGAGCCCTGCTGCGCCCCAGAGGTAGAGGTTGGCCTGATGCGCTTCGCCGAACCAGCGCTTGGCAAGCCATGTGCCCTGCACACCGGTGAAGAGCACGTCGTCGCGGCGGTCCCATTCGGCGCGCGCGCCGACGGAAAAGCTGGCTTCGGGAGAGTAATGGATCAGGCCCGTCGTGGATTGCCGGTCGGTCTCCTGGATCAGGGTCCAGCCGCCCGCATAGGAGACGGGGCGCGCGGATGCCGCGGGAGCGGCTTGCAGGGCTGCGACGATGGCAACTGCGATGAAAGCTTTGCGTTCCATACCCCTGTGGGGTATATCACTTCCAGTGAGTTTCAAGCCCGGAGTGCATGACATGTCAGACAGTTGCGACCGCAAGACCCGGCGCGCGGGCGTCTCGAAACGCCTGGCCCGCATCGAGGGTCAGGTACGCGGGCTGAACCGCATGATCGAGGATGACCGCTATTGCATTGATGTGCTGACGCAGGTGAAGGCCGTGCAGGCGGCGCTGCGCAAGGTGGAGGGCGAGCTTCTCTCCGACCACGCCGATCACTGCCTGGCCGAGGCGATTGCGAGCGGGAGTGAGGCCGAGCGGGAGCAGAAGGTCGCCGAGCTCGTGGCGTTGCTGATGAAGAAAAGCGCATGAGCGAGGCCCGCAAGGCTGTGGTGTACCGCATGGCGACCGACGCGCATGTCTGTCCGTTCGGGCTGAAGGCGGTGGATCTGCTGACGCGCAAGGGGTTTGACGTTGAGGATCATCATCTGAAGACGCGCGCGGAGACGGATGCGTTCAAGGCAAAATGGGATGTAAAGACCACGCCGCAGGTGTTTCTCGGCGCAGAAACGGCGGACAACCGCATCGGTGGCCATGACGCGACGCGGGAGTATCTTGGGCTGAGCGTGCCGGATAAGGACGCCAAGGCCTATACGCCCGTTCTGGTGGTGTTTGGGGTGGCGGCGCTGCTGGCCGGGGCGATGATGTGGGGCATTTATGGCGAGCTGTTTTCCGTGCGCGGGGTGGAGTGGTTCGTGGCGTTTTCCATGGCGATGCTGGCCATGCTGAAGCTGCGCGATCTGGAGGCGTTCTCCAACATGTTCCTGAACTATGACGTGCTGGCGCGCCGCGTGGTGCGCTATGCCTATGTCTATCCGTTTGCGGAATTGTTTGCGGCGGTGATGATGGTGGCGGGCGGTGTGTTCGGGCTGATCGCGGCGCCGGTGGCACTGTTCATCGGCACGATCGGTGCGTGGAGCGTGTTCAAGGCGGTCTATCTGGACAAGCGCGACCTGAAATGCGCCTGCACGGGAGGCGGGACGAATGTTCCGCTGGGTTTTGTCAGTTTGAGCGAAAACCTCGCCATGATGGGCATGGGTGTGTGGATGATCGCGAAAGTGCTGTAAGGGTTAACGCGGGATTTACCTCGATTGCGCAAGCGGGGGTATGGGTCGAATACATGTTCTTTTGCTTGCAGGATTGCTGTCAGCCGTCTGTGCGGACGCGCAGACATCCCGCGAACAGGCACCCCGCGAACAGGCACCCCGCGAAATCGAGGTCGTGCGCGAGGATGTGCCGAAGCTTGTGATCCCCAAACGGGTCGTGGCGAGCGAGACGCCGTCGGGACTGGCTGTGCCACGCTGGGTAAGTCTGAAGTCGTCCATGCGCTGTCGTCAGGGGCCAAGCCGGGCGCACAGGGAGCTATGGCGCTATGGTCAGGCGGGACTGCCGCTGGTGGTGGTGGCCGAAGCCGAAGGTTGGCGCAGAGTGCGGGACGTCAATGGCGATCAGTGCTGGATCTTTGCGCAAGGCTTGAGCGGCGTGCGCGGGGCACTGGTAACAAAGGATGTGGTGGTCGTGCGGGCCTGGCCCGAGGTCGGTGCGCGGGCGCGGGCGCGGGTCGGGCGTGGAAGTGTGGTGCGCCTGGAGGCGTGCCGCGACGGCTGGTGCGAGGTCGCGACGCGCGGCGAGACGAGCTATCGCGGCTGGGTGCTGCAGGCGGGCCTGTGGGGCACGCAGAGGCTCTAGGCCTCAAGCGCGGTCAGCTCGCGCGCTTGATCTTGATGGTCAGAATAGCTTCGTCGACCTCATAGCCCGGTGGGAGGTTGGGATTCATGTCGACCACGATCTGATCCATCGGGACATCGACCAGGCCGAATCCGCCCTCATCCAGAAGGTGAAAGTGCGTCGTGGTGTTGGTGTCGTAATAGCGCTTGCCGGAGGCGACCGTGACCATGGACAAAAGGTCGGAGTCGGCAAAGGCGTTGAGCGTGTTGTAGATGGTCGCAAGGCTAATGGGACGGTCGGTGGCGTTCTGCCCGCCCTCCCCGGATACCTGATCCTGCATGACGCGGAACAGGTCTTCGGGAGTGAAGTGCTTGGTCGGCGGTTCGAACACCCACATGCCGATCTTCATACGCTGCCAGGTGGGGCGGAGGCCGACATCTTCGAGTCGGGCGCGCATGGCGTGCCGCTTGTCGCGGTCACTGCCCTTGAGCATCCAGAAGCCCCAATTTTCACGCGGTCCTAAATAGGTGTCCACTGTTTCGTCCTCTCGCTAAAATAGCCAAACCGCTGAAAGAACCAACGCCCGAGCCCCACATTCGAGATCAAGCAACATGTCACATGCCACTAATGTAGGTTAAACACACAGGTGATGATTGCAAGGGGTATGAAACACATGGCAATGTGTTGCGCGGGGATAGGCGGGACGTATTTTGTGGGCTTTGCGGATCGGGGCGCTTCCTCTAAGCCTAAGCCATGAGTGATGCTTCCGACGTGAAAATCCGCCCCAGCTATGACTATGACGACTTGATCGTGAGTGGGGAGCGATCGCTGTTCGGGCCGGGCAATGCGAAGCTGCCCCTGCCGCCCATGCTGATGTTCGACCGGATCAGCCGCATCGATGATGATGGCGGCGCGCATGGCAAGGGCAAGATCATCGCGGATCTGGATATCAAGGAGAGCCTGTGGTTTTTCGACTGCCACTTCCGCGGCGATCCGGTGATGCCGGGGTGCCTGGGACTGGACGCGATGTGGCAGCTGGTGGGCTTCTGGCTTGGCTGGAGTGGCTCTCCGGGGCGGGGGCGCGCGCTGGGCGTGGGTGAGGTGAAGTTCACGGGGCAAGTGACGCCGGACGTGAAGAAGGTACGCTATGAAATCGATATCAGCCGGGTGATCCGTCGCAAGCTGGTGCTGGGCCTCGCGGACGGGAAGATGTTTGCCGATGACGCGCTGATCTATCAGGCGAAGGATTTGAAGGTGGGGCTGTTCATACCTGTTGATGGGCCGACCGGGGGAGAGAACGCATGACCCGCGCGAACGGACAAAGACGTGTGGTCGTCACGGGACTGGGGATCATCAGCTGCATCGGCAATGACGCGGACACGGTCGCGGCGAGCCTGAAAGCGGGGCGCAGCGGGATCGCGGTCGATGAGAATATGGTCAAATACGGCTTTCGCAGCCAGGTGTCGGGACGGCCGGCCGATGTGAGCGCGCTGGCCAAGGAGGTGATCGGCAAACGCTCGCTCCGCTTTATGGGGGATGCCGGCATGTGGTCGGGCCTCGCCATGCAGCAGGCTATCGACGATGCGGGACTGGACGAGAGCCACGTCCACAACCCGCGCACGGGGATCATCGCGGGCTCGGGCGGGCCGTCGAGCCTGGAGATCGTGCGCGCGGCCGACATCACGCGCGAGAAGATGAGCCCCAAGCGCGTGGGGCCGTTCGCGGTGCCCAAAGCCATGAGCTCGACGGTGAGCGCGACGCTCGCCACGCATTTCAAGATTCTCGGCGTGAACTATTCCATCACGTCGGCCTGCACGACCTCGCTGCACTGCATCGGGGCGGCGGCGGAACAGATTGCCTGGGGCAAGCAGGACGTGATGTTCGCGGGCGGCGGGGAGGAGGTGGAGTGGTCCATGTCCAACCTGTTCGACGCGATGGGCGCGATGAGCTCCAACTTCAACGACCGCCCGACGGAGGCGAGCCGCGCGTTCGATGTGAACCGCGACGGCTTCGTGATCGCGGGGGGCGCGGGCATGCTCGTGCTGGAAGAGTACGAGCACGCCAAGGCGCGCGGGGCCGAGATCTATGCGGAAATCCTCGGCTATGGCGCGACGTCTGATGGCTATGACATGGTCGCGCCCTCGGGCGACGGGGCGAAATCGGCCATGCGCCTCGCGCTCAGTGAGGCGGGGCTCACGACGGTGGACTACATCAACCCGCACGCGACCTCGACGCCGGTGGGCGACATCGCGGAGTCGCACGCGATCTATGACGTGTTCGGGGACGCGCAGCCCATGGTCTCGGCCACCAAGACGCTGACGGGCCACTCCCTCGGCGGGGCGGGCGTGCAGGAGGCCATCTACACCCTCCTGATGATGAAGCACGGCTTCGTCGCCCCTAGCCTCAACCTCGACGACCGCGACCCCGAGATCGCCCCCATCACCATCGTGGACGCGCCAAGGGAGGCGACAATCACGACAGCGATGAGTAACAGCTTCGGGTTCGGCGGGACGAATGGGAGTGTGGTGTTTGGTATTCGTTAAAGCGACTTGACTGTAGAGTTGTGATACTGAAATCTTCAGCCGGGAGGGCTGAGGTGAAACTAAAGCGAATTAGACTCACAAACTTTCGATGCTTTGCAGATCTCGATTTGGACGTAGGGCAGAATATTGTTTTAGTTGGGGCAAACAATTGTGGAAAATCCGCTGTTTTATCAGCGATTCAAAGGTTCTGGACAAGTACAAATAGAAAGCACGCCATTGTCGCAGATGACTTTCATGTTGCGCCCGACATGAACAAGGCTGCAGAGCTAACAATCGAACTTTTTTTTGATAGATTGGAACAGAGCGCTATAGATTGTTTCTCTGAATACACTTCCTCTCCGCAACTCATTTTCAGGCTTAAAGCTAGTTTGAATGCACATGGCCAAATTGATGCTAAGTTTCGTGGAGTCAGGCAGGGCCTACTGGAATTTGTAAATGCGTTTGAGTTGTCGAAAATCACGCCGATAAACGAATTTAACGATGAGTATTCTCGTCTGGCAGGGCTGTACGAAATTCCTGCTAGCGATATTGCTAGAAATAAATCATTGAAAATTTCAGCATTGCGAGAGTATGAAGCCGCTAATGCTGAAGACCTCGTTGAGATAGAAAGTGGAGATGAGGCATATGGAGCGGTAGGTCCTGTGCCGTCCATAAAAAGATTTTTTAGATTTGTATATATACCTGCGGTAAAAGACGCTGTAGAAGAAAGTTCAGAAGCAAACAATGCGATGTCCGAGCTCGTGTCATATGCGGCTCGAAGGAATACAAACTTTGACGAGAGGCTCGCTGCTTTGCAGGAGGTCGTCAGGGTCGATCTTCTAGAAATGATGGAAGATCAAAGTGATTCTCTTAATGACATACAAGACAGACTGAATGAAACTCTTGGATCATTCCTTTTAGGGCCAGAACGAACCGAGTTAGTTTGGGAAGAAGGAAGCCGAGGATTTAATATTTCTGCTCCTCAAGCCGTCGCAAAAGTCAATAGCGAACAATTTACTGGCGATGTCTCGTCTTTTGGTCACGGAATACAACGTGCTTACATATTGGCAGTTTTAAAGTTAGTGTCCGAAATAGATGCTGAAGCAGAAGACTGTGTTACAAGGTTGCTGATAGGTTTTGAGGAACCAGAATTATATCAACATCCTCCTCAAGTCGATATGCTTTGCCACTACTTACGAAAGCTGGCAGCTACTCATCAAACAATGATAACTACGCACTCGCCAAAGTTTATTATTCCAGATAATTTTGAATCAGTATGTCGGATAGTCAAGGAAGGTGGTGTAAGTCAAACTAAGCGTGCGAAGCTTTCTGATCTCAATCTCAGAATGAGAGATGTGTATCCCAAAGCAAGCGAACATCTTGAAAGCACTTTGGCCAGCCTTGGTTCACTTCTAACTTATCAAGTGCCTGAGATTTTTTTCTCAAAGTCTTGTGTTATTGTAGAAGGTTTCGAGGATGTGGGTTATCTGAGGGCAATAAAAAGTGTTTATGGGTTTGACGAGAATTTTATACTGTCTGGCCTAAACATCATTCCTGTTGGTGGGAAAAATGAAATAGTGCCTACTTTAGAGATTTGCAGGGCTTTTGACATAAAGGCATTTGTGATATTTGATTCCGATTCTGGCTTACGTGCCGAAGCAAAAAAATGGGAATCTATGAAGCAGACAAATTATGCTTTATTTGCCCAATTAGACATTGCTCACATAGATGGTGCTATTGAAGAGAGCGTTTTGACAGATAAAGCGTGCGTTTGGTCAAATGATTTTTTTGATGCGGTTAAAAATGATTGGGAAGGCTTCGGCGAAATTATCGAAGACCACTGTTCCAAGTTTGGAGTAAAGAAGAAGCAAGCGCGAGCTATTAGTACTGCTGTCTGGCAATATGCTGCTACTAAACGTTGTGATAATGGCGATATAGTATCGAACGGAAAATTGCTGGAAGTTCTTACGGCTATCACCGAATTTGGAGCCGCATAATGCCTTACGTAAATTCTTCAGCTATTTCATTTATTTCTCATGATCCGAGTACGCTGACTTTGACAATAGTCTTCAAAGAGAGTGGTTCTTACGAATTCTTCCAAGTGCCAACTGAAATTTATGAAGCTTTTCTAACTGCCAATTCGATAGGCAAGTTTTACAATATGCATATTAAAGACAAGTACTAGTTCTTAAAGCACCACCCCAGCACCGCCTTCTGCGCGTGCAAGCGGTTCTCCGCTTCGTCCCAGACCGCGCTTGCCTCTCCCTCGAAGACGGCCTCGGTGACTTCCTGGCCGCGATAGGCGGGGAGGCAGTGGAGGAAGGGGGCGGGGGCTCCTGAGGGGGTGGGGGCTGTGCGGGCCATGAGGGCGGGGGTGACTTGGTAGGGGCCTAGCGCCTGGAGGCGGGCGTCGCGGTCGGTGTCGCCCATGGAGACCCAGCAATCGGTGAAGACGGCGTGCGCGCCCGCGACGGCGGCGTCCGCCGAGGGGCTGCGCTGGAGGTGGGGGGCGTAGGCGGGATCGTCGAACAGGCTGTCGGGGAGGCTGTAGGCGGGCGGGCAGGCGAGGCGGAGGGTGTAGCCCATGAGCGGGGCGGCGTGGGCGAGGCTGCGGGCGACATTGTTGCCGTCGCCGAGCCAGGCCAGCGTCGCGCCCTCGAGCTGCACGCCGCGTTCTTCCAGGGTCATGAGGTCGGCGACGATCTGGCAGGGGTGGTTGTGGTCAGAGAGGCCGTTGACCACGGGGACGGAGCTGAAGCTTGCGAACTCGGTCAGGGTGTCGTGGCTGTTGGTGCGGAGCATGACGGCGTCGACATATCGGGACAGCACGCGGGCGGTGTCGCGGACGGGCTCGCCGCGGCCGAGCTGCATGTCGCTCGCATTGGTGGTGATGGTGGAGCCTCCGGCCTGGCGCATGGCCTGCTCGAAGGAGAAGCGGGTGCGGGTGGAGGCTTTCTCGAAGATGGCGGCCAGCGTGCGGTGTTCGAGGGTGAGCGTGGGGTCGGGTGCGCCTTTGGGCAATCCCTTGCGCGCGGCCTTCTGCGCATGGGCTACATCGAGGATGGCGCGGAGGTCGGCGGCGGTGAGGTCGGCGAGGGAGAGGAAATGGCGCATGGGGATGTGTAGGGGAGGGACGTAAAAAGTAAAAAGTAAAAAGTGAGAATGGGCGTGGTGCTGGCGGCGTTGACGGCCGTGCGTGATCGCGGCCCGGAGGCCGGGAATGCGGGGAAGGGAGGGGGCGAAAAGAGTTTATCTTTCTCTCCAGGGCGAAGGGGAGAGTCATGGAGAAATGGATGGAGGTGGGAGTTATATCCAACACTTCCGCGCAGTCGCCTGTGCCGGAAAGCTGTGCCGTTTCAATCGCTTGCGAATGTCGCGTGGAGATATATCCGCCCCCACCCCTCCAGGGGGTAGGTTGTCATCATCGAAAATGGAGTGGCTTAGGCTTTTGCCGGAACGGGTTCGACTTTCACCACGGGCGGGGTGACGTCGGGGAGGGCGCGGGCTTCCTCGAGGGACTCCTCGAGCACGGCAATGGCTTCGCGGACGTGATCGAGGGTGATGATCAGCGGCGGGGCGAGGCGGAGGACGTTGTCTCCGGCGCTGCCGACGAGGAGGCCGCGGTCGCGGGCGAAGCCGCGCACGTCGACGGGGTTCTTGTGGAGCTGCAGGCCGATAAGGAGGCCCTTGCCGCGGATCTCTCGCACGACGTCAGGGTATTCGTCGCGCAGCCGCTGGAACTGTTGGGTGATGAAGTTGGAGACCTCGGTGACGTGGGCCATCATCTCGTCTGTGGCGACGTGGTCGAAGACGACCTGGCCGACGGCCATGGCCATGGGGTTGCCGCCATAGGTGGAGCCGTGGGTGCCGGGGACCATGCAGGCGGCGACGTCTTCGCGGGCCAGGCACGCGCCGAAGGGGAAGCCTCCGCCGACGCCCTTGGCGATGGCCATGATGTCGGGCTCGGCACTATATTCGCCTGACGGGGTCTGGGCCCACTGGTGCGCCCAGAGCTTGCCGGTGCGACCCATGCCGCATTGGACTTCGTCAAAGATGAGGAGCGCGCCATGCGCGTCGCAAAGGGCGCGGAGACCTTCGAGGCATTGGGTCGGCATGGGGCGGAGACCGCCTTCCCCCTGGACAGGCTCGACGAGGATGGCGGCGGTCTTGTCGGAAACGGCGTCGGTGAGTGCCTCGTGGTCGCCGAACTCGAGGTGGGTGAAGCCGGGGAGGGGATCGCCAAAGCCCTTGAGGTATTTGGGATTGCCGCCCGCATTGATGGTCGCGAATGTGCGGCCGTGGAACGCGCCGGTGAAGGTGATGATCTCTGTGCGCTCGGTATCGCCGCGGTCATAGTGATAGCGGCGGGCGGTCTTCATGGCGCATTCCAGGGCTTCGGCGCCGGAATTGGTGAAGAAGACTTTCTCGGCGAAGGGGGCGGAGCTGCAATACTTAGCGGCGAGCTCATACTGGCCCTGCACGCGGAACATGTTGGAAAGGTGCCAGAGCTTCTCGGCCTGGGATTTGACGGCCTCGACGAGAGCCGGGTGGGCGTGGCCGAGGCAGGTGACGGCGATGCCGGCGATGAAGTCGAGGTAACGGTCGCCGGACTCTGTATAGAGGTAGGGGCCTTCGCCGCGGACGAATTCCTGCGGAGGCGGGGCGTAGCAGTTATAGAGGTGGTCGCCTTTGGCCATGAGGGGGCTCCGGAAATGGGGTGCGCCGACCGGTCTTCGGACAGCAGGCCGGGGTGATGATAGTCGGCGGAGATGCTTTTTCAACCGCTGCATCCGGGAGTCGGCGGGAGAATATCTTGCCGGGGCTTGGGATACGGGCAAGTCTGTGTAAGAGTACAACTCTATCAGGAGGACGCCATGACCCGTATTTTTACCGCATGTCTCGCCATTGGAACCGCTGCCCTGCTATCGGTTCCGGCCATCGCTGGCGTCAGCTCGCCATCGGATCGCAACCTGCGCAAGATCCTGGTCGGGGCGGAGACGAGCTGCGACATGCCGATCTATATCGCCGGCACGCGCGGGACTCTTGGAGGCGAAACGGGCGCTTGCGGGGATGCGTCGGTGGAAACGCTCAGCTTTCGTCGCAACGCGGACGTGCATGTGAAGCTTGTCAGCGAAGACGAGCTCGCCAGGATCGAAGGTCGCCAGTGCGTGGATTTTTACAAATACACGCCGCCGGGCACGGTCACGCAATACAACGTGCGCACGCCCGGACCGTTCACCTTCAAGACCTCGACCCTGTGCGTTCGCACCGACAATCCGGTCGCGTCCCGGATCCGCCTGCGCAATACCAGTTTCGACGGCTCCGCGTCCTACACTGTCCGCACGGGCCTCTAGGCGACTGCGTTGATCTTGAGGCGGCCCTCCTCGATCCAGTCGAGAATGCGCAGATGCACCGGGGTCGCGGGCGTCAGGCCCAGCTCCGCCTCGTAAACCTGGGTATCGTCCAGTCCGCAAAAGTCGCAGAATGCGGCGCTCTCGGCAAAGCCCGCATCCTGTCGCCGATGGGCCAGGCGTTCGCCGTCCCGTCCGGCCTGTTCGCCCAGCTCGTCGAGCCACCTCCCGGCGCGCTGCACAACATCCCGCCAATCCGAGACCTGGCCGAGCGACAGGCTGTGACCCTCCACCGACAGGGACACCCCGTCCGCGACGTCGGTCACGGAAAGCCCCATGGCGTTCAGGGTGCGTATGGCATCGCGCGATTTCATATATGTCCTTAGCGCGAAAACGTCGCCGGGTATCCTGCGACAGATTCGCGATCACATTGAAATCATTATAGATTGTCAGGCTTTCAGCCGCCACCCCGATCGCAAAACGCGCAGGCAAATCACGAACAATGCCGCCGCCAACACAAAGCTGTAGATCACCCCAATGCGCAAGTCGCTCTCGGCCACCCCGGTAAACCCGTAGCGGAACCCGTCGATGAGATAAAAGAGCGGATTGGCCCGGCTCACGGCTTCCCAGGTCGGCGGCAGGGTCGTGATGGAATAAAACGTCCCCGACAGAAAGCTGAGCGGCAGGATCACGAACTGGTTGACCACGGCGAGCTGATCGAACTTCTCCGCCCAGATACCCGTCAGCACACCGACCATCGCCATGATTAGCGCCGCCATCAGCCCGAAATAGACGATCGCCCACACATGCACCGGCCAGAGCGGCGTGAACAGGCTGAGCGCGAATGCCGTGACGAAAGCGACGATAATCCCCCGCGTCACCCCGCCGCCGATATAGCCTGCCGCGAGCTCCTGATAGGACAGCGGCGGCATCAGCACATCGACGATCGCGCCCGAAATCTTCGATCCCATGATGGAGGACGAGGTATTGGCCGACGCATTGTTGAGGATGCCGAGCATGACCAGCCCCGGTGCGAGGAACGCCGCGAAAGCTTCCGCCCCTCCAGCCGTGCCGGCTCGCCGTTCGGCGAACACCACCACGAACACCGTCATGTAGAGCACATTGGACACGATCGGCGCCAGCAGCGTCTGCAACCACACCCGCATGAACCTCCCGACCTCCTTGCGATAGAGCGTGCGCAGACCCAACCAGTTCACCGGTCCCAGATCGCGCTGGACGGGGGTGGTTGCCGGAGTGATCGGGGGAGTCGTCATCCGCCCCGCCTACTCCGCCCGACTCCGCCTGGCTAGGGAGCGGCGCAAACAGGTCGGGCCGCAATTCGCACGGCCAGACGGGGATGGGGCGGATCGGTACAGTCGAAGAGACGCGGAAAGATTGCGGGGGTTTCGCAATCCTATGGTCAAACGACCGACAGCGCGGGATATGCGGTAACCTGAATTCGCACGATCCTGCTGACGTCTTCCCCAAAACTCGCGATCCCGGCTTCCGCCGGGACTGCGGGGTGGAGCGACTGTCACGCTCCTGTTCGCGTTCCCGGAAAACCGCCCTGCGATTACTCCGGGGCCTCGACACATTGCTCCTTGCGCCCAACCTCTCCCGCGCCCGCTCCCGCCACCTCTCCAGCGCCGCCACCCCGCCCAGCCGCTCTACCACCGCGCGCCGCTCCGCATCATCGTCCAGCATCTCCCGCTTGCGCGCCACCCGCGCATTCCAGCGCAGCACCCGGTCGATCCGTATCTCCAGCGCCAGCATCCACCCCGCTATGATCCCCAGCAGGACGAACCCCGCATCGCCCACCATATCCTCGACCACGCGCAACCCCATCCCCTCCAGCCGCGCCATGCGCGCCAGTAAGGACTCCGCAGGCCGCGGCTCCAGACGGTGAGGGATATGCCAAGGTGTTTTCACCCACGCAGAATGGGGGTGTGCGGACAGGGGTGGATGTATCTCACGCGAAAGTTGGCCAAGCCCTTGAAATCGTTAAGCAGATGCACCTCCGTGACTGCCCAAAAAGCGCGGATATATCCCCTTCCCACGCTCGCGGGGTAAGGTGGCCCGCAGAGTCGGATGGGGGAGCGGAGGCGAAGCCGCAGCAAGCTGCCGCGAACCACGCCAGCGCATCTTCGCCCCGCCACGACCCGACGGCTCTCGCGCTGGCTCGCTGCGCTCGCATTCCCTCCGCTTCGCTCCGGGACTCCCCCACGAGTGGGGGAAGGGCGCGAGGCCGCCACACCTACTCCACGCATCTTCTCGCTGCTCATTCATTTCCGTCATCCTCGCGAAAGCGGGGATCTCCAGCTTACCCTCAAGTTGAGAGAGCTGTCCCCGAACTCACCCTTCTTCCGTCCTGACCCATCCCATACTTCACTCCAAACCCCGCTCACCCCCGCGAAGGCGGGGGTCCACACCCGCCTCCTTGAGATCTCCCAGCCTCTAGCCTGGATCCCCGCCTTCGCGGGGATGAGCGGGAGGAAGGGAGCAATCGCAAACCCCTTCACCTTCTCACTTCTCACTTCTTGCTCATTCACCTGTACCACCCCGACCCTATGACGCTGAGCTCCGCTCAGCTGTGCTCAAATAGTCGGCGCCCGCCGCCGACGGTAGCACCACGCGTATGCGACTTCCCCCTTGCACCCCACAGCTCCCCTCGCTATGTCGCCGCTTCCCGATGAGGACTTTAACCCCCTCACCGTTTGGATAGCGGGCGATTAGCTCAGCGGGAGAGCACTACATTGACATTGTAGGGGTCACTGGTTCAATCCCAGTATCGCCCACCATCCACCTCCGACCCAACCTTTACAGGCCGTGTCCCCACATTGACTTGGGCGGTGCCCTGCGCTCCACCTTATTCATGCGCCCCTTTCTAATATCGTTCCTGCTCGGGCTCTGTCTCGCAACCGAAACCCACGCGCAAACCCTCTCCCGCAGTGAGCGCGCACCCGTCTGCGACAGCCCATCCGCCTGCCGCGATCTGGTGGCGCGCCATGCCCCCGACAGTTTCGACTATAGCGAGATCGCCCGCGCCATCGCCGCTCTCGGTCCGCGCGGCGAGGCGGTACTCCTGCAAATTGCCGAAGATCCCCGCACCTCGCCCCGCGCCTTTGCGCTGGCGGGCAAAGACGCGATCGCCCTGCCACAGCGCCGCGCGCTCATACGCACCTGGCCCGCCCCCGACCCCGCGCTTCACATCCGCCTGGGCAGAGGTGTGCGCGATCACGTCGTTATCCAATCCGCCCTTCCCACGCTTTCCAACCCCGCGACCCGCCAAGCCTCGCTGGCCCTGCTCGCCACGCAATCGGACGGCCCCGTCAATCCTAATTACCTTGTCGGCCCGGGCGTCGTGGATGCGCTGACCCGTGACCTCGTCGCGGCCCCCAGCCTGCCCGTCGTGCAGCTGCTCGCCCAACTCCCCGGACCCCGCTCCGTGCCGGCGCTGCGCCGCGCGCTCAGTGCGGATGATGCCGATATCCTGACCACTGCCTATCTCGCATTGGAGGCCCGGACGCCGGACGCGCCCGCGACCCTCGCGGCGGTCTTTACCCGCGCGCCCGCCAGCGCCATGCCCGCGTGGACGACCGCACTGGAACGCATCGGGGCACAGTCGGAACGCTTCGACGCCATCGCCTTTGGATATCGCACACTTGCCGACACCACCCTTCCGAACAGCCACCGCGCCGTCGGCCTCCACTCCGCCCTTCTTTATCCGGCGGGCGATAGAGGCCGGGTAAGCCGTGGCGAAGCCCTCATTCCGCTTTTGGTGAAACTTCCTCTCAGCGACCGTCTGGCGACGACCGCGCCGACGCATCCGCTATTTCAGACCCTGGCGACCCTGCGCCCGCTACTGGATGTCTGGCAGGGCCGCGACACCGAAGCTGTCGCCGATTTCGCACGCGCAATCGGCCGCGCGGAACCGCCGGGCGCGGCCAGCATCCTGCGCGACATGTATTCCCGCACACCCGATTACCGCGTCCAGCTCGCCTCCATTGCCGCCCTTGCGGATATGCGCGGGCAGACCCTGCAATGGCTCGCGCCCGTGGCCCGCAATCATCCCATTTCTGCCGTCAGGGATGCCGCCGCCAAAGCCGCAAATGTGCCCCTCCCGCGCAGGGGCCCGGCCTGTCGTGCCCCCGGCACAGCGCGCGCGTCGCGTGCAGCACGCCTGCCGTTCTTTGGATCCGGCCGCGACATTACGGGCGCGCCGCTCCCGCGCTTTCGCCTTGTCGATGCCGCGCCCATTCCCGGCGGCTGGCTCGCGGCCTATGACGACACCGTCCTGCGCTATGGGTCTGACGATACGGCGGCGCTCCTGCCCGGGATTGTCGGCACACCCGTTGCGCTCCTTCCCGACGAGCGCACCGCGCGTCCCAAGGGCCATTGGCTGCTCACCCGAACCGATGGCGTCGCCCGCCTCTACCGCTATGTGGACGGGCAAGGCCTCGCCGCCCCGCTTACCCTGCCGCCCTCCGCCAGACCCGTCACCCTGACATCGCCCAAAGGCTGGGCGCTCGCCTTTGACGGGCAACAGGATACGCTCCTCATAAAGGCGGACGGCGCACTCACCACGCTCTGCGCCGCAGGTAAGCCGTAATGACCTATTCGGAATCCGCAGCTCTCAGAGCCCTCAAAGCCTTCACGGATCCTCAGACCGGCCGCGACCCGGTCGCCAGCGGACGCCTGAAATCCCTCGACCTCGACGGCGCCCGCCTGCGCGCCACACTCGAAATCCCCCGCGACCTCGCCCCCGCCTACTCCCAGATGACGCCAGGCTTCGAGGCTGCGCTGACCGCGCTCGACGGCGTGGACTCCGCGCAGATTATCCTCACCGCCCACCAAGCCGCCCCCAAAGTTTCTGCTTCCAAAGTTTCCGCGTCCAAGCGTGGCCAACCCCACAAGCCCAAACGTCCCGACGGTCATCAGGGCGATGCAGGCGTCAAACAGCTCCTTATCATCAGCTCGGCCAAGGGCGGCGTCGGCAAATCCACCATCGCGTTCAACCTCGCCTGCGCGCTCGCCCGCTCCGGCCAGCGTGTGGGCCTGCTTGACGCCGACATTCACGGGCCGTCCCTCCCGCTGCTGTCGGGTCTTGCGGGCGCCCGTGCGCCCACGGTCGAACACGGCGGACGCACCCTCATCCAGCCCATAGAGCGCCACGGCCTCAAGCTGCTCTCCATCGGTTTTCTCACCCGCGATGACGGGCCCATCGTCTGGCGCGGGCCGATGGTGCAGGGCGCGATCTCGCGCATGCTCTGGGACGCCCATTGGGGCGATCTCGACATCCTCGTCATCGACATGCCGCCCGGCACGGGTGATCCGCAACTCGGTCTCGCCCAGGATTTCAGGCCCAGCTATGATGGTCGCCAAGATGGAAATACTCAGACTGAGAAAACAATGGGCGCACTCATCGTCACCACACCCCAGGATCTCGCCCTCGCCGACGCCCGAAAAGGTGAGCAGATGTTTGCCAAGGTCGATATCCCCGTCATCGGGCGCGTCCTGAACATGAGTGCCTTCACCTGTCCCGATTGCGGAACCACTCACGACATCTTCGGCACCACAGACATGCCGGCGCTTGCCGACATTCCGCTGACGCTCGAACTCCGCGAAGCCAGCGCCCGCGGCGAACCCTCGATGGACCCTGCATTTGACCGCCTCGCCGCCCGGACTCTGGAGATCCTGCCATGAAACACGTCCTTTCCGCCGCACTCGCCGCACTCCTTCTCGCGGCCTGCGCCACTGACCCGGTCGCCCTGCACACGCGTACCCTCACCCTCGACACCCATGTCGATATCCCACTCGATTACATGCCGCGCACTGGTCAGGACGGGGTCGATCCTGGCGTCCTGACGCAAGCGCAAGTCGATTTGCCAAAAATGGTACAGGGCGTACTCGATGCCGCCTTTTTCATCATCTACACGCCACAGACCCCGGTCACGGAGGCCGGTCACCGCGAAGCGCGCCAGATCGCCGACACGCGCTACGCCGCCATTTTGCGCCTTGTGGATACCTATCCGGATCGCATCGCACTCGCCCGCACCGCCGATGAGGTCGAAGCCATTGTCGCCTCCGGAAAGCTCGCCGCCCTGATCGGCATGGAAAACGCCTACCCCTTGCGCGCGACCCACAATAGCGTCTCCACCTGGGCGGCGCGCGGCGTGCGCTATGTCGGGCTGACGCATTTCGGGGCCAATGCGTTCGGCGACAGCTCCGGCACCAAGGATTACGAGACCGACGCCGCGCTGACCACCCATGGCGGGCTGTCCGATGACGGCCGCACCCTCATCGGCCTGCTCAACGATTACGGCATAATGGTCGATATCAGCCATGCCGGTGACGCCACCGCCCTCCAGGCCATGGAGCTGTCGCGCACCCCCGTCATCGCTTCCCATAGCGGCGTGGACGGTGTGTTCGATCATCCCCGCAACCTGTCGGACGCACTGCTCGATGCCCTGCGCACCAATAACGGCGTGGTTCAGCTCGTTTCGCTGGACGGTTATGTAAAAGCCCCGGTCGAGGGTCTCCCCGACGGTGTTTTTAACGCGAACATTTCCGATTATATCGATCACATCGACTATGCGGTGGCGCGCATCGGCATCGATCATGTCGGTATTGCGTCCGACTTCGATGGCGGCGGCGGCATCACCGGCTGGGAAGATGCGACCCGCACGCCCGCCATCACGGCGGAACTCGTGCGCCGCGGCTACTCAAATGCCGACATCGCCAAGATCTGGGGCGGCAATCTCCTGCGGGTCATGCGCACGGTGGAGGCGGAGACGATGTCCGCCCGCCTCCGCCGCTAAGCCGCACCATCCCCGCGGGCTTTGACATCATCGGCGACGTCCACGGACAGGCGCGCACACTTGCGCGGCTGCTCAAGAAGCTCGGCTATGACGATTGGGGCCACCATCCCGACGCCCGCCAAGCCGTCTTTGTCGGCGATCTCAACGACAAAGGTCCCGACAGCACACTCGTTACCGAACGTGTCGCCGCCTGGGTCGGCTCGGGCCGCGCCCATGCCATCATGGGCAACCACGAAGCCAACGCCGTCGCCTGGAACCTCGGCGATGCGAACGGCCACCCCTTACGCCCGCACACACCCGCCCACCGCAAACAGCACGCCGCACACCTCTCGGACGCGGCCCGCGACCCATGGAGCTATCACCGCCACATCGCATTTTATGCCTCGCTCCCGGTGTTTCTCGACTTTGGCGACTTCCGCTGCATTCACGCCTATTGGGACAAGCCCGTCATCGGGCTGCTTTCCGATCAGCTCGACCCCGACCGCGTCCTCACCGATGCCCAATGGCCCGAAGCCTACACAGCCGGGCATCCGCTTTCCGCCGCGCTCCAGCTCTCCTTGAATGGCCCGCGCGTGAAGCTCCCCAAGCCGCTCCGCTACCGCGGCAGCGACGGCACCATCCGCAAGACCGCCGCCCTGCATTGGTGGCTCCAGGCCGATACCGATGTTTCGAAAGCCGTCGTGCTGTCAGCGCCCGTCAAAGCCCGCAAACCCCTGCGTGGCACACCTTTGCGCGCCCATGCCGGTTACACCTCGGACATCCCCGTCTTCTTCGGCCACTACCACCTCAAGACCGCCCCGCGCGTCACGGCCCAGAATGCCGTCTGCACGGATTTCGGCGCAGGCTCGAACCGTCGCCTCGCGGCCTTCCGCTATTCCGGCCAGAGCCGCTTGCGCGACACCGACTTTACCAGCGTGCGCGTCACTCAAACATAGCCCGGGCAGCGATAGGCCCGCGCCTGACCGACCAGATAGCCCACACGGTAGCGCGCCCGGTCTGACGCCGCTTGCGCCTGCGCATCCCGTTTGGCCGCGCCGGACACCTGTCGCACCAGCCCGCGGAACGGGATCCAGTAGCTCGCCGCACTCGACACGCCCACATCCCAGGCATTGCCGAAACGCCCCTCGCGCGTCTCTTGGGAGCGGCGGAACCCCGGATAGCGCTTGTTGTTTTCCACAATCGAGGCTTGCAGCGCGCGGATCTCCGCATCCACTGCGCGGCAGGTCGGGCTCGCATAACCAAAGGGATTATTCAGCGCTTCCAGACGGTCAGGCACTTTCGGATTTACGATCCCGAAATCCCGAAGCGGCGTCGCCGCCGCATAGCCGAAATTGGACGCTTCCTGTCCCGGCGACGCGCACGCGCCAAGGGAGAGCACCGTCATGGCGAGGATGGAGAAAGAGGTCGGACTGCGCATGGTGTCAACCTAGGCCACGCCGATGCGGCGTCAATACGACTCCCCTCCTGCAAGAGATGTGCCTGCGTTCATCGCGCCATATGTTTGTTGTGATGGGCCCTTGTTGTGCTGCGCCTTGGTTGTGCTGCGCCCTTGTCGTGCTGCGCGGTGCGGCTTACCTCACGCACATGTCGGACAGTTTGAAATACGACGTGCTGATCATCGGCGCGGGCGCGGCAGGCCTCATGTGCGCCGCCATCGCCGCGCGTCGCGGGCGATCCACCCTCGTGGTCGATCATGCCCCGAAACCCGCCGAAAAAGTCCGCATCAGCGGGGGCGGGCGCTGCAATTTCACAAACCTCCACTCGACACCGGACAATTTCCTGTCCGCTAATCCGCATTTCGCCAAGTCCGCACTCGCCCGCTATACGCCCTATGATTTCCTCGACCTTGTGGAGCGCTATCGAATAGCGTGGCACGAAAAGAATCCCGAGCGCGGCACAGGTCAGCTCTTTTGCGACGGGAAATCCACCCAGATCGTTGACATGCTCGTTGCCGAGGTCGAGACCGCGGGCGGCGAGCTCTGGCTGGAAACCGAGGTCGGTAGAATGGAGAAAACCGGTCGCGGATTTACTGTCGAATTAAATGGCGATCTGCTCACCTGCGAGTCCCTCGTGGTCGCCTGCGGTGGCCCGTCCATCCCGAAAATGGGCGCGTCACGCTTCGGTTACCGCATCGCCGACCAATTCGGCCTCGACGTCATCGAGCCCGTCGCCGCTCTCGTGCCGCTCACCTTCACCGATGACGCGAAAGCGCCCATGAAGGAACTCGCGGGCGTGGCGGTCGATGCCCGCGTCACCAATGACCGCACGGCCTTTGATGAGCCCGTCCTTTTCACCCATCGCGGCCTGTCCGGCCCCGGCATTCTCCAGATCAGCTCCTATTGGAGGGCGGGCGAGTCGATCACGCTCGATATGGCCCCGGGACGCGATGTGCTGACCGAACTGAAAGAGCTCCGCACCGTTCAACCGCGGGTCCATCCCGCCAATGCGCTCCGTGCCTTCGTGCCCGAGCGCCTCGCCCGCAAGATCGCGGCGACTGTGAAAGGTGAACGCCTGGCCGATCTCTCGGATGCCAGTCTCACCAATCTTGCCTTGCAGGTCGGGGCCTGGCATCTCGTCCCGGCAGGCAGCGAAGGCTTCCGCACCGCCGAAGTCACCCGCGGCGGCGTCGATACTGACGCACTCTCATCCAAGACCCTCGAAGCCCGCACCGTCCCGGGCCTCTATTTCATAGGCGAAGTCGTGGACGTCACCGGCCATCTAGGCGGCCACAATTTCCAATGGGCCTGGGCGAGTGGAGTGGCAGCAGGTGAGGCGGTTTGAGGGTTGGGAGTTTTGTGGTAGGATAAGGTATGGGTTATATCGAAACATTCTCCGACAAGGTGAAAGCACTCGCTCCTGAAAGACGCGCCGATCTCGAAAAAGTCTTGGAGACTTTCTTCATCCAGACCGAAAGAGAGGTTTATCTTTCGCCCGAACAAGAGGCTGAACTTGCAAGACGCATGGCCGACCCCAATCCGAAGTTCGTGGAAATGAAAGAGGTCGAAGCCATGTTCGGACGGAAGTTCAAGACTTGAAGTTTCGACTCTCGGTTCAGGCCAAGGCCGACATCCAAGATATCCGGGTCTACCACGCGCAATTCGGTGCAAGCGTTGTCGCGAATGTCAACGACGACATCTTCGATAGCTTTCAATTGATATTGGACTTTCCCGACACGGGTACCCGCACCGATGAGCACGGCTTGAAGCGTTCGGTTTCCACGAAGTACAAATACGTCATCTTGCACCGCAAGGTCGGCAATACGGTGGAAGTCCGTGCGATCTTTCGCAGCCAGAACCGCTAAACCACCCCGTCCCACAACAGCTTGCACCCGGTCACGAACACCAGTGCGTAGATAATCCGGTAGAACGCATCCCCGTCTATGCGCTTGACCAGCCACACCCCTACCAACACGCCGATAGGCGCTAGCGGCAAAAGCATAAGCGAGGTCGCGAGGTTGGCCCCGCTCAACTGCCCGAGCGCCGCATAAGGCACGAGCTTCACCGCATTGACGACGAAGAAAAACATCACCCCCGTCCCCGCATAGACCCGGTGGGGCAGGTTCTGGGGCAGGGCATAGGCTTGGAAGGGTGGCCCGCCCGCATGGGCTATGAAGCTCGTAAACCCCGCGATCAATCCCGCGACACGCCCCAGCCAGCGCGAGGACGCGACGCGCTCCACCCCGGCTTGTCCGAACCAATGCCAGAGCGGGAACGCCACCGCAATCACGCCGACCGCAATGCGCACGCCGTCCTCCGTGACCACGCCCGCGAGCGCCCAGCCGATCCCGATGCCGGCAATGGCGGGTGGCACCATTAGTTTGACCAGGTCCCTGTCCCAGCTCTTGCGATAGGCTCCCGCGCTCACCCAATCCATGACGATCAGGATGGGCAGCATGATCGCCGCTCCCGTGATCGGCGAGATAGTCAGCGCGAGGATCGGCACGGCGAAAATGGCGAGCCCGCCAAAGCCGCCCTTGCTCACACCCGTCAGCAGGACGGCCACGACCGCGCTGGCCCAGAAGACGGGATTGGCGGAAAGCGCATCGAAGTCGAAGAGTTGAGGCACAAGAGCGCCTAGCCCAGCGCGTGCCGAACCGCTAGCAATGCCGCGTGAGCGACACTCCCGCACAGACCCTCGACCTCAATGCCGATCTCGGCGAAATCAACACGCCCGATGGCCACGCGTCCGATGCCGCGATCCTGGGCGTGGTCAGCAGCGCCTCCATCGCCTGTGGCGGCCATGCGGGCGACGCGGCAACGATGACCCGCGCCGTGACCGCCGCGCACGAGAACGGCGTGCGCATCGGCGCGCATCCCGCCTATCCCGACCGCGAGGGCTTTGGCCGCACGCCGGGCTTCGCCATCGCGCATGAGGACCTTCGCGACACCCTCCTACAACAAGTGCGGGCCCTGCAGTCCGTCGCGAAAGCCAATGGCGCGCGCGTGGCCTATATCAAGCCGCACGGCGCGCTCTACAACGACGCCGTGATGGATCCCGCCCTGGCCGGACTCATCGCCGGGGTTGCCGCGGAGCTCGACCTTCCGCTCATGGGCGCGCCCGATTCCTGCCTCCAGCAGGCCGCGACCACACCCTTTCTCGCGGAAGGCTTCATCGACCGCCGCTACAGCGCCTCCGGCCATCTCGTTTCGCGAACGGAGCCCGGAGCCGTGCTCGCCACCGATGCGGAACGCCTCGCCCAGCTCGAAAGCCTCGCCCGCGACCGTAAAGTCACCACCGCCGACGGCACGACCCTTCCGCTGGCCTGCGATACCCTCTGCCTGCACGGGGACAGTCTCGGTGCGATGGCGACGGCCCGTGCGGCCCGCGCCCGGCTGGAAGCCCTCGGCTTTGCGGTCTCGTCTTCCGGGGTGGGGGACTGATGCTCCCCACCGTCCGGGCCTTCGGCGACCGCGCCTTCCTTCTCCAATGGCCAACCGTCGGCTATAGCGAGGCCGCCTCGGCCCATGCCCTTTCGGTCAGCCATCATTTGCGGGGCCTGGGCGTCTTCACCGATGTCATCCCGGGCTATGATTCCGTGCTTGTAGGCTATGACCCCCTGCGCATGGATTTGCTCGCGGCCAAAATGCGGCTCGAGACCGAGCTTCCCATCGTGCCCAGGACCTTCACCCTGGGCATGCAGCACGACATTTCCGTCGATTATTCCGGGCCGGATCTCGACGCGATCTGCCAGTCCTCCGGCCTCTCGCGCGACGAGGTCGTGCATCTCCACGCAGCCGAGCCCTACCGCGTCTGCATGATCGGCTTCATTCCGGGCTTTGCCTTCCTCTCAGCCATTGCCCAACCTCTCCGCCACTCCCGCCACGCCACCCCCCGCGCCCATGTCCCCGCGGGCAGTATCGGCATAGCGGGCTGGCAGACCGGCATTTACGGTCTCGACTCCCCCGGCGGTTGGCAAATCATCGGACAAACCGACTCCGTCATGTTCGATCCTGATCGCGAACACCCTTTCCTCTTCAGTGCGGGCGACACCGTCCGCTTCATCCCCTCATGAGCCTCGAAGTCATTCGTTCCGGCGCGAAAGCCCTCGTCGTCGATCTGGGCCGCCCGAGCCTGCGTCATCTCGGCATCCCGCTCTCGGGCGCCGCAGACCGCATGTCCTTCCAGATCGCAAATTGGATTGTCGGCAACGCCCCCGACGCCGCCGCCATTGAGTGCGCACTGGGCGGACAGGCCTTCCGCTTCACCGCGCCCACCCGCTTTGCCGTCACGGGTGCAACCGCCGCGTTCAGCCTCAACGACACCGCCATCAAACCCCACACCCATCATCTGGCACGCCCCGGCGACACCCTCACCTTCGGGCCAGCCAGCACGGGCACACGCCTCTACCTCGCCCTCGCAGGTGGCGTGGAGGGCGCGGCGCATTTCGGCTCCCGCAGCACCTACCCCCTCGCCAAACTCGGCGCGAACGGGGGCAGGGCGCTCGCCAAAGGCGACACCCTTGCAACCGGCCCCGAACAGGGCGCACCCAACACGCTCCCCACAGGCTTCGCGCCCCGCCTGTCCAACCACATCACCCTGCGTGTGCGCAGCGCGACCGAGTACGAACAGCTCACCTTCGCCGCCCAGCGCCGCCTGTTTACCCAGCCCTGGACCGCCAGCCCACGGACCAACCGCATGGGCGCGCGTCTTGTGGGTGGCGAGCTCTCCCTCGAGGCCGCTCCCGATATGGTCAGCAGTCCGCTCCTGCCCGGTACGCTGCAAGTTCCGCCCGATGGTACGCCCATTCTCTCGCTGGTCGATAGCCATTGCACGGGCGGCTACCCCCGCGCGCTGCAGCTCATTCTCGCCGATATGTGGCTCGCCGGGCAAATCGGGCCCGGCACCCGCATCAGCTTCAATCGCTGCCTGATGGAGGATGCCCCCGCCATCCTCGCCACCCAAACCGCCCTCTGGCAAAGCCTCATCGAGGGCTGGCAGCCGTGACGCCGACACCGCCGTTCCAAGGCGTCATCCTGGACGACCAGATCACGGGCCGCACGCGCACCTATCGCGACCCGATCGACATCGTCTCCGTGACGGATCCCGCAGATCTCGCCGACGCGCTAGATACCCTCGAGGCCTACCGCGTCGCCGGACAACACCTCGCGGGATGGCTCTCCTACGACATCGGTGCGGCCATCGAACCCGCCCTCCCCCCCATCCCTCTGAAGGCCACGCCCGACACGCCCCTTCTGCAAGTCGGCGTGTTCAATACCTTCGACCCGCACCTCCCCGCCCACCTCGTCCTGCCCGATGCGGAGCTCTCCCTCGACCTCGTCCCCGACTGGAGCGAGGCCGACTACCTCACAGCCTTCGCGCGCGTGCAGGCCTATATCCGCGCGGGCGATATCTATCAGGTCAACCTTACCTTCCCGATGCGCGGCGAGACGGATCACAGCGCGGAGTCGCTCTTCCGCAATCTCCGTACCCGCCAGCGCGGGGCCTATGGCGGGCTGGCGGCCCTGGGTGACACGGAACTAATTTCCTTCTCGCCGGAATTATTTATTGCGATAGAGAACGGTACCGCCACCCTCCGCCCTATGAAGGGCACGCTCCCCCGCCACCCCGATCCCGCCAAAGACGCCGCCGCCCGCGAAGCCATGACGCGCGACGAAAAATCCCGCGCCGAAAACCTCATGATCGTCGATCTGCTCCGTAATGATCTCTCGCGGCTCGCCACCCCCGGCTCCGTAAAAGTCCCCGACCTCTTTACGCCCGAGACCTACGCCACCGTCCACCAGATGACCTCCACCGTAACGGGCAAGGTCGGCCACCCCACACTCGCGCAATTAATTCAGGCACTCTTTCCCTGCGGCAGCGTCACCGGCGCGCCCAAGATCCGCGCCATGCAAATTATCGATGAACTCGAAGACGCCCCGCGCGGTCCTTACTGCGGCAGCCTGTTCTACATGGATCCTGATGGAACGAGTTGTTTCAACGTCGCCATCCGTACCCTCGTCAAACGCGGGCGGGAGCTTCGCTATGATATCGGCAGCGGCATTGTGTCCGACAGCGACGGTCCGTCCGAATATGCCGAATGCCTCCTCAAGGCCGACCTCCTCAAGCCACTCCCGCCTAACTTGATCGAGACGCTCCGCCTCGGCCCCCAAGGTTTCGTGCGCCTCGACCTGCACATGAACCGGCTGGAACGCAGCGCGCGGGACCTGAACATCCCCTTCGATTTTCACGCTATCATGGCCAAGCTGACCGAGGTCGAGGCCTCCGACGACCCCCAACGCATCCGCATCGAACTCCTCCGCAATTCCGGATCGGGGGGCGGCGCGCACATCCTCGTCACCCCGCTCATCGAAAAGCGCACGCCCTTGCGCGCCATCGCCGGATCGCGACCCCTCACGCCCGCCGTGCAGCCCACCGCGCACAAGGTCACCAACCGCGCCTTCTACGACACGGAGCTCGCCCGCGCGCTCAGTGAGGGCGCGGACGAAGCCATCCTCCTCAACGCGGCGGGCGAGGTCTGCGAAGGCTGCTTCACCTCCGTCTTCGTCGAGAGCGTGGACGCCGACGGCACACCCATCCTCCTCACCCCGCCACTCACATCCGGCCTCCTCCCCGGCATCCTGCGCGAGACCCTTCTCGCCAATGGCCGCGCCCGCGAACACGTCCTCCACTGGGACGACCTCCTCGCCGCGGACACACTCTATCTCGGCAACAGCCTACGCGGCTTGATGCTGACGGAGATTGTGTAGGCCTCTCCCTCTTCCGTCATCCCGGCGCAGGCCGGGATCTCCCGCTTGGCGTGAGTATCGCTCGGGCCAGTCATGACATACTCCCTTCACGTTGGAGATCCCGGCCTTCGCCGGGATGACGGTTGAAGGGCAATCTCTTTTCCCCTCGACCCGAAAATCTCATCTCCTACACTCCCCCCATGAAAAACCTCTACGACACTCCCGAGCGCGTGGCGTGGCGCAAGACGATGGAGGACTTCGTCGCGCGCGAGATCACGCCTTATGCCCAGGAGTGGGACGAGGCGGGGACAACGCCCTGGGCGCTGCACGAAAAGCTCGGCGCGCTCGGCATGTTCGGCTTCGGGATCGACGAGAAATATGGCGGCCTCGGCTTTGACGATCCCTTCATGCGGCTCGACACCACCATCGCCATGTCCAAATGCGGGGCGGGCGGCGTGCCGGCGGCCATTGGCGGGCGCGGCATCAGCCTCGACCCCATCCAGAAACTTGCAGACCCTGACATCGCTGCCCGCGTCCTGCCCGAGATCATCGCGGGCCGGAAAGGCTCCAGCCTCGCCATCACGGAACCGGGCGGCGGCTCCGACGTCGCGGCGCTCAAGACCACCGCGCGCAGGAACGGCAATAGCTGGGTTCTGAACGGCTCCAAGACCTTCATAACCGGCGGCATGGAATCCAACTATTTCGTCGTTGCCGCGCGTACGGGCGGCCCCGGTCTCACAGGCATCAGCCTCTTCTTCGTCGAGGCGGACGCCCCCGGCTTCTCCCGCACCGTGCTCGGCAAGAAGATGGGTTGGTGGGCGTCCAACCAGGCCACGCTCTATTTCGACGACTGCCGCGTCCCCGCCAACGCCCTGATGGGGCAGGAGAATATGGGCTTCCTGCAGATCATGAACAATTTCAATATGGAGCGCCTGACGCTCGCCGCCTGGGCGCTCGGCATGATGGAGGTCTGCTATGAGGACAGCCTCGCTTGGGCGCGCGAGCGCGAAACCTTCGGCAAGACCCTCAACCGCCACCAGGTCATCCGCCACAAACTCGTCGACATGAGCATGAAGATCGACGCCACAGCCGCCTATCTCTGGCAAGTCACCCGCCAGCTGGAGCAGGCGTGGAAGGGCGAGGGCGATCTCCCCGTCGCCAAAATCAGCAAGCTCAAGGTGTTCGCCACCACAAACCTCGAATGGGTCGCCAGCGCCGCCATGCAAATCCTCGGCGGCGCAGGCTACCTCCGCGGCAACCGCGTCGAAAACGTCTACCGCGAGGTGAAGGTGATTGCTATAGGAGGAGGAAGCGAGGAAATCATGCGGGACTTGGCCGCGAAACAGATGGGGATTTAAATGAGAATAAAAACAATTTGGGAGTCTGAGACTGTAGAGGTTAATCGCAGACTCGTTCCTTTTTCATACTGGCCAACAAAAAAATCAGGCAGCAGATCGACAGTGCAGTCGCGTATATTTGCTAGCAACCCATTTAATATTATGGACGACGCTGTAGGCAGAATATCCGAAAGCTCTCGAAGAGTAGAAGCAAAAGCCTACCTCCAACAAGCTAGAGAATTTTATGCTGCTTCCGAAATTGGAAGTACTGATAATACAAAGCCGCTGTTGTTATATTATAGTTTTATGAACGTCGTTAAAGCTTTAATACTCCAGCGTGACGCCTTCAACACTCTGGCCGATACTCATCATGGGCTGACATTGCGTTTTAATACCGTTGATGCGGACCCTGCAAATGCTCAGCTCGGGGCAAAAATTTCGACTGGAACAGGTTCTAACATTAAAGTTAATTTGTATGACGAGCTCTTGAAAGTTTTGGACCCTACCACCGTAAAAAATAGAGACTATGAAATTTATCTAAGTGACCTCTTCCCTCAGATATTATTGGGTCACAGATTGTGGCGCGATTCTACAGGAGAGTCAGAAAGATTTATCAATGTTCCAGACATACAATTTCGGAGAGACAAAGATGAAGGCGAAATCTGGATTAGAATGGCTTTGCCGAGGTCAGAGTATATTAGACTTGGCCACTCCCAAGAAAAGTTGTTGTCTTTATCATCTTTAGACACTGAATGGGAAAGGAAACAGTCTGAAGTCAAAGACGATAATATTTATATAGAGCCCCTTCATGTGGCGGAATCGTCAAGACCTTCCGAACATGTCGACCAATTGGTTGAGCCTCTGAGAAACGTGTTGTGGCAGTCTGTTACAATGACTAAACCATTTAGAAGGCACTACTTATACCTTTCGGTTGGCGAAAGATATCCACAGTTATGCTCAATTTACGCAATGTTTTTTTACCTTGGTTCTTTGGCAAGGTATCGCCCCCAAAAATTAAGAGAATATATGACCGGAAACTTTGGTGCCTTTTTCTCAGAATTTATAGAAAACCAGCCAACTCAATGGCTGTACTTGATGGCAAGCTTATACGCGAAGCAAGAGGTATCGAAAGCGTCCGTTGTTTAGATTAGTTCCTCTCCCCCACCCTTGGCGGCATTTCTGCTGCGCCTGCAAAGCACTGCGCATTCTGCATCCAGCTTTCCGCCACGCCCCCTACGCACACCACGTCCGTGTCGAGGACATTCCGGCATTGGGTGACGGTCTGGGCGAAGCCTTCGGCTGAGCCCTCCACGCAGTTGTCGTCCTGCGGGTCGTTCCATTCCCAGACGGCCCCGCTCGGCGCGGTAAGACGGACGTAGGGCTTGGGCCGGGGCGGCTCTTGCCCGCGGATGCGGTGGCTGAAGCTATAGGTGCGCACGCCGAGGTCGGCGATGTGCCATAGCCTGTCGGAGTTTTCGCGAGGGCGACCGAGGAGGTCGTGAACGGCCTGGGTGTGCGCCCAGTGTTCCATCTGGCGAGCGACGAGGCTGCTGGCGGCGCTCATGGGCGGCCCGGCCCAGGCGACGCGGGTCTCGGGATCGACGGTCGCGAAGGCGGTGAGCATGTCTGTGACGGTCGCTTGCCATTGGGCGAGCAGCTCCGGCCCCTCCCGCCCCGCCATCCGATCGCGCTGGAAGTGCTGGTGGCCGTGCTCCGCCACGACGGGGAGGGCCTCGGCGAGGAAGGCCTGGAACCGCTCCGGCGCGGTCAGGCTCTCGAGCGCCGCGACGTTCCAGATGTGCAGATGGGCAAGAATGTCCCACGGCGTCCAGGCCTTGAACAGCGTCGGCGCGTGCCAATCATGGACGCTGGCAAACAGCGCGGCATTGGCGGCAGTCTCCTCGCGGAAGGCGGTGAGGAAGTCGGGGACGTTTTGCGGCATGGACGAAGGGTGCGGGGAGGGGCGACGGAATGCAAGCGCACTTCCTTCCCCTCGATGGGGAAGGTGGCGCTGCGCGCCAGCGCAGGGTCGGAAGGGGTGAGACCGGTATAGATACCAAGTGTGATCGAGAGTGCATTCCTTTCACCCCTTCCGGCCTCGCTTCGCTCACCCACCTTCCCCATCAAGGGGAAGGAAGCGTATTCATGCCTGTCTCCCTAACCTGCACGTCGGCCTGTTGCGGCAGGGCGCTCGCCTGCTAGGACTCGCACAACACCCATTTCAAGAGGCCCCCCATGTCCGCCATCGAGTTCAAAGACCGCGTCGCCATCGTCACCGGAGCGGGCGGCGGCCTGGGCCGCTCCCACGCGCTGGCGCTCGCTGCCCGCGGGGTGAGGGTCGTGGTCAACGATCTTGGCGGGAGTGTCGATGGCACCGGCTCCGGTGCGACCATGGCCGAAAACGTCGTGGCCGAGATCGAGGCGGCGGGCGGCGAAGCCATGGCGAACGGCGCGAACGTCACTAAGATGGACGAGGTCGAGGCCATGGTCGCGGCGGCGATCGACCGCTTCGGCCATGTCGATATCCTCGTCAACAATGCGGGCATCCTGCGCGACAAGAGCTTCGCCAAGATGAGCCTGGAGGACTTCCGCCTCGTGGTCGATGTCCACCTGATCGGCTCGGCCAATTGTACCAAGGCCGTCTGGAACCATATGAAGGAACGCAATTACGGGCGCATCTGCATGACCACCAGCAGCTCCGGCATGTACGGCAATTTCGGGCAGGCCAATTACGGCGCAGCCAAGGCGGGGCTGTCGGGCCTGATGCGCACGCTGGTGCTGGAGGGCGCGAAATACGACATCCGCGTCAATACGCTCAGCCCGACCGCCCGCTCGCGCATGACCGAAGGCTTGATGCCGGAAGAGGTGCTCGCCGCGCTCAAGGTCGAGCCGGTCAGTGCGGGCCTCGTCTATCTCGTCTGCGACGACGCGCCCAACCGCGTGATCCTCTGCGCGGGCGCGGGCGGCTATAGCCTCACCAAGGTGACGGAGACGGTTGGCATCAACCTCTCCGAAGAGAACCAGACCGCCGAAATGGTCGCTGCCCATTGGGACAAGATCATATCGGATGAGGGCGCCGAGGAGTTCACCAATGGCGGACAGCAGGGCGCAAAGTTTTTAGGTCGCATTCAAAACGGCGACTTCGCGGCGTAGATAGATAAGAGGAGGACGACATGAGTGAATTAGGGAGTTTCCGCACAGAGGTGCGCGACTGGCTGGCGGAGAACTGCCCCGCAGAGATGCGCACGCCCATCAAGGGCGACGAGGATATGTGCTGGGGCGGGCGCGACTTTGAATTCCAAAGGGAGGCACAAAAGACCTGGCTCGAACGCATGGCGGCCAAGGGCTGGACCGTGCCGAGCTGGCCGACCGAATATGGCGGGGCGGGGCTGTCCCGCGCGGAAGCCAAGGTGCTGCAACAGGAGATGAAGGCCATCGGCGCGCGCTCACCGCTGACCAGCTTCGGGATCTGGATGCTCGGCCCGGCGCTGTTGAAGTTCGGCAATGAAGAGCAGAAACTCGAACACTTGCCGCCCATCGCGCGCGGCGAAATCCGCTGGTGCCAGGGTTATTCCGAACCGAATGCCGGTTCCGATCTCGCGAGTCTCGCCACCAAAGCCGAGGACAAGGGCGACCATTACCTCGTCAATGGTCAGAAGGTCTGGACGTCCTATGCCGACCAGGCGGACAAGATTTTCTGCCTCGTGCGCACGGACAATTCTGGGCCGAAGCACCAGGGTATTTCCTTCGTCCTGTTCGACATGGCACAAGAGGGCGTCGAAGCGCGACCCATAAAACTGATAAGCGGCAAGAGCCCCTTCTGCGAGACCTTCTTTACGGATGTGAGGGTGCCCAAGGAAAACCTCGTCGGCGAGGAAGGCAAGGGCTGGACGGTCGCGAAATACCTGCTGGCGCATGAGCGCGAGTCGATCGGCGACTCGGGCCTCTCGCGCCCGCTCTCCGAAATAGTGGTTCAGTCTGTCGGCCTCGACGGTGACAGCCTGTCGGATCCCATGCTGCGCGCCAAGACGGCGCAGTGCGAGGTCGATGACTGGGCCTTCGCCATGACGGTCGCGCGCAAGACCGCAGAAGCCAAGGCGGGTGCCTCGCTCGGCGCGGACAGCTCCATGCTGAAATATTACGGCACGGAATTAAATAAGCGCCGCTACGAGATCATGATGGACGCCGCCGGGCATGACGGCCTCGAATGGGAAGGCGAGCGCTCAGATAGCGGACGCCTCGCCAAGGGCTGGCTGCGCACCAAGGCGAACTCCATCGAGGGCGGCACGAGCGAGGTGCAGCTGAATATCATTTCGAAGCATATTTTGGCATTGCCCGGAGCCTAACGAAAAGAACAAAAAGCACCGTCATCCTCGGGCTTGACCCGAGGACCCAAAATTTTGCGATCATGATGTCAAAGTGGGTCGCCCACACCGACTGAACACCTCGGCCGGGTTTGGGTCCTCGGGTCAAGCCCGAGGATGACGATACAGTAAGAGATAACGAGAGAGACACCCTATGGCCCTAGTCCTCAACGACGACGCCCGCGCCTAAGTGGATTGTCAATCCGCGACGCAAGGGTGAGAAATGTGACGGCAACGCGAGTTGCCGTCTTCGATGATAGAAAAAGAGAGATGAAATGGCATTGGTATTGAACGAAGATGAGGCCATGATGCGCGACACGGCGGAAGGCTTTTTCCGTGATCGCGCGCCCGTCACTGCCTTGCGCAAATTGCGTGACGACAAATCCGAAGAAGGCTTCGACCCCGCGCTTTGGGCCGAGATGGGCGAGATGGGCTTTGCGGGCGTTCTGGTGAGTGAAGACGATGGCGGCGTCGGCATGGGCGCGATGACGGCGGGACTGATCGCCGAACAGATGGGCGCGAACCTCTCGGCCTCGCCTTTCTTCTCGACCAGCGTGCTCGCGGCGACGGCGCTCAAACACGCCTCCGACGCCCAGCGCGCGGAGTATCTGCCCAAGGTCGCCGCCGCCCGGATGATCGTCGCCTTTGCCGTGGACGAGGGCGCAAAGCATTCGCCCGAACGCATCGAAACCCGCGCGGAAGCGTCCGGCAATGGCTTCAAGATCACGGGCGACAAGGCCATGGTAGTGGACGGACATATGGCGGACGCGCTCATCGTGGTCGCGCGCACATCCGGCGACGTCGGCGACGCGGACGGCGTGTCGCTCTTTCTCGTCCCGCGCGATGCGGACGGCGTGGCGGTCGAGCGCACGGACATGGTCGATAGCCGCAATGCCGCGCGCATCACGCTGAACGCTGTCGAGGTGCCGGGCGATGCCTTGCTCGGCCCGCTCGATGGCGGTCGCGCGATCCTCGACGATGTGCTCGGCACGGGCCGCGCGGTGATCGCCGCCGAACTGCTTGGCGCAGGGCAGGCCGCGTTCGGCCAGACGGTTGAATACATCAAAGGCCGCAAACAATTCGGCGTGGCCGTCGGCAGTTTCCAGGCGTTGCAACACCGCGCCTCCCACCTTTATTCGGAAATGGAACTTGCCCGCTCCGCCGTGCTCGCGGCGCTCTCGGCGCTCGACGAAGGCCATGCGGATGCAAGATCCTACGCCATGATGGCCAAGGCCAAGCTGAACGAGGTCGCCAAACTCGCCGCGCTCGAAGGCGTGCAGATGCATGGCGGCGTCGGCATGACGGACGAATACGATATCGGACTCTACCTCAAGCGCATCCGCGTCCTGCAGGAACTGCTCGGCGATGCCGCGTTCCAGACGGACAGACTCGCGAAGATGCGGGGTTACTGACGCGCGGGCTCAGCCTGCGGCCCGCACTTCCCCCACCAGGGAATTGCGGCCCGCCGAGGTAATTTCTACGGGTACGATCTGGCCGACGAGCTCCGCCCCGCCCTTGAAATGCGTGCCCTGCAGATAGGGCGCGCGCCCGAATAGCTGGCCCGGCTCGCGCCCGACATTTTCCACGAGTATGTCGAGGGTCTTCCCGACCAGGCTCGCATTGAACGCTTGCTGCTGGTCAAACAGCACCGTTTGCAGGCGGAGAAGGCGCTCCTGTTTGACATCTTCCGGCACCTGGTTTGCGAGATTTGCACCGGGCGTGCCGGGGCGGATGCTGTATTTGAAGCTGAACGAACTTGCATAGCCGATCTCCTCGACGCAGCCCAAAGTCTGCTGAAAATCGAGCTCGGTCTCGCCGGGGAAGCCGACAATGAAATCCCCGCTCAGCGCCAGGTCGGGGCGAGCCGCCCGGATGCGCGCAATTAATTGGCGGTAGTGCGCATAGGTGTGATTGCGGTTCATCGCGGCGAGGACACGATCGCTGCCGGATTGGATGGGCAGGTGCAGATAAGGCATCAGCGCGGCCTCGGTGCCGAGCGCGACAATCAGGTCATCGCCCATATTGGACGGGTGAGAGGTCGTGAAGCGCAGCCGGTCGATGCCGTTGATGGTCGCGATATGGCGCAGGAGGTCTCCCAAGCCCCAAGTTTCGCCCTCTGGCGAAATATGCTCCCATGCATTCACGTTCTGGCCGATCAGCGTGATCTCGCGCACGCCCTGGCGGGCCAGGTCGCGGGCCTCCGCCACGATGGTGGCGACGTCGCGGCTGACTTCTGCCCCGCGCGTATAGGGCACGACGCAGAAGGTGCAGAACTTGTCGCAACCCTCCTGCACCGTCAGGAAAGCCGAGTGGCCTTTGACGCGGCGGGTGGAGGGGAGCTGGTCGAATTTTTCCAGCGTGTCGAACTCGGTCTCCAGCGGCGCGTCCGACCCGGCGCGGTGCGCGCGGGCGATCATCTCGGGCAGCTTGTGATAGGTCTGCGGGCCCAGCACCATGTCCACCACGGGCGCGCGGCGTGTGATCTCCGCGCCCTCGGCTTGCGCCACGCAGCCCGCGACGGCGACCGTCATCGGGTTGGCCTGCTCTTCCTTCATCTTACGGATTCGCCCGAGCTCCGAATAAACCTTCTCGGCGGCCTTCTCGCGGATGTGGCAGGTGTTCAGGATCACCAGATCCGCCCCGTCCGGCGTGTCCGTCGGCACATAGCCGATGGGGGCGAGAACATCCGCCATGCGCTCGCTGTCATAGACATTCATCTGACAGCCATAGGTCTTGATAAAGACGGACTTCTTGGAGGCAGTCTGTGCAGACGGCGACGTCGGGCGGGCGGTGATGTGCTCGGCCTCGACATCGCGGGACTGGTTTTTTTCCAGCGGCGATGCGGGGGTCATGGGTGGGCTCCTAAATATGTGGGCGCGCCCTAGCGGTGCGTGGCCTGAGCGGCAAGATGCTAGCACTGTGTTTGACAAGGGGCAGCCAGGCTAACAGTCTGGTTTTATGAGGCTCGTACTGACTATATCGCTATTTATATTTTCCGAGATTGCTTACGCCAGCAGTTGCCGACGTGCTGCGCCCCTCGGCACATATGACGATATCGTCCGCGTCCGGGGAACAGCAATCGATACAAAATTTCTGAAAGGGGCAAAATTACGGACGCGCTTTGCGGTTACGGAAGACTACTCTGGCCTAGGCAATGATATTTGGATCGAGCATTACGACCCTAACGGGCAAGTAGATGGTCAAGATATAATATTTATGCATGGAGGAGCCACCTTCTTCGAACTCGGCGAGTCCGCTTATTTGCTCCTTTGGGACAACGACGGCACATATCATCACGGTCCATGCGTTACGGATGACTCGGAAGCGCGGACCCGAAAATGGGTGGCAACAGGAGTGGACGATCACTATTCTGCGAAATCGGTGTGCGGCCGCCCCATCACAGACTTTCTGGATTCGCAATACAATGCCAATTCAACCGAGATCCATGACTTGGCGCAGTCCCCCGGCTGCCGCTCCGAACTGCTATCGATAGCTGAAAGCGATAGCGGCGCGATGTGGGGGCTTGGTGATCTACTCGTTTCCTCTGCATGCTTCAATAAAGTGGAGGCGGCTGGCCAGGGCGTGGAGTGTTGGTCTGCTGACACTGAAAACGAGTATGCCGCCTGTGAAATCAAAGAATTTGAAAAAGAACTCGACATCTGGGAGGGCTGCAAAGCTGAACTGCCGGATGTTTCAGATAAAAAGGAAGTTCCATGACCATTGCCCGTGAAATCCACCTGACATCCTATCCCGACGGGATGCCGAAGCCGGACATGTTCAAGATCGTCGAGCGCGACTTGCCTGCGCCCACGGCTGGTCAGGCTGAGGTCGAAGTGCTCTACGTCACCGTAGACCCTTACATGCGCGGGCGGATGCGGCCGGATGTGAAGAGCTATATTCCGCCTTTCCAGCTGAATGAATGCCTGGACGGCGGTGCGGTGTGCCGGGTGGTGACGTCCGAGGCGGAGGGCTTTGCCAAGGGTGATGTGGTGGTGACGTCGTTCGGGGCGGGCTGGCGCGACCGGGCGGTGATCGACATGAGCGGTGCGACCAAGATCGACGTGAACCTCGCACCGGCCTCGGCCTATCTCGGCGCGCTCGGCATGCCGGGGCTGACGGCGTGGTCGGGCCTGACGCAGATCATCGACCCGAAAGAGGGCGAGACGCTCTATGTCTCCGGTGCGGCGGGGGCTGTGGGGTCGATGGTGTGCCAGCTGGGGCTCGCCAAGGGGCTGACGGTGATGGGCAGTGCGGGCAGTGCGGATAAGCGCGAGTGGCTGTCCGGTCTCGGCGTGCATCACGTTTTCGATTACCGCGCGCATGATGCGGCATCGCTGACCAAGGCGCTGTTCAAGGCGGCCCCCAAAGGCGTGGACGGCTATTTCGAAAATGTCGGCGGGATGCAGTTGGAAGCCCTGCTGAACGCGGCGTCCAACAATGCACGCTTTGCGATCTGCGGCATGATCGCCATCTATAACAATACGGAGCCCGCACCGGGGCCGAGCAACCTGACGCAATTAATTGGCAAGGCCATCCGCATGGAGGGCTTTGTGGTCACCAAGTTCGCGCACCTGCAACAGCAATTCTTTGCCGAGGTCGGGCCTATGATCGCGAGTGGCAAGATCAAGATGCGCGAGACCGTCTATGATGGGCTGGAGCGCGCGCCCGAGGCGTTTATCGGACTGTTTAGCGGCGACAATACCGGCAAGGCCGTGGTGAAGGTCGCCGATTAGGGGCCTCCGGACGGGAACGCCGTGCCGCTTGCCGCGTAAATCCTGCAAGGTTTGTCGCAGGAGGACACCATGATCGCGGACGGTTTCGCCCTTTGGTATATCATCTATATCGTCGCCATGGCGGCAGGGGTGCTGCTCTTTTTCACGTGGAGCCGTAATCCGCAGGGCGTGCCGCCGGACGAATACACGGTGGCCATGCTGATTCCGATCTGGTCGGGGCTCTGCTATCTGTCCATGCTGACGGGCCAAGGCGTCATCGAGGTCGGCGGGGAGACCGTCTATGTCGCGCGCTATGCCGACTGGGTCATTACGACGCCGCTCCTGCTCTGGGCCTTGTTTTCGACGGCCTATTTCTACCGGCCTTTCGAGTGGACGCTCTATATCGGCATGGTGTTCGCGGACGTCATCATGATCCTGAGCGGGCTGATGGGCGACCTGGCGACCGATCCCGCCGTGAAGTGGGCGTGGTACAGTGTCGGCGTCGGTGCGCTGGTGGTGCTGGTCTTCTGCGTCTGGTCCAAGATGCGGGCCGTGGCCTATGCGCAGAGCGAGGCGCTCGGCAAAGCCTATGTAAAAGTCGCGGCATTCCTGTCGGTCGCCTGGGTCTGCTACCCGGTTATCTGGGCGCTCAGCCCGTCCGGCACGGGGGCGATCACCACCGGCCTGACAACCATTCTTTTCGTGCTGGTGCCCATCGTCTCCAAGGTCGGCTTCTCGATCTTCGACCTGCACGAACTCCGCAAGCTCGGTCGCGTGCGCCCCGGCCACGCCATGCCGCGCGATCCGGTCGTCTCGGTGGACTAGCAACCGCGCCGGGTTTCACAGAGCCGTCGTGAAAGCGTAATGAAGACGTTGCATACGCGTCACTTAGGCGTCGTGGTCGGTCATTAATCCTGCCGGGAGGTTGGATAATCTTGGCCTGGAGACCCCGAATGCACCCGACAGCGACATCCGTCGATAATGACGCCCTTCACAATGATTCCGAAGACCGTTCGGTAAATCCGAGCGCGAACCGGCCCTTTGCCGATGTGCTCGCGGCGAGCCCGTCGCGGCGCGGCATCCTTGGTGGCACGCTTGCCTTCGCGGCGACCGGTTTCCTGACGCCCAAGGCCGAGGCTTTTGGTTTCGGCGCGCGCGCGGATTCACTGGTCGAGTTCAAACCGCTGAGCCTTGCGGCTGCGACTGTGGATCAGACCTTGCCGCAGATCTCCCGTGATTACAGCTATCAGGTCATCATCCCCTGGGGCACGCCTATCGAGCCGGGCGCGACCGTGGAATATAAGGGCGACCCCGACCGCCGCCCGACGGCGAAAGAATCGGCCCTTCAAGTCGGTATCGGCCATGACGGCATGTGGTACTTCCCCACTGATGTGCAGGGCGATGTCATGTTCGGCCGCGACCGCTCGGGACGCAAGCCGCGTCGTTTTGTGGATGTCTCGCGCGAGAGCGTGGACGGCATGCTGGTGGTGAACCACGAGTTCGGACGCACCTCCCACGTCCTCGGGAAATTCGTGCCGGAGTCGCTCGACGATGTCCGCGTTATGCAGCACGTCCACGGGGTTTCGGTCGTCTCGATCGGGCTTTATGGCCGCGAGTGGCGTGTGCAGAAAAGCGCCAATAGCCGCCGCATCCATGTCAACACGCCGGTCGCCTTTTCCGGCCCCGCCGCGGGCAGCGCGCTTCTGGATAACCCGTCCGGAAATGTCCCGCTCGGTACGGTCAATAATTGCGGTTCCGGCGCGACGCCCTGGGGCACCTATCTGACCTGCGAGGAAAATTTCAACGGCTATTTCGGCGCGAGTGACGGCCTGCCCGATCCAACCGAGGAGCAGCAACGCTACGGCTTTTCCGAGAACGGGTTCGGCTATGACTGGTGGCGTTTCGACAAGCGTTTTGATCTGGCGAGCGAAGAGTACACGAATGAGCGCCACCGCTTTGGCTGGATCGTCGAGATCGACCCCATGGACGGCACGCAAATGCCCACCAAGCGCACGGCAATGGGCCGGTTCAAGCACGAGGCCGTTGCCATTGCCGAGTCCCGCAACGGGCGCGTCGCAGCCTATATGGGCGATGACCAACGCTTCGATTACTGCTACAAATATGTCTCCGACAAGGCCTGGAGGAAGGCCATCAAGGATGGCGAGAGCCCGCTCGACAAAGGCACGCTGTATGTGGCGCGGTTCGACTCCGATGGTACGGGTGAGTGGTTGGAACTGTCCATGAGTGTGCCCGCACTTGCGGCGCGCTTTTCCGGCATGGATGACCTTCTCGTCCACACACGTCTGGCATCGGACATCGTCGGCGCGACCCCGATGGACCGCCCGGAATGGACGACTATCGGCAAGGATGGCGGCGTGTTCTGGACGTTGACCAACAACACCCGGCGGAGCGAGACCAATGCGGCCAACCCGCAAGCGCCGAATCCGGATGGCCACATCATCCGCACCGTGGATGCGGATGACCATCTCGGTACGACCTTCACCTGGGACATCTACCTCCTTGCGGCGGACACGCGGAATACGGAGATGGTCTTCACCGACCCCGACGCGGCCTATGCGGATGAAGACGGTCGCCTGTTCATCGGCACGGATGGCGGGCAGCCGGACGGGCTGACCAACCAGCTTGTGGTGCTCGACACGAATGCGGCAACGCCGGAGCCCAAGCGCCTGCTGACAGGTGTAGCGCGTGACGAGATCACGGGCTTCACCATGACACCCGGTCGTCGCTACGGCTTCATCAACTCGCAGCACCCGGGCAATGGCGATCCCAGTCTGACGAGCTTTCCCAGGCCTTTCGACGGTCGCACCATCCCGCGCGATGCCACCATCGTGATCACCCATCGCGGCGGGCGGTCCATCGGGTCATAAATCCTTCCTAACAAGGTGTCGTCCCTATCCCCTTGGGTGCGACCCATCCCTGGCGCGTCGGCCCTTTCCCGGCGCGCCTTTTTTGCGCACGTCCCAGGCGCGCCTTTTTGCGCACGTCCCAGGCGCGCTTTTTTGCGCGCTCAATGTGCGGTGCGACCCGCTGGTTTCAGTCGACACGTCGTGACGTCTTAAGGCTGCGCCCTATCCCGACGTGCTCAGGAAGGTCTTGAGGCCCTCCACGCTCTGAACACCGTAATCGCGCACGATCCGGTCGCCCTCCACGCGCGTGGGGTAGGTCGGCAAGGTGTAGGCGGCGTCGGGGCCGGGGTCGTATTCCGCGCCCGTGGCAAGCAGCGTATCAAAGCGGTAGAGCCCGCTCGACGGCCGGATGAGATAGGTCGCGCCCTGTTCGAGGGCGTCCGGCAGGCCGGCAAAGAGCGGCTTTTCGTTCGGGCCGACGACATGGCGTCCGTCTTCGGTCACGCCGCCCGCCATGCGCACATCGATGGTATCGCCCGGAGCGAGATCTCCGAAGACGGTGTCGGTGATGCGGAAGGTGAGCGTGGAGCGCAGGCCGTCCGGGCCGGGGGCGTCGGTATTTAATTCCACAAGTTCGGCGACGGCGATATTGCCGGCCAGGATGGCGGCGCGGATCTCGAAGTCCATACCGGAGCCGTGATGGGCGATGGCCGTCATCGGGCCGATCCCGCGGGCTTCCATGTCCTGTATGCGGGCCGGGTCGTCATAGCCCGCCTTGAGGAGATCGGCAGTCGTGCCGTCGATCTCGCTTTCGGGCAGGCGGCGCGTCCAGATGTCCTTCAGGAAAGGCTTCACCATGGCCCTGACGCCGTCATAGCCTGTCCAGGACTTCATGGCTTTCATGGACTTGTACCAGCCGTCGCGACTGTTGCGGTAATCACGCGGCACAGGAGTCAGCGACACGCGCACCCTTTCGGATTCCACCAGATCGCCCGCGCGCATGGCGGCGGCGATGGGGCGGACGTCTTCGGCCATGATGGTGATGGAGCCGTCATAGGCGGAAGTCCGCAGCGTCACGGCGTCCCCGAGCAGGCTCTCATATTGTGCCTCCAGTGCATCAAGTCCGTCGCGGGCGAGCGGGACGCGGGAAATGCGCACATGGCGCTCCAGTTCGACGGGCAATACATCACCCGCCGCGGCGCCCTCGACAATCATCAGATTGGCAATCTGTTGCTGCGGTCGGCCATTGGGCATGTGGTAGAGGTCGCCGTCATAGGTAAAGTCGGCGACGACATCCGAATGGTCGCGCAAGAGGGTCTCGCGCAGCGTCTCGAAGCGGGCCGCGAGCGCTTCGTTTTCCGCGACCCGGGCCTCGGCCTCGTTGCGGTTCAGGCCGCCATGCTCGATCCAGCGGTCGATCAGGTTGCTGCGGCGCGCGGCCTCGAACGCGCCCGCCTCGGTAAAGCCCTCGACATAGCGGTAGGGGCCGGGGCAGGCGTGCGTGCCGGTCGCGGCCTTCTCAAGCCTGTCGGCGTCTGTGTGAATGCTGTCATACATCTCGGCCGTGCCGGGCTGCAGGCCGGACAGCACGACGCGGTCACCGACATGGATGCGATTGCCGGACAGGCGATCGAGCACGCCGATGCGTTCGGGATCGGACAGGTCGGGGGCCTGGGTCTTCTGCCAAAGCGCGGTCAAGATCTCGTTCCCCGCACCGCCTCTCGGATCGGCATACATGCCGGGCTCGATTTCGAAGGCGAGGCAGTCATCGCGCAGGACGAGGGTCGCGCGCACATCCGAGACGCCGACCAGGGTCTGGGGCATGCCGTCCGTGCGGGTGCGAAGGCGCGGGAAGCCCGCGAGACGGTCGGGATCGACGGCGGGCGGCGGCGCGGCATGGGGGAGGGGCGGTCGCGTGTTGAACTTTACCCAGGCCGGGACGACGAGCTTGCCCGTACTCACCAAGGCATCGATGGCTTCGGTCGTCTCGCTCAGAAGATCGACCTGGAAGACACCGGCAATAGTGTCGTAGCCCGCCGTCGCGAAACCGACGCCCAGTTCGCCGAGGCGCATCATGAAATCGCGCGAGTCGTTTTCCGAATAGGCGGCTTTCGCCCCGGGCTGATCGACGCCGATATAGACGGGATCGGTCGTGTATCTGGCCAGCGTCTCGGCGGCATTCTCGCTGAACCCGAAGGCGAAGCCATAGGTCGGGACGTGCTGGATCCAGCTATCGGTATAGGTGGGTTCGTTCTCGACGATGCGGGCGATCAGCGCGTTGAGCTCTTCCGTGCGCTCGCCCACCGTCCACGCCTCTTGCAGGGCCATGCGGCGGTTGGCCTCATTGATGGGTACGCAGTAGCTCTGCGCATAGGACAAGGCTTCGCCGTAACGGTTGCCGTCGCGGTTGAAGGTCGCCTCGGCTTCCTCGCGACCGAGTTCGGGGCAGCGTTCCATCAGCGCGTCGAGTTTGATCTGAAAGGCTTCCTCCGGCGTGTCGAACGTCCTCTCCGGCGGAAGGGGTGGCGATTGCGCCAGAGACGTGCCTGCGAGCAGGAGCGTGGTGACTGAGGTCAGTAATGTGCGGCGCATGGCGTCCTCCAGAAACCTATATTGGAAGCCGTCCAGGGAAACCGTAGCGCGGGATGCAGTTTTCAACCGCATTGTCATGAAGGTGAGCCCCGGATGAACGCCGAGGATGAATGCGAGGTTTGCGCACCTCTTTGCAAGCCCGGCCCCTCGCAATCGGCGGGCCGTGCCCTACATTGAGGCTCTATGAGTAAATCCACAGATGTCATCGAATTCAACGACGCGGAGCTGGTGCGCCAGCTGTCCGGGGCCAACCACGCGCATCTCGCACTGATTGAGGACGCGCTGGACGTCTATGTCGAAGCGCCCGGCTCCAGCGTGACCATCAATGGCGACGGGCCGGCGCGCGAACGCGCGGGCGAGATCGTGCGTGAAATCTATTCACGGCTGGAGCGTGGCTGGCCTATGGGACCGGGGGATGTGCGCGCGCTGCTAAAGCCTTCCGGCAACGGCAAGACGGCAAAGGTCAGTCGTATCGATACGGTCATTCCCTTTCCACGTCGCAAGCCGATCATCCCCAAAACGCCGCGCCAAGAAGAGTTTATCAAGCGCATGGCATCTGACACGATCACTTTCGGCGTCGGCCCGGCGGGTACGGGCAAGACCTTCCTCGCGACCGCTTATGGGGCGAGCCTCCTGGTGCGGGGCGAGATCAACAAATTCATCGCCTGCCGTCCCGCCGTGGAAGCGGGGGAGCGGCTGGGCTTTCTGCCGGGTGATCTGGATGAAAAGGTCGATCCCTATATGCAGCCGATCTGGGACAGCCTGATGATGGTCATGGGCCGAACGGAAATGGAGCGCCGTCGCGCGGCGGGCGACATCGAGGTCGCGCCGCTTGCCTTCATGCGCGGGCGCACGCTGTCCGACGCCTTCGTGGTGATCGACGAGGCGCAGAACGCGACCATTCCGCAAATGAAGATGGTGCTGACGCGCCTCGGCGAGCGCGCGAAATATGCCGTGACAGGCGACCCGACGCAGTCCGACCTGCCGCACGGGCAAGTTTCGGGGCTGGCCCATGCGCTCGATCTTCTGGGCGGGATCAAGGATATCGGCCAGATCCGCTTCAAGGGCGAAGATGTCGTGCGCCATCCGCTGGTGGGCAAGATCGTCGATGCCTATGAGGATGACGCCAAAGCCCAACTCGCGCTGCAGGCACGCCCGCGTCCGGTGGCGTGAAGCCGTGCGGGGGCTGAAATCGCTTTCAGCGCTGATCATGGGCGCGCTCTCATTCGGGTCAGCGTTTGCCGCCGGGCCCGGCACGGCCTGGTCGGGTGCGGCGGCGTGCGAAGGCCTGTTCGCGAGCCTGCCGCTCAGCTTGCCGGGTGGGGCCGTGATGACGGGTCGAGACGGTATTTCCACGCTTTACACACTGCCCGAAGGTGGAGAGCTGCGCATCGAAGGGCCGGTCGTGCGGCGCGAGCCCTTGGCGGGTGCGACCTTTCAGGAGGCCTTGACGGATTTGCGCGAGCGCGCGCCGCTCGACCTGCGCTCCGGTGACGGCCCGCTTACGGGCGTGGTGCTCGCGCGGGTCGATAACGAATATAATGGCGAGCTGAGCCTTTACGGTGACGCCAATGGGTTTGGCGCGAATGCGGGCGGGGCGGAGCTGTTGATCCAGCCAACGGTCTATCTGGCGAGCTGGGCCGGGTACGCCAATGCCTCGGATAGCGATCGCACACTTTGGGATCGCGCGCTCTGTGAACAAGCCCATCACGAGCTTGGCCATATCCTGCTGGCCGCGCAGGTCATGGCGGAAGCCGAGCCCGGGCTATCGGCGATAACCTCGACCACGCGGGCGGGAATCTCGCAGGCCGCACGCGATGCGCTGAACGCCATGATGGCCCATATCCGCGCGCGCCAAGAGCTCTATCACACCGAGATCAAGAGCATGGGTGAGAGCTTTGCCGACTCCCGGCCCTATCTGGAACTGCCCTTTTCGTGGCTTGTCGGTGACTGATTTCCCCATTGCCGTGCATGTCAGCGAGGCCGGATGGCAGGAGGTGTTCGCGGATGTACAAGCCAGTGTCGCCCGCGCTGTGGCGGCGGGGGCGGCTGTGCTGGAGCGCGTGCCGACTGGAGAGCTGAGCGTGGCGCTCGTCAGTGATCAGGAGATCGCCGAACTGAACGCGCGCTACCGCGACAAGACCGGGCCGACCAATGTGTTGTCCTTTCCGTCTGTAGGACCCGACGGCGGCCCGGCGCCCGTACAGGGCGACATCGTGGTGGCGCTGCAGACCGTGCTGCGCGAGGCGGGCAAGCGCGGCATTGCGGCGTCCGATCATGCGACGCATCTTCTCGTTCACGGTTTCTTGCACTTGCAGGGCTATGATCACCTTGCCAAAGACGATGCCGATGTGATGGAGGCGCTCGAAATCCGGGCGCTCGATACTGTGGGAATAGCGGATCCTTACCTGAAATGACCGACAGCCGGAAAAAATGGTTTGCAAGACTGCGCAAGCGGGACGTGGATGCCGCGCCGCACACGCCGGGCCAGGCCCTGACGCAGCGCATGGTGGAGGCGACCGAGACCTTCCACACCCTGCGCGTCGAGGATGTGATGGTGCCGCGCGCCAATATCATCGCGGTCGATCAGGATCAGGGCCTGCACGAGCTTTCCAAGGCGTTCGAGGCGGCCGGCCATTCGCGTCTGCCGGTCTATAAGGACACACTGGATGAGCCCGTGGGGTTCGTCCACATCAAGGACTTGCTGCCCTACCTGATGCTGAATGCGAAGGGCCGCGCGGGCAAGACCTATAAGGAACGCCGCATCATCAAGTCCATCCGGCGGACGGTCTTGTTTGTGCCGCCCTCCATGCTCGCGCGCGATCTCTTGCGGCGCATGCAGGTGAGGCGCATCCACATGGCTTTGGTGGTCGATGAATATGGCGGCACGGATGGGCTGGTGACGCTGGAAGATCTGATCGAGCCGATCGTTGGCGTCATCGAGGACGAGCATGACGACATCGAGAGCGCGGTCGAGGTTGTCGGCACGGTCAATGGCGTCAGCGTCTATGAGGCGGATGCGCGGATCGGAATCGACGATTTCGAGGAAGCGCTGGGCCGCGAATTTGCGACGCCTGACGAGGAAGATGATGTCGATACGCTTGGCGGGTTGGTGTTCACGCTGGCGGGCCGCGTGCCCGAGCGCGGCGAGATCATCCGCCATCCCGATGGGGTCGAGTTCGAAATCGTGGATGCCGACGCGCGGCGCGTGAAACGCCTGCGGATCCGTGAGGGCAAAGGGGAGTAAGGCTCCAGTGTTCCCGCACCCGGTGCGGGAGCTTGCGCTGTGTTCAGGATTGATAGGCCTTTAGCGCCGCTGCGTAACCGCCATTGTCGAGGTAGTCTTGCTCCGCGCCCGTGGTATCGCGGTAAAGCGCTGCATTGCGTGCGGGAAACCGACCGAAGCGGTCAATCTGGTCGCGGTGCGCCTTGGCATGGGCTAGCGTGTCGGAGTCGCTATACTCCGCAAAGAGCGGGAGCGAGGCATCCTGAACGGCAAGGTTTTCGCTGTGCATTAAGGGCATGAGAAACCACTTCGCCCGGTCGCCGACTTTTTTGTGGAAGCCCCGCCCGATCGCCCGCTGGGCCACATCAAGGCCGAGCGTGTCGAGCAGAAAAGCGCCCGCTTGCCCGCGGTAAATATTGCGGGGAAACTGATCCAGCGCGAGGACGAGCGCGAGCGCCGATTCCGGCTCCCCCTCCCAGATGTGCGGATAGCCTGCGGCCTCAAGCCCCTCCACCAATGTCCCGAAACGCGCCGTAATGGTCGCGTCCACCGCGTTCGAGGCGTTGAAGTGATCGCCGGGCGAGAGGTCCTCGAACCAGAAGCGGAGGATGTCTTTGGGGGTAATATCGGTGATGGGGGTCATGGGAATACAACTGCCAAAAAGCTTTGAAGTTGCGGAGTCGAGAGTATTCGTTGTGAGGTGAGGACAGGTTGTGTCGGGAGGTCTGCCAGACGCTTGGTTCAGCGTGCGCATTGTGAAGGCGAGGTTGCTTCGTGCTTCAGAGCCGAGCGTCCCCGCTAAGGATCTTGCCGTGCAGATCTGCGTCCAGCGGGTGGTAGCCGCCGCCCTGCATGACAAATAGCGGGTCGCTGACATTGGCGGGGTCGAAGCCGGCTTTGACGAGATTGGTCTTCTTGAATTTGAAAGTGGAGGTGGTCTCGGATTCGCGGCTCAGGCGTAGGAATACGGGGCGGGCATAGTGGGGGAGGTTGGCTTCGACATGGTCGCGAAGCTCTGACAGGTTCAGCTCACCCTCGGCGACAATGGCGGCCATGCCGGCGCGGCCGTCATAGCCGGGCACTTCGACGCCATAGACGTTGGCCTGGGTCACGCCCGGTAGTTTCGAGATGACGCCCGCGACCTCGTTGGTGGCGACGTTTTCGGCCTTCCAGCGGAATGTATCGCCGATCCGGTCGACGAAATAGTAATAGTCCAGATCGTCCTTCTTGAGGAGGTCGCCGGAGCGGAACCAGGCATCGCCCGGCTTGAAGACGTCGCGCATGATCTTTTTCTTGGTAGCTTCGCTGTTCTCGTAGCCGTCGAAGCGGAAGCGGGCGTCGTCATTGCGGATCTCGGCGATCAGTTCGCCCGGCTCCCCGACATCGGCGCGGAGGGCCAGGCCGTCCTCGCCGCGCGGATGGCGGTCGCGTTCGACATCGTATTTGATGATGTCGAGGTTGAACTTGGATTTGAGATAGCCCGGCACGCGGCCCACGGCTCCGGGAGGGCCGTCAATGGAAATGAGCGACGCATTGCCTTCGGTCGCGCCGTAGAACTCGATGACGCTGGGGATGTTGAAACGCTCGACAAATGGCGTCCAGACTTCGGGGCGCAGGCCATTGCCCATGATGACACGGATTTTGTGCTGGGTCTCCTCCGGGCATTCGTCCTGGGTCAGGAGGAAGCGGCAGAGCTCCCCGACATAGGTGAACATGGTGGCTTTGAACCTGACTGCATCCGGCCAGAAGGAGGAGGCGGAGAATTTTGGACGCACGATGACCGCGCCGCCATGGGTGAGTGCCGCGCCGACGCCGACAAGCCCGCCCGTGGCGTGATAGAGCGGCAGCACCATCATCATACGGTCATTGGGCCCTGCTTTCGCGCCCGCGCCCATGCCGCGCATATAATTGAAGCAGCGCACATGTGTGACCTTTGCGGCTTTGGGCAGGCCCGTCGTGCCACTGGTGAACATCTTCATGGCTTGGTCCGCGCCCTTGATGCCGTCGCGCAGCTTGCGCTTGGGTCGGGTGGCGGAGGTCTTGGCGCTGACGGCATCGTCGAAGCTTGGCGTGTCCGGGATGTCGCCAAAGGCTGCGAAGACGGGCGGGCTGTCATTCAGGAGCTTGGAAGCTGCGTCCCATTGACCGGCCATGTCCGCGTCCACGATGACGGCTTTGGCGTCGCTGATCTTGACGCAGTGGGCAAGCGCTTCGCCGGCGAGCTGAAAGTTCACGAGGGCGGGCACGACGCCCACCTTGGAGAGACCAAACCAGAGCGGGACATATTGCGCGCGGTTGCGCACGAAGACGACGACGGTGTCGCCCGGCGCAAGGTCGAGATCGTCCCGCGCCCAAGCAGCCACGCGGTTGGCATAGGCTTCGACATCCGCATAGGTGAGCGTGATGTCGTCCTCGATAAAGGCAGGGTTGGAGCCATACGCATCGACGCGTTTTTCGAGCTCGTCGGCAATGGTGTATTCGGCGTCGGAGTCCACATCCTTGACGGATTTCAGCATGCGCAACATGCCCGAGAGGTATTTGGTCTCGCGCTTGAGGGTGGTGATGAGGCCCATGATGTCTTCCCGCTTCGCGGCCCTGGGGCCGTCATTTCGGAAAGGCTTAGGAAGGCCGCGCCCAAAAGAAAACCCCGAAGGCGAAGCTTCGGGGTTGAGGTCTGGTTTTGGACGACAACTCCGTGGGAGCGGGGTGTGCCGGGAACAGGGCTCGCTTGCTCTGTTGAGCCTTACTGTGCAGGGCGCGTGCCAAACGGCTCATTTGGTGCCGGAATGGAGGACGCCCGGCCAAGACCCTGCTGAAAACCCTCTATATAGTTGGGCGGGATGAAGACCGGAATTTCCTGACCCTGCGCGTCGAGCACGATGATGGTCAGGCCGTCAAAACGCGCAGCGTCCAGACGCTCGATGGGGATGAAGAGCGCGAGCTGTTCTTCCTTGGCACAGCGCGTGTCCACGATCTGGGAGGTCTGCACCACGGAGCCGGCGGGATAATATTCGAGGCCGCGTTTGCCGCCGCGGGAACTGCCGCGAAAAGACCGGTCGGTCTGGCGACTGACGCGGGCCGGACGGGAGGAGCGCCTGGGCGCGCTGCGCTTGGGTGCGGCCCGTTTGGGTGCGGCGCGTTTTGGCTCGGCCCGTCTGACAGGGGCCGGGCGGGTGACAGGGGCAGGGCGGGTGACAGGGGCAGGGCGGGATTGCGGCCGCGGTTGTGATCTGGCCCGCGACACGGGCGCGCGTTCCATGCGGCGCTCCATACGCGGCGCTGTGCGGGATTGCATGCGCTGGGGCATGGCTGGCGTGCGGGCCACGGGGCGTGGGGTGGTGATGCGCGGAATGGCCGGCTCGTTGCGTTCTGAGCGCGCATGGCGGGGTTCGATCGATCGGGCGGTGCGGCGATCGTCGCGGCGTATCCCGCGCTCGAGGACAGGGCGCTGATTGCGGCGCTCGGTCGTGCGACGCGTCGTCCGTTCTGTGGGTCTGCCGGTCGCCACACGTGGCGTAACGGAACGGGTATTGGTCATGCGGCGCGTGTTGAGCGGCCCGCGACCCGTGCCAACGCGCATATTGCGGGTGGAGGTATCGACGCGGCGATCAGCATCGCGGCCACGACGGCCGTCGCGTCGGTCTTCACTGCGATCCGCGCGGCGGTCCCGATCGCGATCATCGCGTCTGTCGGCACGGCGGTCGCCCCGGCGATCTGCCCTTCTGTCGTCACCCCGGTAGACGTCATTGCGCCCGCGATAACCACGATCCTGATAGCCGCGATCCTGATATCCGCCATGGCCGTAACCGCCGCGATACCCACCACGAAAGCCGCCTGCATGCCGTGTGCGGAAACCGCGCGGGCGACGCCAGCTGGGGCGGCGGAAGCCGTCGAGGTAGAAATCGTAATTGCGATGACCGCGATAGCGCGGAAACGCCGAATAGAGACCAAGCACGAGACCGTGACTGACCCCGGCGTAATAGTCGTCGCGGTAAACCGTGTTGGTGACCTGCGAGCTGCATTCGCGGGTGATGGGGTTGTAGCGCACACTGCGCACGCGCTCGCCGGAAAGGAAGACCGCGTCCTGATAGCCGCGAATGTCGAAATCATCGCGCGAAGCGGCGTAAAGGAAAGCCAGATCGAGGATCGCCCCGTCGCCGTAAATTGGCTCGCCCGTGACGCGGTCGATCTCGCCGCGCGCTTCACGGAGGTTGGCACGTCCGCCCAAGGCATCGGTGGACTCGAAGGGATCGAAGGTCGGGGCGGACCGGCGCGCCTGCCCGTCGATATAGACGGTGGTGACGTCGGCAGCGATCACCTCGGGGCTGAGCTCGGGGAGCGGGATGGACTGCGTCTGCGCAAGCGCGGGCGTTGCGATGAACAGCGCGAAGGCGGCGGCGGAGAGTGTCAGTCGGCTCAGAAAGGTCATGCGTCTCCTGTACTGCATGCGAGGTGAGGGGGTGCTGATAGTGCCGTTAATCCGGCGTTCATATTTAGCGGTCGTGTCGCCTGCAGTCTGTGTTATGCCACATTCGGGCCGAAATGCGAAATCGGCCGGCATGGGGGTATTGAAATGAAGCTGGTCCTGAAGATAATCGGAGTCCTTTCGGGACTCTTGATCGTGGCCGCCATCGGGGCGTGGGTATGGTTCTGGGCGCGTCCCGTGGGCATCAACAACTACGTCAACAAGGAGAGCATCCGCCTGTTGGTGCAGAGTCCTGAGGCGATGACATCGGTCGGGGCGATCGACGGCACGATACTGGATCGTCATTCCGGGAAGCTGATGGACACGACGCGCGAGCGCGAGCTTGCCATGATCGCCCAGGCCAGGGCCGCGCGGGACGGCATGGACTCTTACGGCCCGGACGGGCTGGAGGGTGAGGAGCTGCTGACCTATAAGGTCGTGGATTTCCTGTTTCAGACCAATATCGGCGCGATGGAGCGTGAGCATAGCGGCTATCCGATCCATCAACTGTCCGGCCCTCATGTAAGCTTGCCGAGCTTTCTGACCGATCAGCACAGGGTCGATAGCCGGAAAAGCGCGGAGCGTTACGTGTCCCGCCTGCGGGAATTCGGGCGGGTGCTGGGTGAGACTGAAGTGCGCGTGGAGGCGGCGCGCGAGGCAGGTGTGATCGCGCCGGATTTCATTATCGAGAAAACGCTGACGGGTCTGCGGAGTTTCATCGATGGCGGGGTGGAGGACAATATTCTCGTGACCGATTTCGCACGGCGACTGGGTGAGGTGGACGGCCTATCCGAAGACCGGCAAGCGGAATTGGTCGTGGAGGCGAAAACCGCCGTGCGGGACGGTATCTTGCCGGGCTATGAGGCTTTGATCGCGCAGCAGGAGGCGCTTCTGCCGCTGACCGATGGCGAGGCGGGGATCTGGCGGATCCCGGACGGCGAGGCGATCTATGCGGATGCGGTGCGCTCCTCCACCACGACGGATTATACCGCCAATGAGCTGCACGATCTGGGCCTTGCCGAAGTGGCACGGCTGGAGATCGCGATGGACGCGATCCTGCGCGGGCAGGGGATGGAAGACGGCACGGTCGCCGAGCGCGTGCGCGTGCTGATGGAGGACCCGGCGCAGCAATTTCCCAACACCGATAAAGGCCGACAAGACATGCTCGCCTATCTGCTGGAGCTGAATGACGAGATCATGGTCAAGGCGGCGGACGTTTTCGCGAGCGTACCGGAGGCAGGCCTCGACATCCGTCGCGTGCCGGAATTCAGCCAGGACTCCGCGCCGGGCGGCTATTACCAGCAGCCCTCCATGGACGGCTCGCGTCCGGGTGTGTTCTACATCAACCTGAAAGACACGGCGGATAATCCGAAGTGGACGCTGCCGACGCTATTGGTGCACGAAGCGGCGCCGGGTCATCACTTTCAGATCGCGCGCGGGATGGAGCTGAGCGGCGTGCCGTATCTGCGCAAGTTCTCGCCGTTTGGGGCCTATACGGAGGGTTGGGCGCTCTATGTGGAGAAAATGGCCGCCGAAGACCTCGGACTCTATGACGATGATCCGCTGGCCGATCTGGGGCGGTTGCAGGCGGAGATGTTCCGCGCGGTGCGCCTGGTGGTCGATACGGGGATGCACGCCAAACGCTGGTCGCGCGAAGATGCGATCGCGTACATGGTGTCCAAGACGGGCATGACCGAGGCCGAAGTCACGCGCGAGATCGAGCGCTATGTCGTGTGGCCGGGGCAGGCGCTGTCCTACAAGGCAGGTCAGCTTGCCATCGTCGATATGCGCGAGCGGGCCGAAGCGGAGCTGGGAGAGGCTTTCGACCTCAAGGCGTTTCACGAGGCCGTGCTGGAGTCGGGCGCGCTGCCGCTGGAAATGCTGGGCGAGAAGATCGATGGCTGGATTGCGGGGCAGAAGGCGTAATCAATTCATGCGTTTGCCGACGGGCTTTGCCAGTATCAGATCGTGGAAAGTCTTGCCGCCGACGGTAAAGTCCCGTGTGCCGGCCTCCTGAAAGCCCTGACGGCGATACCAGCCAATAGTGGGGTTTTCGTGATAGACGCCCAGCAACAGGCGCAGGGCGCTGCGGCGGAGGGCCTCGGCCTCGACGGCGTCCAGAAGCTGTCGGCCATGCCCGCCGCCGTGAAAACGGTGCAAAATATAAATGCGCTTGAGCTCGAGGTCGCGTGGCTCTGTCGTAACGGGGAGATCGGGTTCGGTCAGCAGGGCGAAACCGATGGGAACGGCTGTGTCGGAGATTGTAAGGAGCCAGGCGGCGTCGCCCGCGTCGAGAGCGCGCTGAAAATACGCCGCACTGTTCTGGGTCGCGTTATGGGCGGCGAGATCGGGCCACGGAATCATGTGCGCGTAAGTTTGCAGGAAGGTCGCGCGCGCAATGGTGGCCAGCGCCCGGGCGTCCGTTGTGCGGGCGAGTGTGGTGTTCATACCCCACCCTAGCGCGGGTCAGGCCCGTGGACTAGCGAGTCTTAAACCAGCGCGAAAGCCGACGCGCAGCCGAACAGGAGGAGTGAGGCTGTAAGGAAGACGGCGAGCGCGGTCTCCTCCGAGCAGCGCCCGAGCGCACCCGCTAGCCGCGGCTCGAATGACAGGCCGATCAGCACGAAGCCTCCAAAGGCTAGTACGAGGAGGCAAGTGAAGAAAACGACGCTCATCCGCGCGGTCTAGAGCGCGGGCGTGAGGGAAAGATTAAGGAACAGGTTCGATCAACCCCGGTGCCCGTGTCTCTGGGGTAAGCGGCAGATCCGGGTCTTCAAGGTAAGCCGGAGAGCCGCACTCTTGCCGGGAAAACGGAAGGGGGGCGCAGGGATAAGGTGATTGCTCAATTCTCGTCCGTCCGGCATCCCAGACTATTTGAATTCGGGCACATCCGCTTTCAATTCACCCGCTCTGACGTCCATGGCGGCTCTTGCACGTAAGAGGGCTTGGACTTCGGGGGCGTCGATAATGGCGCTGATGGCGGCGAGGTCGGCTTTGGCGTCGGCGCTGACTTGCAGGAGTTGCATGAACTGCTCTTCGGGGGTGAGCTTGCGGGGATAGCGGCGCAGGCGGATGTCGTCTCCTGCATCTATTTCGGCGAGCTCGCGGGCTTTAGTGATGGCGGCCTCGATGCCGCCAAGCTCGTCGACAAGGCCGCGCTCCAAGGCCTGCTCGCCCGTCCAGACGCGGCCCTTGGCGATCTCGCGCACGTCACTGATGTCCATGTCGCGGCCCTCGGCGACGATGGACGTGAAACGGTTATAGATTTCTTCGGCGCTGTTGTAGAAGGCCTCGCGCTGATAATCGGTGAAGGCGGTATCGGCGGAATAGACGCCGAGATAGGGCCCGCCGACCTCGACGCTTTCCATATTGTAGCCGACCTTGTCGAAGGCGCCCTCCAGCGCGACCTTGCCGGAGACGACGCCGATGGAGCCGGTAATGGTGGTGGGCATGGCGACGATGTGATCGGCGGACGCGCTGACATAATAGCCGCCGCTGGCCGCATATTGGCCCATGCTGACCACGACGGGGATGTCGGCCGCCTGCGCGCGTTTGACGGCGGCGAGCACCTGGTCCGAGCCGGCCGCCGAGCCGCCGGGCGAGGAGACGCGGAAGACGATGGCCTCGATCTTGTCGTTGTCGGCTGCGTCGTCAAAGGCCTTGGAGATCGTGTCCGAGCCGAAGGTGGGCGTGCCGCCAAAGGGCGAGGCAGGGGTGGACGCGCCGGAGATGATTGCGCCCTGACCGCTGATGAGGGCAATGGTGGGGTCGGAGGTTTTGCCGTTTGTGGCGGCGTAGTCGGCGATGGAGAGGAAGTCGGCGTCCTCGTCGCCTGCCAGTTCGCGTGCGCGGTCCTTGGCCTCTTCGAGATAGCCGACCGTGTCGATGAGGCCGGAGGTTTGCGCGGCTTCTGCGGTGTAAGGGGCCGCGCGAAGGAGGGCGTCGAAGTCCGTGGGTTCCATATCGCGCATGCGGGCGGAATCGGCGACGAGTTCATCATAGATGGAATTGAGCAGCGCCGTGGTGGCTTCACGCGCGGCGTCGGTCATGGTGGTTTCATCATAGGTATCGGCGGCGGTCTTGTACTCGTAGAACTGCACGAATTCGGGATCGGCATCGATGAGGTCGAACACGCCTTTGAGGTATTCGCGCTCGGTCCGCATGCCGGACACGGCAAAACTTGTTCCGGCCTGTTGCCAGATTTCGGCGGCGGCGAGCGGGGCGTAGGAGGTCAGCGAGGTGTTCTCGAAACCCTGCCCGTGAGCGACGACGAATTTGCCGCTCAGTTTGAACTCTTCGAGGGCGTCGCCAAGTTCCTCGGCCGAAGCCGGGGCGAGGCCTGCAAATCCTGCACGGATGAAGACGCCGGAAATGTCGGAGTCGGATTCGGCGCGTTCGAGCGCGCGCACGGCCTCGACGATGGAGGGGCGGGCGTCGCCAAACAGTGGCAGGCTGGCCGTGTCGTCGTCAAAGCCCTCGCGAAGATCGATGGAGAGGATGGAGCCCGATACCTCGGTGTCGTCCGCAAAGCCGGCGGCGACCGCGGCCCCGAATGCGCCGAGCAGGACAAGCAGCAGGAAGGTGACCGCTATGAAGCCCGCGATCATGGCGGCAAGTACGATGAAGAAGACCTTGGTGCCCGATAGCGGCTGGCGCGGCGGGGGCGTCCAGGCGCGGGAGGCAAGCGTGCCGGCCGGGAGTGCGGCAGCCGCGGATGTCGATGGTAAGGGGGCGTGGGGCAGGTCGGTCAAGGCGGTCTCCAGATAGGCTTTACACCTAAGCCCTGCGAAGGCGGGTGCAAGCGGCAGCTGTAGTCAAAGACGTCTCAGGCCGGGCAACGTTACAGGATGTCAGGACTTTCCTGCAGTGGCAGGGCTATTGGGCGTTGCAAATGCGGCGCGGCCCTTTTATGTGCCGCTCCATCGACATGCCGGGACGTGCCCGCATGACGGTCGCCTTGGCTTTGGGGCGTAGTTCAATTGGTAGAGCATCTGCTTTTGGTGCAGAAAGTTGGAGGTTCGAGTCCTCCCGCCCCAGCCACTCTTTTTTGTGACAGTTTGTCTGAGACCTGACGGGGCCGCCTGACGGAAATATGCCCAGACTGTGGACAGATCCGCACATGACCGATTTGCCTTACGATCAGCCATGCTGCCCGTGACTCTACGGATCGACCCCTCGATTGGAGCCGAAACGATACGGGAGACGTCGCGGGTTTTGCGTTAAGGTTTTCATAACAAATTTGAAAAATGTGTTATTTTGTGATTCTATAACGCTTGCGGTTGTGTGACGTTCTGTCTAGCTTTGGAAAGTCAATGAGAGCCGGGGAGGTGTTGCGCCTCCGCAATAACCGGCCGGTATTCAGTTTATGGAGGGCGCATCAGTGATAGCGAAGACTCGCACGCATTTGCGATACATGATTACGGCGATCAGCCTGCCGGCGCTCTTCCTCGGGGGGGTCGCCCAGGCCCAGGTCGAGTCCCGGGTCGGGGGGGAGACCCCGTCTGACGAGTACGCGCGCATCCTTCAGCAGATCAGCGACACCCAGACCAATATCGCGCGCCGTGAAGTCATGCTGGCCCGCCAGGAGGCGCGTATCGCCTCGCTGCGGGAGCAGGCCGACCGCCTGCCCAATGCCGAGGCCGAGATCACGCCCATCCTGGCGAAATTCGCCGCAGGGCTCGAGCGCTCCATCGAGAGCGACATTCCCTTTCAGCTCGGCGAGCGATTCGAGCGCTTCAATTCCCTGCAGGAATTGCTGGGCAATGAAGAGGCCAGTCTCGGCGAGAAAATGGCGCGCGCGCTGGCGGTGGCCAATGTCGAGGCGACCTATGGCTACGAGATCGTGGCTTATGAGGGCGATCATCCCTCCGATCCCCGCCGTCGCTATGCTGCGTGCGAGGCCGATATCGAATCGCGCGGCTGTACCTTGAGCAAGGAATTGCGCGGCAAGCTGGATGGCGGGGCGTCCCTGCCGCAGCTCGATGAGGAAATCCTCGATGGCGACTATGTGCGCTATGGCCGGCTCTCCATGGCCTATATCGACAAGGGGACGGACGACATTCTGGTGTGGGATCCGACCGGCGGCGAGGGCCGGGGAGCGTATCGCGATGCGCGCGGCTCCGAACTTGCGGGCATCCGGCGCAATCTGCGTGTGGCGCGCGGCGAAGCGGCCCCCGACGTCATCGAAGTGCCGGTGGTGGTCACCAACTGATAGAGTTTTCGAGCGGGCCCAGGAGGCAACTCCCCGCCCGGAATTGTCCAACACAATATGAAGGGACATCATGACAACATTTTCCACACTCAAGGCGCTAGGCGTGGGGGCGGCTGCCTCGGCGGTGCTCGCGTTCACCTTTGCGGTTCCCGCCAGCGCGCAGCTTGAGAGCGCACTGCAGGAAGCGAAATCCTCCACGGCGGCGAGTGCTTCGGCCCAGCGCCAGATCGAGGAGCTTGACGACCGTGCCGACAGCGCCGTGCGCGAGTACCGCGCCGTGCTTCAACAGGCCGACAACCTCCGCCTGTTCGTGGACCGTCAGGACATCTTCCTCGAAAGCCAGCGCTCGGAGCTCTCTTCGCTTCAGCGCCAGATTTCCACGGTCGAAGCCATCAAGCAGGGCGTCGTGCCCATGATGCTGAACATGGTCATCGGTCTGGAAGACAGCATTGCCGCCGACATGCCTTTCAAGCTCACCGAGCGGATGGCGCGTCTGGAAGACGTCAAGGAGATCATCGCCGATCCCGACGTCAGCCCGGCCGAACAATATCGCCGCCTGCTCAACGCCTATGAGATCGAGACCAATTACGGCTATCAGGTCGAGAGCTATGAGGGTGTTCACCCGTCGCGTCCGGGTAATGTGGTCAACTTCCTGCGCTATGGCCGCACGAGCTGGCTCTACATGACCAAGGACGAGGCGGAAGTCGCGGCGTTCGATCTGGAATCCGGCAGCTGGACCCCGCTGCCCAACGCCGACACCACGCAAATCCGTCAAGCCATCCGCGTCGCGAAAGAGGAAGCCGCCCCCGGCATCGTCTTCGCGCCCGTGATCGTACGCTAGGAGATCTGAGCAATGAAAATGATGAAAACAGTCACTACGGCGGTCATGGCCGGCTTTGCCACAGGGGCCATGATGCTGAGCGTCGCACCTGTCGCGACGGCGCAGGTCACCTCTGTCGATCAGCTCTTGAGCCAGGTCCGCCAGGATGCCGCCGCGCAGCGCGCCGCCAACCAGCAGCGTCTGGCCGAGTTCCAGTCGCGCGCGTCCGAGCAGACCTCGCGTCTGAACGCCGCCAAGGGCGAGCTGAGCCAACTTCAGGCCCGCGCCAATCGCGTGCAGTCCGAATTCGCCGCCAACGAGTCCCGCACGGACGCGCTGCGCTCCGAATTGCAAGCCGCACAGGGCGAATTCGGTGACGTGTTCGGCGCCGCCCGCCGCTTTGCCGGTGAGTTCCGCGCCATGCTGGATAACTCGCTGATCACGGCGCAATATCCCAGCCGGACGGCGGTTCTTGCCGATGTCGCCGAGTCGGAAGCACTTCCGACATCGACCGAATTGAACGCGATCTTCGAGATCATGCTTCAAGAGATCGAAGCCCAGCGTCAGGTCGCCACCTTCGATGCCAAGGTCGCCAATATCGAAGACGGTGCCATGCAAAGCGTTGTTCGCGTCGGCCCGTTCGTGGCCTTCAAGAAGACCAACTCGAACTTCCTCGATTACAGCGCGCCGACCGCCGGGGGTGACGACATCCTCCTGACGCTTCTGCCCAAGCAGCCAAGCGATGGTGCGATCATCGATGCCGCACAGCGTGTCGCCAGTGCCAATGCCGGTGATGTGGTGTTTGCGCCGATCGATCCGACACGCGGCTCCCTGCTGGCGTCGTTCGAGCGTGAGCCGACGATCCGCGAGCGTATCAGCTACGGCAAGACCATCGGTTACATCATCCTGATCCTGCTGGCTGTGGGTGTCGTGTTCGGTATCCTCAACATCATCCGCCTGATCCTGATTTCTGCGCAAGTGAAGGGCCAGACCCGGAAGGCGCAAGCCGCCAAGGGCAACCCGCTCGGCCGCATCATGATGGCCTATGACGAGAGCCGTGGCCGCGACATGGAAACGGTCGAGTTGAAAATGGACGAAGCGATCCTGCGTGAAAGCCCGAAATTGGAGTTCGGTCTGAACTTCCTCAAGCTCGGCGCCGCCATCGCACCGCTGCTAGGCCTTCTCGGTACCGTGACCGGTATGATCCAGACCTTCCAGGCCATGATGATCTACGGCACGGGTGATCCCCAGCTGATGGCCGGTGGTATCTCCGAAGCCCTCGTGACCACCATGCTGGGTCTGATTGCCGCCATCCCGCTGCTCGTGCTGCACAGCTTCTGTGCCTCGATCGCCCGCGGCATCCAGAACACTCTGGAAGAGCAGTCCGCCGGCATCGTGGCCCGCCATGTCGAAGCCCGTCCCGTTGCCGGCTCTGTGGCAGGCACGGCAGGTGTGAACACCGCCATCACCTAAAGGCTCACGAGCCAAATAATAATCTCCGGCCCTTGGGCCGGAGAGTTTATCAATCACTGACGACACGTCCTTCATTTTCAAGGACATCACTCTTTCCCTCTTGCGAGGGTCATTTCAACCGCCGCTTCCCGGCAGAGGACGTCACATGGATCTTCTCAATCCCGTCAATGCCTATCGCGCGCTCCAGGACTTCCTGGGGACGGGCGGGCCGGTGCTGCTTGCCATCATGATCGCGGCCTTCGTGCTGTGGAGCTTTATCCTGGAGCGGTTCGCCTATTACATCTTCAACCACAAATCGACCAAGACGCAGCTGTCGCGCGAGTGGGCCGAGCGTGCAGACAAGTCGAGCTGGCGCGCCCATGCCATTCGCGACGAGCTGATCAGCCGGGTCAAGACGCGTACAACGACCAATGTGAATATCATCAAGACGCTGGTCGCGATCGCGCCGCTATTGGGGCTTCTGGGTACGGTCTGGGGCATGATTACCGTGTTCGACGCCATGGCCTTTTCGGGCTCCTCCAACGCCCGGCTAATGGCAGAAGGTGTGTTCCGTGCCACCATCCCGACCATGGCCGGTATGGTCGTGGCGCTGTCGGGACTGTATTTCGCGACCATGTTCGAGCGCCGCGCGCGCCGCGAGACTGCCCGCTTTGCCGACGTGCTGCAGCTCGACGATAGCGGCACCTATGTTGCGACCGCCACGCCGAGCCAGACCGTCGTCCGCCCCGCCGTCACCGGTGGCACCATCCCAGTCGAACGCATTTAGGCAGAAGGATACATTATGAGACGCGCCCGCCAACGCCCCGGAGACGACGCCGACGTCGACATGACCCCGATGCTCGACATCGTGTTCATCATGCTGATCTTCTTCATCGTGACCGCGACCTTCCTCGACGAGTCCGGTATCGACATGACGCTGCCCGACAATAGCGACTCGGATGTGCCGAGCACACCCAAGCCCGCCATCACCGTGTTCGTGGACAACCGCAATCTCTGCGCGGTCGATGGCCGCCGTGTGGGTTGCGACCGCGTGCCCTTGTCGGTGGAGCGCCTGCTCGCCGAAAAGCCCAATGCGAACATCATCCTGCGCGTGGACAAGACCTCGCAGCACAAGATCCTGGTCGGGCTGAAGGATGAATTCGACAGTTCGGGTTTCAACTCGGTCATCGAGGTCGTGGAGACCCCTGCAGCGTAAGGCTGGCTCTCTCAATGCGCGACATGTGCTGTCTGATTGCACATGGCCGCGAAATGGTATAAGGTAACATTATGGCCCGACGCAGTCGCATTTCCGTCCAGGACGACGATACAGAACTCAACATGACGCCCATGCTGGATGTCGTGTTCATCCTGCTGATCTTCTTCATCGTGACATCTGTCTTCGTGAAGGTGCCGGGCATCGACCCGAACGAGCCGGAAGCGGCGACGTCGCGGGCGTGGAAGCCGACGATCCTGGTGGCGGTCAACGACGTGTCCGAGATCTGGATCGACAAGCAGATCTATTCGCTCGACGAGGTTCGCCCGATCCTGCGCGGCTTGCGGGATGAGAGCCCCAAGGCCGAAGGCATCATCCAGGGTGACGGCAATGCCGAAGTCGGCACGGTGATGGATGTGCAACAGATTTTCCAGGACCTTGGCATTTCGGTGCGGGTCAAGACCGAGCCGACTTAAGCCGGAACGGAGTGAGCCGGAAACGGCTTTAACAAAAAAGGCCCTGACGACCGGGCCGCGAGAACAGAGTTTCGACGGAGGACGACATGGGTAATTTTCTACGGTGGTTTCTCGGCATTCCCTTCGCCGCGCTGGTGGTGGTTGGCCTGTTCATGCTGATGATCAGCTTGATCAGTGCCGAATTCGAGGCGCAAGAGAAGACGGAAAATGCGAGCTTCGAGCTCAACCCCGTGGTCGAGGACATACAGACGCTCAAGCGCGAGACGAAGGTCGAGCGCGTGCAGCAGGTGCAGACACCGCCTCCGCCGCCCATGATCGAGCGCGCGCAGGCCGACAAGCCGAGCGAGCGGATCGCGTCCCTTGAGGGGGCCGTGCCGGATTTCGAGGCACCCAAGATCGACCGTTCGGATTTCAAGATCGCCGTGAGTGACCGCGACGCGCAGCCGCTCGTGCGGATCCCGCCGGTCATGCCGCCAAATGCCGAGAAGTCCGGCCATTGCAAGGTGCGCTTTGATGTGTCCCCCGATGGCGGGCCGTTCAACGTGCAGACCACCTATTGCTCGCAAAGCCTGTTCAAGCGCGCGACCGTGAGATCAGTCGAGAAGTGGAAGTACCAGCCCAAGATCCAGGACGGCGTGGCCGTTGGCCGGACGGGTGTGGAAAGCCAGATCACGTTCCGCCTCGCCGATGAGCGCGGAAACGTCATTCCCGAATAGGGGCCCGAACAAGGGCCCGAATAGGGAGACGTATCACACGCAACCGTGATGGCGCATGTCGCCGCGGATGCAGCTTCCGGCCTTGAGGGGCCGGAACAAGCCGCCCAAATAGGGTGGAGAGGACATTTGCGGTGCCCCGCGCACCGGACGGAGGACGACACATGAAGCGCTTTTTGACCACGACCACGATGGCCCTTGCCGCATTCGCCATGGCGGATGTCGCGAGCCTGCAGACCGCCGAAGCACAGCGCGCCAATTCGCGCGACCAAAACAGCCAGCAACAGGCACCTGCCGAAGGCCGACAGTTCTCGGCGGTCAATGGCGAGGTCGTGGCGGCGGCGCAGGAGCAGTTGAAAGCCAATAATTTCGGGGCCGCGATCAGCTCGCTCAATGGTGTGCTCGGCAATGACATGAATGCCTATGAGCGCTCCATCGTCTATCAGATGCTGGGGTCGGCCTATTACGAGCAGAACAATTTCGCGCAGGCGATTTCCAATTTCGAGAGCGCGATCAGCTCGGGTGGTTTGACGCCGGACGAGTCCTCGCAATTGCGGGTCAACATCGCGCAGCTCCTGATCGGTAACGGTCAATTTGCGCGCGGCGCGCAAATGCTCGAGGATTACCTGGCGCGCGGCGGTCAGCGCAAACCCAAATATGACGAATACATCATGCAGGCCTGGGTGCAGAGCGAGAACTATTCCCGCGCGCTGCCTTATGCGGAACGCTGGTTCAACGCCTCCAGCCCCAAGGAGCGCAAGCATTACGACCTGTTGAACTTCCTCTACAACAATCTCGGTCAGCCCGGAAAGCAGGCCGATATCGTCAAGCAGATGATCAACCGCTGGCCGGAGGACAAGGATCTGTGGGATGCGTGGGCGTCCATGCTCGCCAATGGCGGGCGCGAGCAGGAGGCTTTCGAAGTCACCAAGATGCTCTATCTGGGCGGCGCGATCAAAGAGCAGCAGGATCTGGAAAAGGTCGTGCAGTATTACAGCTTTTACGAGATGCCGTTCCAGGCGGCGGAGATCCTCGACAAGGAGATGAAGTCCGGACGCCTGCCTCGCACGACCGAGCGCATGGTGCAGCTGTCCAACCTCCTGCGACAGGCCCGCGAATATGAGCGCGCCATTCCCGTGCTCGAGCAAGCCGCAAGCCAGTCCGGCACGGCGAAACTCTACGCCGATCTGGGAGAGGCCTATTACAATGAGGGCGTGTGCGACAAGGCCGAGACCGCATTCAAAAACGCCGTGTCCAAGGGCTATGATGCGGGTAAATCCTGGATGCTGATCGGCACATGCCGTTATGAGGCTGCGCAAGCGTCCGAGCGTCCGGCGTGTCCGACAGTGGGCCCGAACGAGACTTTCCCGGACGGGTTCTATCGCAGCTCTCAATGGTATCAGCTACGCCAGAATGCACTCGAAGCGTTCCGTCAGGTGCCCGGCAGCTCCCGCGAGAGTTCGGCTGCGCGCAAGTGGTCGACCTTTATCGGTGACGAGGGCGACAATCTGCAAAACCGTTGCGAATTCGAAGCGACCGTGGAGCAGGAGCGGTGTTTCATCACCATCCAGCGCGCCTATGACAACGAGGTCTTCTCCGGCGGTTTCAAGCTTGATGGCGATGACGCGAAATGCCTGGCGTTCAAGCCGGCGTTCGATGCGAAATACCGAAAGGCCGTGGACACCAGCACGGTGCGCGGCGGGTAGTCTTGCCGCACGGGGTTCGCCTGCATAGATCGCGGGCTGAACCGTATGAGAACACAAGCCGCTCACCTATTGGTGGGCGGCTTTTTTGATGGGTGAAGATCGGCGCAGTGAATGGGGGTGGGGTTCAGGCGGAAAGGATTGCCATGGATCCGATGTCGGTTGCAGTCGGATTTGAGGGTCGGCAGGGTGCGGTAAGGCGAGAACGGGTGCGGCGGTATTGCGGTACTGCGGCGGATCAAGTTTGATGGTTGGCCTTCACGCGTTTACAAAGTGCCGCGCAGGCAGATTGTGACGGGTCTGCTGGATGTCAGGGCGACTTGGGCGGTCACTCTGGCTGGGTTTCTTAGATTGCACATTGCCTACCTATTGATGGACGGCTTTTTCGTAGATGGGCATCGGCGCGTGGTGAGTGGTGGGATTTCAGGCTGACGGGTTTGGCGAGAGTCGAACGGGCAGGGTGTGAGACCGCTCGATGTTAGGGCAATTGTCGGGCGTGTGGAGCCGGCTGGCTTTCCGGAGACCACGGGCGGGCATCGCAGTGTGGAAGCGGTGGCATCGATCACTCAGAGACAGTCCCTGGAAAGAGCGTGGACAGAGCGTGGAAACTCTCTCGCTTTTGCAGTCGGGACTGGGCTGGATGAAGCGTCATGCGTGTAAAGCGGGAGGTTCCACGTCGAGCGCAGGAGCCTTGTGAACAGAAGGATGATATGTGTGTGTCGCGCACTCGGAGTGCGGGGCTTTATGTTGTCGCGACGGATTTCGCTCTGGTCACGCTGTGTGTGCGTGTCGCCTATGAAAGAGGCGAGGGAATGAAGCGATCAATTTCGTGCGGAAATGGGTGACGGTTGAACGCCGTCTTGGTGCGGAATTAGGGCCGTTGGCTGCGATAATGCGATGGTTGGCGAGGGTGGCGAGGGAAGCTTTTGACGGCGAGAGGGTGGCCGGGGGTCTGTCGAATAGCGCAAGACTTTGGTAAAAGCCTAAGTGGTGTTGGCGGGTCAGCGAGCATCCGACAGAGGATTAGGGAATGGGTCTGATGTTAGGATGGCGAGCGGGAAGTTCCGTGTGGAGCGCGGGATAAAGGACTGGGGGTAATGGGTGTAAGTGTGGTGCGTTTGCGAGCGGAGTTGCAAATGTGTGCTGTTCCGGGCCGTCATACCAATAATGGCCGACGTCGCGCGGTGAGTGTCGCTTGTTCAAGACGACAGGCATTTCGGAAAATTGCCTGGGTAAAATAAAGAAGTTCCCCCGCGATAGGAAAGGCGTTGTGCGTAGGGATCAAGGTGCTGGCTGGCCTTGTCGTCGTAACGACGAGCGGGTGGTTCCGCTGCTGCACAGTGCGCAATTGGCCGAAATGACGGTGAGGGTGCCGGAAACGCTTTTGCCTTTGACCCGGATTGGTCTGTTCCTGGCGCTCTGTCTGGGCGACGGATCTTCGCTTGCTTGAGGGGCCGCTTCCGGCGTCAGCTTGTCCGGGGTTGCTTTATGATTGTGTCCGTGAGGGCGCGGAGGCGGGCTGTGGGGCGGGGCTCGACGGCGGCGATCTGGGTGTAGCGACGGCGCAGGCGGGCGAGAGGTTCGGCGCGGGCCTCCAGGCTGGCATAGGTGGCCGAGAGCGCCGCGCGCGGGCCGGAGGTGCGGAAGGTGCCGACGCCGACGCTCGCTTCGACATTGGCGTAGTGGCGCTTGTAGCCGTCCAGACCGACGCCGAGATCGAGCGTGGTGTAGCCGAGGGACGGGCTTGCGGGGATGAGGGCCTCCAACAGCTGAATACCGGGAGCGTAGGGTGCCAGCGCCGCGTCATATGCGACGATCCAGCTGTGAAACGTGTGCCCGTCCGACAGGCCGAGATCGAGGGCAGCGAGGCGATCGCCGAAATAGAGCGCCTGCAAGTCGGCGCGAAGGTGGCCGGGGCTCGTGTCGCCGCCGCGCTCCCACAGATCGCGCAGCAGGGCGAGCGGCCAGCCGGAGAGCACGTCGAACTTGGCGGTGGTGGCAAATTGCTCCCGCTTCCAACGGATGAGGGTGTCGAAGGCATCGACGTCGCGGGATTGCCAGACAGTGCGCGGCTCGCCGATATCGGAGGTGGCCTTGCGGACACGGCGACGATGGCTTTTGGCGTGTCGGGAATAGGAGGAGTCGCGGCTGCTGCGCCAGGTGTCGAAGCCGCCCGTCAGGTCGATGCGGCATATGGGGGCGGTGTGGAGTGCCGAGGACACAGATGGCGGGGTTTCGGGGTCGCCGCCGACCCAACCCATGACGGGCAGGGTGCCGATGCGGGCGGAGCGCAGTAGCGGCAAGGGGTCATAGGGATCGCAACCGGGCGCGGTGATGGCCCCGTGATAATCGCTCATGGGCGCGCCGACGGGGCGGGCACTGCGCTGACCCTGTAGGGGGAGGATGGCGGAGGGCGCACCATCTTTGCCGGGGGCGTCGAGGAGGAGCGTGACTGGCATGGCGCAGGCGCGGGCGACGGCCTCGGTATAGGCGGGATGGAAATAGGGCGAGGCGAGAGCGGAGTGAGTGTCGCGCATTTTCGTCCACGCCGCGCGCAGCTCTGTCGGCATGGCGGTGGTACCGTCAAGGAGTATGCGTTGGACGCTCATGCGGGATGGGTAGCATAATCGGGTTAAGAGCGGGTGACGCAAGGGTCGCGCTACGCTTAAAGAGCGCGAATTTTTTGACCGGCGATTGGATTTACCGAAGGAACCGGAGAGACAGCGACGGCCCGCTTGCTGTGAATGGCGCGGATATTGGGTTGGCATTGGCTATGCGCAAGACAAGCGGGAGATCCCCCCCCGGCCTTCGCCGGGATAATGGAGGGGAGTGCAGGTCTGGCCCTGTCGCGTTCAAGGCAAGCCGACATTCCCCCGGCTGCATAGTGCGCTCTTCGCGGGAAAGACGGGAGAGTGAGGGCTTGTTTGAGATATATCCGCACTTGGGGTCTGGATAATTCTCTAGTGTTTCAAAGGCTTGCAGGAATACCGGGAGATATATCCACCCCCACCTTGGGTGCGCGTATGCTTGGCGCATGAAAGCTTGGAAGACACCTCCCACTCACGAAGACCACGACACCGCTCCGCTATTTGCGAAGATGGAGCGCGTGGAGGGCTTGGCGCTGCGTGCGGTGGAAGATGAGGGGGATGTTTCGTTTAGCCTGCTGTCGCTCATCGTTGGATGGATGGCCATCTTGCAGAAGCGGATTGGGGTGGCTGAGCGGTGGAACCGGCGGGCGGCGCGGAAGCGGGAGATGTTGGCGTCCGAGGCATTGCGGATGAACATGTGTGACAGGCTGGGTGGGGTTGAGGCGCTGGAGAGGTGGGAGGAGAGGGCGAGGCAGGCCCTGTCGTCCACAAGGCAAGCGGGAGATCCCGGCCTGCGCCGGGATGACGGTTTTAATCAAGAATCGCCTACCCCCACTCCGTCACCCCGGCGGAAGCCGGGGTCTCCAGAGGGCGTGCGTGAGTTTGCCCTGGCGAGGCTGCCGGGGCGTGGAGTGCGGAGGGTGGCTGCGCGGTTCGTGCTGGCGGCGCTCAAGCACGAGACGCCGATCCCGGTGTGGCCTTGCGAGGTGATGCCGGAGAGGTTCAAGCGAGAGTGGTGGAAGGGTGCGCCGGAAGGGCAAGGCAAAAGAAACAAGAACACAGACGCATTCCCGAAAAATCGCTCTGCGGTTTATCCGGGATCGCGGGACGGAAGGGCTGACGGGGATGGCGCTATGGCTCGCGACCCCGGATTGAATCCGGGGATGCGTGCTGGTGGAGAGCGCAGCTTGAACGTGGGAGGTCCCGCTGCTGCACAGCGCGCTGCAAGTCCGGGAGCCAGGCTATGCGCGTTCCCGTGATACCCGACATTGCTGGCGGCAGGGCGGGCCCTTTTTCGTTGAGGGGCGCGGGGCTTTTCGGCTGCGGTGTTTGCGGGCGTGGTGTTTGGGTGCGTGTGGGCTATAGAGAGCCATGAGTGTGATCCTGGATATTGATGCGGTGGATGTGGTGCGGCCGGACGCCAAATTGCGACTGCCGGGGATGTCGCGCGACGCGATTGCGCAGGCCCTGACCGGGATGGGGGTGGAGCCGCGCAAGGTGCGGATGCGGACGGGGCAGATTTTCCGCTGGGTGTATTTTCACGGCGTGACCGAATTTGATCAGATGTCGGATGTGTCCAAGGCGTTCCGGGCGCAGCTGGAGGAGCGGTTTACCTTGGCGCGTCCCGAAGTGGTCGAGCGGCAGGTAAGCGAGGACGGGACGCGGAAATACCTGATCCGCATGGCGCCGGGCGTCGAGGTGGAGACGGTGTTCATTCCGGATGTGTCGCGCTCAGGCGCGCTGTGCGTAAGTTCGCAAGTGGGCTGCACACTGACCTGCACGTTTTGTCATACGGGGACACAGCGCCTGGTGCGCAATCTGACGGATGCGGAGATCGTTTTGCAGGTCATGGTGGCGCGCGACGATCTGGGGGAGTGGCCGAGCTCGGTCGAGGACCGGCGGATTACGAATATCGTTTTCATGGGCATGGGGGAGCCGCTTTATAACACGGCCAATGTCATCGCGTCTGTGGAGACGATCTCGGACAATGAGGGGATTTCGATTGGGCGGCGGCGGATCACGGTCTCGACCTCCGGCGTGGTGCCGGACATCGTGCCGATGGGCGAGGCGACGGGCGCGATGCTCGCGATTTCGCTTCATGCGGCGCGGGACGATTTGCGCACGCGGATCATGCCGATCAACCGGAAATATCCGCTGGCCGAGCTGATGCAGGCGTGCCGGGACTATCCGGGCCTGTCCAATGCGCGGCGGATCACGTTTGAATATGTGATGCTCAAGGGCGTGAACGATACGGTGCGGGATGCAAAGAACCTGATCACGCTGTTGCAGGGCATTCCGGCCAAGGTGAACCTGATCCCGTTCAACGTCTGGCCGGGATCGGACTATGAGTGTTCCGATTGGGAGACCATCGAGGTGTTTGCCGAGCGGCTGAACCGGGCGGGGCTTGCGGCGCCGATCCGCACGCCGCGCGGACGCGATATTCTGGCCGCGTGTGGGCAGCTCAAAAGCGCGTCGGAAAAGGCGCGCGCGAGCGATGTGCGCAAAGCGCTACGTCAGGATGCGGCTTTTAATTAATTCACTTGCCAAACCTATCAGCCGTTCTATCGCGGGCGGGAGGGCTCGCAGAAAAGGGGACAGCTTTGCAATCTGCCGTGCAATCCGCATTCGATAGTCTGGCATCGGGCTATCCCATCCTGATTTTCTTTCTAATCCCGCTCGCCATACTCTATCTGGGCGGCTTGACGATCTATGTGAAGCTGACTCCGCACAAGGAGCTCGAGCTTGTTCAGCAGGGGAATATGGCGGCGGCGGTGACGTTTTCGGCGTTGGTGGTGAGCTTGGCGCTTCCGCTGGCGGCGTGTCTGGTCAACCGTTACAACATCATCGAGACGACGGTGTGGGCATTTATTTCGCTGTTCCTGCAGCTGCTGTTGTTCCGGGTCACGGACGCGATTTTCAAGGGCATGCCCGAGCGGATAGAGGCGGATGAAGTTCCGGCGGCGCTGGTCTTTGCGAGCTTCAAGATCGCGGGCTCGCTCTTGTTGGCATTCGCGATCGGGGCCTAGACCGCGTGCGTTTGCGCCTTCCCGACTGGTTGATCTATCTGGTCATTGTGATGGGGTTCTATGCCTATGCGAACCGGGTGTCCGAGCGCGCACCCGCACCGCCGCCACCGCCTGTGACATTGGGCGAACTGCTGCCCGAGCAGTCTCCGCGCGACGAGAGCATTATCGTCGAAGTCGGCGAAGCGGGCGACGGCACAGGCACGGCTTTTCCGATCGACCGGCGAGGCACGTTCATGACCGCGCGGCATGTGGTCGATGGCTGCGAAGAGGTCGGGTTGGCTGCGGGCAACGAGATCGCGGTGATGGCGGAAAGCGTACGCATCGACCCCGACGCGGACTTGGCCGTGATTGAGACGGATTGGAACCGCCCGCCACTGCCCTCCGATATTTCCGGGCGCAAACGAATCGGGGAGGCGGGCTATTTCTTCGGCTTTCCTCAGGGACGCCCAGGCGAGGCTGTTGGGCACCTCCTGGGGCGTGGGCGCCTGCGTGTGCGCGGGCGTTACCGTACGGAGGAGCCCGTTTTTGCCTGGGCGGAAGTCGGTCGAACATCGGGTCTGCGCGGCAGTCTGGGCGGCATGAGCGGCGCGCCCGTGCTGGATGCCGATGGCGAGGTCATCGGGGTTGTCGCGGCGGAAAACCCCCGCCGTGGTCGCATCTATTCCGTCGCGCCCGTGAGCATGGCCGATGACTTCAAGAACCCGCCCGCTGCGCCCGAGCCGATCGCCGCCCGCAATTATGGCACCCGCGCAGACCGCTATCGCCGTGAACGCCGCATCGTCCAAGTGGTCTGCTGGGCCGGATGAGCCGTCAGGCTCAGGTCTGGCTCGGCCTCGCCTGGAAGCTTGCCGTCCTGGCGCTTGTGATCGCGGCGTTTTTCTGGGCCAATCGCGCCCTCCCGGCCGAGCACTTGCCGTGGAAGACCTTCGACCCCGACCGGCCGATCGGCCATGCGAGCGCCACGCAACTCCTGCGCGTCAGCCTTAGCCCTACCGCGACTTGCGAACGCCTCGCCGACGCAAGCCTGTCGCTTGCTTCCACGCCGTCTGCGCCGCGCGACGGCGACGCCGATTGCGGCTGGGAGGTCGCCCGCCTCGTCACCGCCATCGACCAAATCGAGCTCGCAGGCGCGTCCAATCTGCAATGCCCGATGGCGCTCGGGATAACCGCGTGGCTGCGCGAGACCGACCGTCTTGCCCGCGACCACCTCGGACAGGGCCTAGCCCGCATCCACCACTTCGGCAGCTATAGCTGCCGGCGGATGTATGGCCGCAGCACCGGCGCCTGGTCGGAGCACGCCTTTGCGAATGCTTGGGACGTCGCGAGTTTCGAGCTCGACGACGGCCGCCTCATCAGTGTGCTGCGCGACTGGGACGGAGAGCCGGCTAAGCGCCGCTTCCTGCGCGACACCCGCGACGCTGCGTGCAAGCTGTTTCGCGTCACGCTCAGCCCCGACTACAACGCCGCCCACTCTGATCATTTCCACATCGATATGGGGCCAAGCCGCTCCTGCCGATAAACGCGTGAAGTGTAAGGGTAAGGCCCGAATCCACCAACCGCTATTTCAGCGCACCACAGCCGGCAACGCTCATTCCGGAATCACAGCGCCCCGTTCATCCACTAGTCTGAAGCTTACCCGGTTTTCCACGCCCGAGCGCCCCACCGCCAGACCGTCGGTGATTTTCGGCTGATATTTCCAGCGCTGCACACTCCGCACAGTCGCGCGTCGGAACACGTTGGAGCTGCAGGACACAGCCTCCACATTGAACGGCGCGCCGTCCGGGCTGACGTCAAAGCGCACATTGCAATGCCCGGACCGTTCGGCATTGGCAGGCATGACGGGCGGAACGCGAACCAGCGGCTGCACATCGCGATCGGGAATGTTCATCGTGACCGGTCCGATATCCAGCATGACGGGATCAAGCTCCGGCAGCCCTCCGGCGACTTTCACGATGGGCGTGGTCGGCGCATTGGCGCTCGGCGTCGCAATCCGCGGCGGGGCAGGCGGCGTCTTCACCGCAGCTTGCGGCTCCAAAAGCGTCCGTCGGCGCAGCACCTCCATATCCTCGACCACAGGGGCCAGCTCGACGGCTTCCACCTCGGCGACGGCCTGTGGCGCAAATTCCGTCCGCACCAGACCAATCATCAACAGGAACAATCCCCCCGTCGCCACACCCGCCAGCGGCAGTCCCGCCACATACCGTTTGATATCACCCATAACGCATCCTCCTAAAAAGAGTTATACAGTAACATCTTTAGAATGCAATACTATAACATCAGCGTTCCGCTTCGCTCACCTCCACGATCGCATGTGCAATCCCGAAGCGTTCCCGCAATCGCGCCTTGATCGCTTCCCGGACACCATCCCGATCCGCACTCACCACCGCCAGCACTGTCGCCATGGGCTGATCCGGCGTAATCGCCCACGTATGGATATCGGTCAGCTCCACCACCCCTTTCACATCCGCCAGTTCACGCCGCACATCCGCCCCCTCCACCCCACGCGGGGCACCCTCCAACAGGATATGCCCGCTTTCTTTCACCAGTCCCCAGGCCGAGTGCAGGATCAGTGCCGCCACAAACACGCTCAGCACAGGATCCGCCATCATCCAGCCTGTCGCCAGTATGATTAGCGCCGCCAAGATTGCCGCGACCGAGCCCAGCATATCCCCCACCACATGCAATACCGCGCCCCGCATGTTCAAATTCTCCCGGTCCCCTTTTCCCAATCCGAAAGACAGAATGGCAAACACCATCACATTCACGACCAATCCTGCCACCGCTACCCACAACATGATGCCCGCCAACACATCACCGGGATTCAGGAACCGCTCCACCGACTCCCAGACAATCCACACGGCGACCCCGAACAGCGTCAGCCCGTTGACGAACGCCACCAGGATCGACACGCGCCCCCATCCGAAACTCATTCGCCCGGACGGCCCGCGCCCCATGATCGCAAACGCCCCCCACGCCATGGACAGCGCCGCAAAATCCGTCACCATATGGCCTGCATCCGCAAGCAGGGCGAGTGAACCGGACACGATCCCGCCCACGACTTCCGCGGCCATGAACAGACCTGTCAGAATCGCGGCAACCCCCAACCGCCAGCGCGACCCCGCCCCTGCCGCCTCATGCGCGTGGACATTGCCCACGTCGTGCGCGTGCGCGTGACCATGAGTATGACCGTGATGATGTCCGTGGTGAGCGCCCATATCCGGATGATGGAGGTAAAGCCTGTGATCGCCAAGCGCTGTATTGGGCAAGCGTCGTGCCCAGCAGGACCGGCTGTCCCTGATAAAACCACCCAAGGTCTAGGAAACCGATACCGCCATCCCGTATCCAATTCGATGGGCAGCCAAAAGGCTGCCCATCCTGTCATCCTTTCACGCACACGACCTGCTTAAGTGTGTGCACCACATCCACAAGGCTATCCTGGGCGGCCATGACCGCTTCGATATCCTTGTAGGCGGCAGGCGTCTCGTCGATCACGCCCACGTCCTTGCGGCATTCCACGCCCGCGGTCGCGGCTTCGTGATCCGCCACCGTAAACGCTTTCTTGGCGGCCGTCCGGCTCATGACACGACCCGCACCGTGGCTGCACGAACAGAAACTGTCCGCATTGCCCTTGCCACGGACAATGAACGATTTTGCGCCCATTGATCCGGGAATGATGCCGAGTTCGCCGTCCTTGGCGCTCACAGCGCCTTTCCGCGTCAGCCAGACATCGGCTCCGAAATGAAGCTCCCGTTCCACATAATTGTGGTGACAGTTCACGGCACTCTTATCGGTGCGAAAGCTCGGCAGGTGACGACGCATCGCCGCCAACACACGGTCCATCATCACCTCGCGGTTGGCGCGCGCATAATCCTGCGCCCAGCTCACGGCCTCGACATAGTCGTCAAACAACGCCTCGCCCTCCATGAAGAAGGCAAGGTTGCTATCCGGCAGACGATAGCCGAGCGTTCGCCGCGCCAAGGATTCCCGCGCTTCGCTGGTGAAGTAGCGCCCAATGCGGTTGCCCGTCCCGCGCGATCCCGAATGCAGCATCACCCAGACGCGATCCTCTTCATCAAGACAGACTTCGATGAAGTGGTTACCACCACCCAGCGTGCCGATCTGGCGCGTGATCCCGCCATGGCTTTCGCCGAGTTTGGGATGCTTGCGCAAAATGGCCTGCCAGCGCGCATCGAGCGCCTTGGCTTCCACCAGACGATTGACGAGGTTGGGCGTATTGCGGTGGCTCCCGCCCCGACCATTGCCGTGCGGCACGTCTCGCTCGATCTGCGAACGCACGGCTTTCAGGCTATCGGGCAAGTCGTCCGCTGTCAGGGATGTACGCACAGCCATCATACCGCAGCCGATATCCACGCCAACTGCTGCCGGGATGATCGCGCCGAGGGTCGGAATGACCGATCCCACGGTCGCGCCCATGCCCCAATGGACATCGGGCATGACTGCGATGTGGCTATGCACGAAGGGCAGTCCCGCGACATTCATTAGCTGACGATGCGCTCCGTCTTCGACGGGGACATCGCGCACCCAGGCTTTGATCGTGCCGCCGTGATGGGCGTCCAGTAATTCGTAAGTCATGGTCTCGTCTCCAGTCTCGCTCCACATTGGCCCCACGCGAAAAGTCTCGGAAACAAAAAAGCCTCCGACGCATAACCGCGTGGAGGCTCCGTTTCGGCAATGGCCTTATGCCATTACACAGCCTCCCTCCCACAGCCGTCTTCCGGCTGGCGGGGTGTCGTATTCGTGATGACGTATAGCTTCGTCATGATCTCGATCCCGTTTGGGGTTGAAGGAGAGCGGCGGATAGGGATGCCAATTAATTCCGTCAAGCGGAAAGTCTTTCAAAGGGATAACAACAACTTTTCGGCGCAGCCCGCATATGCAAGCGCGACCCACACGAAACCCTGGGCTTTTCCTCCGACGCCAACTGCACTCTGGCCGAACACAACGCTATGCACCCGACAGGATAGGACTTAGAGGCGCAAACCAACGACGCCGTTCCCGGATGCCGCCCTCCCGCATTACGTGTGACGCACACCCCATGATCCCGTCAGGATGTTCCTGAAGATCACTCTGACAAATGGCCTCATGTCCAACATTTCCCTCGTGCATCCCGCGCTCGCCATTGCCCTGAATAAGAAGGGCTACAAGACGCTCACCCCCGTTCAGGACGCCGTTCTCGCGCCCGATCTGCAAGACCGTGACCTCCTGGTGTCGGCGCAGACCGGCTCCGGAAAGACCGTGGCATTCGGTCTGACCCTCGCTTCGACCCTTCTGGGGGATGATCAGCGTCTCCCCCGGGCAAATCTGCCGCTGGCACTCTGCATCGCGCCCACGCGAGAGCTTGCCCTGCAAGTCAAGCGAGAGCTCGACTGGCTGTACCGCGATGCGGGCGTCAAAACGGTTTCCTGCGTCGGGGGCATGGATGCACGCACCGAGCGCAACAGCCTGCAGCGCGGCGCGCATATCGTTGTCGGCACGCCCGGCCGTCTGTGCGATCACATTCGTCGCGGCGCGCTGGATCTCTCCGGGTTGCAGGCCGTGGTTTTGGATGAAGCGGACGAAATGCTGAATATGGGTTTTCGTGAAGAGCTCGAAATGATCCTCAATGCCGCGCCTGAAAACCGCCGCACGCTCATGTTCTCCGCCACTGTGCCCAAATCCATACTGGGTATGACCAGAAAATACCAACGCGACGCCGTGCGCGTGAACACCGCTGCCGAGGCCAAGCAGCATCTCGACATCGACTACAAGGCCATGAATGTGGCGAGCTCCGACCGTGAAAATGCCATCGTCAACGTGCTCCGTTTCTACGATGCCAAAAACGCCATTGTTTTTGCCGATACCCGCGTTGCCGTGAACCGCATGGTGCAGCGGTTCAACAATCGAGGCTTCTCCGTCGTTGCCCTGTCCGGAGAGCTTTCCCAAGCCGAGCGCAGCAACGCCCTCCAATCCCTGCGCGAAGGCCGCGCCAAGGTCTGCGTTGCCACCGATGTCGCCGCGCGCGGGCTTGATCTGCCCGATCTCGAGCTCGTCATTCACGCCGATGTCCCCCGCAACCGCGAATCCCTCCTGCACCGCTCTGGGCGCACGGGCCGCGCGGGCCGAAAAGGTGTATCCGCCCTGATCGTGGCCCCCAATCGCCGCCGCAATGCCGAGCGCCTGCTCCGGGATGCGGGCATCACCGCCGACTGGACCGAAGCCCCCAGCGCCGACGCCATCCGCGCCAAGGACAATGAGCGCCTCCTTGCCGACATGGATCTCGACCCCGACATCACGGAAGAGGAGCGCGAGCTCGCCGCGCAACTGACTGCTACGCATTCGCCTGAACACATCGCCACCGCCCTCATCCGCCAATACCGCTCGGGCCAGTCCGCGCCTGAAGACCTCCACCCCGTCAATTACAAATCCGGCAAAGGTGGCAAAGATCATCAAAACCCCAAGGCACGCTCCAAACAGCGCCGCGAGGATTTCACCGATGGCGTCTGGGTCTCGCTGAATGTTGGCCGCAAACAGAATGCCGAGCCCAAATGGATACTGCCCATGCTGCTGAAATCCGGCGGGCTTAAAAAACCCGACATCGGCAACATCAAGATCGTGGATCGCCAGACTTTTGTGGAACTGGCCCCAGCCAGCGTCAACGCCTTCATGGACAGGATCGGCCCCGATAGAAAAATCGAACCCGCCATCACGGTCTCACCGATCGAAGGAAAGCCCGACTTCTCCCAGCCCCACAGCCATCAGCCCCGCAGCCATCAGCCCCACAGCCATCAGTCCCGCAGCGATAGCCAACCGGAACGCGAACCCAAGGAACGCAAAGCCTCGAAACCCCGCAAGCACGACAAGCACGGCACGCCCGAAAAGGCTGCACCGCCCCGGATGTCGGATGCGGGCAACGCCGTGATGATGCGCAAACCCCGCAAGACCCCGGCCTCCGGTCCCCAGGTCTCGGGCGCACTGGCCCCGAAAGCCAAGAAGCCACACAAGAAAAAACTTGCCCGCGCGGCTGCCCTTCAGGCCAAGGAAGCCGCCAAGAGCAAACGCAAAAGCAAGAGCAAGAAGCGCCGCTAGACGTTCCGGCTTGTCACGAACGCATGTACCGATACCCTCCCTTCCGTGACGCGCGTTGAATTAGATACCTATCTCCACCCCTGGCAACGCAGCGCCCAAGTACTTCGCCGTGCGCCTTGGCTGATTGCGACGGTGGTGCTCGCATTCGCGCTTCTTTTCGCTCGCGGGTCTCGTTCCGCCCACACCCAGTACAATTGATTTCATCAGCCTCCGGCCTATTGATTTCCGCACACGCGCGATTTGCTATGCCGCGAGTGTCAGCGGACTGCTTCTGGGCTAGGTCGCGGGAATGCTGTCCGTGAATGACCTCGCGCGCGATCTCCCGCTCACCATGCCCGCCTCCTTTTACGGTTTCACCGACCTTGTTGGGCACCGTGCAACCGTCATTGCCGGTCTCTCTCTGCTTGGCACGTTGTGGGGACTCAAGGCGACGGGCTTGGAGACGAACATCGCGGTCCGGGTGGCGCTCATCATTGCCATCGAGGCGGCCATCATCGGTCTCCTCCTGCCCAACTTTGCCCGAACGCGTCTTGCGGGCTGTCTCGCCCTCATCGGTCTAGCCGCTCTCGCAACCGTCTCCCTGCTCGGTTTCTCAGGGTCGCCGCTCGCATTTGTTGCCGGCCTTCTGCCGCCTTTCTGGATCGGCCACACCGTCTCGGCCGACCAGTTCGGCATCAACGCCCGCATGGCGGGTGTCGTCGGCATCGCCCTCAGTCTTTTGCCACTCACCGCCGCCATGGGACTCAACGTCATGAACCGCCAGCATGGACACTCCGCCCTCCCTTAGCGGCTAGCCCCGCATCAGACCGCCCAGCAAACCCCGTATCAGCTTCCGCCCCTGGCTTCGTGCCAACTGCCGCGCCACCAGTTTCGCTTCATGCGCTAGTGTTTCGCCCGCCGTCTTCTTCTTGCGGCCCGATCGGGTTCGGGTGCTGGTCTTGGCCTTGGCTTTTTTCTCCGCCGCTTCCTCTGCCTCTTCCGCCGCTTCGGCCTTGGCTTGCGCCTTCTCGATCTCCGCGCGCTTTTGCGCCAGCATCTCATAGGCACTCTCGCGATCCACGGCCTCGTCATAGGCCGTGCCCACCGGACTGCGGCTCATTACGGCCTTGCGTTCGGCCATGGTGGCGGGGCCCAGGCGCGACGATGGCGGGCGGATCAGAGTTTGCCCCACCACTTGCGGGCGGCCTTTGGCATCCAAAAGGCTCACCAGCGCCTCGCCCGTACCCAGTTCCGTGATGACCTCCGCCGTCTTGAATGCGGGATTGGGTCGAAAGCTGCCCGCCGCCGCGCGGATCGCCTTTTGTTCCTTGGGCGTATAGGCGCGCAGCGCATGTTGCAGGCGGTTTCCGACCTGGCCCAGAACGTCGTCGGGAATATCGGCCGGGTTCTGCGTCACGAACCAGATGCTGACCCCCTTGGAGCGGATCAGCCGCGCCACCTGCGTGATCTTCTCAACCAGCGCTTTGGGTGCTTCATCAAACAGTAAATGCGCCTCGTCGAAAAAGAACGCCATGACGGGCTTGTCCGGATCGCCCACCTCCGGCAGCTCCTCGAACAATTCGCTCATCAGCCATAACAAAAAGGTCGAATAAAGCCGCGGCGTGTTGATAAGCTCATCGGCGGCCAGCACGTTCACGATCCCGCGCCCGCTCATATCCTGGCGCATCAAATCGGACAACTTTAACGCCGGCTCCCCGAAAAACAGATCGGCCCCTTCGCGTTCCAGCACCAACAGGTTCCGCACGATCGCGCCCACGCTTTGCGTCGTGATATTGCCATACTGCATCGACAGCTCTTTGCGATTTTCGCTGACGTGGTTGAGCGTCGAGCGCAAATCCTTCAGATCGACCAGGGCCCAGCCCTCATCATCGGCAATGTCGAAAGCGATGTTCATGATGCCTTCCTGCGCTTCCGACAGGCCCATCAGCCGCGACAGTAACATCGGTCCCATCTCGGACATGGTCGTGCGCACGGGATGGCCCTTCTTTCCGTGCAGGTCCCAGAACACAGTGGGCACGGCACCGTAATCGTAGTCTTCCAGCCCGATCGTCTCGGCCCGCGCGAGTAGCTTCTCATGCAGCTTGTGCGTCTTCGTCCCCGTCTGGCTCAGACCACTTAGATCGCCCTTCACATCCGCGCAAAACACCGGAACGCCTGCCTTGGAAAACCCTTCGCTCAGGATCTGCAGGGTGACGGTCTTGCCCGTACCCGTCGCACCCGCAATCAGACCATGGCGATTGGCACGGTTAAGTAAAAGTTCCTGGGACACGCCATCCGTATCCTGCCCAATGAAAATCGTGTCGGCCATATCGGGCTCTCCTCAGTCGATGGGGTGCGCCCGCAGCCCCGATAGTCCCACATGGCAGCTTAGGAAACGCTCGCGCCTGTCGCAAATGAAAACCCCGCACCGGGAGGGGGAAACCGGGCGGGGAGTGTCCCTGTGAGGTCGCGGAGCGGTCTAGTCAGTCTGGCCCCTCCACACAGCACGCTGGATGTGATGATGAGGGTCTCGAGGGCAGTGCGTATCATGTGTCTCTCCAGTGTTGACAGGTGTCACCCTCGCCTGATGGGGGGCGCGACCCCTTTCACCAATCAAGCAGGAACAGGCGAGCGTGGTGTGCCACGTGATTGGCGCACCCGGATCTTGCACTCCGTTAACCATTTCGCCTTTAAGTTGACGCCTATGGGACTGATCGCCTTGCGCTTTGCCGGTCTCGCGTCAGGGGTGGTCCTCAGTATGGGGAGCGCGAGCGCACAGCAGTTGACTGCCGATGTGGAGGCGCTCCGCATTGGGCCGATAGGCGTGGGTTGGACCACGATAGAAACACTGAACACCTACACCTCACCCGTCATTGCCTGCGTTCACAACATCAAGAGCTTTGCCGAGGACTCGGCGGTTGTGCGCATGCGCTCCGTTGGCCCGACCAGCTTTCAAATCCGCCTTCAGTCCTTTAACACGGCAGAGAGCCCCACACCCTCCACCGTCCATTGTCTCGCAGTGGATGAAGGCGTCCACACACTTCGGGATGGTCGTCGGATAGAGGCGCACACCGTGCTTTCCACCAGAACCGCAAACGGCAATCCCAATTCCAACTGGAACGGACGCACGGAAAACGTCACGGCGCGGCTGTCTCACGCCTACGGCAGATTCGTTGTCCTCGGTCAGGTGATGACCGCAAACGATCCCGCGCCCAGCGTCTTCTGGACCCATAATGGCGTGTCCCGTCAGGCAGATGCAACGCCCACCGCCTTTTTCGTCGGCAAACATACTGGACAGGTCAACACACCACGCGCCAACGAGACCGTGGGATTCATCACCATCGATGGCGGAACCGGGGTCTCCAATGACGTGGCCTATACTTTCGACAGCGGCGCGGACACGGTCCAGGGCACAGCCAACTCTCCGCCGTTTACCTATAGTTTGCCGGGTGATTATGACACGGCGGTCGCCACCCAGAATGCCGAAGACGGTGGCAATGGCGGTTGGGCCGTTCTCTGGGGGCCGGATCCACTTCCCTCCGGACGTATCAATCTCGCGATCGAAGAAGAAACCGCTGTCGGGGACTCCACCCGCCGCCATACGGCAGAGCCGGTATTTTACGGCGCTTTCCGCAATGACCAGACCGCAGACGTCACGGCCGCAAAGACTGTCACAACCGATCCCGGAGCTTTCTCCATTCCCGGCGCGGAAGTCGCCTATACTCTCACCGTGCAAAATGATGGGAGCGCTCCTCTTGCCGAGGGCAGTCTGTTCTTTACCGACCCGCTCCCTGCAGAGGTCGAACTCTTTACGGGCGACCTCGGGGGCGCTGGCTCCGGCCCGGTCACTTTTGATGCGGGCGGTACGGCGCTCACATTCACACCCTCCACAGATATCGGGTTTGCCAGTTCTGCGCCGACAGGCTTTGCCGACTGCACAGCCACCGCTAATGGCGGCTTCGACGCCACTATTACCCATCTCTGCCTGCGGCCCGGAGGCCGCCTCGCGGGCGGCACTCTCAGCCCCGGCACAGCCAGCTTCACCTTCCGCGCGCGGATTAAATAAGCTAATGCGGGGCGTGACCCGCTATTCCACAGTCGCGATCTGGCTTCACTGGACCATCGCTGCCCTCATCATCGGCCAGATTGCGGGCGGCAAGATCATGACGGAACTGACGGCCACCACCCTGAAATTCGACATCTATCAATGGCACAAGGCGCTGGGCCTCACCATTCTCGCCCTCAGCCTCGCACGCCTGATCTGGCGGCTCACCCATCGTCCGCCCCGACTCGATATTCCGCAAAACCCGTGGGAGCGTCGACTCGCGGGATTGTCGCATGGGGCCTTTTATGTGTTCATGATCGGCGTCCCACTGCTCGGCTGGGCCATGGTCAGCGCGTCTCAGGTCGGCCTCGCGACCTCCTGGTTCGGTCTCTTCACCGTGCCGGATCTCCCCCTCTCCGACTCTGTGCAGACAGCCAAACTCCTGGCTCGCATCCACGCCGTCACGGCCTATGCCACCGCCGCGCTCCTGGTTTTGCACATCGCCGCTGCCATCAAACATCATCGCGACGGCCATCCCATACTGTCCCGCATGAGCCTCCGACAGCGCCCCGCATGAAACGCCTCCTCTTTGCGGCTCTGCTCCTGCTTGCAACTGCGCTCCTGCTTGCGGCCTGCTTCAATGACGCTCCCGCAGCGTCTATAGAGGCCGTGCCGGAATTCACCGGTGACAACATCTGGCAGGTCACAGACTCCACCGTCGCCTTTACCGCAACGCGGGAAGGCGCGGACTTTACCGGCACCTTCCGGGACGTCGATCTCGCCATAGACTTCGACCCCGACGCGCCGGAAACAGGCCGCATCCGCGCAGTCGTCTATACCGCCTCCGCCTTTACAGATGATCCTGAGCGCGACGACGCCCTCCCGGGCCGCGACTGGTTCTCGACAAAGGCGTTTCCCACCGCCGTCTGGGTGTCGGACGACATCTCCGCCACGCCAGGTGGATATCTCGCCCGCGGGACCCTCACGCTTAAGGGGGTCAGCCAGCCTGCAGACCTTCCCTTCACGCTCGATGTCATGGGCGACACGGCGCGGGCCGACGGAACGCTGACCCTGCAACGCAACGCTTTCGATGTCGGCTCCGGCGCTTTCGCCACCGACGAATGGATCGCTTATCCCGTGCGCGTGGATGTGCAGATCGCTGCCAGCCGCTGATTGCTCTCTGTGTCGGTCTGCGGGCGACCAGTGCCAAAAGCCTGAACTGTCACGCGCTTGTCACGCAACCGATACCCATTTGTCACAAAGCCGTCCTAGCCCAGCGCCAACAGACATTCTCGCAATCCAGGTAGAACGCATGCGACTCCTAACACGCCTCGCGGCCTCAGCCGCGTTCCTTGCCGTCTCCGCAAGCGGAATTGCCCATTGCCAGACGACGGACACCACCATCGTCGACAGACCGGATCTCACGGTCGAGATTTTTGGCCGCGCCATGCTCGATCAGACCTTTGCCTCCGCCAAAAATGCGGACACGAACTTCACCACCTCCGAGGCCCGCCGTTTACGGCTTGGCGTGAAGGGTAAATTCGGAACCCAGATCAAATACAAGATGGAACTCAACACCGACTCTTCCGGAGACGTCAATGCCGAGGACGCCTATGTCCAATGGTACCCCACAGGCGACAGCTGGTCGGTCATCGTCGGCCAGGACAATACCCATAACAGCTTTGATGAACTGACGTCTTCGCGCTATCTCATGGCCGAACGCTCCGCCTTTACCGACGCCTTCCAGATGGATCGCCGGCTGGGCGTCAGCGTGCTCGACAATGGCGACAACTGGACGTTTGCGGGCGGGGTGCACACCGTCAACCTCGAAAACTCCGGCAATCAGGAAGGCTGGGCCGCCTCCGCCCGCGTGACCGCAACACCCATCAATACCGACCGGTTTCTTGGCCATCTTGGGGCGCATTGGCGCTACCGCGAACAGGGCGACACCGACTCTGATCTCCGCTACCGCCAGCGCCCGCTCAGCCACGGTATCGGGCGCATCATCTCCACGGGCCGCGTCGCGGATGAGGACAATCTCTTCGGCGTCGAAGCTTACGGCATGATCGACCGCGGTCGCCATTTCATCGGCGGCGAATACGTCCTGACCGAGGCCGAAGCCCTGCCGGGTGCACGCGATGAGGATTACAGCTTCAGTGGCGCCATGATCACGGCAGGCACGGTATTTGGCGGACGCCGCACCTACAAAAACGGCAAATGGGATCGCCCAAAGGTCAATAGCCCTGTTGGCGATGGCGGACTTGGTGCGCTGATCCTCGAAGCCCGCTACGACACGCTCGATCTCGTGGACGGCGCTCTCGACGGCGGTAAGCTCGACACCTTTGCCGTGCATGCCGACTGGTACCTCACAAAGCACGCCCACCTGTCCACAACAGGATTTATGTCCAATGCCGATCTCGGCACCTCCACCTCGGGCCTCGGCGCGGAGTTCGCAGACCTCGTCACTGCGGGTTTTCAGCAAGAAGACGTCTCCGGCGTGGTCTTCCGCCTGCAGCTCGACTTCGGCACACCGGTCGGAAAATTCTAGTCAGCATTGGACAGAATGTCGCAGGTGAAATTGGTGCTAGGTTGATGCGATAACATGGGATAACATATTCTTCGGGGAAGCCGCTCGTTTGGAGAAGAGCGCAGATGACGACACAGATCACAGCGCGAGCGCGGATCAAGACCAAGACCCTCTATGCAGGTGACCGCATGGACTCCGCCCTGTCTGCATTCGACATTACCCGTCCCGATGGGTTGGCCGGTTTCCTGCGCGCCCACGCGCTCGGCCTCGACACCTGTGCCAGAGCCCTACGGAATTTCGGCCCGCCCGCCTGGATGCGGACGACCCGCCGCCAGCGTGACGCCGCCCGCTTTGACCTCTCGGCCATCACTCATCTCGATAAGGACGCAGCGACCGCTCTGCCCTCCATCCTTTTGGAACCGCGCAGCACGCGACACCGCTCTCTGGCCGCCCTCGGCATCGCCTATGTCGTCGCCACCATCCTGCACGGTACATCCGCGCTGAACACGCATTGGCAGCGACATGCCGACCGCGACGCGTTCCCGGATGGCTTCACCCCACTCGCGTTTGCCGGCACGGAGTGGAAAGCCAGCTGGAACAATATCATGTCCCTGCTTCACGAAACGCTCATGTCGGATGCCGACCTGTTGGTCGTGATAGAGGCGGCCAATCGCACCTTCAATGTCTTCGAGACCTGCGCCATCCGCAGCCGCGACTCCCTCCTTGCAAGGCCGGGCTGACATGCCGATCGAACGCGATAGCCTCAACGATACGGTTCTGTCCGGCACAGCCCTCATCGTGGAAGACGACTTCATCATCGCACTCGATGCCGAAGACATGCTGCTCGAACTTGGCGCGGATAACGTCCATGTCGCCGCCGATGTCGACTCCGCGCTCGCCCTGATCGAGGCGGGCGACATTCGCTTTGCCCTGCTCGACGTCAATCTCGGCGACCGTACCAGCCAACCCGTTGCCGAGCGCCTGCGCGATCTCACCATCCCCTTCGTCGTCGCGACCGGCTATCGCGACTTTGAAAATGCCGCCGACACGCCTGCGCCCATACTGCCCAAGCCCTATGGCCTGGAACCCCTCCGCACCGCCGTGCAGGCCTCCCAAATTCCGTCATAGAGCGCCAGGCTTGCGCCAACACGCTCTAGTCCCATCCCCGCATCTGGTCTAAGCGGTGACCATGACCACACTGACCCTTATTCGCCACGGCCAAAGCCAATGGAACCTCGAAAATCGCTTTACGGGCTGGCATGACGTTGACCTGACCGACGCGGGCATCGCCGAAGCACTCAAGGCCGGAGAGCTCCTCGCGGAAGCCGGCATTCGCCCCGACATCGCATTTACGTCCGTTCTCAAACGCGCCATCCGCACGCTCTGGCTGACCCTCCCGGCGCTCGACCGCTGCTGGATTCCGGTCACCAAGGACTGGCGTCTGAACGAGCGTCATTACGGCGGACTGACCGGCCTCAACAAGCAGGAGACGCGGGACAAACACGGTGACGAGCAAGTCCACATCTGGCGGCGCAGTTTCGACATCCCCCCACCGCAGCTCGAGACATCTTCGAAATACCACCCCGTCAATGACGAGAAATATGCGGGCCTCGATCCGGCACTTCTGCCCGGCGGGGAAAGCCTCGAGCTTACCACCCAGCGTGTGCTCCCCTATTACCTCTCCACCATCCAGCCCTTCGTGGCGGGTAGCGACGTCCTGATCAGCGCGCACGGCAACAGCTTGCGCGCACTTCTCAAACACCTTTTCCATGTCCCCAATGCAGACATCCCCAGCTATGAATTCCCCACGGGCAACCCCCTTGTCATCGAGCTTAACGAAGGCGACCTCGCCGTCAAAAGTGCCCGCTATCTCGATACCGACCGCGCCAAGGATCTGCCGCCCATTCCCAATACCTAGCATGGACTGGATGGGCAGAGCCCTCGACCTCGCCCGCTCGCAAGCGGGGCGCACAGGCACCAACCCCAGCGTTGGCTGCGTCATCGTCCGTGACGGCATTGTGCTTGGCAAGGCCGCAACCGCCGACGCGGGCCGTCCCCACGCCGAAACACAGGCGCTCTCGCAGACAGATGCCCGCGGCGCCCACGCCTATGTCACGCTTGAACCTTGCGCCCATCACGGCCTCACCCCGCCCTGCGCCGACGCACTCATACGGGCAGGGCTTGCGGCTGTGACTATCGGCATGATCGATCCCGACACCCGCACATGCTGGCAAGGCGCAACCCGGCTCCAGGAAGCGGGCATCGACACCCGCCTCGACCTCCGCCCGGACATCGCGGATTTCTACCGCGACTACACGGCCACACGTCGCTGATGGGGCCGCCAATGCAGGCAATGACAGGCGCAACATTCCGTGTAATGCTCAATCCCTGCGAGCGACTATTGCCTCATACCCGATTTCCTCCTCAAGGCTGACCCCACACCGTGACCGATCTCCTCACCTTCGACTCCGTGTCCAAGACCTTCGGCGGCAAGGCTGCCGTGAACGACATTTCCTTTTCCGTTGGCCGAGGGGAGATCGTCGGCTTTCTCGGCCCGAACGGCGCGGGCAAAACTACCTCCATTCGCATGGGCCTCGGCATTGTCCGACCCAGCGCCGGCCGCGTCACCCTGTTCGGTGAACGCCCCGGCCCGGCCGCCTTCGGGCGCATCGGCTTTCTTCCCGAAGAGCGCGGCCTTTACAAGAAGCAGACCGCGCGGGAGGCTGTCGCCCACATCGCTCGTCTCAACGGCGTCCACAAAGCCGACGCCTTCACGACCGCTGACGCAATGCTGGAACGCTACGGCCTCGGCGATGTCGCCGCCCAGAAGGTAAAATCGCTCTCCAAGGGCATGGCGCAAAAAGTCCAACTGCTCGCCGCTATCGCCCATGATCCCGAATTCTCCATCCTCGACGAGCCGTTCTCCGGTCTCGACCCGGTCAACCAGCAAGTCCTCGAAGGCATTGTCCGCGATCTGTCCCGCGGTGATCGAACAGTGCTGTTTTCCACCCATGTCATGGAACATGCCGAACGCCTCTGTGACCGCATCATCCTCATGGCAAATGGCCGCGTCGCTTTCGACGGCAAGACATCCGAAGCACTGGAGCGCGCGCCTCATCGCCTGATCGTGGCCTCGCCCGATCCCCGCCTCACCGACACGCTCACGCCGTTTGCCCAAACGCTCAGCCGGGAAGGCGACACCGTTCACGCAGACCTCAAACGCAACGCCACCAGTCAGGCCATACTGGAACGCCTTGTCGCTCAGGGCGTGACCATCACCCGGTTTGAACCGCGCACCCCCACCCTGCACGAGGCGTTCGTCGCCATGGTCGGCGCAGACGTGCTTGGCGACATGGCCGCCAACGTAGCCGACGACACCCCGCTTGAAGAGGACGCCGCGTGAAACACCTCTCCCTCCGCCGCATCTGGCTGATCGCCCAGCGCGACTATTTCGGCTACGTCAAGACGGTCGGCTTCTGGCTCTCCTTCCTCATGCCCATCGTCTTCGGCGGTATCGGCATTTTAGCCATCTCTGCCGGACTCGACTTCCAGAACACGCGCTACGAGACCATTCTCGATACCACCGGTCAGGATGTCGGCGAGGACATGGTCGCCCGCTACACCCGACGTCTGGTCGAAATGCGACAGACCATCACGGACGAACTGCCCGACGCGATGCAGGCGGCCGTGGGCGATCAGCTTGACTCCGAGCTCGACAATAATCTCGTGCTCGTCCCTCCGCCCGCCGATACGATCGACGGTCTCCAGCCCTATCTGAAAGGCGAGCGCACAGTTAATTACGAGGGCGAAGACATCACTCTCGACGGCGCGCTGCACATCTATTCCGACAATGGCGAGGCCCGCGCCCGCTACTGGTCCTCCAACGTCAATGCCGACCTCCTGCCGAGCATTGCCCGCCGCTATTTCCGCGACCGGGCCCGTGCCAATTATCTCGAAAGCGGTGGGCTCACCCTCGACGGCTATGACGCCGCAACCGATGACCTCTCCGGGATCGACACCTTCGATCCCACCAAGCCCGTCACCGATACCGAGTCCGGGCAGGCCGTCAGCCTGACCGACCGGATCCCCTATTGGGTCGCGACCGCCGCCGCCGCCTTCCTCTGGTTCACCGTCTTCGCGGGCGCCTATATGCTGCTCACCTCCATGCTGGAAGAAAAGCTCGGCAAACTGATGGAGATGATGCTCGCCTCCACGCAATTCGTGGAAATCATGTTCGGCAAGCTGCTCGGCGTGGCGCTCCTCACGCTGACCTCGCTCGCGCCTTATATCATACTCGTCGGCTTCGGGGCCGCTGCCGCGATCAGCATGGGCGACCCGGAAGTCATCGCCGGCATCCGTCAGGCCATCACGCCCAAGATGCTCGTCTTTTTCCCGGTCTTCCTCATCCTCGGCTACGTCTTCTACGGCGCATTCTTTATCGCGCTCGGCTCCCTGTCCGAGTCCATGCAGGATGCCCAGACGCTCACCATTCCTATCCTTCTCGTGCTCACGGCCTGCGTCCTCGTCGTCCCGGCAGGGCTTGCCGACCCCAACGCCCCGCTCGTGGTTTTCGCCTCCTGGTTCCCCTTCTCGGCCCCGTTTGCGGCCATCATCCGTATCCCTGCGGATGCCAGCTGGGCCATGCTGACGGGCAGTGCGCTGCTGCTGTTTGTCTCGACCATCGGCGTGACCTGGGTCGCCACGCAGATCTTCAAGCATGGCGTTCTGTCCGGGGCAGGGCTCAAGCCTCTCGGGGCTTGGTTCCGCCGCGTGGTACTGCGGCAAAAAACGGTCTCGTAAGTCAGGGCACTGCTGCCTATATCCCTTGCATGAATACGTCCCGCGACGACATCCTCGACGCCGCCTTGCGGATCGTTCCGTTCGAAGGCTGGACAGACCGCACCCTGACCCAGGCTGTGGCCCGTGCCGGACTCCCAGACGGCTCGGCAGAGCTTTTTTTCCCGGACGGCGTGCTTGGTCTCATCCGCCATTGGAACGCGCGCACCGTCGCCCACCTGGAAGCGGAAATCGCCACGCGCGGCTTTGACAATCTCGGCATCACCGCCCGCATTCGCGAGGCTGTCCTGATCGCGCTGGAGGCGATCGGCCCCAACACCACGGCTATGCGCCGCGCACTCTCGCGCCTCGCGCTTCCCGATGCCGTGGGACAAGGCCCGCGCCAGCTCTGGGCGTTATCGGATGCCATCTGGGCCGCCATTGGCGACACCTCTACCGACTTCAATTTCTATTCCAAACGCGCCGTGCTGTCGGGCGTCCTCGCCTCCACCACGATCGCCTGGCTCGAAGATACAGATCCCGACAAGGCCAGTGCCCGCGCTCACCTCGACCGTCGCCTTGCCAACGTCATGCAATTTGAAAAGGCCAAGGCTAAAATCCGCACCGTCACCGACCGCTTACCCAACCCAGCCGAACTCCTGGGTCGCCTGCGCTACGCCTCCACAGGTTTCGACCCCACAGGCCCCCTCACAGCTTTTCGCAGCCCCTCCACCAAATCCCGCCGCCGCCGCTCTCGATAGGATTGCTCCCATCCAGTCCGGACCATAGACACTTGGCAGACCCCCGCCCGACACTTTAGCGTAAGCCATGCTCCGCAAGACCGACCCCCACATGCGTCTCTACGACCCCGACTTCGAATGGCGCGGCACGGATGTCTCGCGGATCGAGAACCTCTCGGACATCGTCTTCGCCATCGCCTTCGGCTTTGTCGTCAGCGCCGCGACCCTGCCGCGCACCTATTCCGAATTGATTGCGGTGCTGGTCGGCGTCCTGCCGGTTGCGGCGGGATTCGCCGTCCTCATCAGCGTTTGGCATTATCATTATAAATTCTTCCGTCGCATCGGCAGCGTCACCCCCACCATTCTCTGGCTGAACGGCGCGCTCCTCTTTACCGTGCTCTATCTCGCCTATCCCCTGCGCTTTTCCTTCGAAGGCCTGTTCGCCTTCATGATGAGTGCCAATGGTGACTTTACCCGACTGGACCAGCTTCAGGTCGGGTGGGAGCGCTCGGGTCATATCATGGGCTTCTTCGCGGCGGGCTATGCCGTGCTGCATCTTGTCTTTGGCGGGCTTTATGCCCACGCCGCCCGCCTATCACCGCAACTATCGTTGACCGCGCGCGAACATGCCCTCGTGCGCGAGGATCGGCGCTTTCACATCTGGGCAGGCATTCTGTGTATATTCGTTGGTGTGATAGCCGTTTTCACTCCGCTCAACGGTATGGCGGGATTCGGCTTTTGCCTGTTCGGCCTGATCGGCTGGCTCAGTGCGCGCGCAGAAGCTCGTGCCGCTACTCCACCTCCAGCGTGAGTTTGCGACCGCCCGCGCGCAAGGACAGGCGATCCTCGCCGTCCTGCTCCACGCTCGCGATTTCGTCACCCTTCCACGCCAGAACCACGCTGTCCGCGCGCTCCACGACTTCGACATCCCTGGACAACATGATCAGCATCTCGGCCAGGCTCTCGAACACATCCTCATCCTCGATGGCTCGCTCGATATCGCGTGCCGCACCGCGTAGGGCCTCCGGATCCTTGATCAGGCGGTGCGTACGCACTTCGTCCTTCGCCAGATCCGTGCCGAACGCGCCGCCAAATCCTCTGACCGCAGACCCCTCGACCGCTGCAAGGGCATCCTCATAAGCGCGCATTGCTTCCTGCAATGCCTCTGCTGCGCGCTCCACGTCCCGCTCTTGGGAGATCACCGGCCCGGCGACTGCCGTCACACCCGCAAAGCCCATCACTGCCGTTGCCACCAATATCCGAAACATCGCGCTCTCCTTTCGCGTAACCTAAGCTGCGATACACCCATCCGCAAAGCCCGTTTGCAGTCGCGCCAACTCCCGCTAATCCCAGCCCAATGAAAGACATCCTCTTTTTCCCGCTCGTCTTTGCAGTCATTGCTGGCATTATCGTCTTTGCGCTCGATCTTGGCGGAGGGCGGGTGAGCCTGACGAGTGATGATATTGTTGCAAATGGATATGGCCTCTCCGGGGCGGAACTGGTCGATCTTACCGCCAGCCCCGGCACGGAGATAAGGGTGACTGAGGACGGCGCGCGCGCTGTCATGGTGCAGGCCCGCGCCGACGCCGTGCCGAGTGCGGGCGTCTTCCTCACCATCCCACCCGTCGCCGAAGCCGCTTTTGCGGGCCGTCCGCTCGCCATCACCTGGCGCATGCGCAGCGACTCACTTACGGGCGGTGGTTTTATGACGGTCGAACTCGGCTACTTCACGCTCGGGGCCGGGGACACGGGCTGGCAGCGTTACGACATCGACGAAGGGTTTCAGGACATCGTTCAGACTTTCACCCCCGGCCCGAATGACGGCGAAGGCTTTGATTATGCGGGGCTCTGGCCCGGCATAGGCGCACCGGACGGCACAGCGGTCGTCATCGAAAGCGTGCGTGTCCAAATAGCCGACTGACCCTCTCGGCTTCCGCCGCCATCGTGATGATGTGATAAAATGTCGAGGTTGGCACACTTGTGCTCAACCTCTGCCCACACGCGCCGCGCTTGTCGATCCACGTCCCATGTGGCTGAAGCCACTCCGCCAGCAGTCCGTCAATTCCCGCCGCCGCCATGCCTGCCGCACCCGCTACCCCTAGCTCGGCCATCGCCAAATGCGCCTTGATCAGCTCCGTTTGTACCCAAAGCCGCGACGTCTCCCACACAGGCGCGCCCTTCGCATCCACCGCATCCCACAGCCAAACATCCCCGCTCAGCAATGCGTTCTGATAAAGCCGCGCCTGCACCGCCTCCTCCACATTCCCGCCAAGCCTGCGCCACAGGCCCAGCAGCCACACCCATTCACAGCCGTGTCCCGGCTCCACCGCGCCATCGACCTTGTCCCAATCCCGGCCAAAAAACTCATGCACCGTTCCGCGGTCGTAAAAATTCCGGCGGAACAGCCTGTGCATAGCCTCCGCCCGCGCAGACATTCCCGGAACGCCCAGTGCGTGCAGACCCATGAACGTCTCGAACAGGTGCATGTGCGGATTCTGCCGACGGGGCAGGGCACCACCCGGCGTCTCCGCGTAACCGCCACTGGGCTGCGACAGGCCATCTATAAAGCCGACGACCTCTCCGATGCGCTCCCTCTGGCCACCAATGACAGCTTCCGCGTGACCCAATGCCAGCAGATAAAACGCATGATCGTAGAGATCTCGCCTGTCATCCGCCACGCTGTCATCCGCGTTCAGGCTGTGGATCAGTCCCGGCGTGTCCCCGCGCCCCGCATCCCACAGGAAGTCCACCGTCCGACGCACGATCTCCGTGCCGTCATACCATTCGAGCTTGGTCGCGAGCGCATAGGTATAGACTTGCCGCGCCTGAACGCGATGGCGGCGCACCATGTCGCTATGTGGCGTGCCGTCCGGATGCAGCTCTTCGGGCCACGCGCCCGTCGGCTCCTGCACACCCGCCCAAAACGCCAACGCCCCCCGCGTCCAGTCCTGCAGCCTATCTGCCGCGCATCTGAGTTCCGGTATCATGAGCGCGCCCTAGCACCCGCTCCCAAAGATTTGCTTACAACAGCTTGAAGCCTTCGCGGTGCAGCGCGCACGGCCCAAACGCCGCCAGAGCCGCGCGGTGCGCCGCCGTGGGATAGCCCTTATGTCCCGCTAGCCCGTAGCCCGGAAAGCGCGCACATGCCTCCGCCATCAACCGGTCGCGCACGACCTTGGCGACAATCGACGCGGCTGCGATGGACAGACAACGCGCATCGCCTTTGACAATCGATTCGCCCGCCATGCCCCTGGGCATCCGGTTGCCGTCCACCAAGGCGTAAGGCGCGCCCTCACCATTCCGGTCTAGCGCCCCGACGGCGCGAGTCATCGCGGCAAGGCTCGCCCACAGGATGTTCACGCGCGCGATCTCGACGGGTTCAGCCACCCCAATGCCGATTTCAGCGCAGGTTTTTAGCGTATTCAGCATCCGTTCACGCGCTCTGGGCGACAAACGCTTACTGTCATCGAGGCCTTCGGGTATCCGTGACGCATCGAGCACCACGGCACAGGCGACCACCGGCCCCGCAAGCGGACCGCGGCCCGCCTCGTCCACTCCGCAAATACGCGGATAATGGCGGCTCAGATGACGTTCTCGGCTAAAATCGGGGTTCACGGCGACTGGCTTGGTTGGTGCATCACTGCACTTCAAGCCTTTTTTGAGACACGCGGCGCTGCTAAGGCTCCGTCAGGATTTACAGCAAGGGAGGTCTTCATGACCCGCATCTTCAAAGCCGCCGCTGCCGGCATCGCTCTCGCAGCACTCGCCACGACCGCCTCCGCGCAGGTCACAACTGCCAACCAGTGTGAAGCCGAGGGCGGCGAGATCTTCGACGTTGCCGAAGGCAAGGTCTGCATGGTGCCCGTGCGCGCCGAAGAATATCAGGCCGAAGTCTATGACGGACAACAGCTTGGCGTGAACGAGTGCAACGGCACGGAAATCATGGACGGTGAATGGTGCAAGATCGTTCTCGTCCCCGCGCCCAAAAAGGTGGAAACGCCAGTGATGGAAGACGAAGACGCGAACTAGGTCTTTCCACTACCCATCGAAAAAGCCCGCCTCCGAGGAGGCGGGCTTTTTTGTACCCGGAATTCCAGACAGGGGCTTAGTATTTGACGCTGCAGCCATAGGGCTTGGTGGTCGCGTCCGTCACGGTCGCGCCGGACCTCACTTCCATCAGTGCCTTGCGCACATAGTTGGTCGCGGACTCCACAGTGGCGGGATTGCTCGACGGATTGTCATCGATCGCGCCCTGATAGACCAGCGTCTGGTCGGCATCGATGATGTACATGTGCGGCGTAGTCTTGGCGGCGAACATGCGGCCCGCATCCCCGGATTCGTCCAGGATGACGGCTGCAGGCTCTGCCCCGCGATCCGTTGTCAGCGCATTTGCGCCCGCACCGTCCACATGGCCTTGCTTGCCGGGGGCAGAGCTGATGACGCTCAACCAGACCACATCATCGGCGGCGGCTTCCCTTTGAAGGCTCTGCATGTTGTCAGTGGTGTAATGCTTCTTGACGTAGGGACAGCCGTCATTTGTCCATTCCAATACGACTGTCTTTCCGGCGAAATCTTCGAGGTTGTGCGTCACACCATTGGAATCGATCACGCTCGCATTCGCGACGGTATCGCCCGTGGTATAGCCGGCTGCAAAGGCCGGTGCGGCCAGCATAACCGTTGTGGCGGCGAGTGCCGCGCTTGTAAGAATGCGTTTCATGTCTTGCTCCTTGTCTGTCTCGCTCCCCTGAGCGCGTCCTCTACCACAGACCTTGTCAGGATTTGAGGGAGGATCATGGGACTCACGTCATCGTGACCCGGCGGGTAAACCAGATAGAGCGGAATGCCCGCCCGCCCGAAACGCTCGAGTTCGCGGGCGATGTCGTCGTTCTTGTTTGTCCAGTCCGCAACCAGAAACGCCGTGTCGGTCTCTGCAAAAATCTGTTGCATGTCGGGCTTGGACAGTACCAGGCGCTCATTGACCTTGCAGGTCACGCACCAGTCTGCGGTGAAGTCCACGAACACCGTGCGTCCCTGCGCCCGCTCCGCGGCAACCGCTTCCGCGCTCCACGCGCTCTCGCTTATCTCGATGTCGGATGTGACCACTGCGCCGCCGCTCAAGGGCCGCAGCATCACGATTCCGCCGACCAGACAGGCGACCAGCGCCACACGGCCCGCCAGCGGTTTGCGCCGTATCAGCCAGACCGCGAACGCCATGCCCAGCGCGCTCAGCAGGATCACCACCATGCCCATACTGCCCGTTTGATTGGTCAACACCCAGACCAGCCAGATCGCGGTCGCAAACATCGGGAAAGCCAGCACTTGCCTGAACGTCTCCATCCACGGGCCGGGCCTTGGCAATTTTGCTAGCATCCCCGGCAGATAGGCCAGCAACAGGAAGGGTGCGGCAAAGCCGAGAGCCAATGCACCAAAAATCAGCAGGGTCGCCGGGGCCGATTGCGCCAGCGCATAGCCCACCGCGCCCGCCATGAACGGCGCAGTGCACGGCGTGGCGACAATGACGGCCAGCATACCGGTAAAAAACGCCCCGCGCTTGCCGCCGCCTTCTGTCAGGCCCTGTCCGGCGTTTTGCAGACGCCCGCCGATCTCGAACGCACCCAAGAGGTTCAACCCGATCAGGAAGGTCAGCAAGGCAAGCGCGCCCACAACCAGCGGACTCTGAAGCTGGAAACCCCAGCCAAGCGCCGCGCCGCCTGCCTTGAGTGCAATAATCAGGATCGCCAGCGCCAACATGGTTACGACCACACCCAGCGTATAAAGCCAGGCTTCCACGCGGACTTTCGCCCGCTCGCCATGCGCCGACCGCGCCAGGCTCAGCGCCTTTATGGAAATGACCGGAAACACACACGGCATCAGGTTCAGGATCAATCCTCCGAACACTGCGCCAAGTAGCGCACCGATCAGTGTGACACCTGTGCCCGATAACGGGGCATCTGTAATGGGCGCAGCCGTGACCGCACCGATAGGCACACTGATATTTGGCTCGACCCGCACGACCTCTGCACGGCGTCCCAGCGGCCCGTCATAGGCGACCAGTGCATCGAACGCTTCGACACTGTCCTCAGCCCAGCCAAAGCCCGCAACCTGTCCAAAGCGCACCCCGCCATCCGCGCGCTGCACGGTCTGCTCCGCGCTGTGATCGATGACCCAGTTCTCATAGGGAAACAGATAGGCCCCCATCAGGTTTTGCGCGCCCGCGACATCAATGATGACAGTGCCGCCTTCCAGTCGCGCGCCCGCGCTTAGCTCACCGCGTCGGGGCGAGGCCTCGATCGCATCGCGTATCCGCGGCCCCCAGATCGGGTCGCCGATTGCCGTGCCGCCGACCACCAGATCGAGCCGCAAAACGGTGGACTCCGGGATGCAGATATCCTTGCAGACGAGGTAATAAACGTCCGCCTCCACCGTCCACGCGCCCATGGCCTGCGGAGCGGTCAGCGTGACCGGAAAGAGCGGCGCGCCCTCGAAGCCGTAATTGATGATCGGCCCTGTCGGCACGGGGCTCGGAACGGGCCAATAGATATCTCCGGCCTCCGCGCCGTCGGGCAGCTCCCAGGTGATCTGCACCGGTTCGCCGCTATCGCCGGGGTTGCGCCAATAGGTGTGCCAGCCCGCATCGAGCTCGGTCAGCAAGGCGACGCTGAATGTCTGACCCGGCTCCACCATGTCGTGACTGCTGACCAGGCGCGCATTCACGCGGCCCGTATCCACGACCTCCGTTTCTGCGGCAAAGGCGGACGCCGCCAATAGCCAGGCGAGCAGAACTGTCAGAAGAATACGCATCCCGCGCCCTATAGCGCAGACGCCTGAACAATCATCCTCCATTGCCCGCATTTCACGGAGTGTTGAGCGGGCATGAAAAAGCCCCGATCGAAAGATCAGGGCTTGTTCAAATAGCGATGTGTTAGGCTTTACGCGTTTTGCGCAGCACCATTGCGGAGCGTCATGTTCACAAGACGCTGCCAATTGCCGAGGCTGACCATGTGGGCATGAGCCACGGCGAGGAAGCCGCGATCGTTAAACGACTTCAGCGTGGCGTCGTCGAGCTTGCGCAGGCGCTCCTCTGTGATGGCGAAATAATCCGCGATCTTTTGTTTTTCGGCGGGTGTGCCATCGGCGTTCATGCCCTGAAAGTTCATTTCCTTGGGCTCGAACAGGTCGTGCTTCTTGAATTCCTCAACCATGGCGTCGGTGGCCTGACGGTCGCGCTCGAAGTTCTGCAGGAACTCGAAAGCTTCCTTGGTGTAGGCGGATGTGTCGTCACCATCGAAGAATTCCTGCACCAGGTTCTTGTCGGACACGCATTCCGCAGACGCATCGACGCAGACGACGAAGCGGTCATTGACCTTGTCACCGGCAAGCACGAACGGATAGCGGCGCGCAAAAGCGGGCAGGTAGAAGTCCTGGTCGAACTGGCCGTCCTTGACGAACAGGTTTTCGCCCGCGCGGATACCCATCACAGCCAGAACAGCTTTGTTCTCACCTGCAAAGATGATTGGGTAGCTTGACGCGGCGGAGCCGAATTCGGATGCCGTCAGCGGCACGAAGTGCTGATCGGCCATGTAGTCGAAAGGCCGCTTAAGCGAGCTGACGCCCGACTTGCCGAAGCGTTCCTTGGTCAATGGCTGCGGGTCCTTGTAGAACATCACATTGCCAGACACGTTGATTTCACCCTGTTGGGCGGGCTGCTTAGCCATGAAGGCCTCCCCAAATGGAACAATACCGCCCGGGCTGGGCGGCAAAATATGGGACTCGATAGCCCATCGCCAAGATGGGGACAAGCGCAGGCTGCGGCGTGGTCGGTCCATCGACGTATATGCGCTGTGCCCCCCGCATATCTACCCGGCGGCAGCTTATTCATCGCTTACGTCGATTGCGTCCCCGTGCCGGTCGAACGCCTGTAACCTTCGCCCCTGCTAAGCTCGAATCTGCTCAGCCCGCCCCTGTTCAGCCCGCCCCTGTTCAGCCCGCCCCTGTTCAGCCCGCCCCTGCTCAGCCCGACCTTGCGGTTCCGGTTAGTGCCTGCGCATAGGCCTCGGCATTGAAGACCTCCAGATCCTCCAGCCGCTCCCCGATCCCGACGAAGTGGATCGGCAGGCCGTATTTGTCCGTCAGGTTCACCAGCACACCGCCTTTGGCCGTGCCGTCGAGTTTCGTCATAACCAGTCCCGATACGCCCGCGACATCCTTGAACACCTCGGTCTGGGACAGGGCGTTCTGGCCCACCGTCGCGTCGAGCACGAGAAGCGTGTGGTGCGGCGCGGTTGCGTCCTGCTTCTTGACCACGCGCACGATCTTTTCCAGCTCGTCCATCAACTCGGTGCGGTTTTGCAGGCGGCCCGCCGTGTCGATCATTAACACGTCATAGCCGTCCTCCTTGGCGCGTTTCATGGCGTCGAATACCAGGCCGGCCGCATCCGCGCCCTGCTTGCCCTCCATGATCGGGGCCTCCGCGCGGTCTGCCCAGATAGCGAGCTGTTCATTGGCGGCGGCACGGAACGTGTCCGCGGCGGCAATCAGGATCGTGTAGCCCGCATCGCGGAACGTCGCGGCGAGCTTACCGAGTGTCGTCGTCTTGCCGGAGCCGTTCACGCCGACGAACAGCACAACGTCCAGATGGCCCGATCCCGGCTCGTGATTGAGCTTAAGCGGCACTTCATGGGGTTTCAGCGTTTCGGTCACGACCTCGGCCATGGCCGCGCGGACTTCGCTGTCATCGACCTGCGTGTTGAAGCGCTGGTCCTGCAGCCGCTCGACGATGCGCAGGCTCGGCTTCACGCCGAGGTCGGAGGCGATCAGCCTATCTTCAAGGTCTTCCAGCGCCTCGTCATCCAGCAGGCGTTTGGTGAACGCGCCCGTTACCCCATCGCCCAGCTTGGCCGTGGACCGCTTCAGACCCCGTGACATGCGCGAGAAGATATTGCCGTCCGGCTCCGGTTCGGGGGCGGGCTTTGCGGGTTTGGGCCGGGCTTTCAGGGCCTCGACCTTGGCTTTGGCGTCGGCCTTCAGGCGCTCGCGTTCGGCGGCTTCCGCCGCCTCGCGTTTGGCCGCGTCTTCTGCTGCGACGCGCTCGGCCTCGGCCTTCTCCGCCGCTTCGATTTCCGCCAGACGTCTGGCTTCCGCTTCGGCTTCTCGCTTGGCCTCCGCCGCCCGCGCCTTGTCGGCCTTGGCCTTTTCGCGCTTTAGCCGTTCGCGCTCGGCCTTCTCAGTGGCCTTCGCGGCTTTGGCTTCCGCATCTGCAAGGGCTTTGGCTTCGGCATCTGCCTTGGCTTTGGCCTCGGCCTTCGCTTTCTCTGCGGCGTCCGCTTTTGCCTTGGCTTCCGTTTGTGCCTTCTCGGCAGCTATACGCGCAGCCTCTCCCTCCGCAGCCGCCTCTGCCTCCGCTTTTTCCCGTGCTGCTTTTTGCGCTCTGGCATCCGCCTCGGCTGTCTCTGCCGCCTCGCGCTCGGCTTTGGCTTTGGCAATGGCCTCGGCTTTTTCCCTAACGTCTTGTTCGGCTTTACGTTTGGCCTCGGCGTCGGCGCTTTCCTTTGCTTCACGCTCCTCGGCAGCTTTCGCCTCGGCAGCCTCGGCGTCGGCTTTGTCTTTCGCCGCGCGCTCCTCGGCCATCCGCCGCGCTTCTTCGACGGCGTCGATGCCCTTGGCTTCGCGTTCGGCGGCGAGAGCACGGGCCTCAGCCAGCGCGCGCTCGGCGGGCGTGAGGTTTTTGGGAGCTTCTACAGGCGCAGGAGCTGGGGGCAGCGCAGCCTCTTCGCCCTTTTTTTTGCGCCCGAAGCCCAGCCGCGACAGCAGACCTTTTTTCTCGTCAGCCAATGATCTCTCCAGTCAATGCCTCGCCGTCATGGCCGCTCACGCGCACCCTGCCAAGCGCACCCGCCGCCAAAGGCGTGGAGACCCGGATACGGGAAAAGTCCGCGAGGCGTCCAATCCCTCCCGTTTCAGGGCTGCCCGCCTCGAACAGCGCCATATCCTCGTCCCCGATACGGGACGCCAGATGCGTCGCCCGCGCCCGCGCGCCCGCCTTGCGCAGGGCTTTGGCGCGCGCCTTGGTCACATTGCTATCGACCGCCGGCATTTTTGCCGCCGGGGTGCCTTCGCGTGGGGAATAGGGAAAGACGTGCAGCCAGGCGATGGGCAGTGCCTCGACCAGCGCCAGCGAGTTGGCGTGCATTTCATCCGTCTCGGTCGGGAAGCCCGCGATCATGTCCGCGCCAAACGCCATGCCCGGCCGCTCGGCCTTCAAGCGCTCGACCAGCCGCACCACATCATCGCGCGAATGCCGTCGCTTCATCCGCTTGAGCACCATATCGTCGCCCGACTGCAGGCTGAGATGCAGATAGGGACTCAGGCGCGGCTCGCTCACAAGTGTCTCGAACAGGACGTCGTCAACCTCCGCCGGATCGATGGAGGAAAGCCGCAAGCGCCCCAGCTCTGGCACGAGCTTGAGGACGCGGCGCACCAGATCGCCCAATGGCGGCGCACCCGGCAGATCGCCGCCCCAACTGGAAATATCGACGCCGGTCAGCACGACCTCGTGATAGCCTTGGGCCACCAGATTGCGGACATGATTGACCACCTCGCCCGCAGGAACGCTCCGCGCGCGGCCCCGGCCAAAGGGAATGATGCAGAAGGTGCAGCGATGGTCACAGCCATTCTGCACCTGCAAAAATGCCCGCGTCCGATTCTGATGCCGGTCTGGGCTGTTGGCACTGCCGGTGAAAAAGGGGGCCGTTTCCATCACCGACTGAATGTCGTTGACGCGCACGCGCTCCGTGCCCGGTGACAGAAAGGAATCGAGCGCCATTTTCTCGGCATTGCCGATGACCTGATCGGTCTCCGGCATCGCGGCAAAGGCATGGGGGTCGATCTGGACGGCACACCCCGTGACCACGATGCGGGCCTCGGGACTGGCCTTGCGCGCGCGACGCACGGCACGGCGCGAATCCGCGACGGCGGCATTGGTCACCGCGCACGTATTGATGACCACGGTCTCTCCACCGTCCCCCAGACTATCGGCTTCGCGCAAGTGCTGGCTAACCACATCCGCTTCCGCCGCGTTGAGGCGGCAGCCGAGATTGACCACGCGCGAGGCCGCGCGGGGCTTGGCCGTCCGTGCGCGGGACTTGCCTGTCCGGGCGCGGGGCTCGGCTTTGGGTATCTGAGGCAAGGCGCTCATAGGCGGGATGTGGGCGTCCGGAAGAATGCGGTCAACACCGCCGTGCCGCGCCTTTTCCAGACCCTTCCAATATCCGGGCCGACCCTCTATGAGCCGCGCGATGGGCCTCAAGCAACTCATACCCCTGCGCGCACGGATGCGCTTGAAATGGTTTGCACTGGCGGGTCTCGACGCGCTGCGGCCCATAAAAGCGCCGCGTGTTCCGCCGCGCCGCCTGACCTCCATCGGGGGCGGCGACTTCATCGGTCTGGGCGAATCCTTCATCGACAAGCTGGTTTCCTCCGGGCTTCGCCCCGACTCGACCGTGCTCGACATCGGCAGTGGGCAGGGACGCATGGCGCGCCCGCTTGTCGCCCACCTTACCCAGGGCCGCTATGAGGGCTTCGACATCGATGCCCACGCCGTGACCTGGGCGCAGGCCGCTTATGCCGACATCACGCGGTTCCAGTTCCAATGGCTCGACGTCTTCAACTCTCGCTACAACCCCGACGGCCAGCGGGGCGATGTGCGCTTTCCCTATGCCGACAACATCTTCGACGCCGTGATCGTCGCCAGCGTGTTCACCCATATGCGCGAAACCCGCATTGCGAATTATATCGCGGAAATGGCCCGCGTGATGGAGCCGGGCGGCATGGCGCTCGTCACGGCGTTCCTGCGCGAATCCAACGCCCCGCCGCGCGACAGGTTGGGGTTTGTACACCGCATTGACGATCATAGCTGGACGACATTGCCCGAAATGCCCGAAGCCGCGATCGCCTTGCGGGAAAGCTGGTTTCGCGAACAGCTATCCGCGAACGGACTCGTCATTCGCGAACTTGACCGCGGCACATGTTTTCACCGTGGCGGCACAACCTTGCAGGATTTTTTCCTTATCGAGAAAACAGGCTGATCGGGAAACAGGCTGTTCGAGAAAACACGTTACGGCGCAAACACCCCGTCGCCTTCCAGCTCCACCGGGCCGGTCATGAAAACGTGGTCGGTGTCCTTGTCCCAGACGATACTCAGCGTGCCGCCATCCAGCGTCACCGCGACCTCCCGTCCGACGCGCTTTTGGCGAACGGCCGCCACTACGGCGGCACATGCGCCCGACCCGCAGGCCTGCGTCATCCCCACGCCGCGCTCCCAGACTTTCAGGCGTATGGCATTCGCGGCGTCCACGCGCGCGAAGCCGACATTCACCTGTTCGGGAAACAGCGGGAAATACTCCACCATCGGCCCGACCAGTTCCGGCTTGGCCGTGGTAAAGTCCTCGACAAAGAACACGCAATGCGGATTGCCCATGTTCACCGCGCCCGGGTTGTGCAGTACCGGCGCATCTATGGGCCCGATCTTCACATCCACATGATGGGTGTGCATAGCCTCCTTGAGGGGTATCTCTGTCCAGTCGAGCTTGGGCGCACCCATATCCACGCGCACTTCCAAATCGCCCGTTTTCACACTCGGCAAAAGGCCTGACACCGTCTCCACCGTGCACGTCTGTGTGCCCATTTCCCGCATCCAGAGCCACGCCACGCAGCGCGTCGCATTTCCGCACGCCCCCGCATGGGAGCCGTCGCGGTTGCGGATTTCCATGAAGACATCGGCGTCGGCCGACTTTGGCGGGCGCACGACAATCACCTGATCCGCGCCGAGCTTGCCCATGAAACGACCACCCGGCTCTGCGACCTGCCGCACCTGCTCTTCGGACAGATCCGCACCATCCCAGCCGTCGAAGATGGCAAAGCGGTTTCCCGCGCCATTCATGATCGTGTAATCCATTCGCCCCGTTAGCGCAGTAATGCGGCTTTGCGAAAGCGCTTAAGCGTCTTCGAGCTCGCGCCCGTCCTCGATCAGCAATGTGTCATCATCCCCGGCGTTCGACCGTGCATCCATCATGCGAAAGAACACATAGGCGCCGACCGCCGCCACGGCGACCGTGCCGACACCGATACCGGCATTGCGCGGGTTGTTGCGCACCAGCCGTGCGCCGCTCTGAACGACGGCGCCGCTACGCTCGCGCGCACTGCCCAGCACATTGGCGATCGCCCCCGCGCTGATGCCGCTGCCCGCAAGGATTGCGAGCGCGTCCTTGGCCTTTTCCTTCACATCAAGATCGATCGGCCCGAGATTGTCGAACCGCGCACTGATCGTCTCGACAGTGCGTTCCACCGCGTTGCGGTTATCGGGAAGAAGAGTGTCTAGAATAGCTTTCAGCATGATCGGTCTCCGGGTCGGAATGAAGGTCTCTACCCACCCAACGCGCGAGCCTGCGCTAGTGTTTCACGCTCAAGCCGCCCTGCGTCCCCGCCTGCCCCTGACGGGCGTCTCGTCGAACAGTTCCGCGAGCTTTTCCGTCATGGCGCCGCCGAGTTGCTCGACGTCGTTAATGGTGACGGCGCGGGCATACCAGCGGGTGACGTCGTGGCCGATGCCGATGGCGACGAGTTGCACGTCCGAGCGGTTTTCGATCTTGTCGATGACTTCGCGCAGATGAGACTCCAGCAGGCCGGAGGTGTTCTGACTTTGCGTGGCGTCATCGACGGGCGCGCCGTCGGAAATGACCATCATGATGCGGCGTTGTTCGGGTCGGCGCTGAAGGCGCTGATAAGCCCATTCCAGCGCTTCACCGTCGATGTTCTCCTTTAAAAGCCCCTCGCGCATCATCAGGCCGAGGTTCCGCTTGGCGCGCCGCCACGGCATGTCGGCGCTTTTGTAGACTATGTGGCGCACGTCATTAAGACGGCCCGGGCGCTTGGGCTTGCCCGCTGCCATCCAGTCCTGAAAACTCTTGCCGCCCTTCCAGGCGCGTGTGGTGAAGCCGAGGATTTCCGCCTTCACGCCGCAGCGCTCCAGCGTGCGGGCAAGAATATCCGCGCAGACGGCGGCCACCATGATGGGCCGCCCGCGCATGGAGCCGGAATTATCGATCACGATACTGACCACGGTATCGCGGAAATCGGTCTCGGCTTCCTCCTTGAAGGTAAGCCCGCCCGTGGGATCGGTGATGACGCGCGTCAGGCGCGCGGTATCGAGCACGCCCTCCTCCAGGTCGAACGTCCAGCTGCGCTGCTGCTGCGCTTGCAGGCGACGTTGCAGGCGGTTGGCCAGCCGCGCGATAACGGAACTGAGGCCCGACATGTGCCCGTCCAGATAGGTGCGCAGGCGTTCCAGCTCATCCGTCTCGCACAAATCCTCGGCCTTGATGACTTCGTCATGGGCGGTCGTGAAAACGTGATAGGGGTCGGGAATGTTGCTCGGCATGGGGCGCTGCGGCGCTTCGGCGGGTTGCAGGTCGTCGGTGTCGCCGTCGCCATCGATGTTTTCGGCGTCGATCATGTCCTGCGGCTCGGCGCTGTCATCCTCTATGGCGTCGGCATCGCTGACCTCGGACTCACCTGCCTGGTCCTGGCTTTGCTCGTCGGAATTGTCCTGGCGGGTGTCATCCTGATCGTCCTCGCGGGACTCGTCGTCCTGATCGTCTTCCTCTTCGGGGCGGGCCTTGTCGTCGGACAGGTTGAACGCCTCGATCAGGTCGCTCACGCCCGCGGAAAACGCGCTTTGGTCATGGACGAGGTTTTTCAGACGCTCGAATTCGGGCCGCGCCGTATCATCCAGAAAATTGCGATAGGCATCCATGATGCCTTTGGTGCCGGCGGGCAGCTTACGGCCCGAGAATACTTCCCGTGCATAGATCGCGATCGCATCGGCGAGTGGTGCGTCCTCCGTCGTCACGCTCTTGTCGAAACCGCGCCGCCGCGCGCGTGCATCCAGGGCCGCGTCCAGATTCTGGCCTACACCCGGCAGATGCCGCGCCCCGAAGGCCTCGCAGCGTGCCTGTTCCAGCCCTTCATAAATGGCGCGCCCCGGCCCGACGGGAGGGAGGTTGTCCGCGTAAAGCTCCGCATCGTGCAAAGCGAGCCGCAGCGCAACGCCATCGGCGTCACCCCTCGCCTTGGCGATCACGGCAGGCTTGGGATGCGGCGGCAGCGCCGGCAGCATGATCTGGTCGCGCACCACGCCCGCGACCTCGCCGCCAAAGGCGACCTCCACATCCTCGCGCGCACTCAGGGCTTTGGTCGCGCTCGACAAGGCTCGCTTGAAGATATCTCCGGGGGTCGGCTCGCTCATGGTGGGCCTAAGCCACCATCACCTTGGCGGCTGACTCCCGCAGGTCCACGCCAAAGGCGCGTTGGTAGAATTCGGCGATGACGGGGCGTTCGAGTTCGTCGCATTTGTTGAGGAAGGTCATGCGGAAGGCCTGAGCAATGTCACCGCCGAAGATGCGGGCGTTTTCGGCCCAGTTCATGACGGTGCGCGGGCTCATGACCGTGGAGATGTCGCCGTTGATGAAGGCGTTGCGGCTCATATCGGCAACGCGCACCATGCGGGCAAGGGTCTCGCGGCCGTCCTCGGTGTCGTAGCTCGGGGACTTGGCGAGCACGATGGCTTCCTCCTCGTCATGGTCGAGATAGTTGAGCGTGGTGACGATGGACCAGCGGTCCATCTGGCCCTGGTTGATCTGTTGCGTGCCGTGATAGAGACCCGTTGTATCACCAAGGCCGACCGTGTTTGTGGTGGCGAACAGGCGAAAGGCGCTGTGCGGGGTGATGACGCGGTTCTGGTCGAGCAGCGTCAAGCGGCCTTGCGCCTCCAGCACGCGCTGGATGACGAACATCACGTCGGGGCGACCGGCGTCGTATTCGTCGAAAACGAGCGCGACCGGATGCTGCAGCGCCCAGGGCAGGAGGCCTTCGCGGAACTCGGTGACTTGCACGCCGTCCTTGAGTACGATGGCGTCCTTGCCGACGAGGTCGATCCGGCTGACATGGCTGTCGAGATTGACCCGGATGAGCGGCCAGTTGAGACGCGCGGCGACCTGTTCGATATGGGTGGATTTGCCCGTGCCATGATAGCCCTGCACCATGACGCGACGGTCGAAGGCAAAGCCCGCACACAGCGCGAGCGTCGTCTCGTCATCGAAACGGTAGGCCTCATCGACCTCCGGTACGTATTCGCTGCGCTTGGAAAAGGCCGGTAGTTCCATGTCGAAGTCCACACCGAAGACGTCGCGGGCGTTCACGGTGGTATCGGGTTCCATGAGGGGGAACTTGTCGTCACTCGCAGAGGGGGTCATTCGGATGGCTCGCATTCGGAAATTCGGGGAAGTCGGCAATCTATAGAGGGCGTCGCGGCCTGCGCAACTGTCGGGACGTGCCCGCTTTGCCGCAGGAGGGTTTGAGGAGGGTCGAGGACGCAGTAGATTGGGAGGCTGTGGGATCAGGCGGGGACGCGTTCCGCCGCGCGGGCCCATAGTCGGCCGACCTCGGCGCGCACATTATGGCCGTCCGCGCGGAGCATGGCGCTGATCATGCTGATCTCGGAAAAGGCCCAGAACAGCCCCGCTTCGAGGAAGAAGACCTCACCCGTGTCCTCGTGGACGCGAAAGTCGAAGAGAGAATAGTGCCGCGCGCCGAGGGCTTTGTGCGCGGTGAGGGCGGCGTCCTTCAATGCGGCTTCCAGTTTCGGCGAGATCTGCGCAGGGCAGATGGCCTCGGCGGATTTGCGCCGGGTCTGGGACACGGGCAGGCCGTCATCATCCGTGTGCAGCTTGTCAGCGGCTTCGCGGATGGGACGCTCGGCGCTCATGGGATATTCCATCATGGCGGGCACGATCAGGTCGGCCTCGGACTCGACCACGCAGAGGCGGATCTCGCGGCCCGGGATGAAGGCCTCGATCAGGATCTCGTCGTCATGGGCAAAGGCATCGGCGATGGCCGCATCGAGTTCCGCGGACTCGCGGACGAGGGTCAGCCCTTGGGAGTTGTCCGCGCCGTTCGGCTTGACGATGACGGGCAGTGCGATCTCTCCCGCATCCTCGCCGCGCCGCAAGACGGTGGCGTCGGGAACGCGCACGCCGGCATGCGCGACGACGGCGCGGGTCTTGGCCTTGTCCGTACAGAGGGCGGTGACGTGGGCGGGGGAGCCGACGACCTTGATGTCGAGCATGTCCTCGAACAAGGCGCGATAGGTGCTCATGCCGCTGGGGCAGAACATGTGCGGCACCATCAGGTCGACATCCTCGTTCATGGCGGACATGGCGAGCAGGGCATCGGCAAAGGACAGCTCCGGCCCGAGGCGGTCGAGCGAGGGGCCGAAACGCCATGTGCCGCCGGGCGAGATAAAGGCGTAATGCGCGGTCGTGCCGTCGGGATGGTAGACGTCCTGCGCGTAGAGCCTGGAGAGCTGCGCCATGAAGGCCGTTTCCGCCGAGCCGACGAGGTGGAGCACGCGCAAGGGCGAGGGCGAGGCTGTATCGGTTCGAGGGCGGGCGGGGCTCAGAACGGCGGTCATGGCGGTCTCCAATGTCGTCTTCCCCACTCTCCCAACCGATGACGGCGCGAGTCCGTTCCCGCTTCACTCCGCGCATTGGGGCGGGTAAGCGGCTGTCATGAGCGAGACATTGAAAATCGGGGTTCTGGGTGCGGATGGGCGGATGGGCTCGGCCTGCATCCGCGCGATCGCGGAGAGCGGGGCAGCAACGCTTGCGGTCGCCTTTACGCGGGATGATGCGCCGACGCTGGGCCATGATGCGGGTGCGCTGGCGGGTGTGGCGGAGACCGGTGTGGTCTTGCAGCCCTTCGATGCGGATGCAGTCGATGCCTGCGACGTGTTGATCGATTTCAGCCTGCCGGATGCCACACACAAGGCTGCCGAGGCCATGACGCAGAGCGCCTGCCGGGCGATGGTCACGGGGACGACGGGGCAGACGGAGGCGGAACTCGCGGCGCTGAACGCGTTCGCTTCGGATATCGCGATCTTGCGCGCGGGGAATTTCAGTCTCGGCGTGAACCTGATGACGGCGCTGGTGGAGCGCGCGGCGGCGTCCCTGCCGGAGGGCTTCGACATCGAGGTGCATGAGGGCCATCACCGGCACAAGATCGATGCGCCGTCGGGGACGGGGATCATGCTAGGCGAGGCCGCGGCGAAGGGCCGGGAGGTGGATTTCGCGTTTGTCTCCGACCGCGATGGCGAGCGCGTTCCGGGCAGAATCGGGCTGAGCGTGTCCCGCGCAGGCGGGTTGATCGGCGAGCATACCGTGGATTTCGTATCCGAGCTCGAACGTCTGACCATCAGCCATCAGGCACTGGACCGCTCGCTCTTTGCGGATGGCGCTCTGACGGCGGCGCAGTGGCTGTGTGGTAGAGCGCCGGGGCTCTATTCGATGAAAAGCGTGTTGGGGTTAGAGTAGGCCGCGCTCGCGGCGGAGCTCCTGCTCGAAGCCCGCGCTGGAGCCGCGGTGATAGGCGCGCGCGACCAGATAGGCCGTCAGCGCCCAGAGTGCGATGAGCATGAAGAAAACGCCGAACTGATAGACGAGGAAGGTCGGCTCGAAGGTGCGGTCTTCGCCGGATAGCTTCCAGACGAGGTTCATGAACGCATCCGCGATGCGCAATGCGGGCAATGTGAACAAGGCGACGGCGGCGAAACCAATGGCCATGAACTTGGCCGAGCGCGGGGCGTGAGCGCGCAGAAAAGCGGCCTCGAAGCGCTCGAACTCCATTTCCATACCGCTCATGCCTTCCGCGGTGCGGTAGTCGTAATCCGAGCGCGCATCCGCCCGCACGGCCTTGTAGCCGAACCAGGCGCGAATCCCCTGAATGGCGGCAAGCACGAGCAGGATGACCATGACGATGGCGATGGGGGAGTTGAGGATGCTCATGGGGGAGATGTTGTAGCGAAGGGCCGTGTGGTCAAGCCGTCACACGCGCCTGTAAAAACGCCCGCTGGGGAGAGCGGGCGTTTTGACTTTAGCGGATGGCCAGAAAGAAGGGCTGGCCGCGGCGGTCGATCTCGACGGCGGTCGTGCCGTCGCGGCGATCCATGGCGTCCTCGAAGTCGTCGAGGCCCGCAATCTCCTCGCGGTCGATGGCACGGATGACATCGCCCTCGCGAAGCCCGCCGCGCCAGGCGCGGCTGCCGCGATCGACATCGGTGACGAGCACGCCGTCCTCGCCGCCGCGCAGTTCCATGTCGCGCGGGATCGCCGTAATGGTCGCGCCCTCGAAGGTCTCGCTACGCAGGCTCGCGGGCTCCGTCGTGACGGTTTCTTCCATCATGTCGTCATCGCCGTCATCGGGCATGGCCTCGACGAGAATGCGCGTGGTGCGCCGCTTGCCGTCGCGCAGATAGGTGATGTCCGTCCGCGTGCCGGCCTCGACCAAGCCGACTGTGTTACGGATGTCGGACGCGCTGACGATGTCTTCGCCGTTGAAGCCGACGATGACGTCGCCCGATTGCAGGCCGGCCTTGTCGGCGGGTGTGTCCTCGCTGACCTGCGTGACTATAGCGCCGCGGCTGACGGTCAGGTCATAGGCATCACGCAAGGTGGGCGTGATGTCCTGGATGCCGACACCGATGCGGCCCCGGCGGACTTCGCCGTAATCGACAAGCTGGCGCATGACGCCGCGCGCCATGTTGGCGGGCACGGCAAAGCCGATGCCGTTGGAGCCGCCCGAGCGGGAGAGGATGGCCGTGTTGATACCGACGAGTTCGCCCTTGGAATTGATCAGCGCGCCGCCGGAATTGCCTTGGTTGATGGCGGCGTCCGTTTGGATGTAGTTCTGATAGGTCTCATTGGATCGCCCGCTTTCGCGACCGAGCGCGGAGATAATTCCGGTTGTCACGGACTGGCCGATCCCGAAGGGGTTGCCGATGGCGGAGACGTAATCGCCGACTTTCAGCATTTCCGAGTCTGCAAAGGAGAGCGCGGTAAGGTTATCGGCGTCGATCTGCAAGATGGCGATGTCGGTCTGGGGGTCGCTGCCGAGGATTTCCGCGTCGTATTCGCGGCGGTCCTTGAGCGTGACCATGACGTCATCGGCCCCGCGCACGACATGGGCGTTGGTCATGACAAGGCCGCGCCGGGCATCCACCACCACGCCGGAGCCGACGCTCGCGGTCGGGCGGCCTTTGCCATCCTCCATGTCGGGGAGTTCAAAACTGTCGCCGAAGAAACGACGCATGCGTTCTTGCATCTCGTCCATGTCGCGGGTCGAGCGGTTCGATGCCCGCGTACCGGAGGTCGCGATATTGACCACAGCGGGCGTGGTGCGCTCCAACAGCGGAGCCATGGTGAGGACTCCGCGCTGCGTATCCATGCTGATGGCGGAATTGGAGGTGAACGGGACCTGGGGAATGGCTGTCGGGGCAAGGTGTATCGCGCCGGCCATGAGCGCGATTGCGGCCGCGCCACCGATAAGCATGTGTTTCAAGGTCAGTCTCCTGTGTTGTCACAGGAAAATGTAGGCGCTTGGCACTGACCCTCAAGTGAATGGCCGGAAACCTGACAGTAATTTAAGGGATGTCACGATCGGGTGAGGCGTAATTGGCCGGTAAGATGGGTGTCGGCGTTTAATTCCGGCCTGTCTCGAAGCCCGCGATGTTGACCAGATGCACGATCAGAACGAAGGCGGCGCTGATGCAGAACAGGCACACGACCATCCAGTTCATGCGGCGGTATTGAAAGCCGCGTCCGGGGGTGAAATGGCGGTGAAAGCTCCACATGCCGACGGCGACGCTGAGTGCCAGCGCGATAATGCTGATGTTCAGGTCGGTAAGGTACGGGTCGATTCGGGAGAGCATGGTAGGACCTGCGCGGTGAGGCGCGTCGATACACCGTGCTCGGTCTTGTTCCAATAGCTGGGCCTGCGGACAAGGTCGATCATAGCGTGCCAGGCGGGCCAGGTTAGCAATAGCCAATAGAGGGGAAGTGTAAGGAGGTCGAATGCGCGCACCCGAAGCCCCGCTCTGTGCGCACCGATGGCGGCGACGACAATGCCGCTAAAATAGAACATTCCGCCAAAGCCGAGGATGAGCGGGGAGGGCGCGTGACCGGCGAGAGCAAAGCCGATCACGGCCGATAGTGTGATCGCATGAAAGAGCGTCGAGAGCAGGGTGAGTCCGATAGTGGCTTGGAGGGCAAGGAAGCGGCGAAGGCCACGCCTGCCGCCGGGCGCAAGGGGCGCACGCATATGCGCGATATAGGTTTGGGCGAAGCCTTTGATCCAGCGCGAGCGCTGATCGCGCCAGGCCTTCAAGCTCGCCACGGCTTCTTCCGCAGTGGGGAGGTCAATCCAACCGATGCGGCCATGATCCATCATGGCGAGGCGGAAGGTGAGGTCGGCGTCTTCCGTGACGTTCCAGGCGTCCCATCCGCCTGCGGCTTCGAGCCGGTCACGGCGGATGTGGTTGGATGTGCCGCCGAGCGGGGAGGGGATGTCGGCGGCGCACAGGCCCGGCACCCAGGTGTAGAAAAGCGAGGCGTATTCGAGGGCGAACTGGCGGGTGATCCAGCCGGGCGCGGCGTTGTCCACGCGCAAGGGGGCCTGCACGGCGGCGAGCGCGGGATCTCCTGCAAAGGCTGAAGCGGCGGCGCGGAGCTGCTGCGGGTGGGGAGAGTCTTCGGCGTCGTAAATGGTGATCAGTTCACCGGTCGCGCGACGCATGGCGACACGGAGTGCCTTGGGCTTGGTGCGCGGCTCGGATGGCGGCACGCGGACGATGTCGAAGTAAGAGGGGAGTGGCGGCATGGCTTTGAGCGTGGACGCGTCATCGGCTTCGCACACCATAAGAATCTGCAGGCGGTCATGGGGGTAGTCGATCCGGGAGAGGGCGGCGACAAGATGGGGGAGCGTGGCGGCTTCGCGGTAGAGCGGGACGAGGACGGTGTAGGCGGGGAGATCGGAATCTTCGAGCGGTGCGCCTGCCGCGCTAACGGGGCGGTGCAGCGCGGCGAACGCCTTGAACATGGCCTGCAGCCAGAGGAGGGCGGCGACGGTAAAGAGGACGATCTCGGTCGGGATGACAACCATGAGGGTCGGGGCGGTGGAGAGTGAAAGCAGCGGCAGAGTCCGAGTCATCCGCGCCGCGCCTGGCACAGCGGTATAACTCCCGCGGGTCGAGGACACCTCCCAGATTTCGTTCGTGGAATCCCCATCCCCGGAGATGGGCATCCCTACCTTCTCCATTGGAAGGTGGCTAGATTGTCTTCAATCTAAGTTCAAGCCAAAACCGTCATCCCGGCGAATGCCGGGATGAGGGACATAGGGTTGCTACCTCCTAATCCGCCAGCTTCTGCATCAGATAGACGTGCTGCAGGGCGAGGCGGTTGGCGGTTTCCTTGAGGTTGGCCGCTGCCGAGTGGCCGCCATCGATGTTCTCGTAATAGAGGAAGTCGTGGCCCTGGTCTTCTAAGCGCTGGGCGAATTTGCGGGCATGGCCGGGGTGGACGCGGTCATCCTTGGTGGAGGTGATGAGGAAGACTTCGGGGTAGTCTTCGTCCGCGCGAAGGTTGTGATAGGGGCTGATGCGGCGGAGGAACGTGCCTTCGACCTCGTCGTCCGGGTCGCCGTATTCGCCCATCCAGGACGCGCCCGCCAGCAGGGTGTGAAAACGCTGCATGTCGAGCAAGGGCACGGCGATGATAGCCGCGTTGAAGAGGTCGGGACGCTGGGTCGTCATAACGCCCGTCAGGAGACCACCATTGGAGCCGCCTTCGATACCCAAATGGTCGGGGCTGGTGATGCCCTTGTCTATCAAGCTTTCGGCGACGGCTATGAAGTCGTCATAGATGCGCTGGCGCTCGGTCTTCAATCCAGCTTGATGCCATTTGGGGCCATATTCGCCACCGCCCCGGATATTGGCGAGCACGTAGACGCCGCCCTGTTCGAGCCAGAGCTTGCCGCGTGTGGCGGAATAGCTGGGATTGAGCGGGATTTCGAAACCGCCATAGCCGTAGAGGAGGGTGGGATTGGTGCCGTCAAGTTCCACGTCCTTGGCGCTGACCACGAAATAGGGCACGCGCGTGCCATCGGACGAAGTCGCGAAATACTGCTCGGCCTTCATCTCTGTCGTGTCGAACCAGTCGGGGAGCGACTTGGCCGCTTCCGGTGTCATATCGGAGTCCGATGTGTCGAGGACGTAGAGCGTGTCCGGGGTAAGGAACCCTTCCGCGGAGACGAAGGCGACGCTTTCCTTGGGGTTAGTCGCGCCGACGCTGGTCGTGCCGTTTGCGGGCAGATCGATGGGAGTGGATGTCCAGGCGTCGTCATCGAAATCGAACGCCTCGATACGGCCTTTGACGTCCGTGGTGAGGTTGACGAGCACTTTGTCCTTGGTGATGCCATAGCCGCCGAGCGAGGACTTTCCGTCCGGGCGGACAACGAGTGTGGCGGGCCCGACTTTGCGGTTTTCCATGAAGTCGGAAATGGAGAAGCTGACGAGGTCGCCGGTCTTGAACTCGCGCCAGTCTTCATTGAGCATAAGGAGGATCTGGTCGCCAAACCGCCCGCCCAGATCGGCCTTGGCGGGGATGTCGAACTTGACGGGGGTCTGCGGCACGCTGTCCTCGACGGGCACCCAGAAGGTCTCGGAGTCGTAGAAGGTCTTGGAGCGGGAGATGACGATCTCGCGCGTGCCGTCTTCCATTTCCATCGTACCGGGCCAGTAGCCGACATCGGCCTGCTCGCCGCGGCCAAGCTCGACCGCGTCTGCGAGCGGGGTGCCGCGTTTCCAGAGCTTGGCGACCATGGGATAGCCGGAATCCGTCATGGTGCCGTCACCGAAATCGACGCCGACGACCATGTGATCCTCGTCGACCCAGGCCATGGTGCCCTTGGATTCCTCGGTGACGAAGCCGTCCTCGACAAATTGCTTGGTGCGTGTGTTGAATTCGCGGCGCACGACGGCGTCCTTGCCGCCATCCGACAGGTTGACGATGCAGAGCTCATAGTCCGGGCCGAGGCAGCTATTGCCCTTATAGACCCAGTTCTTGTCTTCCGCTTCGGCGAGGGCGTCGAAGTCGATAACGGTCTCCCAGTCGGTGTCATCGGAAAGATAGCTGTCGAGCGTGGAGGTGCGCCACAGGCCGCGGACGCTGTTCTCGTCCTGCCAGAAATTATGCACCGCGCCGCCGCGATAGGCGACATAGGGGATCTTGTCCTTGGAGTTCACGATCTCCAGCGCGTCATTATAGAATTGCTCGTAGCGGGGGTCGGCCTTGAGGCGGGCAAGGCTGGGTTCGTTCCAGGATTTGACCTTGTCGAGCGCGCGCTCGCCCTCGACCTCTTCGAGCCAGAGGTGGTCTTCGTCGCGCTGGCCGTCCGTATTGTAGGCGACGGGGGTGTAGGTGTCCGCCGCATCGAGGGTCTGGGTGGGCGCGTTTTCGGTCATGGTGGTCTCTGCGGTCTGGGTGTCGGAGCAGGCCGCGAGGGCAATGGTGGATGCGCCGAGGATGAGGTGTGCGAGTTTCATGGTGTTCGTTCTCCCGTTTGTTCCCATCTAGGCATAACTCCGTGCAATTGCCAGACACGCCTTTGATGAGCGCGGGTGAGAGGCTAGGACGCCGGGTATGACCGCACTTGCCAAACGCCTTGACTCCCTCCGTCAGATGAAGGGGGAGACGATTGCCGATCTGTTCGACGGTGAACGGATGGCAAAATTTGCGCATCGGAGCGGGGGCTTGAGGCTGGATCTGTCCAAGCAGGCGATTTCGGGCAAGGCGTTGGATGCGCTGCTGGACTTGGCGGAGGCGGCGGGGCTGGAAGACTGGCGCGCCAAGCTGTTCGCGGGCGAGGAGATCAATACGTCCGAGGGGCGGGCCGTGCTGCACCCGGCGCTGCGTGGCGTGGGTGGGAGCGAGGAGGTGCGCGAGGCGGTCAAGAGCGAGGGTGCGCGCATGGACGCCTTTGCGCAAGATGTCGTGGGTGACTTCGATGCGATCGTGCATGTCGGGATCGGGGGATCGGATCTGGGCCCGCGCCTGGTGGCGGATGCGCTGATGGCGGTCGCGGAGCCGAAGTTCGCATTGCGCTTTGCAGAGAATGTGGACGGCGACAGTATCAACCGTGCGCTGGCGGGGCTCGACCCCGCGCGGACACTGGTGGTTATGGTGTCCAAGAGTTTCGGGACGCAGGAAACGCTGATGAACGGGACGGCGGCGCGGAATTGGCTTTCGGGCAAGGGCCGCATGGTGGCGGTGACCGCCACCCGGGAGCGGGCGGAAGCGTTCGGTGTCGCGGCGGAAGATATCTTCGACTTCTGGGAATGGGTCGGCGGGCGCTATTCGGTGTGGAGCGCGGTGGGGCTGTCCCTACGGATCGCTTTCGGGCCGGAAGTGTTTGCGGACTTCCTCAAGGGTGCGCGCGGAATGGACGCGCATTTCCGCGATGCGGCGTTTGCCGAGAACCTGCCGGTACTGATGGCGCTGGCCGGTGTGTGGAACCGGAATGTGGAGGGCTATGGGTCGCTGGCGGTCATTCCCTATGCGACGCCGTTGCGCCTTTTGCCAAGCTTTCTTCAGCAGCTGGAGATGGAGAGCAATGGCAAATCCGCGACCCGCGAGGGCGAGGCGGCCCTGCCGAGCTGTCCGGTGGTCTGGGGGACGGAGGGCACGAACGGCCAGCACGCCTATTTCCAGTGGCTGCACCAGGGGATGCCCGGCGCGCCCGTGGATTTCATTGCGGTGCTTGAGGATTACTCCGGGCGGGCCGACCATCACCGCGCGCTGCTGGCCAACTGTTTTGCGCAGTCCGAGGCGTTGATGCTCGGCAAGACTGCAGAGGCGGTGCGCGCGGACGATTTGGCATTAACTGCCGAGTTGGTCGCGCAGAAGACGTTTCCGGGCAATCGCCCGTCCACCACCCTGACGCTCGATGCGCTAACGCCCGAAACGCTGGGTGCGCTGATCGCGCTTTATGAGCACAAGGTGTTCGTGCAGGGCGTGATCTGGAACGTGAACTCGTTCGACCAATGGGGGGTTGAACTCGGCAAGGTGCTGGCGAGCACGATCCTGGACCAGATGGAAGCGGGCGATGCGGGCGAGCACGATGCGAGCACAAGGGCGCTGATGCGCCTGGCGCAATCGCAGTCCTGACGGAACGGGCATGCGGGTGCGTTCGTTCATGTGGGCAATGAAGGATATGCTGACGGACCTGTTTACCGAGATCGAAGACGGCTTCGAGGAGTTGCGCGACAGTTTCGTTCCGACCGCGGAGGTCACGACGCCCGTGCTGCAAAGCTATCTGGGTTACACGACGCCGACCGCGCTGGTAGCGCGGGGGCGGGTGCTGGCCCCGAAAACGCAGGCCGCGCGCGAGGCGGCACGCGGCCGGCTCGGCAATATTCGCAATGTGCTGAGCCTGTTCAACACGCGGGAGCTGCCTGGCGTGCGTGTGCGGATAGGCGGACAGGACGCGGTGTCCGACAAGGAGGGCTATGTACGGGTGGAACTGCCAAAGCCTGCCGAGAGTCCCGAGAACGGACTCCACCGTGTTCCGTTCGGCTTTCCCGACCATGACGCGCCGGATGGCGAGGTGTTGATACGCGCGTCCAACACCAACGCACAGTTCGGGATCATCTCCGATATTGATGACACGGTGCTGAAGACCGAAGCCTGGTCGCTTAAGCGCAATATCGTGAACTCGCTGACGGGATCCGAAGACTCGCGGATCGTGTTTCCCGATGCAAAGGTCCTGCTGGACGATCTGGTGGCGGGGGCGAACCCGCTGTTTTTCGTGAGCTCGTCACCGTGGAATCTCTACGGGTTTCTGCAGCGAGTATTTGCGCGCAACGGCCTGCCCCATGCGCCAAAGTTCCTGCGCGATTTCGGAATCGGGGAGGGCCAGCTCGTGACCGGCACACATGGCGATCACAAGGGTGAGGCCATCGATACCATTCTGGCGGCGAGGCCGGAACTGCCATTCCTGCTGATCGGTGACACCGGACAGCATGACGCCGATGTCTATGCGGATGCGCGCGAGCGCCATGGCGGACGGGTGCGGGGCGTGATCCTGCGGCTGGCCGGGCCGCTGGATGCGGAGGACGCAAAGGCGATGGAGCGGCTGCGGAGTCTGGGCACGCCCGTCTGGCGGGTCAATGACTATGGCCGCATCGACCGGCGCGAACTCCACACGGCGCTCGCTTAAAGCCCTGTTCAAGTGCGCGCGCGGGTTCTATCGCGCCCGCTATGGCCAAATCGAAAAAGACACCCAAACCCAAAGCGCGCCGTCCCCGGGGGTTCGAGGATCGCAGCTCGGATATGCTGCGGGCGGAGATGGATCTGGTGGCGACAGCCTTCGGGGTCTATGAGAGTTTCGGCTTCGAGCCGCTGCAGACGCCGGCCTTTGAATATGCGGATGCGCTGGGGAAATTCCTGCCCGATGACGACCGGCCCAATACGGGCGTGTTCGCGCTGCGCGACGATGACGAGCAATGGCTGTCGCTGCGCTATGACCACACGGCGCCACTGGCGCGGTTCGTGGCGGAGAATTACGACGCGCTCGCCAAACCTTACCGGCGCTATCAGGCGGGAAGCGTGTTCCGCAATGAAAAGCCGGGGCCGGGGCGCTTCCGGGAGTTCGTGCAATGCGACGCCGATACGGTGGGCGCAGGGTCGGCTGCGAGTGATGCCGAGATGATCATGATCGCCGCCGAGATTGCACGGGCGGCGGGGCTGTCGGATAAGGCGTTTCAGGTGCGGGTGAACAATCGGAAGCTGCTGGACGGCCTGCTGGAAGTGGCGGGCGTGGAGACGGATGCGGAGGCGCGGCTGAAGACCTTGCGGGCCATCGATAAACTCGACCGGCTGGGCCGGGATGGGGTGGAGGCGCTGTTGGGTGCAGGGCGCGAGGACGAGTCCGGGGACTATACGGATGGGGCAAAGCTGACACCCGCCGCCATTCAGAGCGTACTGGATTTTATCGAGCTGGCGGGTGCGGACCGCGTGGAGACGTCAGGGACGCTGGAGCGTCTGGTTGGGTCGAGCGCGCGCGGGGCGGAGGGCGTGGCGGAGTTGCGGGCCATTCACGACCTGTTGGAGGCGACGGGCTATTCGGATGACACTGTGGCGTTCGACACCTCCGTCGTGCGGGGCCTTGGCTATTATACGGGCGCGGTGTTCGAGCTGGAATTGCTGACCGATATTCGCGACCGGAAAGGACGGCCCGTGCGGATCGGATCAATCGGGGGCGGTGGGCGCTATGACGATCTGGTTAGCCGTTTCCGCGGGCAGAGCGTGCCGGCGACGGGGTTCAGCTTTGGCGTGTCGCGCTTCCTGACGGCGCTGGAAAAGCTCGATCTGATCGAGCAGACTGTGCAGCCGCCCGTCATTATCTGCGTTTTCGACAAGGGATTGATGCCGGAATATTTCAAGATGGCGGCGGAGCTGCGTGCGGCGGGCATTCGGGCGGAAGTGTTTGTCGGCAATGGCAATGTCACCAAGCAGATGAAATATGCCGACCGCCGCAGCGCGAAATTTGCCGTGCTGATGGGCGAGGACGAAATGGCGGCGGGCGAGGTGACGCTGAAGGATCTGGAAGCGGGCGCATTGGCGGCCAAGGCGATCGCGACGAATGAGGAGTGGCGTGATGCGCGGCCGGCCCAAAGCCGCGTGCCGCGCGGGGAGATTGTGGCGCGTATCAAGACGTTGATGGGCTGACCCTGTCAAGACCGGAAACGAAAAACGGGTGGGCGCCGTTCTCGCCCACCCGCTCTCGGGAGTTGACGCGCGGGGAGATTGGGGGTTCCCGTGCGCGACGGTCTCGGTTTGCATGTTTTAGGGATATGCAGCCCGACAGCCCCTTCATCGCAGGGCAAGCCTGTCTTGAAGATGTCGCCGGTATGAAAGGGTTGTCATCTGGACAAAAAAAGACCCGGTAGCCGAAGCTCCGGGTCGGAGTGGGGCAAGTCCGAAGACCGCCCGATAGAGAGACACCTCCTCCAACCAGTCAGCCCAAAGGTTGGACACAGTCGAACAAGATGTGACTCTTATGACACCCAATGTCTGAATGGCAACTGAACGGGCCAGCGAAGACCTCCTATCGCTTGGGCTTGCGACATCTATCACCAGGCCTCACATGCAGATCATGGACGCACCAATCGATATCCGCATCATTCCCGTGACCCCTTTCGCGCAAAATTGCAGCCTGATCTGGGACAAGGCGACAAAGGAGGCCGTGCTGGTCGATCCGGGCGGGGAGGCGCAGCGCCTGATGGATGCGGTGGCGGAGCTGGGCCTGACGCTGAAGGAGATGTGGCTGACGCATGGGCATCTCGATCATGCGGGGGCAGCGGACGAGATCCGCGAGGCGACGGGGGTTCCCGTCATCGGCCCGCATGAGGACGACCAGTTCTGGATGGACGACATTTCCGATCATTGGGCCAAATACGGCCATCCCGGCATGGGGCGGTCGGTCGTGCCAAGCCGTTACCTGAAGGATGGCGAGACGCTGCGGCTGGCAGGGCTCGACTTCGACGTCATCCACACGCCGGGCCATACGCCGGGGCATGTGGTTATTCTGCAAAAAGAATTGCGGCTGGCTTTCGTGGGGGATGTGTTGTTTCAAGGCTCCATCGGGCGGACGGATTTCCCCAAGGGCGATCATGCGACGCTGATACGCTCGATAAAGGAGCGCCTCTTGCCGCTGGGCGACGATATCCAGTTCGTGCCGGGTCATGGGCCGGCGAGCACGTTCGGGCGGGAGCGGGTGTCGAACCCGTACCTCGTAGGCGGGATGAGTGCGCCCAACAGCTCCGGACCTGGTTAGGTCATGCTGCTAAAATACCTTCTGCTGCTCTTGGCCACCTCGATCGTTTCGACAGCAGTGCTACTATATGGGTCTAAACAAAATATACGTTTCGCTGTCCTGATCGGTTTTCTGGGAATTGGCGTAAGTGTTTTGACGTCATTCCTACTCGTGTTCCGTGTTTTCGTCTTTGTTTTCAAGACCTAGAGATTTTCAATTGTCTCACCGACTTTGAAGCTTTTTAGGTCGAAATCTTCGGGCCTGTAGCCCGGATCGGGGTATTGCGGGTCCATTTGTTCCAGCGTGTGGCGGACGACCGATGAGATGATCGCGCCGCGGGCCTTGCGCGAGTCCGACGGAATGACGTGCCAGGGCGCATGGTCGGTCGAGGTGCGCTGGAGCATGGTCTCATAGGCGTCCATGAAGGCGGGCCAGAGGGCGCGGTCTTCCAGGTCCCCGGGATTGAACTTCCAGCGCTTGTCCGGCTCTACCAGACGGTCGCGGAGGCGCTCGGCCTGCACGTCCGGGCTGATGTGGAGCATGAATTTCAGGACGGTCGTGCCGGACTGAACGAGGAGTTTTTCGAAGGCGTTGATCTGGGCATAGCGTTGCTCGACGGTTTCGGCGCTCGCGAATTCGCGGACTTTGACGACGAGGACGTCTTCGTAGTGCGAGCGGTTGAAGACGGTGATCTCGCCCGCGCGGGGCACGACCTGATGGACGCGCCAGAGGAAATCGCGGGCGAGCTCGGCCTTGGTGGGGGCCTTGAAAGCGGCGACGCGCGTATTCAGCGGAGGGGTGCGCGACAGGATGGCCTTGATTGTGCCGTCCTTGCCGGAGGTATCCATGCCTTGCAGAACGATCAGGAGCTTGCGGTCGGCCTCTCCATAGAGTCGGTGGGCGAGCTTTGCGACGGCCTTGGCATTGGATTTCGTAACGGATTTTGCGCTGCTGGAGGTCGCCTCCATGCGGGTCGGGTAGTCTCCGAGGGCGATGTGTCCATTGGTCGGGACGCGGGTGGCAGCGATCAGATCGGTGGGGTCGAAAACTTTCATGTGCTTTCATAGGCGGTTAACTTCATCTGAAAAGCAGGGATTCAGGCTTTGGGCGTAAGCGGTGCATCTGTGGAATAGGTATCGGCGTGGCTATCGCCGGAGGGTTCGGGTGAGCAATATGAGCAAGATGTGGAGAGACTTTCGCAAGGCGACCGACGGCACATTGAGTGTCTGGACGGCGCTGGCGGCCATACCTCTTATATCGGCTGTTACGTTCACGCTGGATTTGCAGGGCGCTGTGGGCCAGCGCGACACGCTGAAATCCGCGCTGGATACGGCGGTGCTGGCGGCTGTCAATCATAATGCGCTATCAATCGAGGAGAAGAAAGCGTTCGCGATCGACACCTTCATGACCAATTACAACGGCACCGCAACGGTCACGTCCACGCGGGCCACGGCGGATGCGAATACAGTCAGCCTGAGTGTGGAAGCGAGCTTTCCTAAAAGTGTGTCGTCCGCGTTCGGTGCGATCGCGATCGACGTCAATGTCGAGAGTGCGGCCACCCTGAACGAGGAAGAGACCATCTGCGTGCTCGCCCTGGACGAGGAGGCCGAGGGTGCGATCACCTTTGAAGGCGACATTTCCTACATGTCCGAAACCTGTAGCGTTCATGCAAATTCGACAGCCGACATCGCGCTCGTATCCGACACCAAGGGCGTTCCCCTTGCGAGATCCTTTTGCACGCCCGGCGGGGCCGAGGGCTATTTCAGTCCCGGTGCAAATGGCGAGTGCCGCGTTATCGGCGATCCTTATGAGGGCAAACGCGCGCCGGTCGAAAACGGATGCACAGTTTTGTCGCATGCCGCGATCGTCAGTAATATCGGTTTGCTTGCAAACCATCTCGGTCTTGCAAGCCTCGGCAGCAATCCGGTTGCGAACGCGGCGCTTGGTCCTGCTACTGCAGCGATTTGGGGTGACGACGATGACGATTACGGTGACGATGACGATGATGATGACAATGGCTTGAGCGGGTATAAGGGTCTGGGGTTTGAGTGCGTCGGAGATATCGATGCCTGCAATTTGGTCGAGCAGGCGAAACTCAAGGACGGAGAGAAAAAGCATGAAAACCACGGTCACTTCGCCGAGGCCCTGGATGTGTGTATCGCAGAGGGCGACTGTACGTCCCTGACGGAAAAACTTGCCGATCCGCTTGGGGGTCCCATTTCTGTTTCAACTGCAGCTTTGCAACCGCGGGCGATACTCTCCGATGATCGCATCATTACGCTGATGGAGGGCGATTCGCCCAATGTCGTTGACAATAACGCCGTCATCACGCCGGGAACCTATTGCGGTGGGCTGACGATTGCAGGCCGCGACGTCGTGCTTCCTCCGGGTGAGTATTACATGAAAGACGGCCCCCTGGTGGTCAAGGACGGCGCAACCGTCGAAGGCCGGGGCGTGATAGTCGCCCTGGGTGGAAACGGCTCTGTCCTAAAGGTCGAATCCGGTGGCGCTATCGATGTGACTGCACCCCGGACAGGAGCGTTTGGCGGCATCGCCATCATGGAAGATACGCGCGCCGAAAACACCCTACTGACCAATGGCGACATGGCCCTGTCACGCATTGCCGACGGGTCACTTAAAGTTGGCGGAACCGTCTATCTTCCGAGCCATCAATTGGTGGTGACGGGGGAGAAAGCCAATTTGGGTGCGATCGCCCCGTCCACCTCGCTGATCGTGGGAAAAGCCCTGTTCAAGGGCGACGGCATGATCGAAATCTCCGTCGATCACCGTGCCGCCGGCCTGCCGGCGATCCAGCCCCGCTCGGAAGCCGGTGCGCGACTCGTGCGTTAATCAGCCCTCGAAGCTGGCCTTCAACTCTTCGAGCTCCAGCCATTCGGTTTCGAGCGCGTCGACCTTTCGTCGCAGATCCGACAGGGCTGTGGCGTCGTCGTTGAAGCCTTCGGGATCGTCGCTGAAATAATCCGGATCGGCGAGCAGGGCGGTCAGGCGGTAGACCTCCGCATTGGCCTTGGTGATGGCCTTGGGGATCTCCTCCAAGCGGTGCTTGTGCTTAAAGGACAGTTTGGCGGCCTTCTTGGCAGGTTGAGCCTTTTGCGCGGCGGTGTTGGCGGATTTTGCCGATCCGGTGGTCTGGGCCTTGGTGACGCCAAAGCCGCGTTGCGCGACCATGTCGTCATAGCCACCCGCATAGAGCGTCCAGTACCCGTCCGCTTCCCAGCCAAGTGTGCGGGTGGCGGTGCGGTTAATGAAGTCGCGGTCGTGACTGACGAGCAGCACAGTGCCGTCATAGTCGGCGACGAGTTCCTGCAGGAGGTCGAGCGTTTCGAGATCGAGGTCGTTGGTCGGCTCATCGAGCACGAGGAGGTTTGACGGACTGCGCAGGCCACGGGCGAGCTGGACGCGGGCGCGTTCGCCACCCGACAGGCGCGACAGGGCGGTGGTGCGCTGTTCGGGCAGGAACAGGAAATCCTTCATATAGGCGATGACGTGGCGGGTCTGGCCGTTGACTTCGACGCCGTCCGTGCCGCCGCCCGTCAGCGCGTCGCCGAGCGAGAGGTTGGGGTCGAGGCTGTCGCGGGACTGGTCGATGATGAGCGGGGCAAGATTGGAGCCCAGATCTATGGTGCCGCTATCGGGGGCGATCTCGCCGGTCAGAAGCTTGATCAGCGTGGTCTTGCCCGTGCCGTTAGGCCCGACAATGGCGAGGCGTTCGCCGCGGGTGAGCTTGAAGGAGAGGTCTGAGACGAGGGTGCGGCCCTCATAGGACTTGGTGACGTTTTCGAGTTTTGCAACCAGCTTGCCGGACTTCTGGCCCGATGTAGCATCGAGGCGCGCTGTGCCTTGCGGCCCACGGGAGGAGGCGAGCTTTTGCTTGAGATCGGAGAGTTCGCCCATGCGCCGCATATTTCGCTTGCGGCGACCGGAGACACCATGGGTGACCCAGTGTTCTTCGCGCACGATCTGACGGGCGAGCTTGTGACGGTCGAGGGCTTCCTGTTCGAGTGTTTCGTCGCGCCAATCCTCGAAATGCTCGAAGCCCTTGTCCAACTCGCGGGTCTCGCCCCGGTCGAGCCAGACGGTGCGGCGGGTGACCGAGGAGAGGAAGGCGCGGTCGTGGCTGATGAGGACGATGGCGGCGGAGGACCGCGCGAGCTCGTTTTCAAGCCAGAGTATGGTCGGCAGGTCGAGGTGGTTGGTCGGCTCGTCGAGCATGAGGATGTCGGGTTCGGGCGCAAGCGCCGCGGCAATGGCGGCGCGGCGCTTTTCCCCGCCCGACGCAGTTGCCGGATCGGCGGAGGCGTTCACGCCGAGGGCATCGAGGAGGTAGGGTACGCGGTAATCGCTGTCGGCACCTTGGAGACCTGCGCGCACGAAATCCTCCAGCGTGGCATGACCGCTCATATCCGGGTCCTGCTGGAGGTAGCGCCAGCTGGTGCCGGGTTTGACGAAGCGTTCGCCGGAGTCGGACGCCATGCGATCGGCGGCGATCTTGAGCAGGGTCGATTTGCCCGAGCCATTGCGTCCGACCAGGCAGACGCGGTCGCGGGGAAACACCATGAGGTTTGCGTCACTCAAAAGCGGCTGACCGCCAAATGTGAGCGCAATGTTTGCGAGGGTCAGGAGAGGGGGACGGGCCATTTAATTGCATTTCCTGAGAGTGTGTTCACAGAGTGCGAGGTCGAGACCCGTGCGCCAATCCTCAAGTGGGTGGGCAAAGGCGGCTTCGAAAGCGCGCGTGTCCAGCACGGAATAGGCCGGGCGCGCGGCAGGAGTCGGGTATTGCGAGGTCGGGATGGGGTTGACCCTAACATCCAGTCCGGCCCCTTGGAAGATGGCGCGGGCGAAACCGGCCCAGCTGGTCATGGGCCCGGTGTTTTGGACGTGATGGGTCAGCTGGCCATCCCAGCCGTGATCGAGTGCTGCGAGGCAGGCCGCCGCGAGGTGCCCGGCATAGGTGGGACGCCCAAGCTGATCGGAGACGACGTTGAGCTCTCCACGCCGGGCCAGACGCAGCATAGTGGTGAGGAAGTTCGTGCCAGTGCCGTCATAGACCCAGCTGGTGCGCAGGGTGAGGCTGTTACCGTCAGCCGCACGGACGCTGCGCTCGCCGGCGGCTTTGGCGCGGCCATAGGCGTTGACGGGTGCGGTGGGGTTGACGGGGGTGTAGGGCAGGCGGGCTGTGCCGTCGAAAACGTAGTCCGTGGAGATGTGGATGAAGGGCAGGCCCGCCTTGGCGCAGGCGACGGCCATGAGGCCGGGCGCATCGGTGTTGAGTGTGCGGTTTGCGTGGGATTCTGTCTCGGCGAGGTCCACCTTGGTATAGCCGCTGGCATTGATGACGGCGCGCCAGCTCCCAGAGCTGATGCGGGCAAGGCAGGATTCAGGCGCGTTGGAGAGGTCGCAATCCGCCGAGCCGACACAGCGATAAGGCCGACCTTGCGCCCGCAGGGACAGGGCGAGGGCACGTGCGAGTTGGCCGTGACGACCGAAGATGAGGATGGGAGCGGACACGCCGCCTTATTGCGCAGGCAGAGCGGTTTGCAACCATCCCTGTTCAGCGGAAAGATGGGTTTGAGGCCAGACTGTGTTGTGAGGGGAGATCGGCTCGCGGCTCTGCGTATTCTACGGGGAGAATGGTTTGCAACGATTGGGGGCCTCGCTACACGTGCGCATGGGCCGTTTTCTGACTTCGCTGCTGTTGTGTCTCGCGCTTTCGCTGTGGGCAGGCGTAGCCATCGCGCAGGACGGGCCTCCGACCTCCAGCGATATTGGCAATCTGAGAGCGCAGATCGAGGACCTGTCTGAGGCGACCGAGGAGGAACGCACGGCGTTGTCGGATTCGATCGCGACCACGCAGAGCACGTTGGAGCTGGCGGCGGCAGCGCGGAAATCCGCCCGCGACTATGCCCGCGAGCTTGAGACCGCTCCGACGCGTGTGGCTGAACTCGATGCGGAAATCGAGCGCCTGCGCGACGCGCCCGCGCCCGAAGCGCCCATGGCCGACCGCATGGACAACTCCGTATTGCTGGCCGTGGAGCAGCGCCTGGCGGAGGCGGAAGCGCAGTTCACTTTGCTGAACGCCGATCTCGATCGGGTGGGCGCAGCGCAAGAGCGGATCGTGTCGCGGCCATCGGCGATTGCCGAGGAGATCGATCAGGCGCGCACGGATCTGAGCCGTATCGACGAGGAGCTGGAGCAGTTGTCCGGCGGGGAGGAATTGACGGTCGCCGACGATGTGCGGGTGCTGAACCTTCGGGCCTCGCGCGATCTGCGTCTGGCGCAGCTGTCGCGGCTGGAGGCCGAGCGCACGTCGCTTGCGGCGCGCAGTCAGGTCCTGCAGCTGGAAGGTGACCGTCTGGCGATCGAGCAATCGCGTCTGGCGGAGACGATCGAGGGCCTGCAATCGCTGACGGGCCAGAGGCGGCTGAACCGGGCCGCAGAGCTTGCGGCGCGCAATGAGAACGTGCTGGCAGATGTGCCACAGCATCCGTTGCTAATTGCGGCGGCGGCGCGCAATTCGGAGCTGGTCGCGCGGTTGGAGGTGCTGGCGCTGACGGAGGCGAACCTGCCCCGCAAGCGCGCCGATGTGCAGCAGAGCCTCACGGATGTCACCAGCAATCTGCGCATTGCGACGCAGCTGACCGAGCTTGGCGATCTCGACCGGCGCTCGGGCGAGACGCTACGACGCTTGCGCGCAAGCGTTCCGGTCATAGCGACCATCGTGGCCGATACGGAACAGACGCGCGAGGCCATCATCATGGCAGGCACGGATCAGTTGCTGGCGCGCGACGAATTGCGCCAGCTGCCATTGCGGCGGATCGACCCGGACGCGATGCTGGCGGAATTCCGCCGCTCCGATCCGAGTGCGCCGGAATTGTCGGATGACGCCGAAGCGGGTCTGCGACGGCTGTTCGATGTGCGGCGCACGCTGCTGCGAGAGATCAGCGAGGCGGCGACCTCGCGTGCCGACGATGCGGCGAAGCTGAAGATCCTGCAAGACGATCTGCTCGATGCCTCGACGCAGTTGCAGACACGGCTGGACCAGAACCTGTTATGGTTGCCGAGTGCGGAAATGGTGTTCACGCCGTCATGGCCGGGGGCGTTAGGTCGGGGGGCCTTGAAGCTGATGCAACCCTCGCGCGGGTTCGCCGTGTTGACCTATTTGCGGGACGGCGTGCTGGATTTCTGGTGGCTGTTTGCGCTGGCCGTCATCTTTGCCGGGTTCCTGTTTACGTCGCGCCATCGCCTGCGCGACAACATCGCCCAAGCCTCCAGCCGTGTCGGACGCGTGCGCGAGGATGGCTATTTCCTGACGCCGCGCATTGTTCTGGAGTCGGTCTTGCTGGCGCTGCCCGTGCCGGTGATCGTGTTCACGACGGGTTGGATACTGGGCCTGAGCGAGACAGGCAATCCGCTGGTACTGGATACGGGCGAAGCGCTGCGCGTGGTGGCGGCGTTCCTGCTGGCGTGCCTGGTCTTGCGGGCCTGGGCGCAGAAGGGCGGCGTGTTCCAGCGCCATATCCGCATCCCCGACGATCTTCGCCGCGGTATCCAGATCGAGTCGCGCTGGTTCATTCCGGTGGCAAGTGTCGCGCTGGCAATCCTGATCGCGACGCACAGTTCGCGCGATATCGATATTTACGAAGGCGTGTCGCTGGCAGCGTTTCTCGTCTTTGGCGTTTCAGTAGGGCTGTTTGCCTATCGCCAGCTCTGGGGACGCCGGGATGCGTTCGCCAAGACGCTGGACACGGAGGGCGTGTTGTTCCGTTACCGCAAGGTGATTGTGATCGTGGCAGTCGGTGTACCGTTCCTGACGGTGATTGCGGCGGCTCTTGGCTACTTCGCGACGGCGGAGTCGTTTCTGCTGCGCTATCTCTTGACGGCGGGGCTGGTGACGCTGACCTTCATTCTTGCGGGAATGCTGCGCCGGACGGTCAATATCACCCACAGGCGGCTGTCGCTGAAACAGGCGATGGAAAAGCGCGAGGCGGCCGTCGAGACGCGGCGCCGCGAACGCGAAATGGCCGAGGCGGCCGAAGAGGGCGAGGTCGTGGAGATCGAAGCGCCGCCGCCCGTGGATTACGAGCAGATCGACCTGGAGCAGACCTCGCGCCAGACGCGGCAATTGATCGGCACGGCAGTGGTGATCGGCTTCTTCGCGCTCGCCTGGATGATTTGGCGTGACTTGCTGCCCGCGCTGTCGGCGCTCGATTCGGTCGAGCTTTACCGCAATGGCACGCGCATGGAGGGCGAGGGCAATACGGCCATCGAAGTCACGCAATATATCACGCTTTGGGATATTCTTCAGGCGCTGGTGACGGTGGTGATCACGGTTCTGGCGGCGCGCAACCTGCCGGGGTTCCTGGAGATTTTCGTGCTCAACCGCACCCAGCTCGACAAAGGCATCCGCTACGCGATCGTCACGGTGCTGGGCTATATCATTATCGGCATCGGGATATTCACCGCGCTCAATCAGGTAGGTGTGCAGTGGGGGCAGCTCGGCTTTATTGTCGCGGCGCTATCCCTGGGTATCGGTTTCGGCTTGCAGGCGATCATCGCGAATTTCGTGTCGGGCCTGATCATCCTGTTCGAGCGGCCCATCCGCGTGGGCGACTATGTTACGGTGGGCGACCAGTCCGGCACGGTCAGCAACATCAAGATCCGCGCGACGACGCTGACCGATCTCGACAACAAGGAAATTCTGATCCCGAACCAGGAGTTCATCACCACGCGGGTGACCAACTGGACGCTGACCAATTCGATCATCCGCCTGATCATCCCGGTCGGCATCGCCTATGGCTCGGACACCAAGCGCGCGCAGGCGATCATGCTGGATGTGTTGCAAGACGAGACCAAGATCCTCGACAAGCCGCCGCCTCAGGTGATTTTCGTGAACTTCGGGGACAGCTCGCTCGACTTCGAATTGCGGGTGTTTATCCGCACATTCGAGGACCGGTTCCCGGTGATCAATGCGGTGCACACGGCGGTGAACCTGGCGCTCGAAGAGGCGGGTATCGGGATACCGTTCCCGCAGCGGGATTTGCATATCATCGGTGGGGGTGGGATGGCGGCTCCGCCGGTGTTGGCGGCGGGCGGGGAGCCGGCTTAAGCGCTTTCGTCATCCCGGCGCAGACCGGGATCTCCAACCGGAAAAAACAGGTTTTTGCCAGCCCTGTCGTTGATCACGGCAAGCGGGAGATTCCGGCCTGCGCCGGGATGACGGAGTAGGGTTTTTTTACGTCCCGTGCGTCGCGTCCGCCAAGCATTTTGCAAGCGTGACGGCGGCGTCCACGCCGCTGGCGTGCATTTCGGCGACGATGGCGCTGCCGACGACGACGCCGTCGGCAATGGTAGCGATCTCGGCGGCGCGCTCGGGCGTCTTGATGCCGAAGCCGACGACGACGGGGAGGCCGCTGGCGTCCTGCACGGCGCTGACACGATCAGACAGGCCGGAGCTTTCCACCTCTGTGGAGCCGGTGATGCCGGTCATGGAGACGTAATAGACGAAGCCCTTGGTGCCGCGCACGACGTCCGGCAGGCGGGCGGCGTCGGTGGTCGGGGTGGCGAGGCGGATGAGGGCGAGGCCGTGGGTCTCGAAGGCCGAACGGAGTTCGCCGTCTTCTTCCGGTGGCAAGTCGACAATGATCGCGCCGTCCGCGCCCGCGCTCGCCATGTCGCCGGCGAAGGTGGAGTAGCCGCGGTGGTGGACGGGATTGGCGTAGCCCATGAGGATGACGGGGGTGGTGGAGTCGCCTTCGCGAAAACTGCGCACCATGCCGAGGATGTCGTCGAGGGTCGTGCCCGCTTTGAGGCTGCGCAGGCCCGCATCCTCGATGGTGGGGCCATCGGCGGCGGGATCGGTAAAGGGCATGCCGAGCTCGATGATATCCACGCCCGCATCGGGCAGGCGTTTCATCAGGTCGAGGCTGGCCGCGATATCCGGATCGCCGCCCATGAGATAGGCGACGAATGCGGGGGTGTCGGAGTTGGCGAAGGTGGAGTCGAGGCGGGCGGTCATGGGCCGCGCTATGTCACGGGGCGCGCGGGATGGGAAGCGCCCGTGAGGCTATACGCTATCCATAAGTGCAAACCCGATAGCGACGATGCCAGCTAACAATACAAGAGCTGCAAGACACTTAATCGTGCCGAAACCCACCCTTAACAGATGGCGAATGCCTTCCTGCGCAGATGGTATTGATTTCATTGATCTAGTTATGGGTCTGCACCCTCGGCCAGACCCAGACATATGCTGCGGCGATGATGGCGATCTGCACGACGAGTTTGATGGTCTTGATCACCAGTCCGAGCCGGCAGAAGGGATCTTTAGAAGGCTGATCAAGATTTACATTTGCAATCAGTTCGACAGAAGATCGCCTTTTCGGAAAGCCTGGTAGGTCGGCTCGCATTCCGGGCCCTTGGCGAAATTGGTCTGGAAGACGATCTGGCGAAAGTCGGACCGCTGTTTGCCGCGCGGCTCGTTCATGGTGCGGTCGGTCCAGGGGCGGATGCTGACGGTGGTCAGGCAGTTGTTCGCGTTGCGTTTCAGGAACTCGTCGAGTTTCTTCTTGGCATTGTAGCGGCGCTCCCACCCGCGGGCGATGAGGGCTTCCTCATAGGCCGTAGCGATCTGAACCTGACGTTCAATGGGTTCACCCTCGCGCAGGCGCTCGCAGGTAAAGAACAGAAAGCCGCCGGAGATGGTCAGCCCCTTGTGCACCTTACGGCAGCCGAGACGGGATTCGGTTTCGGGAAAGCGGGGCAGGTCGAGCACGCCCGCGAGTATGGTGCCATAGGATTCGATGACCGGGGCGGGTGGCGGCGGTGGTGGCGGGGGCGGCTGAACGATCACGGGCGGGGGCGCAGGCGCGGCAATGATGACGGGCGGCGGGGGTGGGGGCGGGGGCGGCGGAACGATCAGGGGGGGGGGCGGAGGCGCGGCAAGGAGGACGGGCGGCGGGGCGGGGGCGGGCTCCGGCGCGGTGGTGCAGCCCGAAAAGGCCACGGCGCAGAGTGTAAACAGCATGAGTAGAATATATGTGTGTCTGTCCGACATGCCGACTCCCGTTCCGACGGTGGTTGGCTCAGCCCCCACGGCGTTGCGGAGGCGAGCCCTTGTCTGAAAGGTCAAAGCCCCCCACACGGTTTTCAACCCTGCAATCCACGGAGAGTTCCATGTTCGCGCTTCATCCCGACCTCGTTCGCGATACCCATCCTGTCGCAACGCTCGAGCTGTGCGAGGTGCGTATCATGGATGACGCCACCTATCCGTGGTTCGTGCTGGTGCCAATGCGCAAAGGCATTTCGGACACGATCGACCTGAAACCCGCCGATCATGCCAAATTATGGGAAGAGTCCGCAATGTTCAGCCGGGCCATCATGAAGGTTTTCGCGGGCGAAAAGCTGAACGTCGCGGCGCTGGGAAACATGACCCCGCAACTGCATGTGCATCATGTGGTGCGGTTCAAGGCAGATGTCGCCTGGCCCGGCCCGATCTGGGGCAAGGTGCCGATGCGGCCCTATGACGAGGGTGAATTACAAGTGATGACCGCGAAAGTGCGCGCGGCGATCTAATTATCCGAACTAGCCATTCAGGGTCGGGATCAGGTTGACGGCGGGCGTCGCGCCGAGGTCTTGCATATCGGCGAGCCCCGCGTCGAGATCGGCCATCAGCGCGGCATGACGCTGGCCGAAAGCGTCTTTCATGATCGGGTCGTTGAAAACGTGGCAACGGTTAGCCGCAACCCCGCGCAGAACCATGGTGATGAAGGGTTCGACCTCCATGCCGTGGGCGACCATGGCGGACGCGATCTTGTACATGGGATCATCGGTATTGACGTCGCCACCGGCGCTGGGCGCGTTCCGACCGGTGGTGTGGATCTGGGTCTTTACGAACGTCGGGCACAGCGCGGTGACGCCGACCTGATGCGGTTCCAGTTCCTGGCGCAGTGCTTCGGTATAGCCGACAACGGCGAATTTGGTGGCGTGATAGGGCGCCATGCCGGGCATGGTCATGTGGCCCGCCATGCTGGCCGTGTTGATGAAGTGCCCGCGCAGGCCGTCCGCGCCGGGGGCGTTTTTCAGGATATGCGGGGCAAAGATTTCAACGCCGTGGACGACGCCCATCAGGTTGATATCGACGATCCAGCGCCAGTCGCGCATATCGGTCTTGCCGGGGCTCGCACCCGCGCCGACGCCCGCATTGTTGAAGACATGGTGCACAGCGCCAAAGCGCTCCACCGTTGCCGCGGCGGCTTTTTCAAGATCCGCACTATCGGACACATCCACGCGGATCTGCGCGCAGCCCGCATTGGACGGCGCGAGCGTCTCGGCAGCCCTCGCGAGCGCGTCCCCGTCGATATCGCTCATCATGACATTGCAGCCAAGCGGCAGAAGCTGGCGCGTGAGTTCGAGACCGATACCGGACGCGGCCCCCGTGATGAAAGCTGTGCGGCCGGCAAAGGCGTTCTCTAAAGCTGGCATGTGTGCTGTGGACATTTAGGCGGCCTTCTCGGATGTGGTAATGGTCGAGGGATGCACTAAAACGCGGCGCAGGACGGGCTCAAAACTTTCGAGGCTGTCGACCTCGAAATCGGGATCGAAGCCTTCCGCGTCCCACTCGTCCACGAATTTGACGGCAAGATCGTACCAGGGCTCGTCGCGATATGTCTCGCGCATGTTCGGGTCCATGCCGAGATGGGCGTAATAGTGTTCGCCCTGGAAATCCTGATGATGATAGAGCGCGCGATAGGCATTGTCCGATACATAGGGCTTGAGCATTTCCGCGACGATCGGGCCGTGATTGAGCACGTTCACGGTCTTGCCCATGTCATGGCAGAGCGCGAGGACGATCTCCTCATCACTTGCGCCGGACCGCCGCGCGAGCGTCGCCGTCATCAGGGCATGATGGAGTTGATCGCAGCCAAAGCCGAGGGTCACGCCCTTTAATTGCTTGAGCAGTCCGATGTAGCGGTCGGCCACACTGTCGAAATGGGGTTGGTGGGCGACCGCGATCGCCATCCAGTCGTCGCGTTTGCCGTCCTGCATTCTCTTAAACATAGGTCCTCCGAGACCGAGAGTGCCTCAACTTTGAACGATTAACAATCCCGCGATAATGAGTGTGCTGCCCATGGCGTAGCGCAGGCCCACATCCTCGCCGAGCCAAAGCCCCGCGAGCACCGGAACGGCGACATAGGACAGCGCCATGAAGCTGTAGGCAAATGACAGCGGCACGGATTTCAGCACATAGACCCACATGAAGGTCGCCACCGCATAAAGCGCGCAGGCCGCAATAAACAGCGGCTCTATGGCGATGAAGACAAAGGGCTGACCGGAGGCGGCAAAGCGCGTGCCCGCCATCTTGAACACGATCTGGCCGACCGCGATCAACATGGGCGTGCCGACCAAAAGCGCGATCAGGACGGGCGGCAGTGTCGCGAGCATGGGGTCGCCCTAGGCCGTCTTGCGGAGGGTCTGGTCGGCGTCCTGTTCGCGGCGCTCGACCAGCACATTGCCTTGGTGGCGTTCGCCACGACCGGCAGCGATGGAAAGATAGTGGATGTGCTTGGCCTCGATCCGCGACCGCGCGAGGCTGTCCAGGATTGTGCCCGCCGTCAGCGCCATCATCGCGCCGAGACCGAAGGTCAGGCTGAGCATCCAGGTCGGCACGCGGGAGACGAGGCCCGTCGCGAGGTATTCGCCAATTACCGGCGCACCCATGCCGACCGCCACCGCCAGAAGCGCCGTTGCGATATAGGCAAAGAAGATGAAGGGGCGTGTTTCCTTCATCAGCGTGCCCATCATGCGCAGGATCCTGACCCCGTCGCGGAGCGAGCTGAGCTTGGATTCGGATCCCTCGACGCGAACGCCGTAATCGCATTCGACCTCGGCAACCGGCAGGCGGAGCATGGAGGCGTGAACGCTCATTTCCGTTTCGATCTCGAAGCCCGGCGACTGCGCCGGAAAGGATTTGGCATAGCGGCGCGTAAACACGCGGTAGCCGGAAAAGATGTCGGTAAAATCCTTGCCGAACAGGGTGTGATAGAAGAAATTGAATATGCGGTTGCCGAATGCGTGACCTGCGCGACCGGCATCAAGCGTCACGTCGCGGCGCGTGCCGACGACCATGTCCAAGCGCTCATCTAGCAGTTTCTGCACCATGCTCGGCGCCATGCTGGCGTCATAGGTCGCGTCGCCATCGGCCATGATATAGAGGTCGGCCTCGATATCGGCGAACATATGGCGGACGACATTTCCCTTGCCCTGGCGCGGGCTGCGAACGACGGTCGCACCGGCAAGGGCGGCCTGTTGGGACGTCTCGTCGGAACTATTATTGTCATAGACATAGATGCGCGCGCCCGGCAGCGCGCGGCGAAAATCGAGCACGACCTGAGCGATGGTCGCGGCTTCATTGTAGCAGGGCAGCAAGACGGCCAACGTCAGGCCGCCGGTTTGAAAACTCTCTTCGGAAGCGCTCAAGACTCTCTCCATCGGATCGGCCCTCCAGGGTCCTCGGGAGGCGGGCATCTGCATTTAATAAAACCACAAGGCGGTTAAGGTAGCGTTTCCTCATGAGCGAAACCCCATGAGCGACACCCCATGAGCGACACCGAGCAGACCGATCCGGCCGTCAACACGATGACGGATGAACGCCGCGCGCCGTGGATGCGAGACAACCGCACGGTCATCCTCGTGGCCTGGGCGCTGTGCGCCACGCTCTCGGCCATTGCGGGCATGATGTTCGCCAATCCGTTTCTTGGCGTGGGCGGCGATGGCGACGACGTGATGCGCTTTCTCCAGCTCCGCGACCTGATGCGCGGGCAGGGCTGGTTCGACCTGACCCAGACTCAGCTCGGAATGGATGGCACGGCCATGCACTGGTCGCGGCTGGCGGATTTGCCCTATCTGATTATCGCCCTGCCGCTGGAGCCACTTCTAGGCGTGGACGGTGCCATAAGAGCGGCGGGTAGCCTCGTGCCGGCATTTATTTCCGGCGTGTTCGCGCTGGGCCTCCTGCGGGGTATGTCGGCTCTGGGTCAGGATTCGCGCCTTCATATCGCCGCCGCCGGAGTTGTGGCGCTGCATATCCTCGCCTTTCCGCCACGCTTTGCCTTTGGCGCGTTCGATCATCATCACCTCCAGATCGCCCTCCTCGCGCTCGCCGTGGGCTACAGCCTTGTGCGAAAACCCTGCGTGGGGGAGGGAGTCATCGTCGGTCTCGCCGTAGCCGCCTCGGTTACGATCGGGCTGGAAAGTGCACCGGTCATGGCCGCAATCTGCGCTTTCTGGGCGATCCGCTGGTGGCTCTCCCCCGACATTGCCAGCGCGACCCGCGCCTTTGGTGGCAGCCTTTTACTCGGGGCGCTCGCGGGCTGGATCGCCTTCACCGATGGCAGCGTTCTGGGCGATGTGCGCGTGATGGGCGGCGTGACCTGCGACGCTTACGGTATGCCGCTCGCGCTGCTGCTCTCGCTTGGCGGGGCGGGCCTCTCCATAGGCGCGAGCGTCGCCCGGACCTTCAAGACCAAGACCGCACTCCTCACGCTTTTGGCGCTCGCGGCTCTCGCCATAATCGCCCTCGCTGCCCCGGAATGCGTCGCCAATCCCATGGACGCGCTCCCGCCAGAAGTCAGCGCCGGATGGCTCTCCCAGGTCCGCGAAGCCATGCCGATCACCTCGCCCGATTTTTCCCCATCCGACGTCGTCCGCTTCGTCGGCGTCCCCGTCGTCGCCAGCGTGCTCGGCCTCCTCATGGCGGTAAAGCGCCGCGACATCCGCTGGGCCGTGCTCGCCGCCGCCAGCCTTCTCGCCGCCCTCATGACCTTTTATCAAGTGCGCTTTTACACCTTTGCCGTCGTGCCCGCCGCCTTCATCATGGCGCGCCTCCTGCTCGACGTTCTGGGGTGGGAGACCCGTCCCGATGGCTCCACCGTCAGTCCGCTCCTGCGCATGCCGCTCCTCCTCGCCGTTTTGTTCGGCAGTTCCGCCGCCGCCATGGGCGCGACCGCGGGGGCGTTTGCTAAGGGCTCGGACACCCCTCCTCCCGTTATGGCCACACCGCGCGCAATCTGCGCTGGCGATGACGTCATGACCGCCATAGGTGAACTCCCCCCGGGCCGCATCCATTCCAGCTTCGACCTCGCCCCGATCATCATCCGCAAGACCGAGCACCGCCCGCTTGCCGGAAACTATCACCGCGGCGCGTCCGACATTGCGCTCTGGCTAAAACTGACCGCACTCCCGGCCGATCAATCCGCCAGCGCCATGCGCGCGCGGGGCATCGACTACCTTATCCTCTGCGAAGGCGGGGCGGCCGAGCGCATCTATGCCGACCTCTATCCGATGGGCTTGATGGCCGACATTCCCGCACTCTCCAACGTCGCGGGCTTTACGGAAATCGCCCGCCCCAATGACTGGGTACGCGTGCTCGCGCCTGAAACCCCGCCTCAGGAATAGTTCTCCGCCTCCCGTCGCAAGTCCCGCGACAACAGCGCCGCCCCAATGACTGGGTACGCGTGCTGACGCCTGAAACCCCGCCTCAGGAATACTCCTCCGCCTCCCGTCGCAAATCCCGCGACAACAGCGCCGCCGCAGCCCGCTCCACCGGCATCTCGCCCGCAATGATCGCCGCCACCGTCGCGCAGATCGGCATGTCCACGCCCGCCCGTTCCGCCATCAGCTTCAGTGCGGGCGCGGTCGCCACACCCTCCGTGACACTCACCCGCTCGGCCATGATCTCCGACAGTGTCCGGCCTTGTCCCATCGCCAATCCGCAGGACATATTCCGCGACTGTTCCGAGCTGCACGTCAGCACCAGATCGCCCAGCCCGCACAGCCCCGTCAGTGTCTCCGCATCACACCCCAGCGCCACGCCCAGCCGCCGCATTTCGGCAAAGCCCCGTGCGATCACCGCCGCGTGAGCCGAACGCCCCAGCCCCAGCCCCAGTACGATCCCGCACGCAATCGCGAGCACGTTCTTGACCGCGCCGCCGATCTCCGCGCCCAGCACGTCCGATGACAGATAGGGCCGGAACGTCGCACTCGCGATGGAGCCGCCCAGACCCTGCAACACGTCCTCCTCCGCACAGGCAAGCGTGACCGCCGCCGGCAGGCCTTGCGCCACATCGATCGCAAAGCTTGGCCCGGCCAACACCGCCGGGACCGCGCCCGGCAAGCTCTCGCCCAACACATCCGACATGAAGGCCAGGCTGCTGATCTCGATGCCTTTGGAACACAGCACGACCGGCAAAGCGTGCTTGGCATGCGGCGCGAAATTGGCAAGCGTGCCCCGCATGAATTGCGCCGGGGCCACCGCGAACACCGCGTCGCACCCGCCCAGATCGCCCAGATCCGACGTCGCCCTCAACTCCGCTTCCAATGCCACATCCGGCAGGTAGACCGCATTGCGATGGTCGGAATTGATCGACTCCGCCACCGCGTCTTCCAGCGCCCAGATCGTTACATCCCGCCCGGCCCGCACCAGGGCTTGCGCACAGGCCGTGCCCCAGGCCCCGGCCCCGATCACCCCGAAATTCTGATACCGCTCGCTCATGCCGGACTCCGCCCGTAATCAATTACATAAGTCATGACTGCACCCTTCATGATTTCGGCCCTTTCTTCCCCGAGCCGCTCGCCGGATCGCGCGCCGCCGCCCCCGCATCCAGTGGCCAGCGCGGACGCGCCTTCGCGTCCAGCCCGTCCGTCAGCCCCAGCGTAAACCGCTCATAACCCGCCAGCGCGATCATTGCCGCATTATCTGTGCAATATTCCAGCGGCGGCGCAATCAACGCAAACCCGTGCGCTTTCGCCAGATCGTCCAGGCTCGCCCGGATCGCGCCATTGGCCGCAACGCCGCCCGCGACCACCAGCCTCCGGCAATCTCCCGATTGCGCGTCCAGATAAATGTCAATCGCATGGCCCACGCGGTCTTCCATCACTTTACACACCGTTGCCTGAAAGCTCGCGCACAGATCGGCTTTCGCCTGATCCGATCTGTCCGATCTCTCCCACGCCCGCGCGACCGCCGTCTTCAATCCGGCAAAGGAAAAATCCGCTCCGGGCTTGCCGCGCAAGGGCCGGGGCAGGGCGAACGTCCCGGCTGTTCCCTTTGCCGCCCAGCGCTCCACATTCGGCCCGCCCGGAAAGCCCAGCCCCATCACCTTGGCCGTCTTGTCGAACGCCTCGCCCGCCGCATCGTCCAGCGTCGATCCCAGCCGCCGGTACTCCCCGATCCCGCGCACCTCCAGCAATTGCGTGTGCCCCCCACTCACCAGCAACAGCAGATAGGGAAAGGCGCAATCCGCGCTCAACCGCACGCTCAGCGCGTGACCTTCCAAATGGTTCACCGCCACCAAAGGCACGCCCAGCGACAGCGCCATCCCCTTCGCCGCCAGCAGCCCCGTGATCACCCCCCCGATCAGCCCCGGCCCCGCCGTCGCCGCCACCGCATCCACATCGCTCCACATCAAGCCCGACGCGCTCAGCGCCTCCTCCGTCACCCGTCCGATCGCGCCCATATGCTCGCGCGCCGCAATTTCGGGCACCACACCGCCAAACGGCGCATGGGCGTCGTCCTGGCTCGCAATGACGGAACTCAACACGTCCCGCCCCCGCAACACAGCCGCCGCCGTCTCGTCGCAGGACGATTCGATCCCCAAAATGACAGGCACAGCTTCCATGCCCCACACCTAGGCACACCCAAGCCCCCGCGCAAACGCCCGCCCTGCGAATAAAGATGTCGCTCAGACAATCCGCGGACATACACAGGCTCCCGCACTTGAATGGCGTTGTGCAGCAACGGGACCTCCCACGTCAGAGCCACGCTCTCCACTTCCACGCCTCCCCGGATTCAATCCGGGGTCGCGAGCCCTCGCGCCATTCCCGTCAGGCCCACCCTCCCGTGATCCCGGATAAACCGCAGAGCGGTTTTCCGGGAATACGTCTGTGTTTTTGTTACTTCTACTTTGCCCTTCCGGCTCAGCCTTCCACCACTCCCGAGCAAACCTCTCCGGCATCACCTCGCAAGGCCATACGGGGATGGGCGTCTCATGCTTGGGTGCCGCTCGCACGATCCGCGTCGTCACCCTCCGTACCCCACGACCCGGCAATCTCGCCAACGCAAACTCACGCACCCCCTCTTGAGACCCCGGCCTGCGCCGGGGTGACGGAGCGGGGTTGGTTTGACTTTCTTTTTTACCGTCATTCCGGCGGTGTGCGCGCTGTGCAGCAGCGGGATCTCCCGCTTGCCTTGAGAACGACAGGGCCAGCTTTGCCCTCACCTCCCACCGCTCCAACGCCCTTATACCACCCAGCCGGTCACACATGTTCATCCGCAGTGCTTCCGACGCCAGCATCTCTCGTTTCCGCTTGGCCCGCCGGTTCCACCGCTCCGCCACCCCAATCCGCTTCTGCAACACCGCCATCCACCCCACGATCAGGGACAGCAGGCTAAACCCCGCATCCCTGCTCTCATCCTCCACCACGCGCAGTGCCAAGCCCTCCACCCGCTCCATCTTCGCAAACAGCGGAGCCGTGTCTTCGCCCTCGGTCTCCGGTGGTGTTTTCCAATTGCTCATGCGCCCAGCATAAGGGCACTCCCTCAGGGGGTGGATATATCTCCCGATATTTCCGCAAACCGTTGAACTAACTGAGGAATACCGACACACTAAGTGCGGATATATCTCATGAGCCTCACAACCCACAGCGGGCGGGGCCGTCGCTGTCGCTCCGGTTCCTTCAGTAAATCCAATCGCCGATTGGATTTTCGCGTCGCGACCCTTACGTCACCCACTATGCACAAACCCCTCGTCATCGGCACACGCGGCAGCCCTCTTGCACTTTGGCAGGCTCATTGGGTGCGCGACCAGCTCGCCGCCACCCTCGACCTCACCGCCGATATCGACCTCCACATCCCCATCCAGGTCATCACCACCTCCGGCGACCGCTTGAAGGGCGACCTCTCCCAATGGGGCGGCAAGGGCCTTTTCACGCGCGAACTCGAACTCGCCCTTCTCTCGCGCAAGATCGACCTCTCCGTCCACTCCATGAAGGATGTCCCCACGCTCAGCCGCGACGACCTTGTCATCGCCGCCATCCTCGAGCGCGCCGATCCCCGCGACGCCTTCCTCTCGCCTGTCGCCTCCACCCTGCGGGACCTCCCCATGGGCGCGACCATAGGATCGGCCTCGATCCGCCGCCGCGCACAGGCCGCGCGCCTGCGCCCCGACCTGCGGTTCGAACTCCTGCGCGGCAATGTCGGCACACGTCTGGATAAGCTCAAGGACGGCGTCGTCGATGCAACATTCCTCGCCTGCGCAGGCCTCGACCGTCTCGGCATGGGCGTGCTCGCCACCGACCGCGTCAGCCCCGAAACCATGCTGCCCGCCCCCGCCCAGGGCGCCGTCGGCGTGGAAGTGCGCCGCGACGACACCCGCATGCGCGACATCGTCTCCCGCCTCGACCACGGCCCCACCCGCCGTGCCGTCACGCTGGAACGCGCCTTCCTGGAGGCGCTCGACGGCTCCTGCCGCACACCCATCGCGGCGCTGCTCTCCGGGGACCGTTTCCGCGGCGAAGTCGTCGCCAAGGACGGCAGCCTCACCGTCTCGCGCGACGTCACCATCCCCGCTAACTCCGACATCCGCACACTCGGCCTCGACCTCGGCCATTACGTCAGGGAAGAGATTGGCGACAGGATCGTCTTCGATGACTAAGACGCTCACCGTCTGGATCACCCGCACCCGGCCCGGCGCGGAAGAGACTGCCGGGCGTGTTCGGGCGGCGGGCTTCACCCCCCTGATCGCGCCACTGCTGACCGTCGTGGCTGAAAGCGACGTCAAAGTGGGGCAGGGCGACCTCGCCTTCACCTCCCGCAACGGTGTGCGCCTCTATGACGGCGATACCGCCCGCACCGCCTGGTGCGTCGGCGAAGCCACAGCCCGCGAAGCGCAGGACAAAGGCTTCACCGATATCCGCATCGGCCCCGGCACGGTCGCAGGCCTCACGGCGCTTATGGCGAGCGGGCTTACCCGCCCCGTCACCCATTATGCGGGCGCACACATCCGCGGCGACCTTGTGGGCGAACTCACCCGCGCGGGCCACACCGCCACCCGCACCATCGCCTATCGCGCCCATCCCGTGACCGCCCCACCCGTCACCTTCGCCGATATCGTCATGTTTCATTCACCCCGCGCCGCACAGACCTATATCGATATTGCCAAGGACCGGGCGAGCATCAGCGTCAGCATCAGCCCTGCCGCAGACGCGCCCCTAGGAGCGGATTCGCCCCTTATGCGTTACATCGCCGGGGCACCGACCGAGGACGCCATGATCCGTGCGCTGCAACGCGCCGCCGCTGGTAGAAAGGGAACACCATGACCGACATCGACATCGTCAAGACAGACGACACCCCTGAGGACAATCCCGTCATTGAGGACAATCTCGTCAGGGAGGACACCCTCGAATCCTATCCGCCAGAGCCTCTCACGCCAGAGCCTCTCACGCCAGAGTCTCTCACGACAGAGCCTGTCGTCGTCACGCAAAAGCGCAGCCTTTGGCCCTTTCTCGCCACCTTCCTCCTCGCCAGCCTTCTCGGCGCCGCTGGCGGATGGGCGCTGGTCAAGGCTGACCGCGCGCAAAACCCCGTCCAGGTCGCCACGCAGTCCGACCTGCAAGCCCTCACCACCCGTCTCGCTGCGGTTGAATCGTCCGACGATCTCAACAGCCTCGATGCGCGTCTGGAGACCCTTGAGTCCCGTCCGGCCCCGCGCGCCGCGCTTGGCGGCATCGACCTTGCCGAGCTTCAAACCCGCGTCAGCCGCCTCGAATCCGACCGCGACACCCGCACACTTGCCGCACCGCCTGCCGGAAACTCCATCCTCCCCACGACCCTCGCCGACATCGAGCGCCGCCTCGCCGCCCTCGAATCCGCCCGGAAATCGGCAAGCTCCACCCCCCGCTCAACACTCCCCCTCCCCACCGTCGCCGTTACCTCGCGACCCACCACAGCCGAAGCCACACCAACCACAGCCACACCAACCACAGACAACACAGCCACAGCCAACACAGCCACAGCCACAGCCAACACAGCCATATCCACGCCTGTCAAAGCCACCACACCCCCCACCTTCCCGGCCCTTCCCGACTTCCCCCACGCCGCCGTCCGCGACGCCCTCACGCCAGAGCGCCCACGTCTCCTCTCCCGCGTCATCCGCGTCCGCGATGTGCAGTCCGAGGACACACTCCTTACTGTGCAAGATGCCCTTGCGGCGGGCGACCTCGCCACAGCCCGTGCCGCCTTCGTCACACTCCCCGACACCGCCCAGGCCGCCGCCCGCGACTGGAAGGATGCAATCGACGCCCGTCTGCGCTATAGTGCTGGCCAATAGAGAGACTCCGCATGATCCGTTTCGTCGTCATTCCCCTCATCCTCGTGCTCGCGGTCGCGATCGGCTGGATCTATCTCGGCCCGGGTAATGAGGTCAGCCTCGTCCATGACGGCGTCAGCTACAGCCAGGACCTGCGCAACGTCATCCTCGGCGCCATCCTTGCGGTCGTCGCCATCATCGCGCTCTGGACGCTCATCACCTGGCTGTGGCAGCTTCCGGGCCGCATCAAATCCGGCCTTGGCCTGCGCCGCCGCGATCAGGCCCTCACCGCCATGGAAGACGCCCTCATCGCCGGTGCCGAGGGCAATCCCGAACTCGCCCGCAAGAAAGCCGAACGCGCCCGCTCCCTCATCCAATCCCCCACGCTCGGCCGCATCGTCAGCGCGCAGGCCGCAGAAGCCTCCGGCGACCGCGTCGAAGCCATGGCTCGCTACACCGAAATGCTCGACGACCCCAAGACCGTTCCCACCGCCCAGCGCGGCCTCGCCCAAAGCCATATGGCCCAGGGCGACTACGCCTCCGCCATAGAGCACGCCCACCTTGCCTACAGCCAGAACCGCGACGCGCGCTGGGCGTTCGACATCCTCTTCCGCGCGCAGGTCTCCGCCCATTGCTGGGCCGACGCGCTCCAGACCCTCGGCGAGGGCGAGTCCCGCAAGCATATCGACGCCGACACCGCCCGCCGCCGCCGCGTCGTACTCGAGACCGCGCTCGCCGACCGCTATGAGGAAACGGGCCGTGCCGAGGACGCCCGCGACGTGGCTGTTGCCGCCGCCTCCCGCGATCCCGAATTCGCGCCTGCCGTCGCGCTCGCCGCCCGCCTTCTCAAGCGCGTGGACGAGCCCCGCCGCGCCCGCAAGCTCATCGAGGCCGCCTGGTCGCGCCGCCCGCATCCGGCCCTCGGCATGGCCTACCGCGACGTGATCGAGGGCTCACGCTCGCGCTTTTCGCGCAAGTCCATCGAGACCCTCATCGACATCAATCCCGACCACCGCGAGTCCCGCCTGCTCGATGCCGAGCAGGCCATTTCGGGCGAACGCTTCGTCGAGGCGTGGAGCATCCTCACCCACCTCCTCGAGTCCGAGACCCCGTCCTCGCGCCTCTGCCTGCTCGCGGCGCGCTGCGAAGCGGGCCTCGGCAACGAATCCGACGCCCGCGTCTGGATGGAACGCGCCGCCACCGCCCCGACCGAGGGCGACTGGTCCGACCTCGACCCCAGTGGCGATGCCTTCGCTTACGGCGACCCGGACTGGCACCGCCTGGTCTTTTCCTATGGCGAGCGCGGCGAACTCATCCACCCGCGGCTGGAGCGCAACGCCCCGACCCTCAAAGCCACCAGCGTCCCCATGGCCGCAGCCTATGACGCCGATGTCGTGGACATGATCACACAGTCTTCATCCCCCGACCCTGTCACGCTTGCGCCTGGTCCCGTTGAGACCGCCATGACCGAACCGGACATCCCCATCCAGCCCATCGCTCAACCCAATTGCGTTCTGCATTCCGGGGCGACCGACGATGCACCCGCACCCTCACGTCCCAAGGGGAGCGACATCGCCTCCCGCCTGGACCGTCTTCTGGGCGACAAAGACAGCTGACAACAGCCCATAATCGTCTTGCGCGGCCAAGCCCGAAGCCTTAAGTCCCCGCCACGCTGGAGCGCCGCCATAGCTCAGCTGGTAGAGCATCGCATTCGTAATGCGGGGGTCGGGTGTTCAAGTCACCCTGGCGGCACCAGCTTTTTCTCTTTTGTTTTCAATTGTTTGTCACGACTACAGTGGAGGTATGTCCTGCAGGCCGAGTTCACTTTGGGCACAAAGTGGGCACTAAAGTTCAAAAATCGCTCATCTTGACGATTAGATGTATAGTGCTTCGTTGCTACGCGTTGATACTGGAAAAAGAAGTCACTCCTACTTTTTTATGTTTTCCGGAAATTCGCAAGTCTGCTATGTAGGTGTCATGGCGGGACATGATGCTGTCCTCCAAAGTAGGAACCGAAAAGCGCGATCAGCTTTAGGGCACTGGTTTTAGTGGATCATGGCAATAGTCAGGCCATGATTGGGCAATCACCAAGATTGTCTGTGTTAACTTTCAACGAAGTTTTCGCCTCCTCACGACTTTCAGGGTTTCGGCCCCTGAGAAGTCGTGTGGAAAGATGGACTACGCGTGCCTTCCGTTCGACCACATCTCTTTCTTGGCACGTGGGATTATACCCATGACTTTTAGTACTATTACTCTGCTCACTACAGATCAGCTTGCTAGTCATCTGTCCATCTCGAAGAGAACTGTGGAAGGATGGCGCGGAAACGGCAACGGACCACCGTTCATACGAACTGGGAAAAGTGTTCGTTATTGCCCTATAGCCGTCAAGGCTTGGCAGGATGAGAACACGATCGGTGGCCCTTCTCCGAAGACTTCCTTCTAGTTGCTTGCGACATCAAGGTCGAAAAAAGCTTTAAAACTTCTTGTCGATTTGCCGACCTAGCTGACCTTCTAAAATAGACGCAGCGCCCCCGCGCACCCCTCAATAGCTTACATAGAGCCGTCGAGGGGTCCGCTTCCCCCTTTTCTAAATTCAGGATGACCGCGCTTGCGTTGTTACCAACCCAGTCCATGGGATATCGAAAGTACTCCAACAATGAAACATCATTACCAACCACCCGTTAAACACAAGCAGAGGTATAAGAATGCCGTTAAGGAAGTAAGGCGTCGTTCAAAGAAGTTATTAAGTACTACTGTCTTCCACACAGATGTAGCTCTCAATAAGAAGATGCGAAAGCGAGCCCAACAGATGTTGGGTGCAGGGCCGTACAGTGGCGAGAAATATGCTGGTGATCTAAGGTTCAGACTCCACGGAATGGATGTCTTGCCGGACACTCTTGTCGATCTCTACAAGAGGCTGCCCGAGAGCGTCGTCCATATATACTTCGTAACAATTTGCACAAACAAGGGCCAAATCCCTCGCGACATGCGCTACCATGATTTCCACGCGCAAAAGGTACAAGTTTCTAATATTGTTGCAACGCATCTTACGCGCGACTCCGATGTCGCTGAGTTCTTCGGAGTGTTTGAAACAGTAGAAGTGCGCGGGGAACTGCCGGGATATGACGGCCCGGTATTCGACATGCACGTCCACGGAGTATTCGCGACCGATAAAGAATTGCCGCCAGTGAAGGTTACTAATGAAAGAGCAAAGGGTATTCAGCATCCGGGAATGCCGGGGAAGTCCATCCACTAAAAACGCCTTCGCCAAGACGTCATTCACGACGACCTCCGCCGTTGCGCTGTTTACATGTTAAAAGTCCCCAATGCTCCCTCCCGCACGATGGTCGGCAGAGTACGGCGTAAAGGACGGCTGCGAACTGGAGATGACGAGCGCGAGATCAGAAAAGGGCGGCAAGTTGTCATTACCCAGCGTAGTTCTGCAACTTGAAAGCCACCGCTTGCTCGACCTTAAAACCTTACTGCAAGTCTCCGGCACGCACTCAAAATCGCCAAGACGCAACTTCTCAAGCTTAATGACGACTTTCATAAGCAAAAGGAGTCTGCTGTCCGAAAAATCGAAAGGTGTGGCTGCAAGCGCAAAGACCTACACATCGGTCTGGAAAGGCCATGTGACTCCGAAATTTGCGATCGCATAATTTGGGAGCGCATCCGGGAAAAGATCGCCAAGCTTCTCAAGATCAAAGATGTCCCACAACCAACGTTGATTAGGAACGCAAGGGAGCAGAGTATAGCCAAAGGGGTGGCAATAGCTATGCGCCACAAACAAGCTCGCAAAAACTAATTGTCGTTCTTTGCTAGAGTGTCACTGCACATTGAATGACTTCCGATGTGCAGTGACGTTCACACATGCTTGGCTTTGATCGGGCCGGTATTTGCGAATTAGACACCGTGTTGATGACTCGCCGAACCACAGCTTGCTCCCCTATCGGGTAGATACCAAATCTTAGAGAAGTCTGGTTAAGGTTCCATCAGGAAGGTGGACACCATGAAACTGCTCAAAATTTTTGGCCTCTCAACAATAACGCTTTTTGCACTGCCAACGACCGCAGGAGCGGGCCAAATGGACGGAAACTCGATGCAGCTCAGCTTGCGCGTGCCCGCCGTGTGCAGCCTGTCCGCCGACGCTGTAAGCGTGGATCCTGCACGTGCCTCGGCCTCCGCTATGATCTTTGAGAGTTGCAATACAAGTCAGGGCTTCGACATCCTCGCCATGCACCGTCCCCTGCTAGCCGGTGAGCGCGCGCAGGTACGCTATGACGGCCAAACCAGTGAGCTTCTCGCGAACGGCATGTCACCCATACAGTTTCGCCAAGGCGCGCGCTACGGCGCGGTGCCCGTCGAGTTGAACACCCAAGGGCTCTCGCAAGGCCTGTCTGTCAGCTTTGCTATTACGCCCGTTTAAGCACACCTAAGCATGTCCTTCTGATCAGACCAAGATCGGGGATACGCCCCGAACACTTCCCCACACTTAGCTCGCCGAAAGCGTAACCTGCACACGGTCGGCGTAGTCACCGGCAGTCGCGAAAAATGGCGGTACGGAAATCTCGAGTGGGTGGAACTCGCCCAGCGCATCCGTTTCCAGACCCAAGATGCTTGGCGTATCTCCCAGAAGCTCTACGGCCCGGCCCGAAACCCGCATGTTGTAGTCTATGCTATCCACCATGAGCGTGTGCATCAACTGCCCGGAGTTCGCGGACGTGAAGCTCACCGAATAGGGTGACGTGCTCCACACCCTTATTCCGAAAGGATCGGAGCGGTTCATGGCGCGCGGGTCGAGCGTGCCGAGGTCGATGCGCGCAATCCGGTCGTTTCCGGTCGCGCCCACGATACGCAGCTCCACGGATGGCAGAACGGAAAGATTTACGGTCAAAACGGCTTCGTCAAGCACGGCCCCCGACTCCGAGACGAGTTGCAAGCGAAGGTCCTCCGACGTCGTGCCGCTGCGAGCACCCCATCCTACGGGGATGTCGATATGCAGGGGAAGCGAGCGCACATCCGTACCTCCTCCGGGGATCGCGCCGATGAAAAGGTCGCCCGAAAGTGAAGCGGGCGCAAATTCACTGGCAAGCACCTCGATCTTTTGGCCGCGGCTCGACAACTGCGCCGCCGTCACACCACCAAGCTCCGCGCCATTGATCCGGGAGACCCTCAGGAAAGCCTGGCAGTCCACGGCCGCGTTGTTCTGAAACTGAATGGCGGCATTTCGCTGCACGACCACGTTGGGCCCGACATCACCCGCAGTCAGGGTCACGGATTGCGCCGTTTGCGTGAAGGCAAGGTCGCAGGCGGTCGCTGGCGTCGAAAAGCCGAGAGATGCCAAGGCAAAAACAAATATCGCAAGTTTAGGGTTGATCATGTCGGGTCCTCTTCCGCGTCTATCTCCACAGTGCCGAGCCGCACCAGGTTCTCGTCTGTCTCGTCCACACCGAACGTAAAGGCGCGTCCGTCGCTTAATTCCACACGGTACTGTCCGCCGGGTGCGAGACCGATGATAGCGAAACGCCCTGCAGAATTCGTAAAGAACAATTCCGGCTCGAATGCCTCGTCACCTATGGCGCGGACGATGCCGCTGGCCAACGCGACGGGCTCGCCACCGCTTTCCAGAAACCCTGCGGCGCTGGTAAAATATGCCGAGCCCACCTTAATGGCGTAACCCGAGCGGAAAGGCGGATCGACCCTCACGACGCCGTCGCCGATGTCGATCCCGGCTTCGCTGTTGGCCACATCATATTCGACGTTCTGGCGCGCATAGGAGATCAGGTCGCCCTGTACGGCCCCGCCAAGGGCGCCTGTGCGCGCATCGTATTCATTGCCGGACAGGTTGCGTCCCGACACCACGCCCATTTCACTGATTGCGGGATCGGGGCGAAGTACGGCGAAACTATCACTGATGGGCCTTCCGATGCCCATGGCACCGTCCGCCCAAGCAATAGACGTGCCCGCTTGCAAGCGCACGGTTTGCGCCTCGAAGATATCGCTGCCAGCGCCTGTGCTCGTCTGCGCGATGACACGCGCATCGAAGCGGTTACCGATATAAAATGCGCTCGCATCCGCACTGCGCTGGCCGCGCGTATCGGTGACTCCGAGATCGTAGCCAATGCTGCCCACGCTGTCGGAGGCAATCTGGGAATAGGTTGCCCGGAAGGTCTCGTTGCGGCTTCGGTAATCCGCATTGGCCCGGCGCGTGGGGCTGAATGCGTAAGAAAGCCCCAACCGCACACCGAAATCATCTTGGTCAAGAAAACTGTCGCCGTACTCGATCCCAGCCGTAAGGCGGAGGTTGTTGCGGTAGCGATGATTGAGGTCGACAAAATAGGTCGAGCGGACTTCGTCCCGGTCGGAAATCTCCGTATAGATCGCCCCGGCATTGAGGATCGTTCGCTCGCTAAGGCTGCGCGAATAACTCGCGCCGATGGACAAAATATCCGACGCGAGCGGCACGATGTCTGAAAGGGTCTGGTAGCCTTCGCTCTCGTAACTGAGATTCAGGGAGAATTGCTGGCGGTCGGTAAAGCTGTTGCCGCTCGCGAAGCGGTATCCCGCCTGAAGGTTCACGCCGTCGCCTGCCTCGCCCGTGCTGTAGGCGGCCTCGAAGTCAAACCCGCCCGGAATGACCTGCGGTACGAAAGATGTGCTGACTGCCCCGACTTGGAGGTCTTGCGAGGCCTGTATCCCGCCTCCCGCGATGAAGTTGCGCGTAAATGCCTTCCGGTAATTGCCAACCACGGCCCATTCGTCGGAGTAGCGAGGCTCAAAGGTCAGATTCTCTGCGACTGCCCCTACGGCCAGGGTGTATTCCTCCTCGCCCGCTTCGAGGTCGAGAGGTTGGTAGAAGAAGTCATAGTCGATAAACTGGCGACGGCCCGCGGAGTCGTTGATCACGAGCTGGATGTCGTTGTTGCCCAGTTGAACGGGCAGGTCGGCGAGATCGTAGCGTCCCGCTTCCAGTTGCAGGTTCTGGTAGACTTCGCCGTTGATGAGGACCTCGACGTTAGAACTCGAGTCGAGAAATATTTCCCGCGAACCTAAGCGCGCCGCCGGAAAGAAGACGTCGAAGTTTCGGCGGCCTTTCTCGATGGCCACGCCTCCGATAAACGGTGTGCGCAGTACGGGCAAGGTGGCAAGCCGCAGGTCGCCAGCCGAAAATCTCCTCAGCTTTTCCGGCTGGTCATAGACCGCCCTCACGCCGCGGCGATAGAACTGGTAGCCTTCGCCGAACTGATCTGTAAACGCCCCATCGTATTCGAGAACGATGTCTTGGAAACGCGCGGCCCCCGACAGGAAAACTTCGGTCTCGTCAAAGCCCGTGCGGTCGTTGTAGTCTTGGTTGATGTTGACGTTGAGGTAGGCACTCGCATCCGCTGGCGCGATTACGGGGATATCGGTGGCCCCGCTTCCCATGATGGGGCGACCCAAGCGTCTGACAGGTCGATAATCCGCTGGCAGCTCATCAATCAGAAGAGAGAGCCTGCGCTCGTCGAAACGCACGACAATGCCCAGTGCGAGCAGATCCTCGGGCGTGACAAGATCAATACCTTCGAATGCCGTGGCAATGGCCTCTTGGCCCACCTCGTTCAGCAGCGGTTCCAACTCATTGGCAAAAGTCTGCGTCTCGATGCGCACGTCGCCCGAGGTCGCCACCTCCACCAGCACATCACCCAAAGCCTGCTGCGAGTACACCATCGGCACGGTGAATGTGATCGTGCGCGCGCCGGCCTCGGCGATGCTCCCAGTTTGCGCGTGGGCAGGAACAGCCGCCACGCCCGCTACCGCCACCAGAACTGCGGCCGAAGCTGCCGTTGTCCGAAACACTGTCTTGCTCCCCACCTGTCCAGCCTCAGTTCGAGATTTCGACTTTCAGACTGCCCGGTGCGACATCCATCTCCGTGGGGAAAAAGAAAATGCGGTTCGCGTCCGGTGCCACAACGCCCACGCCGATGGAGCGCGATGCCTCGTCACCGGAGTAATCGAGTGTGAACGGCTCGCCATCCGTGGATTCGCCTGAAATCTTCCATTCCGAGAATCCTGCGAGATAGAAGCGGTTGCCCACATTCCCTGCATCGACCTCTATGCCGCGGCGCGAAACCAATACGGGTTCACCGTCCTCGCCTGCAGGCTGGCTGGAATCGGGCGCATCGCGTGTGGCGACCCGCGCGGCGTTTACCACGGCTTGCGGTTCCGTGCCGTCCGGCACGACGTTCACGAGCACGTTGAAATTCACAACTACCTGGATTTCAGACACGCCCGGATCGAAGGAGACGGGAATCTGGCGTACGGCCATGTAATAGACTTGCGAGCGGTTCTCCGCGGATTCACCAATATATTGTACGCGGAAGACCTGCTGCGAATTGGCCTCGATCAGTGTTTGGGCCGGGAACACCACAAACTCTTCGTCCGCGGGGGTGAGGTTGAGCTTGCCATCGGGTGTGATCTCGCCGCGCATCATCTGGACTTCGTAGGGAATGTCCTTTTCGCCGTCATTTATGACATCGATGCGCGCAACGGACGCGCGACCCGTTGGCTCAAGTTCAACGATCATAGGTGACACGCGCGCGGCCTGGGCAGGCGCGGCAGTGATGAACAATGTCGAAAACAGCGCAAAGACTGCAACAACTGGATTGATGATGATTTTCATAAGGCCCCCCGGACTCAGCATCTGTACAAATATATCTAACGTGGCATCGGCGGTCATGCCGCTGACACGACCCGCTATTTTGGACTGCTTTCAGAACCCCTTACGGGACGAAAAAAGGGAGGAGGATACAACCCTCCCCCCAGTAATTAGTGCGATCGCCACCAGGGCAATCGCCTCAAGCGCCTTTAGATGGCACCGAGCGTAAGCGTTGCGGTCGCGGTGTAGGTGCCGGACAGCGGACGCAGGGGGTTGTCAGCAGGAACAAACGCAGTGTTGAGCAGGGCGTTGTTGTGGAACGCGCCGTTCTGTGCGCGGCTGACCACGGAACCGTTGACCGTACGCAGGTTGGCCTGCAGGAAGTCGTTGGCGTTATCCGAGCGCCACGTCATGCGGTAGTTCAGCTTGTCCGTGAAGTCGCCAGCATCAGGGCCGGTGTTCGACTGAGTCTGGTTTTCCATGGCGTCGCCTTCGATAAAGATCGTGGCGGCGTAGTTGCAGCTCGTCCAGACTTGCTGGCCGGAGTCGATGCGGCTCGAGGTGATCAGGAGCGCATCAGGGCCGGACGCCGTATCAATGGCGATGGAGCCGAAGTCGACGTTGGTCAGATCTGCAAGGCTGCATTCCTGTGCGACGTTTGCGGTGATGTCCAAAGACTCGGACGAGGTGGGGCCTGCGTGTGCCGCGGTGGCAACGAGACCGAAGGATGCGACCGTAGCCGCGGTAAGAAGCTTTTTCATGCTTGTCTCCATATGGGCAAATGCCCGATGTGGCCGGGACACCGTGCCCCAACCGAGATGTGCCTCGACCCGATCCCCACAACAGCGGGATGAGACGAAGACGTATCCGTGGAAGCAAACGAGGGGCCACACTCTTCCACACGGAGAAAGTGTTCACCCGATTGAAGACATGCAGCCCATGCTGCCCCACAGCGTGACTTTTCTTAACATAGTGTTAAGACTTTTCATGTGCTATTTGTCACAACTCCCATGATCATGTTACGAATTTCAAAAAGTTTTAACTCAGGTTATGTGAACAACGTTACGCATTTCCAGAAGAGGTTGCACCTTCAATTAAAGCCGTTGCAATTTCAAGAAGACCCGCGCCGATGAGCCTTAATTCACTTACCGAAGCTGTTTCAAATCTGTTCAAATGCGCTCCGGAAACAGCGATGTCGCTATGCAATCTATGTAAAATACGTTTATTCGAGAGCCCTGAAACGGAGATTTTTTCTCCAATGATTGAAAACCGTATCTTGCTTGTCCTGTCGGGCTACGTTCGTCATGTTTCATATTGCAACAATTTCAGCGAAACAGTTCTCGCGCATTTTGGGCCCGGTCATGTCTTTAGGGTCGAGCCGGTCGGGTTTGCCTCGGGGGTGACGGAGACGTTAACCTGCGGACGTGTGATCGCATTGGAAACGACGTTGTCGGACATCCTGCCCATACTTGCGGACGACCAAGAGTTTCTGTCGGCTTTCACTTGCAACCTCTTTGACAACCAATCGCGTTTCAGGGACAGGCTTCTCGAAATGCGCACGCAATCGGTCGCCCAGAGGTTGCTCGGTCTTGTAGAGCGCGTGTCAGATGGGCAGGCGGAATACACCCAAGGCAAACCCATCCAGGACATGTCCAAAAGGGATCTCGCGGCCCTAATTGGGGCAACCCGCGAGGTCACTTCGCGAAACTATGCTAAACTTGTATCCGAGGGCTTGATCCAGGGCGAGTAACTCCTTCGCAGTGAAGCGTCTCAGTACATTAGCCGCGCCCGAACAAAGCGGACGCGGCGATGGGTTTTTAAGACGGATCGAGCGTCAACGTCCGCATCGTCTTCGCGTCGTCAGATGGGTCGGGTGAGTCCTCTTCGCCGTCGAGGTCATAGTAGTGGATCGTCCAGTCGACCTCTAGGCCGTCCATCTTCACTGTTCCGAAGCTCCGTTCTTCATCGGTGTCGTCTGGGTCGGTCGGCAGCTTCCAGCTCTGCACTTTTGCAAGAAGTTTTTTGACGAACGGCTGTCCCCGGCTCGCCAGCTCTAGGGTGATGTAGGTGTTGGGAAAGCTCTCCATCTTGCGAAAGGTGTCGTTCAGGTCGGCGATCTTCTCGGTTTTCGTGCGGGCAGGCGTCTTCACGCCCCCGGATGAGGGTTGTTTCATTGGTCTTTTCCTTATGGTGATTGGCGCGCAGCGTGTTGCGTGCGCAAGCAAAGCCTATACAGATCAACGACTTAGATCAAGTTTGGCTGAAAACGTCATCCACTACGTCTGCCTGATAGTCCCACTCTGGTAGGTATTCTTAATCCTCCCCCACACAGGGTAGGGGGGCATAGGGGCTAGTTCAGCAACAGCAATCAGCAATAGCGTATGGGTATGGACAAGATGTCCCGTGCGCGAATGCGCTTGACGACCTCGAACACCCACCCATCACCCATCTGCAGGAGAGGTCGGACGACGTTGCGGTGCTTTTCGTCACCGACACGCGCTCTTCCATGAGGGCAGTCGGATTTGATCTTATGTAGACAATTGGCTACATTCGAGCTTGCTGTAGAAGGGGCTTACCATGAGGACTTCCGACGAAGATCACCGTGATGTTTTATACTACAAACCTGCGGGCAAGACGCGGTACAGCAAGAAGCATGACATCACGCCCTTCAAGCAAGGCATCTTCGATACCGCGTGTAGCCTTTATGCAGCGATCAACCTCATCGGGTTGAACCTAAAGCTTCAAGGGCAAGACCTCGATTACGAAGACGGGCAAGCCATCTACGATGCTATCCTCGAAGACTTGGACGGAGGAAAATGGCTTGCGCGCCTTGTGGACGGAAGAGGCATTAGGAAGTCCAGATGGCGTAAGATCGTCGAAAGCGCCTGCACCAACGCATCCGAGATTATGGATGCCCAGTTCACTGCGGAATGGCACAAGGACGTCAAAGACGAGGCGGGCCTTCTCGGTCTGCTACGTCAAGATCAACCCGTCAGCCTGATGACGAAGGTCGATGACGGGTTGCGCCACTACACGGTTCTCACAGGGTTCGACAAAGACGTTTTCCGCCTCTTCGACTCGAGCGTCTACAAGAGGCTGCCGCGCAAGAGCGATCAGCTGTTTATTGCCAAAGGCACTGTCGTCACGATCAACGTATCTTAGCAGGGATCGGACATGGGCTCGTGGAACGCAACTAGCTGGGCAAGAGGTGTAGAGAGCGCATCCGCCAGTTTGACCATAGTCGTCAGCGAGGGGTTACGCGAGCCGCGCTCGATGTCGCTGATATAGGTACGGTGAAGCTCGGCCGCTTCCGCGAGAGCCTCCTGGCTCATGCCGTGCTCGCGCCGGATCGACCGGACCGCCAATCCAAAGCGTATTTTAGCGCCATTCTCCACAAGGACGGTTGCGCCGGATTGTCGACTTTCAGTCTACAGACTCCGAGTGACATATAAGACGTCTTATATCTTCCCTTTATTGGCTGAGGTTTCAGCCGCGAAGGGCCAGAAACGCATCCTGTAAAACCGTTCCTACAGGCAAAGTAGCTTGTGAACATTCTACAGGAGACCGTCATGAACGGAAAAACACACATTGGCTTCGAGGAAGACTTCTTGATGCTGAAGGCCGAAATAGACTCTACTTGGATCGATGGTTGCTGGAAGGACATACCCTACGGACACGAATTCCGCACAGAAGATGGTGGAGTCATGGCCTTCTATCCGCGCAGGGGTAACTTCTTGTTCCAGGGGGAAGTGCTTGCCTGTCTCGAACTGCAAAGAGCAGTCGAGGCCCATGCGGAGAAGGCCCTTTCAGGTAAGGATCATCGAGGATGGCGCTTCCAGTACGACAAGATGGGCTGACCTCTCAAGCGAAATTATCCACAGGTCTATAGGACTATATTCCTGAATATTGTTGACCCATGCTAAGGAGTTAGAACAGAACGTGAACCCATGGCATCACAGGTCACGTCATTGAAAGAGCTCAAGCGGCGTTATCAAAGCGCGCCGCTTGAGCATTCCCAGCAAGTTGGAGCTGCGGTCGACCTTGGGGACATCGGGGCAATCACAAGCTTCCGGCTTCACGAGGCGACAGGCTCCACACGTCACAGTCTAGCTTTCTGCATGGCCAGTCGCATTGGTCGCCGCGTGTTCTGGGTGGGTGAGGGCAGGTCTGTGCAGGCCCTACGCGCACGGGGCGTCCAGCGCTTCATGGACACGGATCAACTCGTCACCATTCAAACCGCGAACCGTGCCGAGACGCTCTGGGCGGGCGAGGAGGCGTTGCGCTGCGCTGGTGTGGGGCTGGTTGTGATGGAGTGCGCAGTCGGGCCAGACCTGTTCGAGAGTCGCCGCTTGCAGATTGCCGCCCAAGCGGGCCGCACGACCGGACTAACCCTGATCGGGCGTCGAGCGCAGGCGTCCGCGTGTCAGACGCGCTGGCATTGCACGGCAGAGACCCGGAGCGGAACACTAGCGGGGACATGGCGCTGGTCGCTCACCAAAGACAAGCAGGGGCCTGAGCAATCGTGGGAGGCCCACTGGGAGGACAGCAAGAGGACGTCGCGCGCCTTCACCCCGGCCAACCTTTTCGCCCACGCTGCTGCCAAACACGAAGAGAGAGAGACGTTTGATGAACCTGTTCGAGGTCAGGTCAGGGCGATGCCTGGCCGTGTGGTTTCCGAGGCTTCCCCTTGACCGCTGGAACCGTCGTGAAGACCCCCGTCTATCAGGCCCGTTCGCCATAACGCGCACGGAGCGCGGCGCGGAACGCGTGCTCTGCGTAAACGACCACGCGGGCAAAGGCATGGTGCGTCCCGGAATGCCGTTGGCGGATGCTACCGCCATATGCCCGGCCCTGATGAGTGAGCCACAAGATGTCTTGCGCGAGACCACGATGCTGGGCGCTCTCCAGCGTTGGGCTGATCGGTTCTCGCCGACCGTGGCAAGTGAAGCACCCGATGGCCTCGTCATGGACGTGTCGGGATGCGCGCACCTGTTTGGTGGCGAAGCGGAAATGGCGGAGCAGATGCAGCAGGGCTTCCAGGGCATTCGCGTCGAGGCTCGCATGGCGGTAGCCAACACGCGGCGCGCGGCACGTGCCTTTGCGCGTCATAGCGGGCGAGAAACTTTTGCCTCTCACCCCGAGCAAGAGCACGCCCAGATCGTGAAACTTCCCGCCGACTGCCTAGAGCTAAATGCGGATGTTGCCCTGTCCCTGCGACGGCTCGGCCTGAAAACGCTCGAGGACGTCGCCGCAATCAAAACATCGGAACTTGCCAGACGTTTCGGAGTCAGTGTCGCCAGCACCTTGGAAGAACTTCGCGGCCATCGCCCCGACCCCGTTGTGCCGAGTGCTGCAAAAGAAGTTTTTGCAGCTCGCATGAACCTGCCTGAGCCCATTGGTCTCGTGCGGGACGTGACGGCTGTTCTGGAACGGTTGGCGGAACGTGTGTGCGCCCGGCTAGTGGCAAGCGATCATGGCGCACGGGTCTTTGTGTTCACGGTGCGCTGTGTGGATACGGGCGACCACCCTGTCAGAGCCAATTTTTCGATCCCCGTGCGGGACGCCCCCTCTATCTTGCGTCAGTTCATCCGCCCGCTTGAAAAAATTGCTTTGGATTTCGGTGCGGACTGGTTCCGGCTGGAAGCGACCGAGACCGAGCCGTTTCAGTCGACTCAACGCGAAGTCCTCGGCGATCAGTGCGAAGAAGACGTATCCGTGCACCAGACGTTGACGACGTTGGGCAACCGTTTGGGGTTTGACCGTTTGCGCAAACCCTGCGGGGCAAACTGCCACGCGCCGGATGTCGAGCACGGTTCCCGCGAGATCATGGACGACACCCGCGATCACCACGAGCAATCTTTGGTTGTCTATCCCCGCCCCGAGCGAACTTTTCCGCCGGAGTTTGTGCGCGTCGTCCGTCCGGGCCATCCCCCGCACATCTTCGAGTGGCGGCGGGAACGCTTTCAGCAAGTGCGCATCCAGGGTCCTGAGCGCGTCAGCCCGGTGTGGTGGACGCGCACCCCTGATCCCCTTGGTCGCCACGTGCGGGATTATTGGCGTGTCCATACGGAATGCGGTCGGTGCCTCTGGCTAATGGTTTGCCCTCAACAGACGGGTCTCGGATGGTTTTGCGCAGGCGAGTTCGTCGTGGTCCCGCACCTTGGTTCGCCTCAAGATATGTCCGCCTTGTCCTGATGGCGTATGCCGAACTCGACATCATGACCAACTTTACCTTTCTGACAGGGGCCTCTCACCCTGCGGAGCTTATCGCGCGTGCAGCGGAACTCGGTCTCGAAACGGTCGGGATCGCGGACAAGAATACTTTGAGCGGAGTGGTGCGGGCTTTTGCTGCCGCGAGGGAGCACGGGGTCTCCCTACGCGTAGGCTCGCGACTCGTTCTGCGCGACGGCACTACCCTTCTAGCCTACCCGAAGACGAAGACCGGCTACAGCTCGCTTGCCCGTCTTCTAACGGTCGGCAAGAGGCGGGCCGCAAAAGGCGAGTGTGACCTCGGCATCCAAGACCTGATCGACAGCCTCTTCGACAACATCCTGATCATGACATCCCCCGAAAGCGCGCAGCATTACTGCAAGCCTTTGCGGGACACATTCGGACGAGACGTCTTTGCAGGGTTAGCCCCGTATTACCTTGGGTGGGACGAGAGCGGCTTCGAGCGTGTCGTCGATACTGCTAGCCGCATGGGTCTGCCCTTGGTCGCGCTCGGCAACGTCCTCATGCACACGCCCGCCCGCCGCAAGCTCGCGGATGTGCTTTCCTGCATCCGCATGAGCTGCACCATCGATCAGCTGGGCCAAAACGCTCTCCTCAACGCCGAACGTCACCTCAAGTCTGAGTTCACCTTGCGCCGCATGTTCCGCGCCTATCCAGAGGCGGTCGCCAACACGCAGGCGATTGCCGATGCGTGCACGTTCCGTCTCGAAAATCTCGAATACGACTATCCCGACGAAGTTAGAGCGGGTGTTGCTCCCGATGCGCGTTTGCGGACGCTGACGGAAGAAGGCTTGCGATGGCGCTATCCCGGAGGCGTACCCATCAAGGTGCAGGCCCTTGTCGAGAAGGAACTCGGGCTTGTCGCCCGCATGAACTACGCGCCCTACTTCCTAACCGTCCAAGACATCGTCGACTATTCCCGCTCACAAGGCATCTTGTGCCAAGGGCGAGGCTCGGCTGCTAATTCGGCTGTTTGCTTCGCCTTGGGCATCACGGAAGCCTCACCTGATGTCATCAACATGGTGTTCGAGCGCTTCATCTCCGAAGTCCGCGGAGAGCCGCCCGACATCGATGTCGACTTCGAGCACGAGCGCCGCGAGGAAGTCATTCAATACATCTTCCGGAAGTTCGGGCGGGAGCGTGCGGCCATCTGCTCGACTGTTATCCACTTTCGCACCCGCTCGGCCCTGCGTGAAGTCGGCAAGGCAATGGGCCTGAGCGTGGACAGCCTCAACGCGCTGACAAGTCAGGTGTGGGGCTACCGCGATGCCAACATGACAACGGAGCGCGCCCAAAGTGTCGGCCTCGACCCGCGTGCTGATCGAGTTGGCCTTACGCTGGCAATTGCGGAAGAATTGGTCGGCTTTCCCCGGCATCGCTCCCAGCACACGGGCGGATTCGTCATCACCAACGGCCGCCTCGACGCACTCTGCCCCATCGAGAACTGCGCCATGGAAGACCGCACCATCATCGAGTGGGACAAGAACGACATCGACGTCATGGGCATGATGAAGATCGATGTGCTCGCGCTCGGTATGCTGACCTGCGTGCGCAAAAGCTTTGAGCTTCTAAAGATGTGGCACGGCATCGACTACTCCATGGCGAACGTGCCGCAGGATGATGCAGCGACCTACGACATGATCTGTGTGGCGGACACGCTCGGTGTCTTCCAAATCGAGTCCCGAGCACAGATGCAGTCCTTGCCGAAAACCAGACCCCGCAAGTTTTTCGATCTTATCGTCCAAGTGGCGCTCATCCGCCCCGGCCCGATCCAAGGGAACATGGTTCACCCGTACCTTAAGCGGCGGCGTGGTGACGAGCCAGTCATCTACCCCAGTGATGACTTGAAACCCGTTCTGGAAAAGACGCTGGGAGTTCCGCTTTTTCAGGAGCAGGCAATGGAGATTGCGTCCATTGCTGCCGGGTTCACGCCATCCGAGGCTGATCACCTCCGCCGCAGCCTTGCCAGCTCGTCAGGGCCGGGGCGTATCCAGATACACCGCGAGCGGTTCATCAAGGGATGCATCGACAACGGCTACCCACAGGACTTCGCGGAAGCCACGTTCGGGATGCTGGAAGGCTTTTCCGGCTACGGTTTTCCACAGAGTCACGCCGCAAGTTTCGCGCTCATTGTTTACGTCTCCTGCTGGCTGAAATGCCATCACCCCGAAGTTTTCGGCTGCGCCCTGCTCAATAGCCAACCCATGGGCTTCTACGGGCCGTCACAGATCGTCCAAGACATGCGACGCAGGAGCGACGAGATACTTGCCGACATGGACGCACATGGCGTCAAAGTCCTGCCCATCGACGTAAATGCGAGCTATTGGGACTCGACGCTGGAAGTGGATCCCAAGAGCGGCAATGGCGCGTTGTGCGTGCGGTTGGGCTTCCGGCAGATCAGGGGGATGCCCGAAGCCGAAGCGAAATCGCTGTGTGCGGCGCGGGGACGTGGATACTCCAGCATTGATTCCGTGTGGCGTCGTGCAAACCTGACACAGCGCGGGCTGAAGAAACTTGCGCACGCTGATGCGTTTGCGTCTTTCGGAATCGAGCGCCCTGTCGCGCTTTGGGAGATCGAGGCTCTTCCAAAAGGTGGTCCGCTTCCGCTATTCGCGGACTTAGGGGAGGGTTTACCAGAGGTGGAGACGCAACTTCCAAAACTCACTCGGGCGCAACAGGTCTACGAGGATTACTCTTCAACCCGCCTGACACTTCGTGAGCATCCCATCACACTATTAAGCGGACATCTAGGCTTTCGGACTTCTGCCAAAGCACAGCGGGAATACAGAGATGGAGCGCCGATCACCGTTAGCGGTTTGGTCGTTACCCGGCAGCGCCCGGGAACAGCGACGGGTGTCGTTTTTCTCAGCCTCGAGGACGAAAGCGGTGTCTCAAACGTCATCATCTGGAGTACACTTTTCACCAAGTACCGCGCCGAGGTCATGGCCGGACGATTGTTGCGCGTCACGGGTAGGTTTCAGCGCGAGGGTATCGTCACAAACGTCATAGCCAACCACATCGAGGACATGTCCCATTTGCTAGACGCTCTCAGCGACGGCGCGCCCGGAGAACCTATCTACCCCGGCCACGACAACGCCGATCACGTGCGCAGCCCCGTGCAAAGCTCTACCTCCATCGCCCGCAACCAAGCCAAATCGCACGTCCCCAAGCCCGCAGAGCCTCCCGGCCCGGAACCCCGTACAGACCGCAGCAAGGACAAGCGCACTGTCACAGCCTACTACTCACACGGAAGCGGCGGCCACCCGCGCGACACGGCCAACCGCCTCTTTCCGAGCCGAGATTTTCGATAGTGGAATGGCAGCTTACTGACTAAGATAATGTGTCACGAACCATTTATCAGATCTTCCATACTAGCCGTTGCTGCACCCGTGCTAATTTTTGCCTGAGCGATGTAACGCTAGGTCGTCTTGTAGCTTGCATGGCCCATCGCCGTTTGAATCTGTGGTGCAGTGTACCCCATGATCGCGAGTTGCGTACCGAAGGTATGCCTCATGTCGTGGATGCGCATTCGGCTTGGGATGTCAGCTGCTTTTTTGATGCGAGTCCAAGCAGAGCGGAAATCATCACGTCTTTTCTCTGAACCAGACCCATCTCGATCAGCGACAAAGACAGGCCGATTTGCACAATCGTCGCTGTGGTAGCCGTCCGCGCAGTAATCACCGAGACAAAACTTCTTGCGGTACGCTTGGAAGGATTCGCTAACGCCTATAGGCAAGTCGTAGTGATGCACCTTGCCTTGCTTGGTCTTGGTTATCCTCCAGCGTAGCCTGTCCGACCCCTCATGCATGGCGGCGAAGTCACACCAGTTTGCACCAAGAATTTCGCCCTTCCGTGCTCCAGCTTTGCAAGCAAGCTCGATTGCCAACCCAAGACCATCGCCATCCGTCGAGTCGTTATAAGCTGCGTCGATCAGTGCCTTGATCTGATTGCCGTCAAGTATTGTCCATTCTTGCTTGTCCTTGCGGCTATTTCTCATTCGGACATGAGCCATGGGATTCTGATCAATCCACCCACAATCAACTGCCGCACCCAAGATAACTGACAATGTAGCGCGTGGTCGGTTAAACTTTACCGGGAGGTCAGCCAGCGCGGCTTTCAACATGTTAGGTTTAAGGTCGGAAAGCTTCTTGTCACCAAGACGAGGCTCAAGATGAATCCGCCAACTTGCTTCCGATGACGTAAATGATTTCTCTGCAAGTTCGCCAACCGCAATTCGCTCTTCCGCACTCGCTTTCCACTTCAACCACGAATCTCTTACAGTCGGGGAAGTCAGCAAGGCGTCTCGTTCGCTTTTTGGGTCGATACCCGCACGGCAAAGCTTCTTAGCGTTCCGGCACTTTGTTAGAACGTCTTCCAGTTGCTCTTCACACGGCAGGCCGTCGACCCACACTAAAGAGCCAAAGCCTAGTTTCGTAGTGCCACCACCCTTTATTCGTCCATGAAAGCGATAAGACGCCTCACCACTAGACGTCAGTATCAATCGCGCTCCAGTCCGAGCCTTATCGGAATATGCTGTAGATGCGCTCTTAGGCCGGGATAGCGACTTGATGGACGATGTGCTGAAAACGATTTGGGTCATGGGCATATGTAACCGAAATAATGCACAAGAGCAAAAGCATGGGCACGCTTTGGGCACAAAACTATAGTAGCGGAGAGTAAGAGAGAGCGGTTCTTGCAGGCAGATACAATCGATATATCCTGAATTTGTGTGCATAATTACACTGCTTGCAGCTAACGCGTTTTAAAACGTATCAAACTGCATCGCATTCGTAATGCGGGGGTCGGGTGTTCAAGTCACCCTGGCGGCACCAGCGTTTTTCCCGCCAGCCTCCCATCGTTCCGCCAGCCTCCAATCGTTCCGCCAGCCTCCCATTGTCCCGCCAGTATGTTTTTCTCTTTGATTGATCAGGGGAGATCTGACCGGATTCAATGGGTGGTCATAATTTGTTAACCTGAATCTATTTACCTGAAGTTGCAACGACCCTAGGGTCTGAACGACTTAGGCGGGACTCTGTGTTTCGCGTGTGACTGGAACGCCGCCATGAATTACCAGAATAGTCTGTCATCCGCGCACACAGCCTCGCATGTGCCGGAGCCCAACCCCCCCACCCGGCGCGCCAAGCTTGACGACTGGAAACGCCTCACAGGTCGTGAACGGATCGTCGCGACCTTCGACATATCCATGCAGGTCATCTGCTCCCAGGTCGCCCGCGACTATGCCACCTTCTTTCGCAACCGCGTGCAGCCCGCCATCCCTACCCAGCGTCGGCTCAGTCCGCGTCATTACAATGTCCTGCTGGGCCTTGGCAGTGTCGCCTTTCCGGTGTCCGGTGCGGAAATCGCCCGTGTGCAGCGTATCGACAAGGCGACGATCTCACGCAGCCTCGCGGCTCTCCGCAAAGCCGATCTCATAATGGAGGCTCCCGATCCCGACGACGCCCGCTCGCGTCTGACCACGCTTTCCAAGGCCGGTGTTGCCCTTCACGCGGAATATCTCGACTGCTGGAAGGCCGCAGTGGACGAAGCCGATGCCGCACATCAGGACACTCCGCGCGTGCTGATGAGCGAGGCCGAATTCTTGATCCGACTCGACGCGACCTACCGGATGCGCGATCGCGCCCGCGTCTTTGCGACCTACCGGCCCGGCCATCCGGCCCACTACACCCCGGGTATTTCCCGCACCCACCCCGCCCATTGGCACGGCACAGCGCGCATGAACCGCACGCCGGACATATATATGCGCCATTTTTCGGACTTCATTTCCGAAGACTACATCACTTGCCTCGATGCGCGTGCCGTGTCTCCGATCGTTGGCGAGCGCGACATGAACATCACCGATGTCAGCGTGCTCATGGCCGTATTGTTCAACGATGCCGCCTCTACGCAGGCCCAGATTTCGGCCATACTCCGCTACGACTCGGCGACGGTCACCCGGTCGGCCCAAACCCTTCGCGATGAAGGCTTGGTGGACCTTGTCACACTCGATGGCGACAAGCGCACGCGCGGGCTGAAAATCACGGCCGACGGCAAACGCCTCGCCTACGCCTATCTGACCCGCACGAGCCGGCTAACGGCCTCTATCGAGCGTCACTTTCAGATCGAGTGGAGCCGTGCCGAAAAGGCGGAGCTTCTGGACGCGTTCGTGGCCATGCGCCGCCGCGCTGTCATGCTCGCGGACTTCCGGGGCTGATCGGCGAAAGCGGGCAGACGGGCTGGAAAGGTTCGGGCGACCCTATCCCAGTACCGGGTAGAGCTTTTCCATGATCACGAAATTCCGGAACCAGGACAGGCCCAGCAAGGCGATGATGGGCGTGAAATCCAATCCGCCCATGGCCGGGACCACTTTCCGGATGGGATTAAGTATGGGCTGCGTGATCCGGTTCACCACCTCATAGAGCTGCTTGACCATCGGGTTGCGCAAATTGACGATATTGAACGCCAGAAGCCAGCTAAACACCACTTCGATAAAGATCAGCAGAATCAGAAAGCTGATCGCCGGGCCGACAAGATAGACAATAATGGATTGCGCAAGACTCATGCGCGTGACCTAGGGGCGTCACCCCATGCGGGCAAGACGGTTTCTCCAGTGCGATTGTCCAGTCCCTTCCCAGACGATCAAGGCTCCAAAACACGCCACGAAAAAGGGTCGCCCCGCATATGCAGGGCGACCCCTTTCGGTCACTAGTTGGCCAGAAGCCTAGATCGCGCGCGGACGTGTCGCGGAATAGCCGCCATGCGTATAGAGCGCGTCGCCCGACACAATGTCCGGATGGCTGGCATTGGCAGAGTCATAGGTCACCAGTGTGCGATCGCCTGTGAGGTTGTCCTCGTAATATCTCGCATCGTCTTCGCCAATGCCGTGATCTTCCAGCGCACCTGCAAGGCCACCGGCCACTGCACCCGCTGCCGTACCCGTCAGGGCCGCGCCACCGATGGCCGTCTGCGCGATGGCGCCTGCGGCCACGAATGGACCGACGCCCGGGATGGCCAACGCCGCCACACCCAACAGGGCACCAATACCGGCACCGGCTGCAGCCTTGCTGGCGATACCGCCGGCTTTTTCAGCCACATTGCCCGCCATGTCCTCTTCGACGATCTCGCCGTCATGACGGCCAAGAACCGAAATGTGATCGTCATGCACGCCATTGTCGCGCAGGGTCTTGATGGCTGTCGTCGCCGACGTGTGATCGTCGAACATCGCGTGTCGAATTGTAGAAGTAGTCATGGGGTATCCTTTCAAAAGAATGGGTATGTAAAAAGAACGAGAACGCCTCCAATCTGTTCCGTTAACTCCCTGTCATTTCAATGATTTCGCTATCGAAACGACCGATACAGACAGGCTGAGTCTCATGGCATTGCGTTCGATCCGTGCCCCGGCCACGCACATGCCACGCCACGCCCTGACCATCACATCATCACGCCCCCGCCACAATCTCGGCGTGTCCCTGCCATCTTGCTCACTCATGGCTTGACCATGGAAGATCGCATCCGACCTTACCGGTATACAAAAGGGCTCACCATGCAGACATTATCGACCCAAATCTCGACACTGGCACGCAATCCGCTACAACGGCCCCTAAAACGCCACCGCGCGACAGCGCCCGGACCGGTAGGGGAGTATCACTTGGCAAAGATCTATCTGGTCGATGATGACGAAAACATTCTCACGAGTGTCAGCATGTTCCTGGAAGGCGAGGGCTTTCACGTCACCACCTTCAACAACGGCGTCGATGCGCTCGCGGCGCTCAAGGCCAGCCCGCCGGATCTGGCCGTCTTCGACTGGAAAATGCCCCGCATGGACGGCATCGAACTGCTCAAGCGCCTGCGTCAGGCCTCCAACCTGCCCGTCATTTTCCTGACCTCCAAGGACGACGAGCTCGACGAGGCCATCGGGCTGAACATGGGCGCGGATGACTACATCAAGAAACCGTTTTCCCAGCGCCTCCTTGGCGAGCGCATCAAGGCCGTCCTGCGCCGTGCGCAGCTCGGCAGCGTCGATCTACCCGAACCCCAGACGGGCGACGCCAAGGTTATCCAGCGCGGCCAACTCGTGCTCGATCCCAACCGTCACGCCTGCTCCTGGGCGGGCGATGCGGTGCGCCTCACAGTCACCGAATTCCTGATCCTGGAGGCGCTCGCCCGCCGACCCGGCTATGTGAAGAGCCGCGATCAGCTCATGGACGCCGCCTATGACGATCAGGTCTATGTCGATGACCGTACCATCGACAGCCACATCAAGCGCCTGCGCAAGAAATTCCGCCGCGTGGATAAAAGCTTCGATGCGATCGAGACGCTCTACGGCGTCGGCTACAAGTATAAGGAAAGCTAGCCCCCGACTTGCGGGGCCCATCCCATATCTTGTAGTAAATGGGGCCCGCACACGTTACGCAGAGTGATGGCGCAGACGGCGAAGCAGGCAAAGCCCCGGAAAAAGCGCCCGCTTTTTCTATCCCGTCTTGCGCGGCTGATCTTCTTGTCCAATCTGACAGGCCTGATCATCCTCATCCTCGGCGCAACCGCCATGAACCGGTTCGAGGACGGCCTGATCGAGGCCAAGGTCAATAACCTCACCACCCAGGCCGAACTTATGGGCCAGATCATGGCCGAATCCGCCACGGGCTTCGGCGTGTCCGCCGAACTCGATGTCGAGGGCGCCAAGGCTATCCTCCGCCAGGTCGAACTGCCCGACGGCTGGCGCGTCCGGCTGCACGACCGCAGTGCCAGCCTGATCGCGGACTCCGAGGCGATGACTGACGACATTTCCGTCAGCGTGCTGGAGCCGCTCGATACCGCACCGCCAGAGCCGCCGACCCGCTGGGAAATGCTGATGACCCGCGCCAGTGCCACCTATACCGGCATCATGCACAATCTCCCCTGGCGCGCGGCCGAGCGCGAGCGCCTGCGCAGGAATCTGCGCGCGGACATCCTCGCCGCGCTGGAGGGTGAAACCCGCGCGGGTGCGGCCTATGAATCCGATGACTCCCTCATGGTCAGCATTTCCATCCCACTGCGGCGTGTCCAGAACGTCCTTGCCGTGCTGACGCTCGAATCCGACGACATAGACGACATTGTCGCCCAGGAACGCGAGGCGCTTCTCCCCATTATCGGCATCGCCTGTCTTGCTGCGCTCCTGTCTTCCATCGGTCTGACCTGGGCGATCGCGCGCCCCGTCCGCCGCCTTGCCCGGGCGGCAGAGGCGGTCGCGAAATCCTCCGACAAGCGCGACATTATCCCCGATCTTTCCCGCCGCCGCGACGACATTGGCGATCTCAGTGTGCGCATGAGGGAAATGAGCCGCGGCCTCTATGACCGCATCGACGATGTCGCGAATTTCGCCGCCGATGTCGCGCATGAAATCAAGAACCCGCTCACCAGCCTCCGCTCAGCGACGGACACTCTAAACGTCGCCCGCACGGACGAACAGCGCGGCAAGCTGATCGACATCATCCAGCAGGATGTGGGCCGCATCAACCGCCTCATCACCGATATCAGCGCCGCCTCCCGCATCGATGCCGAGCTTGCCCGCGAGCGGGTCGCCACCGTCGATGTCGTCAAGATGCTGGGCCATATGGTCGACATTTATGACAGCACGACCGAGCCTTCCGCCCCCCGCGTCCGCGTCATGACCGAGCGCGTGGAGGGCGAGGTCTTCATTCGCGCCTTCGAGACGCCCTTCGCCCAAGTCCTGCGCAACCTCATCGACAACGCCATGACCTTCACGAATTCCGAGGACGGCGAAGTCCATCTTGGCGTGGACGTCGCCACGGTCGCCAACCGACGCCGCGTCTTCATCGCCGTGGACGATGACGGCCCCGGCATCCCCGACGACGCGATAGAGGATGTATTCTCGCGCTTTTACACCGACCGCACCGCGCAGTCCCCGATCGCGGATTTGGACAGCTTCGGCTCCCACTCCGGGCTCGGCCTGACCATCTGCCGCCAGATCGTCACCGCGCACAAGGGCACCATACACGCCGAGAACCGCCGCGACGCCGACGGCAAGATAGAGGGCGCGCGCTTTGTCATCGAACTCCCGCGCGCCACACAAGGGGGCGCCCCCTCGCGCAAGACCCGACAGACCCGCACTGCCGCAAAACCCGCCGCGCCCTGACAAATTTCACATTTGCGCTTTGCCTTACGCCCCCGAAACGTTAACGCAGGGGTTCGTTCGCATCCGAACGCGCGGATTGCAGGCCCGCTTTGATCGGTCTCGTCATCGTCACCCACGGCATGCTCGCCGAAGAACTCCGCCGCGCGACCGAGCACGTCGTCGGCGCGCAGTCCCAGATGGCGACCGTCTGCATCGGCCCGGACGACGACATGGAGGCCCGCCGCGACGACATCCGCAACGCCGTCGCCACCGTCTCCTCCGACAAGGGCGCGATCCTGCTGACCGACATGTTTGGCGGCACCCCCTCCAACCTCGCCATATCCCTGCTCAAGGACGGCGCGGTCGAGGTCATCGCCGGCGTCAACCTCCCCATGCTGATCAAGCTGTCGGAGGCCCGCCGCGACATGAATCTGAAGGACGCCTCCCAGACCGCGCAGGATGCGGGCCGCAAATACATCGCCATCGCCTCCCGCGTGCTCGCCGGGGAGACATGAGCGCACACGCCCAGAGCCCCGCCGACACATTGGTCGAGTCGCGCGTCACCCTCATCAACAAGCGAGGTCTCCACGCCCGTGCGAGCGCCAAATTCGTACATGCGGTTGAACGCTTCGATGCCGACGTCGAGGTCACCTCCCACAATACGTGCGGCGAGGAACGGGTCGTCGCCGACTCCATCATGGAACTTCTCATGCTCGGCTCGGCGTGTGGAGAGGACATAACCATCTCCGCGACGGGGCGGGACGCCAGCGCCGCCGTCACTGCACTTGCCGCCCTCGTAAGATCCCGCTTTGGTGAAGACGAATGACCCGCGCTCTCGTCCTGATCGCCGGCGCAACGCTTCTCTCCGCCTGCGTCACACCGTCCGGCTTTCAACCCCGTTCCGACTATCCCCCCGACCCGTGGGTCAAAGGTTACTCCAATCCCGATGACTGCCTCGGTGGAGAACAACTTGCCGCCCGTGACTTTGCGCTTCCGGATTATCCCAAACGCGCCTTCCGCGATGGTCGCCAGGGGTGGGTGATCCTGCAACTCGACGTCGATGCGACAGGGCAGACCCGGAACGTCGATGTCACCCGCGCCGTCCCCGAAGACGGCTTCCTCGGTGGCTTCGAAGGCGCGGCCGTCAAGGCGGTCGAGGCCTGGCGGTTCGAACCGCCCGCCGCCCCGCTTACATCCTGCCGCGTCCTCCTGCGCTTCCGCATGGGCTCTGTCAGTCTCGGCAGCTAAGCCCGCCGTCTCTTAACCCGGCCACAACCCCGATAGGCTAGGGCGCGTCCATGATCCTGCCCGTTATCCTTTCCGGTGGTTCCGGTTCGCGCCTCTGGCCGCTCTCGACCAAAGCCCTCCCCAAGCAGTTCCTGCCCATTGTCAGCGACCGCTCCATGATCGCCGAGACGGCTGCCCGCTTCGATGATGCGGCTTTCCTTTCGCCGTCGGTCATCTGCAACGCCGCCCATGCCGATATCGTAGCCCGTGAAGTCACCGGCGATGGGGCCATTCTGCTGGAACCCGTGGGCCGCAATACCGCGCCCGCCGCCGCCATTGCCGCCCTTCATGCCAAGGCCATCGGGGCCGATCTCGTTTTCCTCTCGCCCGCCGATCATCACATCACCGACGTGGCCGCGCTCCAGTCCGCCATAACGCAGGCCGCCCCCGCCGCGCGTGAAGGCTATATCGTCACCTTCGGCATTACCCCCACCCGCCCCGAAACCGGCTATGGCTATATCAAGACCGGCGAGCGTGAATCCGACGCCATCTCGGACGGCGTGCGCCGCGTTGCGCAATTTGTCGAAAAGCCCGACCTCGCCACGGCGCAAAGCTATCTGGATCACGGCGGCTATAACTGGAATGCGGGTCTGTTCCTGTTCGCGCCCGATACGCTTTTGGCGGAACTCGACGCGCACGCCTCCGATGCCCTTGCCCCCGCCCGCGCCGCCTATCAGGCCGCAAGGTGTGATGGTCGCACCCTTGCTCTCGATGCCGATGCCTTTGCGCGCTGCAAATCGGTCTCCATTGATTACGCGGTTATGGAAGCCACCGCCCGCGCAGCCTGCCTCGCCGTCGATATCGGCTGGTCGGATATCGGCTCCTACGCCACCCTCAAAGACGTCCTGCCTGCGGATGACCAGGGTCATGCGCTCGGTGGCAATGCAATGGGCGGCGCGACCTCTATTGCCTCCCGCGATTGCCTTGTCTCCAGCGACGGGCCACGCATCAGCCTCGTCGGGGTGGACGGCCTTGGCGTCATTGTCAGGAACGGCGAAATCCTCGTCGTGCGTCTTGATCAGGGCCAATCCGTGAAAACGCTCGTCGATACGCTGAAAGCCTCCAATCAGGGAAACCGTCTCTAGCCCGACTCCATTCATTTCGCATTCAACGCCTATCGCCGAGATCGGCTATCGAGCGTTGTCGTGAATCGGGGCATATTTTGTGCACATTTCTCCCGCACGCTTTTTTCGGGACGCTCCGCGTCACCATACATCGTTAACGAAGGGCATATTCCCATGACAAAACTCAAGCATTTCGGCACGGATGGCGTGCGCGGTCGCGCCAATCTTGGCAAGATGACCCCCGACATGCTCATGCGTCTGGGTATGGCCGCCGGGAAATACTTCCTCAAACCCGAAAATGACAAGGGCGGTCGTCACTCCGTCATGATCGGCAAGGATACGCGCCTGTCCGGCTACATGATCGAGCCCGCGCTCGTGGCCGGATTCACCTCGGTCGGCATGGACGTCAAGCTCTCCGGCCCACTCCCCACACCGGCCGTCAGCCTGATGACGCGCACTCTGCGCTGCGATCTCGGCGTCATGATCACCGCCTCTCACAACGTCTTTTCCGATAACGGCATCAAATTTTTCGGTCCCGATGGGCACAAGCTCGCCAATGAGGCCGAATTTGCCATCGAAGACCTCATGGAGGACAAGTGGAAAACGGGCCTCGCCGAATCCGAAGCCCTTGGCCGCGTCGTCCGTTATGAAGACATGCAGGCCCGCTATATCGAAATCGTCAAATCCACCTTCCCCCGCAACATGCGTCTGTCCGGCATGAAGATCGTGGTCGATTGCGCCAATGGCGCCGCCTACAAGACCGCCCCTGCCACACTTTACGAGCTCGGCGCGGACGAAGTGATCAGCATCGGCGTCAGCCCCGATGGAACCAACATCAACCGCGAATGCGGCTCCACCCATACTGATCTCCTGGCTGAAACCGTTGTCGCCCACGGCGCTGATGTCGGCATCGCCCTCGACGGTGACGCCGACCGCCTTATCATGTGTGACGAACTCGGAAACATCATAGACGGCGATCAGCTTCTGGCCCTGATCGGTACGGGCTGGCAGGCCAAGGGCCAGCTCCGCCAGGACGGCATCGTCGCCACGGTCATGAGCAATCTTGGCCTCGAGCGGTATCTGCAGGGCCAGAACCTGTCCCTCGTCCGCACCGATGTCGGGGATCGCCACGTAGCCGCGCGTATGCGCGCCGGTGGCTATAATGTCGGAGGAGAGCAATCCGGACACCTTCTCATGACCGATTTCAGCCCCACGGGCGACGGCACGATGGCCGCGCTGCAAGTGCTCGCCGAAATCGTGCGCCAGGACAAACCCGCTTCCGAAGTTCTCAGGCTTTTCGAACCCGTGCCGCAGATCCTCACCAATGTGCCCTATAGCGGCGCCAGCCCTATGGAGCTCTCCGTTGTGCAGGACGCCATTCGCGATGCCAGCGCCGCCTTCGGTAATTCCGGCCGCGTTTTCGTGCGAGCTTCCGGCACAGAGCCCCTTATTCGGGTCATGGCCGAGGGCGACGACCCCTCGAAGGTCGAGCGCATCACCTCCGAACTCGCCGGGGTGATCGCCAAGGCGGCCTGAAGCCGCACAGGTCGTTTCGGGCTGACCTGTCATTTGCCGATTACGGACTCCTTTTAGGAGTCTTTAACGTCATTGAATCTTTCCACGGGCGAGTGATTTTGGTAGCACTGCCTGGTAAGGTCCACTCCCATTGGGGGGAGGGGTCGGGCCTTCCCAGAGGAATAGCGTGCCGGCCGAATCCGCGACCACATTACTGGGCATAATCGCCGCGAGCGCCGTTCTGCTCGCCGTGTTGATGAGCTTCATTGCCTTCCGCGCCGTCAGCCATGGCCGCGGCAGTCCGGTCTGGCGTACCAAAGCGGCGGCGCTCGACCGAAAGCTCGCCAAATCCGACAGCCTGTTTCGCACTTATCCGGGCCTCGCCGTCGTTTGGGACAGCCCCAAAACCGGTAAGGAGAGCCCCCCGCGCCTGCTCGGATCCACCGCGGCGCTCGCCAGCCTCCGCCGCTTTGCCGACAAAAGCGCGCTCGGCGACGCCGCTGCCAAACTCCTTGCCGGACTTGACGCCTTCGAGGTCGTGGGTGCGCAGGCCAAGGGTGAGCCCCTCTCCGCCTCCATTGCCCGCCTGCGCCGCGACGGCAAGGCTTTCGCCGTCTCGCTGATTTTGCCTAGCGGGGCCGCCCTTGACGCCACAGGCCGTGTCGCGGGCAGCCAGGCCGTCGTCTGGATCGACGACCCGACATTGCGCAGCGACACCGATGAATCCAAGGCCATCAAGCGCCTGAACGCCAACCGCTCCATGACCTTGCGCGATCCGCTCGTCTTCATCGACATCCTCGACCGCACCGGACTGCCGGTTTGGCGTACCGATCCCGACGGGCGCATAAGCTGGGCCAATGCCGCCTATGTGCAATCTGTCGGCGCAAAGGATCTCGGCGACGTGCTCTCCGGACAGTCCCAACTCGACGCGGAAACGCCCGTTCAGGTCAAGCTCGCCATCGGTCAGGACAAGCGCGTCTCCGCCACGCGTCCCGTCGTCATCATGGGACAGCGCCGCGCCCTTCAGATCAGTGTCTTTCCCGTTTCGGGCGGGGCCGCCGGTGTCGCCGTAGATGCGTCAGAGGCCGACACTCTGCGCAACGCGCTTGTCACCCATATCCGCGCCCATGACGAAACGCTCAATGCGCTGACCGAAGGTGTCGTCATCTTCGGCTCCGACCGCACCATGCGGTTCCACAACACTGCGTTTTCCAGTATTTTCGGCATATCCGAGGACTGGTATGAGCGCGGCCCCACCCATGGCGAATGGCTCGACCGCGCCCGCGAACTCCGCGCCATTCCGGAGCAAGCCGACTACACCGCCTTCCGCGCGCGGGAGCTTTCGCTCTACACCGACTGGCCCGACGAGATGCCGGACGAGCTCTGGGCGCTGCCCGATGGCCGAACACTCCGCGTCGTACGCCAACGCGATCCCGAAGGCGGGCTGCTCCTGCTCTTTGCCGATATGACCACAGAGGTCGAAATGAAGGGCCAGCTCGGCAACCAGATCAATGTCCAGCGCGCCACGCTCGACCGCCTGTCAGAAGGCATTGCGGTCTTTGGCAGTGGCGGTCAGCTCCGCCTCCATAACCGCGCCTTCGCCAACCTGTGGAACCTGTCTGAGGGTCGGCTCAACCAGAATCCGTATTTCGCCGACCTCATCCCGGAGCTCTCGCGCCTGCACAATGCTCCGGATTTCTGGCAGGGACTGCTCGCGCGTATGACTGATCCCGACCCGGATGTGCGGCGCATGACGGATGGCGAATTCACCCGCACGGATGAGCGGTTTTTGACCTGGATGTCGCGCCCGTTACCGGACGGCGCAACCCTCGTGGCCTTCGAAGACCGTACGGAAGCCGCCGCCGTCGATGCCGAACGCGCCGCCAAGACCGAGGCGTTGGAGCAGGCCAATGCCATAAAATCCGAATTTGTCGGCCACATCTCCTATCAACTCCGCAATCCGCTCACCACCATCTCCGGCTATGCCGAATTTCTCGCTCTGGAGATGAACGGCGAGCTCAATGACGACCAGGCCCGTCAGGTTTTTGCCATTCAGTCGGCAGCGGGCGAGCTCACCAAGATGATCGAGGACATCCTCGTTATCGCCGCTATCGAGGCCGACCAGTTCAGTCTCGAACTCGGTGATGTCGATATCTACGCCATGCTCGACAACCGCCTCGATTCCATTGCCACCCGCGCTGAAGACACCAAAATCCATACGCATCTCGATTGCCCGCGCGACATCGGCATCATCCGCGCCGACGCCGACCGTCTCAGCCAGGTCGTTTACAATCTCCTGCTCAACGCCCTCAAATACACAAAGCCCGGCGGCCATGTCGAAGTCGGTGCCCGACGTCAGGAAGGTGGCCTGATCCTGTGGGTCAAGGATGACGGCGAAGGCATTCCCACCGACCGCCAGACCGCGGTTTTCGACAGCTTTCATTCCTCGCGCGGGGGTGGGGCAGGGCTCGGGCTGTCGCTTGTGGAGTCCATCATCGATCGTCATGGCGGCTGGGTCGAACTCAAAAGCCGGCCGGGCGAGGGCACGCATGTCGCCTGCTACCTGCCCGAAGTTGCCACCATTTCCGACGCCCATCCCGAACTCGGACTCGACATGGACGCCGCGCCCACGCTTACCCTCGATCTCGAGGAACTCGTCCCGGCTGAGGATATCCTGGCCCCGATTTCCCTTCTATAGTTCTGGCGACATCCTTACCCTTGTAACATAGGTAAAGTTCGCATAGAGGCATTCTATGTTTACAGGCAGCGCAGAAACCACCCTGAAAAAGCTTGGCGTCACCGGTGATGCCGACTTTCTTGCCATGCTTGATGCCTCACCCGATTGCATAAAGCTTATCGACGTCTTCGGTCGCGTCGCCTTCATGAACGATTGGGGCATGTCCTCCATGGATATCGAAGGTCTTGCCGACATCGAGGGCAAGCGTTGGAGCGATCTCTGGCCCGCCGAGGCGCAGGCCACCGTCGAAGATGCCGTTGACCGCGCCTTGGCGGGCGATGCCACGCGGTTCGAAGCGTTTTGCCCAACCGCGAATGGTCATCCCCGCTGGTGGGATGTTGCCGTTAGTCCCATGAGTGTGGACGGCAAGGTCACCGCCATCCTGTCCATCAGCCGTGATATCTCCGACCGCGTCATGCGTGAACAGCGCGCGGATTACCGAGAGCGCGTTGCCATCCGCAAACTCCGCAGGAACGCTGGCGAGAAAGACTATGGCCAGATTCCTTTCACCGCCCGCACCGGTCCCGAAGCCGCCCGTGAAGCTTCCCGGATCAAGGCCGCACCCGAAAGCGATTTTTCTCCCGAAGCCCACTCCCATCTCGACCTGCTGGAGTCGCACCGGGTCGCCAAATTGGTCGCGCTCGATGTGCTGGACGGCGATCCCGATCCCCGTCTCGACCGCCTGACCGAGCTCGCCGCCCGCCTTCTCGACATGCCTACCGCGCTGATCAGCCTCGTGGATCAGGACCGTCAATGGTTCCTGTCACGCGTCGGAATGAAGCTCAATCAGACCCCGCGCAGCCAGAGCTTTTGCTCGCTTGCCATAGAAACCCCTGACCAACCTTATGCTGTCGAGGACGCAACCCTGTCCACCGCGACACGCGACAACCCCCTCGTGACGGCAGAAAACGGTATTCGGTCTTATCTCGGTATTCCACTCGTGCTCTCGTCTGGCGAAGCACTCGGCTCCTTTTGCGTCATCGATACAGAGCCGCGCGCCTTCACCAAAGTCCAGATAGAGACGCTCCGCACCCTCGCCGATGCGTCCCTTGCCATTATAGAGCTCAAGCACGCCGAGGCTCTCGCTCGTCGGGCCGATATCATCAATGCCGAACTCAAACACCGCATGGGCAACACCTATGCGCAGGTGTCCTCGCTCATTGGTCTCATTGCGCAATCGGCCGAAGACAAGACCAAGATGGCCGCGCAACTGCGCGAACACATTAATGCACTCTCGCGCACGCAGGCCCGAATTGCTCAGGGCGGCTGGGCCACCATTGATCTCATCGGCTTGTCCGAGGAGGTTTTCGGCAAGGAAGCCTCGCGCATTGCCTGCTCCATCGACTCCAATTTCGACATCACGCCGTCGGCCGCCTTTCTTCTCACCCTCGCCTTTCAGGAACTGTCCACCAATTCCCGCAAGCACGGCGCGCTCCGCCACGAAGATCATGGTGTGGATGTGCAGGTTACAGTCGAAGACGACAATTTCGTTCTGCGCTGGAACGAGACCAATCCTCCTATGAAGGAATTGTCGGCGGCCACCCCGCGCAGCGGTTTCGGCCGCAAGCTTCTGACCCGCATCGTCCCACTCGGCATGGGCGGCTCGGCAGAGCTAACTTTTCGCGACGACGGTATGAGCTACGAGCTTATTCTCCCCCGTGACCGGGTAGAGCTACCGGGACATAAGAGCGCGTAAAGCCTGCCGCCGACGCGATTTAGGGCATTACTGGCTTTCGGGCGTCTTAATTTCGATTCCGTCCAGATCGTCGCTCATCAGGATCTGACACGACAGGCGTGACGTCTCCTGAACGCCTTCCGCGAAATCCAGCATCGACTCTTCCATGTCGTCGCGCGGCTTCAGCTTGTCCATGAATCCCTTGCCTACATAGACGTGACACGTCGCGCAGGCGCATGCCCCGCCGCAATCGGCGTCGATGCCGGGAATCATGTTGGCGACCGCAGCTTCCATCACGGATTGTCCGGTTTTGGCGTCCACATCGCGGGACGTGCCTTCGTGGTCGATGAAGATGATCTTGGGCATGGGGGAAATCCTGGGTTGTCTGCGCTTGCCCCCTATATTGGCGTTTCCCGCAGCTGTGCAACCGGATAGGGTCGTTGAGTGACAAAAGAACCCGCATATGCGCTAGACATTCCTGTCGCCGATGCCGCCGCCATGGAGGCCCTCGGCGCGCGTCTGGGCGCGTTGCTGGGGGCAGGGGACTGCCTTCTGCTGGAAGGCGATCTCGGAACGGGCAAGACCACGCTCGCGCGCGGCCTCATATCGTCGCTCACCGCGGAGACAGAGGTGCCAAGCCCCACCTACACCCTCGTCCAGACCTATGCCGCCCCCGCATTCGAAATCTGGCACGCCGACCTCTACCGCCTCGACGCCCCCGCCGAAACCCTCCCCCTCGGCCTCCTAGACGTCCGCGACGAAGTGCTCAGCCTCATCGAATGGCCGGACCGCATGGGCGATTATCGCCCGCTCGATGCGCTTCGGGTGGAGATACGGTTTGACGAACCGGGCCGTCGCGTGAAGTTGAGTGCAGGGGAACACACGTTGTGGAGAGACCGGCTTGAGCAACGACTCGATTAAACATTTCCTGACCGCCGCAGGCTGGGCCGACGCCATCCGCAATGCGCTACCGGGTGACGCCTCCTCCCGCCGCTATGAGCGCCTGCAGAATGGCGACGCACGTGCCATGCTCCTCATCCAGCCGGAACCCGCCGCCCGCTCCGACTACGCTCTCGCGGCCAAGCTCGCGGGCAACGACCCCCTCGCCGTCGTCGCCATCGGGGAACAGCTTACACGCCGCGGATTTTCCGCCCCCAAGACGCTTGCCGCCGACCTCGACGCCGGGCTCATCCTGCTCGAAGACTTCGGTGACGATCTCCTCGCCCGTGTGCTGGAACGCGACCCCGCCCGCGAGGCCGAACTCTATGGCCGGGCCGTCGACACGCTCGCCGCTATTTCCCGCTCCACCTTTCCGCAAGGTATGGACTGGCACAACCGCACATGGCGCGCAGGCACCTATGACCGCGATGTGCTTCTGACGGAAACCCATCTCCTGCTCGACTGGTACGCACCCGACCGCGGATGGGACGTTGATTTTGCCTCCCGCGCGCGCTGGGACGCGGCGTGGACAGACGCCTTCGCCGTCCTCGACGCCCACGCTCCCGGCCTCGTCCTGCGCGACTACCACGCCGAAAACCTCTTCGTGCTCGACGACCGCGATTTCGAAGCCGCCACGGGCCTTATCGACTATCAGGACGCCGTCTTCGGCCACCCGGCTTACGACCTCGCCAGCCTGTTGGAGGATGCCCGCCGCGACGTCTCTCCCGATATCGTCCCGCAGATGATCGAGCGCTTCTGCCACCGCGCCCGCATCGCAAACACGCCCGATTTTCGCGCCGCCTATGCCGTCATCGGCGCGCAGCGCTCCGCCAAAATCCTCGGCATCTTCGTTCGCCTCGCCCAGCGCGACGGTAAACCCCGCTACCGCGACCTCCTCCCCCGCGTCCAAGCCCATTTCGAGCGCAGCCTGCAAAACGACGCCCTCGCCCCCGTCCGCGCGTGGTGGGAGGCGCAGAGGTGAGCATAGTTTCGGCCCCTATCACCACCGCAATGGTTATGGCCGCAGGTCACGGCACCCGCATGCGTCCCCTCACCGACGACCGCTGCAAGGCCCTCGTGGAGGTGCAGGGCCGCGCCCTCATCGACCACATGCTCGACCGCCTCGCTGCTGCGGGCATCACCCGCGCCATCGTCAACGTCCACGCCTTCGCCGACCGCCTCGAAGCCCATCTCGAAACCCGCTCCGACATCGAGATCGTCATTTCCGATGAGCGTCAGGTGCTTCTTGAGACTGGCGGCGGCGTCGTCAAAGCCCGACCGCTACTTGGCGATGCCCCAATTCTGATCGCCAATATCGACGCCGTGTGGATCGAATGGGACTCCGTCCTCCCAGCCATGCTCGCCGCATGGGATCCCCCAACCATGGACGAGCTTTTCCTCCTCGCCGACCGCGACGCCACCCTCGGCTATCACGGCGCAGGGGACTTTGATCTCATTGACGGCCGCCCCGCCTGGCGCACGGGCGAGACCGCACCTTTCGTTTATGCAGGCGTCGAAATCTTTAAGCCCACCCTCATCGATCCTTACCCGCTCGAAAAATTCTCCCGCACCCGCGTTTGGCGGAACTCCATAGCGCGTGGCCGGGTCTCCGCCCACATCCTCCCCGGCTACTGGATGCATGTCGGCGACCCCGACGCCCGCCGCGCAGCAAACGTCGTCATCGAAGGATTATCGTGAGCGCCTACACCCATCCCTCCCGCTGCTTCACCATGCCGTCGGGCGTGCCGTTCCTGGCGTCCCTCGCCCGAGGCCTGACCGATCATTTGGGCGATGATCTTGGCCGTGCGCTTATCCTGCTGCCCACCCGCCGCGCCGTACGCACCCTTGGCGATGCCTTTGTCGAAATCGGCGACGGCAAGGCCGCCATCCTGCCCCGAATGCGCCCCCTCGCCGATATCGAAGCCGACGATGTCTCCTACGACCCCACCCTCGCCACGGCCGAGCGCATGGCCGCTATCGGGCCCGCCATCAGCCCGCTCCAGCGCCGGTTCGAGCTCGCCCGGCTCATTACGCTCTATCACCGCCGCTCCTCCGACATCCCCCTGTCCGCCGCCTCCGCCATGGCCATGGCCGAACCGCTCGCGGCCATCCTCGACGACGCCGCGATGGAAGAAGCCGACCTCCCCAGCCACGAACTCCTCGAAGAGATCCGCGCCCGCGCCGCCGAACATTTCCAGCACACCAGCATGTTTTACGAAATCCTGCGCACCTTCTGGCCCGAACGCCTGCGCGAGCTCGGCTTCAACGACCCCAAAGCCCGCCAGGTCGATATGCTCGATGCTTTGCGCGAGGAATGGGATGCCAACCCGCCCGACTTCCCCGTTGTCGCTGCGGGCTCTACCGGCACGCTGAATGCGACCGCTCGACTCATTGCCTGCATCCGACAGCTCCCGCGCGGCACGGTCGTCCTGCCGGGCGTGGATCTCAATCTTCGCTCCGATGCCGCTTGGGACGCGGTCGATTGCCAGCACCCCCAGCACTCGCTTAAAAATCTTCTCAACCTCATGAAGCTCGGACGCGACGACATCGCGAACTGGCCGGCCGCGGCGCTATTTAATTCCGATCCTCTCAAAAACCGCCGCCGCATTCTCAGCGAAGCCCTTGTTCCCGTGACCGCCGCAAAAGACTGGCCTCAACGCATTCAAACGATGAAGTCCCAGAAGATCGACTTCGCGGACGCGGCTGCCGGACTTTCCCTCATCGAGGCCCGCCACGAGGAAGAGGAAGCTCTCAGCATCGCCCTCATTCTCCGCGAAGCGTTGGAGACCCCGGACAAGACCGCCATCCTCGTTACCCCCGATTCCGGTCTCGCCCGCCGCGTCCGCACCCGTCTCGCCCGCTGGAACGTCGCCATCGACTTCACCCAAGGCCAGCCTTTGGAAGAAACCGCGCGTGGCGCCTATCTCTCCGGCCTCATGCAGCTCGCGGTCGATACCCGCTCCGCCGTCAACCTCGCCTATATCGCCAAACACGCCATGACGGGTCTCGGCCTGCAGGAAGGTCAGGCGCGCGCCAACTGGATGGCCGTCGAGCGGAAATTCCGCGGCGCGAACCCGTCCGACGAAGAGCGCCGAAAGATCCCCGTGCTCAACACTTTGCTAAGCACCTTGGAGCCGCTCACCGACATCGCCACCGCCACACCCGATGGCTGGGCCCGCGCACTTGCCCGCACCGTCGAGGCCATTGCCGCCACCGACTCGCTCTCCGGCGCGCAGCGAATGTGGGCCGACGATTCCGGCGAAGCCCTCGCCTCGCTTATCGAGGACATCATCCAATATGGCGATCTGCTCGATCCTATCGACGCGGCGGGTTTTCACGATCTCCTGCTGTCGCTGATCAAGGAGCGCGTTGTCCGCTCGGCCCCCGGCACCCATCCTCGCCTGAAAATACTCGGCCCGCTCGAAGCCCGTATGCTGACCGCCGACACCATTGTTCTCGGGGGCCTCAATGAAGGCGTCTGGCCCATCCTGCCCAGCCCCACACCCTATCTTTCGCGCGAGATGCGCTCCAAGCTCGGCCTCTCCTTACCGGAGCGCCGCTTTGGTCTCTCCGCCCACGACTTCGCGCAACTCGCCGCCCACCCCCGCGTCGTCCTCACCCGAAGCGAGCGCACAGCCGATGGCCCCATGGTCGCCTCGCGCTGGGTCTGGCGCCTCAAGACCCTCATGCGCGGCGCGCTTGGCGACGATTGGAAGGCAGCACTTGAGCCCGAGCAGGACTATCTCGACTGGGCCCGCCGCATGGATGCCTGGGAGGATAAACCCGAACCCGCCCAGCGTCCCGCGCCGACCCCTCCTGTCGCCGCCCGCTGGCCCGACTGGACCTCACACAGCGCCTATTCCGACAAGGGCGGGCGGAGGCTCTCCATCACCCAGATCAAGCGCTGGGTGCGCGATCCCTACTCCATCTACTGCACCCGCGTCCTCGGCCTCGACCCGCTCCCACCCCTCGATGTCAGCACCGAAGTCCGCGACTGGGGCACCATGATCCACGGCGCGTTGGAAGCTTTCTTCAAGGAGGTCCCGCACGACACAACCCTGTCCGGGTCGGCCAGCCAGCGCCTGAGCGACCTACTCGAGACCCATCTCGTACACTACGGTTTCCCCACCACCGATCTCGCCAAGGAACGTGTCCGCATGGCCCGCCTTGCCGACAAGGTTGTCGCCTGGGCGCGCGCCCGCCGCGAAGATGGCTGGCAGGTCGTCAGCATTGAACAACGCGGAGAGCTCCACCTCGCCGAGGTCGATTTTGCACTCTCCGGCAAGGCCGACCTCATCGAGTCCGGGCCGAACGGCTATGCGGTCATCGACTTCAAGACCGGCACGCCGCCTACCCATTCCGTGGTCGCCGCAGGGTTCGACCCGCAACTTCCGCTAACCGCCGTCATGCTGGCCGAGGGCGATGTCGGCGACCTCGCCAAGGGCCGCACCGACGACCTCATCTATGCCGAGATCAAGGGGTATAACGACAAGGAAATCCAGACCTCGCTCGTGGAGAAATCCAAGGATCACGACGCCGACTCCTATGCCGCCAATGCCCGCTCGGAACTCATAAAACTCATTCGCGAGTTCGACAAGCCCGACACCGCCTATCACAGTCAGCCCCGCCGCCAATACACCGACGATTGGAGCGATTTCGACACGCTCGCCCGGCGGGGCGAATGGGCCGAGGCAGGGCCGGATGCGAGCGACACAGGTGGCAGTCATGGCGGATAGAGACACGGCCGATAACGATATGATGGATGGTGACTTGGAACTGGTGACAAGCGCCGCTTATGACGCTCAACGCGACGCCGCCAATCCCGCCTTCACGCGTCTCGTCGCGGCCAATGCGGGTTCCGGCAAGACCCATGTCCTCGTCTCACGCGTGTCGCGCCTGCTGCTGTCAGGCGTCAATCCCGACCGCATCCTCTGCCTCACCTACACCAAGGCCGCCGCCGCCGAAATGCAGGCCCGCCTGTTCGACACGCTCGGTAAATGGTCTGTCATGAGCGACGACGAATTGAACACCGAACTCGTCAAACTCATTGGCCCGGACCACGGCCAGAACCTCGCCACCGCCCGCGGCCTCTTCGCCCTCGCCCTCGAGACACCCGAAGGCCTCAAAGTTCAGACCATCCACGCCTTCTGCGCCCAGGTCCTCGCGCGCTTCCCCATGGAAGCTGGCATCCTCCCCGGCTTCGACCAGATCGACGACGCCGCCGAGGCCCGCCTCAAACACGACGTCAAAGCCCGCCTCTTCCACGATGCGTGGTATGACCCCCGCTCACCGCTCGCCGCCAATCTCGCCGCGCTCGCACGCGATAATGCAGACCGCAATCTCGACGACCATTTCAGCTGGATGGGCGGCAAGACCCGCGAGATCGAGCTCTTCACCACTCGCGAGGGCTTATTTGAAATCGCCGACATGCTCGGCATCGCACCGGATGCCGATGCGGAGACTATTAAGTCATCTGCTTGGCAGGCACTGGACATCGACGTGTTGCGCGATTTCCTTCCGCTTCTGCGCTCTTGCAAGACCAAAACCGAACCTCGACTTGCCGAGGCTATAGAGTCCGCGCTCGAAACGGGTATAACGTCTCCCGCAAAAGCATGGGAGGATTACACCAACGCCATCCTGACCAAGGAAGGGCGGACAGACAAACGGGGCCTGATAGGGAAGAATTCCCCGAATCCGCTTAAGACCTTCTTCGGGTGTAAGGACGCAACGGATACAGATCACACCGATCAAATAATCACGACTCTGAACGCCCTACGATCTGCGGAACTCCTGACATCCACACGCAACCTGATGGGCGTGGCCGAACATTACGCTGCTACCTATCGCGACACCAAACGCACCCAGCGCGTGCTCGACTTCAACGACCAGATCCACCACGTCCACGCCTTGCTGACCCATTCCGCCGCCGCCGACTGGGTGCGCTACAAGCTCGACGGTGGCATCAGCCACATCCTCGTGGACGAAGCGCAGGACACCTCCGACCTGCAATGGGGCATCATCGACGCGCTGCGCGAAGGCTTCGACGCCCCGGATGAGCGAACGGGCACCGAAGCCAAGACCTTCTTCGCCGTCGGCGACGAAAAGCAATCTATCTACGGCTTCCAGGGCGCGAAACCGACGACCTTCATCCGCAAGGTCGCCGATGAGGAAGACCTCTCCGTCCGTATGGGCATGAGCTTTCGCTCCGCCCCGGACATCCTGCGCGCCGTCAATGCCGTTTTCATCGATCACGGTGCGGGCGATCGCATGTTTGACGGCGATCTCGCCCGGATCGCCGGCGATAGCGCACACACAGCAAAGCGCCGTGATCGTGGCTGCGTCGAACTCTGGCCCATCCCGCCAAACCCCGACGACACGCTCGAGGAAATTCCCTGGGACACTCGCCCCGTTGACAGCCTCGGCGCGGCGCACCCCAAGGAAGTCCTCGCCGCTACCCTCGCCGAGACCATCGATGGCTGGCTCAAGGCGGGCGAGCGCATTTTCGACCGCAAGGACGAAGTTACCCGCCCCATGCGCCCCGATGACGTGCTCATCCTCGTGCGCAAGCGCGACGATTTCTTCGACGCCGTCATTCGCCATCTCAAAGGGCGCGGCGTGCCCGTCGCGGGCGCGGACCGCCTGACCCTTGGCGATGCGGTGGTGGTCAAGGACATGCTGGCGCTCGCCCGCTTTTGCCTCTTTCCCGGCGACGATCTCAGCCTTGCCGAAGTGCTGAAGTCGCCGCTGTTTGATTACACCGACGATGAGGACCTTTTCCCCCTCGCCCATGGCCGTGACGCCTCATTGTGGCAGGCTCTCAAGGCCTCCACGTGCCCCAAGGATGTAAGAAGCGCCACAACGCTCACCGCCTTCACCGCCAGCGTCCACCGCCTTGCACCTTATGAATTCTTCGTCTCCGCTCTCGACACCATGGTTGATGGCGACAGTGTTCGCCTCCGCCTTGAGCGCCGCCTCGGTATCGAGGCCCGCGATCCCCTGACCGAATTCCTCGGCCAGGCGCTCGCCTACCAACGCCGCAGCTCCGGTAGCCTCCAACATTTCGTGCAGGCCTTTGAGTCGAGCTCCACCGAGATCAAACGCGAACCCGAAGGCCGTACCTCGGAAGTCCGCATCATGACCGTCCACGGCGCCAAGGGCCTGCAAGCCCCTGTCGTGATCCTGCCTCAAACCACGGCTGCCCCCAACACCGCCCTAAAGAATGCCATGCTGCAGCTCGACGACGACGGCTTGTTCGTCCCTGCTCCCTCCAAGGACAAGACCCCGGCACAACTCGCGGACGCCCGTGCCCGTGCCGAGGATGCCGAGCGCCAGGAACATCTCCGCCTCCTCTACGTCGCCATGACCCGCGCTGAGTCCCGCCTTATTGTGTGTGGCTATCCGCATAATAAAAAAATCAAGGATTCGGATAAATTTGCCCATGAAGAGTCCTGGTATGCCGAGGTGAAAGCCGGCCTCGACACGCTCGAATGCGAACAGGTCGATGACCTCTGCCCATCTGATTGGGGTCCGGCCAAGCTCTATGGCGGCGAACCCGCGCCCGTCCCCGCGAATGACGACGCTGCCTCCCAGACCTCGCCACCACCCCTACCGGACTGGATCGCAGCCACGGCCCCGCAGGAATCTGTCAGCACCCGGCGCGTCACGCCCAGCCACGTTCTCGGCCATTTCGGATCCGACGCCGTTCGCTCGCCACTCTCACGCACTGCGGCGGAGGAGCGCGAGCGCCGTTTCCTGCGCGGCAACCTCATCCACAAACTCCTCGAAGTTCTCCCCGAGGTCGCAGATCAGGATCGCCAACGCATCGCCGCTCTGATCCTTAGCAAATATGGCATACCCAAGACCCGCCACGACGCGCTACTGGAAGAAGTCACGACTGTCATGGACTCCCACCCTCACGTGTTTGCGCCCGGAAGCCTAGCCGAAGTCTCCATTGCGGGCGCGGTCGGCACCCTTGGCAATGTGCGCATCAACGCTCAGATCGACCGGCTTTCCATCACGCCGGAGCGCGTCACTATCGTCGATTACAAATCCAACCGCCCGCCACCCGCCACCCCGGACGGTATCAGCGCAGCCTATGTCGCCCAGATGGCGACCTACCGCGAACTCGCCCGCGAAATCCACGACCGCCCCGTGACTTGCGCGCTGCTCTGGACGGACACGGCCGATTATATGGAGATTCCCGAAGCCGCACTCGACGTAGCCCTTGAGACGATTCAGGCCAGGCTTACGCGAGGGTGAAGCGCACTCGGTTGACGGCGAGCCATCGCCTTCCCAATTATGATCCACAACACACAGGAGAGCCCCATGAGTACCTTTGCCGTCACAGATACTAGCTTTAAATCCGACGTCATCGACGCGGATACCCCCGTGCTAGTGGATTTCTGGGCCGAATGGTGCGGGCCTTGCAAACAGATCGGCCCGGCGCTCGAAAACATCGCCACCAAACTGGACGGCAAGCTTAAAGTGGCCAAGGTCAACATTGATGAAAACCCCGACACGCCCGGTAAATTTCACGTTCGCGGAATCCCGACCCTGATGATCTTCAAGGACGGCCAGGTCGTTGCCACCCGCGTCGGCGCCGCCACCGAGGGCATGCTCACCGAATGGGTCGAACAGCACGCTTGAACCTCCAGACCCAAACAGTCAAAAGCCTGCTCAGCTGAGCGGGCTTTTTTTTCGCAAAAGCAAACCCCCGCGAACATTGCTGTCCGCGGGGGCAGGGCGCGCGCCACATTCGCTCCATCGGGGGGAAGGGAGCGGCAGGCGCAGCACCCGCTTGCTCGAACAGGCGAATCTGCGAGCAAGCTTTAAGCGGCCTTCTTGACGGCGGTCTTCGGCGCTTCGATGGTATTCATGTCACCGATGGCGATCTTGCGGGGCTTCAGCGCCTCCGGCAGCTCTCGTTTCAGCTCAATGACCAACAGGCCGTGGCGCATATCCGCACCTGTGACGATCACATGATCAGCCAGCTGGAAGCGGCGCTCGAACCCGCGCTCGGCAATGCCGCGGTGCAGGTATTCAAACCCTTCGCTGTCATCCTCATTGGCGGCGAGTGGCGCCTTCACGCCCTTGACCGTCAGCACGTTTTCGTGGCTTTCGATCTCGAGCTCGTCCTCACCGAACCCGGCCACAGCCAGTTCGATGCGGAACACGTCCTCGCCGAGTTTCGCGACGTTATAGGGTGGATAGCTCGTCCCGGCCTCGGTCTGCTTGGCAGCGGCGTCGATCAGGTCGGCCATGCGGTCAAAGCCCACGAAAGAGCGGTAGAGTGGGGAAAAATCATAGGGTCTCATGGTTATCAGTCCTCTGGATTAGCAGGTTGATTGTCGGACGGGCGGGCGATACCCCGTAATGGCAGCATCCCCGCTCTCTCCGAGAGGCCCGTTAGCGGCGCCTCAAAGCAAGATGTAGGAATGCCGTCCTAGGTTTCAAGTCCTATCCTCCCCTTATTGGAGACGTATATGAAAGCCCTATTCACCCCACTCGCCGCTATCTTGCTCAGTGCCAGTGCTCTTACAGCCTGCGGGACACCCGATGGGGACACATCTGGGTCAAACGACGCCATCGATGTCGCCATGACACCGGCTCAGGCGCTCGATTCCGCCATCAATCATCCCCGTCGCGACGAGGATCGTGTGCGCGACGACTTCCGCAACCCTGCCGAAACGCTCGCCTTTTTCGGGATAGAGCCGGGCATGAGCGTCGCTGAAATCTGGCCCGGCTATTACTCCAAGATCATCGCGCCCTATTTCAAGGAAATGGGCGGCAGCTACACCGCTGTCCTTTATCCTGAAGCCATGGGCGAGCGCGCCGTAACCCGCACCAATGCCTTCAAGGAAGCCTATGCCGACACGGAAACTTTTGGCGACATCCAATATGCCAGCTTCGGCTATAGCGACGGCGTATCCCTCGGCACTCTTGCACCCGCCGACTCCCTCGACATGATTCTCACCTTCCGCAACGTCCATAACTGGATGGGCGGCGGTTATGCCGACAAAGCGTTTGAGGATTTCTACGCAGCCCTGAAACCCGGCGGCACACTGGGCGTGGTCGAACACCGCCTCCCCGAAGCCCGTTTGCAGGACCCCAGTGGCCGCACAGGTTATGTGCAGGAAAGCTATATGAAAGACCTCGCCGCGCGCGCAGGTTTCGAATTCGTGGAAAGCTCGGAGGTCAACGCAAACCCCCGCGACACCGCCGATCACCCCAATGGCGTCTGGACGCTCCCGCCCCGCTCCCGCGGTCTGGAGCCCACCGATCCCGGCTATGAGGATTTTGACGCGGAGCTTTACAAGAACATCGGCGAAAGCGACCGCGCGACACTTAAATTTCGCAAGCCGCTTTAATTTACAGCGTCATCCCGGCAAAGGCCGGGATCTCATGCTTGCCATGAGTCAGGACGGGGCCAAGCACAACCGATGCAGCTCCCGCTTCAAGTGCGCGAGCTTGGTCTTTTCACAAGCAACATGAAATCGACCGCCTAAAGCGCGCCCATTTCCAACCTGTATCCACCTGGCTCTGTCACCAGCAATTCCGCCGGCCCGTCGCCCGTCTCGATCTTCTTGCGCAGGCGATAGATGTGTGTTTCCAGCGTATGCGTATCCACCGCAGCGTTATAGCCCCAGACCTCCTCCAATAGTTCCTGCCGCCCGACGGGCTTACCCTTAGCGCGGTAAAGATATTTCAGGATATTCGTTTCCTTCTCCGTCAGGCGCACATCGCGCACGGGCTTGCCGTCCTCGCTCGGTGGCGGCGTCATGACCTTGTGCGCGGGCTTGAATTCAAAGCGTCCGACCTGGAACGTCGCGTCCTCGGATTGCTCGAAAGACCGCAGATGCGCCCGCAAACGTGCCAATAGGACAGAAAACCGAAACGGCTTGGTGACATAGTCATTCGCGCCCATATTCAGGCCCAGTACTTCATCGGCCTCGGTGTCTCGCCCGGTCAGCATGACGATAGGTGCCGCCACGCCGCGCTCGCGCATGATCTGACAAGCTTCTGTGCCCGGCATGTCCGGCAGGTCGATATCCAGCACGATCAGGTCATAGGGGTTTTCGAGGGCGTAATTGATTCCGTCCGTTGCATTGGCGGCGCCGGTCGTCTCGAACTCGTTATAAAGCCCGAATTGCTCGACCAGCTCTTCACGCAGATCGTTGTCGTCATCGACCAGCAGGATGCGTTTTTTCACACTCATGTCTGTCTCTTCTTTTTTTGCCGACGCCCTTTTGCGAGTGTCGGCGTCTCGCGCTATCAACACCTAATGAGATTTGTAGTGGATACACAAGCCCTCACGATTTCGTGGGAGGGCAAGTCTTTCCCCTGCCGCATCGGGCAGGGCGGAACTGTGGACGCTTTCGATAAGCGCGAAGGCGATGGCGCGACCCCGCGCGGCATATTCCCCCTGCGCTATGGCTTCTACCGCCCCGACCGCCTGCCAGCCCCGACGTCCAGGCTTGCATTTCACCCTGTCACGACTGCAGATCTCTGGTGTGACACGCCCGACCATCCTGCCTATAACCGCTGGGTCAAGGCACCCTTCAGCGCCTCTCACGAAGACCTGATGCGCGACGACATTGCCTATGATCTGATCCTCGTCATCGGCCACAATGACGACCCACCCATTACCGGTCTTGGCAGTGCCGTCTTCATCCATCTCGACCGACCCGACCACCGTTCCACCCTCGGCTGCATTGCCGTGGAGCCGGACACCCTGATTGCGATCCTCCGTGCCGCCTCACCCGGCGACGAGATCGACATATGCTAGGTCAGGGGAAGTGGTTTGCGCCGGGCTGCCACAAGAGTACTGCCCAACACGATAAGGAACCCGACGATCGCGGCCACGGCAATGGTCATATTCAAGTCGTCAACGGCCAGCCGCGCATAGGCGAGGAACCCGAGCCCCCACAGAACCGGAAAGGCATAGACTGCATTCCCCGCGGTTTTGTGCAGACTCCATACGACCCAAGCCAGCGCCGACGCCAGTGCCAAGAGGCACACCACCGTCTCGCTCAAACCGAAACCGATCGGCCCATTCACGCCCAGCTGTGACCAGTTCAGGAACACCGCCAGCGAGCACCACCCTGCCAGCAGGCTGATCGGGGCCCACACTGCCCAACCCTCAAGCGCAGACAGCTCGGCCTTGCGCCGCGACAGGATCACCATGGCCTGCACCGCTGCCGCCATGGCGGGCACGAAAATCAGCGCCGTCAGCCAGCGCGAGGCATCCTCCGGCGGAAACGCCGCCGCCAGTCCCCAGGCCGTGATCAGGCCCAGAGACGCCACCATCAACCATCCCGTCGCGCGATAGATCGGCCGCGCGCCATTCTTTGGGAATCCCTGGATTATCGCATAGGCAAACAGCCCCAGAAAGATCGGTCCCCAGATCGAGAAGGCAAAGCTCCACGGCACCAGCAATGTGTCCGACGCATCCGACTGATCGCTGATCGATCGGCCATAGCCCACAATGGACGCAATGTTGGAGGCGAGCGGCACCGTGACGGCGAAAATTACCACCAATGCCTGCCGCAAGATATCCAGGGATGTGCGTGTCGTCATAATGCCCTCCTTTTTCACGGGTAAAACGCAAAAGCCACGTTATAGTGCCCACGCAATCAATGGAGAAAACATGCAAGTTCAAATCGTCTCGAAGGGTATCGATGTCAGCCAGGCGCTTCGCGAGCGCATAGAAGGACGCCTTGAGGAAATGATGGACAAATACATACACCGCGAAGGCGACGCCAATGTCGTGGTCTCGCGCGAGGGTTCCGGATTCCGTGGCGTCGTGAACCTCAACCTCCCCTCCGGTGCAAGCTTTCAAAGCCAGGGCGACGCCCCCGACGCCTACTCTGCCGCCGACGAGGCGCTTACTCATCTCGAAAAACGACTGCGCCGCTACAAGCGTCGCCTCAAGGATCACAAACACGAAGACCGCGCCGAATCTTTCGCTATGACGATCCTCGAAAATCCTGTCCGGGATGCGATCGACTCCGATGATGACGAAGATCTGCCCGCCGGCAATTCCGACGCCATGGTCATCGCCCAGACCCATGGCAAAGTCCGAACGCTCACCCCCGGCATGGCCGCACTCGAATGTGCCATGGCCGATTCCGGCGTCGTCATTTTCCGCAATGCCAAGCATGGCCGTGTCAATGTCGTCTTCAAACGTCCGGACGGCAATATCGGCTGGGTCGATCCGGAGTCCTGACAGAGGCACTGCCTCGATCGGCAGGGGCGACAGCAGTAGGCGGCCTGAAGCCCCCCATTGACCTCCAACCGCCTGCCGCCTATTTGCCCGCCGACAAGAGGGCCGAGACGGGATAGACGTGGGTTAACACCCACTCTCCCAATACGTCGCCAAAACACTGATCGGGGGTATCCCATGGAACTACACTCGCTCTTTTGCGAGGACTGCGTCGCAATGGATGTGCGCGCCACCTCCAAGAAACAGGTTATCAGCGCGCTTGCCGAGCGCATTGTGAAATCCAAGGCTTGCGAGCTCGCCAATGTCGATGCGCGTGACGTCGTCGTCACAGCCATGGAGCGCGAGCGCCTCGGCACAACGGGCGTCGGCTCCGGCGTAGCCCTGCCACATGCCCGCATTCCCGGCATTACGGGAGTCCACGCGGCATTTGCGCGGCTTGCCGAGCCCATCGACTTTGACGCCGTGGATGATCGTCCCGTCGACCTGGTCGCGCTTCTCGTGGCTCCCGAAGATGCCGGTGGGCTGCATTTGCGCGCGCTTGCCAAGGTCGCCCGTCGCCTGCGCAAGGAAGATGTGCGCGCACGGCTCCGCTCCGCCCCCACATTGGAGGCCATGCACATCATCCTGACCGAGGATATGCAGGCGACCGCCGCATAGATTGCCGTCAGATCAGCTAGTTTAATTCCGCGACAGCGCGGGCTGGCCGCTCTAGTGTAAGCCCATGAAAGCCTCCAGCCCACGCCGCTACTTCAACCGGGAACTCTCCTGGCTTCTTTTCAATACCCGCGTCCTCGAAGAGGCCGAGAACACAGCCAACCCCCTGTTCGAGCGTTTGCGCTTTCTCTCCATCTCGGCCTCCAACCTCGATGAATTCTACATGGTGCGCGTGGCCGGGCTTCGCACCCAGGTACTCGCGGGTCTGACCCTGCCCAGTGCCGACGGCTTCACGCCCGAACGTCAGCTCGAAAAGATTGAACACCGCGTGACCCGGATCGTCAAACGTCAGCAGAAATGCTGGCGTGACCTCAAGGCCACACTCGCGGAGGAGGGCGTCTGTGTCCTCGAACCCTCCGATCTCGACGACTCCGAGCTCGCACAACTCGCGACAGCTTTCGAGACCGAGGTATTCCCACTCCTCACACCGCTCGCCATTGATCCGGCGCATCCCTTCCCCTTTATCCCCAATCTCGGATTCGGCATGGTGCTCGACCTCGACGATGACGGCATCCGCCGAAACGCCATCGTTACCGTACCCGGCCAGGTGCCGCGTTTTCTGACCCTGAAGGGCCGGAAAGACATCACCCGACACGTCATGATCGAGGATGTGATCGCGCATTTCGTTCAACACCTTTTCCCCGACACCACCGTGCTCGGCGCGGGCGCTTTCCGTATTACCCGCGACAGCGACATCGCCGTGGATGAAGAAGCCGAAGATCTTGTCCAGCACTTCGAATTCCTGCTCAAGAAACGCCGTCGCGGTCGGGTCATCCGCCTTCAGGTCAGCGACGACACGCCCGCAAACCTCACCGACCTTCTGGTGGAGAGTTTTGAGTGCTGGAGCGAGAGTATCCAGACGGATGTCGACGTGCTCGGCATCGCCGACCTCTCCCAGCTGATCAGCAAACAGCGCCCTGAGATGCTGTTTTCGCCATATAATGCACGCTTTCCCGAACGCATCCGCGAATATGACGGCGACCACTTTGCCGCCATCGCCGCCAAGGATATCCTGGTCCATCACCCTTACGAGGAGTTCGACGTGGTCATCGGCTTTCTTGAACAGGCCGCGCTCGATCCGGATGTGGTGGCTATCAAACAGACTCTCTACCGCACATCCGACGACAGCCCTATTGTGCGCGCGCTTATCAATGCCGCTGAGCGCGGCAAGGCCGTCACGGCGCTGGTGGAGCTGAAAGCCCGCTTCGACGAGGCCACCAATCTTCGCTGGGCGCGCGACCTGGAGCGTGCGGGCGCGCAAGTGGTTTACGGCTTCATCGACTACAAGACTCACGCCAAGGTCAGCCTCGTCGTTCGCCGCGAAGGTCAGAGCTTGCGTTCCTACGCCCACCTCGGCACGGGCAATTACCACGCTCAGAATGCGAAGGTGTACACCGATCTCGCACTCTTTACCGCAGACCCCGCTATAAGCCGTGATGTCGGCAGGCTTTTTAATTATGTCACCAGCTACAGTGAACCCACCACGCTGGAAAAGCTCGTCCTTGCGCCTATGTCGCTACATTCGGAGCTGATGACCCTCATTAAAAAAGAAACCGATACGGCGCGCTCCGGCGGCAGGGGTGCCATATGGGCCAAGCTTAACTCCCTCGTGGATACCCGCATCATCGAGGCGCTTTACGCGGCCTCGAACGCAGGCGTGCAGATCGACCTCGTCGTGCGCGGCATCTGTTGCCTCCGTCCGGGCGTGGCCGGCATGAGCGAAAACATCCGCGTGCGCTCCATTGTCGGTCGGTTTCTGGAGCACGCCCGCGTTGTTATCTTCGGCAATGGCGATCACTTGCCAAATGACGACGCCGCCATTTATGTCTCATCCGCCGACTGGATGCCCCGCAATCTCGACCGCCGTGTGGAGACCTTAATCCCGATCGAGGATCCGACCGTGCGCGAGCAAGTCCAGGATCAAATCATGGTGGCCAATCTCAATGATACCCAGAACGCTTGGGAGCTACAACCCACAGGTCGGTATGACCGCGTCGATGCGGTCGACGGCGAAGCGTTCAGCGCCCACGCCTACTTCATGCGCAACCCGTCGCTTTCGGGCCGCGGCAAGTCCCTTTCGCTTGACCGCCCGGACGACCTCGACCTTGGCCCGCGCCCTGCGCGCCGCGTCATGGACATCGCCGATATCTTGCCCGCCAACGATCCCGAACCCCAGACTGGCACGTAAGACTTGCCACAACCCGCTCCCAAACCTGGTCGCCGTCTTGGCGTCATCGATATCGGCTCGAACTCAGTGCGCTTCGTGATCTACGGACTCTATGGGTCGGCCTTCTTTCCGATCTATAACGAAAAAGTCCTTGCAGGCCTCGGCCGCGACCTACGGGAAACAGGTCGGTTATCGGAAACCGGAAAGCAAGAGACGCTCCGTGCCCTCAAACGCTTCCGCGCCCTGGTCGATGCGCGGCTGTTGTCCCCCGTTCTCATCGCCGCCACCGCCGCTATGCGGGACGGCGAGGATGCCCCGGACTTCCGGGAGCGTGTCGAGGACGTCACACGCTTCGACATAAAGCCCACATCCGGACGCGAAGAAGCCCGTCTCGCAGCACTCGGCGTGCTCGCGGGCGACCGCCGTTCCCAAGGGCTCGTCTGCGATCTGGGCGGGGCCTCCCTCGAATTCGTCCAGGTGGCAGGTGGCAAAGTCGGTGACGGCGTCACGACGAATCTCGGCCCTTTTCAGGTCATGGGCGACGACCTGACCGAGGATTTCGATGCCGCACGCTATCGGCAGACCATCGACACGGCCCTGTCATCCATCGACCTCGGGAACACCGACACCGCCTATCTCGTGGGTGGAGCGTGGCGAAATCTCATGAAGGTCCATCAGGAACGCACCGGATATCCGCTCGCCATACTCCAAGGCTACAGCCTGCCCGCGCAGGACGCGCTCGAATTTTGCCGCTGGGCTTATGGCGAGGGCCGGGCCGAGGTCGCGGGCTGGAGCGGTATCAGCGCCCGACGCCGTGAAACGCTGCCCTATGGCGCGCTCGCGCTCGAAGCCGTGATTACACACTTCGCCCCGCGCCAGATTCGCGTCTCCGCGACCGGTCTGCGCGAAGGCCTTGTGGCGGACTATCTGGGGGAGCTTCGCAATCGCCGCTCACCGCTCATTGACGGATGTCGCGACCTTGCCCGCGGAAATCTGCAAGCCGAGGGTTTTGCCACTCCGCTCGGTCGCTTCCTCGCCCCCATCGACCAGCATCTTCCCAGCGCCTTCGACCCCGAAAACGAAGCCCGTCTGCGCAAGGCTGCGCGCCACCTTGCGGGCATGGGCAAGGGCCTGCATCCCGATTATCGCGCCGAACTCGTCTTTGAGCAGGTTCTCTACGCGCCCATCGCCGGGCTTCTTCACAGCGAGCGCGCCTATCTCGCCCACATTATGCACAACTGCTATACGTTCGCGCTGACCACCAGTGATGAGACCGCCGTCGAGCATCTCCTCACCGCAAATCAGCGTCGCGCCGCGCGCATCTATGGCGCCGCGATCCGCCTTGCCGTCGCCGCCTGTGGGCGTACGCCGGAGCTCCTCTCCGAACTCTCGCTAAGCTGGGATGGCAGTGTCAGCATCACGGCGCAGCCCTCTTTCAAGGCGCTCGAGGGCATGCGCACCGATCACCGTCTCGGCAAACTCAATTCGCTTCTTCAGGATCTGGAGGAGGAGACTGAAGACGACTCCGAAGACTAGATCCGCGCAGCAGCGGTACACTCTCCGTGCGCATCCGCTCGCGGCGACCCGCCGCTGCCTCTCGGTCGTTCAAAATCTTTTTCCGCTCTTTCGATAAATAGGTCTCGCCCGTCTGCAAGCGTGAACGCCGCAGCAAGTCCGGCTTTGCAGGCAAATTGTCCTCGAAAACTGCCGCCTCGGTCGCGGACTTTGGCGCGTCATACGGCTCCACTCGATAGACGATCCCGCTCGGCCCATCGAGGATCAACAGGTGATCGTCCCAGATTAAACTGTCGGGTCGTCCCATCGCCCCCCGACCAAACCGGTCGGCCCAGCCCGATACCACGACCCACGCCTCGCCCTCGGGTCGCCCAAACCGCGTCGGCTGGCACATGACCTCATAATCGTGTGTTGTCACGATCAGGCAATCTTTGAGTATGCCCTCCAGCGCACCGGACTCGACTTGCGAAGATGTAAAAACGGCATCCGTCCCACTGCACGCACCCATCAATCTATCTCTCTCACGCGCCCGAACCGTATCCACTTTGCCGTCCAGATTGCGGTCTTCCAGCCGTACCTCGCAGATTTTGCTTGCCAGTGTCACAAAAGGAAATGGCTCGTCGCCACGATCCACAAACGTCAAATCGGCGGATTTCGACCGCAATCGCACATGCTCGACAACGCGAAGGCCGTCTGCGACAATGAACTGCTCGACCCGGCTGTCACCGACCACGGGCAGTTGCGCCGCTGCCGTCCCCCAGGACAATAGCGCCGCTATCGCGATAACATGTCTCACCCCGGCCTCCTGTCTTTACGCACACGCGGCGCCCCCGCGCGCTTGCCATGCTCCCCCGGCCTCCTTAACTTCCCCTTAAGTATAAACCCCGGAGCTGCGTTTTCAGTCGTCGCAAATTTGACATCCTGAACCCCTATCACTCCACATTCGGCTGGAGGGCTGCATGGGTGTCATGACCAATCCGCTGCAGGACAGCTTTCCCGCTGCCTTGCCGGAACCAAATGCGTTGGGGCAGGGGGCCTATCCCTGCCTGATCTTGAACGCCGACTACCAGCCGCTATCTTATTTTCCCCTCTCGCTCTGGAGCTGGCAGGATACGGTCAAGGCCGTCTTTCTCGACCGCGTCAGCGTTATCGACAATTACGACAAGAGTGTCCGCGCGGCGACCTTCGAGATGCCGCTGCCAAGCGTCTGCGCGCTCAAAGACTATGTGCCGCAAACCCGCGCCCCGGCCTTTACGCGGTTCAACCTCTTCCTGCGCGACGCCTTTGAGTGCGTCTATTGCGGCAGTGGGCAGGAACTGACCTTCGATCATCTCGTCCCGCGCCGGCTTGGCGGCAAAACAACGTGGAAAAACATCGTCGCGGCCTGTTCAAGCTGCAACCTCACCAAGGGTGGACGTCTCGCACGCGAGGCCCGCATGACCCCGCGTCACGCGCCCTTCGAGCCGTCAATGCACCAGCTGCAGGCCCAAGGCCGCCGCTTCCCGCCCAATTACCTCCATGAAAGCTGGCTTGACTATCTCTACTGGGATGTCGAGTTGAAGGCCTAATCACTACGGAAAAGCTCATGCGCGGTGTCCACACCTACGCCATACTCCTCGGCTTCGCGATCGGCGTCGCGTCCTTCATCGCCTTGCGCCTACCGCCGCTCTCGGTCGTGCTCGCTATCGCCTCGACCATTGCCATCAATGAGGGCATGAAACGCAAGGCCATCGAGGATGCGCGTCGCCGTCAGGAACGCCTCGACCGGGATGAAGACCTGTGAGAGCGCTCGCCCTCTCATCCTTGGCTCTGGCACTTCTTGCGGCGTGTTCCGATCCTACGCCCGACGTCGTGCTTGAAACCGAACTCGGCAACATTGTCATTGATGTAAATACAGAGGCCGCGCCCCTCTCATCGGCGGACTTCCTCCGCTATGTCGATCAGGGCCTCTATGACGGGCAGGGCTTCTACCGTGTCGTGGATGCCAATTCCGACCCCTTGCAGATGGGCATGAGCTTGGTGCAGGGCGGACGGCTTAACCTTGAAACCATCGGCGCGCCTGTTGTTCATGAATCCACGACCCAGACGGGCCTGTCCAATGTCGCGGGCAGCATTGCCCTGGCCCGCGACGTTCCGGGCTCCGGAAGCGCCGCATTTTTCTTCATCAATCTTGGCGACAACACCTTCCTCGATGCGGGTGAGGGTGGGCGCAATCCGGACGCGGCAGGTTATGCCGTTTTTGGAGAGTTGAAAAGTGGTGAGAGCATTCTCAAGACTATTCAGGCGCGCGCCACCGCACCGGATATGCAGGGTGTCTTCACCGATGGCCAGAAACTTGCCGAGCCCGTTTATATCCTTCGCGCCTATCGCAAGGATTAGCAGAGCCGCTCTTTCCACCGCGCAACCTGTTCCCGCACCCGCGCGGGCGCCGTCCCGCCATAACTCATCCGGCTCGCGACCGATGCTTCCGGTGACAGCACGTCATACACGCCGTTGGTTATCCCCGCATATTCCCCGCGAAGTTCATTCAAAGACAATTCATGCAGTTTTACGCCCTTGCCCTCGGCCGCGGATACCAGCCGCCCCGTGACGTGATGCGCCTCGCGGAAGGGCAGTCCCAGCTCCCGCACCAGCCAGTCCGCCAAATCCGTCGCCGTCGAGAACGCCGCGCCTGCCGCATCCGCCATGCGTTCGGTATTGGGCACCATCGTGCTGACCATCCCCTTCATCGCCAGCAGGCCTAGTTCCAGCGCGTCGAACGCATCGAATACCGGCTCCTTGTCCTCCTGCATGTCCTTGGAATAGGCGAGCGGCAGGCCCTTCATCACCACGGACAGCGTCGTAAAGCTTCCGAGGATGCGCCCGACCTTGGCGCGAATCAATTCCGCCGCATCCGGATTGCGCTTTTGCGGCATAATGGATGATCCTGTCGTATAGCTGTCCGGCAAGACGACGAAATTAAATTGCGCGCTCGTCCAGATGACAATTTCTTCGGCCAGCCGCGACAGGTGAACCGCGCAGATCGTGCAGGCCGCCAGCGCCTCCAACGCGAAGTCACGGTCGCTCACTGCATCGAGACTGTTCGCCATAGGCTGGTCGAAGCCCAACGCGCTGGACGTCATGTCCCGGTCGAGAGGGTAGGGCGTGCCCGCCAGTGCCGCCGCCCCTAGCGGGCTCTCATTCATGCGGGCCCGCGCATCCTCGAAGCGGGATGCATCCCGCGCAAACATCTCCAGATAAGCCATCATGTGATGGCCGAACGTCACGGGCTGGGCGACCTGCAAATGCGTAAAGCCCGGCATCAACGTGTCTGCGTGCGCCTCCGCTTGCGACAGACACGCCCGCTGCAATTCCCGGCACAGCTCCCCAAAGCGATCCAGATAATCCCGCACCCAGAGCCGGAAGTCCGTCGCCACCTGATCATTGCGCGAGCGGCCCGTATGCAATCGCCCCGCCGCCTCGCCGATATCCTCCTTCAGCGCTGCCTCGATATTCAGGTGGATATCCTCATAGGCGTCGCGGAAGGGAAACGTCCCATCCGCCATCTTTTGGGCAATCCGGTCGAGCCCCGAATGGATCGCATCTCGATCCGCATCCGAGATAATGCCCTGCTTGGCCAGCATATCCGAATGTGCTTTGGATCCCAAAATATCCTGACTGGAGAGCCTCCGGTCGAACCCGATGGAGACATTGATCGCCTCCATGATTGCGTCCGGGCTGTCGGTGAAACGCCCGCCCCACATCTGATTGGACTCTTCAGAACGGTTCTGCATTATGGAGTCCTGTCTCTGGGAGGGTGTCGTCATGGTCGTATCGGTAAAGCAAAATCTCTTTCACGCGGCCCTAGCCGCCCTCCTCGTCTCTGTCATCTGCCTTGCGGGCGTTCCCGATGCCTGGGGTAAGGACCGGCCCCGCGTCGAAGCTCTCGACAACCCGCCGCCACAGCCCGAGTTCGTATTCAAATCCCTTACCGAGGGCGAGGAGCTTCGTCTCGCCGATCTCCGCGGCCAGCTCGTCATGGTGCATTACTGGGCCACATGGTGCGCGCCCTGCATCGTCGAGCTCCCGCATATCGACGACCTTTCGGCCGACTATGCCGATCAGGCCTTCACCGTCGTCGCCGTCAGCACGGACAAGAAGCGCAAGAACCTCCGCCGCTTTCTCAAGCGCGCCAAGCTGGAACATATAACGCCTTGGTGGGATCGTCGCGGCGAGAGCTATGATCACTTCGACGAAGACGGCATTCCCTTCACGGTCTTCTATGGCGGTGACGGAACGGAACTCGTGCGCATTCGCGGCAATCTCGATTGGAGCGACGAGGCTGCCCGCGAGATCATCGATGGCCTGATCCGCCAGGAAACCGCCAGCGGCTAGGTTGGCTTTGCCGCAGTGGAAACTGTCCCATCACGCCCTATCTAGGCCACATGCTCAACCGCGCCATCTACATCCTGATCCTGATCGGTCTGTTCTTTCTGGGCGCAACTGCGTTCCGCTCCTGCCAACCAACGGTTCAAAGCGGTTTCGACGCCTATGCCGTGGACAGCCTCTCGCGCCTGACCAGCCTCGACGCCCCGCCCGCTCAGCCGCTCTCGAAGTTTGTCGATGTCGAAGGCAACGAAATGACACTCGCGGATCTGCGTGGCGAAAATGTCCTGCTCAATGTCTGGGCAACATGGTGCGCGCCCTGCATCGTGGAATTGCCACAACTCGCCGAACTCCGCGCTAGTCGCAACGATCTCCGCGTCGTCACAGTCGCATTCGATGCACCTGAAAAAGTCGAGGAATTCCTGCGCCGCGAAGGACTTGACCTCCCAACCTGGACCGACCCCTCCTATGCGCTCACAGGCCGTTTGCAGGCGCCCGGCCTGCCAATCACCATTCTTTATAACAAAGGCGGCCGCGAGGTTGCGCGCGTGGCGGGCGAAGCCGACTGGACGAGCCCCGAAGCCGACGCCCTGATTGATTATCTTGTTACGGGATGAGCGAGCCCGTTATATGTCCGTTCTGTGACCGCCCACTCGGCCGCCGCGTGGAGCGCCACCACATCGTGCCGAAATCCAAAGGCGGAACAGAGATTGTCGGCGTCCACCCCGTCTGTCACCGCAAGATCCACAAGGTTTTCACCAATACAGAGCTTGCCCGCTTGGGCTCTATTGCGGCCCTGCGTGACCATGAGGCCATCTCCAAGTTCATCCGATGGGTTGCCAAACGCCCGCCGGACTTTCACTCCCGCACGCGCTAGCCCCGTTAGCTTTTGAAATTGTCCTTGAGCGAGCGGATGCGGCCAAGCTCCTCCGCCGTCTTCGCTCGCATGAAGGGATTGGTTGCCAGCTCCCGCCCGACCGTCGTCGGCACGGTCGGCTCGTCCCGCGCGCGCTTGGCTTTCGCCTCCGCGATTGCATCCAGCATGGCCTGATTGTTTCCATCCACCGTGACGGCAAACGCCGCATTGCCGAGCGTATATTCATGCGCGCAGTAAAGTTTTGTATCCGCGGGCAGGGCGGCCAGCGCGTCCATGGACGCCTTCATCTGCGCAGGCGTACCCTCGAACAGTCGCCCGCAGCCCATGACAAACAGCGTATCGCCGACAAAGCACGCTCCCGCATCCGGAACGTAATAACAGATATGCCCAATCGTGTGCCCGGGCGTGTCGATGACCCGCACATCATGCGCGCCAAAGCGGAACACATCTCCGCCGCGCACTCCAACCGTGCGCCCGACAATGCGGTCATCCTCGGCATTGCCGACAATCTTGATAGCGAACCGCTCGGCCAGCGCCACATTCGCCCCGACGTGATCGAAGTGATGATGCGTGTTCCAGACATGGCTCAGCGTCCATCCCCGCCGCTCCAGCGCCTCCAGGATCGGGCCTTCTTCCGGCGTATCGATACAAGCCGTCTGTCCTGTTTCCGTGTCATGCAGCAGGAAGCCGTAATTCTGATCGTGCACCAGGGCGGGGAACATCTCGATCTCAAGCATGGCTTTCCTATAGCGTGTCCGCGCCCTAAACCCAAACCGTGCGCCAGACCGTCATATCGCTGGAGGCTTTCTACGCCTCGCCCCTCGGGGCTGCCGCCCGCGCCATGGTCATGCGCCGCCTCGCCCCACTCTGGCCCAACCTCGCCAACTCCGATGTGCTCGGCTTTGGCTACACCTGGCCCTACCTCTCTCCCTATGCCCGCCAGGCCTCGCGTATCGCACTGGCCATGCCGGAAACCCAGGGTGCCATCGCCCATTCCACCCGTCGCGGCGTCTGCGCCGTTCTGACCGAGGAAACGCGGCTTCCCTTTACCGATAACAGCTTTGATCACGTCCTGCTTGCCCACGCCGTCGAGGATACTCCCGACCTCGCCCGCACCCTGAATGAGCTTTGGCGCGTCACCCGTCCCGAGGGCCGCATCGTCATCATCGCCGCCAATCGCGCAGGCCTCTGGTCAGGCTCGGACAAGAGCCCCTTTGGCTCCGGTCGCCCCTATAGCCGTACGCAACTGCGCGAAGCTTTGCGCGCCGTCGGCTTCCATCCGACGTTCTGGTCGAACGCGCTCTATATCCCGCCTTCGCGCCATTTCGCCGGGCCGCGCCGCTGCCAGACCATAGAGCGGTTAGGCGAACTTGTCCTGCCAACCGTATCCGGCCTCGTGCTTGTCGAAGCGGTCAAGCGCCTCTATGCCGAGGTCGAAGGCGCGCCATCCCGGCTCGTCTTCCGCCCCGGCCTCGCCAAGCCGGCGCGCTCCGCCATCAAGGGGACGACCCGTGACCGCTGACATTTCCAGTCTCCGCACCGAAATCGACCGCGTTGACAAGGCGCTACTCGAACTGATCGGCGAACGCCTGGCCCTTGCCGAGCGTGTACGCGACGCCAAATCCGGCGCAAAAGTCTGGCGGCCCTCGCGCGAGGAATCCCTTGTCCGTGATCTTGTGGAATCGGGCGGCGTCAATCCACCGCTCATCTCACGCATCTGGGCGGAACTCGTTTCCGCCTCGCTCGCCATCCAAGGCCCCATGCAGCTTCATGTCTGCCTCGAAGGTGATAAGCTCGCCGCCTGGAGCCTCGTGCGCGACCGCTTTGGCGCGGCGCTCCCCATCAAGTCTTACCCGACCGCCAGCACCGCACTCGCCGCTGCCTCCGCCGATCCGCAAGGGGTCGCCGTCCTGCCAAGTCCTGGCGGCATGAACACCTGGTGGACAGCGCTCTGTCCGGGTGGGGCGTGTGAAGACATGAACATACTCACAGGCCTGCCCCGCGTTCGCAATGCCGACTGGCCGCATGATGACTGGCCCCGCGCCGTCGCCGTGGCCACAAGTGCGGTGGAGTCTTCCGGCGCCGACAGGATGGTCGTCGCGACCAAGACTACTCGCTCCGAAACTCTCCGCGCAGAAGCCGGCGACTGGAAACTATATGCCGTCAGCGATAGCGGCGATGACACCGTAATCGGCATTCTTCCCGACCCACTTCCGCACAGATGATCACCAAACTTCTGATCATCGGCGGCGGTCTTATCGGCAGCTCCATCGCCCGTGCCGCCCGCACGATCTGCGACACCATTGTTATTGCCGACACCAGCCCGGAAGCCCGCGACACCATCGCGGAATTACATATCGCCGACGCAACCGCACCTACCGGCAAAGCCCATACTGACGCCGACCTCGTCATCCTCTGCGTTCCGCCCGCGCGGATGGTTGACGCTGCCGCCCCCGTACTGCCGCACCTGAAATCCGGTGCCATCGTATCCGATGTCGGTTCCTACAAGGCGTCCCTGATCCGCGACCTCATAGAGCTGATCCCGGACGGTGTGCAGTTCATCCCCGGTCACCCCATTGCCGGTACCGAATATAGCGGCCCGGAAGCGGGATTTGCCACACTCTTTCGCGACCGCTGGTGCGTGCTGACCCCGCAAGATAATGCAGACCAGAATGCCCTCGCCACGCTCACACAGTTCTGGGAAGCCTTGGGCAGCGATGTCGCCGTCATGGATCCGGCCCACCATGACCTTGTTTTGGCAACCACCTCCCACGTACCCCATCTTATCGCCTACACCCTCGTCGGCACGGCCACCGATATGGAAACTGTCACGAATAGCGAAGTCGTCAAATATTCCGCCGGCGGCTTTCGCGACTTCACCCGCATCGCAGCATCCGATCCTGCCATGTGGCGCGATGTCATGCTGGGCAACAAGGACGGCATTCTGGAGGTCGTCGAGCGCTTCATCGAAGACCTCTCCGCCCTCAAGCGCGCCATTCGTTGGGATGACGACGCGGCGCTGATGGCCCACTTCACCAAAGCCGCCGACATCCGCCGCCGCATTCTGGAATCCGGTCAGGACGCCCCCGCGCTCCGGCGGATCAACAAGAGTGGCGAGAGTTAGGCCACGACTTCCAGCGAAGCTATCGTTTTCAAAGTCGCCAAAATGGTCAGCATCAACACAGCCCCCGTCGTGGCAAAGAGCAAGACGCTTTTCGTGATACCGTAGGATCTCTCGCGGACTGCCGTCGCGATATTCAGCGCATACCAAACACCCATCATTCCCAAACCGAACGTCAACCAAGAGGTTACAGGTTGATGGGGGATCATGAGGTCGAGGATGTTCTCTCCCTCATACAACACTGGAAACGCACCTTCGGACGTGTCTAGCAGAGTGGCAGACAGGATGAACAATCCGACTAAAAGCACTCGCTGGAAAATGATCGCATACAACAGTAATATGCCGTCCTGCGCGCGAATGTACCACCAAGGCCGCCGATGTTTTTTGTAAACAGTCAGACTGAGCTACCGCCGACGGTGACTTTCTCGACATAGAGGCTTGGCTGGCCAACGCCGCACGGCACGCCTTGGCCCGCCTTGCCGCACACGCCGATACCTGGATCGAGTGCCATGTCGTTTCCGATGTGGCGCACGCGGGTCAGCACGCTTGGCCCGTCCCCAATTAGCGTCGCACCTTTGACGGGCTCTTCGACTTTTCCGTTCCGCACGCGGTAGGCTTCGGTACATTGAAAGACGAATTTGCCGGACGTTATATCGACTTGCCCGCCGCCAAAATTCGTCGCGTAGATACCATCATCCAGATCGGCGAGCATCTCCGCCGGATCCGCTTGCCCCGACAGCATGAACGTATTGGTCATGCGTGGCATGGGTGCATGGCTGAAGCTCTCGCGCCGGCCATTGCCAGTGGCTGTAACCCCCATCAGCCGCGCATTCTGGCGATCCTGCATGAAGCCCTTAAGAATGCCGTCCTCGATCAGGACGGTGCGCGACGTCGGTGTGCCTTCATCATCGATGGTCAGGCTCCCCCGCATGCCCGGCAGCGTGCCGTCATCGACCACCGTCACACCGGGTGCGGCCACGCGCTCTCCGATGCGGCCTGCAAAAGCGCTCATACCCTTGCGGATGAAATCGCCCTCCAGCCCATGCCCGACCGCTTCGTGCAAGAGCACACCCGGCCAGCCCGCACCCAATACCACATCGAATGTTCCCGCAGGTGCGGCGACGGCGTCGAGATTGACCTCGGCCAGACGCAGGGCGTCCTTCGCAAGCCCCTTCCAGAAAGCCGGGTCGATATAGTCATCAAAGGCACGGCGCCCGCCTGCGCCCGCCGTTCCCGACTCGCGGCGACCATCGCGCTCCACGGTCACGCTCACGTTCAAGCGAACCAGGGGCCGAACATCGTCATAGCGTTCCCCGCCCGCGCGCAGGATGGATATAGCCTTGCGCGAACACGACACCACGGCGGACACCTGAACCACCTTGGGATCCAACGCCCGCGCATACGCATCTATTTCCTGCAAAAGCTCCACCTTGGCGGGAAAGGCGAAATCCGACACCGGATCAATCTCGGGATAGAGCTTCGTATTGGTCCGCGCAGGCGCAGCGCTCAAGCGTCCGGCATAGCCATCTTTTGCCATGCTGACGACCGAGGCAGAGTTCTTCAGCGAGGCCAGGCTCATCTCCGTGCTTTGCGCAAAGCCTGAGGTTTCCCCCGCCACACAGCGCAATCCGAAGCCGCGCGAAGTATCGAAACTCGCAGTTTTCAGGCGCCCGTCATCAAAGACCAACGCCTCCGATGTGCCGCGCTCGATGAACAACTCTCCGTCATCGGCATCGCGCAACAGCTCGTCGAGCACCCCGTTTGCCTGGGCGGCGGTCAGACCGCTATCATCGAATGCGTAATCAGCCATGCTTTTCCTCTTAGCTGGATGGGAGGTGATGCGCCTACGCGGCAAAGTCAAACGGCTCTTACGTCACCTTTGCGCCACAGCTCTGCCATGCCTGCCGCAAAACCACCCGATGTCTGCCGCGCCGCCTCCACATCCGCGCCTCACAACCCCGCCAGTAGGCCCCAAACACTGGAGGCTTCATGCGTGTACTGACCTTATCTCTCATTCCGATGCTCTGCTTCGCGCATCCGGCCTTTGCCGAGACGGCAGCGTTCGAGATCGCGCCGCCCACACCCAAGCTCATGACCAAGTCGGAGGCGGGTACAGGCTCGCTGCTCATCGGCTCTACCACGCCCGGCAAGTATATCGCCGCCCCGCGGCTCGGCATGGATGTCAGCATCGACATATCGGGCCCTGTCGCGCGGACAACACTGATTCAGAGCTTCACCAATCCGACAGAGGCATGGGTCGAGGGCGTTTACGTTTTCCCCCTGCCTGATACGGCCGCTGTGGACTCGCTAAAGCTCGTTGTCGGCGACCGCCTGATCGAAGGCGCAATCAAGCGGCGCGTCGAGGCCAAACGTATCTATGAGGCCGCGAAAGCCGCAGGTCAGACCGCGGCCCTGACCGAGCAGGAACGCCCCAATATCTTCACCAATTCCGTTGCCAATATAGGCCCTGGCGAAACCGTCAGCGTGCGCATCACCTATCAGGAAACCGTGCAGATGCAGGACGACGGATTCTCGCTCCGCTTCCCCATGGTCGTCGGCCCGCGCTTCATCCCGCCCGCCGAAACCGTGCAGATGGTAGAGATGGGCAGTTCGGGTTTTGCCTCCACGGTCACAGACTCCCACCGCATTACGCCGCCGCTCTCGCTGGACCGGATCAATCCCGTTACTTTGCGCGTCGATCTTCTGCCCGGCTTTGAAGTCGGTAACCTCACCTCGCCCTCACACGCCATCACCACGCTCTCCGATACAGATGGCAGCACGGACATCACCCTGGATGGCGAGGTCTTCGCAGACCGTGATTTTGTTCTTGAATGGACCCCAAGCGGTAAGGCCACACCGCGCGCGGGCCTGTTTACCGAAACCGTAAACGGCGCGGACTACCACCTCCTTATGCTCACCCCGCCCAAAGGCGCGGAGCTAAACCTCCCGCGCGACGTGACGTTCATTCTCGATGTCTCCGGCTCCATGAACGGCGAGTCCATCCGCCAAGCCAAGGCGGGCCTTACACCAGCTATTGAGCGTCTCGGGCCCGAAGACCGCTTCAACATCATCGCTTTCGACAGCACCACCTATCCGCTCTGGCGTGCTTTCAAGCCCGCAGATGAGCGAAATGTCCATGACGCGCTCCGCTGGCTTTCCCGCGATATTGGCGGTGGCGGCACGCAAATGCTTCCCGCCCTTGACATGGCGCTCGCCCAGCAGCGCAGCGACCCGGATCGCCTCGCGCAAATTCTGTTCCTGACCGATGGCGCAATCGGCAACGAGTCCGCGCTCTTTTCGGCGATCGCGAATAAGCGTGGTGACGCGCGTGTGTTCACGATCGGCATGGGGAGTGCGCCCAACACGCATTTCATGCGGCGCGCGGCGGAACTCGGCCAGGGCACCCATACGCATATCGGCGACATTAGCGAAGCCTCCGACAAGATGACTGACCTGACCGACACGCTCGCCCGTCCCGTCATGACCGACATTACCGCTTATTGGCCAGGCGATGTCGTCAGCGCCGACATTCCCGACCTCTATGCGGGCGAGGCGCTCACTTTGACCCAGGCGCTTCCGAAAGGTAACTCCGGCACGCTTCGCATTACCGGACAACGTGCAGGCGAGCCTTGGGAAAGTCAGCTCCGCCTCGGCGTCCAGCCGACCCGTGAAGGTGTCTCCAAACTCTGGGCGCGCCAGATGATCGGGGATCTGGAGGTCGAAAGGCTGTCCAATAGGGGCCGCTCCGCAGATGCCATCGACAAGGAGATCGTCTCGGTCGCCCTGCAGCACAGCCTCGTGTCGCGCCTGACCTCACTCGTTGCCGTCGACATTACACCGCGCCGCCCAGCGGGCCGGGACGCTGTTAGCCGGGACCTGCCAACCATGTTGCCAAAAGGCTGGGAATTTGCGGGACTGTTTGGTGACGCACGCAGTGTGCCCGACACGCTCAATTACGGCAAACTCATCGCGCCGTCCGCCGATCCGGCATCCGCCCCTCCCGCACAGCAGGACATCCATATCCCACAGGGTTCCACATCTGCCTTGTTGAGCCTGCTTGCGGGTCTGCTTCTATTGATCATGGCGTGGATGGGCCGCCTCAGGGCGCGGGTGTGAGAGCGCTCCTGACGCTTCTCGCTGTAGCGCTAATTGCCAAAGGTGCGTGGATTCCCGTAAAAGCCGCGCTCGCGCAAATCCTTCTGGAGCGCGCCTGGAACGAGGTCGAAGCGGGCGGGGAGGCCCGCCCGCCCTGGCCGGGTGCCGACACCGTTCCTGCGGGACGCCTCGCGATTGCAGGCAAGTCTTTTATTGTCCTGACAGGTGCGGCAGGCAAGGCGATGGCCTTTGCGCCGGCTTTGATGGAGGGCGTGGACACCCCAGTCATCTCCGCTCACCGCGATACGCACTTCCGTGTTCTTGGGGATGTTGCCATCGGCGATGACCTCAGTTGGACATCGAGTGGACAGACCCGCCACTACCGTATCGCCAGCTTGGACGTCGTTGATGACTCATCGGTCTCTGTCGCTCGCGACGCGCTCATCCTGACCACCTGCTGGCCTCTAAATGGTATGGTCCGCGGGCCTGAGCGTCTTGTAGTCACCGCCATCCCGACTGAAAGCAACGACATGCGCGCACCCTGATTTTGCCGACCATATTCTTGCCGCGCCAATTACGAAACGTAACGACTGCAGTCGTGCCGCATCCCCAACTAGACGTCGCGCGGCGCGGTCGGTCGCATCAGAAGCGGCGTGCCACTCCAAGTATGACCGTGACCGCGTCGTTTTCCGGGCTCAGCGGGCTGTCCTTGGCATCGCCCTGAAGGAGTGAGTAATTGAGTGCTCCTACGATATTATAGTCCTCCACGATTTCGAAGGAGGCCAATACCAAAGCGCCGAGGGAATTGAATCCGGCGCCCGCATCATATTCCGGCAAGCCCACGGCAGCAGCCTGCGCGGCGTTCAGACCATAATAACTGTTTGACCAGCCGTCGGAAAAGTAGCTCGCGCGCAAACCCGGCGCGATGAAGATGCGCTCCCCAAGCGGCAGGCGCGTTGTTAGCGAGACGTCCGTGCGGTAGCCCTCGACGTCACCGGTCACGGGCACCTGCATCTGCGCATCCAGCCGGGCGAGCGGCAGGCGATAGGTCACCAATCCACCCACCGTGATGGAGCTATCCAGATCGAGCGCGTCTTCGACCGCCGGCAATGTCGTGCCATTTGCGAGGCGAAAGGGCGTATCCTCCGCATCCCGTCCACCGGCAAAATAAGCGATGGGTGCAAGCGTCCACCCATCACGGTTGATGAGGTTCACGCCAACGCCTTGCGCCGCATTCGCAAAATAGCGGCCTTTGTATTCTGCCGCGAGGTAAGGGAAGATGTCTTCGTCCCGCTCACGCGATCCGACATAGGCGGCGCGACCGACATAAGCCGTCCCGACATCGATAAAGGTCGTTTGCTGCTCTTGGGGGATGTCGAAAGGCCCGGCATGGGCGGGCGCGGACAGGCCACTCAGAACCGTGGCAGCCAGTAAACTTTTGAGAGTGCGTGTCATGTCGTGTTCCGCATATCGGGATAAGGTGTCTGCCACTTATAGCGCAAAGTTTTGGCGATGTTGCAGAAGACTTCTCGGTAATTGAAAATTTGAATGACTGCGGAAATTACAGCTCGGGACAAATTGCGCACTGAGTGTCTGCCGATTCTGGGTTATAAAGGGTTTATGACCATGCGTGAAATCGAACGCGATGTGCTGTCCCTGCGCTGCTGGCTGCGGCGTACCGTCCTGCCGACGGCGCTGTTTCTGATGGTGGCGTTGCTTGCGATGCAAGCCGTCGCGGAATCTGAGACCATCCTAAACCACCGAGCGTTGATCGTCGGGTTTTTTGCTATCTATTTTGTGCTCGTGCGCGGTGGCCACATGATCATGGTGCGCTCTCTTCACACGGAGTTGAAACGTAAATATCCCGAACCCTATGCCGAGCGACTGGCCAGGCTGCCGGATTTGCGCGGTCGAAACGCCGGCTTCGCATTGGCGCGGCTAAAGCGCCGCATGATCGATGACGGCGTCATTAGTGCTTCCACCCGTAAGCAGGACGGCCAACGCTAAGAAAGTCTTTAGGCCAAACCCAGTCGCTCCGACCCGACAACGCCCTCAAAGATCTCCTTGGACAATGCCGTGTCCCCAGCACCAAATATTGTCACGTCCCCGGTTGCTTCGATGATGATGAAGCGCACCTCGTCAAAGCTGTGAACTTGAGAGGTTCGCATGGCATGAAAGATATCCTCCTTTGTGAACATGGTCGCTTTCATATGCTCCTCGATAAACGCCCCATCATGCCAGATGACATGCGGTGGCTGGCTGGACGGATTGTCGATGACGTCGGACTTCCGCCGCACCATCGAATAGAGGACCTGCATGGAGAAAATGGTTGCCAAAGCCACGCCCGCGCGAAAAACGCTCGGGTCCGGGGACAAGACGGTCGCGGCAATGATGGAGCCGACCGCCACGTTTACCCCGAAGTCGAACCCCGACATCTGCGAGAGCGACCTTAATCTCCCAAACCGCGTGCAAACGCCCAGGACAATAAAGATAGCGACGACACTGACGACGACCATCAGCACATTATCGGACGGGTCGTAGAGCCAGTTGAGAAGATCGGTCATACCCATGCAATCCGCCTCGCAGGGCGATGTTCCTATCTGCAGGACGATATGCTGGAAACCTACGCTTTGAGGCTTTCCCCATCGACGGGTTAGGTATAGGCTAGCGACGTTGGAAAAGGGAACGGGGTTGTGCCCCACTGCTCCCGCAGCCGTCACCGGTGAGCCGACCCGCATTCTGCCATTGCCCCGACCTATAACAGGTGCGGCGAGAAGGCGCGGGCCGGTATTCGAGCCGTCAGTCGGAAGACCTCCCAACACGTCGCCTGCGCCCGGGCGGGATGTACCACGGCGCGAGGGGTTCGCTCCTTTGGAGACACACTGTGTCCGCATAGCCCAGCTGTGCGTTAAAAGGAGAGTGCTGTGTTGCACCAATTGAAGACTCTTGCCTTGCTTGCAGGCGCATCCGCGCTTTGCGTCGGGCCGACATCCGCGCAGGCTGAGGCCGCAAAGGATGAAATTGTCGTCGTCGGCGACCGTATCGGTACGGTCGCAGTAACCGAACTGACGTCCCCCGTCACCGTCATCGACACCCAGCTCGAAACGCGCGGCCAGGGTTCGCTCGCCGACATCCTTCGCACTGTGCCGGGACTTGCGGTCAGTCAGTCCGGGTCTTCTGCGGGACTGACCCAACTTCGCCTGCGGGGATCCGAAGCCAACCAGATCGTCGTGCTGATCGACGGAGTCGAGGTCGCAAACCCGGCGGATGGGGCTTTTGACTTTGGCGGGCTCCGCGCCGATACTGTCGCGCGTGTTGAAGTCCTGCGCGGCGAACAATCTGCGCTTTATGGATCGGACGCGATCGGCGGTGTCATCAATATCATGACCAAGGCGGGCAGTACGGGCAAGGCATGGTCCGCGACTGTGGAGGCGGGCAGTCGAGACACGCTAGAAGGGACATTAAATGCTACCATTCCGCTGGGCGAAAGCGGCGTAGGGCTGAGTGTCCTTGGCAATGCTTTCACGACTGGTGGATTTGATATTTCCGGACTCGGCGAAGATGATGGCGCAAGTTCACGCTCATTCGATCTCGGTCTTGATGGTGTCGCTGTCGGAGCGCTCGCACTTTCCGGAAAGATCGGTTTCATTCGCCGGGATACAGACTTTGATGGCGACAGTGATTTTGATGGCCGTTTGAACGATACCGATAGTCAGACCACCGTCGAGACACGCACGGGCCGTGTCGATGCGCGAGTGTCTTTCGGCAACGTAAAAACGCGCGCGTCCCTCTCCCGGCTGGAGACGGAGACGGACACGCGCGCAGGCTTCTCCTCGCTGACAACGGGATCACGAACCCAGGCCAACATCGCAGCCGAATACGCGACTGGTCCTCACAATCTGATCGCACTTGGCGAGTGGGAAGAGGAAGAATACGCTTTCGAGGGCGATCCCGATACACCCAGCAATGACAGCTGGGGCGTGGCGGGCGACTATCGATACAATTCGGGTGATCTGACGTTGACAGGCTCTGCGCGCTACGATGCCAACGACCTGTTCGACGACGCCATAACCTGGCGCGCAGGCGCAGGGTATGGCTTTGCATGGGGAGGTCGCGCGACGGCCTCCATCGGAACGGGCGTCAAGAATCCGACCTTGATCGAGCTTTTCGGCTTTTTCCCGCAATCGAACTTCACCGGAAACCCCGACCTGCAGCCCGAGAGTTCACTCGGCTACAACATCGGCTACCGACAGACTGTCGGGGCAGGACAGATCGGCGTCAATTATTTCCGATCCGAACTCGGGGACGAAATCGCGACCATCTTCAATCCCGACTTTACCAGCAGCGTCCTCAACCTCGACACGGACTCCACTCGCAGCGGGGTGGAGATTGATGCACAATATGCACTGGGCGGTCTCGAATTGTCAGGGTCGGCAAGTTTTCTCGACAGCGATCAAGATGATATTGAAGAGATACGTCGTCCCGACTTTACCGCAAGTGCGACCGCCGCGTATCGAATAGGTGGCACAGGTCTTAGTGTGTTCGTCGATCATACAGGCGCGCAGCTTGATACCGACTTTGTGACGTTTTCAGATGTGACCCTGGACAGCTTCACACTAGTTGGCGCAAATCTGAGCCATAACGTCGGGACTTTCACGACTTACGTGCGCGCGGAAAATCTGCTGGATGAAAATTATGAAGAACTGGTTGGCTATCGCAGTCCCGGTCGTGCTGTCTTTATCGGCCTGCGCGCCAGCTACTGATACCACTACCACCGGGCTCGTCTCGACCTCGCTTTGCGGGGACGGCTACGCGCTCGCGGCAGGCGTCGAAATCGCGCAGCTGTCCTGGCAGGCCGACGGTCCACTCGGCAGCAATCCAGGCCTGCCGAGTGGCGCGTGGGCGGATGCGGAAATGCTGGTCGCCGTGCAGCCGGAACGCCTCCTGCTTGGCCCCGGCGAGAGGGTCGCGGAAGGGTTGCTGCCCGAGACGGATATCGTGCAACTCGACTGGGTGGAAACGGTCGGGGGAATCAATTTCAACCTCGCCAAGCTTGGCGGCGATCCGATTTCATCGGGTGCGGAGACTTCGGGCAAACGCGTGCTCTATCTCTCCCGCGCGGGCGGCACGGCGGGTGCGGGCACATTCGTCGATGAAGCGATACGGCTTGCGGGCGCGACAAACATCGTGACCACGCCCGGCTGGTTCACCCCCGACCCCGAATGGGTCGTGGCGCAAGACCCAGACATCATCGTGACGAGTTTCTACGGCGGCTATGAATCCGTGAACGCGACCGGCGTCCGAAACCGCGCCGTGGCCGAGTTCATCGCCGCGCATCCCCGCATTGATGTGCCAGGACGACTCTGGCCTTGCGGAGGCCCCGGCTTGGCAAACGCCGTCGAAATCATTCGCGACGGACTCGGATGAAAACTGCGTTTCTCATCCTCGCGAGCCTGCTGGCGGTGGCGCTTTCCATCTTCGTCGGGACGGCAGCGATTGCCCCCTCCGACGTGCTCGGTGCTTTGCTCGGCAGGGGCACGGAAACGCATGGGATCATCATCCGCGACATACGCCTGCCGCGCGCACTCTTGGCCGCCCTCGTCGGGGCAGGGCTCGGCGCGTCGGGCGCGGCCCTGCAAGGCTTCACACGCAATCCGCTGTCCGGGCCGGGCATACTCGGCTTCGGGGCCATGGCCGCGCTTGGTGCCGTGCTCGCGCTTTACTTTGGCGCCAGCCAGCTCGTGCCGTTTGCCGCTCTCGTTTCTGCTGCCCTCGGGGCCATGCTCGTGATCGGTCTTGTCGGTCGCCGTCAGGGGCGGGATGTGCTCGTGCTTGCAGGCGTCGGCGTCGGCGCTTTGGCGACGGCGGTCACGGGCCTCGTCATGAACTTCGCACCCAATCCCTGGGCACTGTCCGAGATCGCCTATTGGCTCATGGGGAGCCTCGCACAGGGCGACGCGGCGGATTTGGGATTGTGTGCAGGGCTCACGGCTCTCGGTATCGCGATGCTCATCTATCTCGGCCCGGATCTCCGCGTGATGACTTTGGGCGAGGACACGGCCCGCACACTCGGCGTGAATATCGGGCTCACTCAGGCTATGCTCATTGCGGGTGTGGCGCTCTGCGTCGGCAGCGGTGTCGCTGTTGCCGGAGCCATTGGATTTATCGGCCTATTCGTGCCGCATCTCGTGCGCTTTTCGATCACGACCGATCCGGCGCGCCTGATCTGGCTGTCCGCCATTGCCGGGGCGGGCGTGTTGGCGCTTGCCGATCTTGCGGTGAAAGGACTGTCAGGTGCTGGGACGCAGCTCTATCTCGGAATCCTCACCAGTTTAATCGGTGTGCCCGTCTTCCTCTGGCTCGCGGTCAAGCGCACATGATCCGTGCCGACAAAATCTCCGCCACTTACGGCATTCGCGACGTCACCTTGGACTTCACAAGGCCGCAGCTCGTCGCGCTTGTCGGCCCTAACGGTTCGGGCAAGACCACACTGCTGCGCGCGATCGCAGGACTCCTCCCCGTGGAGGGCAAACTCACTGTTGGGACGCGCATCGCCTATCTCGCCCAGAAACCGGAGTTCCAGCCCACCATGAGCGTCCGTGATGTCGTCGAACTGGGCCGCGCACCCTATCGTGGACGCTTGGGCAAGCTGTCCAAAGCGGGAGAAGAGGCGGTCGCGAGAGCCATGTTAAACACGGATGTGCGGGGTTTTGCCGACCGACCCGTCGGAACGCTCTCGGGAGGACAGCAAGCCCGGGTCGCGCTCGCCCGTGCACTGGCCGTGGATGCGAGCATATTGCTCGTCGATGAGCCCACAGCTAACCTCGATGCCGCGCAGGCACTGGACGTGCTCGAACGCCTCAAGCGCGAGTCCGAGACGGCGCTGGTCATCGCCGCCATCCATGACCTCGCGCTTGCCGCACATTTCGCCGACCGCGTCATCGTCATGGATGAGGGGCGCGTCATCGCAGATGGCAGCGCGGAAGTTCTCGACGGCGGTGTCCTCGCTGAGGTTTTCGGCATCATGCCCCCACCGGGCGGGTGGCGCGTTCCCGAAAGGGCGGCTAAGCGCGGGGTGTGAATACGACCTCGACATTCGCGTTGGTTGCCATGGGCGGTGCCCTTGGCGCGGCTCTCCGACATCTCGTTTCGCTGTGGAGCTTGCGCCAGTTCGGTCCGAGTTTCCCGGTGGGCACGATGGCCGTGAATATTTTGGGCAGTTTCCTAATGGGTGTGCTGATCGCGTGGTTTACCTTGCGTGGCGGCAGCCAGGGGCTCCGGCTCTTTCTGGCGGTCGGGGTGCTCGGCGGATTTACGACGTTTTCCGCCTTCTCTCTCGATGCCGTAAACCTGCTCGAAGTCAGGAATTATGGCGCGTTTGCGGGCTATGCCGGCGGGACTGTGGTGCTCTCCCTTGGAGCACTTATGGGTGGGCTTCTTATTGTCAGGGCCGCGACATGAGCGGCGTCCAGATTCTCGAAGTCCCCGCCGCGGATGCGGGCTCGCGGCTCGACCGCTGGTTCAAGCGACTCTTCCCGCACATCCCGCATGGACGCGTGGAAAAGCTCCTTCGCACCGGGCAGCTCAAGGTCGATGGCAAAAAGGTAAAAGGCTCGCACCGCTTGGAGGCGGGCGCGAGCGTGCGCGTGCCGCCACTCCCTGATCCCAGTGACATCAAGCCCAAAAAGACGGGCAATCTCGGCTGGCTTTCCGATCACGCCATCTATGAAGACGACGAATTGATTGCGATCGACAAGCCATTTGGTCTGGCCGTTCAGGGCGGCACCAAAACTACCCGGCATGTGGATGGCATGCTGCCGGAAGGCTATCGTCTCGTGCATCGCCTCGACCGTGACACGACAGGCGTTCTGGTTATTGCCAAAACGGCAGCCGCTGCAAAATGGGCATCCAAGGCGTTTCAGGGCAAACGCGCGCTCAAGACCTATTGGGCCGTGACCAACGGCGTCCCGAAACCCACGGCAGGCGAAATCAAGGGGTATCTTGCCAAAGGCCAGTCCGGGTTGGAATTCGGTCGCCGCATGGAGGGTCGCGAGATTATGGTCGCCGTGCGCCACGGCGCCGACGGCGCCAAGCATGCCCGCACACTTTATTCTTCCGTTCAGAAAGCCGGTAACAAGGCGGCGTTCGTGGTCATGCGCCCGCTGACGGGGCGCACGCACCAATTGCGCGTGCATATGAAGCTTCTCGGCGCACCTATCGCTGGCGACCCCAAATACCTGACCGATCGCCCGCTCTTTGGCGGCATTTCTCAACAACTTCACCTCCATGCGCGCGAATTGGTGCTGCCGCGCCGCGACCGGGATGATTTCGTCATTACCGCACCTTTGGCCGAACATATGAAGACGGCTTTCAAAACACTCGGCTTTTCGGAAACCGTGCCGGACATCGATTGGGAAAACCTGTGAGCCTTCAAACCGCCTTCGAGGATTACCAGGCCGGGCGCTATGACGCGGCGGAAACCAAACTTGCCGCTCTCGCCATGCGTGAGCCGGATAACAGCCAGTGCCTGCATCTTGCGGCTATGGTCGCGGGCAAGCGTGGCGATTACGTCACGGCACTCAAGCGCATCCAGTCGAGCTTGCACAACCCGGAAGCCGCACATGAAAAACTGAACACGCGCGGCAACATCCTCGCCTCGCTCGGCATGGAAGTGGATGCCGTGGCAAGCTTCGAAATGGCGCTGGGCCAAGACCGCAAATACCATGTGGCACGTCGAAATCTCGCCGCGCTGCTCTTGGACACGGCGCAGCCCGACAAGGCTGCTGAGGTCTTTGCGGATCTTATTCGCGCACATCCTTCCGATGAAGCTGCGCACCGGGGTCGTGTGCATGCGCTGATCGAGGCCAATGAGCTCCACGATGCGGAAGTGGCCCTGAAAAAAGCGCCTTTGGAGGAAGCGGAAAAAAGCGCCTTCCGTACGCGGCTACATTTCTATCGTGGCGAATTCGAGAGCGTACTGGGCGAAGCCGCCCGCGCATTGGGCCGTGAGGAAAACGGGGCAGGCCCGTTCGCGCAAAGCCTGCAGGTTCTGCGCATGACGGGCGGCTGGGAGATGGCCGATAGCCTGATCGAGGACACGCTTGCCCGCCATCCTGCACGCGCGGATCTGTGGGCGACGGGCATCACGGCGCTTCACAAGGCAGGCGAGACCGATACGGCGCTGCAGATTTACGGACGGTCCCCGCGCGAGCTGCCGACGCTTTTGGCGCGGGCCGAAATCGCGCTCGACCAAGACCATTTCACGGATGCGGAAGCGCTCAGCCTGCAAGCCCTCGAAGCCCAGGCCGGAAACCCCGGCGCCATGCGCTTGGCTGCACTCGCCTCGCTGGGCTTGGAAAAATGGGATCAGGCCCAGAGCATTTCCGGCTTCGGTCTACAGAACGATCCGAACAATCAATTCTACTGGGCCGTCAAGGCCACCGCCGGGCGAGCCAAGGGTCAGGACTATGGCTATTATTTTAACTATGCCGACTTCGTAAAACCCTATGATTTGAAAGCGCCCGAGGGCTGGAAAGACATGTCGGTGTTCAACGCCGACCTGAAAGCGGAGCTCGACGCATTGCACGGCTTTTCGGGCGCACCGCTCGACCAGACGCTTAGGCTGGGCACCCAGACCGCGCCGGATCTCCGCTTCGTCGACAGCCCGGCGATCAAGGGCTTTTTCGCAGCGGTCGCTCCTGCCGTCCAGAGTTATATCGACGGCCTGCCGCGCAATCCCAAACACGCCTTCCTGCGACGCAATACGGGCGCCTTCCGCGTCCGCAGTGCGTGGAGCGTGCGACTGGGCGCGGGCGGACACCATGTCGATCATATCCATCCCGAGGGCTGGATCAGCTCGGCCTATTACGTCGATGTCCCCAAACGCAAGGGCAAGGAGGGCTGGATCAAATTCGGCGAGCCACCCATCGCCATCGGACAAGGCCCGGAGCATGAAGTCGAGCCGAAAGCCGGACGCCTCGTGCTGTTCCCGAGCTATCTCTGGCACGGCACCTATCCGATTACGGGCGAGGCCACACGCATGACCCTGCCCATCGATATCCTTCCGGGTCGCCCGCAAAAGCCGGCCTGACGAGATGAGCCGTCGTTTCTACAAGCACGCCGTGACCGCGCCCACAGATGGCAATTTCTGGCGGGTCGAGCTCGACGGAAAGCCCGTCAAGACGCCAACGGGCAAGCCGCTCGCCGTTGCGCAAAAGTCGCTTGCCGACCGCATTTCCGCCGAATGGGAAGCGCAGGTCGACGACATCAAACCCGAAACCATGCCCGTGACGCGTCTGACGGGTGTGGCTCTCGAACGTGCCGATAGCCGGGACGATTTGGTGGCCGATATTCGTGCCTACGCCTCAACCGATCTTCTGTCCTATCGCGCCGACGCGCCGGATGACCTGGTTGAAAGACAGGTCGCGGCGTTTGATCCCTTGCTGAAATGGGTCACATCTTACGGCATGACCTTGCGCACAACCATCGGTGTTGTCGCCATTGAACAAGACCCGCTCTCGCTCGATCGAATGTCCGACCATGCGCGTCTTTATGACGATCTTTCGCTAACGCTGTATACGCATCTAACGGCGACCTTTGGCTCGGCCGTACTTGCCCTTGCAGTGATGCAAGGCCGAACTGAGCCTGGCGAGGCCTACGATATATCCCGTCTGGATGAACTTTACCGCATGGATATCTGGGGAGTGGATGAGGAGGCCGAAGCCCGCGCAAGTGCCATACGCGCGGAGACCGTCGCCATATGTGCGGTGCTCGCCGATATCGAGGTTCCTAAACTCGAGACTTCGGCATGATCGCGCCAAGTTTGACCGACAACTAAAAAGCGTTCCGCACGATTCCGGCTCCGCTTACCGTCTGGGCGTCGGGACAACCCTAATTTAACGCTCCGGCGCTAGACCTCCCGCAAAGCCGTGGGAGTCCAACATGCCGAACCGTTTCGAAGCCATCCTCGCCGAGGTCAAACGTACCGGCACGCTCGATCCCGATGCCCGCCGCGAGATACAGCGCGTCGTCTATGACGATGGCAAGGTGACTCTTCAGGAAGCGGATGCCCTGTTTGCAATCGATGATGCTGTTTCGCATGACGCCTGTCCGGAATGGCCCGGCGTCTTCATCGGCGCGATGACGGATATGCTTGTCCGCCAGAGCTTTCCTGCAAACCACATCGACGCCGCAGAGTCCGTTTGGCTGATTCAACGCATCAGCCATGACGGCTTGGTCCAGACCGATACAGAGTTACAGCTTTTGCTCAATATTTTGAAATACGCCGAAAGCGCGCCGGACCAGCTCGAAAAGTTCGCACTTGATCAAGTCAAGGCGCATGTACTGTCCAACGGCTTTGTGACCGCCGAAGATGTCGAACGCCTTCGCAGCATTCTTTTTGCCTGCGGCAGTTCCGGCGGCGTCGGTGTAACCCAGATGGAAGCCGAAACGCTGTGCGATATCGCCGACAAGACGGCGGGCTCGATCAACGATGACAGCTTCTCCGATCTGTTTGTCGGTGCGCTCGCGAACCACCTGATGATGAGCGCCGCACCGGCTAAGCTCTCTTATGACGAACATGCGCGCCGCGAATACTGGCTGCACGAACGCGGCGAGGTCACGGCCGCTTGGAAGCGCCTGTTGCGGCGGCCTCTTGATGCCATCCGTGACGCCTATGCTAAACCGGATGACTCCGGAAGCTGGCTATCGGCCGCGAATTTGCGCACAGCCGAGGCGATCTCTGCGGGCGAGGCGCGCTGGTTGACGGATCGTCTGTTGCGGGATGGCGAAATTTCCAAGCCGGAACGCGCTCTGCTACAATTTTTGGCCGAGGAGTCGCCAGACATCCATGCCAGCCTGACTGCATTGATGGCTCGCGCAGCCTGAGTTTTCAGGCTTTCGAAATCCGTAAGCGGTAAAAGTGGCGCATTGCAGCGCGTGGATGCACGGCCTACCTCGCATCCATGATACTCGATCCCCGCACATTGCTGTTCCGTCCCGGCAAGCGCATTGACCGCGCAAGCTTTGTTGTTGGTGTGGTGATGCTGTTGACGGTCACGTTAGGCCTTGAGTCCTTGATGGAAATTCTGGATCCCGCGACCGCTGCCGGTTTCTGGTTGGGCCTGGCTATCATCGTCCTGTTCCCGATAATGCTCTACTCAGTTTACGGTCAGCGCCTGCATGATCTTGGTCTAACGGTCTGGGCGCTTTCGGCGACGCTCTTCCTTTTGTTGGTCGCGGCGATCGTTGTGATGACCATCAATGGCGGTAGCGACCTCATTTATGAGGTGGCTGCATTTTCCGAGGCTGAAGCCACCAATCCTGAGATTGTTGCGCCCATCGTCGAAGGCTATCAAAACCGCATTCAGGAGCAGTCCTCAGGCCCGCTCGCCCTTATTGGGGGTGTGCTGTGGGGGGCGCTAACACTCTGTCTCGCTCTCGCGCCCGGCAGGGCTGTCGAGAACAAATACGGGCCGTCTCTCTTGACCGCCTCATAAGTCATCCGCGATAAAGTGGCGGAACCCTAATTGCCAATGCCTTGAAAATGTGAGACTTTCCTGCAGGGGAGTCAGTCAGCACTTCCATCAATCTGGGGAGACTCTCTTATGGGCAATCTGTTGTTTTCACCGTCTGGACGCATTGGACCGGACGCTTATTTCAAGGGTATGATGATTATTGCGGTCATCAGCGCCGCCATCAACCTGCTGCTTTTCATCAGCGTCGGCCTTGCAATGATCGTCAGCCTTATCGGCATCGTTCTGCTCATTCCGTTCATTTTCCTGGGTATTAAGCGCAGTCATGATGCCGGCAAGAGCGGCTGGATGGTGCTCACTCATCTGCTTCTGTATTTCGGTGTCAGTGCTGTGCTTGCGTTCATCTTCAACATGATTGGTTTCGGTGTTGGTGAGGTTGATCAAGCAGCCATTAATGCCGCAGCCGAGTCCGGTGATCTGGGTGCCGTCATGGACGTTGCAGGTGCTTCCGCCAAGGCGGCAGCCCTTCCTGGTGCCATTTCCGGTTTGATCGCCACGGCCGTGTCGGCATTTTTGGTGAATATGCTTAATCCATCCGATCCCGGTGCCAACCAGTACGGCCCCGCAACCCTTGGCGATAGCTAGGCGACGACGGAGCCTTTCGACATGGGAAACCTGCTTTTCTCGCCATCAGGCCGCATCAGCACCGCCGCATTCATGCGGGGTGCGTATATTCTGATAGCGGTCGGTGCTGTAATCGCGCTGTCGAGCATCGTCAGCACCACGCTTGGCACGCTCCTAGGCATCGTATCGCTTGTAACTTATTACTGCTGGGTGGTTCTGTTCGTTAAGCGCTATCATGAAGGCGGTCAGTCGGGATGGATGAGTTTGGTACCAATATCGATCTACATCGTGCTGGGACTCATCATGTTGTTTTTCGTGTTCGGAGGCAGCTTTCTGGATGCCATTCGTGCCGGACTTGAGGCCGCGGAAACCGGGGCTTCGCAGGCAGAGCAGAGTGAGGTTATCGAGGAAGCCATGATGGCGGGTATGGGTGGCACAGGATTGTACCTGAAAAGCGCAATTTCCGGAGCCCTCCTGTCTTTTGTGATCGCTTTCGCATTCAACAAAGTCATTCCGGTCGATCCGGGCGACAACCAATACGGGCCTTCAGGTAACGCTTACACCGTTTAATGTTCCAAGAACCTTCTCAAGCCCGCCCGTCTCTCGACGTGGCGGGCTTTTTCATATGCGGAGTAAAGGCGCAAAGCGGTGTTCAAACTGTTTCGTAAGGGCCGCGTCCAACTCCGACAGGCTTACATTGAGCCCAAGATCCCGCAAACTCGTCACACCGTGCTCGCGAATGCCGCAGGGCACGATGCCATCGAAATGGGACAGGTCGGGTGAAAGATTGATCGACAGCCCGTGAAAGCTGATCCACTTGCGTACGCGCAGGCCGATGGCGGCAATCTTGTCCTCGCGTGGCCCTTCTGGCGTGTTGCGCATGACCCACACGCCTACGCGGCCCTCCCGGCGCTCACCCGTCACTCCAAGGTCTCCGAGCGTGTCGATGACGAGTTGTTCGACCGCATGCACAAAGCAGCGCACGTCGCGCCCACGCTTGCGCAGATCAAGCATGAGGTAACCAACGCGCTGTCCCGGCCCGTGATAGGTGTACTGCCCCCCTCGACCCGCTTCAAAGACAGGAAAGCGATCCGGCGACACCAGGTCTTGCGCTTTGGCAGATGTGCCGGCCGTGTAGAGAGCGGGATGCTGCAGAAGCCAGAATTGCTCCCGCTCGGTGCCGGCTGTGATAGCCGCCACACGGGTTTGCATGAGAGACAGAGCTTCTGGGTACGGCACAGGACTGTCCGCTTGCGTGAGCTCTACAGCAGTGTCTGCAAAGGTCTTGGGGGGGAGGCCGCTCATGCCAGAGCCGTCACGGAGCCGTCGCGCGGCCGCACGGGGCCGTCACGGGAGACGCAGTGTCTCGATCACGGCTTTGGATTCCGCACTTAGATCAAAGTCCGATATGCGGTCGAGTTCTTCATCGAGCTCGAATTGGGCATCCGCCAGATCCACGGCGCGTTCGCCAAGGACATCGAGCTCATCCAGACTCATTGCATCCATATCGAGCGCCTGTATCGCCGCGTCTACCGCTCCAAGCCGGGCGGCATCGTCTTTCAACTCGACCAGTACGGCATTTGCGGCTGTCGTCTCATCGACCTTACGCAGCGACCGGGTTATCGTGTCGGCAGTCGTGGTGAAAGCAACGATCAAGCCCCCAATGTCGGTCGGCAGCTCCGCCGCCATCTCCACAGCATCCGAGCCAGGGGGGGCTTCCGATGCGTTTCCGCATGCGACTGCGAGCGCAGAGAGGGCTATGAGAGCAAAGCGCGAAAGGCAAACCATAGCCCACAATGACGCGCCAGACCAATTGGTGCAAGCCTAGGTGTCGATTGTGCAGGCGCGCATGCGCTTTCCCCCTTGAGTGTGGGGTCAGCCACGGTTATAGCGCCGCGACTTTAGAGTGCGGCTGTGGCGGAATTGGTAGACGCGCAGCGTTGAGGTCGCTGTGGGGTAACACCCGTGGAAGTTCGAGTCTTCTCAGCCGCACCACTTTCCTGACATGACGAGGCGCGTAAGCCTTTGAAAGTATGCAGGAAACCTCTTCAAACCTTAGATTTCCTGTCCTTTCCTACGCGTCTTGTCCAACTTTTTGACCTACATTTGGGTCAACAGGAAGGAACGAGAATGCGGTCGATCCAGCGCCCCAACCAGTACCTAAAACTTCGCGGTGATACGTGGTATTACGTCCGCCGCGTCCCAAAAGCCGCTCTGGCTAAAGAAGGCCGAGAGCAAATCTGCCATTCGCTAGAGACGGACAGCCGCAAAGTCGCACGCCAGCGTCGCGACGTGTGCGCCGCCGCCGACGACCAGCGCTGGAACGAGATCGCGCCCGGCAAGTTTGGCATACCCGATCCCGCAGCCGTCATGCTCGACTTGCGCCAGCGCGCGTCGTCCTTTGGCTTCACCTACAAGCCCGTAGAAGACCTCGTCGCGACGGCTAGCCTCGAAGAAATCTTCGAGCGGTTAGAGGTGTTGGGCCCGGCGGGTAGCTCGATGACCCCTAAGAAGCAGCGAGACGCCGACGCAGTACTAGGCGTGGCGGAGCCGCCGAAGGTCACCATCACCCAAGCGCTCGACCTCTATCTCGAAGAGATCGCGCTAGACGAACAAATGGGAAAATCACCGGAACAGCTTGCGACTTACACCAAGGTCAAACGCCGCGCCGTGGCCAACTTCGTCAAGCTCAATGGGGACATGGACATCGCCCAGATCGGGCGTGACGACGCTCGAAAAGTCTATCGTTTCTGGGCTGATAGAGTGCAGGGCAAAGGTGGGCAAAGACCAATGAGCGGTAACAGTGCCAACCGCGACCTTGGCAATTTGCGCAAACTTTACCGCCGCTACTTCGAGCACGTTGGCGAAGAAAGCCGCGAAAATCCGTTCCGCAATCTACGTTTTGCATCTCCGAAACTGACGAAAGTCAGACCATTCTCCAACGACTGGGTGCGCAACCGCATTATGGCTCCCGGTGTGATGAAAGGCTTGAACAGGCAGGCAGCTTTGCTTTGCTACGCGCTCATTGAAACAGGCTGCAGGCCAAGCGAACTCTCAAACATTGATCCGGAAAACATCAGACTGGACGCTGAAATCCCGCACATCCGCATTCGAAACACGGCCAAACGCCAGCTCAAATCCACCGCTTCCGTCCGCGACATTCCGCTGGTCGGTATCTCGCTAGAGGCGATGAAACACTCGCTCGATGGCTTCCCGCACTACCGAGAACGCGGCTATCTCTTGTCCCAATCGCTCGCCAAAGGGTTCAGAGTTCGCGACCTCACGCCCAGCGATCAGCACCGCATCTACAGCTTTCGGCATAGCTTCGAGAAGCGAATGCTAGAGGCAGGCATAGACTACGGCCTGCGCTGCACACTCATGGGTCACCGCAATCCGCGTCCCGAATATGGCGACGGAGGGTCGCTAGAATATCGCCGGGACGAGCTGTTGAAGATCGTTCACCCATTCAGTGAGACGCTTCTAGGACAGTTCCCTTTTGCGTAAGGTTTTGGCGGCGATTCCACCAATGTTTAGCGCCCCATCTGCGCCCACCTTTCGCAAGATTGGACACGCCACCAATGCGCTAACGGTCTAACTCTTATGATATTGAGACAGACCGAGGAAAACTAATGGCCGATGCCAGCACAAGACAAAGTCAGATCGGGCGCGCTGTGGCGTTCATCGAAGATCGGCTGCGCGATGATGAAATACCAAGCCTGCAAGCGGTCGCCGAGGCCGCCGGAATGTCGCCTTACCACTTCCATCGCATATTCAAGCTGATGACGGGCGAGACCTGTGCGCAGCTGATGACGCGCTTACGTCTGGCTCAGTCGACACCCGCCTTGGAGGATCAAGCCAAATCGGTGACCGAGGCCGCCATGAGTGCGGGCTACGCGTCGAGTCAGGCCTACGCCAAAGCCTTCAAAAGTGTGCTGTTGGAAACGCCTTCTATCGTTCGGAACGATCCCGAACGGCTCGCGTCGGTGATCTCGGAACTGGTCGAACCGCAGGCCGAAGATGCGGCCAACACACAAATTAGGATATGCTCGCTGGACCCTTTGGAGATCGTCGCTGTCCCAACGGTTGGCACCTATCCTGACTTGGTGGAAACCTACGGCGCGCTATACGAGCAGGCTGGAGGGCCGGAGCATGTTCGCGCGGCACTCGGTATCTTCCATCATGACATAGACTTTGCCGGGCAAGACGACTTTACCTTCGATGCAGCGATTGTCCCGCAAGGCGTTGCGCTTGAGGGAGCTAGCGAAATGGAGCGCGGCTCATACGTGGTCATTCAACATAAGGGCTTCGACGCGCAGATACCTGCCACGCTCGACCAAGGTTACGGTTTCATTCTTGCGCAAGCGGACATCGAGTTCCGCCATGCGCCTTGCATTTTTCATTACATCGACGACCCAGAAATCGTCCCAGAGAGCGACTGCAGGATCGATATCTATGTTCCAGTCCACTCGGATTAAGCGAGTCTGCGCGGCGAGGTCGGCAACGGTGTTGACGTTATGTTTGGCTGTGGCAGCCTGCAATCCGCCCGCTCAGAACGATCTAGTCAGCACCCAGCTCGACCATGAACCAATCGTGGTAATGGAGACTTTTCTTAACGCCTTCGTCGCCTCCGATTATACAACGAGCCGTTCGCTTCTGGCCGACGGAGCCACCATTTCGATTGTTCGGAAAGATGGCGGCGAAGACTACGAACACACAATGCAATCAGCTTCAGAGTGGCTGGAAAGTGTCGCAGCCACCGGTGTGAAGGATTTAGATAGCTTCACCATTTTGATCCAAGATACCACCCAACAGCGTCATCCACACGGCGCAACCGTGACCTTGAAGTTCACTGCACGAGGAGCTGGCGAGGGCTTCGTCTTCGCCAATAATGGCTTCGACACAGGCAATCTTATCCGCACAGAGAACGGATGGCGCATCCTCCACTATTCCAGTTTCGAGGCCTTTTCTTACGGTGAATGAAGGCCCAAAATGGGGCGCGACGACTTGGGAATCGGGTATATTAGTCCGCCCAGCCCTAGGCCATTCGTAGCGAAAGCGTGAAGCGAATGGCCTGCCCGTCCGGCGAGGACGCTGCATAAAGTTACGGCTAGCAACGCCGCCGATGGCCCTTCTCTCATGTCTCGTACTAGCCGCTACCACTGCGATCCACCGCTTCGCGGCGGGTCCGACGCCCCTGCCTGCGCTCGTGTGGGGCGGCTCCGGCAGGACCGCCGGACGGTGCTGGACGAGAGGGCGGCGTGTTTTCGTGAGGTGAGTGCGATTTTGGGAGGGAGTGAGGTTTAGCAAGATAAAGCGAACCGCTCCTTTGGAGCCACTTCGACGCTAAAGCTCTGTTTTTGCTACGCGAGTTGGGGTGTCACTTTTTAGCTAACTCATGTGTTGTGTGCCCAAAGTGTGCCTATCCCTAGAACCTTTAGAAACCTCTTTTCGCCTTTAGTTATTGAGCGGCTTCCTTCGAGACAAACGTGCCGATTTTACCCGATTATGGGGCATGTCAGATGAAGATGATTTCCGGTTAAAAGCTAAAGCTCGCAAATCCCGCAGCCAATCCGCTGAGGTGCATATCCCCGCCAGCTATAAGGGGTTTTTCCAAGA